>Ga0187892_10000258_pt1 | contig 141193 bp, 122 predicted proteins | sample MA1701073metaG_FD_139345 | JGI IMG/M metagenome (GOLD analysis project Ga0187892, IMG submission 139345) | Bio-ooze microbial communities from a basaltic lava cave in the Kipuka Kanohina Cave System on the Island of Hawaii, USA - MA170107-3 metaG ...
CCCCGATCCTGGCGATCCAAGACACTGGGCACCTCTCTGTCTGCCGGGTTGTATGGCTACAACCTCAAGAATCGGCAGCGCGGGGAGGTGCCCTCCTTCCCCGCCTATCTCCCTGCCATTGGCCCTAGCCCGCCCTAGCCCAGGTCTAGGGCATGGAGATGAGCTCGATGCGCTCGTCGTCCTCGGTCACCTCGAGGATCAGGCCGACGCCGGGCGCGTAGAACTTCTCCTCGACCTCGGCGTCGAGCGGGTTGAAGTCCTCGGTCAGCACGCACCCGTTGTAGGTCGCAAGCGGCGTGGTTTCGGACTGGTTCAAGGCGACGACCTGGGCCCGGTCCTCGGCAATGCCCGGGGCGCTCTCCTGCATGTAGACCTGCCCGGCAGCAGGCGTCGCGAGCATGATGATCCCGGGCTGTGCGCCGGCCACGCCGGCCTCCCAGGATCCCTCGGTGGACACGACGACCCCGCCCTCGATCTTCTTCGTGTCCTCGCCGAAGTACCAGACGTTCCCGTCCGCGTCCTGGGCGAACCAGTCGAGCGTGTCCTCGATCAGCTCCCCGTCCAGGAACTCGCGGTCGCGCACCTCGACGCAAACCACGCCGAGGATCGTCTTGGTGTTGGCTGTGACCTCGACCTCGACGCGCTCGAGGCCGTCCGCCGTGTCGCCCTCGTAGACGTACATGGTGCCGGGCGTCAGCGGATAGAAAGGGTTGTCCACAGGGCCGCCGGTGAAGTCGGCCGCGTCGAACGCGATGGCCACGTTCGGCTCGGGAAAGCCGCCGCCCCCGCCGCTGCATGCGGCGAGAAGGCCCGCAAGGGCGACGAGCGCGACAAGGCAAGAGCGTTTTGTTCGCATGTTGGGGTTCCTCATGATGAGAGGAACGTAGCGCTCGAGTCTTAGGCCCCGCTGACGAAACGCGAGAAGTCCGAAGGACCCGGACGACGGGCGCTGGCGGCCCCGGCGGCGGGAGGGTAGGACTATGCCGGTGGTCACGGTCCGGATCGACGAGCCCCCCGCGATGAACGTCCTCGGGCTCTTCCTCGCGTCGGCGCTCCGCCGGAACTTCGCCCATCGAGGCAAGGGGACGGGGCTGAAGGGGACTCTCGCGATCGAGGCGGACGGCATGCGGGCAACCGTCCGGTTCGAGGAGGATGGCGTGACGGTCACACGTCGGGAGGAGCCTGCCCGCGCCTCCGTATCGGGGCCGCTGCCACTCCTCGTGAAGGCGGTCGTCCGACCGACGCCCTTCCTCCTCTTGAGGCTCCGCGTCCGCGGCAGCCGCATCTTCGCGCTCCGCGCGCTGGGGCTGCTGAAGCCGGTGAGCGCGGGCACCGCGGCTCGCGCGTAGCGCTCACACGCTGCGGGCGCCCCCGGGCTCGGACTCCCCGGATCCGGGCGCGGAGGCGGTGACGTCGACGCGCTGCCGCGCCGGGGGGTGGAAGAGCAGTGCCGCGAGCAGGGCCAGGTGGCCGAAGAACGGCACGTGATGACGCGCCTGGCTCTCGAAGAGCGAGTGCGCGGCCACGAGCGCGAACACCATCAGGATCGCGGCTACGCCCGCGGGCGTCCGGCAGAACGAGTCGCGCGTGCGGACCGCGCCAAGGATCGCGAGGACCCAGAAGCCCGCCCACCACAGGTTGCAGACGGCGAACGCGATGGCGTGCGGCCAGCCGGCAATCCCGCAGCCACGCGTGAGCGCATAGTAGGGGCCAAAGCCGTCGGTCCCCAGCAGGATCGCCTGCTTCGTCGCACAGAGGCGGAGGAAGGGCACGGGGTTCTCCTCGATCCACTCGCGCCCGAGGCGGAAGCCCGCCTTGTCCCAGCTCAGCTCGTCGTTCGCGTGCTGCCACAGGTCCACCTCGCCCGCCTCGGTCCAGGTCCCGGTGGCGAGCGGGTTGTTCGAACGGTAGAAGGTGTCGCCGCCGTTGGTCGAGATGGGGACAAAGCCGCCAAGCAACCGGTGGTTCCGGATCGTCCAGGGCGCGATCAAGGCGGCCATCACGGCGCCCACGAGCACGGCGCGCGACAGGTGACGGACGCGGAGCGGCCGGAGAAAGAGCGCGAAGGCGAAGAGCAGGAGCGGCAGCGGAAGAAGGGTCGGCCGCACGAATGCGGAGAGCGCCGCGACGAATCCCAGAGGGAGGATCCAAGCCGGGCCTGCCTCAAGGCATCGTAGCCAGCAGGAGTAGACGAGAAGGTAGAGGAATAGGCTCGCGGACTCGCTGAGCGCGAGTCCCGTGACGAGCACGTGCGCCGGCCACACGGTCAGGAGCGTCGCGGCGAGCCGCCCGGCACGGGGCCCGGAGATCCGAACGCCCAGGTCGTAGAGGAGAAGCGCGGACCCGAGGTAGAGGAGGACGTTGGTCAGCGCCGGGATCCAGGGGCGATCGCCGAGGGCGGCGTAGAACGGTGCGAGGAACGCCGGGTAGCCGGGCGGCCGGTAGGCGCGGAAGGCGGGATGGCCCGGCTGGTTGTGCTCGCGGTACTCTCCGTCCTCCGCGATCCCCTTGGCCAAGCGGACATAGGCGGCGGTGTCCGAGAACTGTTCGGGGGGGAAGGAGGCGGCCCACGCGACCCGCAAGGCGACGCCGAGGAGCAGGATCGCGATGAGCCCGCGGTGCGAAACGGCCTCCGGCGGCCGGTCCGCCGACTGCGGCAGGCGGGCGACGCGCCGCGCGAGCCACGCGAGGAGCCCCGCCAGCCCGAGTCCCAGCGCGCCCGTGACCGCGCCCGGGGCGACGACGCCGAACCACGCGATGTCGAAGCAACCGACGAAACCGAGTCCCAGCAACGCCGCCCACGCGATCGCCGAGAACCAACGGGGCATCGACATGATCAGGCCACGACCTTCGCCGCGCGGCGATGGGACGGCCGGGCGGGCGCCGGGGCCGGGTCGCCGGCCACGATGAGCGTCCTGCCGACGATGGCCATCGCGCCGCCGGCGTGCAATCGCCATGCCCACGCGGAACGGCGCGGCTCGGCGGGAGAAACGTCGCGGGCACACCGCCGGCGCGTGTCGCGAACCGGGACAGGCAGGCGCCGTCGAGGAAGACCCGGTCGGTTCGGAACATGGACCGTGCCTTCTTCGCGCGTGCTCGACCGGGCGAGCCCGTGCCCTCCGGGGGAGGTGACGACACCGTTCGAGCAACGGGAACCGGTCGGCGTCGCCCGCACAGACGAGGTCTGGACCCCAAGGGGGCTACGGCGACCGCTCCTTCGTCCCGACTGCGTCCTGCTGCTCACGGAGTCGTACGGGGTCATACAAGGCACCGCCGCTGCCGTCAACGTCGTTCCCCTGGGGCGCAGCGGACGCGGATGGGGGCAGACCAGACCCGAGACTTGTCTCTGAGGCAGCCCCGCGGGTGGCGGAGCGCGAACAGAGGCAGCGCCACGGTGTTCACTCGTCGCGACAACGTCGCCGCGCCGCCGTCGACACACTCCCGCGGGGGCCCATCACGGAAGGCCATGCCGCTGTGCCAGAACGCGTCGCGCGCGTTCACGGCGATGTCCGGCAGATCGGTGAAGAACCCGTCCATGCCGGTCGCGAGGAACGCCTCGACCTCGAGGTCGCCGATCGCGATCGGGTCGAGCCGATGGGGAAGTCCGCGGGGAGGAACGTGGTCTCCGCGCGGAACGTCCAGCCGTGCACGATCAACCCCTCGTCGTGCGCGTCGTCGACGAGCGACGCCAGCGACGTTAGGGCGCGCTCGTGGTCCGCAGGAAAACCGGCCGTGAATCCGCGGTGGGTTTCGCGGCGACGTGATCCCTGGGAAAGGAGCGCGCGCGGAGCGCGAGGCGACGGGGCTTCGGGGGACGCGGCGCCGATCGGCTGGTCAAGGAATCGTTGGCGTGCCCGAGGGGATCGGCGCTGGCGGCGGGACCGGCGCGCGGGTAGGACTATGCGGATGGCCAAGGCCGCGCTCCGGGAGGAACTCGTGCGCATCTTCGGCGGCGTGGTCGAGGATGTCGCGGCGCACGCCTCGGACATGACCGAGAACGAGCCGCGCATGCCGGCGTTCGTCGTCGAGGCGACCCGCGCGGAGCAGGTCCCCGAGCTGCTGAAGCTCGCGAGCACGCGCGGCGTGCCGGTGACGCCCAAGGTCACGGGCATGAACATCGGCGGGCTCGCGATCCCCGCGGAGGGCGGGATCGTCCTCGACCTCCGGCGGCTCGACAAGGTCGAGATCGACGCGCCCAACATGGTCGCGTGGATCGAGCCCGGCGTGTCGTGGAAGAAGCTCAAGGAGGTGGCGGGCCGGCACGGGCTCGCGCTCGGCTTCCCGCTCGCGCCGCCCGAGACGAGCGTGCTCGCCTGCGCGCTCATGGACGGCCTCTCGACGATGGCGCTCGCGCACGGGAGCTTCAACGACTGGGTGCACGGCGTCGAGGCGTATCTCGCCGACGGGACGAAGGTCGTGACCGGCTCCGCGGCGGTCTCCGGCCGCCCCCTCTCCCGCGGCCCCCTGCCCGACCTGACCGGGATGTTCCTCAACTGGTTCGGCTCGAGCGGCGTCGTCACCCGCCTCGCCTTCGCGCTCTGGCCGCGCCGGGCGTTCCGGAAACGCGGGCTCCTCGCGTTCCGGGACGCGGAGAGCGGGATCGCGCTCCTCCGCGCCGGCGCGCGCACGGGGCTCTTCGACGACCTCGGCGGGCTGTCGTGGCCCGCGGCGAAGTGGGCGTTCGGCCTCGACCGCCTGGGCCCGCGCGATCCGCATGAGCCGGAGCTCTACGTGATCGCCGACTACGGCGCGGACACGAAGGCGGAGATGAAGGTCAAGGAGGAGCGGCTGAAGGAGCTGGCCCCCGAGGCCCCCCCCATTCCGGTCGAGGAGCTGCTCCTTCTCGCGCCGGACCTTGAGCCGTTCGCGGAGCTGCCCGCGCGGCTCGGCTTCCTCCTCGACCACGAGGGCCAGGGCCTCACGTGGGTCGGCACGTTCGGGCCCATGGACAAGCTCGAGGAGGGCGCGCGCGCGGGGATGAGGATCGTGGAGGGCACGGGGAACCCGCCGCTCGTCGTCGTGCGGCCGATGAAGGGCGGGCACTTCGCGGTCCTCCGGTTCATCGTGCGCTTCGACAAGAAGAGCGAGACGGAGCGGGTGCGCGAGCTGCTGGTGGTCCTCGGGCGAACGCTCATGGACCTCGGCTATGTCCCGTACAAGTGTCCGGCGACGCTCTACGGCGAGGTCGCGCGGCGCCTGGACCCGGGCTTCCGCACGCTGATGGAGCGCCTGCGGAAGACGATGGACCCCGCGGGGATCCTGAACCCGGACCGATGGAGGCTCCCGTGAAGGTTGCGCCCGTCACGCTGGAGATGAGCGGGGGCGTCGTGCGCCTCGTGCCGCTCGAGAGCTCGCACGCGGGAGACCTGCTCGCGGCGGGCGCCGACCCGTCGGTCTGGACCTACCTGATGGAGCACCCGCGGACGCTCGACGACATGCGCGGGCTGATTGGCCGGGCCCTGGACGCGCAGCGGTCCGGACGCGAGGTTCCCTTCGCCGTCGTGGACGTGGCCACGGGCCGGGCGGTCGGCTCGACCCGCTACGAGGACATCCTGCCCGCGCACCGCTCCCTCGAGATCGGGTGGACCTGGTACGGCGTCCCGTGGCAGCGGACGGCGTGCAACACGCACTGCAAGTACATGCTGTTCCGGCACGCCTTCGAGGTGCTGGGCGCGGTGCGCGTGCAGCTCAAGGCGGACGCGCGGAACCTGCGGTCCCTGGCGGCGATCGAACGGATCGGAGCGGTCCGCGAGGGGACGCTGCGGAAGCACCGGATCCTAAGGGACGGGTTCATCCGGGATTCCGTCTGCTACAGCGTGATCCGCGAGGAGTGGCCCGCGGTGAAGCGGCGGCTGGAGGCACTCGCGCGCGGCTGACGCTCGCGCGCGACCGTGGTAGTCTCGTGCGGTCGGCGAAGGAGGGCGCATGAGCGGCAAGGTGGTCTGGCACGACCTCAACACGAGGGACACCGCGAAAGCGGCCTCGTTCTACGGCGAGCTCCTCGGGTGGCAGGTGCGCTCGCGCGAGATGGAGGGGAAGAAGCACGACTTCTTCTACCTCGGCGAGGAGGGGCTCGGCTGCCTCGTGAAGCAGGATCCGAAGGACCCGATGCCCGCGCATTGGACCGCGTACGTGCAGGTGGACGACCTCGACGCGGCCGTGAAGCGCGCGCAGCGCGCGGGCGGCACGGCGCCGGTGCCGCGGATGGCGATCACGGACAAGGACGCGTTCGCGATCCTCGTCGATCCGCTCGGCGCGACGATCGCCGCCTACTACACCAGCAACCCGCTCCCGCCGGGCTACCCGAAGCAGGGGCCCGGGACCTTCTGCTGGGAGGAGCTGCTCACGACGGACCCGAAGCGGATGCTCGCCTTCTACGGCGAGGCTTTCGGGTGGACGCACGAGACCGTGCAGATGCCGATCGGCCCGTACCACCTCCTGAAGGCGGGCGACGCGCAGGTCGGCGGCGTCATGCAGATGCCCCCGGGCGTCTTGGCGCCGCACTGGCTCTCGTACATCGCGGTGAAGGACATGAACGGGGCGTCGGCCAAGGCCGGGAAGCTCGGCGCGCAGCAGCACGTCCCGCCGACCGACATCCCGGGCATCGGCCGGTTCTCGGTCCACGCCGATCCGCAGGGCGCGTCCTTCGCGCTCTACACGTCGGCGGCGAAGAAGGCCTGAAGGGCGCGGGGACTGCCCCGCCTCCGTGCGGCGGAGCTCAGGACCGGCCTCTCGTGGCGCGGAGTGACCGGCCCCCGAGGCCCCTCCCATCGCAGCCGGACGACGCGATAGAATCGGCGCCTTGCGCGGGAGACTCCGAAGGACCTCCGTCCGGGTGCCTGCGACGCTCTTCGCGACCGTGCTCGTGCTCGTCATCACGCTGACGGTCCTCTGGAACGTCGTCCTGGTGCACGACTACAACGTGCTCAAGGAGCTCGCCGGCAGCGCCACGCTCCACACGACATTCATCATCCTCGGAAGCGCGCTCTTCCTCGCGATCACCGTGCTCCTGACCATCCTCGGCATCCGGCTCATCTCGAACGTACGCTGGAGCCAGCGCCAGTCCAACTTCCTCGCGTCGGTCAGCCACGAGCTCAACAGCCCGCTCAGCGCGATCAAGCTCTTCGCGCAGACGCTGCAGCGCGAGGGGCTGGGCGCCGCCGACCGCGCCCGGTTCACGGGCAAGATCCTCGCGGACACGGAGCGACTGTCGCGTATCGTCGCCAACATCGTGCGCGCCGCCGAGGTGGACCACCGGGGTGAGCACCTCACGGTCGTGCCGGGCGAGATCGACCTCATGTCCTATCTGCGCGCCTACGTCGACGACGCGCAGGCCGTCCATGCGGGCGACGTGGAGCTGCGCCTCTCCGGGGACGAGGCGTGCGTGGAAATCGATCCGCTGATGTTCCGGCAGGTGCTCGACAACCTCGTCGACAACGCGATCCGGTACCGGAAGGGAACGCCCGCGAAGGTGGAGTTGCGCGTCGTGCTGGACGACGGGTGGACGGAGATCCAGGTGAGCGACCAGGGCATCGGCATCGCGGCGGACCGGATCGACCGGATCTTCGATCGCTTCAACCACGAGGAAGACAGGCCCGCGAGAGGGCGGCGCGGCATGGGCATCGGCCTCTCCATCGTCCGGTCGATCGTGGCGAGCCACCGGGGGACCGTAGGGGCGCGGAGCGCGGGACCGGGCCACGGCTCCACGATGTCGATCCGGCTTCCCGCGATCCCGCGCGCGGAGATCCCGGCGTGAACCGCGTCCTCGTCGTCGAGGACGACGACCACCTCGCCGAGGGCGTGGCGTTCAACCTCCGCAACAGCGGCTACGAGGTGGAGACCGTCGGCAGCGGGGAGGCCGCGCTCACGTCGCTCGAGCGGCAGGCCTTCGACGTCGTGCTCCTCGACGTGATGCTGCCCGGCATCGACGGCCTCGACGTGGTCCGGAGGATGCGGAAGTCCGGAAACACGAAACCCGTCCTCATCATCACCGCGAAGAACCGGGCGGACGACGCGATCGACGGCCTCGACGCCGGCGCGGACGACTACATCATGAAGCCGTTCGACCTCGACGAGGTCCTCGCCCGGATCCGCGGGGCGCTGCGGCGCGAGGTGTGGGCGCGCGGGGGCGAGACCCGGACGGAACCGGAGAGCCTCGTCTACGGCCGCTGGAGGATCGACTTCGCCAAGTTCGTCGCATCGGATGCGGACGGGCACGAGCAGACGCTCACCGCGACCGAGGCCGCGATGCTCCGGCTCTTCGCCGACCGCCCGGGAGAGGTGGTCTCGCGCGAGACCTTCCTCCGGGAGGTCTGGGGGCGCACGGGGGAGCTGGAGACCCGCACCGTGGACAACTTCGTCCGGAAGCTGCGCCGGGCGTTCGAGCCGAATCCCGCGAAGCCGAGGCACATCTGCTCTGTCCGTGCCGCCGGCTACAAGTTCGTGCCCTGAGCGAAAAAGTTACGCGGCGGAGACAAAGGTTACGCGGTTGAGGGTTGCCGCTGCGCTGTCGTGACCGAGTATGGGGAAGGGATGATGACCGGCGTAGGCTTCGTCGGGTTCGGCGGGTATGTCCCGCCGACCGAGGTCACGAACGCCGATCTTGAGCGGATCGTCGACACGACCGACGAGTGGATCGTGCGGCGCACCGGCATCCGCACGCGGCGCGTCCTCGCGGAAGGCGAGACCATCCTCGACATGGCGGTGCAGGCGGCGCGACGCGCGCTCGACGACGCCCGGGTCGCCGCCTCCGAGATCGACGACATCCGCGTCGGCGTCAACACGTGGATGCGCTTCCCGAGCCTCGCCACCCAGCTCCAGGAAGCGCTCGGCGCGCCGCGCGCGCCCGCGGCGGACGTCGCCGCGGGCTGCGCGGGCTTCGTCTACGCGGTCGAGCAGGCCTTCCACAGGATCCTCGTGGAGAAGGCGCGCTACGGCCGCGATACGGTGGCCCTGGTCGTGGGCGTGGACGGGCTCAGCCACATCACGGACTGGACCGACCGCCAGACCTGCGTCCTCCTCGGCGACGGCGCTGGGGCGGTGGTCCTGCGGCACGTCGCGAAGGGCGGGATCCTCGCCACGCACACGCATGCCGACGGCCGGTACGGCGATGTCCTCTGGTCCGACTTCGTCGTCCGGGGGCAGGCGAACGGCAGCCCGAAGACGTTCACGCACGAGACGGCGGGCCCGCGCTCGTACCTCCACATGGACGGGAAGAAGGTCTTCAGCGTCGCCATCGAGACCATGGTGAGCGACGTCCGGAGCGTGATCGAGAAGCACAACGAGGCCTCCGGCGAGCGGATCGGGATCGAGGACATCGACTACCTCTACCCCCATCAGGCGAACCTCCGCATCGTCGAGAATGTCGCGAAGCGCCTGGGCGTCGGCCTCGAGAAGGTCTACACGAACGGCGTCGTGCGGTACGGCAACACGTCCACCGCGTCGATCCCGCTCGGCTACTGGGACAACCGCGAGCGCTACCGCACGGGAAGCGATCGGCTCGAGATCGACGTCGCCTTCGGCGCGGGCTTCGCGTCGGGCGCGATCCTCCGGCGCTCCTGAGCCGGATCCGAGGGGGCCTCGGGGGCCCGGTCAGCTCACCTCGATCGCGACGATCCGGTACTGGCCGACGGGACCGGCGCGGGAGCCCGCGATGCGCACCTTCCGGGGGTTCCGATCGCCCACAGCTTTCCGGAACGACCCGGCGTCGAGCGTACCCTCGCCGTTCACGGTCTCGATCACGTCGTTCACAAGCAAGCCGGCCTTCGTCCACGCCGATTCGCCGTCGAGGCGGGTGATCACGACCCCGTCCGGTCGGTAGCCGGGGTAGGGGTTGCGCGGCACCTCGTACATGTGGGACTGCACGTCGATGCACGGAGAGGCATCCTGCCTCGCGGTCGCGCATCCGGCGACGACCAGGGCGAGCACGCGCAACATGTTTCTCATGCGCTGATTCGACGTCCGCGCAGCTGCCTCGCGGTCAATTCGACGTCAAACCGGAGGGCTCGCCGAGGCCGCGGCCGAGGTCGCGCAGGAAGACCTCCATCGTCTTCTCGTAGCCGAACACGAACCGGGCGAGCACCCGGAAGACCGGGTTCGTGATGAAGCCGCGCTCGGTGATCGTCACGCGGGTCCGCCTCCCTTCGCGCGTGATCTCCCAGGTCCACGAGCCGCCGTAGCCGAGCCCTTCGTCCGCGATCCGGCCGACGAGGCGGTCGGGCGCCCGCTCCTCCTCCACGACATACGTCACGGGGCCGAAGCCCGTGACCTCGCGGTAGCGTCGTCTCCCGTCGAGCGGCGGAAGCGTCTCGACCGACTTGAGGCCGCTGCGCCACTCGGGCGCCCGGGCGGTGTCGGTGAGCGCAGCCCAGATCCGCTCGGGCGGGGCGTCGTAGACCGCGCTTCGGCTCGCGACGTGGTTCCGCGGGAGGAAGAGGCCCACGAGGACGAGGATCACGATCAGCGCCACGAGCGCCGCGACGACGATCAGCGCGACCTTCACGACGCCACCTCCTCCCGCATCCGGTCCGCGGCGGACGCGAGGAGCGCGAGCCCCTCGATCGCGCGCTTGCGCTCGGCCGCGGTGAGCCGCGCCAGCGCCTCCCCCACGCGCGCCGCGTCGAGGATCGACGTGGCCGCCATCGCCTCCGCGCCGAGCGGCGTGATCCGCAGCTCGGCTTCGCGCCCGTTGCGCGACCGCACGACGTAGCCGTGCCGCTCGAGGCGGTCGATCGTCTCGGTCATCGTCGAAGCCGCGACGCCCATGTGGCGCGCGAGTTCGCCCGGGTTCCACGGGGTCTCCGCGCCCAGGTGCCCGAGCAGCATCGAATCGCGATCGGAGATCGCGTACTCCGTCGATCGCGCGCGCACGTGCTTGACGTGGCAGGCGAAGTAGATCCGGGGATAGAAGCGGAGGACGTCGAGGACCTGGGCGTCGGCCATGCCCCGCGTTCTAAGGGCGCCTCGACGTTTCGTCAAACCGAAGGGTCGAGCCGGATGCGGCGGATGCGGAGGCCTCGGCGGCGGAGCTCCGCGAGGTGCGTCGCGCCGAGGCCCAGCCGGTCGGGCGTGAACGTGCCGTGCGACAGCTCGCGCTTCGCGAGCGCGTGCGCGATCGCGGCGGTCGGGTAGCCGGTCGTCTGCTCCATCGCGGTGAAGCCGGTCTTCTCGTCGAAGCGCTGGACCATCCGGTAGCGCACGCCCCTGCCGTTCGCGTCCGTCACGTCGCACTGGAGGAGCGCCACGTCGCGCACGTTCGGGTCGTCGAGCATCGGCCCGACGACGGAATGGAAGACCTCGCGCGGGACCACCTTCGCGCGCCCGACGGCAACGGGGTCGAGCCGGAGGAAGCCGAGTTCGATCACCGGCCGGATCTTGCTGAAGTGGCCCTTGTAGCGGATCGTCTTGTACTCGTACGTCTCGAGCTTCCCCTCGTAGTCCATCGGGGCGAGGCTCGTGCCGCCCGACGTGAGGAAGCACTCGAGGGGTCCGAACTCCCTCGGTCCGCGGTGCGGCTCGACCTCCGTGAACGCCTCGAGGCGCACGAGCTTCCCGCCGCGGAGCATCACCGCCTCGCCGGTGTATTCGTTCGTGAGGCCCTCGATCGAGAAGAGCAGGCTGTAGCCCAAGGGCCCCTTCGGAGGCACCGGGAGGCCGCCGACGCGGATCCTCACGTGCCGCGCGCCCGGGACCTCGGCGACCCCCATCGCCGCGAGGACGTTCCCGAGCCCCGGGGCGAGGCCGCAGTCGGGCACGACGGTCACCTTCTGCACGCGGGCCTCGCGCGCGAACCGCACCTGCTCGTAGACCGTCGGCGTGTGGCCGCCGAGGTCGCACCACGAGACCCCGGCGCGGATCGACGCGCGGGAGAGCATGTTGTTGAACTTGTACGGCAGCGCGCACGCGACCGCGTCGTGGCCGCGGAAGAGGTCCGTGGCCTCCTCGCCCTCGAGCCGCGCCTCCACCGGCCGCACGTCGAGCTTCCTCGCGAGCCGCCGCAGCCGCTCGGCGCCGGCGGCAAGGCGGGCCCCGTCGGCGTCCACGAGCGTGATCTCGCGCGCCTCGCCGCGGCGGGCGAGGTCGTAGCCGATCGCGAGGCCCTGGCGGCCCGCCCCGAGGACGGCGTAGCGCATCAGGCTCGAGGCTGGAGGCTGGAGACCAGGGCCGCTTTCCGCATCCCGTTAGCCTACAAGCCCCCGGCCTGTTCGGCGACGAACGCCTCGCCGTCGAACCGCGGCGCGTGCTCGCTGACCGCGTGCTCCGCGGCCACCTCCACGTCGATCGCGTAGCCGCGCGCGATCAGCTCCCGGCCCGATCCCGCGTCGGCGAGCACCTTAGCCAGCCGGTCCCGAGAGCCCTCGAAGGCAACAACGGCTGCCGCGGCCTCGGGTGACTTGGGACCGGGAAGGTGCCGGAGGATCGCGCCTGCCGCGAGCCAGTCCTCGAGCGCGGGGCGGAGCGAGCCGTCCGGCCACCGCTCGCCGGCGGGGCAGACGTTGAAGGTCCGGCCCCGACGGAGGGCGGCCGCCGCGACGGCCGGCGCGTTGCGGAGGCAACCGGCGAGGACGTGGACGCCCATCGCGTGCGCGCGCAGCGCAAGCGCGGCGCCGTTCGGCGACGGCAGGACGCAGCGGAGGTCGCGCGGGGCGTCCCGGAACGACGCCGGCGAGAGGGAGTACCCGCCGCCCCCGCGCGGCCCCGCGAGGATCGCGCGCCGGCCCGCGGCGAAGTCCGCGGCGGTCGCGTCCCTCCACGCGTAGGGGAAGATCGCGGCTCCGCGGCCGACCGCGACGTCCACACAGGTCGAGAACGAAAGCGTGTCCACGACGATCACGACGTCGGCCGGCGCGAGGGCCACGAGCCCCCGAGGCCCCCACTCGCACCGGCAGGCGGCATCGCGCTGGTCGAAGGGCATCCCCCCGTTTTACCGCGTCCTGCGCGACCGGTTGCGGTACCTTGGCTGCGGCATGCGGACGGTGCGCGCGCTCCTCGCGGCGGCGGTCCTCGCGGCCCCAGCCCTCGCGGACAAGATCAAGCAGGAAGAGCCCGGCCCGAAGGCCAAGGGCAAGTCGGCGGAGTGGAAGTCGAAGGACGGGCTCCTCTACCGCTGGTACGTGCCCAAGAGCTACGACGCGGAGAAGGGTGCCAACCTCGTGATCTTCCTTCACGGCACCGGCATGCACCGGGGCTGGGGCCTCGCGAACGTCCGGGTCGGCGAGTTCCGGCCCGACGACATCCTGCTGAGCCCGGACGGCACGACGGCGATGGAACGCGGCCCCAACTTCATGGGCGAGCCCAAGGACGCGAAGCGCCTCCACGCGCTCGTCGAGGAGATGAAGCAGGCCTTCAAGATCAACGCGACGTTCCTCTACGGGCACAGCAACGGCTCGTTCTTCGCGCTCTACTATGCGGGCGAGTACCCCGCCGAGGTGCAAGGCGTCCTCGCGCACGCGAGCGGCGTGTGGACGTGGACGAAGCTCGCCGAGGCCGGCCACCACCAGGCGATCGTCCTCATGCACGGCACGCGCGACCCCGTCGTGCCGTTCGGCCAGAGCGTCGGGGGCTACGAGGCGTACCTTGAGGCCAAGTACCCGCTGGTCCGGCTGCGCGCGATCGAGGGCGGATCCCACGTGCCCGCGGAGGTGAACTACCGGGTCCCCCACACCTCGCAGCAGCTCGCGTGGATCGAGGGGATGACGACGCAGGATGCCGCGCGCCTCGCGGTCGCCTTCGAGACGCTCGCGAACCCGAAGGTCCGCGAGTACCACGACTACGCCGCGCTCTACTCCCTGTCGAAGAGGATCGCCGAAGGGGCCGCGCCCGACGCGCTCAAGGCGAAGGCGCGATCCGTGATGGACGCCGCCGACTCCGCCGCGAAGGCGCACGTGGACGCGCTCCGGCCCCCCGACCCCCTGAAGATCGAGGCGGAGGGCTGGGTCGGCCACCTGCCGATGTTCCTGCGCGCCTACCGGGGCGTGCCCGCGTGCGACGCGTTCGCGGAAACGTGGGGCCCGGTCATGAAGCAGCACGCGAACGAGGCGATCCGGCACCTCCGCGCGATGCGCACGACGAAGGACCCCGCCGAGGCGTTCGGCGAGGGGGTGGCGGCGATCCGCGAAGGCTTCTTCTACGAGGGGTGCACGGACCCCGACTTCCTGAAGCAGCTCGGGGAATGGCGCAAGGACAAGAAGATCAAGCTGCCGAAGGAAGCCGTCAAGGAGTACGACGACCTCGTGCCGGCCTACGAGAAGGCGATCCAGGAAGGGTTCCGCTCGTTCGAGGCCGCCGAGCGGAAGGCGAAGGTGTAGAGGGGGCACGGGGGCCGGCCCCCGATGCCCCCCCTTTCACTTCCTGACCGCGGAGAGAACCTGCCGGGCGCGCTTCGCCGCCTTGGACGAGCCGTTCGCCTCGAGGAACTTCTCGAGCTTCTTCGCGACGGCCTTGAGCTTCTTCTCGTCGCCCTCGGCGCGCTGCGACTCCTCGATGAGCCTGTCGAGCTTCTTCCAGGCGTCGAGCTCCGCGAGGACCGCGGGGTCGGCCTTGAGCTCCTTCTCCTTCGCGGCGGCGGCCGTGGCCTCCTCGCCGCCCGGGCAGTGCTTCTGGATCTTGCCGAGCGCGTCGAAGACGTCGCCGTACTGCCCCTCCGCGGAGGACGTCTCCACGGTGCGGTTCCAGAACGCGAGCGTCTCGGCCACGCGCCGGAGGATGTAGTCGGCGTCTTCCTCGACGCCGCGGCCGCCCTTCGCCTTCGCGGCCTCGGCCAGCGCCTTCGCTTCGCTGAGCTTGCCCTTCTCGAACGCGGCCGCGGCGGGCTTGACCTCCGCGACGACCTTCCGGACGTAGAAGTCCTTCGCCTTGCGCGTGGCGTCCTCGATCACGCCTTCCTGGAGTTCCGCCGGGTGGCCTTCCCAGACGACGACCCCGTCCGGCCCGACAAGGTAGGCGTGCGGGATGCCGCCGCTGCCCCAGCCGGCCTGGTCGGCGGCGATGCCGACGGGGTACGTGATGCCGTTCGCGAGGATGAAGGGCTGCACCTTCTCCGCGTCCTCGTTCGTGATGGCGAGGACCCGGAGCCCCTGTTTCTCGAAACTCGCACGGAGTTCGTTCAGATGGGGAATCTGCGTCTTGCAGGGGGGTCACCAGGTTGCCCAGTACTCGACGAGGACCGCCTTGCCGAGGAAGTCCGCGAGCGATCTCCCTTCCGCCTGGTTGAACCACTGCTTGACCTCGAGGGCGGGCGCCTGCTGGCCCGAGAGGCTCGTCCATTCGCCGTGGGCGACGTGCGCCGAGGCAAGAAGGACCACGGCCGTGCCGATTCGCTTCATGCGGGCCATGCTACTCGGAGGGGCGTCGGGGAGGTCAGCGGGCGCCGCGGGTGCGGACTGCAATGCCGCATCTGGCGGACGCAAGTCGTTTGGCGGAACCGACTTGCGTCCGCCGGGTGGCGCAAGGGATGCGCCTAGGGGACGGCGATGGACCAGCCGATGGGCAGCCGCTCGCTGTCGGTCACGCGCAACCCGGTGAGGGTGATCTTGCCCCGCGCGCCGGCGAGAGCCGCGTTCAGCTCCTCCATGTCGGCGATCTCGCCCCCGCCGCCCCGCGTGATCACATCGCCGCGCTGAAGGCCGGCCTCCGCGGCGGAGCTTCCCGGCGTGACGTCCTGGACGACGACGCCGCGCAGGTCGTCGGGGTGCCCGAGGAACCGGCGGAGGTCGGCGCTGAGATCGAGGCACGAGAGGCCGACCGTGTCGGTGTTCGCAAAGGTGCTCCGCGCGGCCGAGCGCTCGCCGAGGCGCACCTTGATCTCCTTGCCGCCGACCGAAAGCGTCACCTCGTCGCCGGGCCGGCGAAGGACGAGGACGCGCGAGAGGAGCGCCGCGCTCGGGCACGCGAGACCGTCGATCGCCTCGATCCTCTGGCCCGCGGCGAGCCCCGCGGCCGCGGCGGGGGAGTCGGGCACGACGGCCGTGATCTGGACGGCCTGTTCGCCGGCGACGTCGCCGAGGACGACGCCCAGGAACGCGAGCCGGATCGCGCCGTGGGTTTCGAGGTCGTCGAGGACTCGCCGGATCACAGGGCCCGCGACAAGGCGGTCCGTGTCCTGCGGCGCGTTGGCCAGGTGGCCGGGCGGGTGCGGCCACGACGACGTGAGGGCCCAGAGGGCAGACTTCTTGACGACATCGTTCTGGAGTGCTCCACCTGCGCCTTGCCCCCACGGGTCGCGCTTCAGGGACCTGAGCGTGATGAACCGAAGGTCGGGCTGCATCGTGAAGCCCGAGGTCTGGTGGCACGAGAGGCACGAGCTCATGTCCGCGCCGCCGCGCAGTCCGATGAGCGTCCCCTTGGAGCCGAAGACCGCCGCCCCGTCCCCCGCGACGTCGATAATCCCGAGCCGCAGCTCCGCGGCGGTCACGAGGCCGACGTTCCCTCCCCCGTGCCCCCTCCCGTCCGACGCCACGGCGACCGAGCCCGCGGCGACGCGCGACCAGTCCCCCTCGACGTCCACGCCCTTGAGGCCCTTCGCCACGTCGTCGGGCAGCTTGAAGACGACGACGCCTAGGTCCGCGTCGCCGCCCCAGCGGGTCGCCTCGACGTCGCGGCCGCCCACGCGCACGGTCAGCCGCTCGGCGTCGCCCACCGCGGAGTAGGCCGCGACGACGCGCGGCGGCGCGCCGACGAGGATCGCCGAGCCCGGCGCACGCAGGTCCTGGGCCACCTCCGGCCACTTGGCGTCGCGCCGGATCGTGAAGTCGTGGCGGAACGTGCCGGTCGAGACCACGGCCTCTGCGGCCGCGGCGTCCACGCGCCGGACCAGCGCGCGCAACTCGCTTTCGAAGCGCTCGACGAGAGAGTCCTGCGCGCGGGCCGCGCAAGCGACGAGGAGGAGGAAGGCGATGGTTCTCATGGCGTCACCTCAGCGGAGCCGGCGGTTCGTGACTTCGAGCTTCGCCGCCTCGGGTTTGGGGTTGAGGGGTTTCGGGGACAGGGGAAGGAGGAGCGGCGTGAGCGCGCCGAGGAGGAAGACCGCGGCGTAGCGCGCGAGGCGGAGCGCCCGGCGCGCGCGAGGCGGCGGCGCGACCGCGTACGGCCGGTAGAGGATCGCGCGGCGGCGCGCGATCTCCGCGAAGCGCGCGGGGTCCCGCGCGACCATCGCCTCGGCCTCGCGGGCTTGCTCGGGTTCGAGCAGCTCGTCGAGGTAGTCGTAGAGAAGTCCGTCGTCGTTCATGTTCACTCCCCGAGCATGGGTTTGAGCCGGTGGGCGAGGATCTCGCGCGCGAGCCGGAACCGCTCCTTGGCGGTGCGCTCCGAGATGTCGAGCGCGTGGGCGACCTGCGGGTACGTGAGCGCGTGGTGCGCGCGGAGCAGGAAGGCCTCCCGCAGCTCCGCGGGCAGCCGCTCGACCTCGCGCCGGACGCACTGGTCCACGTCGTGCGCGGCCGTCGCCGCCGCGGCGTCGGCGCCGCTCGCCGCCGGCTCGCGGTCGAGCGGCTCGGGCTTCTTCCGGCGGGCGCGGTCGCGGGCGAGGTTCGTCGCCACCTTGAAGAGCCACGGGCCGAGGCTCCCGTTGCGCGCGGCGATGTCCGCGCCGGCGCGCAGGTACCGGTAGAAGGTCTCCTGCTGCAGCTCGTCCGCGAGCCAAGCGTCCCCGGTCAGCCGGGCGAGGTAGGCGCGGACGGAGGGGCCGTACGCGCGGTACACCTCGTCGAACGCGGCCATCCATCCAGAATGACGCACGATGCCTTGGCGTCGTGCTGAGAATCGCGGGCCGCCAGGTTTCCTTCCGCTCGCGCGGACCGCCGGTCCGCAGCCCGACGCCGCAAGTCGCTGCACCACGGCCGGTTACGGCGTCAGAACCCGTACCTAGTACGTGAGTGCGTGCAGGACCAGCGAGGTGCCGAGGGGGATGCAGAGGTTGTCGAGCTTGCTGCCGGCGAGCGCCTCGAGGAGGGTCGCCGCGCCGCCGCCGAGGAGAGCGATCGGCCACGGAAAGTAACAGCGCGAGGCGAGGGTCGCGACGGCAAGGCACGTAAGGCTGCCGGCGAGCGAGACGCGGCCGAGCCTTGGGGAGCGGACGGAGCTGCCGACGAGCGCCGCTGCCGGATCAGCGAGCGCGAGCGCGAGGATTCCGGCACAAGCGGGCTCCCGCGGGAAGAGCGCGACCGCGAGCGCGCAGCCGCCGAAATAGAGGGTCGAGCCGTTGAGGCCTCTCAAGTCCTTCTCGTCGAGGATGAGGCGCAACTTCCTCCGGAACAGCGACTCGAGGGCGGGCGAATGGTGGCGGGCGAGGTCGAGCAGGAGCAGGAGGCCGGCGATCCCGAGCAGGAGGCCCGCCGCGAGAGGCCGCGGCACTTTGAGCCCGTCATACACGACGACGACCAGCGCCCCGGTCGCGTGCCAGATCTTCCGAGGCAGCATCTACCTGGCCTTGGCGCTGGCGCGCGTCGAGCGGTGGAGCGTGTCCCGGTCGGCAGCCTCGTCGGCCGTTCCCGCCCTCATGTAACTTTCTTGCGCTCCTGTTCCGCGCGGCGGACACGCGGAGGGTGCGAACACCACTCGTAAGGCATTTCGCGACAATGACTTACGAACATTGCCCGGAAGTTTACTCGCGGGCCCGAGGTTTGCGTCGTCTATGAGTGCGTGGGGATGCTGAAAGCTCGAGGTCATGTCATGAAAAGCGAAAAGGAGCCCCGACTGAAGGTCGTCCGCACCGGCCGGACGCACCCCGCCGAGGGCGAGCCCCGGATGCACCAGATCACGTTCTGCATCGGGTGCGACGAGCCCATCCCCGTCCATGCGCTCGCGTGCTTCCGCTGCGGCGCGAAGCAGCCGAGCGGCGAGCGCGCGCTCCAGGTGGTCTTCTGCTCGAAGTGCGGCCGGGACTACCCGGCGAGGGCGATGGCCTGCTTCCATTGCGGGCACATCAACCCGAACCACCCCTACCTGAGGGGCCACTACGCCAGCTGACGATCCCCGAGAGGCGCGGTCCGGGCCCGTGCAACCAAAGGCAGTGACGGCTGCCGCGGGCGGGCCCGAGGCGGTCGTTCCGGGCACAGCGCCCCGCCGGATCGGGCGGACCAAGGCGCCAGACGCGCATGCGCGCCCTGTCCCCGCTTGAGATCGATCCCCCCCGATGCCTAGGCACGTGGCGTGAGGATCATAGCGACTCCGCCCGCACCCCGCCGCGTTCGGACGGTGGGCGACCTGACGAGGCTCGCGGGCGGGGGGTGAAAAAGAGTGTGCCCGTCGGCAGCGTGCCGCTGCGCCGACGGGCACCGGAGGTAAGGAGGGTAGAGGGGTTGTTCTGATGTCGCTCGCAGCTTTCTTGCTGCGAACACCCGAAAGTTAGCACCCCGAAAGGGGTGTCAAACCAATGAGACCAATAAAGGCGCTTTCGAACCAATCGGCCCGGATCGTGCCCGGCAGGCGACTTCTCGCGGTCCTCGCCTGACACCGCCTCGTCGGATGCCGTCTCGGATCGAGACACCGGCGGGCGCGTGACGCAAGGGCGGGGGTTTGCTTCGGAAGGACCCTAGATCGGCAGCAGCTGCACGGCCCACTGGACCACCGGCGCGGCCCGGTAGGCCTCGACCAGCTCCCCCTTGGACCCCCACTTCCGCTTCGGGAGCTTCCGGCCGGCGACGGTGTCCTCGATCTTGTCCGTCGTGAACGGCCACGGCGAGAGCCACCCGTCCTCGTAGGTCACGTCCTGAGGAAGGCTCACGCGCTCCTTCGGGTCGCAGAGGAGCCGCAGCGAGAGCGAGTCGCAGTAACGCACGAGCCGGACCCCGGCCTCCTCGAGTTCCGGCGAAACGCCGAGCCGCCACGCCAGCTGGAAATCCGCCTGCTCGGCCGCGAAGCGCGCGCTGAAGCGCGAGAAGTGGCGGCTCACAAGAAGCGCCTCCAAGGGGCCAGAGGCGCGCGCCACGGCGACGGACCGCCGCCATGCCGGTGCCGAATAGCTCGTGTCGTGGTCGAAGACGTGGGGCGGCCGGCCGTCGGCCAGCGGCTCCGGCTGGTCGTCGATGAGAGGCCACCCCGCATCGTGCAGGGAGACCGCCCGGATCAACGCCTCTCTCGGCTCCGGAAGGTCCTTGAGCGCGGCAGCGAGGCGACCGGCCTGGAGCGCGTGCTCCGCCTGCGTGATCAGGAGATCCCCGTCCGGGAGGGGGCGGCGGATCATCGTGCGGGAGCAGGAGCGGCGGGGGCCTGGGGGGCGCCGCGGTCGAAGCCCCCGAACCGCATCTGGTCGCGGAGCGTCTCGTCGAGATACGTCTTCGCGTCCGCGGCGGGCATGATGTCCTCGAGGGCGCGCTGGGTCTCGGCCCGCAAGGTCTCCATCTCCGCGCGAACGATCCGCCCGCGTTCCTCGCGGTTCGCCGTGCCGTCGAGGGTGCCGCTCTCCCGGAGCTTCTTCCACACGTCCATTCCCTTCCGCCGGGACACGATCACGGTCGTCGCGACGGCCTCCCTCTGGGACGGGGTGAGCGGCGCGATCTTGTTCTCCCTCACGAGCCGGTCGATCCCGTCGACGATTCCCTTCTTCTGCTCCTCCTCCTGATTCAGCTCGTTCGCCTTCTTCACCTTCTGGCGAAAGACCTCCATCTCCTGCGGATCGAACTCCTCGGATCCCGTGGCGCCGGGCTCGACGGCCGGGCGCGCGGCGGGCGGCGCCGCGAGCTCCGCCTCCCCCCCTTCGCTCGCGTGCGACGTCGCGCCCTTCGCTGCGGCGGGCGCGCCCGACTCGAACGGCACGTCCGACGCCGCCGGGGACCGGTACGCCCTCGCGCCGAGCTCCAGCTCCTCGATCCGCGTCCGGAGCTGCGCGACCTCGCTCGCTTCGGATCTCGTCCCGTCGCTGCGGCGCGCGGCGCCCTGGTTCTCGCCCTGCTTCACGTAGACGAAGATGGCGAGACCCAGTGCGAGCGCGTTCGTGATCACGAGGATCGGTAGGGTCTTCATGCGTCGGTCTCCATCCCGGGGGTCTCGTGCCCCCGAGGCCCCCTGAACTCACTTCACTGTAACCGGGGGGTTCCGGCAAAGGGCGAAGTCCCCCCCGAGGACGCGAGACATCGCCTTTTGGGCCTCGGCCGTGGCGCACGCTCGGCTCAGGTAGAGATCGACCTCCGCCCGCGCCTCCGGGATCGGTTTCAAGCGCGCCCGTTCGAGGGCGTAGGTCCACCCCTCGGGGAGGCGAGAGGGCTTCGGGAGCCGCCCGGCGGCGGCGAGGAGCAGCTTCGAACGGAGGGTCTCGCCCGAGATCTGTTGGACGACGTCGAGCGCCTCGTCCGCCGGCTGGCCCCGCGCGAGGAGTCGGACCGCGAGGTCGCGGGCGCACGCGGTCGTGGGCTTGATGGCGAGCGACTCCCGGAAGAGGTCGATCGCGTGATCCTCCTCGCCGCGCCAGAGCGCGCAGCGGCCGAGGCCGTGGAGCGCGCGGGCTCGGTGTTCGCGCGGGAGGCGCTCATACCGCCCTTGCGCCCGCGCGACGCAGCCGAACGCCTCGAGGTCGATCCGCGCGAGCCGGAGGATGACGACGGGGTCGTCCGGGTAGTCGATCGACGCGCCTTCGAGCACGGCGCGCGCCGCGGGCCAGTCGGACCGGACTCCCGCCTCGTCCGCTCGCGCGACGAGGGAGGCGGGGGCCGCCTCGGGAGACGCCTTGCACGCCGCGAGCGCCACGGGAAGGAGGAGACGCGCGCGCACAAGCCCATCCTAGATGGCCCCGCCCGCGATGCCCTCTTCCCGACCATGGCCGTTGTCCGACCGGACCGCCCCCCCTAGAATGCGCCCATGAAACTCGGGAGTCTGCTGTTCGGGCTCGTCCCCCTCGCCGGCTGCGGCGAGGACCACTTCAAGGTGGGGATCATCCTCCCGATGACCGGCAACAACGCCACCTTCGGCGAGGAGTCGTGGAACGGGCTCCAGCTCGCGCTGGACGATCTCAAGGCCCAGGGGGTCGAGTTCGACCTGAAGCTGAAGGACGAGAAGTCCGACCCCCAGACGGCGAACGTCCAGACGAAGACCCTCATCGAGAACGAGGGCGTCCACGTGATCCTCGGCTCCGTCGCCTCGTCGAGCACGCTCCTGATCATGCTCGTGGCCAAGGAGGCGGGCATCCCCGTGATCACGCCCGCGAGCACCAACGACACGTTGACGGAGAAGGGCGGCCCGCTCGCGAGCCGGATCTGCTTCAACGACACGTTCCAAGGCGCGGTCCTCGCGAACTTCGCCCTCAACGAAGGCTGGAAGCGGGGCGTCGCCGTCGTGGACCAGGCGCAGGTCTACTCGACGGGGCTCGCCGAGAACATCCGCAAGGTGTTCGAGGCGGGCGGCGGCACGCTCGCCGTCGAGTACTACAGCTCCGGCGACACGGACTTCGCCAACACGATCCAGAACGTCGCGAACCAGAGGCCCCAGGTCATCTTCTTCTCCGGCTACTACCCCGAGGGCGGCGTGATGATCCGGCAGGCAGGCGACAAGTGGAAGGGAGTGCCCCTCGTGGGCGGCGACGGTTTCGACTCGCCGGAGCTGCCGAAGCTCGTCGGCGACACGAACGCCGCGATCTTCCTCTCCTCGCACTTCGCGGCCGACGCGCCCGACCCGATGGTGCAGGACTTCGCCAAGCGCTACGAGAAGCGGTTCGGCGCACCCCCGGGCGCGATGGCCGGCCTCGGCTACGACGTTCTCATGGTCCTCGCGGACGCGGTGAAGCGGTGCAAGGACCCGAAGGACCCCGAGGCGCTGGGCAAGGCGATCGCGGCGACCAAGTACAAGGGGATCACGGGGCTCATGGACCTGACCACGCCCGACCGCACGCCCATGAAGGATGCGGTGATCGTCAGGGTCGAGGGAGGCCTCAAGTTCCACTGCGTCGTGCCGGCCGCCAAGTAAACCCGTGCTCGACTACCTCCTCAACGGGCTCGCGCTGGGCGCGATCTTCGCCTTCATCGCGCTCGGCTACACGATGGTCTACGGGATCATCAAGCTGATCAACTTCGCCCACGGGGAGTTCTTCATGTTCGGCGCCTTCCTCGGGTTCTTCGTCCTGAGAGACCTGGGCATCGACCGCCTTCCCCTCCCCCAGCCCCTCCCCATCCTCCTCTCGTATCTCGTCGCGCTCTCGGCGGCTTCGCTCGGCGCGGGGACGCTCGCCGTCGTCACGGAGCGCGTCGCGTACCGCCCCGTCCGGCGCGCGAGCCGGATCGCCGCGCTCATCACCGCGGTCTGCGTCTCCCTGATCCTCCAGAACCTCGCCGTCAAGGCGTGGGGCGCGGCGCCGCGAGCCTATCCCCAGCCGCGCGAGTGGACCGACGTCGGTGCTCTGGACGGAACCGCCGAGGCGAACCTCTACGCGCTCACGCGGTTCGAGACGACGGACGGCACGGTCACCGAGAACGAGGTGCGCGTCGTGGCGGCGGGCGAGCCGATCGACGACGCGATGCGCGAGCGCCTTCGGGCCGCGGGCCATGAGCGCGTCTACCGGCAGGTGCAGGTGGGTCGCGGGTGGACCCGCGGCTTCGTCCTGCTGGCCCTCGCGCTCTGGGCGCCCGTGCTGTGGTTCCTCGTGAAGCGGACGCGCATGGGGAAGGCGATGCGCGCGGTCAGCGGGGACACCGACGCGGCGCGGCTCATGGGGATCGACATCAACCGGGTCATCGCCTGGACGTTCTTCCTCGGCGCCTTCGTCGCCGGCGTCGGGGGCGTCGCGTACTGCGTGTCGTACGGGAAAGTGGAACCTCTCACCGGGTTCCTGCCGGGGATGAAGGCGTTCATCGCCGCGGTGATCGGCGGCATCGGCTCGATCCCGGGCGCGATCGTCGGCGGCCTCGTCCTCGGCACCGCGGAGTCGCTCATCCCTTATGCCCTGCGCGAGGGGCTCGGCTGGGAGGCGGCCTTCGCGTGGAAGGACGCGATCGCGTTCGCGCTGCTCATCGTCATCCTTGTCTTCAAGCCGACGGGGATCCTCGGCAAGGCCGTGCGGGAGAAGGTGTGAGCAGCGAGCTCCTCTTCTGGCTCAACCTCCTCGTGGGCGTCGGCATCTACACGCTGCTCGCGGCGTCGTTGAACCTGATCAACGGGAGCGCCGGGATGTTCCACCTCGGCCACCACGGCTTCTGGGCGCTGGGCGCCTACGGGGCGACGTGGATGACGCTCCAGGGCGGGTCGCTTTCAGGGCCGGTCGTCTACGTGTCGAGCCTGATCTTCGCCATGGCGATCGCCGCGCTCGGCGGACTCTCGATCGGGATCCCGTGTCTGCGGCTCCGCGGCGACTACCTCGCGATCGCGACGCTTGGGTTCGGCGAGATCGTGCGGATCGCGGTCCAGAACTCGCCTCACGACTTCCTCGGCGGGAGCCTCGGCATCCAAGTGCCACGAGTGCTAATGAAGGTGACGCCGAAGACGCTGGTGGCGTTCCGGGTGCTCACGCTCTCGATCGTCGCGGTCGCCTGCGCGGCGGCGATCGTGACGTTCCGCAACTACCTTCGCTCGATGCCTGGCCGACGCCTCCTTGCCGTCGCGCAGGACGAGACCGCGGCCGGGCTGCTCGGCATCAACCCGACGCGATCGAAGGTGCTTGCCTTCGTCATGGGCTCGGCCGTGGCGGGCCTCGCGGGCGGGCTCTACGCCCATTACATGGGCGGCATCAACCCCTTGAACTTCAACTTCATGGAGATGGTCAAGATCTTCCTGATCATCGTCCTCGGGGGGATGGGCTCGCTATCCGGGTGCGCCGTCGGCGCCTTCCTCGTGGTCGCGACGGAACAACTCCTCAACCGCGCCCCCGAGGCGATCGCCTCCTGGTGGCAGGTCCTCTTCCCCCTCATCCTCGCCATCATGATCATCTTCCGGCCGCAGGGGATCTTCGGGCGGCGCGAGATCAGGGACGTCTGGCGCTCGTGGCGGAGGAGGACCGCGTGACCGCGCTCTTCGAGGCGACCGGGCTCACGAAGCGGTACGGCGGGCTCACCGCGGTCGCGAACGTGGACATGGCGCTCGGGAAGGGGGACCTCGTCGGGCTCATCGGCCCGAACGGCGCGGGGAAGACCACCTGCTTCAACCTCATCACCGGCGCCGACGCGCCCACGTCGGGCACGATCCGCTTCCGGGGCGAGGACGTCACCGGCGCGCGCGACTTCCAGATGGCGCGCCGGGGCGTCGCCCGCACCTTCCAGAACATCCGCCTCTGGAAGGAGATGGACGTCCTCGACAACGTGCGCGCCGTCTGCCACGCGCCCGAGGCGTGCGGCTTCGCCTCGGCGGTCCTCCGCCTCCCGCGCTTCCGCCGGGCCGAGCGCGCCGTCACAGCGAAGGCGAAGGCACTCCTCGAGCGCCTCGGCCTCGGCGACGTCCTCGCGGAGAGCCCCGCGGACCTCCCCTATGGCGACCAGCGCCGGCTGGAGATCGCGCGCGCGCTCGCGCTGGACCCGGAGCTGCTGCTCCTCGACGAGCCGGCGGCCGGGATGAACCCGACCGAGAAGGCGCGGCTCATGGAAACGGTGCGACGCCTCCGCGAGGAGTTCAAGCTGACGATCCTCCTCATCGACCACGACATGAAGTTCGTGATGGGGATCTGCGAGCGCATCTACGTCCTCGACCACGGCGAGCGGATCGCGCACGGAACGCCCGACGAGATCCGGTGCGACCCCAAGGTGATCGAGGCCTACCTCGGGAGCGAGTGCTGATGCTCGTCCTCGAGGGGGTGGACGTCTTCTACGGAAGGGTGCAGGCGCTCCACGGCCTCAACCTGCACGTCGACGACGGCGAGATCGTGACCCTCATCGGCTGCAACGGCGCGGGCAAGTCCACGACGCTGCGCACGATCTCCGGCCTCCTCCGGCCCCGCCGCGGCGGCGTCGCGTTCGACGGCCGGGCGATGCACGCGATCCCGCCGCACGAGATCGTCGCCCTCGGCCTCTCCCACGTCCCCGAGGGCCGCCGCATCTTCACCCACCTGACCGTGCGCGAGAACCTCGACATGGGCGGCTACCTCGTGCGCGACGCGAAGTCCCTCGCGGAGCGCCTCGACCGCGTCTTCGCCCTCTTCCCGCGGCTCAAGGAGCGGATGGAACAACCCGGCGGCACGCTCTCCGGCGGCGAGCAGCAGATGCTCGCGATCGGCCGCGCCCTGATGAGCCGCCCGCGCCTGCTGCTCCTCGACGAGCCCTCGCTCGGCATCGCGCCGATCCTCGTGAAGGAGATCTTCGACGAGATCGCGCGCATCAACCGCGAGGAGGGGACGACGATCCTCCTCGTGGAGCAGAACGCGAACCTCGCCCTCCGCCTCGCGCGGCGCGGATACGTCCTCGAGACCGGCCGCATCGTCCTCGAGGACGACACGGCGAAGCTCCTCGCCGATCCGCAGGTCAAGGAGGCCTACCTCGGATGAGAGGGGGCCCGGGGGGCGGCGTCAGTCCCGGGGGAGGGCAGCCCCTGCGCGTCGTGCATGTCCTGCACTTCCTCGGGACCGGCGGCCTCGAGAAGGGCGTCTCGTCGCTCATCCGGCACGGCTCGAAGGAGATCGAGCACATCGTGGTGGCGATGTCGGGGGTGCGCGACGTGGAGCACCTGCTCCCCGCGGGCGTGCGCGTGATCAACCTCGGGAAGCCGCGCGGCCACTCGGTGCGATTCGTCTGGCGGCTCTCGCGCGTGCTGCGCGAGCTCTCGCCCTGCGTCGTTCACACGCGGAACTGGGCCGGCATGGACGGCGTGGTCGCCGCGCGGCTCGCGGGGATCCGGACCGTCCTGCACGGCGAGCACGGCTGGGGCCCCGACGACCCGCAGGGCACGAGCGTGCGGAGGATCCGGGTGCGCCGGCTGCTCTCGCGCTGGACGCGCGCCTTCCTCTGCGTTTCGAAGGACATCGAGCGCTGGCTCCTGGAGACCGTGCGCGTGCGCTGCCCGGTGATCCAGATCTACAACGGCGTGGACACGTCGGCGCTCGTGGGCCCGAGCACCGCCACGAGCCTCAAGGAGGAACTCGGCCTGACGGCGGATGCGGCTCTTGTCGGCTTCGTCGGCCGGCTCGACGCGATCAAGGACCATCCGACGCTCTTCCGCGCGTTCGGCAAGGTGCGGGAGCGCTTCCCGAAGGCGGAACTCCTCTGCGTCGGCGACGGGCCCGTCCGCGCGGAGCTCGAGAAGGCGCTCGTGCCGGGCATCCGGCTGCTCGGGAACCGCTACGACGTGCCCCGGATCCTGCGCGCGCTCGACCTCTTCGTGCTGACGTCCCGGAACGAGGGCATCTCGAACACGATCCTCGAGGCGATGGGCGCCGGGCTGCCGGTCGTGGCGAGCCGCGTCGGCGGGAACCCGGAGCTCGTCGAGGACGGGGTCACGGGTCGTCTCTTCCCCGCAGGCGACGCCGAAGCGGTCGCGGAGGCGATGACGGAATACCTCGGCGACCCCGAGCGCCGCGCAGCCCACGGGGCGGCCGGCCGAGCGCGCGTCCTCCGGCTCTTCCAGACGGCGACCATGGTGCGCGCGTACGAGGAGTGCTGGCGGGAGTGCGCGAGGCACCTCCGTCCCGGGTCCCGGAGCTGACTCCGACGTGCCCGCCTCGCTGAGCTGGACCTGGGCCGAGAAGCGGCCCGTCGAGGAAAGACGCGCGCGAGACGCCGCTCAGCGGGAGGCGAGGCGCCGCGACAGCAGCGCGCCGATCGTCCGAACGGAGCGCAGGTCGCGCAGGTCGAGCTCCTCGACCGAGATCGCCACGCCGAGGCTCTCCTCGATACGCAGCAACAGCTCGACCAGCGCGAGCGAATCGAGGGCCCCGGTGGCGATCAGGTCGGTGTCCGGAGACGGCACATCGATCGCAAGGCGGTCGCGGAGGATGCAGAGGATCTTCTGTTCGAGGGTGTCCGCCTCGGGCAGCGCCATGACTACTCCCGAACGGGCGACGACGCCTGTTCCGCGAAGATCTCGCGGAGGCGGGGACGATCGGTCTTGCCGTTCTGGTTCTTGGGAAGGTGGTCGAGCTCCACCCACTTCGAGGGCAGCATGTAGGCCGGCACGCGCTGCGAGAGCTCCGCGCGTAGCCTGGCCGGCTTGAGCCCAGGCTCGGCCGCGACGTAGGCGCAGCAGATCGCGGTGCCCTCGAAGCCCCCGCTTTCGACGCCCACGACCGCCGACTCCTTGAGGAACGGCATCGCGGCGAGCGCTGTCTCGATCTCGCCGAGCTCGATCCGGTAGCCGCGGCTCTTGATCTGGCTGTCGCGGCGACCGTGGAAGTAGACGAGCCCGTCCTCGCCGACGCTCGCGAGGTCGCCCGTCTTGTAGATGCGCTGGCCGGGACGGCGCGGGTCGGGGACGAAGACCGCCGCGGTCTTCTCGGGATCCTGCCAGTAGCCCGGCGAGAGACCCACGCCGCCGAGGTAGAGGTCCGCGATCGCGCCCGCGGGCGCCGGCTGCAGCTTCTCGTCGAGCACGAGCAGCTCCTCGCCGCCGCAGGGGAGCCCGATGGGGATCGGGGCCCGGTCGTCCGCTGGCACGGAGGGCACCGTGTAGTAGCTGCTCGCGATCGTCGCCTCGGTCGGCCCGTAGAGGTTCGTGAAACGCACGTGCGGCAGGCGCTTCATCCAGTAGACGAGCGTCGGCGTCGGCAACACCTCGCCGCACCAGAGCAGGCGCTTCATGGCGGGGAAGTCGCCCTGCTTCACCGCGTCGAACTTCGCCATGTAGGTGAGGATCGACGGGACGCTGAACCACTGGGTGAGCTCGCGCGTGCGGATGAAGTCCGCGAGCTTGTGCGCGAGGAGGCTCAGCTCGGCGCCGACGAGGTGGAGCTCGGCGCCCGCGCCCAGCGTGCCGTAGACGTCGTAGGTGGAGAGGTCGAAGTGGAGCGGCGGGTGGCTCGAGATGCGCTCCCTCGGCGCGGTCCCGAAGTACGCCCACGCCCAGTCCAGGAAGGCGAGGACGCTCTCGTGCCGGATCATCACCCCCTTGGGCACGCCGGTCGAGCCCGACGTGAAGAGGATGTGAGCGAGCGCGGTCTCGTCGCCGCGGGGATCGGGGCGCGCGGCGCTCGCACACGCCACGTCGGAGAGGTCGAACGCCGCTTCGAAACGCGCGCCGCGCGGACGGTCCCGCTCAAGCGCGATGACGCGAGGGGCGTGGGCCGTTTCGGCAAGCGCGCCGTCGAGCAGGGAAGCGCACTCCCGCGCGAGAAGCGCGAACCGGGGCGTGCAGGCGTTCAGCACGCGCGCCACACGCTGCGCCGGGCTCGCGGCGTCGATCGGCACGTACGCGGCGCCCGCCTTGAGCGTCGCGAGCATGCCGACGATCGCGAGCGGGCTCTTCGGCGTGAAGAGGGCGACCCTGTCGCCGGGCGCGCACCCCTCCGCGACCAACAGGTTCGCGAGGCGACTGGACAGCTCCTCGAGCGCCCCGTACGTGAGCTGCTCGGATCCCACGATCGCGACGGCGTCCGGACGGCGTTCCGCCTGCGCCGAGACGAGCCGCTCGAGACGTCGCATCACGTCCCCGCCTTCCGGAAGACGATGCCGATGTGCTCAAGCTCCTCGCGGCTCGCGGGGATGTCGAGGATGAAGGTCTCGTACCCGGAACGGACGTAGCCGCGCACGAGATCCGCGACGCAGTCGTAGGTGCCGACGAGATACGGGCAAAACGTCTGGTAGTTCTGGAAGGGGCCGAGCCAGTAGGGGTTCTCCTCCCCCGGAGCCCCCTCCATCCGCGTCGCGAGCTGCTTGTGCCACGACGAGTCCGAGACCTTGGTGGCGAGCTGCTGCGTGAGCTGGCCGCGCCGGTCCTCCGGGAAGCGCGCGTGCGCGACAGACCACGCCTCGGCGGCGGTCTCGCGCGCGATGATGCCCACGCGCACGCCGTAGCCGGGCGCGTGGCCGTCCCGCACGTCCTGCTCCTCGCCCGGCGGCTTCGGGTACTTGATCGCGACGGCGCCCATCTCGCGCGCCGCCTCGAGGCCCGCGGGCGACGATCCCGAGGCGAGCACCGCGGGGAAGAGATCGGGGGGGACGGGGGGGACCAGCTTCAGGTTCGTGACCTTGTAGTAGCGACCGTCCAGCGTCGCCATGCCCTTCTCGACCAGCCCGCGGATGATCTTCGTGTACTCGACGGTGCGACGGTAGCGGTCGTCGTGCGGCGTGTCGTCGCCAAGCGCGAGCAGGTCGTTCTTGAAGCCGCCCGCGAGCATGTTGAGCGCGATCTTCCTGCGGAAGAGCCAGCTGAGCGTCGCGATCTTCTTCGCCACGAAGTACGGGTGCATGTAGATCGGCTGGATCGCGACGAGCGGCGCCAAGGCGTTCGTGTGCTCGAGGATGATCTGCGAGACGTGCCAGGGGTCGACGATGCCGTTGTCCGTGTAGACGAGGATGCCCCGGCAGCCGGCCTCCTCGCTCCAGCGCGCCACGTCGATCACGCGCCGGACGTACTCCCCCTGCGTCAGGTCCTTCGACTGCGGGCAGGTGGAGTAGATGTCGATGGATTTCGTCATCGGGCGACTGGGCCCAGATTATGCACGGGCCGTGCCCCGCCCCCCAGCCCCCCCTTACTTCAGGCTCAGCGGGTCGACGTAGCGCCCCTCGACGCGCAGCCGGCGGAGGAGCAGCCACTCGTCCCCGGTCGCCACCTTGCCCTCCCGCACGGTCCCGGGGGGCACGCCGGCCCGCTGGCCCGTGCGCTCGACCTTGGCGACCTCGACCTTGCGCCCCCCGAGGTCCGCCGTCGGGTGCCCCCACGGCGACGGCATGGGGTAGTAGTCCGCGGCGCGGACGAAGGCGTCGATCTCGAGCGCGGGAAGCGCCCAGTCGATCCGCCCGCCGTGCGGCACGTCGCGGCGCTTGTAGACCCGGCGGCGCGAGAGGTCCTGGGGCCGCTTCGGGATCGTCCCCTTTGCGGCATCTTCAAGGAGCCTCTCGACGAGCCGGATCCCCTCCTTGACGCAGTTCACGCTGACCGAGAGGCCGGTGTCCTGGTCGGTCACGGGGAACCGCGCGTCGTACGCGATCGCGCCGGTGTCGATGCCAGGCGCCATCCAGTGGACCGTGACGGCGTGCGACGTCTCGCGGTGAAACACCGCCCAGCTCGGCACGTTGAGGCCCGCGTACTCCGGGAGCGGGCCGGGGTGGAGGTTGAAGCTCCCGATCCGCGGCGCCGCGACCACGTCCGGGTGGAGGATGTAGAGCGAGTGGACGTTGACGAGGAGGTCCGCGCGCAACGAGCGCAGCGTGACGGCGAGCGACGGGTCCTTCACGCGCGAGGCAGGCCAGATCTCGTAGCCGAGCTTGGTCGCGACCTCCCCGACCGAGGAGCCGCGGCGCTCGTCCGGCGCGGGCGAGGTCAGGACCGCGAGCAGCTCGTGGCCGCTCTTCGCGATCGCGTGGAACGCCTTGAGGCCGGCGGCCTCCTCGGCGGAGAGGACGATGCGGAGCGGCGGGATACGCATTAGGTCGGCGGTCCGGCCAGGGAGGGTGAGGGGGGTTCCGGGGGCGACAATCGGCGACGCCAGAGGGACAATCCGCCGCGGATGTTGGCACGGGCTGTGCCCCCCCGAATCTCCCCCTGCGGAACGTCGTTTCCGCGCGACGCCCCTTGATGGAACGGATCATGGCGATGCCCGCCTCCCCGCCGGACTACCCGGCGCCCGGGGCCCCGGCGCACCCTGTCCTCTCGAGGGGGACGCTCGGCGCGGGACGGGGCGTCCCGTCGGTCCTCGACGCGGGGCGCGCGGTCCACACGGTCAGCGGCCGGATGGCGCTGGCGCACGCGCTCGACCGCCTGGGCGTCGGCAAGGGGGCGCGCGTGCTCGTGCCCGCGTACCACTGCACCGCGATCATCGAGCCCATCGTGCAAGCCGGGGCCGTGCCGGTCTTCTACCGGGTGGGACGGGACCTCGCGGTCGATGTCGCGGACCTTGAGGCGCGCGCCGACGGCGCCCGCGCGCTGCTCGCGATCCACTACTTCGGCTTCCCGCAGGAGATGGCGAGGCTCCGCGCCCTTTGCGACGAGCGCGGGATCGCGCTCATCGAGGACTGCGCGCACGCCTTCTTCGGCCTCTTCGACGGTCGTCCGGTCGGGACGACCGGCGACGTCGCGATCGCGAGCACCTGGAAGTTCTTCCCGGTGCAGGAGGGCGGCTGCCTGATCTCACGCGCGAAGGGGCCGAAGCTCCGCGGGCCCGGGCTCCGCTACCAGCTGAAGTCGATGCTCAACGCGTTCGAGCGGGCGTGGGCCACGGGGCGCCTGCCGGTGCTCCGGGTGATCGCAGCGCCCGCATTCTGGCTCAAGAACCGGCTGCGCGACCTGCGCAAGCGGAGCGCGGGCGGCGCCGCCGCGTCCTCCGACGTACCCACGGGGTCGCCGAAGTTCGACGAGAGCTGGCTCCATCGGCGCGCGTCGTGGTTCACGCGGTTCGTGCTCGCCTGCGCGAACCGGGGCCGGATCGTGAGGCTCCGCCGCCGGAACTACGGGATCCTGCGCGACGGGTTTCACGGGCTTCCCCATACCGCGGTCCTCTTTGGGGCGTTGCCGGAAGGGGTCGTGCCCTACGTCTTCCCGCTGATCGTCGAGGACGAGCGCGTCTTCGATCGCCTCAAGCGGCGCGGCGTGCCGATCGTGCGCTTCGGCGAGTTCCTCTGGGAGGGCGTGGACGACCCGCTCGCGCTCGAGTACAGCCGGAAGGTGCTCCAGTTCCCCTGCCACCAGGAGATGACGCGGAAGGAGCTCGACTGGATCGTCGCCGAGGTGCGCGAGGCCGTCCTGAAGGGAGCCTGAGATGAGCTGGAAGGTCATGCCCGCCCGCGAGTTCGCCGTCCACGCCGACGCGTGGCAGGCGCTCAACGACCGCGGGATGAAGACGCCGCTTCTCGACGCGCGATTCGTCCAGCCGCTGCTCGACGTGTTCGGCAGCGGGCGGGAGCTGCTCGCGGTCCACGGCGACCCGCGCGCGCCCGGCGCGATGGCGATCGTCGAGCGGCGCGGGTTCGGCAGGTGGGAGACGTTCCAGCCGTCGCAGTCGCCGCTCGGCGCGTGGGTCTCGGACGCGGACCACGCCCCGTCGGAGAAGCTGCTGTTGGATCTCGCGCGGAAGCTGCCGGGCGTCGTGCTCTCGTGCGGGGTCACGCAGATCGACCCGGATCTCGTGGCGAGGCCGTCGCCTACGGACCGGCTCTTCGCGCTCGACTACATCTTGACGGCGCGGATCGCGGTCACGGGCACGTTCGAGGATTACTGGGGGGCGCGGGGGCGCAACCTCACGAAGAACATGCGGCGCCGGCGCCGCCGGCTCGAGGAGTCGGGCACGAAGCCCCGGCTCGAGGCGCTGACGAACCCCGCGGCGATGGCGCGCGCGGTCGAGGAGTACGGCGCGCTCGAGTCGAAGGGGTGGAAGTCGGGGACCGGCACGGCGATCTCCGGCGAGAACGCGCAGGGGCGGTTCTACACGCGGATGCTCGAGGCGTTCGCGGCGAGGGGCGAGGCGGTCGTGTACCGGTACTGGTACGGCGACAAGCTCGCGGCGACCGACCTCTGCATCCACAAGGACGGCGTGATCATCGTCCTCAAGACGACGTACGACGAGGCGCTCGCGGAAAGCTCGCCCGCGATGCTGATGCGCGAGGACGCCTTCGCGCAGATCTTTCAGTCCGGCAAGTTCCGCCGGATCGAGTTCTACGGCAAGGTGATGGACTGGCACACGAAGTGGAGCGACGACTTCCGGCAGATGTACCACCTGACCGCGTTCCGCTGGGCGTTCGTCCCGCGCCTTCTCGCGCGCCTGCGGAAGCCCAAGGTCGAGCCCGCCGCGCAGGCCGAGCCGGCCGAAGCGCCCGAGCAGGGCGCGCCAACGGCGTCTCCGACCGGGTAACAAGCGAACCCGGATCTAGGACCGTGAAGCGTCGCGCACGACGACGCCCCAAGCGTAGGGGTCACGGCGCCGCCGGATTCTGCCGGTGGGAAATGCGCTCCCGAGAGCGCCTCCCGGCTCCGCCCATGTGCAACCCGATGCGGAATCACACCGCCGTTTCGTCGAGACGCCAGTGTTACCCGGCTCGATCATCCGCCACTGGGAGCCGACGGCTCCGTGGTCACCGCAACCAGCCGGAAGATCTGGCGGCCCTCCCACCCGGCCCCGAGCCCGTCCGCCTTCGGGCTCTTCCGGGGCAGGTCGGTGTCACCCATGCTAACTACCCGCCTCTCGAAGCTGGGTCCGAACTTCACGCCGGAGTCCTCAACCTCCGTGAGCTCTTGGACGGTGAGTCTCGCCCCACCGAAATCGCGGTACACAACCGGTGTCTTGCCAGCTTCTGTCCCGCAGACCGGATTCTTGAGATCGTCCTTCTCCTTGAGCCGGTCGTAGATCGTCTGCAGGCTCTGATCGTCCTTGGCTTGCGCGCGCAGGAACTCGTAGATCGACCGGAGCGTTACCTCGCGGCCGACTTGCGCCTTCGCGATCTCGTAACCCTTCGTCACGATCCACTCGCGGTACGAGGGATCGTCGGGCGCGGGCGGCGACGCGCCTGCCATCTTGAGAAGGCGATCCCGGTACGTGCCGTAGTATATCCTTCGGTCCTCCTCGCTCACTTCGGCGAACGTCGCTTCAGGATACGCTCTCAAGACGAGCGCTCTGATCCGCTCAAGCTTGGCATCGGTGTCCACACTCGTGTGCATTGTGTAGAGTACTTCGATCTGACGGCGCCTCACGACGTTCGCCTTGTCGTCTCCATGCACCGAGCCGACGAGGAGAAGCCACGCAACGTGCCGCGACCACAGCCGTGTTTGCACGGGAAACACCTCCCTAGGCGTGCGCGCCCTTCGTGGTCTGGACGAGACTCGCTAGGCTCATCTTAGCCCCCGCAGATCGACGCAACCCGCTCGCACTTGGGGATTGCCCCATGATCGAGTTCTTGCCAAGGGGCACCTGTACGCATTCGCGGCAACGGGCGTCCGACCCCGAGAAAGATGCGCATCACGTTGCGCATCAGGCGCCAGTGTGGGGCGCATGGCCGGGCGCGGCGTCCGAACGGCCCGTCGCCCCAACTCGCGCCCCCGCAAAGGGTTATATGGTGCCCAAGAGAGGCCCGAACCAGGCCCTCAACCTGGTGCGCGTGGGCCTAGCGCGACCATGGCTGCCGGCCCCGGCCGCGGGTCACACGGCCGCGACGGGCCGGAGGAACGCGAGCAGTTCCGCGAGTTCCCCTGTCCGCCCGCGGCGAGAGTAGCGCTCGACTTCGCCTGCTCGAACCAGAGGCGCCGTGCGGTCGCGCGCCTGCGCCAAGAAGGCCGTGAGGCCCCGCGCGATCGCAGGGGCGTCGTCCAGGGGGACGATGGTGTCGATCGCCGCTTCGCGAAGGACGCTTGCCGTGTCGCCACGCGCGTCGGTCAAGGCGAGGATCGGGCGGCAGGCGCGGAAGTACTCGTAGACCTTCGCGGGCACCTGGTGGTTGCAGTTGCTGGCCTGGAAGAGCAGCAGGCCGTCGGCCGTGAGCATCTCCCGCAGCGCCTCGCGGTAGGGGACCTGCGGCTCGAGCGCCACGAGATCCTCGATCCCGCGCTTCTTGATCTCCGGGGCGTGCACTTCGTCGTGGCCGGTCGCGCGCAGGACGATCCGAAGCGACTTCGCGTCCACGATTCCCGTCCGCTTCAGCTCCGCGAGCGCGTCGAAGAACGGCCGCGGGTCGCGCTCCGAGGGATACAGGATCCCGCTATGCACGAGCGTCAACGGCCGCCCCGCCGGCCGCGGCGGCAGGTCCCGCTCCGCCTCCACGAACGGCGCCTCGTCGTACCCGTTCGGCAGCACCACGAACCGGTCGCGCGGGACCGCAGGATACCGCTCCTGGTACATCCGCACCGCGCCGGGCGTCGTGAACACGACCTTCGCCGCCCGCTCCATCGCGCGCCGCTCGATCTTCCGGAACGCGCGGAACTGCCGCGGATCGGAGGGATACCCCTCCTCGGTCATCGAGTCGCGGAAGTCCGCGATCCACGGCAGCCCCGTGAAGCGATGCAGCCAGTACCCGATCAGGTGCGCCGTCGCGATCGGGTACGTCGACCAGATCGCCTTCGGCCGATAGCGCCGGACGAGCCGCAGCCCCGACGGGATCGCGCCGAGCGCCCACGTCACCCAACGGTCGGGAAGCGCCGCGAACCCCAAGTACCGCCCCCCGACCGCGAGATGGCGCTTGGTGTCGAGCGCGAACGCGCGGTAAACGGGAACGCCCGCGGGGATGTCCTTCAGCTGGTCCGCGCCCGACTGCTCGTACGCGCGCGGGTGCGCCGACAGCACGACCGGGTCCCAGCCGCACTCCGGAAGATAGCGCGAGAACGTGAGCGCCCGCTGGATCCCGCTGCTCCCGACGCACGGCGGGTAGTGATACGCGACCATCAGCACGCGGGGTCGGGAGGGGGCCTCGGGGGCCGGGGTCACGGGAGCTCCGTGACCGGCCTCTCGAACGTCCCGCGCGGACGGATGAGCGTCGCCTTGCCGCCGTCCACGAGCACCTCGGCGGGCATCGGGTGCGAGAGGAACCCGACGGGGCTCGCGGTCAAGCCGTACGCGCCCGATTGCAGCACGGCGACGAGGTCTCCCGCCCGCGTCGGGGCGACCGTCGCGTCCCGGGCGATGGTATCCAGAGGGGTGCAGAGGGGACCGCAGACGGCCGCCGGAAGCGAAGCCTGTTCTCGAAGCCGCGACGCGTTCACGACCGGGTAATCGCGCTTGATCACCTGGCCGAGGTTGCCCGACGCGGCCAGGTGGTGGTTCATCCCGCCGTCGAGCACGACGAAGGTCTTGCCGCGCGACTCCTTCACCGTCACCGCGCGCGCGAGGTAGATCCCCGCGGGCCCGGCGAGGAACCGCCCCGGCTCGAGGACGATGTGCGCGTCCACGCCCTGGAAGAGCCTCTCCGCGCCCGCTTTCACGGCCGCGAGATCGAGCTCGCCGTCGCCCGGGAAGTACGGGATCCCGAGCCCCCCGCCGAGGTCGATCGTCCTCGCCGGCTTCCCGGCGACCGCGGCGGCGCGGCGGGCCACGTCCAGCGCACGCCCCCACTGCGCGAGCAGGACCTTCGCGTCGAGGATCTGCGTCCCCGCGAAGATGTGGATGCCCTCGAACGAGAGCCCCGGACGCTTGCCGATGTCCTTGACGACGTCGTCGAGGATCTCCTCGTCGAAGCCGAACGCCGCGGGCTGGCCGCCCATCCGCATCGCGCCGCCGCTGACGTCCGCCTTCGGGTTCACGCGCACGGAGACGGGCACCGGGCGCCCCCCCGGCCCCCTCAGCTTCGCGAGGAAGGAGATCTCCTCCCTCGACTCGACGTGGATCTCCCCGATCCCCCGCTCGACCACGAGCCGGAGCTCCTCCTCGCCCTTGCCCGGCCCCGCGAAGAGGATCCGCTCCGGCGCGCCGCCGGCCGCGCGCGCGCGCAGGTACTCCGCGGCCGAGGCGACCTCGAGCCCCGCGCCCGCCCTCGCGAAGACCGCGATCACATGGGGATTCGGGTTGGCCTTGACCGAGTAGTAGACGTCCGCGCCGGGCACGTGCGCGCGCAGGCGCTCGAGCCGCGCGCGCAGGAGCGCCGCGTCGTAGACGTAAAGCGGCGTCCCGAACTCCTTCGCGAGGCGCGAGACGCGGACGCCGCCGACCGTCAGCTCGCCGTCCGCAGGGGGGAAGTGCGGGAGCAGCGAGGGCAGGAGGGGGTGCGTCATTTCGACCCTTGCACCGGGACGCGCTGCGCCTTCAGGAGCTTGTAGTCCACCTTGCCGTTGGGCGAGCGGGGCAGCTCGTCCACGTACTCGATCTCGCGCGGGACCATGTGCGCGGGCAGCTCCTTCGCGCAGCGGGCGAGGATCGGCTCCGCGTCGCGCGCGGCGCCCGCCGCCGCGACCGCGACCGCGTGCACGCGCTCGCCGACGGCTGCGTCCGGCACGCCGATCACGGCGACCGCCGCGAGGAGCTTCGACCCCATCAGCACCTCCTCGACCTCGGAGGGGCTGATCCGGTAGCCGCTCGACTTGATCATCGCGTCGTTGCGCCCGACGAAGTACAGGTAGCCTTCCTCGTCCATGCGCACGAGGTCGCCCGACCAGCAGACGGTGTCGGCCCCCTCGTTCGGGGCGACGAGAGGGTTCGGCCTCAGGACGCGCGCCGTGTCCTCCGGCCGCCCCCAGTAGCCGAGCGACACGGTCGGGCCGCGGTGGACGAGCGTGCCCACCTCGCCCGGCCGGCACCGCTCGCCCTTCTCGTTCACGACGAGGATCTCGGTCTCGGGGATCGCCTTCCCCATCGAGCCGGGCCGCCGGTCGATCTCCGCGGGCGGAAGGTAGGTGGAGCGGAACGCCTCGGTGAGCCCGTACATGAGGAAGAAGTCCACGTGCGGGAGGAGGCCGCGGATCTTGCGCACGGTCTCGGTCGGCACCGCGCCGCCGCTGTTCGTGAGGTAGCGGAGCCGCGGGAGCGGGGTGTTCGGGAGCGACGGCGCGGCGCCGGCGAGCAGCGCCCACACCGTCGGTACGCCCGCGAGGCCCGTGATCCTCTCCTTCGCCATCGCGCGCACGATCTCGTCGCCGAACCGGAACGCGAGCAGGACGATGGTCGCGCCCTTCTCGACCGACGTGACGAGCTGGTTCAGCCCGTAGTCGAAGCTGAACGGCAGCACCGAGAGGATGCGCTCCTCCTCCCGGATGCCCACGTACTTGCAGACGATCCGCGAGCCGGCGAGCAGGTTCCGGTGGGAGAGCATCACGCCCTTCGGCCGTCCCGTCGAGCCCGACGTGTAGAGGATGGCCGCGAGGTCCTCCCCGATGCAGGGGGAGGGGGGGCCGGGGGGGCGCGGCTCGTCGAAGAGCCGGGCCACGACGCGCGGGTCCTTCGTGTCGCGCGGGTCGTCCACGAGGAGCACGCGCTCGAGCGACGGGGCGTCCTTGAGCGCCTCCTCGAGCATCTTCCAGCGTAGCCCGCTCGTGATGAGCACCCTCACGCCGCAGTCGTTCACGATGTGCGCGACCTGCGGCGGCTTCAGGAGCGCGTTGACCGGGACGAAGACCCCGCCCGCACGGCTGATCCCGAAGATCGCCGCCGCCTCCTCGAACGTCTTGTCGAGGAAGATCGCGATCCGGTCGCGGCGGGAGAGCCCCGCGTCGCGGAGCATCCCGGCACACGTGGACGAGGCCGCGAGCAGCTCCGCGTAGTCGAAGCGCCGCTCCTTGTCGACGACCGCCTCCTCGCGCGGCGCGCGCTCGGCCGTGGCGTCGAGCAGGTGGTGGAGCAGCGTCGCCACGCCCCTCGCCTACGCCCGCTTCGTGGCGACGAAGCGCACCACGCTCGCGATGCTGTCGAAGTTCGCGGGGTTCAGCTCCTCGTCGCCGACGCGGATGCCGAAGGTCTTCTCGAGGAAGGCGACGAGATCGAGGATGCCGAGCGAGTCGATGATGCCCGAGTCGAGGAGCGAGTCTTCGTCCTTCACGGCCGCGGCCGCCGCGAGGGGGAAACGACGGCGCACGAAGGCCCGGATCTGGTCGCGGGTCTCCTCGCCGGGCGCGGTCGGGGCTCGGGACTCGGGCATCGCTCCTACTGTCTCAAGAACGGCAAATCGCGGGCCACGGAGCAGGGGGCATGGGGGGGGGCGGAGGCGCGGCCGCCGTCGATCCGCCTGGACTTCGGGGGTCGGGCTGCGTCGTGCGGGCGCGACACGGACCGGCTCGCGGAGCCGGAGCGCGCCCGACCCGGGGGGCCGCCTCCCTCTTGGCGACACGGCGTTTCGCGAGAGCGGGATCGCGGCCGGGGCAGGACGGCGGCTTCTTGACTTGACGCATCGCTCGTCGATAAGGACGCGTGGTCCGGCCCTTGCTGGCAAGGCCGTTCCACGTCGCGCTCTGAGACGTCTCCCCATGTGCGGCATCTACGGTGTGCTCTCCTTCAGGCCCGCGCGTCCGGAGCCCGAGCTCCTCGCGCGCATGGGCGCCGTCACGCGCCATCGCGGGCCGGACGACGAGGGCGCCTACGCGGACGACCACGTCCTGCTCGGGATGCGGCGGCTCTCGATCATCGACCTCGCGGGCGGCCACCAGCCCATCGGCAACGAGGACGGGACCGTCCAGGTCGTGTGCAACGGCGAGATCTACAACTTCCGGGAGCTGCGCGAGGAGCTGAAGCGAAAGGGCCACGTCTTCCGCACCCTGAGCGACACCGAGGTGCTCGTCCACCTCTACGAGGAGGAGGGGGACTCGTTCGTCCGCCGGCTGAACGGCATGTTCGGGTTCGCCCTCTGGGACGCGCGCCGGCGGCGGCTCCTGGTCGGGCGCGACCCGCTGGGGATCAAGCCCCTCTACTACCTGAGCGACGGCGCGCGGCTCGCCTTCGCGTCGGAGGCGAAGGCGCTCCTCGAGATGGAGGGCGTCGCGCCCGCCGTCGACCACGCCGCGCTCGCCGACTACCTCGCCTACGGCTATGTCCCCGCCCCGCGCTCGATGTTCCGGGGCATCCGCAAGCTCCCCGTCGCGTCGCTCCTCGTCTGCGAGGCGGGCCGGACGGAGATCCGCCGGTACTGGCAGCTCCCGGCCCCCGGCGAGCGGATCCCCGCGGACGAGTGGGTCGAGCGGGTGCGGAACGGCCTCGAGCGCGCGGTGGTGTCGCAGATGGTGAGCGACGTGCCTTTGGGCGCGTTCCTCTCCGGCGGGATCGACTCGAGCACGATCGTTGCCTTGATGGCGCGCCACAGCGCGGAGCCCGTGAAGACCTACTCGATCGGCTTCGAGGGCGCGGAGGCGGAGGGCTACTACAACGAGCTGCCCTACGCGCGACAGATCGCCGGGCTCTTCCGCACCGACCATCGCGACATCCTCGTGAGGCCGGACGTGGCGGGCCTCCTGCCCCGCCTGCTCTGGCACATGGACGAGCCGGTCGCCGACACCGCGCTGCTCACCACGTACCTCGTGGCGGAGTTCGCCCGCCGCGACGTGACCGTGATCCTCTCCGGGGTGGGCGGCGACGAGCTCTTTGGCGGCTACCGCCGCTACCTCGGCCCCTACTACGACCGCTTCGCGCGGCTGCTCCCGCGCTGGGTCCGCACGCGCATCCTGGCGCCGCTCGCGCGGCGCCTGCCCGCCGACCGGCACTCGGCCCTGCTCAACCTCTCGCGGCACGTGCGCACCTACCTCCTGTCCCAGGGCCTCGACCCCGAGGCGCGCTACCGGTTCTACATGCAGGTCTTCAAGCCGGACGCGCGGCAGGCGCTCCTCGCGACGCCCCCCGTCGAGGGCGAGGACCCGCTCGCCCGCGCCTTCGCGCAGGCGGGCGAGGGGGACGCGCTCTACCGCCTCCTCCACGTCGATCTCGAGACGCAGCTTCCCGACGACCTGCTCCTCCTGACCGACAAGATGACGATGGCGACCTCGCTCGAGTGCCGCGTGCCGCTCCTCGACGTCGAGCTCGTCGAGCTGGGCGCGCGCCTGCCGAGCGAACTCAAGGTGCGCGGGCGCGAGCTCAAGCACGTCCTGAAGCGCGCGCTGCGGGGCATCCTCCCGGACGAGATCCTCTTCCGCAGGAAGCGGGGCTTCGGCGCGCCCTTCGGCGCGTGGCTCAAGCGGGAGCTCCTGCCGCTGCTCGGGCAGGTGCTCAACCGCGAGACTGTGGAACGGCGCGGCTTCTTCCGCTGGGACGTCGTCGCTCGTACGATCGCCGACCACCAGGCGAACCGCGAGGACCACACCGACCACATCCTCGCGCTCCTCAACTTCGAGATCTGGTGCCGGCTCTTCCTCGACGGCGCGCCGCACGAATCGGTGGCCGCCGGCCTTGTCGCGGAGGCCGCGCGATGAGGGTGATGCTCGTGTGCCACCGCTTCCCGTACCCGCCGGCGCGCGGCGGGAAGATCCGGCCCTTCCACATCCTCAAGCACCTGGGCCGCGACCACGAGGTGACCGTCGCCTCCCACTACCGGTCCGCGCAGGAGGAGATCGAGGGCGAGGGGCTCAAGGCCCACTGCCACCGGATCCTCGTCGAGCCGATCCACCCCGTTGCAGCCAAGCTCCGCATGGCCGGGAACCTCCTGCGGCGCGTCCCGTCGTCGATGGGCTACTTCCGCTCGCCGCAGCTGGAACGCCGCATCCGCGAGGAGCTCGCGTCGCGCGCGTACGACCTGATCCTCGTGCACTGCTCCTCGGTCGCCCCCTACGTCGAGGACGCGAAGGGCATCCGGAAGATCCTCGACTTCGGCGACATGGATTCGCAGAAGTGGCTCGCGTACGCCAAGGTCCACCGGTTCCCGCTCTCCCTCGGCTACTGGATCGAGGGGACGAAGCTGCAGCGCGCCGAGGAGGAGATGGCCCGCCGCTTCGACGCGTGCACGTGCACGACGCGCGCGGAGACGGAGACGCTCATCGGCTACGGCACGGGCGTCCCCGCCGACTGGTTCCCGAACGGCGTCGACCTCGACTACTTCCAGCCTTCGACGGAGCCCTATGACCCCGAGACGATCTGCTTCGTCGGACGGATGGACTACTATCCGAACAGCCAGTGCATGATCGACTTCTGCGCGCGGACGCTGCCGTTGCTGCGCGCGCGCCGCCCCGGGACCCGGCTGCTCATCGTGGGCGCCGACCCCTCGCGCAGCGTGCGGCGGCTCGCGACGATCCCGGGAGTGACCGTGACCGGGCAGGTCAAGGACGTGCGGCCCTACGTGCGCCGCGCGGCGCTCAGTGTGGCGCCTCTCGCCATCGCGCGGGGAACGCAGAACAAGATCCTCGAGTCGCTCGCGATGGGTGTTCCCGTCGTCTGCAGCCATGTGGCGGCGGGCGGCGTGGATTGCGTCGCCGGCGAGCACCTGCTCGCCGCCTCCACGGCCGAGGAGACGGCGGACGCGGTCCTCCGCCTCCTCGAGGACCCGGCCGAGCGACGACGCTTCGCGGAGGCGGGGCGGGCGCGCATGAACTCCCATCACACGTGGGAGGGCGCGATGAGACGTTTCGGGGCGATCGTCGACCGCACGATGGGCGTGGCGGTCGCATGAAGGTGAGACGATGCGGATCAGCGTATTCGGACTAGGCTACGTGGGCGCGGTCTCCCTCGGCTGCCTCGCGCGCGACGGGCACGAGGTGATCGGCGTCGACATCGACCCGACGAAGCTCGACCTCCTGCGCCGCGGGCAGAGCCCCGTCATCGAGGACGGGATGCAGGAGCTCATCGCGAACGCCGTGGGGACCCGGGGGGCCAGGGTCACCTCCGACACGTCCGCCGCGGTCCACGGCAGCGAGATCTCCTTCCTCTGCGTGGGTACGCCTCCGCGCCCCAACGGCAGCCAGGATCTCTCCGCGATGGAGCGCCTCTGCCGCCAACTCGGCGATGCGATGCGCGAGAAGAGCGGGTTCCACGTCTTCGTCGTGCGATCCACCGTGATGCCCGGCACGGTGGAGGGCATGGTGCGGAGCGCGATCGAGGAGCACTCCGGCAAGCGTCTGGGGACGGACTTCGGCCTCTGCTTCCAGCCCGAGTTCATGCGCGAGGGCTCGTCGATCCGCGACTACGATCGCCCGCCCATGACCGTCGTGGGCGGGGACTCGGAGCGGTCCGTCGAGACCGTGCGGAAGGTCTTCGGCCACCTCCCCTGCCCGTTCCACGTCACCACGATCCGCATCGCGGAGACGCTCAAGTACTTCTGCAACATCTTCCATGCCCTGAAGATCACGTTCGCGAACGAGGTCGGCCGCATCTGCCAGAGCCTCCGCGTCGATCCCCACCAGGTCATGGAACTCCTGTGCAAGGACACCCAGCTCAACGTGTCGCCCGCCTACCTCAAGCCCGGCTTCGCCTTCGGCGGCTCCTGCCTGCCCAAGGACCTGAAGGCGCTGACCTACATGGCGCGCCTGAACGACGTGGACCTTCCGATGCTCCAGGCGATCCTCCCGAGCAACCGCCTCCACGTCGAGCATGCGGTCGAGGTGATCCTCGCGGCGAAGGAGAAGCGCGTTGGCATGATCGGCCTCGCGTTCAAGACCGGGACGGACGACCTGCGCGAGAGCCCTCTCGTGACGATGGCCGAGAGCCTCCTCGGTAAGGGCATCGCCCTGCGCATCTTCGACCCGGAGGTCAACGTCTCCCGCCTGATCGGCGCCAACCGGCGCTACATCGAGGAAGTCATCCCCCACATCGGCAGCCTCATGCTCGACAGCTGCGAGAAGCTGATCGCGGAGTCGAGGGTCGTGGTCGTCGGGCTGAAGACGCCGGAGCTCGTGACCGCCCTCCAGCGGAACCTGCGCGACGACCACATCATCCTCGACCTCGTCAACCTGCCGGATCGCGGCAAGCTCCGGGGCCGGTACCAGGGCGTCTGCTGGTAGTCCGAAACCGGTCTGGATGCCTGAGAGCTTGCAGACACGTCCCTGCTGGCCTCGGGCCGACGCCGGGTCTTCCCAAGCCCTGAGCCAGGACTAGGCCCCGCAGCCGGGCTTGAGTCCAAGGTCGCCCACGGCGCGCTGAGGCGCAGGTCGGCTTCCCGTGACCCGACGGGCCATCGACAGCGGCGAAAGGCCCCGGCCGGCGGGATCTCGCGGGCAGCGCAGCGCGATCCGCGCGGACACCGCGGCGGGCACACTGCGAGCCGGTCGCACGGCCTCTTGCGGGTGCCCCACGTCCTCCCCCACCACCTGGCTGGTCGCTCACGGGCCGGAAGCCTGCTTGCAAGCCAGGCGACGCCATCCTCCGATCCGGGGGAGTGCCGCGCGACGCCGCGGCCCCCGGCCACGCCGACAGCGTGGCCCTAACCGTCGAGGTCCGGTTGTTCCGTGGCCGCGTTCCGGCGTCGAGGCTCGTCCTGTCGCCGCTGTCCGTGCATGGACGCCCCGACGGCCTCTCGCGGGAATCGCCGGCGCTCTGCGTGCCGGGTCTCGGTCTCCGCCGCAGGCTGGAGCGCTCCCGTGCGCTTGGCACGCCGCCGGCTGCGCCGCCGCCACAGGAAGTCCAAGCCCAGGATGGCAAGGCACGCGAAGGAGGCCGCTCCGCCGGCGCACGCGGCCATGAGGGCCGGCTCCTCCGCCAGATAGGGGCGTCGAAAGCTGCGCGCCTCGCCCTCGCCGACGAGCATCGCCATCACGCGGAAGGCTGCCCGCATGAGCGCCGACTTCTCCCAATTGATGGTCCGCACCTCGTGGTAGCCGTACACGTCGAGGGGATAGTCGGTGGCCCACTCGTTGCCCGCGTTCACCGCCCGCTTGACCGAGTCTGCGAGCACCGCGGGATCGGCGAGGCGCGTGAGCGGAATCGGGTCGCCCTGCGCATCCTCGTGGATGATGTCGTAGAGCAGATCGACGATGTACGGTCCCCGCTCCGTCGTGACCCGTACGACGGCGTGCACCGACTTGCCCGTCTCGTCATACATGGCGAGTTTCGTGGCCTCGACACCCACGGCATGCAGAATCGCGATAAAGGCCCGCCCGCGACTGGCGCAGTCGCCTCCGTGGGTCATCACCTGCAACGGCGTAGGGCGGAGCGACTCGAAGAGCGGAAGCAGGTAGTAGCCTTTCGGCGCGCCGTGCACCACGCGCTCGGCCATGAACCCGAGCGCCTGTCGCATCCTCACGGACGGCGGCGTGCTCTCGTTGATCGAGCTCCCGATCTGCGATCGGATCTCGTTCGTGTCCGCGCGATAGCTCCAGAGACTCACTGCGGCGAGCAGCGTCCCGACGCACGCAGTCACCCAGAGCAGAATGCGACAAACCCGCCCTACAGCACCCATGAGCCTCTTATCGTAACAAAGTCGCTTCCGATCCGACCACCGCGCGCGGTGGAATCGGAAGCTCCGGGACGAGAGGGCTCCGCCGCGAACGCGGAAGTGCCGATGGCAGGCCGGTTCCCGCGGCCGTCCCAGAGAGAGACGCCTGCTTTCCGCGTCCTTGATCCGCGTCCGCGAAGTGCCTTCACGCGCTTCAGCGCGGGGTCACGCGGTCACGCCGCTGCGGCGCCGGCCGGTCACGCGCCCGGCGCCGCAGACGGATCACTCGTCGTCACGGGGCCCGATGTACTCCCGCGCGATGACGAGCGAGTTCATCTTGTAGTGCATCTCGTGCGTGACGGGCTCCACGCCGCCGTGGTACCAGTTGAGCCAGAAGCCCTGGATTCCCATCTCGGGGTGACGGCGCCAGCGCAGGTTGGTTCGCTCCCATGCGAGGACGCCATCGACCCACACCCGGTACTCGCCGTCGAAGTTCGCGACCCCGTTGCCGATGCCGTCATAGGGCCCGCTGATCGAGTTCATCTTGATGTAGTGCTCGACGCAGTACCAGCGCTCCTTGCCGAGAACGACGCCGTTCCACTTCACGTTGGTGCCGAAGGGGCCCTGCTGATCCAGGTGGTAGAGGTAGCCGCCCACCCAGAACAACGAGTCGTACGGGTTGCCGTCGTTGGTCAAGGTTCCGCCGTGGCCGCGCATCGAGGCTCCCTCGTACTCCCACCGACCGTAGGGCTCGTTCCGGACTTTCAGGCCGGTCGGCTTGGCGCCGCCGTTGCCGGTCGTGGACTGCCAGTAGCCGGCGTCGTTCCACCAGCCCATGCGGCCGTCCCAGCCGGGCATCTTGTTGGCGTCGACCTCCGAGCCCCAGTCGCTCTCCAGGAGGACGTAGTAGCGGGCGTACAGCTCCGTCTCGACGCTGGTGGGCTCGCTCCCGGTCTCCGACCCCGTCACCACGTCGCGCTCGAGCGTGCAGCTTCCGGTGTTCCCCGTGAGGAACACGCCGCGCAGAGCCGTCGACTGCGTTTCGGGATCGAACTCCGTGGTCCCGTCGAAATTGCCCGGCCAGTCGCTCACGTCGGCGAAGTCGCTCGCGAAGAGCACGCTCGCGTGGGCGCTCAAGCCCTGGTCGAGGGGGTAGCCGGCCGCGATGCCGAGCTGCGGCGGGAGGTTGCCTCCCCCATCCCGGAAGGTGGGGGGATCGGCTTCGAAGATCTCGATGACCCCCGCCCTCGTCAGGCTCTTGCAGTTCAGCGTGAGGGTGGCGCTCTGCACCGCGCCCGTGATCCCGTCGAGGTCGAACTGCACGATGGCGAAGATGCTGGCACTCGCCGCCCTGAACTCGCTCCTGCTGTCGTAGGTCTGGACCGTGGACGGCGACCACTGGGCGTTGCAGATGCAAGGAGCTGTGAACGTGGCCGCGCTCGTGTTCACGACGAGGGTGGGCCTGGCGGCGACGGTGGCGCTCTCGCGGCCATGGAAGGTGAAGGCGAACGCTTCCCGGGAGTTCACGAAGAAGCCCCGGTTCTGCCCGCTGTCCAGCCAGGACGCGACCAGGGGTCCGACCTGCATGGATACCGGCCCTGTACCGGCGACCGAGCCGCTGGCGTAGGGCGCCGTCCCCTGCTTGTCGCCGTTCGCGTCCTTCCAGTCGCCCTCGCCGGGGTTGGCCCAAGGCAGCTCCAGCTTGGTGCTCCAGTTCTCGCTTGACGGACCTGAGCCGCCGTCCCACGTCAGGTACTGCGGCAGGTTCGACTCGCCGGGATCGAGCGGGGGAGGCGGGCCGGGGTCGGGCGGCGGCGGCCCGCCGCCGGGAGGCGGATTCCCCCCGCCCGGCTCCTCGGCCGTCGGCGTGCCGCCAGGGCAGGCCGCGAGGGCCGGGAGGAGCAACAGACAGATCAGAAGGCGCTGCTTTAGGAGCTTCATATCGAGCCTCCACCGCGCACCGGCGAGCCGCGGCCGGCCGGCGCGATGATCACCCTAGTTCTCGTGCGGCTGCCCCCCCGAGGGGCGGCACGACTCCGAGCGAGCCGGACGGCACACTCGGAAGCCGCCCGGTCCATGCGACCGGGCCGCACCAATGCAGGCTGGGCGCGCACCAAGCCTTAGCCCCCGCTCGTGTGCCGATAGACGAAGACGTTCCCGGTCACCCGGTTCACGACGACGAAGACGTTGAGGGAAGGCACGTACCGCCACCGGCCGTTCGTGCCCGTCCCGGCCGCCGAGGGAGGCGTCGTGTTCGCGCCGGACGTCGAGTGCGCCGTCCAGTGCGCGGTGCTCACCTTGTAGCTGTAGACCGTCGAGCCGCCTTGCCAGGCAAGGATCTCCTTGGTCACCGGATCCCATGTGAAACCCGGATGACCCAGGTCTTCGGCCTCGGTCGCCCCGGTCGTCGCCGGGGACGCGTGCTGCTGGTCGGGGTTGTCCAGGTCCCACACGAGGACCTCGCCCCTCCCGACCATCACGTACTTGTTCTCGACCGGGTCGATCTCGGCCGTCCTCTCGGCGCTCAGCCACGCGCCGAGAAAGACGTGATTCGTCCACGCGCGCGTGGACGGATCGAAGGACGCCAGCCGGCACTTGTTGTTCACCATGCCGTGCGACCAGACGAGCCCGTCCGCTCCGACCGCGGTCGTGTTGCCGGTATTGGACGTCGGACATACGCCCAGCGTCTCCCATTCGAGCGCGTCGAAGTCGAAGTAGTAGGTGGCCTCGTCACCGAACTGGCCGCTCTTCCAGAGCCCCGCCCCTCCGGCGCAAAAGAAGCGGTCCACGGGCGGAGGGATGTACTCCAGGTAGTCGTAGGTGTGCCGGGAGACCGGTCGGCCATCCGCATGGCGGGGAGCATCGGCGGTATTGTTCGGGTCCGACCCGAACGAGCTCGGGCTCGTGATGCGCGACCACTGGAACGTCTTCATGGAGAAGACGTAGATCTCGTTGCCGGAGTAGTCGCCGTGGCCGCCGCCCCACACGACCAGCCGGTCCCGCTTCGTGTCGTAGGCTCCGCCGCTCCAGGCGCCGATGACGCCGCCGACGTGTCCGGGAGCCGGGACGGGATCCGGCGCCACGGCATCGAGCCGCGTGTTCGGGATCTCATACCACCGCTTCGCTCCGAGATTCGCGATGTCGGTCGCGGGGTCTCCTGTCGGCGGGGGACCGGTCTCGGGCGGTTCAGGCGGCTCCTCGCCGGGCCCGGGGACGGTCACCATCGTGCTGATGCTGTAGGTGTCGTCGCCGCTGTCCGCATGGATCGACAGCATGTGCTCGCCCTCGCCGAGGTCGGCTGGATCGAGCGTCCACTCGAACGGCGCGACGCTGTCCTCGAAGAGCACCGTGTCATCCACCTCGAAGCGCACGACGTCCAGAGCCTCGCCGCTCGCCCCGAGCGTCGTGGGCTCTGTGAGGACCGTGCCCTCCGCGGGGATGACGAACTGGGGACCGGAAGGACTCGAGGCGCCGAACGGCTCGCAAGCGGCGAGCACGAGCACGACGAGGAACCGAGCGGCACGAACGCCTTGGAATCGCGACATCGGGCGCATACTACCCCACCTCCGGACTGGCACGCGTCTCCGCAGTCGAATGGAATCACACATCCGGCGAGAGTCCTAGGGATCCGCGACTAGCCGTCTCATCCTGAGCCTCGTGCGGTCCGCTCTGCGGGCGCAATCACCCACGGTCGATCGTGCGGCCGCCGTGAAGCGTAGGCAAACCGTCTAGTTCATTCAACGACGGAATTTCCCGCGGCGACGCGGGTCAGATGTCCCGGTCGCCGGCGAGGAACCACCAGTGGCGCGGATGCAGGAGATCGCTCGAGGCGGATGCTCCGGGCGGAAGATAGACGACCGGTCCAGGCCCCTCGTCGCGTTTCGCGAAGCCGAGTTCCTTGAACCGGTCCGCGGCGGGGCTCCCCTGAAGCGTCTCGACGGAGAGAGCGCTCGCGCCTCGAGCTCTGCCCAGGTGGGCGAGCGCCCTTACGAGCGCGCGCGCGACCGCGAGGTCGCCTCCGTCCACGAGCTCCGCGACCGAGAGGACGCCGGGCTCTGGTTCCCGCCAGACGAGGAAGCCCAGGAGCGCGCCGCCCCGGCGCGCGCAGAGCGTCTCGTGCGGCCACATCGTGTGGCGGGCGTAGCGCCACTGGAGGTAGGCCGCCGAGCGGATTCCTCGTACGCGGTGGCGGCCTCCTTCGCGCTCCTCGACGGCATCGAACTCCGGGCCAAAACCCTCCCCGAGCAGCCCGACGTCCACGTCCCTGGGCGCCGGCACAAGAGCATCGCGCACGCGCAGGACCACATCGAGGGGCGGCGACAGGAGCCGGGCAGGGGGGCCGATCCGGCGCTCGAGCGCCGGACGCAGCGAGAGAGGCCGCACACGGCGCTCCATCCGGCCGAGTTCCGCGTAGCCGAGCCGCGTGTAGAGCGCGAGCATCGAGGCGCTGGGCACGTCGTAGCTGAAGGCGAACCTGCCCTCCGCGATGACCGAGAGCGTCGCGCGCAAGAGGCTTAAGGCGGGGCCGAGCGTGCGGTAGGGGGCATCGATCGCGAAGTCGGAGAGATTGAGCGCGACCGCGTCCCTGCCCTCGATGCGGAAACGTCGGGGGTGCGCCGCCGACGTCGCCACGGGTTCCCCCGACCCCTCCGCCTCCGCGATCCAGACGAGCGCGGGCCCGCAGGGATTGCCGCCATAGAGCCAGTCGAGCCTCTCGGCCGGCGCGGCACCCGGCAGGTTACGGCGCAGGACGTCGGAGATCGGCTGGCGATCAAGGGCTTGGTCGGCCTCGCGAATGCGGATCTTGCCGGCCACGATACCTCTGGTCGGCGGTATCGTGGACTCCCTTGACCTTTGCCGCCAAGCGCCGATGCCGGCGCAATGGCCCGCCCGTTGCTCGGTCCGACGGCCCCCGCGACCTTGTGGAACGGCATCGACGATCCCGTTCCCTAATGAGACGCCTCACGTGCACGGCATCCATCGCCACCTAGCCCCCGAAGACGCGGCCTCGGCCCGCTCCTCGACGGGACGCTTCGGCGCGCCGGAGGTCCTGGGCTGATGCGTGTCCTCCACGTCCTCGACCACTCGCTCCCGCTGCACAGCGGCTACAGCTTCCGCACGCGCTCGATCCTCGAGCAGCAGCACGCACTCGGCATCGAGACCTGCCAGGTGACGAGCGGGAAGCAGGGCGCCGCGTCCGCGGCCGTGGAGGAATCCCACGGCCTCCACTTCCACCGGACGCCTGCGCCGGGCGGCCTGCTCGGCCGCCTGCCGGTCCTGAACCAGTGGGCCATCGTGAGGGACCTGCGCCGCCGCGTGGCCGAGGTGGCGCGCGAGAGGAAGCCCGACCTCGTCCACGCCCACTCGCCTTGCCTCACGGCGCTCGCGGCGCTGCCCGTGTCGAGGAGGATGAAGCTCCCTCTCGTCTACGAGATGCGCGCCTCGTGGGAGGACGCCGCGGTCGACCACGGCACCTGCCGCGAGGGCGATCTCCGCTACCGGCTTACGCGCGCCCTCGAGACCCGCGCGCTGCGTCGCGCCGACGCGGTGACGACGATCTGCGAGGGGCTGCGCGACGAGATCTCGAGCCGCGGCATCCCCGCCCCGCGCATCACCGTGATCCCCAACGCGGTCGATCCCGGCGCCTTCCCGTACGGCCGGCCCGCCGATCCGGCACTCGCGCGCGAGCTCCAGCTCGAGGGCCGGCGCGTGATCGGCTTCATCGGCTCGTTCTACGGCTACGAGGGCCTCCACCTCCTCCTCGACGCGATGCCGCGCCTCGTCGCGGCGCGCCCGGAGGTGCGACTCCTCCTCGTCGGGGGCGGCTACGAGGAGGAGAACCTGCGCCGCCAGGCCGAGCGGCTCGGCCTCGGCGACATCGTCCGGTTCACCGGCCGCGTGCCCCACGAAAAGGTCGCCGGCTACTACGCGCTCTGCGATCTCATGGTGTACCCGCGCCTCGACATGCGCCTCACCCGCATCGTCACGCCGCTCAAGCCGCTCGAGGCCATGGCGCAGGGCAAGGTCGTCGCCGCGAGCGACATCGGCGGCCACCGCGAGATGATCCGCGACAGCTCGACCGGCATCCTCTTCCGCGCAGGCGATGCCGCCGCCCTCGCGCACGCGGTGGAGGGGCTGTTCGCGTCGGAGGCGCGCTGGCCCGCGCTGAGGGAGGCGGCCCGCGCCTATGTGGAGGAGGAACGCACGTGGGCCCGAAGCGTGGCCCGCTACCTTCCGGTCTACGAGCAGCTCCTCGGCGCGCGACGCGTCGCCGCGCCCCGCGTAGGACGATGAGCACCCGTCACGCCCTCACCATCGACGTCGAGAGCTGGTACCACGCCGAGAACATGCGGCCCGTGGCGCCGCGGTCGGCGTGGGACGGGCTCGAGACGCGGCTCGAGCGGAGCGTGGACCTCCTGCTCGGGCTCCTCGACCGTCGCGGCGTCAAGGCGACCTTCTTCGTGCTCGGCGACGCGGCGAACCGCGAGCCGCAGGTCGTGCGTGCGATCGCCGCTCGCGGCCACGAGGTCGCCTGCCACGGATGGTCGCACGAGCTCGTCTACCGCCAAGCTCCCGACGTGTTCCGCGAAGAGACTTGTCGCGCCAAGCGGCTCCTCGAGGATCTCGCGGGGGCACCGGTCATCGGGTACCGGGCGGCCACCTTCTCGATCGTGGACCGTTCGCTCTGGGCGCTCGACGTGCTCGGGGAAGAGGGCTTCCGCTACGACTCGTCGATCGCGCCGGTGCGCCACGACCGGTACGGGATCCCCGACTCCCCCCGCGCCCCCCACGATCGGACGCTCCGGAACGGGACGTCCATCACGGAGTTCCCGGTCTCCTGCGGCTCGCTCCTCGGCGTCCGCCTCCCGGTCGGCGGCGGCTTCTTCCGCCTCCTCCCGCTCGGCTGGACGCGGCGCGCGCTCGCCCGGCTCGCGACGCCCGGCACGATCTATCTCCACCCGTGGGAGTTCGATCCGGACCAGCCGCGCCCGGCAGGGCTCCCGGCGCTCAACCGGTTCCGCCACTACGTCGGCATCCGGAAGAGCCTCGGGAAGCTCGATGCCCTGCTTGCCGCGTTGCCGTTCGCGCCGATGGCCGAGGTGCTCAGGACGCCCGCGGCACGGTGAAAAGCCGCCGCGCGCAAGGCCGACGACGAAGAAGGCCGAGCAGGAGCCGTGCGGTGCGCGCGATCAACTCCCGCGCCGTTCCGGCAGGGCGGCCGCCGGACCCGACGGTCCGGGCGGCGACGCCGGGGCGCCCGATCGGACGTCGGGGTTCCAGTAGATGCGGTCGAAGGGTTCGTCCAGTCCGACGATCGCGGCGCGAGGGGCGAAAGCGAAGAGCTGGCCGACGCCGAACCGGGACCGCAGCAGCGTGCCAACCGCCGCGAAGGCTCGCGCGAGGTCCCGACCCGCGAGGCCGGGTGAGGCGATCACGTTCGCGACTTGCCGCCCACACCGGACCAGCGCGAGGAGATCTCCGTCGCGCTCGACGCGAGCGAGGGCCGACCCGGGACTCTTCCACGGCAGCAGGGGGCGACGGACCACCATTTCCTCCAAGACAACCTCCCGGCCCTCGGCCGGCCCCAGTGCCTCCAGCAAGGGGCCCGAGCCGGGGAGATCCCGGACGTCCGTCTCGGGCGCGCTCAAGAGGATCGTGCCCGCAGGGGGACCTCCGTCCCGCGCGCAAAGGCGGAGGCGCACGTAGGAGAGGGCTCGGCAGCCCACCTGCTCGTTCAGCGCCTGCGATGCGAGGTTGTCCTCGGCGATGTAGCAGGCGCTGCACCGGGCCCCTCGCGCCCGTACGGTCTCGAGCCCAAGGCGCGTCACCGCGAGACCCAACCCGCGGCGGCGGAACTCGGGGTGGGTCACCAGGTTGCCGTAGAACCAGAGGTCGGGCCGGACAACCGAGCGCGAGAAGAGCGCTCGCGCGGCCACGCGTCCGTCGTCAGCCAGAGCGGCGACCACGATGGTCTGATCTCCGGCGAGCCACTGCGAGAGGAACGCGCGGACCCCCGGCCAGAGCAGCTGCGCGTCCGGCTCGTCGCACCCGGCTCCCCACCGCTTTCGGCGGGCGCGGAGCCCGAGGGGCACGAGGCGGAAGGGCGCGGTCTCGCCGCTCGCGCTCATGAGGCCTGTTGCGCCCGGTTGGGACGGAGCAGCGAGCGGATCCACGACAGAGCCTCGCGGCAACGGGCGGCGGCGGGGCGGAGCACCTTCTGGCCGCTGATGCAGACCCGCTCCACGCCCCCGAAGCCCTGCTTGAAGCGGTAGAGGCCGTGGTCGACCGAGTCCGGGGCGGAGGAGCCGGGCGGCACGCCGCCGAGATTGCACTCGCGGACGCCGCGATCGTACTCCTGGTTCATGACGTGCCAGAGCAGCCCCTTCGACGCGTGGATCGAGAACCCGTCCGGAGTGGACCCGCTGTAGAGCAGGTAGAGCCGCGGGCCGCAGATGCCGACCACCGCCGTCGAGACCGCGACCCCCTCGCGCAGCGCGAAGTAGGCGCGACCGCGACCCGTGCGCACCACCTCCTCCCAGAGGAGCTCGAGCGTCCGGCGGCTCGTGCACGCATAGCCCTTTCCCTGGGCACGGTGGCGCTCCACCGTCGCCGCCTCGATGGAGCAGAACCAGTCGATGCTCGCGGCATCGCCCGCATCGACGCAGACGGCCCCGGACCCCTCGAACTTCCGGATCTCGTGGCGCTGCGTCTTCCGGAACCCCCGATAGACCGCGTCCAGCCCTCCGTCGAGACCGAGGACGAATTCAAGCCGCCGCGTTTCGGCGTAGCCGTGCGGTGCGAGCTCCACCGTCGCCGGGGCGGCAAACGAGCCGAGCGAGAGGTCGACGCCCCCGTGACCCCGCAGCGTCTCCTCCAGCGGGCGCAGCGCCGCCACGACGTCCGGGCAGGCCGGGAGCGCGTCGCAGTGGATGGTCGCCCACTGCGAAAGCGGCCAGCGCGACGGACGCGCGACGTAGGCGACGGCGGCCAGGCCGCCGCCCTCGCCCTCGAGAAAGAGCGGCGCCATCCCGCCGCGGCGCGCCGTGAAGGCGGCCCACTCGGTCGTATGGTGAACGGACCCTCCCAGTCGCTCGACGCTCGCGTTCCATCGCGCGGCATCCGGTCGGGGGAGGATCGCGATCTCCACTGCGACCCGCTATCCGGCGAGGTAGGCGTACCGGCCCGCGGCGCCGCGTTCCGCGTCCTCTGCGCGCATCAGCGCATCGGCGAGGAACTTGGTCGCCCAGTTCGGATACCCGCCGCGCATGTAGGCGCCGAGGATCGGGTTGCTGCCCGCCAGTCCGCCGCGCACGCCGTCGAGGGGGGAGTCGAGCCGCTGGCACCGGCTACAGAACTCGATCAGGCGCGCGGCCGCCTGCGCGTGGTTCGCCGCAGGCCGGAGCGGCGCGAGACGATGGAGGATGATGGCGAGCTGAGCCGAGCCGGTCAGGCAACACCAGGTGGCCGCGGGGCGCCAGTCGCGGAACCAGCAGCCCGCGAGGAAACCGTCCTCCTCGATGCGGCGCGCGATCTCGATCGCCCCGCGCTCCACCGCGTCGATGATGTCCGCGCGCCCCTCGGCGATGCCCACCTCGAGCACGCCCTGCATCGTGTACGCGATCGTGTGCACGAGCGGTCGCTCGGGGTCGCTCAGATCGTTCTCGGTGACCCAGCCGTTCGACAGGGTTCGGCCGGTTACGACGCTCTGGACGTTCTTCACGGCAGCCTGGCGGAACCGCTCGTCGCCGGTCGCCCGGGAGAGGTCGTACAGCGCCCAGGAACAGCGGACGTTGTAGGTCTGGTGCCCCGCCGCCGCGAAGCCGGAGAGGTTCCTCACGTACTCCCCGCGTTCGTCCATCGAGCCCAAGAGGAATTCGCCTGCCCGGCGCGCCGCGTCGAGGTAGCGTCGCTCGCCCGTTTCGGCGTGCGCAGCCAGCCAGCCGAAGATGACCTGGCCGGTGTTGAAGACCGCAGGCGTCTGCCTCGCGCGCTCGCAGACGGGGCCGCCCTGCACCGCGCCGCTCTCCATCTGGACGTCGATCTCCCAGTCGGCCGCGCGCAGCGCGCGCTCGCGGAGCTCCGCTGCGTCGCCGCGACGGGCGCGGTCGAGCAGCGTCGGGATGATGTAGCCGGTCGTCTCCGGGTAGGAGGGCATCCACCCCGGCGTCGGCCCGTGCGCGCGGGTCTCCCTTCGGAGCGGGAAATAGCCGAGCGAGAAGCCGCCGTCGCGGGAGGCGTCCTGAGCGCGAAGGAGCCACGCGATCGCCGCTTCGAGGTGCCTCCCCGTCGTAGCCGCCTGCGGCATGGCCGCGTACCGGGCGCTCTCGTCGACCACGTACCGGAACGCCGCGTCCGCCTCCGCCGCGACGCGCTGTCGGTCGCGGCGCGTCTCGGCGAGGGTGTAGTACGCGCTCCGGAGGCGTCCGTGGCCGAGGATCCGCCATCCGATCCGGCACTTGTCGAGAAGATTCATCGCGATTCCGTGCCTTTGTTCCTTCTTCTGGAGGAATGCCGCCTCCGCCCGCGTCCGGGGCTTGCGGGAGAGCCGCCCGACGCAATCCCTAGGCCAGATGATACTCGCGGGCCGGCCGGCCGATACTCCCCTGACATGCGGATCGGGCGCAAGGCCCTCGTCATCGCCGGCGTGCGCTGGCCCGCCTCGAGCTTGGACGCGGTCTGTCGAGGCGGCGACGAGCCCTTCCGCTCGGTTTGGCTGGGGCAACGACCTCGACGACATCTCGGACCCGCCGCCCTTGCGCGCTCCCGCTACGTCTCCAGCCGTCCGCGTGCGCGAATCCTCCGCGGAGGACGGCTGCGCGTCCTCGTCCTCCCGGCGGCGCGTCGAACCCGCACTCCCGCCCGCACCCGACGCCACCGACCCGAAACGAGATGATGGACTGTCGCGGCTTCCCGTCGGCGGACGACCGGATCCGACCTCCGTGGTCCCGGCATGTGGTTTGCGATTCGAGGGCGGCACTGGTATCTGTTCGTTTCTCTTGACACTCCATGCGACCTAGCGAGGCACCTGTACACCGTCACGAGGTTTCGTGCCCGGCCCCCGTCGTGCGCGCGTGGCACGACCAGGATGCTGCCGCATGGGACGCGTTCGTCCTCGGCCATCCGCGCGCCACGTTCTTCCACCAGGCCGGCTGGAAGCGCGTCCTCGAGGAGACGTTCGGCTACGAACCTCACTACCTCGCGGCGTGGCGCGGCAACCGCCTCTGCGGCGTCCTGCCGCTCTTCGCCTGCCGTTCCCTCCGCGGGCGCCGCTCGCTCTACTCGCTCCCCCACACGGTCTACGGCGGCGCCGTGGGCGAGGATCGGGAGACGGAAGAGGCGCTCTTGGCCGCGGCCCGGGGGCTCACCGTCGGTCCGGTCGAGCTGCGCAACCGGCATCCCGGATTCCTCGACCTCCCGCACGTCGGCGGATTCGTCACGTTCGAGAAAGGCCTGCCCGCTACGGCTGCTGAGGTCTACCGCAGCTTCCCGAAGAAGGCGCGTGAGGCGATCAACCAGGCGACCAAGCGGTGGAAGCTCGAAGCCGACTTCGCCGCCGACCTCGACACGTTCTACGCCCTGCTCGCCGCCTCCTACCTGAGCCTGGGCACGCCCGTGTTCCCGAAGCGCATGTTCGAGGCCATCCGACGCCACTTCCCCGCCGCGACCTCGGTCCTCGTCGTCCGCCACGAGGGTCGACCGGTCGCGGGCGTCCTCTCGGTCGCCTTCCGGTCGATCATGATGCCGCTCTACAGCGGCGAGGTTCCGGACGCGACCCGCCTCAAGGCGAACAACTTCAAGTACTTCCGCCTCATGGAGCGCGCGGTCGAGACCGGGCTCTCCCGTTTCGACTTCGGCCGCAGCCGGCTCTCCAACGAGGGGGTTGTGCAGTTCAAGTGCAACCAGGGCTTCGACGCGGAGCCTCTCCCCTACCAGGCCGAGGGCGCGAACCGTGCACAGGGAGCGGACCCGAACCGCGGCATTTTCAGGAACGTGCGCCAGGCGTGGACGCGCTTGCCCGCGTCCGTGGCGCGCGCGATCGGCCCCCGGCTGATCCGGTACTTCCCGTGAGGACCCTCGCATGCTGAGAATGCTCCTCGTCCTCTTCGCCTACGCCGTGGGCATCACGGTGTCGCTCCCCAACGCGGTCTACGCGAGCTGCTTCTTCATCTGGAGCGACATCTTCCGCCCGCCCGCCTGGGCGCGCTACCACGGCATCCTCCATCCGGACATCTTCTACCCCGTGCACATCTGCACGGGCGTACTCGCCTTCTCCATCATCTTCTGCAAGTGGAAGCACCGCTGGAACCTGGGCGCGACCGTCATCCTCGTGTCCCTGGGCTGGTTCTTCATCAGTGCGCTCTGCGCCGAGTACCGCGACATCGCGATCGGCAAGACGCTCATCATCGCGAAGTACTTCATCCCCCTCGCCTTCATCTCGGCCACGCTCTGCACCCGGAACGCCCAGAGGCTCTTCATCTACACGCTCGCCGCTTCGGTCGGGGTCTGGATGGCCCACCACGGCCTCCTCGCGCTGATCAAGAACAGGCCGATCACCGACATGGCCATCCCGCGCGGGCAGATGACCGACCGCAATGACTTCCTGGTCGCGGGCACGGCGTGCGTCCCGTTGATGCTCTACGCGGCGTTCCACTACCAGGGGCGCTGGCAGAAAGCGATCCGCGGCGGGATCCTCCTCGGGTCCGCGTTTGCGATCATCGCGGTGGTCTACAGCCTGTCCCGCGGCGCGATGGTCGGGTTCGCCTTGCTGCTCATGTGGTACTCGTTTCTCACGGGCCGCTTCTTCCGCCGCATTGCCGTCGGCGGCATCATCGCCATCGTGGCCCTCGCCTGCATGCCCCAATTCGTGTGGGAGCGGCTCTCGACGATCGAAACCGAGGGGGAACAGACGGAGAGCTCCGCGAGGCACCGCGTCGAGCACATGGTCGTCGCGATCAGGGTCACGCTGGACTATCCCCTCACCGGCGTCGGCGCCGACAACTTCCCCATCGTCTCGAACCGCCACTCCGTCTTCTCGGCCGAGCCGCACAGCCTCTGGCTCAAGTGCTCGTCGGAGTACGGCATGCCGATGCTCGTCTTCTTCGTGCTCCTGGTCTTCCTCTTCCTGAGCCGCCTGCGGCAACGCGCGAAGCTCGCGCGGGCGCTCGGCGACCGCGGAGGCGAGGCGCTGGCCACGACCCTCAGCTGCGCCCTGGTCGGGTTCCTTGCGACGGGCACGTTCACGAGCCAGTTCGTGAGCGAGTACATGTGGTCGATCATCGGGCTCATCGGGGCGTTCCTCGCGACGCCGCTCGAGACGCCTGTCGTCGCGCCCGCGCCGGTGGAGCCCGTGCCGGCCGAGGCCGCGCAGCGGGCGGCCTAGCGGCGCGCCGATGCGCGTCCTCACGATCACGTCGCTCTTCCCGAGCAGCGCGGCGCCCTCGCAGGGCGTCTTCGTCCTCCGGCGCGTGCAGGCGATGCGCGCGGAGGGCGCGGAGGCGCGCGTGATCGCGCCCGTGCCGTGGGTCCCCCCCTGCCCCCTCCCCTCCCGCTACGCGAGGGCGCGCGCGATTCCCGCGACGGAGGAGATCGAGGGCATCGCCGTGCGCCGGCCGCGCTATCTCATGGTCCCGAAGATCGGGATGTGGTTCCAGGACCGGGCATACGCGCACGCCATCCGCGGGGCCGTGCGCGAGGAGGCGGCGCGCTTCCGCCCCGACGTGATCGACGTGCACTACCTCTACCCGGACGCGTGCGCGGTCGCGCGCGTCGCGCGCGAGACGGGTCTCCCGTTCATCGCCTCGGCGCGCGGCAGCGACGTGAAGCGGCTCGGCCGCATTCCCGGGATCGCGCGCCGTATCCAAAGGGCATTGAAGGGGGCGCGGGGGATCGTGGCCATGTCGAGGGATCTCGCGGACGCGATGAGGGGGCTTGGCGCCGGCGACGTGCGCGTGATCCCGAACGGCGTCGATCCCGCGCTGTTCCGGCCGCGCGACCGCGCGGAGGCGCGCCGCGCCCTCGGCCTCCCCACCGAGGGCCGGCGCGTCGTCTGTGTCGGCGCGATCGACGACGTCCACGGCCAGGAGCTGCTCGTCGAGGCGCTCGCGCACGGCGGCGCGCCGCGCGACGTGGTCCTCGACCTCGTGGGCGGCGGCGCCTTGGGCGCGCTCCGCCGGCGTGCGGAGGCGCTGGGGGTCGCGGACCGCGTCCGCTTCGTCGGCGTCGTGCCCCCTGCGCAGGCGCCGCTCTGGTTCGCCGCGGCGGACGCGTCGGCGCACGCCGGACGCTGGGCGGGCTCGCCGAACGCCGTGCTCGAGTCCCTCGCGTGCGGGACGCCGTGCCTCGCGAGCGATCTGCCGGAGATGCGCGAGGCGATCCCGACGTCCGCCGAGGGGGTGCTCGCCGCCAGGACGCCCGCAGCCTTCGCGCGCGGCCTCGCGGCGATCCTCGCCGCGCGCGCGAGCCCGCCGCGGCCGTCGCGCACGTGGTCCGACGTGGGCCGCGAGGTCCTCGCGTACTTCGAGGAGCGGCTGCGTCAGGCCGTGGGCGCGGGGCTCTAGGCTCCGTCAGCGGCCGTCACCCTAGTACTACAGCGCTACATTCGACGTAAGGACCAAGGCGGTGCGAGAAGCCGATCCCGAAGGGATGCCGCTCCATGCGGCTGCGGAGCGGCCGCATGGCGGCGCCAGCGAGGCGCGACGCCGACCTGGGTCAACGGAGAAACCCAGCGAGGCGGCGCGCCGAAGCTGGGCGGCTTCGCAGCCCGCCGACTCCAGGCGGATGTAGCGCTGTAGTACTAGCCCACGTCGAACCAGGCGAACTCGTCGGCCCAGCCGTCCGTCGAGACGAGGCCCTGGCCGCCGCCGGGGAACGCCGCCTGGAGCTGGGCGAGCATCTCGCCCGGCTTGTCCGCGGCGCCCTGCATGGCCTTGAAGTCGAGCGGCTTCCTCGTCGCGAACACCTTCACGAAAAGGCGGCCCTTGAAGTCCGGGCCCGGGGTGACGGTGAAGCTCGTCGGCTCGGCGGCCAGCTCGCCCTTCGACGCGGAGAGCGGGAGCGCGGTCGAGGTCTCGCCGAAGGCGGCCCAGACGTACACGTACGCCGGCTCGCCCGCAAGCGCACGGAGCACGATCGGGTCGCCGACCTTGCGCGGGCCTTCGCCGCCGTCCGCCGTGAGCGTGAGGCGGAAGGGCGCGCTCGGGTTGCGGACTCGCATGAGCCGCGTGAACTCCGCGTGGCGCGCAACGACGAAGTCGCGCGCCTTCTGGGCCAGCTCCGCGTCCGGGCCCCGGAACGAGACCAGGAAGACGCCGCCCCGGTTGAAGACGCGGAGCAGGGTCTCGTCCTTCTCCTTGATGGGGTTCAGGATGTAGTCCACGTCGCCGAACTGCCACCCGTCCATCGTCTCGACCGCCGGCTCGCCCTGCAGCCGGTTGAAGATCGTGACCGCGGCACTCCGCATCTCGTCGGCAAAGTTGAGGCCGACCCTCGGCCGCGCAAGCGGCACGCGGGCGGCGCGCGGGAGGAGGCGGTCGCCCTGGGAGACGCCGCCGGAGAGGATCTTGGCGACCGAGTACGGGACCTCGCCCGCGGGACGGCCGGTCTCGTCCTTCACGTACGTGACCAGCAGGTCCCCCGTCAGCTCGACCTGCCCGTGGGCAGGGCCCGACGAGGGCCCCAGCATGGGGTAGACGTCGCAGACCACACCCATCTGCTCCTTCGAGACGCTCGAGAGCCCGGCGACGAGCGCCTCGTCCTTCCCGGCGCTCCCGCTCGGGATGCGCAGGATGGGCTCGCTCCGCGCCGCGTCGATCGCGCCCGTCACCGCGAACGTCGGACGGAGGTAGTGCGCGTCGTCAGGGGCCTCCGCGAGCGCGAACGGATAGCGCCGCGTCGCCCCATCGACCGTAGGAGTCTGCCCCGCGTTCGCGAACGTCGTCCCCGCGCGCACGAGGCCCATGAGCTGGCCCCACGTCTGCGGCGCGCCGCAGGCGAGCGTCGCGACGAGATGGGACGTCATCTGTCCGCCGTCCCGGGCGTTGCCCTGCGACATCTCCCACGACTGGCACCCGGTGATGAAGACCCACCGCTCGCTCGCGTCGAGCCCCATGTTGGTCCCGCCCGCGTCGCGCGCCTCCCCCTTGGAGCGCGCCTCGGCGGCGCGCTCCGCGAGCGCCCGCGAGACCTCGCATTTCTGCCAGCGCGCCTTCGCGAAGGGGACCGGCAGCGTCGGCACGTCGTCGCCCGCGCGCAGGCCGGAGCCCGAGTGGCAGCAGTCGAAGATCACGGTAAGGTTCTTCGTCCTGAACCGGTCGAGGAGCTGCGCGAGCCGGTCGTCGGTCAGGTAGACCTTCAGGTCGCTCTCGTTCGTGATGATCTCCGGCTTAGGCTCCGCGGGGCAGATCCCCTCGTCCCAGCCGTCCTCCTCGTCGCCGTCGAGGTCCGGCACCTGCGTGCCGTGGCCGGAGTAGTAGAAGACGACGGCATCGGTGGGCCCCGCCCGGTCCGCGAGGTCCGAGAGCTCCTTCTCGATCCGCGCGCGCGTCGCATCCAGATCCTGCACGACCGCAACCTGCTCCGGCGGGAAGAAGTAGTAGTCCTGGAGCAGCGACCGCATGTTCGCCACGTCGACGTCGCACCCCGTGAGATCGCTGTCCGTGCCCGGATAGTCGTTGATCCCGACGATCAGCGCCCACCGCTTGCCCGCCGTGACCCGGAACGGCAGATCGAGGACCGGCTTCTCCTCGTCGTTGCGGAAGAGCTGCCAGCGGAACGACCCGCCGGGCTGCGCCCACTCCATCCCGGCGATCGGCAGCGCCTCGCGCCAGACGGCGGTCTTCCCGTCGGCGACGTACGTATTGCCCCTGCCGATCGGCGTCCCGTCGGCGTGCGCGAGCCCGGGGGTGAGCCGCGTGCCCTCCGCAGGCGCGTCCTTGGCCTCGAAGCGGAAGCAGAGGAGGCGGTTGTCCGTGAAGAAGTCGGTCGTCACGCCGACGGGCTCCCCATCGGCGAAACGGCTGCAGAGCGTTCCGGTGAAGTCGGGTCGCCCTTCCTGGCAGATTGCAATGGAGACGAACGCGAAGAACCAGAGCTTCCGCATGGCTTCCTCCGTGAGATTGCGAATCCTACGCTTTTGACGAAGTGAAGAGCAGGGGGTTCGGGGGCCCGCGGGCTACCGCCAGTCGCCGAAGAGGAGGAACGGCGCCCAGTAGAAGGGGTGGGCGTAGAGGCCGTCCTTCTTCGCAAGGAGCGCCCGGCGGGCCTCGCGCAGGGCCGACGCGAGATCCTCTCCGCGCGCGACGTGCCCGTAGAACTCGACCATCAGGTCCGTCGTCGTCCAGGAGTAGACGGACCAGAGGCTCGCCAGGACGGCCGGGGCGCCCACGGCCACGAAGACGTCGGGGAGCCCTAGAACCTCTGCCTGCGGGTCGTCCTGCGCGCGTGCCGTGTCGCACGCGGAGAGGACGACGAGCCGGAGGCGCTTCGCGCGCAGGCACGGCACCTTCCGTTTGAGCCGCGGCCACACTTCGCCCGCCTTGAGCCGGCCGTCGTCCTCGGCCGTGCCGCCGCCCTTCGCCAACTCGAGGAAAGGCTCGGGGGGCTCCCCCGCGCCCCCTCCCGTCCGGTCCAGGTACCCGTGCGTCGCGAAATGGAGGATCGTGCACCCTTCCGGCGTCCTCTCGAGCTGCGCCTCGGTCGCCGTCCCGCTCTTCCGGGTGTGGACCTCGTGGGCCGGGAAGAGCTTCTCGATCTCCGCCGCCTCCTCAAGCGCGTCCACGAGCTTGCCGCAGGGGTCCGCGTAGCCGACCCAGAGGTCCTCGACGCGCTCCCTGGGCTCCTCGAGGCGCGCGAGCGTGGTCGCCATGTTCTGGTCGTTCGCGAAGTAGACGAGGCGCTTCTGGGCGCCGAGGAAGCGTCCTTGGGCGTCGAGGAGCGCCTCGAACGGCAGGTAGTTGAGCCGTCCGTACGGGAGGATGAGGAGGAGGTCCGACCCCTCGAGCTCGGCCGCGACGGGCGCGATCAGGTGGCGGAAGAGATCCTGGAGCAGCTCGCGCAGCGCGCGGGCGTTCTCGCGATACCACGGCGGGTTCTTCGCGCTCGCCTCGGCCTCGGGGCCGAAGCCCGACCCCATCGGTGCCCTCCGCTTCAGCTGGCCGATCATCTCGCCCATCAGGCCGGCGTGGCGATCGACGAGGCCGTAGAGGTCGTCGCGCGAGATCGGGTACTCCCTCCAGACCAGGAAGCCGTCCTTCGAGAAGACCCAGATCTGCAGGCTCGTCCGGCCGGGGAAGTAGAGAAGGAGGCGCGCGTCCGCGGGAGCGCCGGACAGGTCGATCGCGCGCGGATCGAACTTCAGCCGCGCGTCCATGTCGGGGTCCTTGCCCTTCCGCCGCAGGTAGAGTTCGCCGAGTTCCTCTTCCTTGCGCGCGATGTCGGTCGCGATCCGCTCCGCCTGCGCGTGGTTGCCGGCCTCGAGCGCCTTCCGTCGCTCCTCCTCGAGGCGCGCCAGCTCGCGCTCGGCCTTGCGGATCTCCTCGAGGAGGCGATCGATCTCCGCGGAGCCCGTCCCGGCGACGTCCTTCGGGAGCACCTCGAAGCGCGCGCGGGAGACGAACTCGAGCGCCTCGTCCATGAGCCGGCGGCGCCTCGCCGGATCCTCCTCGGCCCTGATGAGCAGGCCGAGGAGGCTCGCCATCGACTCGTACACCTCGATCTTCGAGCGGAGGAACTTCGCTTCGGCCGCCGCGCCGCCGCCCACCGCCGCTCGGATCTCCTGCGTGACGGCGACCGCCGCGCGACGCGTCTCCACCGCCTTCCCGAGGTCGCCCAGCGCCTCCTCGGCGCGGCTCAGGTCGAGGAGCGCCTCGGCGAGCACGTGGCGCGCGCCGGTCGGCTCCACGAGCGTGCGCGCCTCAAGGAGGAGGTCCCGCGCCCGGGCCGCGTCGCCCCGGACGAGCGCGAGAGCCCCCATCTCGGCGAGCGTCGAGCCCTCGAGGAGGGGCGACTTCATCTCCCGGGCGAGGCGGAGCGCCTCGTCGAGCTCCTTCGCGGCGGCGTCGAGGCCCCCCTGGCCCCCCTCCTTCGCCGCGAGCTTGCGCCGCGCCCGCGCGAGTTCGACGAGCCCCCCCCGCACGAAGGGCTTGTGGCGGATCGCGCGGCTCTGGACGAGCCCCGCCTCGAGATGCGCGATCGCAGCCGCGAGGTCGCCCTTCTGAACGCATGCCTCCGCCCGGGTCGATAGGTAGCCGGCGAGGAGCTGCTGGTCGTGCGTGCCCTGCGCGACCGGGAACCCTTCCTCGAGGTCCACCAGCGCGCGCTCCGCGTCGCCTTGGGCAAGGTAGGCCTGCGCCCGGTTGTGGAGGATCGCGGCCTCGCCCCAGCGGTTCCTGAGCTTGCGCCAGATCGCGAGCGCCCGGTCGTTGAACTCGAGCGACTTCCCCGGCTCACCGAGGGCCTTGTGGAGCATGGCCAGGCTCCACCAGAGGTTCGCGCGGAGCCACCCGCTCTCCGCCTCGTCCGCGAGCTTGCCCGCCCGCTCGAGGGCCTCGCGGGCCTCCGTGCGGCGGCCGACGTCGAGGAGCGTCTCGCCGATCGCCTGGAGGGCCTGGAACGCAACGAGCCGGTCCCCGCACTTCTCCGCGATGCCGAGCGCCTCGCGCCGGAGCGCGAGCGCCCCTTCGAAATCGCCCTCGAGCGACAGCGCGGACGCGTAGGCAAGATGCGTGCGTGCGATCTCGGCCGGCGCGTTCAGGTCCTCGTGCCGGAAGATCGCGAGCGCGCGGTCGTACCACTCCTTCGCCTCGGCGAACCTGTACTCGGCCCCCCAATGCTGGCCAAGCCTGCGCGCGGCCCCCGCCTCGCGCGACTTGTTCCCGACCTCCCGGAAGATCGCGAGCGCGTCCGAGGTGAGGCGGCGCGCGGCCTCGTAGTCCCAAGCCATCGCACGCTGGTTGCCCGCCACCTCGAGCGCCGCCGCTTCCCCCTCCCGCTGCCGGATCGCGCGGAAGATCGCGAGCGCCTCCTCGACGTCGCGGTCCGCCCGAGCGAAGTCGCGCAGGTTCCCCTCGAGCGCGCCGCGGTTCAGGACCGCGTAAGCAAGGTCCGCCTGCGCGCCGCTCTCGCGCCAGAGCGCGACGAGCCGGTCCTGGAGCATTAGGGCCTCCTCGAACTCGGACCGTTCCCAGAGGAGATCGACCATCCGGTCGAGGACCGCGCGCTCGCCCACTGCGTCGCCATCCGCCGCGCAGAGGGCACGCGCCTCCTCGTAGGTCTCGAGCCCCCGCCGGAACTCGCCCTTCGAGACGCGGAGCGCGCCGAGCTCGTTGAGCGATTCAGCCTCGCCCGCGCGGTCCCTGCGTGCACGGCGGAGCGCGAGCGCCTCCCCGTGGGCTTTCTCGGCCTCCGAGGGGTCGCCGAGGTCCGCCCGTAGCCGGCCCAGGCTCGAGAGCGTCGCGGAGAGCTCGGCGTCGTCGCCCAGGTCGCGCCAGACGGCCTCGGCGCGGTCGCACGCGGCGAGCGCCTGCCGCAGCTCGCCCAGGCCGCGGTGGTACTCCGCGAGCTCGCGCAGCGCCTTCGCCTCGCCCGCGCGGTCCTTGACCCGCCGCAGCTCGGCGAGGACGCGCTCGTAGGTCTCCGCGGCCTTCGCGCTCTCGCCGAGCTTCCCGAACACCTTCGCGATCCGGAGCAGAGCCTCCTGGAGCCTCCCGTGCTCCCCGAGCTCGGTGAACACCGCCGCCGCCTCCTCGTACTCCCGGATGGCCTCGTCATACCGGCCCATGTCGCGGAGCGTGTCGCCCATGGAACGGTGGATCCGCCCGATTTCGGCGCGCGTGACGCGCGCCTCTTCGAAGAGGGGGAGGGCTGCGCGGAACCCTTCGAACGCCTCGGCGTAGAGTCCGAGGGTGTTGGCCTGCGCGGCGGCGTTGTTCATGCAGAAGGCCGCGGACCGCCTGTCGTCCGCATCGAGGTCCGTGAGCGCGCGGAACGCCGCTGCCGCGTCGACGTAGGCCTGCCGCGACTCCGCGTGGCGTCCCGCTTCCGAGAGCACGGAGGCGCGCTGGAAGAGGGAGTGCGGAAGCCCGCGGGCGAGCCCGAGGACGCGGCCAGCCTCGACCGCAAGGTCCGCGATGAAGAGGGCCTCCTCGGTCCTGCCCATCTCCGCGAGTTCGTCCGCGCGCGCGCGCCAAGCGCTGACCATCTCGTCCGGCTGGATGCGGCCCTCCAGTTCGGGAGGGAGCGCCTTGAGGAGGGCCGCGCGCTCCACCGGCGACTGCGCGGCCGGGAACCTCGGGAGGAACTGGAGGCCGCCTTCGGGCGTGTCGTTGATGGTCCACACCGCGAACGTCTCGGAGATCCGCCACTCGTGTCCGATGTACTTGCCCGGGAAGGAGGCCACGAAATCCAGGAACGCGAGCACGTCCTCCGGCGTCGCGTTGGCCATGACGTCAAAGCAGCGCTTGCCCTTGTAGCGGCCGGCGGCGAGGGGCGGCAGCTCCTTCGTGTGCTCCGCCGCCGAGCGCATGTCCTCGGCCGCAGCCTCCAGGACCGCCGCGAGCGTCTCCGCGGTCTCGGCGCGGTAGAGGCCCGCATAGGTGAAGAGCTTCTTCTGCCTGTCGAGCTCCGTGAAGACGATCCCCTGCTTGGCCAGCGTCCAGAGGATCGACCGGTCCTTCTTCCGCGGCACGCGCGCGAGGATCTGGACGACGTCGCCCGCCTGTCCCCGGTCCTCCCCGAAGAAGGTCACCCGCGCCCGCGCGGAGTGCTCCTCGACCGCGACGATGTCGGCATGTCCGATCCACTCGCAGCCGCGGTTGCCGGAGGAGAACACCTCTCCGCGCGTCCCCTCGACGATCCCCTCCGCGGCGCCGTACCCGAGCTGCGCCTCCCGCGCCTTCGCCTCCCCTGCTTCGATCGACACGATCTGACACTCGATCGTCTCGAACCCGACCTCCTCCTCCGTCCAAGCCGGACCGGGGAGCGCCGCGAACAGCGCGAGGACGAGCCGCGACCGCACCGTCACGCGCGAGAAGGTACCAGATCGCCTCGCACGGCCCGCGCGCGCGGCCCCGGCCAGGCTACGATGCCGCGCCGGCGGTCGCGGGCACCGCGGCGCCCGCGAACTTCCGGTGCCAGAGGTTGAACATCATCAGGATCCACAGCTCGCTCTGGTGGTTGCGGATCCCGGACTGGTGCTTGCTCCAGAGCTTCTCCACGTGCTCGCGGCGGAAGAAGGCGCGCGTGCCCTCGCTCTCGAGCAGCAGCTCCGCCGCGAAGTCGCGGAGGTCCCCGCGCAGCCACTCCTCGACCGGCATCGCGAACCCCATCTTGGGACGGTAGAGCACCTCGGGCGGCAGGAGCCTCTCGAGCGCCTTCTTGAAGATCCACTTCTTCTCCCGGCCGACGATCTTCAGCGCGGACGGGACGCGCGCCGCCTTCTCCATGAACACGTGGTCGAGCACCGGGCAGCGCACCTCGAGCGACACGGCCATGCTCGCCCGGTCCACCTTCGCGAGGATGTCGTCGCAGAGGTAGGTCTTGATGTCCAGGTAGAGGAGCCGCGAAAGGTGGTCCTCCGCGTTCGACTCCCCGTAGCACTTGCGGAAGGCGTCGAATGTCGAGTACCCCGCGAGCTCCCGAACGACCTCGGGCCGCAGCACGAGGTCCTTCTCGCCCTCCTTGAACGCGGTCATCGAGTGGAAGTACGCCGCGGCCGGCTCGCGCGCCACGTTCGAAATGAACGCCTTGCCGCGAAAGACCTGCGGCAGGTAGTCCGCCTTCGGGTAGAGCCTCCCGAGCGTGCCGAAGATCGCGCGCCGGAGGAAGCCCGGCACGAGGCTCCGCACGAAGTTCTCGCGCAGGTCGAACCAGTAGCGCCGGTAGCCCGCGAAGTTCTCGTCCCCGCCGTCGCCCGACAGCGCAACGGTCACGTGCTCGCGCGCGGTGCGCGAGACGTAGTAGGTCGGCACCGACGAGGAGTCGGCGAAGGGCTCGTCGTAGTGCCACGAGAGCTTCTCGACGACCGGCACGGCCTCGGGCGTCACCGCGTACTCGTGGTGTTCGGTCTTGAACCGCTTCGCGATGAGCCGCGCATACTCGGCCTCGTCGTACTTCGCCTCGCCGAACGAGATCGACGAGGTCTTCACCGGCGTGCTCGAGAGCCCGGCCATGAGCCCCACGACCGCCGACGAGTCCACGCCGCCCGAGAGGAACGCTCCGAGCGGCACCTCGCTCATGAGCCGGATCCGGACCGCCTCGCGGAGGTCCTCGACGATCTCCTCCATGAGCGCCTCCGGCCTGTCGTTCCGCACCGGCGAGAAGTCGAGCGTCCAGTAGGGGACGATCCGCGTCTCGCGCTCGGTCACGACCGCGTAGTGCGCCTGCGGGAGCTTCCTGACGTGGCGGAAGATCGACTTCGGCGCGGGGACGTACCCGAACGACAGGTAGTCCGAGAGCGCCGTCGGATCGATCTCGCGGGGGGCCTCGGGGGCCTGGAGGATCGCCTTGATCTCGGAGCCGAAGAGGAAGGAGCCCCCGTGGTCGCAGTAGTAGAGCGGCTTCTTGCCGAGCCGGTCCCGGGCGAGCCAGAGCGTCCTCTTGCGCTCGTCCCACACGGCGAACGCGAACATCCCGCGGAACCGCTTGCAGGCCTCCTCCCCCCACTCCTCCCACGCATGAACGATCATCTCGGTGTCGGAGTTGGTCCGGAAGGAGTGGCCCTTCGCCTCCAGCTCGCGCCGCAGCTCCGCGAAGTTGTAGATCTCGCCGTTGAACGTGATCCAAATGGTCCCGTCCTCGTTCGAGAGCGGCTGCTGACCGGTCTTCAGGTCGATGATCGAGAGGCGCCGGTGGCCGAGGCCGACGTGGCCGTCGCCGCCCCTTCGCGCGAGGCCGCGGAGCGGCACGCCCGCGTAGCAGCCCGCCGCGTCGGGCCGGTTGAGGAAGTAACCCTCCTCGTCCGGGCCGCGGTGGACGAGCGACCGCGTCATCCGGACGAGGACGTCCGGATCGACGGGCCTTCGGTCGCGCTGCAAGAGACCCGCGATGCCGCACATGGGGACCTACCGGACCCGCTCCTCTCCCCCATGCCCCCTCACCTCACCTGGGCCGGCTCGCGCTCGTGCACGCGGAACCACTGCTCCAGCATGATGAGATGCCACACCATCACCCCATAGTAGGCGGCGTGGTCGGTCCGGTGAAGCTGGACGACCTCGTCCACGAAGGAGGGCCGCACGATGGCGCGCCGCTTGAGCTCGGAGAGCGAGTCGCCCGCGAGCTGCTGGAGCCCGCGGTGGTTGCGCAACCAGATGCCGAAGGGGAGCCCGAAGCCGTGCTTGCTCTTGCGGAGGATCTTCTCGGGCAGGAAGTCGCGCAGTGCGCGCTTGAAGAACCACCGCAGCTTCGAGCCCTTGACCTTGTAGGAGGCCGGGAGGCGGGCGGCGAACGCCGCCAGCTCGTCGGAGAGGAGCGGGTAGGCGACGTCCACGCCCGCAAGCTCGCAGGAGCGTGAGACCTTCGGCAGGTCGTTGTCCGCGAGCGTGTACTTCCAGTCGAACGCGAGCATCCGGTTGACGTAGCTCGGCGACGTCGAGCCCTTCCATACGTGCCGGGCGAGGCGCACCGGCGCCTCCACGTCCACGGCGTTCAGGAACTCCGGGGTGAAGAGGTTCTTCACGCCGAGGCGGAGGACGAGGTTGTACTCGTGCATCCGGTCGGGGAGCGGCGTCTTCGCCTGGCGCACGTAGCTCCGCGCCTTGCGCACGGGCCAGATGCGGCTCCCGAAGGGGAACGCGAAGAGCACGGCTTCGAACGGCGCGCGCAGGAGGCGCGGGAAACTGCCGTACATCTCGAAGGCGCGCTGGGTCGCGTAGCGCTGGTTGCCGCCGAAGAGCTCGTCGCCGCCGTCGCCCGCGAGCATGCGCCCGACGCCGTCCTGCTTGGCGAGGCGCGCGCAGCACCAGGTCGGGACCGCGGACTCGTTGGCGAACGGGTCCGAGTGCACCTCCGCGATCTTCGGCACGGCCTCGAGCACGTCGTCGGGCGTGACGTAGTACTCGTGGTGGTCGGTCCCGAAGTGCTGCGCGGCGCACCGCGCGTACTCCATCTCGTCGTACCCCTGCGCCTCGAAGCCCATGGAGTACGTGCGCGCCGGCCGGCCGAGGATCCGGGTCAGCATGCCGGCGACCGTCGAGCTGTCGGTGCCGCCGCTGAGGAACGCGCCGGCCTCGGCGCCCGCCGCGGCCCGCTCGACCCCTTGGCGCACGAGACGGCGGAACTCCTCCTCGAGCTCGGGCAGGTTGCCGCGCTCCTCGCGGAACTCCTGTCGGAAGTAGGGCGCGACATCGATCTTCCCGCCCTCGAGGACGAGTCGGTGGGCCGGCAGGAGCCGTCGGTGGCCCTTGCGGATGGTCCCGGGGGCGGGCACGACCGCGTGGAAGAAGTAGCTGTAGACCGACTGCGGGTCGATCTCGGACTGCGAGCGCGGGTGTGCCTGGAGGGCGTCGCCCGCCGTGCCGAAGACGAGGCAGCCGTGGCGGAAGGAGTAGTCGAGCGGCACGGTGGCGAAGCGGTCGACGGCGAGGAGACCGTCCCAGCTGCCCTCGCGAACGACCGCGAGCGCGAAGAAGCCGCCGAGGACCTCGAGCAGGGCGGCCCCCCGCGCCTCGTAGGCCGCGAGGAGCGCTGCGGCGTTCCCCTTCGCCGCCGCGATCCCCGCGAGGCCGGGCTCGTTCCAGACCGGCTGGCCGGCGATCGCCGCCAGCAGGGCCCCCTCCTGGTGGAGCCGCGCGCTCCCGGACGCCGCGAGGGCGCAGCCGACGGAGCCGAGCGTCGCCGCATCGCCGCCGTGCGCCAGCTCCTCCGCCATACGCGCAAGGAGTTTCCGCCGGCTCTCCTCGTCGGCCGTGTAGCCGGCCCACCCGCACAAGCCGCTCATTCGGGATCCTGAAGGGTATTCGTCTTTTGCCGCGCGCGACCTTTAGCGGGCCTCCCGCGCCGCCCACTCGAGGGCGATGAGCCGACCGAGGAGCGGGAACGAGGGCCTCGCGAGGAACGCCTCGAGCCGCGCCTCATCGAGGAGCGGCCGGAGCGCCATCTCGCGGGGCCTCAGGAAGTCCGCCGCGCCCGATTCTAACAGCGCGCGCACGGCGCCTAGGGATCGCGCGTCGGGGCGGCCGCGCCGGAAGCGCTCGCGGGCGCGACGCCAGAGGTTCCAGGGCAGGGCGAGGGCGCCGGGCGCGAACCGCCAGAGGTTCCCGGGGGCGGGCGCGAGCGGCGGGAATCCCGTCGCGAGCCGGGTGGTGTGGAAGGGCGTCGGGAAGGAGAGGAGGATCGCCCGGATCAGCCGGTGGTCCAGGCGTTCGCGGTCGTCGAGCCGGTAGAGGGTCTCGAGCGGGCGGCGCAGGAGAAGCGGCGAGAACGCCGGCCAGAACTCGTTCGTGGCGCTCGCGATGGCGCCTTGCCAGCACCGCATCCGGAGGTGAAGGTACGCGTGGTCGAACCGCGCGGGCAGCGTCGAGCCTTCGAGCCCCGCGAGCGTGCGCCCGAGGACGCCCCTGAAATGCTCCGCGGGATCGCGCTTCAGGGAGCCCTCGAGGAACGGCACCGGCGCCGCGGCGCCCGCGAACCGGCGGAGGAGCGCCCCCGCCGCGTCCCCCTCCCTCCGGCCCACGTGGCTCCTGTCCCACCAGTAGTTGCGAAGGACCTCGCCGCCGGAGCCGTTCACGCTCACGCCGAAGATCGCGGCGTGCGGCTCGTGGACCGCGGCGATCGCGGCGTACTCCGCCGCGTCGTACGTTCCCTCCACACGCGCCGCCGCCTTGAGAACGGACGCGAAGGACGCCTGCGCCCGGCGCCCCTGCTCGCCGGGCACCTGCCGGAGCGTGAGCCCGAGGCGCCGCGCGAGCGTCGCGGCGACGCGGACGTCGGGCTCGTCCGCGTCGCCGGTCACGGTGACATCGAACCGGTGTCCCGCGTCGAGAAGGAGCCCCACGACAAGGCGGGAGTCGAGACCGCCGGTGAGGTCGGGGAGCGGGCGCTCGACGCCCCACTCGCGCACCGCGGCGCGGCAGGCCGCCGCGACATCCGCGATCGTCGCCCTTGGCCCCGTGACGCGCGGGGGCACGCGGGGGGCGTCGTCCTCGCCCGCCCCGCGGCCGCCGACGAAACGGTGGCGTTTCCCCCCCGCGAGCCTCCGCACGCCCTCGAACGGCGAGCGGTCCTCGTAGATGACGCCCGTCGCGAGGAGTTCGAACGCGGCGACGGGATCGACGCCGCGGCGCGCCGCGCGCGCCAGCGCGACGGGAGAGGTCGCGAGGTAGAGGCCCTCGGGAGCCTCGGCGGCGTAGAAGCGGAGGCGCCCGAGATGGTCGGGCACGGCGGTGAGCGTCCGGGTCGCCGCGTCGTGCCAGAGGAGCGCGAAACAGCCGTCGAGACCGTCAAGGACCCGGGCGCCCCCGGCGGAGAGGCGCGCGAGGAGGGTCGCGTTGTCGTCGCCGGGCACGTCCGGGTGGCGCCAGCTCCCGGCGGAGGCGACCCAGCCGCGGTCCGTGAACGCGGGTGCGGCGCCGCTCCCGTTCCGCCGGCGGAACTTCGCGACGTGCGGCCCCCCGCCCCCGGCGGCGAGCCCCTTCGCGCCCTCGACCCACGCACGCGCCGCCTCGAAGCGGTCCGCGGCGCCGCCGGCGGCGGGCTGGAAGGCGAGGAGCGCTCCCATGATTCGGCCATATCGGACCCCGAGGCCCGGACATGGTTGGGTGCACCGCCGGGGCAGAGGCAGGCCCCGACGCCCCCGCTCCGCCTCCCCGGCCGGACGCGGCCCCCCGCGCCCCCGGCGCCGTCCCAATCCAGAACTGGTACATCTCCCGGCATGGCACTTGCGCCCTTCCGAGGTAGGTTCGTAACGGGGCTTCGCCGCTGCTGCCCCAGGGGGGTTCGATGACTCGAGTGGTGCTGCTTCTTGCGGTGTTCGTGCTGGTCGCGACCGCCGCGCGCGCCGACACGATCGACGCGGACCCTTCCGACTACCTCGCCAAGGTCGATGCGCTCGCGCCCGGCGACACGCTCCGCCTCGCCGGCGGCGACTACACGGATCTGCTCGAGATCTCCGGCCTGCACGGCACCTCGGGCGCGTGGATCACGATCCAAGGCCCCGCGAGCGGGACGCCGGCGCGCTTCCGCGGCGCTTCGAGCATCTGCTGCAACACCGTCGAGATCCGCAGCGGCAGCTACCTCGCCCTCGAGAACCTCCTGATCGACGGCGAGGGCATCGACGGGATCTTCGGGATCAGCGCGGCAGGATCGAACACGCACCACATCCGCGTCGAGGGATGCACGATCGTCGGCCACGGAGCGCACCAGCAGACGGTCGGCATCTCGACCAAGTCGACGACGTGGGGATGGATCATCCGCGGCAACACGATCGTCGGCGCCGGGACCGGCATCTACCTCGGCAACTCGAACGGCGGCGCGCCCTTCATCGGCGGCATCATCGAGAACAACCTCTTCCTCGACTCGAAGGGGTACAACATGCAGATCAAGCACCAGACCTCGCGGAACGCGACGATCCCCGGGATCCCGACGACGCCGCAGGTGACGGTGATCCGGAACAACATGTTCCTGAAGACGAACACGCTGGTCGCCGAGGACGGCGCGCGGCCCAACCTGCTCGTCGGCGACTACCCCGCGAGCGGGCTCGGCTCGAGCGACACCTACGAGATCTACGGCAACTTCTTCTACCACAACGACACGGAGTCCCTCATGCAGGCGGAGGGGCGCCTCTCGATCCACGACAACGTCTTCGCGGACTGCCTCGGGGACGCCATCTACCTCACCGACCACAACGGCGAGCTTCGCGAGGCGTACGTGTACAACAACACGTTCTACGCGGTCGACCGCGCGATCGTGTTCGCGTCCTCGGCGCCGGACGGCGACCTCGCGGTCGGCAACCTCATCTTCGCGCGGGTCGGCGTGACGGGCTCGGTCACGAACGCGTCCAACAACATCGTGGACACGGTCGCGAACGCCGCGACCTACGTGAACGCCCCCTCCCTCGTGCTCGGCGCGATGGACTTCTATCCGCTCCCGGGGCAGTGCGAGGGCCCGGCGCTCGACCTCAGCGTGGTCTCGGGCAACGTCGACTACGACCGCGACTTCAACGGCGACTCGAAAGGCGGGTTCACGTTCCGCGGCGCGTACGCGGGCAGCGGCGCGAACCCCGGCTGGCAGCTGGACGCCGCGATCAAGGGGCAGTCGGGGGGAGGAGGAGGCGGCGACGTGACGCCGCCCACGGGCACCGTCCAGGTCGACGGTGGCGCGGCTTCCACGAGCGACCTCCTGGTCGACCTCGACCTCACGGCCGTCGATGGCGGCAGCGGGATGGGGCCGGGCGCGCAGATGCGCTTCAGCAACAACGGCACGACCTGGTCGCCCCCGGAGCCTTTCGCCACCGCGCGCCCCGCCTGGGACCTCTCGACCTACGGGGGCAGCAGCGCCGACGGTTCGAAGGTCGTGTACGCGAGCTTCCGCGACGCGGCGGGCAACTGGTCGACGTCCGTCCAGGACTCGATCCAGTACGCGGGCGGCGGCGGCAGCGAGCCGGGCGGAAGCGGGGCGGCCGGTCTCGACGTGCTGCTCGCCGCGATCCTCCTCCTTCTGGGACGGCGCGCCGCGCGCTGACGCGGCGGGGAGCCCTCCCGCCGCCCCGGCGCAGGCGCGTCCTCGCGGTGCCGGGGTCGAGGTGCTGGTAGAATCGGGGGCTCGCGGAAGCGCGCCGGGCAATGGCACGCGTCGCGAGGAACAGGGTGCGAGAACCCCGAATGGTCTCCCAGCGCGGGACATGGAGTCGAGGGATCATGGGCTTTGCGAGATGGCTCCTCCGGGTGTTCGTCGGTTCGCTGCTTGCCGCTCGGGCTGGCGCTGGAACCTATGAGGCGGTCCCGTTCGACTACCGCAGGGCGCTGAAAGGGCTCGAGGCGGGGGACATCCTCGTGCTCAAGCCGGACGACTACAAGGACGGCCTCTGGATCGAGGGGCTCAACGGCAGGCCCGACGCGTGGATCGTGATCAAGGGCGCGGAGGGCGGCGAACCGCCGCGGCTGCTGGGTCGAGGCGGGTACAACACGATCGAGATCCGCGGCAGCAGCTACGTCGCGATCGAGAACCTGACGATCGATGGACGGGACATCGACGGCATTTTCGCGGTGAACGCATCGGGCGACCCGAGCCACGACATCCGGATCGAGAACTGCACGATCGTCGGGCACGGTGCGCACCAGGAGACGGTCGCGATCTCCACGAAAACGACCGCGTGGAACTGGATCCTCCGCGGCAACCGCATCGTCGCGCCCGGCACGGGCCTCTACCTCGGCAACTCCGACGGCAACCATCCCTTCATCGCAGGCCTCATCGAGTACAACCTGTTCCTGGACTCCAAGGGGTACAACGTGCAGATCAAGCACCAGACGACGCGCGACCCGTCGATCCCCGGGATCCCGACGACACCGCAGAAGACGATCCTCCGTCACAACGTCTTCGTGAAGGGGGAGCTGCCCAACGAGTCCGGGGAGCGGCCCAACCTCCTGGTCGGCGCGGTGCCGGCGCGCGGCCTAGGCAGCGAGGACGACTACGAGATCTACGGCAACCTCTTCTTCCACAACCACCGCGAGTCGCTCCTGCAGGCGGATGGAAGGGTCTCCATCCACGACAACATCTTCGTCGACTGCACGGGAGACGCGATCCACATCCAGAACCACTACGGCAAGGTGCGGCGGGCCTACATCTACGACAACACCTTCTACGGCGTCGACACGGCGGTCCAGTTCGTCCACCCGGCCCTCGAGGATCACCTCATCGCCGGCAACCTGATGTTCTCGGCGAACGCGATCACCGGCTCCTTCACGAAGGAGTTTCACAACCTCCACGTGCCCGTCGAGAGCGCGGCGAACTACGTCCGGACGCCGTCGCTCGTCCTCGGGGAGATGGACTTCTATCCGCTTCCGGGGAAGTGCAAGGGGGATCCCGTCGACTTGAAGCCGTTCGCGCTCGACACGGACTCCGGCCGCGACTTCAATGGCACGACGAGAGACCCCGCCTACCGAGGCGCGTACTCGGGTGAGGGGGAGAACCCGGGCTGGCGGCTCGACAAGGTCCTCAAGGGGCAGCTGCCCCTGGCGCTCGACGACCGCGCGCCGCCCGCCGCGACGCTCCGGATCGCGGGCGGGAGCGCCGCGACCACCGCCGCGCTCGTCGACCTCGACCTCGTCGCGAGCGACCCGGTCAGCGGCATGGGGAAGGGCGCGCTGATGCGCTTCAGCAACGACGGCAAGACGTGGTCGGAGCCGGAGCCCTTCGCGCCCCGGCGCGCCGGCTGGGACCTCTCGGGGCACGGCGGAACGGGCGAGAAGGGCCTCAAGGTGGTCTACGCGCGGGTCAGCGACGCCGCCGGGAACTGGTCGCAGGTGATCGTGGCCGCGATCGAGTACGAGCCGGGCCGATGAGGACCGAAGAGAGGGGGCCTCGGGGGCGGCCCCCGAAGCCCCCCCATGGCCGGTGAACTCGGCGGAGCGGCCCGGCCGATAACAGGATCGTGAGGATCCTCAACGTCGTGGGCGCGCGGCCCAACTTCATGAAGATGGCGCCGCTCGTGCACTGCCTCAACGAGCGGAAGATCCCGCAGCTCCTCGTCCACACCGGCCAGCACTACGACGACAACATGTCGAAGGTCTTCTTCGAGGACCTCCGGATGCCCAAGGCCGACATCCACCTCGGCGTCGGCTCGGGCTCGCACGCGGAGCAGACCGCGAAGGTGATGGTCGGGTTCGAGCAGGTGTGCCTCAAGGAGAAGCCGGACCTCGTCGTGGTCGTCGGCGACGTCAACTCGACGCTCGCGTGCTCGATCGTGGCGACGAAGCTCTGGATCCCGGTCGCGCACGTCGAGGCCGGGCTCAGGAGCTTCGACTGGAAGATGCCCGAGGAGATCAACCGGCTCGTGACCGACCGGCTCTCCGAGATCCTGCTCACGCCGTCGCCCGACGCGGACGAGAACCTCCGCAAGGAGGGCACGCCCGAGGATCGCATCCACCGGGTCGGCAACATCATGATCGACTCGCTCGCCGCGAGCCTCGAGCGGGCGAAGGCGAGCCCGGTCCTCGACCAGCTCGGCCTGAAGGCGAAGGCGTTTGGGGTCCTCACCCTTCACCGCCCGAGCAACGTCGACGACGAGAAGACGCTCCTCGGAGTCATGGAGGTCGTCCACGGGATCTCCGAAGAGCTCCCGATCGTCTTCTCCTGCCACCCGCGCACGGCGCAGCGGCTCAAGGCGCTCCGCGCCTACGAGGGGATCGCGAAACGCGGCGACGTGCGGGTCCTCGAGCCCCTCGGGTACCTCGACTTCCTCCGCCTCTACTCGCAGGCGAGGATCGTGCTCACCGACTCGGGCGGGCTCCAGGAGGAGACCACCTACCTGCAGATCCCGTGCGTCACGATCCGCGAGAACACGGAGAGGCCCATCACCCTCACGGAGGGCACGAACGTGCTCGCCGGCTGCGCTCCCGACAGGATCCGCGCCGCGGCCCGGGCGGGGCTCGCCAGCGCGCCCTCCCGGAGAAAGCGCGTTCCCGATTTGTGGGACGGCCGCACGGCGCCTAGGATCGTCGACGTATTCGAGGCGTGGTGGCGAAAGCGATCCTCGTAACCGGGGCCCAGGGCATGCTCGGCAGCGAAGCCGTGCGCGCCGCGCCGCCGACGGTCCGCGCGATCCCCACGACCCGCGCCGACTGCGACCTCGCGGAGGAGGAGCACGTGGAGCTGCTCTTCGAGCGTACGAAGCCGCAAGGCGTCCTCCACTGCGCGGGCTTCACGGCGGTCGACCGCGCCGAGGTCGCCGAGGAGGCAGCGTTCGCCGACAACGTCGAGGCGACGAGGTCCGTCGCGGCCGCGGCCCGCCGCCGCGGCATCCCGATGCTCCTCGTCTCGACCGACTACGTCTTCGACGGGGCGTCGAGGCGCGCCTACCGCGAGGACGACCCCCCGCGCCCCCTCAACGTCTACGGCAGGACGAAGCTCGAGGCGGAGCAGGCCGCGCAGGACGCGATCATCGTGCGCTCCTCGTGGCTCTACGGCCCCCGCGGCCGCCACTTCGTCGGCGCGATCCTCGACCAGGCGAAGAAGCCCGAGATCAGGGTCGTGAACGACCAGCGCGGCTGCCCGACCTCCACGCTCGAGCTCGCGCCGGTGCTCTGGGAGATCCTCGAGCGGGGGATCCCGGGCGTCTACCACGCAGCCTGCGAGGGTTCGTGCACCTGGCACGAATTCGCCCTCGCGATTCTCGAGTCGAGGGGGCCGGGGGGGCCGAAGGTCGCGCCCTGCACGACGGCCGAGTTCCCGCGGCCCGCGAAGCGGCCCGCGATGAGCGCGCTCGACTGCTCGAAACTCGCGGCGATCCGGGGGAAGCGCCTCCCCCACTGGCGCGACGCGCTCCGTCGGTTTCTCGTGACATGATGCGAAGGGTCTCATGACGACACTTCTCGTCACCGGCGGCGCGGGCTTCATCGGCTCGAACTTCGTCCGCCTCGCCGCGGCCGGCCGTCGCGTCGTCGTCCTCGACAAGCTCACCTACGCGGGCAACCTCGAGAACCTCGCGGGCACGGAGCACGTCTTCGTGAAGGGCGACATCACGGCGCCGGACGACGTCCGCCGCGCCTTCGACGCGGCCGCGGGACCGGCGTCGGTCATCCACTTCGCCGCCGAGACGCACGTGGACCGCTCGATCGAGGATGGCGCCCCCTTCCTCCGCACGAACGTGCTGGGCACGCAGGCGCTCCTCGACGTCGCGCGGGAGAGGGGCGTCGAGCAGTTCCTCCACGTCTCGACCGACGAGGTCTACGGGCCGCTTCCGGCCGGAGTCTTCGCGGCCGAGGACGCGCGACTGAACCCGACGAACCCCTACTCGGCGAGCAAGGCGGCGAGCGACCACCTCGCGCTCGCGGCGTTCTCGACCCACGGCCTCCCGGTGATCGTCACCCGCGGCTCGAACAACTACGGGCCCTACCAGTTCCCGGAGAAGTTCGTCCCGCTGATGATCGCCAACGCGCGCGAGAGCAAGCCGCTCCCGATCTACGGCGACGGCCTCTACGAGCGCGACTGGCTCTCCGTGACCGACCACTGCGAGGGCATCCTCGCAGCGCTCGAGCGCGGGCGGCCGGGCGAGGTCTACAACCTCGCGGGGTCGTGCCCGAAAGCGAACCTCGACGTCGCGCGGTTCATCCTGAAGGCCCTCGGGAAGCCCGAGTCCCTCCTCCGCCACGTGAAGGACCGGCCCGGCCACGACCGCCGCTACGGGCCGGCCCCGGGGAAGGCCGCGCGGGAGCTCAAGTGGAAGCCGCGGGCGAAGTTCGAGGAGGCGATGATGGAGACGATCCGCTGGTACGACGAGCACGGCGAGTGGCTCGACCACGTCCGCTCGGGCGAGTACCGCGGGTACTACGAGCGCCACTACGGCGAGCGCCTGCGGTCCCCCGCGCCCCCCGTGAAACCGAGATGAGCAGAAAGGGCATCCTCCTTGCCGGCGGCTCCGGCACGCGCCTCTACCCGATGACGAAGGCGGTGAGCAAGCAGCTGCTCCCCGTCTACGACAAGCCGATGGTGTACTACCCGCTGTCGGTGCTCATGCTCGCCGGGATCCGCGAGATCCTCGTGATCACGACGCCGCGCGACCAGCCGCTCTTCAAGGAGCTGCTCGGCGACGGTGCGCAGTGGGGCCTCGACCTCGCGTACGCCGCGCAGGAGAAGCCGGGCGGGATCGCGCAGGCGTTCCTCGTCGGGGAGGCGTTCGCCGCAGGGGCGCCGGTCGCGCTGATCCTCGGGGACAACATCTTCTTCGGTCACGGCTTCGCGAAGCGGCTCCAGGCGGTGGCCGCGGAGGGCGCGACGGTCTTCGCCTACCCGGTCAAGGACCCGCAGCGGTACGGCGTCGTCGAGCTGGACCGGAGCGGCCGGCCGCTCGCGATCGTCGAGAAGCCCAAGGCTCCGAAGTCGAACTACGCGGTGACCGGGCTCTACTTCTACGATCGGGAGGTCACCGGGATCGCGAAGGGGCTCCGGCCGAGCGCGCGCGGCGAGCTCGAGATCACGGACGTGAACGCCGCGTACCTGAAGCGCGGGAAGCTGCGCGTCGAGCTGCTCGGCCGCGGCACGGCGTGGCTCGACACGGGCACGGCGGAGTCGCTCGCGCAGGCGACGAACTTCGTCGAGACGGTCGAGGGGCGGCAGGGGCTCAAGATCGCGTGCCCCGAGGAGATCGCCTGGCGGATGGGGTTCATCGACCGCGCGCAGCTCGGGCGGCTCGCGGACGGCCTCGCGAAGACGGCGTACGGCGAATACCTGCTGGGGCTCTTGAAAGGGGAGGGCCTCGGGAACCCATGAGGGTCGAGAAGACGAAGCTCCCGGGCGTGCTGAAGATCACGCCCGACGTCTTCGAGGACCAGCGCGGCCTCTTCTTCGAGAGCTTCCGCGCCGACCGGTACGAGGCGCACGGCATCCCCGGCCAGTTCGCGCAGGACAGCGTCAGCCGGAGCCGCCACGGCGTGCTCCGCGGCCTCCACTTCCAGTGGCCGGGCGCGCAGGGCAAGCTCGTGTACGTCCTCGAGGGCGAGGTGTTCGACGTGGCCGTGGACGTGCGCCCCGACGCCCCCACCTTCCGCCAGTGGGCGGGACACCGCCTCTCCGCCGAGAACCGTACACAAATATGGATCCCGCCGGGTTTCGCCCACGGGTTCTCCGTCCTCTCGTCCGAGGCGCTCTTCGCCTACAAGTGCACGACCCCCTACGACGCGAAGTGCGAGCAGGCGATCCGCTGGGACGACCCGGACCTCGCGATCGCGTGGCCGATCCATGCCCCGATGCTCTCCTTGAAGGACGTAGCGGCCCCTCGGCTCCGCGAGATCGACCCGAAGCGCCTGCCGGCGTAGCGCGGCGGATCGCGCACGTCACTTTCCCAGAAGCGGTACGAGCACCTGCTCGTGCGCGAGGATGCGCTCCTTCTCCGCGTCGAGGAGCGGCGCGCGGGCGAGGAGCGCCTCGTAGAGCGCGAGCTGCCGGTCCGCGGCCAGCATCACGCGGTCGTAGGGCTCCATCTTCACGTCGTCCCTCGCCGCCGCGTCCGCCTCGTGGAAGACGAACCCGTCGGGCAGCCCGCGCTCCCGCTCGCCCACGACCCCCTCGAGATGCGTGAGCAACTCGGCTCTCAGACCCAGGTCCTTCGTGTGCGCCGCCGTCGCCGCCGCGCGGAGCCCGGCGCGATCCGTGTGCTTGAGCCGGGCGAGGTGCTCGTCCCAGACGTTCGCGCCGGAGAAGACATCGAGCCCCGTGACGCCCCGCACGCCGGGCGGGTAGAGCACAGCGCGTTGCGCGTCCCGGAGTATCGGCTCGACTTCCGCGAAGAACCGGTCCTGCCCGCGCGCCTCCTCGATCCGCTGCCGGAGCAACGGGGTCGCCTCGCCGAACCGCGTGCGACGCTGCCCGTCCTCGTCCAAGTGCCTGAGGCCGATCGCTTCGAGCGCCTCCTCCTGCTCCGCGTCGAGCGGCTCGCCAGCCTCCGCGAGGGTCGCGTGGACCAGGTTCGCAAGAAAGGAGGGGCTCGACCACGACCCCCCGGCCCCCTCGAGCTTGATCGCCTCCGTGACGATCGGCCCGAACTGCTGCAGGATGTCGCCCCAGAGCGCCGCGCGCATCTCGCGCCGCCCGTGCGCGACGTCGGCCGCCTCCGAGAGGAGCGGCATGAGCTTCGCCATCGCATTGCCCGTCACGTGCCAGTCGACAGCGATGAGGCCCAGCTCCGCGCCCGGGAAGACGAACCGCGGACCGCGTCGCGCCTCCTCACCGGCGCCCTGCACGTCCGTCCCCGGCTCCTGCGCGTCACGCCCGCCTCCCGCGACCGCCGCGGCCTGGGCGCGCTCGAGGGCCTCGATCTTCGCCTCGAGCCGCTCGTTCCTCGCCTCGCTCTCGCGGAGCCGCACCTCCGTGGCGAGGGAAGCGGGAGGGGGCTCGGGGGCACGGGCCTCGGCGCCGCCCGCGGTGCCGCCCCCGCGCCCCAGGAGCATCGCGGCGACCACGCCCAGCCCGAAGGCGACCAGGGCCACCAGAAGATGGGTGCGCACTCCGCCGCGAGTCTACCGCGTCGCCGCGAGCGAGCGCCTCGAAACGGGACGTCCCCGCTTGCCTCCCGCCGCCCGCGTGGCAGTCTCCCATCGGAGGTGTGCGATGGGCTGGGTCAAGCTGCTTACGCTCGTGGTTCCCGGGGACATCCGCCGGGATTTCACGGCCAACCTGCTCGCGGACCGTCGTGAGCAGCAGGCGCGCGGGGTCTCCGCCCTGCGGATGAACTTCTCGCTCCTGTGCCAGCTGCTCAGCGGCTTCGCCCAGTACGCCCCCCTTCGGCCCGTCGTGGCCGCGACGTCGCCCAAGCCGCGCATCGCGGAGCGGGCGGCGCTCGTCGGCATCATCGCATGGCGCAGCGCGGGGCCCGCGTTGCTCGTCGGCTACGTCCTCTCCTCCACGCTCCTGATCGTGCTTGGCGGCCTTCTGCTGGCGACGGCCTTCGGCTGCCTCGTCACGGTGGCCTCGACGTCGGTGAACCCGATGCCCGAGCAGCAGCAGCGCCTGTGTGCCAGCGTCCTCGGGGGCACGCTCGCGTCGCTCCTCCTCGTGATCGTCTTCGGGGTCGCGACGCTCGGGCTGCTCGCGATCGCGTCCGTCTTCTCAAGCGGGCTCCTCATGGGGCTCGCGGTGAAGGCGCTCGTGCTGGTCGCGACGGCCTCGCTCGGGGTCGTCGCGGGCTCGGGCTGGGTGCCCGAGGAGTACACGCCGAAGCGGCTCGTCGTGAACGCGGACCGGTTTGCCCAGAGCGCCGAGCCTGCACAGGAGCCCGACGAAGCCGTCGTCAGCTGACGGGTACCTGCCTCCGGCGCCGCCGGCCAGGCGCCGGCTCACGGTATCTCACACCGTCCGCCCGGTGCCCCCCGACGCCCCCTCTCCTCGCGGCAGGGCTGCGCTGCCGATTCCTCCGGGTTGCGCCGATCCATAGAGGAGATGGGTACGGCCACGGTGCGCAAGGTTGCGGCGTCCGCGCCGACCGGCGTCGCCGGTCTCGTGTCGGGCATCCGGGCCGGGATCGCGACCTGCAAGCTGTGCCCCGCGATGCGGCCCTTCCGGAAGCTGCCGCCCGAGTCGTTCGGGACGACGCGGACCGGATATGTGCTCGTGGCCGAGGCGCCGGGCCCCAAGGGCGATCTCTTCCGCGACGCCGCAGGCGCCGTGATGCGCGCGGCGCTCGCGCAAACGCACGACGACGAGTACGCGTCGCTCGAGGACCTCTTCTTCCTCACGCACGCGGTGCGCTGCGTGCCCATGAACCCGAAGGCGAAGGGAAAGACGCGCGCGCCGAAGCGGAGCGAGTGTGCGGCCTGCCGGCCCTACCTCTCGTTCGAGCTGCGCGCGCTGCACCCGAAGCTCGTCCTCGCGGTCGGCGGCAAGGCCGCCGAGGCGGTACTCGGCACGCCCGTCGTGATGGAGAGGGAGCACGGCCGGCGCCGCCGGATCGGCGACATCGAGCTGCTCACGGTGCTCGTCCCCTCGCCGCACAACCGCGCGGCGCTCAAGCGCAAGGGTTTCGGCGTCGAGAGCTACACGCGCTGGCTCGCGGGCCTCTTCGGCGCCTTGATCGACGACCTGCGGCGCTAGCGCCCCGCCCCCCCTGCCGTGTGCTATACGGGGGAATGCGATTCGGCAAGGACATCCCCCAGGTTCAGGCGGCGTTCCTCGACCGGGCGCTCCCGGCCCTGGCCGAGGACCGACGCCTCTTCGGCGTCGCCGCCGGCGGCTCGTACCTCGGGAGGAGGATGGACGAGCACAGCGACATCGATCTCGTGATCGGCGTCGTCGCGGAAGCGCACACGGAAGTGATGGGTGAACGCGCGGCGATCGCCGGGAGGCTCGGGCGGCTCCTCGCCGCCTTCACCGGCGAGCACGTCGGGGACGCGCGCCTCTTGATCTGCCTCTACGGGCCGCCGCTCGTCCACGTGGATCTGAAGTTCCTCCGTGCGGACGAGATGGAAGCGCGCGTCGAGAACCCCGAGGTGTTGTGGGAGCGCGAGGGCCGGATGACCGCGGCGTTCTCGCGGGGCGTCGCGCGCTTTCCGCAGCCGGACCTCCAGTGGATCGAGGACCGCTTCTGGACGTGGGTCCACTACACGACCTCGAAGATCGGCCGTGGCGAGCTCTTCGAGACGCACGACGGCCTCGCGTTCCTCCGCGCGCGCGTCCTCGGCCCCCTCGCGCTGCTCGAGCAGGGGGCGCGGCCGGCCGGCGTGCGCCGGATCGAGTCCATGGCGCCCGCCTTCGCTGAGGCGATGGAAGGCACCCTCGGGCGCCACGACCCCGGCGCCTACGCCGAAGCCTTGCTCGTGGCCGCCGAGCTCTACCGCGGGCTCCGCTCACGGCTCGCAACGAAGGACCTCGTACGCCGCCGCGACGCCGAGGAGGGCGTGATGAGGGACCTCGGGGCCATGGTCGCGCGCCTCAGGCGCTGAAGCGGCGCTCGACGAGTTCGCGGATCGGGGCGGTCCCCTTCGGATCGAATTCGATGAGCACGAGCGACTCGTACCGGCCCCGGATGGGGAGCCGCGCCGCCGCCGCCGCGACGGCGGACGGGACGGCCGCGTCGGGGAGGTTGAAGCCGACCGTGCAATGCGGCACCCACGCGCCCGGGCTGTAGTGCTCGCGCCCGCCGGGCGCGATCGCATGCCATTCCCGGTGGAGACGCAACAGCGGCTCGTCCACGACGGGCGCGAGAAAGACTGCCCCCTCCGCGCCCGGGAACGTCCCCACGCTGGCGAGCACGAAGGGGAGCGGCTCCGCACGGAAGCGCCTGACCGCTTCCTCCAACGGCCAGCCCGCCGTAGCCTCGCCGAAGGGCAGGCCCCCGCGCCCCTCGGGATAGACGGCCAGGGAGACGTGCGGCCTCGCCCGGAGGTCGTAGAGCTTCCCGCTCCCGGTGGCCGCGCGGACCGCCTCCCACACGCCGCGGACGGCCCGGTCCGCCGCGGCGTCGAAGCCGAGCACGATCGCGAGCCCCATGTCGGCGGCCACTCTCGCAACTACTCCGCCCAGTCGGCGACGAAGACGTTCGTCTCGTTGGGCTTGTCGTTCCAACGGTTCGAGCAGAAGACGAGCCGCTTCCCGTCGCGCGTGAACATCGGGAAGCCGTCGAAGTCGTCGGAGCGGCGCGCCCCCTCGCGCGTCCGCTCGAAGAAGGTGACGCGCTCGAGCGCGCCCGACTCCACGTCCGCGAGGAAGAGGTCGAAGTTCCGCCCCGCGGGGTCGTGGTGGTTCGAGGCGAAGATGACCCGCTTCCCGTCCGGGTGCCAGAAGGGCGCGAAGTTGGCCTTGCCATTCCGCGTCACCTGCCGCTTGTTCGAGCCGTCGGCGTCCATCACCCAGATCTCGAGCCGCGTCGGCTTCACGAGCCCCTCCTTGAGGAGCAGCCCGTAGTCGGACTTCGCGACGTCGTCCTCTTCGCCCGGCGCGCGCCAGACGATCCGGTTCCCGTCCCACGAGTAGAACGCGCCGCCGTCGTAGCCCGGCCGGTCGGTGAGCCGCTTCACGTCGCTCCCGTCGAGGTTCATCGAGTAGAGCTCGATGTCGCCGTCGCGCACGGAGGTGAAGACGATCCGGTCGCCCTTCGGCGAGACCGTCGCCTCCGCGTCATAGCCCGGCGAGTCGGTGAGCCTCACGGGGTTCGAGCCGTCCGCGTCCGCCGTGTAGATGTCGTAGGTCGAGAAGAGCGCCCACACGTAGCCGCGCGAGTGGTCGGGCGACGGCGGCGGCGCGTCGCCCCCGCCGTGCGTGGACGCGTAGAGGATTCGTTTGTCGCCGGGCAGGAAGTACGAGCAGGTGCACCGCCCCTTGCCCGTCGAGACGAGCCTCGCCCCGCTCCCGTCCGAAAACACCGTGAAGATCTGATCCGCCTCGTACGGCGGCCGCGTGGACTGGAAGATCAGCCGGTCCTCGCCGAACGACCAGTACGCCTCGGCGTTCTGCCCGCCGAACGTCAGCTGGCGGAGGTTCTTCAGGTGCCGCTCCTGCGGGAGCGGCTCGCGGGGAACGGCCGTCGCCTCGTCGCACGCGGCGGCGACGAGGAGGAGCAGGGGCAGGAGTCGCATCGCCCCTAGGCTAATCGGGGATGAAAGGGGGCGCGGGGGATCAAGCGGGTGCCCCCAAGGCCCCCTCTACTTCTTCTCCGGCTCGGCCGGCGCCGCCGCGGGCGGTGCGACCGGAGCGGCTGCCTCCTTCTGGTAGGGCTGCTTGAGCCACGTCTTCGCCGGCGCGGGGATCCGGTCCCACCACCGCGTGGCGTAGCCGCTCTTCCAGAGGCAGAAGGCGATGCCGCCCAGCAGGATGAGCGTGAAGAGGATCCGCGGCCACGGGCTCCGCTTCTCCGCGAACGGGTCCGCGAGCGAACGCTCCGCCCCCGGCGGAAGCGTGGGGAGCGCCGTGAGCGACCGGCCGAGCGGCAGGTTCACCTTCGTGAGCGTGTTCACGGCCCAGCCGTTCGCGTCGAGGATCGGGCCCAGGTTCCGCCGGCGCAGCTTCAGGTAGGCGATGAGCATCGACGGACCCGAGATGAGGAAAACGAGGCCGATGACGCCGAGCGGCATCCAGATGCCCAGGCCGAAGAAGGCCTGCATGATCGCTCCCGTGGCCGCGACGAACCCGCTGACGGCGACGCCGATCGCGGCGACCACGCCGATGTCGAGCTTCCTCGGGGGGGCCGGGGGGGCCGGGGGCGCGCCGGGCGTGGGCGCCGCGACCGTGGTCGCCACGGTCTGCATCCGGGCGGCGGACGCCTCGTCGGCCGCCGCCGCCCGCTTCGCGACGGTCTCCTCGATCCAGCGCAGGAGCTTCTTGTACGGGGCCCAGAAGGCCTGTCCGATGCTGATCGGGTTGTCCACGATCTTCGTGATCGTGGCGTCCCAGTCGCGGCCCAGCCGGTCGTAGAAGAGGCCGTTCCGCCCGACGAAGAGGTTGTCGGAGTCGCCGGCGGTCATCGCGGCCGCGATCGTCATCGTCTCGCCGGACGGGCGCTTGCAGTCCGCGTACGCGAGGTAGCTGCGCGCCATCACCGCGAGGATCCCGTGCTTCGCGGCGTCGTTCACGCGGATGCAGAGGTCGCAGCTCCTCCCGTCGAGGTAGAGGACGCCCGCCTGGAAGATCGCCTTCCGCCGCCCGTAGAAGTCCGCGAAGGAGACGAAGTTGATGAGCAGCTTGTAGAAGTCGCGGTGGAGCCGCGTGAGCTTCTCGACGTGCGCGATCGCCTCGACCTCGGGTGCGACCGCGAGGTCCGCCGCGACAGCCTTGTCGAGCGCCGACTTCGTCGATCCCGCGACGATCTCGCGCACACGCTTGATCCCGAGCCTCTCGATGATGGCACCCGCCTTGCTCGCCGCCCACTCGCGGTACGGGGCGAACTTCCCGAGGAGGGACTGCCATTCCTCGCGCGTGAGCGACGTCTTGTCCTTGCCGACCAGCGGCGCGACGGCGAGCGCGCGGAAGCGCTCGGTCGCGTCGCGCCAGGCGGGGTTGATCCCCTTCACGAGCGGGAGCGGCTTGTTGGGCTCGGCGAGCGCGACCGGGAACGAGACGATCTCGTGCGCTTCGACCGTCATGTCCTTCGCCGCGGCGTCGAGGTAGGCGGCCTCGGTCCGGTTCACCGCGGCGAGCGCCCGCGCGTCGAACTCCGCGAGGAGGCAGCGCGCGAAGTAGTCCTCGATCTTGGCGCGGACCGCCTCGAGCGCCGTCGCCGCCTCGGCCGTCGCCTCCTTGAGCGGCCACGTCGCCGCGCGGTCCTCCTCGCCCTTCGTCCACCAGGCGGTGAACGCCCGGCACTCGGCGAAGAACCGATCGATCCGCTCCCGGTCGAACCCGGGCTTCCCGCTCCTGTCCATGGCCCCGCCGAGGCAGTCCACGATCTCCGTCGCGACCTGCCGCGCCGCGGGGTCCTCGACCGTGTCCGGCGCGACGATGCCGTCGCCGTTGAGCCGCGCCTTGGCGAAGAGCTCCGCCGTCTGGGTCGAGTCCTGGACCGTGATCTTCGCGGCGGCGTCCCTCCCGAAGCTCCGGAGGATGTGGCGCGCGGCCTTGAGCACCTGGGCGCCTTCGGGCGTATCCTCCCGGATGTTGCCGAGCGAGACCCCGTCCTCCCCCTTGAGCAGGACATCCGTGTCCTTGAGCACGAGTCCGAGCCACTTGCACGCGCCGAGGATCTCGGGGACCCGCACGCGGCCGTCGCGGTCGCTGTCGAGCATGTCGAGCGTGCGCTCGTCGTAGAAGAGCCCCTTGGTCGGGCAGGAGAGCGCGACCCAGAGCTTCTGGTCGAGCTCCTCGAGGTGCAGGATGTCGGCGCCGCTCGCGAGCCTGACCTGGTCCACGCCGCCCGCGCGGAAGAACTTCCAACGGTGACCGTTCGTCGCCGCCTTCGCCATGCCGATCCTCCCTGCGCCGAAGTGTCGGGGCCGCCGCGCGTCTGGTCAACAGCGAATCGAGGGGGTCTTTGGGCCCGCGGAAAATGAAGCGGGGGAGCCCGCGACGGGCTCCCCCGAAAAAAGTTGGGGCAGGACTACCAGCGACCGCCGCCGCCGCCGCCACCGCCGCCGCCGCCACGGCCGCCACGACCGCCGCCGCCGCCACGACCGCCGCCGAAGCCGCCGCCGCCACCGCCCTCACGACGGGGAGCGTCAGCCTTGGGACGCGCCTCGGAAACGTTCAGCTTGCGACCATCGAGCTCGACGCCGTTCAGCGTCTCGATCGCGGTGCGCGCCTCGTTGTGGTTCGCCATGGTGACGAACGCGAAACCGCGCGGACGGCCGGTCGCCCGGTCCGTCACGATCGAAACCTCTTCGACCGCACCCTTCTCCGCGAACAGCGTGCGGAGCGAGTCCTCGGTCGTGTCGAAACTGAGGTTGCCCACGAAGATCTTCATGTCTCTGTCACTCTCCAGGCCGGGGTGGCGCTCACGATAGGCCCGGAGGCGAACGTGGGCTACACACGAACACGGCTTTTTTTGTTACCGGCGGCCAATCCGCCGGGTTCCGGAGAGGATACCACGGAGGGGTCCCGGTCAAGGTCCCGGAAAAACGCACCCCGGCCCCCGGGCGAAGCTCCGGTCCCCCCCTGTCCCCGAGGCCCCTTGACGCCCCCCCTACCCCGTGGGACGCGGGAACTCGGGGCGGACGAAGAGGGGCGGCGGCGCGTGGGGATCGTCCGCCGGCGGCGCCAAAGCCGCCCGCCGGGCGGCGAGACCGGGATAGGCCGCATCCACCGCCTCGATCTCGGTGAGGCAGGCGCGGGCCCGGGCGCGGTCACCGCTGTCCAGGTGGGAGGCGGCAAGGAGCATACGCGCGGCCCGGCCGACCGCGGTCTCCGGGCCGGCCGCGGCGCGGACCTTCTCGAGCACCTGCGCGGCCGCGTCGTACCGGCCGGCCGCGTGGAGCGCCACGCCGACGAGGTAGCGCGCGCCGAGGTCGTTCGGCGCCTCGGCGAGCGCAGCCTGCGCCACATCCACCGCCTCCTGCGCCTGGCCGAGGGTCAGGTAGCGTCCGACCGCCTCGACCGCGTGCGGGAACTCCTTCTTGGCCTTCGCCGCCGCGGCGCGCGCCGCCTCGAGGACGCGCTTCCGGTGGCGGGACCGCAGGAACTCGTAGTAGCGCCGCTCGAGGAGGTCGTGGCGCGACGCCTCGTCGAAGTCGTCGAAGGCCTTGTCGTCCTCGCGCAGCGCGGCGTAGGAGTCGCCGCGGCCGAGCAGCAGCGGCACCTTCAGCTCCATCGTCGGGTTCGCCTTGAGCCCCTTCGTGAAGGCCTCGACCGCGCGCGCGTGGTCCTTCTGGAACTCGGCGTACGTGGTGCCGACGGCGAGCCAGAGGAGCGACGGGTGCTTCGAGCGGGGCGCCGCCTCCTCCATCGCCCCGATCGCCGGGCGGGCGCGCTCCCGGTCCACCTCGACCGCGGCCCGGAAGTGGCGCACCGCGTCGTCCGCCTCGTCGCCCGCGAGGTGCGCCTCCGCCAGCGCGAAGTGGGTGTCGGGCGCGAAGGCGTCGAGGTCGAGCGCGCGCCGGAGGACCTCGACGCAGTCGCGCCGCGCGGCGGGCTGGAGGCGGCGCGCGTAGATCGCGTGTTGGGTCGCGCCGGTGGGGTTGCGCATGTCGAGGCAGACGCCCGCGAGGAAGAGGCGCACCTGCGGGTCGTCCCCCCGCACGACGAGCTTCTCCGCGGCGGTCACGACGGTCTCGCGGCCGGTGATGTCGTCCTCGTAGAGGCGCTTCAGCGCGCGCAGCGCGTCGGGCGTGCGCTCCATCGCGTCGAAAGCGTGGGCCAGCGCGAGGTCGGCCTCGGGCCGGGCCTGCCCCGAGTCCACGATCGCCTCGAGCGCCTGCGCCGCCTGCGGGCGGGCGTGCGCGTCGCTCTTGACGAGGTCGACAAGGGTCGCGACGGCCTCGCTCGTCCGCTGGAGCTGGAGCAGGAGTTGCGAGCGGAGGACGAGCATCTGCGGCCGCCGGTCGCCGCCGATGACCCGGATTGCGCGCTCCGCGCCGTCGCTCACCTGGTCGGGGAGCTGTCCGAGGATCGAGCCGGCCGTGGCGAGGTCGCCCGCCTTGAGCGCCGCCGTCGCCACGTCCTCGAGGTCGGCCGCCACCACCGCGCGCTCGGCATCGGGGCAGCCGAACCGTTTCAGGTGCGCGTCCGCGGCGTCGGGCACGCGGTTCAGATCGAGGAGCGCGAGCGCGCGCCCCTTGTGCGCCGCCTCGAGATCGCCCTTCTCGCGGCAGATGGCGGTGAACCGGTCGAGCCTCTCCTGCGCGGGCGCGCCGGAGGCGATCAGCTCCTGGACCGCCTTCTTCCACTCCTTGCGCGCGATGTGCGTGTCGGCGCGGCCGAGCGCCGCGTCCGCCGCCGCGTCACTGGTGCCCACCTCGCCGAGGAGGCGGTACGCCTCGTCCACCTCCGCGGCGTTGGCGGGGATCGCGCGCAGGTCGCGCACCCCGTCGGCATGCCGGCCGAGCGAGAACAGCAGTCGCCCGCGCAGCAGCCGACCCATCGCGAGCCGCGGCGAGGCCTTGAGGAGCGCATCCGCGAGGGGGAGGAGAGCCTTGGCGTCGTCGCCCGCCTCGCGCCGCGCATCGAGAATCGTCGCCGCGACCTCGCCCTTCTCATGGCCGATGAGCACGTCGGCGAGCACGCGCCCCGCGTCGGCGTGGCGCGCCGCCTCGCGGGCGAGAAGCTGCATGTTCGTCGTGACCGTGCGGAAGAGCCTCCTCGCACGCGGCGCGTCGCCGAGCGCGAGCGAGCAGCGGAAGGCCACCGGAAGGAACGCGCGGTCGTCGTGCAGGCGCTGGGAGGCGAGAAACTCGTCCACACGCTTTCCGGTCGCCGGGTCCAGCGGCAGGCGCGCGAGCAGCCCCGCGGCGTCGTCCTTCTGGCCCTCCTTGAGGAGCGCCGCGGCCCCCTCGAGCGCCGTCTCGGGCGCGACGGTCGCGGCGGAGACGATCTTGCCGAGTTCCGAGAGGAGCGCCGGGTCGTCGCGCCCGGCGCGCAGGAGCCACTCGGCGTGCTCCGCGATCGCGCCGTCGGCCTCGGCGAGGCGGGCCGCCGCGAGGAGCACCGGCCCCTTCGCGAGCCCCGCCTCGGCCCACACCTTCGCGAGCGGCACGTGCGCGCCCGCCTTGAGCAGCGCCGCGGCGCCGTCGATGTCCTTCTGCTTGAGGAGGAAGAGGCCAAGCTCCCGCCGGAGGTCGGAGCGGTCGGGCGCCCGATCGAGGAGGCGCGGCGCCGCGCGCCCCCAAGCCTCGCCGCGCTGCGCCGCAGGGACGACGAGGAGCCCGTCGATGGCGCCGGAGACCTCCGCCTCGACCTCGCGGAGCGCCGTCGCCACGACCGCCGCGCGGACCTCCGCCGCCCCGCGCCAGGACGCCGTCTTCTCCGCGAGCAGCAGCGACACGGGCGCCGCGGCCGCCGACTGCTCGGTGACCGCGCCCTCGAGGATCCGGCAGGCGTTCGGCGCCTTGTCCGTGAGGAGGAGCGCGAGCCCGCGCAGCACCTTCGCCGAGATCCCCTCGCTGCCGCTCCGCTTCGCCACGTCCACGATGTCGTCCGCGCCGGCGCCCTTCGCGGCCTGGAGGAGGTGGCGCAGCGAGTCGTTGTGCAGCGCGATCTCGAGCCGCTCGCGCGCGCCGACGTTCTCGGAGGTCCAGGTCCACACCTCCTCCGGGTTCTCGCCGAAGGCCTTTCCGGCAAACTGGAGGAACCGCTCGCGGTTGCCCTCCTTCTGGGCGAGCTGCGCGAGGACGTAGTTCACCGGCCCGTCCGCCTTGTTCGCGTCGAGGAGCGCCTGCGCGGCGGCGCCGAGGAGCTGCGCCCCCTGGGCCCCCGAGAGCAGGCGGTCCGCGAGCTTGATCCGGTCGGTCTTCACGGTGCCGAGCGTCGCGAGGAGGAAGATGCCGGTCGCGCCGGGGACGTCCTTCCGCGCGAGCATGTCCTTCGCGCGGGCCGGGCCGTCGACGCCGCCCGCCGCGACGAGCGCGCCAAGGTGGTGCACGGCGGTCGCCGGCACGTCCGTGGCGAGGGCCATCTCCCAGAGCACGTCGCGCACCGCGTGGTCGTCGGGCTTGGCCTTCAGATGCGCTTCGGCGAGCTTCGCGGCGGCGGCGGGGCGCCCCTCGCCCCTCGCGGCCGCCGCGAGCTTCTCCGCGGCCGGCGGCCCGCCGCCCTCCGCGAGCAGCAGCTCGAGCGTCACGTCCTCGAGCATCGGCCCGGCGACTCCCGACTTCTGCGCCTTCTCGAGCGTCTTTCGCGCCGCCTTGAGCTTTCCCTTCTGGACGTACTCCCGGATCTCCATGGCCCATTGCGCGACCGTCCTAGCCATGGCGCGCCTCCGTGCCCGCGGCCTCGAGCGCGAGCGACGCGGCCTCGGGCACCGGCGTGCCCGTGCGCCGCGCGCGCAGGTCGAGCAGCGCCGCGGCCGCGGCCGAGTGCCACGGATCCTCGTCGAGCGCCTTGTTGAGGAGATCGACGGCGTCTTCGGAGCGGCCGACCGCGTAGGCTGCGCACGCCTTCGCGTACGCGAGCTCCGCGCGGAGCATCGAATCGGGGGGCTGGGGGGCGTCCTTCAGCAGCTCCTCGGCCGCCTGCGGCTCGCCCGCCTTGAGCCTCAGGCACGCGATCGTGATCCGGCACGGCGTGTAGTCGGGGCTCTCCGCGAGCACCTTCTCGAGGAGCTCGATCGCCTCCTTGAGCTTGCCCGAGGCTACGTAGGCGGTGGCGAGGTCGTTCGCGACCGCGTCGTCAGGGGCGCGCTTCTGCGCCGCGAGCAGCAATCCCACCGCCGCCCCGGGCCGGCCGTCGCGCAGGGCCGCGCGGGCCGCGAGGCGCGCCTCGCGGCGGCCCCGCACCTGCTCGCCGGCGCCCGAGGCCTCGACGGCGCGCGCGAGCCGGTCGAACCCCTCCGCCGCCGCCTGCTGGTCGCCCGCGAGCGCCCCGATCGCGGCCTTGATCTCGCCGAGCACGGCGACCGACGCCTCGAGGGTCTTGCCCGACCGCTCTTGCGGCAGGAGGAGCGCCTTGAGGCTCCCCTCGGAGTTGCGGAAGCTCTGCGCGAGGTTCGTGAGGAGCTGCACCGTCTGCTTGCTCGAGTTCCCGACGGCCTGGTTGAGGAGGTGGCGCGTCTCCCGGCCGGACTGGCGGACCGTGGCCAGCGTGTAGGCGATCTCGCCCAGCGCGCAGCGCCTCTCGATCCCGTCGTAGAGCATGCAGCGGTTGCGGAGGCACTTCGCGGGCACCGCCTCGACGCCCTCCTTCTTGGGCGTCTCGGGGGGGAGAAAGGGGCAGATCTCCCCCACCGGCTCCTTGAGCTTCGGGGGGCCGATGTCGCTCGCCTTGCCGTCGCAGCCGGCGACGGTGCACTTCTCGTTGCTCGCGAACCAGCACTGCGTGTGGTGGGGCGCCGAGCACTTCCGGCAGCGGGCGACCTGCGGATTCGCGTCGTCCAGCGTGATGGGCCGGCCGCAATAGACGCAGATCTCGCCCGAGAAGATGACCACGGCTTGTCTCCTCGCCGCGCCGCCCGTGCGCGCGACAGGCCCGCCACTCTATCAATTTCCGGGGGGGCCTGGGGGGCCAAGCCCCGCCTCCCCTCGCGCACCCCTCCACTTCCCCCTTCCGCAACGTTAGGCGGGGCCCCCGCCGTTCCTATAATCCTCACACCACCGATGGCGCCCAAGTACGTCCTCGTCGTCAGCTCCGGGAGCCTGCGGCGCGAGGTCCCGGTGGGCACGGAGGCGATCGTCCTCGGGCGCGGCCCCACGGCCAACGTCCGGCTCCCCGACGACTACTGCTCGCGGGAACACGGGAAGTTCCTCGAGCGGGACGGGGACCTGTACGTCGAGGACATGGGCGCCCGGAACGGCATCTTCGTGAACGGCGAGCGGGTGCTTGCCGACCTGAAGCTCGCCGACGGGGACGAGGTCAAGATGGGGAGGACGGTCGTGACCGTGCGGCGGACGGCCGGTCCCCCGAGCCCGCCCGGGGCGGGCGCGGAGGTGAGCGACACCTCGACGAAGGACCTCGGACCGGAGGGGATCCAGTTCGTGGACCCCGCGATGGACCTCGGGTTCTCGCTGACCCGGCTCGTGGCCGTGTCGGGGATGGGGCTCCTCTTCGAGGCGCACGACATCAAGAGCGGCGTGAAGGTCGCGTTCAAGATCCTGCGGCCGGACCGCGCGACCGAGGCGAACGTCGCCCGCGCCGTGGAGGAGGCGAAGTCGCTCTCGCAGATCCACCACGACAACATCGTGCGGATCCTCTCGACCGGCCGCATGAAGAACGGCGAGTCCTTCCTCGTCATGGACTACGTGGACGGGCTCACCGCGACGCAGCTCGGGAAGGCGGGGCGCCTCTGGGTTCCCGAGGCGCTCCAGATCGGTGCGGAGATGTGCTCGGCCCTGGACGCGGTCCACCGCCGCGGCATGGTCCACCGCGACGTCAAGCCGAGCAACGTGATGGTCGAGGAGGGAACGTACCGCACCGTGCTCATCGACTTCAGCCTCGCGCTCACGGAGGCGGGCGGGCTCGCGAGCGCGCCCGCGGGCACGATCATCTTCTGCGCGCCGGAGCAGGTGCAGCCGCGACCGGGGCAGGATCCGATGGCGACGGCGGTGGACATCTACGGCTTCGGCGGGACGTTCTACTTCATGCTCTGCGGCGCGCACCCCTTCCGCGGAACCAGCACGCTTGAGATCCAGCAGAAGAAGCTCGAGGGGCCGATGCCCTCGGTCGCGGAGAAGCTCAAGGGGCGCGCGATCCCGGAGTTGGACGAGATCGTCCAGGCCTGCCTCCAGCCGCAGCCCGAGATGCGGCCGCAGAGCGCGCGGGACGTCCGGAGGCTGATCGACCGCGCGCGCACGCGCTACCCGAGGGCCACGTTCACGGAGGCGGGCCAGTTCGTCGCTCCCTCGCCGGTGAGCAAGAGGCGGGGGAGCTGAAGTGACGCGCGCAGGCGTTTGCGGCCGGCGAGGCGCGGGACCTCGCACCAGAGGGGCCTCGGGGTCGCGCGGGCCCGGGCTTCGTCCCGCGGAGCCGGGGGCGTCCCGGTGAACGACATCGGGCTCCTGCCCCTGCACGGGCTCGCGGGCGCGCCGCTCGTGATGCTGCCGCCGGGGGATGAGCTCGGGCTCGGGCGCGACCCGGGCGGCGCGGGGATCAAGATCGCGGACCCGCGCTGCTCGCGCCGGCACGCGGTCGTCTTCTTCCGTGGCGGCGAGTGGTTCCTGAAGGACCTCGACAGCAAGAACGGCACCTGGGTCAACGGGATCCAGGTGAAAGGGGAGAAGCAACTCTCCCGCGGCGACCACCTGCGGATCGGCCACGCGGAGTTCGCCTTCACCGGGAAGGACGAGGCCTACCGCTGCTGTTCGTGCCTGCGCACGCTCGTCGCCGCCGCCCCCGAGGCCCCCTTCTGCACCGAGTGCCGGAGGGCGTTCCCGCTCCTCGGCTCGACGCTCGCCCAGCGCCGGCTCGTGAAGGGGCTCGGGACCGGATCCTTCGGCTCGGTCTACCTCGGCCACCGGCGCGGGAACCCGTATGTGGCCCTCAAGGTGCTCCACGTCGAGTTCACCGAGGAGCCCACGGTCGTGCTGAAGTTCCTCAAGGAGGCGTACGCGACCGCGGGGCTCGAGCACGACAACATCGTGCGGTTCGGCGATTCGGGCCACGAGGCGGGCCACTGGTTCCTGATCCTCGAGTACTTCCCGTCGAAGAGCCTGCGCGAGATCCTCGAGGAGAAGCCGTTCCTGCCGGTCGAGGAGGGGCTCGCGGTCGCGAAGCAGGTGCTCTCGGCGCTCGAGTACGCGCACGAGCGGAAGGTGCTGCACCGCGACGTGAAGCCGGGGAACATCCTCGTCAGCGACGACGGGGCCGTGAAGGTCGTGGACTTCGGCCTCGCGAAGCGGCTCGTGGACGCGGCGTTCACGCAGCAGACGAGCACGGGGACCCCCGGGACCCCTCTCTTCATGGCGCCGGAGCTGCTCGGCGGCGGGCAGGCGACGTTCAAGGCCGACATCTACTCGACCGCCGCGACGATCTACAGGACGCTCACCGGCCGCCACCCGATCGAGGCGAAGCGGCTCAACGACTGGCTCGTGGCCGTGCAGTCGCAGTCGCCGCCGTCCGCGCGCGAGATCCAGCCCGGGATCCCGGAGAAGGTGAGCGCCACGCTCGCCAAGGCCCTCGACAAGGACCCCGAGCGCCGCCAACCCACCATGCGCGACTTCCGCAAGGAACTGCTTTAGGCGGCATCCCTTGCGCCACCTCGCGGGCGTAACCGGTTGCTGGATATCGAGTTGCGCCATCCCGATGCGGCATTGGGGTCCGCAGCCCGAAGCAGAACGTACGCGTTGCGCCCGACGTCACCTCGGTCGCCTGCGGGTCGCTCTAGTCCTTCGCCCCCGAGGCGGCGCCCCGTCCAGCCGGACAGGGACGACCAGCCGGTACGCGTCGTGCAGCACGGCCTCGACCTCCTCCCAGTCGAGGTCCCGTCCATCCAGCCAGATGCCGAGCCAACCCTTGCTGCCGACGTAGGGCGGTACGTGGAACCGCTCCGGATCCGCCTCGGCACGGGCGCGGTTGACGCCGGGCAACGCCTTGCAGTGCAGCGCGACGCGCCCGTCGCCGCGGTGGTCCTCGACGTACCACGCAAACCTCCGTCCGCGGACGCTGAACCCGAGGTGACGCTCGCCCTCCACGGCGGCGCCGGGCAGCGCGCGCACGATCTCCGTGACGCGGGCCCGGCGGCGAGCGACGGTCGCGGACGGGATGCGGCCGCTCATGCGACGAACGTCTCGAGATAGAGCCAGAATCCCGTCGCGACCGTGACGGAGAGGAGTGCGAGAACGATGCGGCCCCGCCGCCGGTGCGGCGCGGGATCGGCGAACGCCTGCTTGCCGCGCAGGAGCTGCAGCGCCCAGAGGGCGAGCGCCGGAAGCGCGAAGCAGAGGTGAATGCCGAGGATCCAGAGGGGGAGCGGGGGCCGCGGGCCCAGCCGCACCTCGATCTCGAACGCGACCACGCTGGCGACGAACACGAAGAAGCACGTCCGCATGATCGCGGCGTGGGCGGCGACGCGCCCGCGTCGCACGAGCGCGACCGCGACGAGCAGCGCCGGCAGCACGAGCAGTTGCGCGAGCAGGAAGAGGTCGACGAAGAGGCCCGCGCGGGTGCCGAACATCAGGAGAAGTCCGCCTTCTCCGTCCGCTCGACCGCGTCCTCCACGAGCGCATCCACCGCGAGATCCGCCTCCGCGGCCTCCGCCTGCGACGGCCAGCTCCTGGTCGCCGGCTTCGGCGGCACGAAGAGCTGGCAGCAGTCCTGATCTTGCCTTATGGAAATATGGTACGTCCCGAGCCGCTCCGCCATCGCGATGATGTCGCGCTTGTCGGTGCCGACGAGCGGCCGGAGGACGGTCATCGTCGCCGCCGCGTCCACCGTGGCGATGTTCTCGATCGTCTGCGACGCGACCTGCCCTAGGCTCTCGCCGGTGACGATGGCCCGGCACCGGCGCCGGCGCGCGATCCGCTCCGCGATCCGCACCATGAACCGGCGGTAGAGGATGACGCGCAGCGCCTCGGGACACTTCAGCCGGATCTCCTTCTGGATCTCCGCGAGCGGCACGAGGTGGAGGCGCGTCTGGAACTGCCACGGCGTGAGGGCCGCCGCGAGATCGCGCGCCTTCTCCTGCGTCGTGCGGTCCACGAGCGGGACCGAGTGGAAGTGGACGAGGTCCGCGCGGCAGCCGCGGTTGATCATCCGCCACGCGGCGACCGGCGAGTCGATGCCGCCGGAGAGGAGGCACATGACCCGCCCGCCGGTGCCGACAGGCAGCCCCCCAGGCCCCCCCACCTTGTCGACGGAGAGCAGGATCTCCTCCGGGAGGACCGCGAGGTGCACCTCGCGCTCCGCGCCCTTGAGCCGGACCGGTACCCCGGTCGCCTCGTGAACGGCCGCGCCGACGCGCCGGTCGATCTCCACCGACGTCATCGGGAAGGACTTGTCGTTGCGGCGCGCCGAGACGCGGAACGAAGCGGGCCTAAGCCGCCGGATCTCCGCGACCGCCGCCGCGCTGGCCGCGTCGAGGTCGCGCGGGAGCCGGACGACCGGCATCGCGTGCGCCACGCCGGGCACCTTGAGCGCCCGCGCGAGCGCCGCGGCGGCATCCGCCTGGGTCTCGACGACCACGCGCCCGCCCGCCGCTTCCACGCGACAGGGGCCCAGCTCCCCGATCGCGCGCCGCGCGTTCCGCACGAGCGTCCGCACGAAGCGCGGCCGGTTCGCCCCCTTGAGGGCCAGTTCGTGATAGTGGAGCGTGAGGCACGCCACGCGCGGAATCTACCGCAAGGCCGCACAAATCGCCTTGCCTTGACGGCGGTTCGAAGACCGGGGTACCGTGGGCTTCGATGCAGCAGAACTTCGTTCTCCAGGCGCTGAAGATCCTCGTGATCCTCGCCTTCACCTTGGCGCTCGGACTCAGCTTCTTCAAGGGCCAGTCCGTCGAGGAGAAGGTCGTGCGGACGCACGACCGGGTGGAAGAGCTCGTCGGGCAGGTCGCGGAGCAGGGCCGGAAAGCCGATCGCGCCGCCGCGGCCGTGGAGGCGACGCAGCAGAGGCTCGACGCGATCCTCGCACTCGCCGAGAAGGGCCAGCTCGCGGGGACGGGAGGGGGCACGGGGGAGGGGCCCGCCGACGAGCCGAAGGGCAAGCCCTCGGTGATCGCGGGCAAGACCCTCTACCCGCGCAATCCGGGGTGGACCGTCATCTGCGACGCGACGGCGAACGCGGACCCGAAGCGCGACCTGCCTCCGGACGATCAGGTCGACTGGGACGCGACGCTCAACGACTACACGGCGGGCGAGCCGAAGGGATGGAACCCGTACAGCACGGACCGGACGGTGACGGTGAGCGCGCTCTCGTACTACACGCTCGACGCGCTGGCCGATCGCAAGACCTCGAACATCGTCGAGTGGAACGCGCAGCTCGCGGAGAGGGTCGAGGAGAGCCCCGACCACACGCGGTACATCATCTACCTGAGGAAGGGGATCCGCTGGCACGACCCCGAGCCGGCGATGCTCGCCGAGCACCCGTGGCTCGCCGAGCCGCGGTTCCTGACGGCCAAGGACGTGAAGTTCACGATCGACCTCATCCGCAACCCGGATGCCGCCTCGCCCCTGGCCTTCCTCTACGACGACCTCGAGAGCGTGGAGATCAAGGACGATCACACGCTCGAGATGGTGTGGAAGCGGCCGAACTTCTATGCGCGCGCGATCACCGTCGAGCTCCAGCCGATCCCCGAGCACATCTGGGCCCGGGACCCCAACGGCGATCCCTACGCCGACGCGGACGTGGGGCCGCAGTTCGGCAAGCACTGGTTCGGCAAGTCGGTGTGCGGGACGGGTCCGTTGCGTTTCGTGGAGTACAAGCGCGGCGAGTACGTCCGCTGCGAGCGGAACGAAAGCTACTACGGCCAGCGCTTCCCGGCGAAGACGTACTACTACCACATCGTCCGCGACGACGAGACCCGCCTCGCCCGATACTGGAACAGGGAGATGGTCGCGATCGTCCCCAGCTACGAACAGTACCGCAAGTACGTGCTGCAGGGCGACCCCTCGCTGCAGATGTACAAATTCGAGGACTTCCAGAAGCCTGCCCCGGCGTCCTGGTCCTACACGTACAAGCTCTGGCGCCGCCCGACCTACAGCGGGTTCGGCTGGAACATGCGCAAGCCGCTGTTCGAGGACAAGCGTGTCCGCAGGGCGCTCGCGATGGCCCTGAACCGCGGCGCGATCATCGAGAACATCTTCTACGGGCTCGGCGAGCAGATCGCGATCGGGGAGTCGGTCTTCAGCCCGTACCACCACGCCGGCCTGAAGCCGCTTCCCTTCGACCTCGAAGGGGCGAAGACGCTCCTCGAGGAGGCGGGCTGGAAGGACACGAACGGGGACGGCATCCGCGACAAGGAGGTCGGAGGGAGGAGGGTCGACTTCGATTTCGAGATGCTGATCTCCACGAACTCGGCCGAGCAGACCACGATCGTCCAGATGTACCAGGAGGACCTGCTGAAGTGCGGAGTGCGCGCCAAGCCGAATCCGGCCGAGAACGCGCTCTGGTCGAAGGCGATCCACGACCGCACCTTCGACGTCTTCATCATCTTCTGGACCGCGGCCATCGACAGCGACCCGAGGCAGATCTGGGAGTCGAAGCGCGCCGACGACACGGCGTCGCACAACTACACCGGGTTCCGGGACGCGAGGGCAGACAGGATCTTCGACGAGCTGATCACGACGTTCGATCTCGACGAGCGCAAGCGGCTCTTCCGCGAGTGGTACGAGATCGAGTACGACGAACAGCCCTATACGTGGATCTACTCCCTCGTCTCGCCGCTCTTCACGGACCCGGACTGGCGCGTGCCGGAGCCACGGCTCCCGCCGCCCGCGCTTGACCGACGCCTGATGTTCCGCTGGAAGAAGCGCTCGTGAGGACGTACCTCCTCAAGCGGATCCTGCTCATGATCCCGACGTTCTTCGGGGTCTCTCTGGTCGTCTGGGCGGTCGTGGCGGGCGCCCCGGAGCCGGACATCCTGCAGCAGGTGCCGACTTCGGCGCAGGGAGGCGCGGCGAGGGCCCAGGAGGGCGGCGTTCCCAACGCCGTGAAGGTGTTCCGTGCCCAGTACGGGCTCGACAGGCCCGCCATCCTGAATCCCTACTACGATCTGCCGACGGCAAAGGTCCGCCGCGCGCTCGAGGAGTCGGCTGATCTCGAGCGGACGCGGTCGATCAAGGTGCAGAGCGACGCGCAGGAGCAGCTGATCAAGTGGGGGGAATACGCGGTTCCGGCTCTGCTCGGGATCTGCGAGGGGACGGAAGGCCCGTTCCGCGACCAGGCGATGGCCTGGCTCGTGCGGAGCGCCCAGCGGGTAGCGGTCGGCGACGACCAGGGCCGGGTACGGCCGGCGCGCGCGCGGCGGAACGCGGAGATCGTGCGCGAGAACGCGATCCTCGAGCTTTGCCGCTGGGCCCCTGACGCAAGCGAGGCCCGCAAGCGGGAACGCGTCGCGGCGATCCGGACGTGGTACGACGGCGCCCGCCGGGAGTACGAGACCGGAGCGGACGCGGGCGCCGTCGCCCGTGCCGTGACGGCGAACGACGGCCCGGCGCTCGAAGCGATGGGCGTGAGGGCCGTCCCGGCGCTGGTCGCGATCGTGCTCGGCGACGACAGCGCCGCGCGCGACGCGGCGATCGGGTGGCTGACAAGGCTCGGGCGTCTGCCCGATGCCGGGGACGAGGCGCAGCGGGAGCGGGCCCGGATCCGCAACCGCACGCTGGAGCAGCTCGCCTGGTCCGCGTCCGACCCGCCGATCGCGAAGGACGGCGGCGCTGCCGCGCTGAGAAGCTGGTGGGAGGGCGCCTCCTCCCGCTGGGACCACGGCGGGCTCCGGAAGCTCCGCGTCCTCTTCCTCGAGACGCAGTTCGCGACCTACTGGGGCAACCTCCTGCGCTTCGACTTCGGCAACTCGCTCGTCCACAAGGTCCCGGTGATGACGCTCATCGGCGAGCGGCTGAAGTACTCGCTGACCCTCGCCTTCAGCTCGCTCGTCCTGGCGTACCTCATCTCGGTCCCGATCGGCGTGCTGAGCGCCCGCATCCACGGGTCGTACGCGGAGCGCGCGATCGGTCTCGTTCTCTTCGCGCTCTACTCGCTGCCCTCCTTCTACGTGGCGACCCTCGCCGTTCGTTACCTCGCGGAGGGCCAGCCCGGCTCGATCGAGATCATCCCGACGGACCGGTTCGAGTCGTTGGACGCGTGGAGGCTCCCGTCGTGGGAGTGGCTGAAGGACATCGCGTGGCACGTCGTCGCGCCGATCTTCTGCATGACCTACGCTTCCCTCGCGGCGCTCAGCCGCTACGCGAAGACGGGGGTCCTCCACGTGATCCGCAGCGACTACGTGCGGACCGCCCGGGCCAAGGGCGTCGGGGAGTTCATGGTTACCGTGAAGCACGCGGCGCGAAACGGCATCATCCCGATCGTGACGTTGCTGGGGACGACCCTCCCGGTCATCGTCGGCGGCAGCTTCATCATCGAGTGGATCTTCTCCGTCCCCGGCTTCGGGCTCCTCACGGTCCAGGCGATCGGGGACCGCGACTACAACGTCATCGTGGGCGTGGAACTCATCATCGCGGTGCTGACCATGTTCGGCATCCTTCTCTCGGACCTCCTCTACGCGGTCGTGGACCCGCGGATCGGCCTCTCGTGATCGCGCCGGAGAAGACCTATTGGGATATCGTCCGGACGCAGTTCGGGAAGAACCGGGTGGCCGTCTGGGCGGCGCGCCTCCTGGGGGCCCTCTTCGTCCTCGCCATCCTCGCTCCCGCCCTCTGCACGAGCTCGCCCTTCTACGTCTCGTTGCGCGACGACAACCCGTACGCGAAGACCGTCCGCGCCGAAGGGCGCGACATCCCCCGCTTCCCGTGGTTCGTGGACCTCCTCGACCACAACCGGTTCCCGAGCGGCGTCGACCTGTTCTTCAACCTGCTTCTCGTCGCGCTCCTTCCGGCGGTCGCGCTCTGGCGCTTCACGTGCGGCCCGGCGCGGCGCGTCGCCTTCGGCATCCTTGGGGGCTCGTTTGTCGTCGCCTACCTGATGGTGCTCGTTCCCGGGCTTTCCGGCCTCAAGAGCCCGCTCCACTATTCGAAACCGAAGATCGACTACAGGGAGATCCGTGCGCCCGAGCTCGACCTGGTCCGCGCGGACGTGAAGCTGAGGACGTTCCGGGGCCGGCTCTCGGACGCGGAGGCGATGGTCCGGAGCGCGGAGGCGCGCCTCGGCGCCGCGACGGTGCCCGCGGGCTCGAATGCGGAAGCCGACCGCCTCGCCGCGCAGGACAGGCTGGAGACCGCGGAGCGACAGATCGGGAAATGGGAGGCGGCGCGCGAGAAGGCCCTCAAGCGACGGGAGGATCCGCGCCTCGCGTACACGATGATCCTCCCCCCCGTCGGCTACCACCACGGCGACAACGACGCGGACAGGAATGTGGAGGCCCCGACGCTCGCCGGCGGATGGGGAACGTGGCACCTGCTGGGAACGGATGTCAACGGGCGCGACGTCCTTGCCCTCATCCTCTACGGGACCCGGGTCTCCCTGACGATCGGCGTGGTCGCGGTCTCCATCTATTGCACGATCGGCACGATCCTCGGTTCGCTCATGGGCTACTTCGGCCGCTGGATCGACATGCTCGGGTCGCGCCTGATCGAGATCATGCTCTGCTTCCCGACGTTCGCGTTCATCCTGATCCTCGTGGCCGTGACGGGCAGGAAGAACATCTTCATGATCATGTTCGCGATCGGCATCATCGGCTGGACGGGCGCCGCGCGGCTCATCCGCGGCCAGTTCCTCGTGGAGCGCGGCCTCGACTACGTCTTCGCGGCGCGCGCGCTCGGGATCCCGCGACGACGCATCGTGTTCAAGCACATCCTCCCGAACGCGATCCACCCGATCTTCGTGACCGCGACCTTCGGCGTGGCCTCCGCGATCCTCCTCGAGTCGGGCCTCGCTTTCCTCGGCCTCGGCGATCCCCAGGTGCCGTCCTGGGGACAGACCCTCCTCCAGGGCCGCCAGACCAAGGAGGAGTGGCTCATCCACAGCCCGGGAATCGCGATCTTCTTCACGGTCACGATCCTGAACCTGGTCGGCGAGGGGCTGAGAGATGCCCTCGACCCGAAACTGCGGCAATAATGTCCCGCGTGCGACCCCTCCTCCTCGCGCTCCTCCTCCTTCCCGCGTGCAGCGCGGAGCTCGATTTCGTGCGCCCGCAGCGTCTCGCGGTCAACGGCGCGCCCGCGGACGGCCAGACCGTCATCTCCGACGGCCCCTCGCTCCAGATCACGGTGAGGATGCAGTCGGACGCGACCGAGTTCGTCGCGACGACCGTCCTGCTCCTCATGGTGAACGGCGTTGACCGGACCGCGGAAATGTCGATCGGCGGCGACTACGCGACGCTCACGATCGAACCGCCGCCGGTGGGCGTGCCGCAGTCCGTCGAGCTCTTCAAGCGCGACGGGACCGGGCCGCTCGACACCGCCACGTACGAGGCGCTGCCTTACACCGGGCCCACGCTCACGAGCGTGACGCCGGACACCGCGCAGGCGGGCACGCAGGTCTTGATCAACGGCGCCGGCTTCGGCGCAGGCGCGCTGCGCGTCTTTTTCGGGGGGGTCGAAGGGGCCGTGGACGCGTCGACCGACACGACGATCACCGCCACCGTGCCCGCGGGCGCCGTGCCGGGGCTCCTCTGCGTGATCGTGGGCGCCGACTCGGCCGTGGGGATGGTGCCCTTCCTGCCCGTGGACGGCACGGGGGCGCCGCTCCCGACGCCCGGCGACACCGTGCTCTTCTACGCCGCGCCGACGCGGGGCCCGGTGGAGACGGTCGTGACGATCGCCGGGCTCGACATCACCGAGGACGCGGTCCTGCGATTCGACAACTCGAACTCGAGCCGGATCTACAACGTCCAGACGGTGAGCTTCCCGCTGATCGGCGACGTGATCGTCGCGTACGGCGTGGTCGCCACGTACTGGGATCCGGGCGCAGGGACGCTCCAGGTCCGGGGGGACGGCGACTCGAACGGGCTTCCCTTCACGGTGGAGTGAGGACGATGGACGCGATCTGGCCGCATCTCGACCCCGTCCTCGGGCACCTGAAGACGTGCGACCTCTCCGACAAGGCCGCAACCGAGCGCTCGCTCGCGAAGCGGTTCGGCGCGATGCCGGAGCTGCAGAAGCTCTGCCGCGAGCACGCGGAGGAGCTCTGCCCGAAAGCGGCAGGCGCGACGAAGTTCGGCCGCCTCGCGAAGGACCGGAACGGCTTCTCCGTGGACTGCGTCCTGTCGCGCGGCACGGGAATGCGCCACACGCACCCGGCCGGCGAGATCAACCTCTGCTTCGCCTTCGAGGGGAAGCCGACGTTCGACGGCGACCCCCCTGGCTGGATCGTCTACCCGCCGGGCACGACGCATCCGGCCGACGTGAAGGGCGGCGCGATGTTCATGATCTACTTCCTGCCGGGGGGGAAGATCGAGTGGCATCCGCCCTCGCCTCCTTCGCGCGCCCTCGACACGTCCCGGTAGGCCCGTGACGACGCTTCAGGAGTTCCTCGCGGAGGCGCGGCAGCGCGGGGCGTCGGACCTCCACCTCTCGGCCGGTTGCGTGCCGTTCGTTCGCGTCGAGGGCGAGATCACGCGCCTGCCGGTCGAGGAGCTGACCGAGAAGCAGGCGGAAGCGCTCGCCGCGGCCGCCGCGAAGCTCGGCGGCGTCGCGCCGGGGAGCGACGTTGACTTCTGCCTCGACGCGAAGGACCTCGGGAGGTTCCGCGTCAACCTCCACCGCCAGGCGCGCGGCGCGGGCCTCGCGATCAAGTGCATCCCCTTGAAGGTCCTCCCGCTCGCAGAGCTGGGGCTCCCGACGTCGCTCAACGAGGCGACGTGGTTCCGCACGGGGATGGTGCTCGCCACGGGACCCGCCGGCTGCGGGAAGACCTGCACGCTCGCCGCGCTGCTCGAGGAGGTGAACCGCTCCCGCAAGGACCACATCGTCACCATCGAGGATCCGATCGAGTTCGTCTTCCCGAGCGAGGGATGCAACGTCACGCAGCGGCAGGTGGGGCCGCACACGACGTCGTTCTCGAGCGCACTCCGCGCCGCGCTGCGAGAGGACCCCGACGTGATCCTCGTCAGCGAGCTCCGCGACGTGGAGACGATCCGCACCGCGGTCGTCGCCGCGGAGACCGGCCACCTCGTGCTGGGCACCCTGCACACGCGCGACGCGGCTTCGACCGTGAGCCGTCTCATCGACGTCTTCCCGCCCGCGGAGCAGGACCAGATCCGGACGATGATCGCGGCGTCGCTCCGCACGGTGATCTCGCAGCGCCTCCTCCCGCGCGCGGGCGGCGGCCGCCGCGTCGCCGCCTACGAGATCCTGCACGTGACGCCCGCCGTCGCCCACGTGATCCGCGAGGGCGCCACGCACAAGCTCCCCTCGCAGCTCCAGACCGGCCGGCGGCAGGGGATGATCGACCTCGACGCGCGGCTCGAGGAGATGGTCGCCGAGGGGCTGATCGCGCGCGACACGGCGTTGCGCCACGCGAAGAACCGGAAGAGGTTCGTCGATGGGTAGCGGGAGCGGTCCCCTCCATGTGGACGACCTGCTGCGGCAGGTCGTGGAGCGGCAGGGCTCCGACCTTCACCTCCTCGACGGGTTGCCGCCGAAGATCCGCGTCCACGGGGCGCTGGAGCCGCTCGACCTGCCGCCGCCGTCGGTCCCGGCCCTCGTCGCGCCCGTCCTCGACGCGCGCCACAGGGAGATCTTCGAGCGGCTCGGCGAGACCGACCTCGCCTACACGGTCGAAGGCGCGGGCCGGTTCCGGGTGAACGTCTTCCGCCACCAGGGCGGGACCGGCGCCGTTTTCCGGCTCATCCCGAAGCGCATCCCGACGCTCGACGAGCTGAGCCTGCCCGCCGAGGTCGCGCGGTTCGCGGACGTGCAGAGCGGGCTGGTGCTCGTCACCGGCCCGACGGGGAGCGGCAAGAGCAGCACGCTCGCGGCGCTCCTGACCATGATCAACCAGCGCGAGCGGCGGCACATCGTGACCGTCGAGGACCCGATCGAGTACGTGCACATCGACGTCGAGTCCGTGTTCACGCAGCGCGAGGTCGGGCGTGACACGGAATCGTTCGAGGCGGCGCTCCGGTCGGCCGCGCGGCAGGACCCCGACCTCCTGCTCGTCGGCGAGATGCGCGACAAGGAGACGATCCACTCCGCGCTCACGCTCGCGGAGATGGGGATGCTCGTCTTCAGCACGCTGCACACGAACAGCGCCGGGCGCACGATCGACCGGATCGTCGAGGTCTTCCCCGAGGAGCAGCAGCTGCAGATCCGCTCGATGCTCGCCGAGTCGCTCCAGGGCGTGCTCTCGCAGATCCTCTGCCGCCGCGCGGACATCGACGGGCGCGTGCCCGCGACCGAGCTGCTCTTCACGTCGACCGCGCTCAAAAGCGTGATCCGCGAGGGCGCGGCGCACAAGATCGAGTCGATGCTCCAGGCCGGCAGGACCGAAGCGATGCACCGGATGGACGACTCGCTCTACCTCCTCGCGTCGGAGGGCAAGGTCTCGGGCGAGGAGGCCTACCGGAAGGCCAACGACAAGGCCCGGTTCGCGCGGTTCGTCGAGGAATAGGGCCGTGGGCGGGCCCGTTCGCGGTCGTGGACCGCTTCGCTCTCTCCTACACGTTCAACGGACAGTCCTCCCAACGCGGACCCCCCGGGCCACCGGGGGGTCCATTTCTTCGGCCTCACTTGCCGAGGCGCGCCGGCAGCCGGAAGACCGCGACCAGTGTCCCCGCCGCCGCGACGAGCATCAGGAGCGCCCACACGCCGGCGAGCGCCGGGACGGCACCCGCGGGGCCGACCCCCTCGAGCAGCTTCGTCGTCCGCTCGAGGGCGTCGGCGTTGGCGCGGATGAGCTCGGTGCTCCGCTCGATCACGGCCGCGTTCGCGCGGATCCCCTCGGTCGCCTTCCGCACCGCCTCCGCGTTCTCCTCGATGAGCGCGGTGGTCTTCACGAGCGCCGCCGCGTTGGCCTCGATGTGGTCCGCGCTCCTCCGCACCGCCGCGGCGTTCGTCTCGACGACGCCGGTGCTCGTCTTCACGGCCTCCGCGTTGCGCGCGATCAGGTCCGCGCTCGCTGCCATCACCTCCTGGTTCGCGGCGAGGAGTGTCGTGCTCTTCTCGACCTCCGCCGCGTTGGCCGTGACGGCGCGGTTCGTCCGCTCGACGGCCGCGAGGTTCGCCTCGATCAGCGCCGTGCCGCGCGCGACGGTCTCGGCGTTGACCGCGATCAGGCGGTTGCTCTCCTCGAGCAACTTCCGGTTCGCCTCGATCGTCTCGTTGCTCCGCGCCACGGCCTCCTCGTTGGCGACGACCAGCTGCGTGCTCCGTTCGATCGCGGCCCCGTTGGCCTCGATCCGTTCCGTGCTCTGCTCGATAGCGACCTTGTTGCGATCGATCGCCCCCGTGATGCCGCAGCCGGCCGAGACGAGGAGCATGAGGATGCAGGTTCTCGGCACGATGGACCTCCCGGGCGCCATCCTAGCTGTTGAAGCTGAGTAGGTTGTAGACACCCGGGTCCTCCCGTATCTGGGGAGTTGGTCAAGACAACCGAGACCGGGAGGAGCCCCAATGCCCGATCTCCCCAAGGGAGTGGGACGTGAGCCGTCACGACACCGCTTTCGAGAGCGCTGTCGGTCCAGAGGATCGAGTCGGGAGAACCGCTGCGTGCTGCGGCTGAAGCCGTGGGCGTAAGCCGCAGCACGGCGCACAAGTGGTGCCGGCGGTACGGGGAGGAGTGCGAGCCGGGTCTTCGGGACCGCTCGAACGCGCCCCACCGCATCCCGCACCGGGGACGACTCCACGAATCCAGCACCGCAGCGTGGCCCTGAGACGCCAGCGCTGGACCGGGCCGGGCGATCGCGGCCCGCCTGGACCTCGCCCGCTCGACGGTCTCGGGCTGGCTTCAGCGGATGGGCCTCGGGCTCCTGCGGGCACTGACGCCGGCGCGCACTGTGCCCCGCTACGAGAAGCGCCGGCCGGGCGAGCTCGTCCACCTCGACGTGAAGAAGCTCGGCCGTTTCCGGCGGCCGGGCCATCGCGTGACCGGAGTCAAGGCCGGATACCACCGCAGCCGCGGGGCGGGATGGGACTTCGTCCACGCCTGCATCGACGACCACAGCCGCCCGGCGGAGACCGCCGCCGGCCTCGCTGCCGCCTGGTACCGCGGGCGCGGCGTCAGGATCCGTCGCGTCCTCACCGACAACGGCTTGGTGTTGAGGTTTCTCGGCGGCGTGTAGGGACCCGGGCGGACCGACGCCCCGTCGCGGCGGACGTACTCGGCGACGTACGGCGCGGGGCAGGTCGTCCGCGAGGATCGGGGCGGCGCACAGGAGCGACAGGAGCGCGACGCGCACGGCTCCCGGCTTCGAGGGTCTGTTTCGAAACCCTCCTGGAGTCGGCCGGCTGCGGCGGGTCTCGAAACAGCCCCTGGGCCGGGCTTGCGGATCGGTGTCAGCTCGCCGCGGTGGCCAACGCAGGCGGCGGGGCCGGCGCAGCGTGGTGCGGCTCCTGCTGGAAGCCGGTCCACCACTCCCCGTCGAGCCGGGTGAGCAGCGCGTCGCCCGAGTGGAGCGCCGCGGCGATCTCCGGGTCCTTCGTGTGCGCGACCGCATACGACGAGGCGTAGTCGAGACCCACGCCCATCCGGTCGAGCGTCGGGAGCAGCCTCGGCTCGCCACGCCCCTGGATCGCGACCGCCCCGGCGCGCTCCGCGTCCCGGAACAGGTGGGCGAGGACCGCCTCGGCGGACGAGATCACGCCGACCTGCAGCACGTGGGCGACGCCCCCGCGCTTGAGCTGGTAGACGTACCAGCCCGCCGGCGTGCCCGCGTCGAGGAGGAGGACGCGGCGGAGCGTGCCACGGCTCCGCACCTCGCCGAGCTCGTGGAAGAGCCAGCGGAGGTACTCGGCGTCGTACGCGGGCCGAAGCGAGGGGGCCCCGGAGGCCTCGACGCGCCGGACGAGCGCCTCCGGGGTCAGCTCCTGCTCGCGCAGCGCCGTCGCGGGCGCGGAGGAGCGGAAGCGCGTGCCCGTGACCGTTCGCGTGACGCCGTCGGCGACGGTCGCGAACGGCGAGCCGAGGAGCGCGAGCCCGCGGCCGAGCGCCCCGTCGCGCCGGGCGAGAAGCCCCGCCGCGAACCGCCACGGGCGGAGGACGCGGGTCCACCGGAGGTTGCCGACGGCGCGCGCCCGCCCGCCCAAGGCCTCCCACATGGCCAAGACGTCGTGCGTGGCGCCGTCGGTGAGGCTCAGGTCCTGGGCACCCGCGAGGAACGTCTCGAGGAGCTTCAGCCCCACGGCCTTCGGGCGGGCGCGCGGCTCGACCACGAGCTGGCCGACGCACGCGGCGCGGATGGGCCGGTCCTTGAGCCGCAGGCGTCGGACGTGGACGCCGAGGAACCCCTCGATGTTCCCGTTCTCCTCGAAGACGAGCGAGGGCAGCGCCGGGTCGGCGTGCGGCTGGTCGAGGAGGATGCGACGGAAGTAGTCCTCGAGGCCCAGCGGGGCGTTGCGGGTCTGCGAGCGCTCGACGAACTCGTAGAGGCGCGCGACCGCGGGCAGGTCGGAGCGCGCCAAGGCCCGGATCGGGGGGTCGCCCTGCGGCGCTGCGGTCTTCGCGGGGGCGTCGCCGGCCCGCGCGGCCGCGTAGACGAGCGACGCGATGCCGCGGATCGTCGTGAACTGCTCGCTGAAGAGCGCGGAGTCGTCGAGTTCGACGCGGAGCCGGCTCGCGATGAACGCCATGAGGCTCACGAGCCGGATCGAGTCGAGGTATCCCGCCTCGTAGAGGTGGATGTCCAACGTGAACGCCGGATCCCCTTCCGGCACCTGCGCCTCGGAGGCGATGAACCCCCGGATCGCCTGGGCGATGTCATCCAATGTGGTAGCCACGCTCGACCCTCGCTTGCGGGTAGGAAGTCGCGAACCTGTAGCAGCCGGCGCGCACGAAGCGGTTGAGGTCGGCCTCGCTCGCGACGCCGAACCGCTGGCACCACGCCTTCTTCATCCACGTCGAGTCCCGGCCGCTCTCGACCAGCGTGGGCAGGATGCCGGTCGGTTGCGCGGAGGTCCCGATCTGCGCGCGCACCTTCTTCCGGTCGAGGACGAAGGGCGGGATGATGTCCCCCCCCACCTCGCGGCAGAGCCTCTGCTTCACCACGTCGCCCTTGAGGTGCTCCCCGTTCACCTTGAGGTACTCGTCGACGACGAGCCCGTACGGCTGGATCGCATCGAGGCCGTGCCGGTGGAAGACGCCGATCTCGCGGTCGCCGGCGTCCAGGCCCCGGATCAGGATCAGCCGGAGCTGGTCCATCTCGACCTTGGGCAGCGAATAGTAGTCGCGCCCTCCGTAGCGGATCGGGGTGTAGTCCGCCATGATCTCGTTCATCATGTCGCCGGTGAGGACGAGCCGCTTGCGGCCGAAGGCCGACGGGTGCGCGGCGAGGTGGCGGCCGATGAGCTCGTTCACGATCGCGCAGTGGACATTGAAGTCGCGCCAGTCCTGGCCGCCGACGATGGCGTCGTCGAGCACGCCGACGATGTCGTCGCCGGTGGCCGGGATGAAGTCGACCGGTATGCGGAGGTGGGCGCCGACGCGCTTGGCGTAGCCGACGTCCTCGCTCTCGGGGTGGTTCTCGGCGACGAACCCGTAGGTGAACCCCGCGACGTGGGGGAAGTGCCGCCGCGCGAGCGCCGCGATCAGGCTGCTGTCGAGCCCGCCCGAGAGGCAGATGCAGATCTCGCGGTCCTTGAACTGCCGTGCCATCCGCCCGAACCAGAGCTCGAGGGCCGCGCGGATCTCCTTGGCGATCGCCGTCAGCGAGGGGTCGGCGGGCTTGCGGTTCGCGAGGTCGTGGTGGCGTCGCGTCTCCAGCGTGCGCCGGACGGGATCGATGTGCGTGAAGTGGCCGGACGGGACGGAGAGGATCGCGCCGAACGGGGCGCCCCGGTCCTGGAGGTCCGAGATGTAGTTGGCGACCTCGATGGTTCCGTCCTCGCGGATCGCGAAGAAGAGCTTGTTGCTCCCGTACTTGTCGCGCGCCAGCACGACCGATCCCCCGGGCCCCTCCAGAGCCAGCGAGAACTGCCCGCTGGTGCGGCGGAGCCGCTCCTCGAACGCCCGGAGGTCGCGCGCGTCGAGCTCGGGCGCGAAGGTGTCCCCTTCCCAGAAGAGGTTGGAGACGCGGAGGCGGGAGACGAGGCCCTTCATGCGAGCACCTGCCGGAACGCCGGGAGGCCCGCCTCGATGGCCTCGGTCCGCGCGGTGAGCGAGAGGCGGAAGTAGCCGGTCTCGTGGAACACGGACGAGGGGAGGACCATCACGCCCTTCGCGGCGAGCCGCTCGACGAAGGCGAACTCGTCGGCGACCGGCGACCGCACGTAGACGAAGAAGGACGCCTCCCCGGGGACGACGTCGTAGCCGGCCTCGCGCAGCGCCGTGCGGGCCATGGTCTGCCGCTGGGCGACCAGTTCGAGCCGCGGCGAGTAGTCGAGGAGGTCGCGGACCGCGCGCTGCATGAGGTTCGTCGGCGTGCAGAACCCCATGACGCGCACGAACCGCTCGAGGCGCGAGCGGATCTCCTCGCGGCCGGGCATGTTCGGCGACACGGCGACGTAGCCGATCCGCTGCCCCTGCAGGAAGAGCGACTTCCCGAACGAGAAGATGGAGAGGCTGCGCGGGTGGTACTCGAGGACCGACCGGAAGGCCACGCGGCCCCAGTTCACGTCGCGGTGGACCTCGTCCCCGATCACGTGGATCTCGGTCCCGTGCTGACGCTCGGCCCGGGCGAGGAGCTCCTTGAGCCCCCGGAGCTCAGCGTCCGTAAGCACGACGCCCGACGGACACCCGGGATGGCTGAAGAGGATCCCCCGCGTGCGCGGCGTGATCGCCGCCTCGATGGCCCGGAGGTCGAGATGCTTGTCGCGCGCGTGCGGGACGAAGCGGAACGGGACCCTCAGGTTCTCGAGGTAGAGCGGGTAGTCGAGCCAGCAGGGCGTGAGGACGAGGCACTCCTGGTCGCCCTCGAAGAGCGACCGGAACACGACGTTGAGCGCCGACATCGCGCCGGGGGTCAGGATCACGTCGCGGAAGCTGAGGGAGAGGCTGAACCGCCGGCTGAGCGCGGTGGCGATCAGCCGCCGGGTCGTCGTGCTCCCGCCGTACGGCGTGTACTGGAAGGAGAGGTCGGAGTTGTCGGCGAGCGCCTCGCGCATCGCGCCGATCACCTTCGGGTCCGGCCCGTCGTAGGCGTTCGCGTACCCGAGGTCGACGAGGCGCGGCCCGTGCCGGCGGAACGCGTCGGCAAGGATCGCCTCGAACCGCTCCTGCGGGGCGAGATAGCTCTCGATCCCGCTAGCGGGCACGATACGCCTCCTTGAGGCGCGGCCGGTCCGGCTTGCCGGAGGACGTCTGCGGGAACTCGTCGAGGCGCCAGATGACCGCGGGCTTCATGTACTCCGGCATCTCGCGCCGGCAGTACTCGAGCAGCTCCTGCTCGCGGAACGCTGCCGGGTCCTTGGGCACCACGACTGCCACGATCTCGGAGTCCACGTCCCCCTTGGGCACCGAGAAGGCGGCCGCGTGCGCGACCATCCCCGACGCCTGGATGTAGTGCTCGATCTCCTCGGGGCTCACGCGGAAGCCCATGGACTTGATCATCTGGTCCTTGCGCCCGACGAAGTAGAGGAAGCCCTCCTCGTCCTTCTTCACGACGTCGCCGCTGTAGACGACCGTCTCCGTCCGCCCGTGCCGGTCGGCCTGGAGCGGATGGGGACGGTAGACCCTCGCGGTCGCGGCGGGGTCGCGCCAGTACCCGAGCGCGATGTGCGCCCCGCGGTGGACGAGCTCGCCCGGCTGCCCCGGGCCGCACTCCTTGCCCCGCTCGTCCACGACGAGGATCTCGACGTTGGGGATCGCGCGCCCCATCGAGTCGCGCTTGCGGTCCACTTCGCGGGGAGGCAGGTAGGTCGAGCGGAACGCCTCCGTGAGCCCGTACATGAGGAAGAGGTCCACCTTGGGGTGGGCCTTCCGGTACTGCTCGACGAGCGCGCGGGGGAAGTGGCCGCCCGAGTTCGTCATGTACCGGAGGAACGGGAACGTCGTCTTGAGGAACGGCGAGTAGGACTGCGCCAGCTGGGACCAGAGCATGGGGACGCCGGCCATCCCGGTCACCTTCTCGCGCTGGAGGGCGCCGCAGATGTCGGCCGGGAACATCGACCTCTGGAGGACGAGGGTCGCGCCCTTGAGGAACGACGTCGTCACCTGGTTGAGGCCGTAGTCGAACGAGAACGGCAGGATGCTGATCAGGACGTCCCGCTCCGTGATCTCGAGGTAGTCCGAGACCGTGTGCGCCCCCTCGAGCAGGTTGCGGTGGCTCAGCATGATGCCCTTGGGGAGGCCCGTGGAACCCGACGTGTAGATGAGCAGCGCGAGGTCCGCGCCGATCGCGGGCGTCTCGAGGACCCGCTCCTCGGGGAGGACGAGGCCGTCCACTTCGAGGACCTTGCCGGGATCCATCTCGATGCCCGGGGCCGTGCGGAGGAGCGCCTGCTCGGTCACGAGGCAGCACGCTTCGGCGTGCGCGAGGATGTGGTTGACCTGCTGGACCCGCAGCTTCTCGTTCAGAAAGACCGCTACGCCCCCGAGGAAGTGCGTGGCGAAGAGCGACTCGAGCGCGCGCGCCGACTTCCGGAGGAAGATCCCCACGCGCTGCCCGCGCCCGACGCCCTTCGCGCGGAGCGCCGCCGCGAGCCGCCGGCTGCGGTCGAGCAGCGCGTCGTACGTGATCCGCTCCTCGCCGTCCACGACCGCGATGCTCTTGCTCCCTGCGCGGCGCAGGAGCAGGTCGCAGAGGGTGAAGAGGCCTCCCGTCGGCATCCCGAGTTCGTCTTCCTAGCCGCGCAGGTGCGGAGCCTCCCTACCATCGACCGGGCAGGGGGCCGAGTTGAGCCACGCGCCCGCCGGTTTGGGGGGGCCCGGGGGGGCCGGTTACTCCCTTTCCGCGAGCCAGGTGCGGAGCCGTTCGTCCAGCTCGTCGCTCTCGAAGCCGAGGGCCCGCGCGATGGCGTCCTCGGACGTGAGCCGCTCGGCGCGGCCCGCGCCGAACACCTCCTTCATCCGGTCGCCGTGGCCCTCGATCAGGTAGGTGGCGAAGACGCAGGTAGGTGGCGAAGACGTAGGAAAGCAGGATGTCCTCGGGCCCGAACCGGCTCTCGTGCCTCTCGAAGAACTCGGCCAGCGTGGGAGTGGTCGCCCGCGGCGGTGGGCGGTGTGCTGCGTCTCGACGGGCACCCACTTCTCGCCGAGGCGCGCGTGGCCGGCCCGCGCCCCCCCCGGAATCCCTTCGCAAGCGCCCTAGACTGTCGCGATGCAAGAGCAGCCGCGTCATTTCGTCGCCGTGATCGGCGGCGCCGTCTCGGGATCCGTCGCCGCGGAGATCCTCGCGGAGGGCGGGGCCGAGGTGGTCGTGATCGAGCAGAACGACCGCCCGTACGGCAAGATCGAGGACGGCCTCCCGCGCTGGCACGTCCACCAGCGCAAGAAGGAGTACGAGAAGATCGACGCGCGTCTCTCGCGCGAGCGCGTCCACTTCGTCCCGCGCACGAAGCTCGGCAACGACATCGGCTTCCAGGAGCTCACGGAGCGGTGGGGCCTCTCCGCGGTGCTGCTCGCCAACGGCGCGTGGCGCGACCGGCCGCTCGGCCTCCCGGGCGCGGACGACCTCGTGGGGAAGGGTCTCGAGTACCAGAACCCGTTCATCTACTGGTTCAACCACAAGGAGGAGAAGGGGTTCCAAGGCCGGACGATCCACGTGCCCGACGGCGCGGTGATCTTCGGCGGCGGCCTCGCGTCCATCGACGTCGTGAAGGTTTGCCAGCTCGAGACCTACGGCCGCGCGCTCAAGGAGCGCGGGATCGACGTGCCGATGGTCGATCTCGAGAAGCAGGGGATCCCGGCCGTCTGCAAAGCGCACGGCCTCGACCCGAAGTCGCTCGGGCTCAAGGGGTGCCTCCTCCTCTATCGCCGCCGCCAGAAGGACATGCCGCTCGCGCAGGCGGGCGCGAAAGAGCCGGACGAGCTCGAGAAGGCGTACGCGGCGCGCGAGAAGCTCCTCTCGATCTCGCAGGCGAAGTTCCTCTTCCGGTTCCAGGACCGGACCATGCCCTTGGAGCTCGTGACCGGCGGCGGCCGCGTGAAGGGCGTGAAGGTGTGCCGTACCGAGGTCGAGGGGAAGAAGGCGACGCCGGTCGCGGGTTCGGAGGAGGTGATCGCGACCGAGCTCGTGATCTCGTCGATCGGCTCGATCCCCGAGCCCATCGAGGGCATCCGGATGAAGGGCGAGACGTTCGAGTTCAAGGACTGGGACCTCGGCGTGTACGACGCGGAGAAGGGGATCTTCGGCGTCGGCAACGTGGTCACGGGACAAGGCAACATCCGGGCCTCGCTCCTCCACGCGCAGAGGGTCGCCACGTACTTGAACCAGAACTACTTCGCGGGAGCGGTGGGGGCGGCGGGGGCCGAGGTCGTGAAGGGTCACCTCGCGAGAAGGCCGCCGCTCGCGCCCGGCGCGCTCGCCGAGATCCGCAAGCGCGTGAAGGCGCTCCAGGAGCGCGCGGGCAGCGACGGCGACTACCACGAGTGGATCCGCAAGGTCACCCCGCCGGACCTCGGCTGACCTCCGCCCCCGCGCGGCGCGGGTAGAATCCGCGTTATGCGACGCCCCCTGCTCCTCCTGCTCGCGCTCCTGGGCTGCGGGCCGCAGGAGGAGGCGAGGACGCCCGGGACGCAGGTCGCGGAAGCGCGGATCGAGGAGGGCGTGGCGCCTCCGGCGTCGCCGACGCCAGCCGAACCTGCCGCCGCGAAGTCGTCCGGCACGCTCGCGAAGCCGGATGCATCCGCAGCTCCCACGTCCCCCCGCCACCCCCCCGCTCCCGCGGACACCCTCCCCCCCCCGCCGAACCGGCTCGCGCTCCGCTCCTACGAGCGGCTTCTCAACGGCCGCCGGGCGGCGACGATGCGCGTCGAATGGACCTCCGTCGAGCGCGACGGGCGAAGGCTCGTCCAGGACGTGACCGAGACGCGCACCGCCACGGACCGGGACATGGCCGGCATGCGGGAGCGGTTCACGTCCAAGTCGATCTCGACGACGTTGCGGACGGAGGACGGCGGGCTGGTTTCGCAGGAGACGGTCGAGGACCTTCCCAACGGGCGCAGGGATGCGGTCCGGATCGAGCGCACCGCGGCCGGGTACAAGGTCACGCGGTCGGCGGGCCCGAACGAGGAGACGTTCGAGATCGCGACGGAGGAGGCTGTCGTCGTGGATGCCGAGGCGTTCCTCGGTTCGAGGATCCGCGCGGGCGTGGCGACCCCCGGCGCGACGTTCCGGCTGCCGCAGCTCGACACGGGCCGGCGGCGGGTGGCCGAGGGGACGCTCACCGTCGTCGGGCCCGACACGGAGGGCCCGGGCCTCAAGGTCGTGGAATCGCTCGAGGGGCAGGACGCGCTCTGGTGGTTCGCGGAGGACGGCTCCGTGGTGCGGCTCCGCGCGGGCGATACCATCATCCGGCGCAACGACAGCGTCGGGCTGGACGACCTCCCGAAGCGGACCGCGGTCTTCCGGAGCACCCTCCCCTCCAACATCGACCTCCCCCGCCTCTTCACGACCCGGCAGATGGTCGTGCACATCCGCGTCCGCACCGACGACACGACGAAGTCGCCGCGCATTCCCGAGAGCCCCTTCACGGAGGTCCTCGAGCGCACGGACGAGCAGGTGATCGCACGCCTCAAGATGCACGACGATCCCGCGGCCACGTGCGCACTGCCGATCGACCCGAAGGGACTCGAGGAGTACCTGAAGCCGACGCCGCTCATGGAGGTGGACGACCCGGACGTGCGCGCGCTGGCGAAGCGGCTCCTCGGCGATGCGAAGGACGCGCGCGACGGCGCGCGGCGGATCGCGGAGTACGTCTTCTCGGCGCTCCGCAAGGGGTCGCCCGCGATCCCGGACCCGACCGCGAAGGAGATCCTGCGGGAAAGGACCGGCGACTGCAGCGAGCACTCGCTCCTCTTCACCGCGCTCTGCCGCGCCGCGGGCATCCCTGCGCGCCGCTGCAGCGGCTGGGTCTGCGTCGGCGGCGACTGGGGCGGCCACGGCTGGTGCGAGATCTGGGTGGGCCTGTGGATCGGCGCCGACCCGACGACGAACGAGATCGGCACGCGCGCGCGCTACATCCTGTGCTCGCGCCCGGACGAGACCGATCTCGCGCCCGCGGGCATCATCGCGGAGCGGACGCAGATCGTGATCCGGCGCGCGGAGTACGAGGACGGCGCGGTGGAGATCGACGACGGCGCCTTCGACCCCGCGTCCCGGGACCCGGTGGTCTTCTCCGGAATCCGCCTCGGGCCCACGCCCGAGGGATGGACCGTGACGCACAGCGAGAGCGGAGCGCACATCGAAGCGCCGGACTTCACCGCGGCCGCGAGCCTCCACCCGGACCAGGGCTACCGGTCCGTCGCGTGGCTCACGCGGAACCTGCCGCGGGGGAAGGGGGGGGTCTTCGGGGGCCGCCCGGCCGCGGTGAGCCGCATGGCCTCCGGCTGGGTCGTCTCGCTCGGGCGCGAGATCCTCGAGATCCGCGTCGACATGCACGGGAGCGACGCCGAGTTGCCCGAGGCCGCGCTCGTGAAGCTCTTCGCCCCGACGCTCGAACGCCAGGACTGATCCCCGCCCCGCCGCCCCACCCCCTTGGTTCGCCGAAGCGTCGCCCGCGGCGCGCAGGCAACTACTTCTCGACCTGGCTCTTGAGCTTGCCGAGCCCCTTCTCGAACTTGCCGCCGACCATGCGCGGCATCAGGAGCGCGATGTAGCCGCCGAGGAGCGGCATGTCGCACTCGCCGCTCATCGACCACGTCACCTTGGTCGCGTCCCCCATCCGCTCGTAGCGGATCGCGCCCTTGGCCGGCATCTCGTCCAGCTTCATGTCGTACTCGACGCCCTTGTCCTCGTCGGACGCGGTGACCTTGATGACGCCGGTGCCGTCCTTGCCGGTCCAAGCCTGCGACGCACCGACGCCCTTCGTCTCCGCGGGGAAGGTGACGTCGACCGTGGGGTCCATCTCCTTCCAGGGCATCCAGTCGTCCCAGCGCCTGAGATCGCCCACGAACTCGTGGATCTTCGAGGGTTTCGCGTTGATGTTGACGGACTGCGCGACGTTGAACGAGTGCGGGAGGAAGAACCCCACGACCGCGGCCACGACGAGCAGCACGAGGAGGCCGACGAAGAACTTCTTCATGAAGAGAGCATAACGCCGGGTGCCATTAACGCCGTGCGAGCCGCGAGGCGGCCACGCGGTAGGCGAGCGCGAGCACCGCGATCGCGACCGCGAGCTGCACGCCCCGCCACGTCGCGCGGTCGATGACGTCCCCGAGCTGGGCCGTCGTGTGGTCCACCGTGCGTTGCGCGTTCGCGTTGAGCTGGTCCATGCCCTTGCCCTCGAGGACTTCTCGCAGCTGCACGAGCGTCTCGTTGAGCTCCTTCGCCATGTTCGCCGTGTTCTCCGTGACGCGCACGAGGTTCTCGATGTTCGGATCCGGGCCCTTCGACGGCACGTACTCCTTCGGGGCCGGCCCCGTGATCGCGAGCAGCGCCTCCATCGTGGGCTGCCACTTCTCGCCGGCGGCGGCGAAGGCCTCGGTCGCCCTCTGCGCCGACGCGAGCGTCGTCTCGGCCTCCTGGACCGTGGCCTTGAGCGCCTCCGCCGCACCGCGCGCCTCGCTCGCGACGCCCCTCGCGTCCTCAAGCGTCTTGCGGATGCCCTCCTGCTTCGCCTCGACCTCGTCGAGCGTCTTCCCGACCTCGGCCTGCACGCGTTCGGGGAGCTTCTCGAGGATGTCGTTGAACCGCGCGACGCTCGTCGATATCTCGTGGACGCTCTCGCGCACGCTCAGGAACGAGGGGTTCTCGTCGATGTCGTACATGAGGAGCTGGGCGTTCCAGCGCGCGAGACGGGGGATGTCCTGCACGACCTCGCCGACGCCGTCCACGGAGCGGGCGACATCCGCGATCGACGCCGCCGTGTCCTTGATGCCGAGCGACGGCACGATCCCCGTCACGACCTTGAGCATGCTCTCGCCGTGCGCGCTGCCGACGTCCTGCCACTCGCGGATGCCGCCCCGGATCGGGTGCGCGTCGGCGTACGCGCGCACCTCCGCCTTGACCCGCTCCCGGGCCTCGGTCGGCAGGATCTCGTCCGCGGCCTTCTCGACGTAGACGAGCAGCTCCGCGTTGGCCGCGACCGCGATCGGCGCACCCTCGCGAAGGACCTCCGCGCCCCGCTGCGCGAGGAACTGGCGACGCTGGAGCGTCATGACCCAGATGTCGAGGAAGGCGGCGAGCGGCGACGGGTTGACCAGCGCCTGCCGGCAGAGGGTGAGCGTGTAGATCCGGAACTGCACGGTCGCACGCCGGCAGTCGATGTCGTGCGTCGTGTTCTCGATCTGCTGGAGGGCCCCGTCGATGACCCGGTTGTAGTTCTCGCAGATCTCCCGGACCTTGAGGGCCATGTCCTGGCGCGCGAGCCCCATCTTCTGCTCGGCGGTGGACGGCGTGGACGAGCACGCCGCGAGCGCGAGCGCCGCGGCAAGAATGACGTTCCTCATCGGCGATCCTCCCTGAAGCGCCGGAAGTCTACCGGACGTATCCCTCCTCGGGTGTATGGTCTCCCGGGTGGCGGAGCCGTTGCCGTGGTTCCCTCCCCTCGCACCCCTCCCTTCCACCCAAGGAACGCTCTTCCGCGTCCTCTGCCGCGAGCCCGACACGCTCCACCTCCTTCTCTACGACGGCGTCGAGGAGCGCCGCCCCGCTCGCACGTTGACGCTCGACGCGCGCACGCATCGCAAAGGCGAGGTGTGGGAGGTCCTCGTCGAGGGCGTTGGCGAGGGGCAGCTCTACGCGTGGGCGGTGGATCCCGAGCGGCCGCTGCTCGACCCGTACGCCCTGCTCGTCGCAGGGCCCGCTTCGGGCGACCTGCCGCCGCTCAACGAGGCGAACCGCGGCGCCCGGTACAAGAGCGTGGTCACCGGGACGCCCGCGGTCGCGTGGGAGCGGCCGGCGACGGAACGGCGCGCGCCGCTCGTCTACGAGGTTCACGTGCGAGGGTTCACGAGAGGGGGCGGCGGGGGCACGTACGGGGACCTCGCGGCGAAAGCGCCCTACCTTCGCGATCTCGGGGTGACGGCGGTCGAGCTGCTGCCGGTGCACCAGTTCGACGTGAACGATGTGCGACGCGGGCCGGGGCTCGTCCAGTTCTGGGGATACAACCCGATCGCCTGGCTCGCGCCGCATCGGGGGTACGCGGCGGGGGCGCCCATCGACGAGTTCCGCGCGATGGTGCGCGCGCTCCACGCGGCCGGGATCCGGGTGATCCTCGACGTCGTCTTCAACCACACGGGGGAGCTCGACGCGAAGGGGCCGACGTGGAGCTGGCGCGGGCTCGCGGACGAGGTGTACTACCTGCGCGACGCCGGGACGGGCGCCTACACGAACGTCACCGGTTGCGGGAACACGGTGCGGGCCCAGCAGCCCGCCGTGCGCGCGCTCACGCGGCACGCGCTCCGCTGGTGGGTCCACGGCATGGGCGTGGACGGGTTCCGGTTCGACCTTGCGTCGGTCCTCTGTCGCGACGTGAACGGAGCGCTCACGAAGAAGCCGCCGCTTCTCCGCGAGATCGAGGAGGACCCGTGGCTGCGCGAGGCGACGCTCATCGCGGAGGCGTGGGACGCAGCGGACGGGTATCTCGTGGGCAGCTGGCCGGGCGGCCCGCGCTGGTCGATCTGGAACGACCGGTTCCGCGACGACGTGCGCCGCGCGTGGCTCAGGCCGGACGGCGACGCGGCGGTCCTCGCGACGCGGCTCTCGGGGAGTTCGGACCTGTTCCAGGGGTTCGGGCCCCAGCGCAGCCTCAACTTCGTGACGTGCCACGACGGGTTCACGCTCCTCGACACGGTCTCGTACGCGGGGCGGCACAACGACGCGAACATGGAGGGCGGGCACGATGGAAACGGGGGCGAGATCTCCGCGAACCACGGGATCGAAGGGCCTTCCGACGACCCGTCGATCGTTCGCGCACGCGACCAAGCCCGGCGGAACCTCGTCGCGACGCTCCTGCTCGCGCAGGGCGTGCCGATGCTGCTCGCGGGCGACGAGTTCGGCCGGACGCAGCGGGGCAACAACAACGCCTACTGCCAGGACAACGAGATCTCGTGGGTGGACTGGACCAGTCTCGACCGCGACCGCGACTTCTTCCGGTTCGTGCGCGGGCTCGTGCGGTTCCGCAGTGACACGCCCACGCTCCTGCGCGAGAAGTTCCTGACCGACGAGGACGTCACCTGGTTCGGCGCCGACGGCAAGGCCGTGGACTGGAAGAAGGGCGCCTTCGGCTACCACCTGAAGCCCGCGATCGTCGTGCTCGTGAACCTCACGACCGAAGCCATCGCCTTCACCCTGCCTGCGGGCGTCAAGCTGCGCCTCATCGCCGACACGGCCGCGGCGCCCCCCGCCGATTTCATCGACGGCGGCACGCGCTGGGAGAAGCCGGCCTACGACGCCGCAGGCAAGAGCCTCGTCCTCTTCCGCGCGGGTGGCCGGGGCCCGCGCGTCAGTTGACCAACGCCGGCCGGTGGCCGTGCTAGGATCACCTTGAATGCCGACGCTATCGCCCCCGGTCCCGCGCGAACGTCTGGCTACGCTGTGTCGGAAGCACCACATCCGTCGACTCTCGCTCTTCGGATCCGTCCTGCGCGACGACTTCGGACCTCAAAGCGACATCGACATTCTCGTGGAGTTCGAGACCGGGCACGTCCCGGGCTTCCTGCGCCTTCACGGCATCGAAGAGGAGCTATCGGCGCTGTTCGGTGGACGCACCGTCGATCTCGTCACGCCGAAGGCGCTGAGCTCGCGCCTGCGGGACCGTGTGCTCGCAGGAGCCCAGCTCCAGTATGAAGGGGGATGACGGGCTCTACGTCGGGCACATGCTCGACGCGGCGCGGAAGGCGCACGCCAAGGTCGCTCGCCTCACGCGCGCTCAGTTTGACGCCGACGAGAACCTGCGCCTCGCGGTCACGCATCTGCTCCAGATCATCGGCGAGGCCGCGAGGAGGGTCTCCGACAAAGGACGTGCCGCACGTTCGGTGATCCCTTGGAAGGCGGTCATCGGCATGCGCCACAAGGTGGTTCACGACTACTTCGGCGTGGACGAGGACGTCGTCTGGGACACCGCCCGCAACGAGTTGCCGCCACTCATCGCAGCGCTCACGAGTACTCCGGATGCCTAGCGCGCCTACTGGATCCAAACGACGACCGGCTCGTTTGCGACCGTGAGCGGCCGGGCGTGCCACGGTCCGTTGTGGGTGCGGTGGCGGAGCACGTAGCGCCCCTCCGCGAGCGTGAGCACGGGCGGGGGGCGCTTCTCGAAGACGAGCAGTCGCGCGAAGAGGGGAACGCCGTCCTCAGTGTCGATCTGCACGTAGGGCGCTTCGAGGCCAGTGTGCGTCGTCCTGAGCTGGACCACGACGCCGGGACGCAGCGGAATCCGCACGTCCTTCACCGGCCCGTCCGTGTTGTCAACTTCCGCCCAGCCGATACCGTGACCGGGCTTCTTGGCGAGAAGCACCTGCCTGCCTCTCGGGCCGCTGCCGAAGTGGAACTCCCCGTCATCGGTCACGGGCGAGCGTGCCGCGAACCCGAGGGGAGGCGGGGGGAACCCGCCGTCCAGCGGCAGGGCGTAGACGTTGCAGGACGGATCGGCCATCGGCGGCGCTTCCACGCTTCCGGACACTTCGGCCGCCCGCATGAGCGGGAGATCGAGGTCGATGTCCGACGTCCCCGTCACGTCGATCGGGGTCATCGCCAGTGCGTACGAACCCGAGATGACGACGAGTCCCTCTCCCGGAACGGCGCGCGAGATCTCACAGGATCCGCTGCGGAAGTCGAGGCGCTTCGAGCTCCACGGCCCGTACCAGATCGCACAAGACGCGAGGTCCGGGCCCAAGGCGGCCACGTCCTCGGGCCTGACCACGAGCCGCACGCGCACCGTGGGCATGACGCGGATCAGCTCTTCCGGATCAACTTCGAAGACCACGTCCGTCGCGCCGGTTACCTCCCTCGTCTCAAGGATGCTCTCGCCCAGCACCAAGCTCACATGGCACGGCACGGGCACCCGGAGGGGCAACGCGCGTATCGCGTGGGCCGGGATCCGGGGCGGAGGCTCTTCCTCCGCACGACCGCACCGACCAGCAACTTCCCGTTGGGCGCTCGGATGTCGAGACGCTTGAGCGCGTCGTACAGCGGCTCCCCGTCGGGCGTCTCGGCACGCACGCAGATCGACGCCTCGTGCTCCTGCGTCGAGCCGCACCCGAGGAGGAGGGCGGCGACACAAGCGAGCGCGCGTCCCTCCCCCACGCCCCCTCCCTTCTAGCCCGGGTGGTCCGCGGGATCGGCCGGGTCGGTGCCCGCGTCCGTCTCGGTCGCGTCGCCGTAGCGGTCGTCGTCGCGGTCGATGCCCAGGCGGCGGCCGGTGCCCTCGGGAACCAGCGTGAGCGTGATCTCCGTGCCGGGGCCCGCGAGCGCGCGCACCTCGTCGAAGGTCGCCGTCTCGCCGTTGCGGTCGGACTGGAAGCGATTGGCGTCGTAGAACCAGCCGCGGCCCGCGCCCTTCGCGATCAGGTCCACGGCGCCCGCGTCGGCGAGCGCGCGCATCTCGGAAAGCCTCGGCTCCACGCGCACACCGTCGAGCGTGGTCTGGAACCCCGTGGCCGCGTGCGTGTCGAGGCCCGCGGGCCCCGGCAGCTCGAAGAGCGTGGCCATCGAGCCCGTGGGCAGATCGGAGCCCGCGAACGAGAGCAGGAACGCGACCAGGTCCGCGATCTGCTGGTCGGACTGCACGCTGAAGACCGGCTCCGCGACGAACCGCGCGAGGCTGTCGGCGCTCCCGTCGTGCAGGAAGCCGAAGCCGGTGAGGCTCCTCCCCTGCGTCAGCTCGAGGCCCACGCGCTCGTAGAGATTGCGGAGCTGCGGCACCTTGATGCTCACGTTCGTGCTGCCGTCCACGGAGACGAGCGAATGGTGCATCTCGCCGTTCGGGCCCACGGGCGCGGGCACGACGCCGATGCCCACGACGCGGACGTTCGGGCCGACGCCCACCGGCAGCGTGTGGCATGAGACACACTGGAACCCAGGCACGCCGCCATCGAGGCTCGCGGCGCGGTAGAGCCTCAGCCCCTCGACCGCGTTCCCCGGCGGCAGCGGCGTCCCCGCGGGGCCGAACCGCCCCGGCGCGAAGTGGCCGGGCAGCGGCACCGAGGTCTTGAGCGTGTTGTCGAGGTTGCGGAAGGGGTTCGGCGGGAACCGGATCGTCCCGAGGAAGTCCTCGAACTCCTGCATCTCGGCCGGCGTGAGCTGCGCGTCGTCACCGAGCAGCGACTGAAACGCCGGGTTGAATTCCTCGAGGCCGAAGCGGTCGCCGCGCCAGTGGAACGGCTCCTTCCCGACGATGTCCTGGAGCGTCTGCGTGAGCATCGGCCCCTTCATCGGGTGGAAGTCCTCGCACGGGGTCACGATCGCGGTGAGGCACTCCTGGTCGAGCGGCTTCACCGCGCCCGCGGGGTCCCCGAGATCCCACGCGAGCCGGTCCATTCGCGCATCCACGTGGCACGACGCGCACGCGAGATGCCCGAGCCCCGACGTCTCGTGGGTGCCGTAGAGGTGCGGCCGGCCGCGCCTCACCTCCGCGGGGGTCGGGTCGAAGAGCGGCACGCGCGCCGTCTCCACCCGCGTCGCGAGATCGACCACGGAGATCGACCCCTCGAACCGGTTCAGCACGTACCCGCGGCCGCCGCGGAGCACGATCCCCGTGGGCCCCTCCCCCACCTCGATCAGGCCGACGCGCGCGTAGTCGCCGTCGATCACGGCGATGTTGTTGGAACCCATCCCGGTCACGTAGCCGCGGGAGGCGGCAGCGTCCCACGCGATCCCGCGCGGGTCGCCGATCGAAAGATCACGGAGGGCGGGGGGAACCGTCGGCGTCGCGTACGTGAGGTGCGGGTTGAGATCCGTGATCTCGGGCCCCCCGGCCCCCACCGCGGCAAGCTCCACGCGCACGAAGCGGCCGCCGATCCTCGGTTCGAAGCGGATCTCGTTGGTCGCATCCGTGCCCGCGACGAGGATCTCGCCCGTGTCGCCGCGCACCGCGATCGCGATGCAGAGGTTCATGCAGCCGCCGACGTAGCGCACCGCGCGCGTGGCGGTCGTGATCACCGCGACGTCGTGGTCCACGAGCTGCCAGCCCACGGGCCGCCCCGAGCGCGCGGCCTTGGCGCCGCTCACGAACTCCGTCCAGTCCGCGCCGGTGTCGTCGCGCCACGCGCCGGCCGCGTCACGCTTGACGATCAGGCTCACGGGCGGAGGCGCCGGGTTGCCCGGCTTTGCCGGAGGAAGAAACCCGGCGCCATCGTTCGCCGGAGGGTTCACGCCCGCGTGCGGCCCCTCCGCGTCGCTCACGACGTTCGGCGGGAAGCCGCCGCCGATCGTCCCGCTCGGGTCGATGCCCCCGCCGAGGACGGTCGTCTGGTTGCCGGACTGGAAGATCGCGACGTAGACCTCGCTCCCGTCCGCGTTCGCGGCGAGCGCGGTCGGCTCCTCGCCCTCGATCGGGACCGTCACCGGCGCCGCCGCGAGGTCCAGAGGATCGAACACCTGCACGGCGTTCGCCTGGGAGCAGGAAACCCACGCCTTCCCGCCGGCGAAGATCACGTCGGCGGGCTCGTCGAGGGTGCGGAGCGTCGCGCGAACCCGCCGGGTCGCGAGATCGACGACGCTCACCGAGTCCGAGATGTGGTTCACGACCCACGCCTCGGCGCCGGTCCGCGCGCGGACGGAGACGGGATCGAGGCCGACGGTCACGGAACCGACGGCGACGGGATCGCCGCTCGCGACATCGAAGATCTCGAGCCGCGCATCGGCGGTGTTGCAGACGAGCAACATCGAACCGTCGGGGGTCAGTGCCAGCGGGGTGACCGACAGGTTCTCCCAGTTCACGAAGAGGGGAGGGGCCTGGGGGAGGGGGGAAGCCGTGATCGTCGAGCCCCCCCCGCCGCCCCCGCACGCCGCCACGCAGAGGAGCGCGAAGAGTCCGTACCGCATTGGAGTCTGATTGTACGCTATCGCCTGATGTCGGAGCAGCCGAGCGCCGTCACCGACGCGCACTTCCGCTATCTCGCGGAGCGGACGACGCCGGAGGACGCGTTTCTCGGCGAGCTGAAGGCGGCGGCTTCGGCGGCTGGGATCCCCGCGATCTCGATCGGCCCCGCGCAGGCCTCGTTCATGCAGATCCTCCTCAGGGTCACGCGGGCGAAGCACGTCGTCGAGGTCGGCACGCTCGCGGGGTATTCCGCGATCGCGATGGCGCGCGCGCTGCCGCCGGACGGCAGCGTGGTGACGATCGAGATCGACCCGAAGCACGCCGCGTTCGCGAGGGAGTGGGTCCTGAAGTCCGACGTCGCGAGGAAGGTGGACGTCCGCCTCGGCCCGGGCATCGACATCCTGCGCACGCTCGGCGACAAGGCCTTCGATGCCTGCTTCCTCGACGCGGACAAGGGCTCGTACCGCCAGTACCTCGACGAGTGCATGCGGATCCTGAGGCCGAACGGGCTCGTGATGGCCGACAACGCGTTCGCGTTCGGCCAGATCCTCGACGAGCATCCAACCGACCGCGAGGTCCCCGCCGTCCGCGCGTTCAACGACTACGTGCCGACGGTGAAGGGGCTCCAGAGCGTGATCGTGCCACTGGGCGACGGGCTCTGGGTCGGGGTTGCGGCCCCCCACGTGTGATAACCTCCCCCCCCGTGGACGATACGCCCCACGAGCCGTTCCAGACGAAGATCGCGGCGAACGGCGCCACGAAGGCCAATCGCCAGATGGTGCTCGAGAGGCTCGTGAAGATCCGCGCTCTCGAGAAGAAGACGCGGGAAGGCGGCGGCCCGAAGCGGATCGAGGCGCAGCACGGAAAGGGGCGGCTCACCGCGCGCGAGCGGATCGCGCAGCTCACGGACGACTTCCTCGAGCTGGGTATCCACGCGGCGGCGGGGATGTACGACGGCAGCGCGCCGGCGGCAGGCGTCATCACGGGCATCGCGCGGATCGCCGGGAGACCGTTCATGGTGATCGCGAACGACGCGACGGTCGCGAGCGGGGCCTTCTTCCCGATGACCGCGAAGAAGGTGATCCGCAACCAGACGATCGCGCTCGAGTGCCGTCTCCCGACGATCTACCTCGTGGACAGCGCCGGCGTGAACCTCCCGATGCAGGACGAGGTCTTCCCTGACCAGGACGACTTCGGAAGGGTCTTCCGGAACAACGCGGTGATGAGCGCGCACGGTGTCCCGCAGATCGCCGCGATCATGGGGATGTGCGTTGCGGGAGGCGCGTACCTGCCGGTCATGTGCGACACGGTGCTCATGACCGAGGGGAGCGGGCTCTTCCTCGCGGGGCCCGATCTCGTCGCGAAGGCCGTCGGGAAGAAGTTCACGGCCGAGGAGATCGGCGGCGCGAAGCTCCACGCGGAGATCTCGGGCACGGTCGACTTCCACGAGAAGGACGACCCTTCGTGCCTGAGGCGCATCCAGGCGCTCGCGGCGTCGCTCGGCCACGCGCCCCCGCCCGTCTTCCGCCGCGACCCCCCCGCGCCCCCCCGCTTCGACGCCGAGGATCTCGCGTCGATCGTCCCCAGCGACCCGCTCCAGGAGTACGACGTGCGCGAGGTCATCGCGCGCCTCGTGGACGCGAGCGCGTTCACCGAGTACCGCGCGACGTACGGCAAGACGATCACCTGCTGCTTCGCGCGCATCGACGGCTGGTCCGTCGGGATCGTCGCGAACCAGAAGCAGCACGTGCGCGACCCGGGCAAGCCGTGGCAGATGGGTGGCGTGATCTACTCCGAGAGCGCGGAGAAGGCGGCGCGGTTCATCCTCGACTGCAACCAGAACCGGATCCCCCTCGTCTTCCTCCACGACGTCAACGGCTTCATGGTCGGGCCGGCGTCGGAGAAGGAGGGCATCATCCGCGCCGGCGCGAAGATGGTGAACGCGGTCTCGAACTCTGTCGTGCCGAAGGTCACCGTGATCCTCGGCGGCTCGTTCGGAGCGGGGCACTACGCGATGTGCGGCAAGGCGTACGACCCCTTCTTCATCGCGGCGTGGCCGCAGGCGCGCTACTGCGTGATGGGCGCCGAGCAGGCGGCCGGCACGATCACCGACGTGCGCGCGGCGTCGATGAAGCGCAAGGGCGAGAACGTCGACGAGGCGGAGCTCGAGGCGTTCTACGAGGAGGTGCGCGAGAAGTACGAGCGCGAGACCGACCCGCTCTACGCCGCGTCGCGCCTCTGGATCGACGCGCTGATCGACCCGCGCGAGACGAGGAAGTTCCTGAGCGTCGCGCTCGAGTGCGCGGCGCACCGGACCGATCTCGAGCCGCTGAGGACGGGGGTGTTCCAGACGTGAGCGGAACGGGGGGGCTCGGGGGGCCGGTGCTCGTCCGCGACGACGGGCCGGTGCGCTGGCTGATGCTCAACCGCCCGGACAAGAGGAACGCCTTCTCGGCGGATCTCGTGGCCGATCTCAAGGCGGCGCTCGCCGACCACCACCCGGCGCGCCTCCTCGCGATCACGGGCGCGGGCACGACGTTCAGCGCGGGCGCCGACCTTCGGGCGCTCCAGAGCATGCAGGGCGCCTCCCGCGCGCAGCACCTCGCCGACGCGCAGTCGCTCGCGGAGCTGTTCCAGATCATAGCGGTGCACCCGCTGCCCGTGGTCGCGGCGGTGAACGGCCACGCGCTGGGCGGCGGCGCGGGGCTCGTGGTCGCGTGCGACCTCGCGTTCGCGGTGCCGGCCGCGAAGATCGGGTTCACGGAGGTGCGGCTCGGCTTCGTCCCCGCGATCGTCCTCAACTTCCTCCTGCGCGCGGTGCCCGAGCGGGCGGCGAGGGACCTCTGCCTGACCGGCCGCCAGCTGGACGCGGCCGAGGCGGCGTCGCTCGGCCTCTGGCGGACGGCCGACGACCTGGACGTGGCCGTCCGGGCGCTCGGCGACCAGATCGCGGCGTGCGGCCCCGGCGCCGTCGCGCACACGAAGCGCCTCTTCCAGGAGCTGCGCCACCTCCCGCTCGCGGACGGCCTCGCGAAGGCGTGCGAGGAGAACGCCGACGCGCGCATGAGCCCCGACTTCCGCGAGGGCGTCGCCGCCTTCCTCGAGAAGCGGAAGCCGAAGTGGCCGCGTGCGAACTGACGGCAAGACCCGGCGGCCGTGTTCATCCTCCCGCGCGCCCGCGCGGGAATTGAGCGCCCCCGCGCCGTTGCGTTACACTCGTCGGTTCGAGGGCCGGCCGGCGGCGGGGAGCCGCGGGCGGCCGCAGGGAGGTTTCCGATGCTGCGTCATCTCGTCTGCTTGAGCCTGGCCGCGGCCCTTCTGGGGTGCGGCGATCAGGGATCCGGGTCGGCCGTGGCGCAGGATTCGAAGAAGCCCGACAAGGAGAAGGCCCCCGAGGCCCCCCAGAATCCCACGAACGACCCCGCGCTCAAGGCGTGCGACGCGTTCATCGCCGAGCAGCAGATCGACAAGAGCAAGAGCGACTGGAAGCTGCGCCTGACCGAGCCGCCGAAGCTCCCGTTCGACAAGGTCAAGAGCTATTTCTGGGTGATCGAGACGAACCTCGGCACGATCAAGATCAAGCTCATGCCCAAGGTCGCGCCGATGCACGCGTCGAGCACGGTCTACCTCGCGCGCCTGGGCTTCTACGACGACGTCATCTTCCACCGCGTGATCCCGGGCTTCATGGCGCAGGGCGGCGACCCGACCGGGACCGGGAGCGGCGGCCCCGGCTACCAGTACGGCAGCGAGTTCGACAAGAACGTCCGCCACGACAAGCCGGGCCTCCTCAGCATGGCAAACACGGGTCGCCCCAACACCGACGGCAGCCAGTTCTTCCTCACGTTCGTCGCGACGCCGCACCTCGACGACAAGCACACGATCTTCGGCGAGGTCGTCGAGGGGATGCAGACCGTGAAGGAGCTCGAGAAGCGCGGCACGCGGGGCGGCGCCCCGACCGAGCGGCTCGTGATGAAGAAGACGACGATCGTCGTCGAGTAGATCGGGGGGGGCTCCGGGGGACCGCCTGCGTCCCCCCGCACCCCCCCTACTTCGCGGCCTCGAGGTACTTGACGCCCATCCTGCGGACGGCGCCGTTGAACTTGAACGGCGCCTTCTCGTAGTAGTCGATCCCGACGGGCGAGCCGAGGTCGCACCCGATGTCGAGGCAGTCGTTGGCCGTGAACATCAGCGGCGCGCTCACCGGCACCTTGCCCTCGGCGACGACCTCGCCATTGACTCTCATCGTGACCTGGAGCGGGCCGGCGGCCTTCATCTCGAGGTAGACCGTCTGGACCTCGATCCTGACCTTGCCCGTCGGGAGCTTGGCCTTCGCGCGGATCTTCGTCCGCATGATCTCGAAGAGGTTGTACTCGTAGCAGAGCGTGCCGTCCTCGACGTAGCACGTGAGACCGCCCGAGAACCCGCCGAGCGCGTAGAGCACGCCGTTCGCGCCGGCCGGGATCTCGGCCTCGACCGTGACGAGGTTCGGCTTGTTGCCGAGCGCCGGCGCGCAGAACTCCGGCATGCGCGTGATGTCGCCCGCGAACGTCCACTCGCGGTAGGGCGGGGCCATGCGCAGTTGCGGGTGGAGCGCGACCACCCAGAGGCCGCCGCCGATCGGCAGGCCGCCGTTCTTCGTGAACTCCACGAGGAAGAGCTGCTTCAGGTCCTCGAGCTTCTCGGGCATCTTCGCGGCGAGGTCGTTCGCCTGCGACCAGTCCTCGTCGAGGTTGTAGAGCTCCCACCAGTCCTGGTCGGGCGTCCACTCGTGGATGCCCTTCGGAAGGCCCGGGAGCCACGGGACGCGCGGCCCGAACGCGGACGCCATCCACCCGTCGTGGTAGATGCCGCGGCTGCCCATGATCTCGAAGTACTGCGTCTTCTTCTGTCCCTTCGCCTTCGCGTCGTCGAACGTGTAGCGGAAGCTCGTGCCGTCGAACGGGTCCTGCGGGATGCCGTTGACCGTCCGCGGCGGCGTGATGCCGAGGATCTCGTAGATCGTCGGGACCACGTCGTTCACGTGGTGGAACTGCGCGCGCGGCGCCGCGTCGGGCTTGATCTTCTTCGGCCACCGGACCGCCATCGGGTTGCGCGTGCCGCCGAAGTGCGACGCGACGAGCTTGGTCGCCTGGTAGGGCGAGCTGCCGGCCCAGGCCCAGCCCGCGTGGTACATGTTCTCGGTCTTCGGGGTGCCAAGCGCGTCGAGACCACCGAGGCCCTCGAGCGCCGCGATGTGCTGCGCGGGGGTCGACGGGATGCCGTTCTGGGCGAGAAGCTCGCTGATCGTGCCCTGCTGGCCCTCCGCCGACGAGCCGTTGTCGCCCCAGATGTAGAAGACGAGCGTGTTGTCCCCGTAGCCGAGCGACTCGACCTCGTCCACGATCCGGCCGACCTGCACGTCCACGTGCTCGGTGAAGCCGGCGAAGACCTCCATCAGCCGGCGCTGGAAGGGCCGCTGCTCCTCCGGGATGCTGTCCCAGGACGCGAGCGTCGGATCGCGCGGCGTGAGCTGCGCGTTCGCGGGGATCCAGCCCATCTTCTTCGCCCGCTCGAAGGCGCGCTCGCGGTACTTGTCCCAGCCGTCGTCGAACTTGCCCTTGTACTTGTCGACCCACTCCTTCGTGACGTGGTGCGGGCCGTGGGAGGCGCCGCTCGCCCAGTACATGAAGAAGGGCTTGTCCGGGCGGAAGGCCTTGTGCCGGCGGAGCCAGCCGATGGCGTCGTCCGCGAGGTCCTCGCTCAGGTGGTAGTAGTCGTGCCCGCCCGACGTGCGCGGGTGCTCGACGTAGGTCGTGTTCCGGACGAGGCACGGCTCGTACTGCGAAGCCTCGCCCGCGAGGAAGCCGTAGAAGTACTCGAAACCGTAGCCGGTCGGCCAGTAGTCGAACGGCCCGGCGGCGGTCGTCTGCTCGGCGGGCGTGTTGTGCCACTTGCCGAACGCCGACGTGGCGTAGCCGTAGCTCTTGAGCACCTCCGCCACGGTCGCGCTGCTCTTCGGGATGACGCCGCGGTAGCCGTCCCAGTCGTTGGCCAGCTCGCTGATCTGCCCGTTGGCGATGCGGTGGTGGTTCCGCCCGCAGAGGAGCGCCGAGCGCGTCGGGGAGCACATGGCCGTCGTGTGGAACCGGTTGTACGAGATGCCGGCGTTCGCGATCCGGTCGAGCGTCGGCGTGCGGATCTCCCCGCCGTAGGTCGTCGGCAGCGCCGGCCCGACGTCGTCGATGAGCACGATCAGGATGTTCGGCGCGCCCTCGGGAAGGCGGCGCGGCGCGGGCCGCGGGCTGTAGGTCGACTCCTGCATCGTCCGCCCCGCCGTGCTGCCGGAGGGCTCGGGCGGGAAGGGGAGCGACTCCTGGGCGAGCGCCTGCCCGCAGAGAAGGGCGAACGCGACGACAACGACGGAAACGGATCGCAAGGCATACCTCCTGTCCAAGGCGGGAGACTCTACACGCGCGCGAAGATGCCGACAAGCGAGCGGCATCGACTAACATGTCCGGCATGAACGACCCTGCCATCCAGGCCTGCGACGACTTCATCCGCGAGAAGAGGATCGACACGGCGAAGGACCGGTGGCGCACCGGCGTCCCGAAGCCGCCGAGATTCCCGTTCGACGGCAAGCGCACGTACTTCTGGACGATCGAGACGAACGTCGGCTCGATGAAGGTCAAGCTCATGCCCGCGGTCGCGCCGATGCACGCGTCGAGCACCGTCTACCTCTCGAAGCTCGGCTTCTACGACGGCCTCAAGTTCCACCGCGTGATCGACGGCTTCATGGCGCAGGGCGGCTGCCCGCTCGGCAGCGGCACCGGCGGCCCCGGCTACAAGTACGACGGCGAGTTCGACGGGAAGGTCCGCCACAGCAAGCCGGGCCTCCTGAGCATGGCGAACGCGGGCCCCGGCACCGACGGCAGCCAGTTCTTCCTCACGTTCGTGCCGACGCCGCACCTCGACGGCAAGCACACGATCTTCGGCGAGATCGTGGACGGGATGGACACGCTCAAGTCGCTGGAGAAACGCGGCTCGAGGAGCGGCGCGACGAGCGAACCGCTGCTCATGAAGAAGACCACGATCGAGGTGGGATGAGTCCGGGGGGGCATGGGGGGCCGGCGCGGATCGGCATCCTCACGGTCTCCGACCGGGCGAGCCGCGGCGAGTACGCGGACGAGGGCGGCCCCGCGATCCGCGCCTGCCTCGAGGAGTTCCTCGCGTCGCCGTGGGAGGCGGTCTACCGGGTCATCCCCGACGAGCGGCCGCGGATCGAGGCGGAGCTAGAGCGCATGGCGGACGAGGACAAGTGCTGCCTCGTCGTCACGACGGGGGGCACGGGCCCCGCGCTGCGCGACGTCACGCCGGAGGCGACCGAGGCCGTGTGCGAGAAGATCCTCGACGGCTTCGGCGAGCAGATGCGCGCGGTGTCCCTGAAGAAGGTCCCGACCGCGATCCTCTCCCGACAGGTCGCGGGGATCCGCGGGCGGACGCTCATGGTGAACCTCCCGGGCCGCCCGCGCGCGATCCGCGAGTGCCTCCTCGCCGTCTTCCCCGCGATCCCCTACTGCATCGACCTCCTCGAAGGGCCGCGCCTCGAGACCAACGAGAAGGTCGTCGTCGCCTTCCGCCCCGACCGGAAGTAGGCCATGCTCACCTGCCCGCGGTGCGCGGCCACGCTCAGGGCGCTCCGGGTCGGGCCGATGCCGCTGTGGGAGTGCGGGACCTGCGCCGGCCGCGCGACGATGTTCCCGGTGTTTCGCGCCAGCCTGTCGCGTGAGCGCCTGAGACCCTTCCGGCGCGCCTTCGCCGCGGCCGCGGTCGCGTCGAGCCTGCGTTGCCCGAGCTGCCGCAACGCGATGTTGTCGGCCGACGCGGGAGCGGTCGCGATCGAGGCGTGCCGCGGCTGCCAACTCCTCTGGTTCGATCGGGGGGAGGCCCCGGAACCCGACGCGCAACCGCCGCGGGAACGACCGAAGCGTGTCATCTCCGACTGGGCGATATCGCCGGAGGATGAGACCGAGATCTGGCAGCTCTTCTACCTTGAGCGCGGGCTTCCCGTGGAGATCGACGGGCCGTCGTTCTCGAACGTGCCGCTCGCGACGGCAGCGCTCACCCTTGCGGTCCTCGTTGTCGGCTTCCTCAGCACGGGCCATCCCGACTGGGCCCTGCGCTACGGGTTCGCGCCGCAGGCGCCCTTCCGCGATGCGGGCACGACGCTCCTCACCTACTCCTTCCTTCACGGCGGCGCATGGCACCTCGCCGGGAACGCCTACTTCCTCGCGGTCTTCGGCGACAACGTCGAGGAGGCCGCGGGGCGCTCCGGCCTCCTGGTGCTCGTGTTCCTGGGGGCGGCTGCCGGGGCGCTCTTCCACGCGGTGTTCCACCGGTTGCCGCTGATCGGCGCCGGCGCGGGCATCTCCGCGCTCCTTGCGTACTACGGTCTGCGCTTCCCGCGGGCGCGGATCGGCTGGTACCGGATGAACCTCCCCGCGTGGGCGTTCGTGGTTCTCTGGGGCGTGTTCCAATGGCTCGTCGCGTCGGCGCAACCGCCGGGATTCTGGCACGCGTCGGGTGCCGCGCTCCTCGGCGGCGCCGCTGTCGGCGTGGCGTTCTGGGCGCTGCAACGTAGGATGAGCCCGTGGACCTCGACGGCAGGACCGCCCTCGTGACCGGCGGCGCGCGGCGGATCGGCCGCGCGATCTGCCTCGCGCTCGCGGGCAGGGGCGTCAGGGTCGCGATCCACTGCCGCTCGTCCGAGGCGGACGCGCGCGCTCTCGCGGAGCTGTGCCCGGGAAGCACCGTCCTCCGCGCGGACCTCGCGGACCCTGGGGAGCGCGCGCGCCTCCTGCCCCGCGCGACCGAGCAGCTCGGCCCGCTCGACTTCCTCGTCAACAACGCCTCGGTCTACGAGCGGGCGCCGCTCGCGGAGATCGACGAGGCCTCCTTCGATCACACGCTGGCCGTGAATCTCGCGGCGCCCTTCTTCCTCGCGCGCGACGCGGGGCTCGCGATGCGCGCGGCGGGCGGCGGCGCGATCGTCAACCTCACCGACTGGGGGGTCGACCGCCCCTATCCCGACCGCATCCCGTACTTCGCCGCCAAAGCCGGCCTTGAAGCGGTCACAAAAGGGCTCGCGCGCGCGCTCGCGCCGGAGGTCCGCGTGAACGCCGTCGCGCCCGGCCCGATCCTCCTTGAGGACGACGCGGGGGACGCCGCGCGCGCCGCGGTCGAGCGCGCGACGCCGCTCGGCCGGCTGGGCGGCCCCGACGCCGTTGCAACGGCGGTGCTCTTCCTCCTCAGCCACGACTTCATGACGGGGGAGACCGTCCGCGTGGACGGGGGCCGCTCGCTGCAATAAAGGGCAAACAAAAGCGGGTGTTGGGAGGGGGGCTTCGGGGCCCAAACTCAGGTGGTTTCCCGATCCCGAGGGCGTCGCGGAGGCCATGGAGACGGCATTCCGGAGGCCCCTGTCCACTTTGGGGGATCGAGGCGGCTCAACCGGAACGTCCTGATACGGAATTTTTACGTGCTCTCGGACGTCGAATCTGCGTATTGGAGGGTGACCGAGGTCCCCGCCCGCGCCCCTGACCTAGGCGCACCTGAGCTGAATGCCATGAAGGCCTCTATCCGCACCTCCCCCCGCGTCGGCGACCTCCCGCGCCGCCGGCGCAAGAAGGAGCCGGACCGCGAGACGACGCTTCGCATCGCGTACCTCGAGTGGCTCGTCTCGGAGTTCGGCGCCGATGCCGTCGCGGAGTGGCAGGATCCGCCCGTCACGTTCCGCGAGTGGAAGCGTGCGCGCGAGCTTGCCGCCCACGAGGCGGCGTAGCGGCGCTTGATCCCCGGAGCGTGAGCGCCCAGCCTTCATTCCGGGAGAGCGCTCGGCAGCACGAATCCAGCCGGCGTTCCCGGACAGGGCCCACGCTCCGTCGGAGAAAGCGAAGGACCGAGAGCGAGCGAGCCGGCGCCCGTGAGGGGTGCCGACGGCCCAGGCCACGGAGAGGCCCAGCGGCAAGGCACGATCGGAGGATGGCGCGCAGCCTAGCCCGGGCGCTTCCGGGGCGGGATGTAGGGACGCTTCTCCGGCACCTTCCGGGCCTGCTCCTCCGCACGGATGTCCTCGGGACGGCGGAGGGGACCGCGGTAGACGATGCGCCCCTTGGAGAGGTCGTACGGCGACATCTCGATCGTCACGACGTCGCCAGGCAGCATGCGGATGCGATGGCGACGCATCCGGCCCGACACATGGCAGAGCACCTGGATCCCGCCCTCGATCTCGCAGCGGAAGCGCGTGCTCGGAAGGACCTCGACGACCCTTCCCTCGACGCGGACCGGTTCTTCTTTCGCCATTCGAGACCAACAGGGTAGCACAAGAGCCGAGGGGCCGCCGCGATTCCCTCGCGCCCTCCCGACCGCCCCCTCCCCGCGCCCCTCCCCCTTCGTCTACGCCCGGACGGCCCGGTACGTCAGGTACCGCGGTTCCCACATGGAGGCGTCGATCCGGGACTCGAGGTCCTCCATCGGCTCCGCGACCTTCTCCTCGATCGCACGCCGCGCCACCGCGACCGCCACGGCGCGTGACACCTCGCGCACCTCCTCGATGCGCGGGTAGATGCACGCCATCGCGAGCAGGTTCTTCGAGACGCACGCCGCGAGCGACTTCGCGGCCGCGAGGAACATCCCGTCGGTCACCTTGCGCGCCCTCGACACGATGGTGCCGAGGCCGACGCCCGGGAAGATGAAAACGTTGTTGCCTTGCCCGATCCGGTGGCGACGGCCGTCGTAGATCACGTCGTCGAAGGGGCTCCCGGTGCCGACGATCGCGCGGCCGTCGGTCCACGCGATGAGGTCCACGGGGCGCGCCTCGGCGCACGACGTCGGGTTGGAGAGCGGCAGGATGACCGGGCGCTTCGCGTGCTCCGCCATCGCGCGGATCGTGGCCTCGTCGAACGCGCCGGCCTGGCCCGAGACGCCGAAGAGCACCGTCGGCCGCACGCGGCGTACGACCTCGAGAAGCGGGATCCGGTCGCCCTGCGGCCCCCACGCCGCGATGCGCGCGGGCGCGACCGCGAACTCCCGCTTGTGCTCGTCGAGCCCCGGCCGCCCCTCGACGACGAGCCCCTTGCTGTCGAGCGTGAAGATGCGCTCGCGCGCCTCGGCCGCGGGGAGCCCCTCGGCTACCATCTCGTCCACGATCAACTTCGAGATGCCGACGCCCGCGGACCCCGCGCCGAGCAGCACGATGCGCTGGTCGCGCAGCCTCCCGCCCGTGAGCCGCATCGCGCCCATGAGCCCCGCGACCGAGACCGCCGCGGTCCCCTGGATGTCGTCGTTGAACGACGAGATCGCGTCGCGGTGCGTCTCGAGGTGGCGGAAGCTCGTGTTCTTGCCGAAGTCCTCCCACTGCAGGAGCGCGTGCGGGTAGGTGCGCTTCACGGCCTCGACGAACTCGTCCACGAGCTCGAAGTAGGCGTCACCGCGCAGCCGCGGCTGGCGCCATCCGACGTAGAGCCGGTCGCGCAGGAGGTCGCCGTTGTCGGTGCCGACGTCGAGCGAGATCGGGAGGCACGTGGAGGGGTGGATGCCCGCGCCGAGCGTGTAGAGCGCGAGCTTGCCGATCGGGATGCCCATCCCCCCGGCTCCCTGGTCCCCGATCCCCAGGATGCGCTCGTTGTCGGTGACGACGATCACCGCGGGCACGGCCGGCGCGTTCGCGAGCACCTTGTCCATCCGGCCCTTGTCGGCAGGCGTCAGGTAGAGGCCGCGCGTGCGGCGGAAGAGGTGGCTCCAGTGCCGGCACGCCTCGGCGACGACCGGCGTGTAGATGATCGGGGTCATCTCCTCGGTGTGCTCGTGGAGCAGGCGGAAGAAGAGCGTCTCGTTGCTGTCCTGGAGCCGCGCGAGCGCGCGGTTCTTCTCCATGTCGGTCGACGCCGCGAGGAAGTGCTCGTACGCGCGGCGGAGCTGCTCCTCGATCGTCATGATGCGGGCCGGAAGGAGGCCCCGCAGCCCCAGTTCGTCGCGTTCGCGCTCGTCGAAGGCCGTGCCCTTGTTGAGCAGCGCGTCCGAGAGCACCGCGCGCCCGCGTGCGACGACCGGCAGGAACAGCTCGCCCGTCTCCGGGTCGCGCCGCGGCAGGTAGCTCCGCATCGGGGGGGATTATAGGGGCTACGTCGCGGCGTTCGCGAGCCGCGTCTCCTGCGCCCGGATGCGCAGCGCGGCGGCGGTCAGGCTCACGACGAGGACCGAGCCGAGGACCGCGAGGCTCCCCGTCACGGTCTCGTCGGGTGAGAAGCCCCCGAGGATGTCCCCGAGGTCGCCCGCTTCGGAAACGCGCCCCTCGAAGAGGCGCATCTCGAGGACCGCGAGGTGGTGCCAGACAAAGCAGCGGGAGATGCCGCTGTGAGGGATCTTGGAGACGAACCCCTCGAAGATGAACGTGAGGAGGAAGCCCACAAAGAGCGCGCGCTGGAGGAACACGCGCAGCGCCGCGAAGAAGGCGGAGTACACAAGGAAGCCGAGGACACCGATGCCCGCGCTCGCGATGACGTCCGTCCCGGTGATGGGCACACGCGACGCGTACAGGTGCGCGGTCGCGCCGATCGTGCCGAGAAGCAGCAGCGCGAAGGCGGCGGCAAGGCCCGCGTAGCGCGCGAGGTAGACGAGCGGCCGCGGGTGCGGACGCGTGAAGAGATAGGTGAGCGTGCGCCCCTCGATCTCGTCGCCGAGGACCGCGACGCCCACGAAGAGGCCCACGAGCGGGACGATGAACTGGAACACGAACATGAGCATCGTCACGACCACGCTCGTCGTGTTCACTTGCGGGTCGTTCTCGACCTTGATCCACGCGATCAAGACCGGGAGCGTTGCGAGGAGGAGGAGCACGACGCCGCGCCTGCCGGCGAAGGCGCGCCCGACCGCGTGGCGCCACAGCAGCAGGAAGTTGCGGAGAAGGGGGAAGCCCTGGGGCCGCGGGGGAAGGGACATCACTTCACCAAGTAGTCGAAGATCGCGTCGAGCCCCACGTCCGCGGCCTCGAGCCCC
>Ga0187892_10000259_pt1 | contig 141115 bp, 127 predicted proteins | sample MA1701073metaG_FD_139345 | JGI IMG/M metagenome (GOLD analysis project Ga0187892, IMG submission 139345) | Bio-ooze microbial communities from a basaltic lava cave in the Kipuka Kanohina Cave System on the Island of Hawaii, USA - MA170107-3 metaG ...
AAGTCCTTGGGGTGGGAGAAGAGAATCGCCCAGCCGTTGCCGATCCACTCGTGGAAGCGGATCGTCCCGGCGGTGCTCTCGGCCGTGAAATCGGGAACCTCGTCGCCGATGCGAAGTGCCATGGTCGTTCCTCCTGCAGTTGGGGCGGGCAGTCTACGGCTTGCACAATTGAAACGGAAGAGGCCAAAATCGAAGGTCGCTCTTTCAAATTCGGGGACCCTGCCGATGGACTGGGAGGATCTCAAAGTGTTCCTGGCGGTCGCCGCGGCGGGCAGCCTCGCCGGTGGCGCGCGCCGTCTCGCCGTGTCGCAGGCGACGGCCTGGCGGCGGATCCGGGCGCTCGAGGACGCGCTCGGGGTCGCCCTGTTCGAGCGCCGTCCGGCCGGCTACGTGCTGACGAGCGCGGGAACGGCGCTCCTCCGCGGCGTCGACGGCGTGCAGCGGACGATCGAGGCCGCGAGCGGGCAGCTCACGAACGAGCCGGAGGCGATCGAGGGCGAGGTGCGCGTGGCGGCGCCCGAGTTCGTCGGCCTGATGATCGCCGAGCGGCTGCCGCAGCTCGCCAAGCGCCATCCGCGGCTCGTGATCGAGCTGCTCACCGGCAGCCCGGCGGCGAGCCTCCTCGTCCGCGACGTCGATATCGCGTTCCGCGTGGAGCGCATGCTCACTGGTGGATTCGCGCTGGACGGGGTGTATGCGATCCCGTTCGGCCTGTATGCCTCGCCCGACTACCTGAAGCGCTTCGGCGCGCCGCGCGCCATCGACGACTTGAAGGGCCACCGCCTCGTCGGGTTCGACCATTCGATGGCGCACGTCGCGCCGAAGCCGTGGCTGCGCTCCGGCGGCCGCGGCGCGACGATCGTGTTCCGCAGCAACAGCCCCCACGCGCGGCTCCTCGCCGCGCGCGCGGGCCTCGGCCTGGCGATGCTGCCGGAGCCGCTCGCGCGCGCGAGCCCCGGGATCCGCCTCGCGGCGCCGAGCGAGCGGGTCGGCAGGCTCGACCTCATGATGTTCGTGAGCGGTGAGCTCAAGCGCGAGGCGCGAGTGATCGCCGCCCGCGACTTCCTGGGTGGGTTGTTCGCGGACTACGCGCGGCCGGGCGCGCCGGCCGCGCGCACGGGCGCCTGAAACCGCGGCGCGCCGCCTCCGCCGGCGCCGGTATCCTCGCGGTCCGATGGACCTCTGGACCCTCGGCTATCTCGCGATCGGCGCCGGCGTCGGGTTTCTCGCCGGGATGCTCGGCATCGGCGGCGGCGCGCTGCAGATCCCGCTGCTCGTGTGGCTCTTCGAGGCGCAGGGGCTGCCGGACGAACACCTCGTCCACCTCGCGGTCGGCACGGGGATGGCGACGATCGTGTTCACCTCGGTATCGAGCGCGCGCGCCCACGCCGCGCGCGGCGCCGTGCGGTGGAACATCGTCAAAGCCATGACGCCCGGCATCCTCGCCGGGGGGCTCGCCGGCTCGCTACTCGCGTCGTCGATTCCGCGGCTGGTGTTCGCGACGCTGTTCGTCGCGACCGTCTACGCCGCCGGCGTGAACATGCTGTTCGAGCGCAAGCCCAACCCGACGCGCACGCTCCCCGGGCCGGCCGGCATCTTCGCCGCCGGCGCGGCCATCAGCGGAGTCTCCGCGTTCGCCGCCGTGGGCGGGGCGTTCATGTCGGTGCCGTTCATGATGTGGTGCAACGTGCCGATGATCCACGCGATCGGCACCGCCGCCGCGATCGGCTTTCCGATCGCGGCGGCGGGCACGGTCGGCTACATCGCCGGCGGCTGGGGCGCGCCCGGGCTGCCGCCGTGGAGCGTCGGCTTCGTCTATCTTCCGGCGCTCCTCGGCGTCACGATCGCGAGCATGGCGGTGGCCCCGCTCGGCGCCGCGGTCGCGCACCGCGTGCCGACGCGCGTGCTGCGCAAGGTCTTCGCCGCGCTCTTCTTCGTGCTGGCGACGCGGATGCTGATCGGGCTGTGGTGAGGCGCGGCTAGATCGCGCCCTCGGCGCGGAGCTTCGCGATCTCGCCGTCGCTCAGGCCGAGCAGCCCGCGCAGGATCTCGTCGGTGTGCTCGCCGAGCAGCGGCGGCGGCCGCTCGTGCTCGACCGGGGTGGCGGAGAAGCGCATCGGGCTGCGGACGAGCGACACCTTGCCCGCCGTCGGATGCGCGAGCTCGAGCCTGAGGCCGCGCGCGACCGCCTGCGGCTCGGCGAAAACCTGCTCGAGGGTGTTGATCGGGCCGTTCGGCACGCCGGCGGCCTCCAGCGCCTCGACCCAGTCGCGTGTCGTGCGCTTGGCGAAGATCGCGGCGAGGAGCGCGTCGAGCTCGGCGCGGTGCACGACGCGCTGGTCGTTGGTCGCGAACCGCGGATCGCGGACGAGGTCCTGGCAGCCCGCGACCTCGCAAAACTTCCGGAACAGATTGTCGTTGCCGCAGGCGAGGATCACGTCGCCGTCCGCGGTCTTGAACGCCTGGTAGGGCACGATGTTGGGGTGCGCGTTGCCGAGGCGCTGCGGCGAGACCCCGGTGGCAAGGTAGTTCGCGCCCTGGTTGGCGAGCACCGCGACCAGCGAGTCGAGCAGCGCGAGGTCGAGGTGCTGGCCGCGGCCGGTCTCGGCGCGGCTCGCGAGCGCCGCGCACACCGCGATCGTGGCGTACATCCCGGTGATGAGGTCGGCGATCGGGATCCCCGCCTTCTGCGGCCCGCCGCCGGCGAGCTCGTCGCGCTCGCCGGTGATGCTCATCAGCCCGCCCATGCCCTGGATCATGAAGTCGTAGCCGGGCCGCTCGCGGTACGGCCCGGTCTGGCCGAACCCGGTCACCGAGCAGTAGACGAGCCGCGGATTCAGCTGCCTGAGATCGTCGTAGCCGAGCCCGTAGCGGGCGAGGTCGCCGAACTTGTAGTTCTCGAGGAGCACGTCGGCGCGCGCCGCGAGCTCGCGCACGATGCGGCTCCCGGCGGGCTTCGCGAGGTCGACGGTGATCGATTTCTTGCCGCGGTTCGCGCAGGCGAAATAGGCCGATTCCCGCGTCTCCTTGCCGCTCGCGTCCTTCAGCCACGGCGGGCCGAACGCGCGCGAATCGTCGCCGGTCTTGGGGCGCTCGACCTTGATGACCTCGGCGCCGAGGTCGGCGAGGTTCTGCCCGGCCCACGGCCCGGCGAGCACGCGCGACAGGTCGAGCACGCGGATGTTGGAGAGAGGTCCTGGCATCGATCGAGCTCCCGCGGCGCCGGGCGGCGCGGGGCGCTAGTCTGCCAGGGGGGCGAAGCCGGAGGCAAGACGCGGACGGCGCCGCGTCGTGCCCGCTACGGGCGGACGAGGACTTCGAACTCGGCGGCCTGCTCTTCCTTGCCGCCGACGCCGAACACGCACGCGCCCGCAGATCCGAGCTTGCCGACCTGCAGGCTGCCGTCGACGTGCTTCGCGCGACAGAGGAAGAGCGCGCTGCCGTCCGCGTCGCGGCCCACGCGGTGGGCGCGCGGCGGCACCGAGGCGCCGGGCGCCCAGGCGATGAGCTTCGGGCCGTCGTCGCGCAGGACCTGGTAGGCCGCGATCGACCACTGCAGGCCGCCGTGAACCACGCTGCAGCCGATGAGCGGCTCGCGGATCATCCCCGGCACGTCGGCGCCGTTGGCGAGTCGCGCCCGGCAGGCGTAGAGCGGCTTGCCGTTCGCGTCCTTGCCCACCGCGAGCGACCCCTTCGGGATGACGCCGCGGGAGGCCGCGGCCCAGTGGAGGTCGGCCCCGCTCGCCGCCGACGCCGAAAACGCGACGGCCGCCAGCGCGGCGGCGGGGGCGAAACGGCGGATGCGCGTGAAGAATTTCACGGTCGAGGCCCTTTGCTACGGCTCGGATGCTGGCACGCATCCTGCCCGCACGCCGAGGCATCCGTCACTCGCCGCGGAATTCCGGCTTGCGTTTCGCGAGAAATGCCCGGTAGCCGATGCGGTAGTCCTCGGTCCCGAAGCAGGTGAAGCTCTCGTCGTACTCCGCGGGAGTGAGCGGCTTCGGGTCGGCGAGGCGGCGCGCGAACTTCTTGTGCCAGCGTGCGACCAGCGGCGCGCCATCCGCGATCCGCCGTACGGTGGCGCGCACTTCCTCGTCGACCTGGTCGTCGGGCACGACGCGGTGCACGAGGCCCTTCTCGCGCGCCTCCTGCGCACCGAACACCCGGCCCTCGAGCACGATCTCGAGCGCGGCGGCGCGGCCGACGAGATCGATCAGCCCCTGCATCTCGCCGTAGGCGACCACCAGGCCGAGGTTCTTGACCGGGATGCCGAAGCGGCTCGACTCGCCGCAGATGCGGAGATCGCATACCGCCGCGAGCTCGAGCCCGCCGCCGACGCAGGCGCCGCGGATCGCCGCGACGACTGGATGGCGGCAGCCGACGAGCGCCGCCAACGCCACGCTCACGATCCGGTCGTACTCGCGCGCCTGCTCGACGTTCGCGCGCTCGGTCGCGAACTCGGCGATGTCGGCGCCGGCGGCGAAGGCCTTGTCGCCCGCGCCGCGGAGCACCACGCAGCGGAGCGCCGCGTCCGCGTCGAGCGCCGTGAAGATCTCGCCGAGCGCGCGCCACATGCCCTTGTCGAGCGCGTTGAGACGCTCGGGCTTGTTGAGCGTCACCGTCGCGACGTCGCCGTCGCGCGCGACGAGCACTGCCTCGGGCATTTCCGCCGCCGCCGGCTAGGCCGCCTTGCGCGCCGCCTTGGCGCCCTTGGCGCTGGCGGCGAGAAACTCCATCGCCGCCTGCACGCCCGCTTTCCGGTGCGGCACGCCGGCGAGCTCGAGGCCCATCTCCACGCCGGCGAGCGTGCCGAGGAGCATGAGGTCGTTGAAGTCGCCGAGATGGCCGATCCGGAACACCTTCCCCGCGAGCTTCCCGAGGCCGGTGCCGAGCGACATGTCGAACGCCTCGAGGATGCGCTTGCGAAGCGCGTCGGCGTCGTGCCCCGCGGGCGTCATCACCGCCGTGAGCGAGCTCGAATACTCTTCGGGCACCGCGCACAGCACCTCGAGGCCCCACGCCCGGACCGCGCGCCGCGTCGCTTCGGCGTGCCGATCGTGCCGCGCGAACACGTTCTCGAGGCCCTCCTCGCGCAGCATCGCGAGCGCCTCGCGCAGGCCGTAGAGCAGGTTGGTCGCGGGCGTGTATGGGAAGTAGCCCGCCTTGTTGTTGGCGAGCATCTCGTCCCAGCCCCAGTAGGACCGCGGCAGCTTCGCGCCCTGCGACGCGTTGCGCGCCTTCTCGCTCACGCAGTTGAACGACAGGCCCGGCGGGAGCATCAGCCCCTTCTGCGAGCCGGCCACCGTCACGTCGACGCCCCATTCGTCGTGGCGATAGTCGATCGAGGCGAGCGAGCTGATCGTGTCGACGAGGTAGAGCGCCGGATGGCCGGCGGCGTCGATCGCCTTCCGGATCGCGCCGATGCGGCTCGTGACCCCGGTGGACGTCTCGTTGTGCACCACGCACACGGCTTTGATGGCGTGCGCCTTGTCCTCCTTGAGCTTCACCTCGACGACCGCCGGATCCGCGCCGCGGCGCCAGTCGGTCGCGACGAACTCGCAAACGAGGCCGAGCTTGGTCGCCATCTTCTGCCACAGCAGTGCGAAGTGCCCGGTCTCGAACATCAGCACCTTGTCGCCCGGCGAGAGCGTGTTCACGAGCGCCGCTTCCCAGGCGCCCGTCCCCGAGGCGGGGTAGATCACCACCGGCTGCACCGTCCTGAAGACCTCCTTGAGCCCGTCGAGCACCTCGTGGCCGAGCGCGGCGAACTCGGGGCCGCGGTGGTCGATCGTCGGCCGGTCGATCGCGCGCAGGACGCGATCGGGCACGTTGGTCGGGCCGGGGATCTGGAGGAAATGCCTGCCGCTGCGGTGGCTCATCTGGGGACTCCGCGGAGAACGCCCTGATGTTAGAGGGGCAGCGGGGGCGAGGCAATCTCGGCGCCGCGCGTTTCGTCATCCGGTTCGCCCGCGGCTCGCGGCGCGGCATCGGCGCGAGCGCGGGGGATGGCGGGTATCATGGCAGGCGCTACAGGAGCCGGAAAAATGACGCTCGCGATCGATGTCGTCTCGGATGTCGTCTGTCCTTGGTGCTTCATCGGCAAGCGGCGCCTCGAGGAGGCGCTCGCGCAGTACGCCGCGGAGCGGCCGGACGCGCCCGCCCCCGAAGTCACCTGGCGGCCGTTCCAGCTCAACCCCGGTCTGCCCGCCGAGGGAATGCCGCGCGCCGAGTACATCACGCGGAAGTTCGGCGCGCGGGGCGGCGCGGTCTACGACCGGGTGGCGATGGTCGGGCGCCAGGTCGGCATCGATTTCGCCTTCGACCGCATCATCCGCCAGCCGAACACGCTGGCGGCCCACAGTCTGATCGGGCTCGCCGGGACCCAGGGCCGGCAGGACGCGGTGAAGGAGGCGTTTCTGCGCGCGTACTTCCTCGACGGGGTCGATCTCACCGCGCGCGAAAACCTGGTCGCGATCGCGGCTTCCGCCGGCCTCGACCGCGCGGCGGTCGAGGCGTGCCTGGACGACCCGGAGGCGCGCGCAGCGGTCGCGGCGGAGGACGCGCGCGCGCGCGAGCTCGGGATCGAGGGCGTGCCGTTCTTCATCTTCAATCGCCGCCTCGCGGTGTCGGGCGCGCAACCGTCCGAGGTGCTGCTCGACGCGATGAAGCAGGCGGAGGCCGCGCCGTCGGTCGCGTGAGCCCCGTGCCTGCCTCCTCGTCACGGGGGGCGGGATGGGGCGGGGGTCGGGACGCCAGGGATGTACGAGCTTCAGTTCCACCCGACCGGCGCCGGGGGCGCGGGCCTCGCCGCGCGCCTGCGGCGGGAGCTCCAGGGCGAGGTGCTGTTCGACCGGGCGAGCCGCGGCCGGTACGCGACCGACGCGTCGATCTACCAGATCGAGCCGATCGGCGTGGTCGTGCCCAAGACCGAAAGCGACGCGGTGCGGGCGATGCAGATTGCGCTCGAGGCGGGCGTCCCGATCCTCGCGCGCGGCGCGGGCTCGTCGCAGTGCGGGCAAGCGGTGGGCGCCGCGCTCGTCATCGACAACACCAGGCACCTCAACCAGGTGCTCGAGTTCGATCCGGCGCAGGCGACCGCGACCGTGCAGCCCGGGGTCGTGCTCGACCAGTTGAACGCCTTCCTCCGGCCGCACGGCCTCTGGTTCCCGGTCGACGTGTCGACCTCGGCGCAGGCGACGATCGGCGGCATGACCGGCAACAACTCCTGCGGCTCGCGCTCGATCCGCTACGGCAACATGGTGCACAACGTCCTGGCGGTGGACGCGGTGCTCGCGGACGGCGCGCAGTACCGCTTCGGGCCGAGCGCGGAGCTCGGCGCGGCCCCGGCGGGCTACCGCGCGCTCGTCGACAGGGTTCACGCCATCGTCCGGCGCGAGGCCGACGAGATCGCCGCGCGCTGGCCGAAGGTCCTGCGGCGCGTGCAGGGCTACAACATCGACCTGGTGCAGCCGGGGCCGCCGGACGGCGGCATGGCGCCCCACAACCTCGCGCACCTGCTCGTCGGCTCGGAGGGCACGCTCGCGTACTCGCGCCGCGTCACGCTCAAGCTCGCGCCGATCCCGCGGCACAAGGCGCTCGGCGTGTGCCATTTCCCCACGTTCCACCGGGCGATGGAGTGCACCCAGCACATCGTCAAGCTCGATCCCGACGCGGTGGAGCTGGTCGACCGGACCATGATCGAGCTCGCGCGCGGGAGCGCGGCGTTCGCGCCGATCATCGCGCGCTTCATCCGCGGCGCGCCGGAGGCGATCCTGCTCGTCGAGTTCGCCGGCGAGGAGCGCGATCCCCAGCTCGCGAAGCTCGCGCGCCTCGTCGAGCTGATGGGCGACCTCGGCCTGCCGGCGAGCGTGGTCGAGGTCGCGGACGCGCGGCTGCAGCAGGACATCTGGGAGGTCCGCAAGGCGGGCCTGAACATCATGATGTCGATGAAGGGCGACGGGAAGCCGGTCTCGTTCATCGAAGACTGCGCGGTGCCGCTCGAGCACCTGGCGGAGTACACCGACCGGCTCACCCGGGTGTTCGAGAAGCACGGCACGCGCGGCACGTGGTATGCGCACGCGTCGGTCGGCACGCTGCACGTGCGCCCGGTGCTGAACATGAAGTCGGACGGCGCGAAGAAGATGCGCGCGATCGCCGAGGAAGCGTGCGCGCTGGTGAAGGCGTACAAGGGCGCGGCCTTCTCGGGCGAGCACGGCGACGGGCTGGTGCGCTCCGAATGGATCGCGCCGATCGTCGGCCCCCGGCTCGTCCGCGCGCTCGAGGAGATCAAGGACCTGTTCGATCCCAAGGGCCTGATGAACCCCGGCAAGATCGTGCGGCCGACGAAGATGGACGACGCGTCGCTCTTCCGCTATCGGCCGGGCTACGCGCCGCTGCGGCTGGACGCCGCGCTCGATTGGTCGGAGTGGAGCGTGCCGGGCGCGGCGAGCCAGGGGTTCGCGGCCGCGGTCGAGATGTGCAACAACAACGGCCACTGCCGGAAGTTCGATGCCGGCACGATGTGCCCCTCGTTCCGCGCGACCGGCGACGAGCAGCATCTCACCCGCGGCCGCGCCAACACGCTCCGCCTCGCGCTTTCGGGCCAGCTCGGCCCGGATGGCCTCGCCGCGGACGCGGTGTACGACGCGCTCGATCTCTGCGTGGGCTGCAAGGGCTGCAAGCGCGAGTGCCCGACCGGCGTCGACATGGCGCGCATGAAGATCGAATTCCTCCACCACTACCACGGCCGTCACGGCTGGCCGCTGCAGGACCGCCTCGTCGGCTACCTGCCACGCTATGCGCCGCTCGCCGCGCGGCTCGCGCCGCTCGCGAACCTCCGCGATCGCGTGCCGCTCGTCGCGGCGCTCACCGAGCGTCTGGTCGGCCTGTCGGCGAAGCGCAGCCTGCCGCAATGGCAGCAGCGCCCGTTTCTGCGGTCGGCCGCCGGCCGCTACCAGGTGCGCGCGCCCGAGGACTGCGACGTCGTGCTGCTCGCGGACACGTTCAACAATTACTTCGAGCCGGAGAACGCGGTCGCGGCGCTGCGCGTGCTCGAGGCGGCGCGCCTGCGCGTGCACGTCGCGCGCCCCGCCAAGGGCGGCCGACCGCTCTGCTGCGGCCGCACTTTCCTCGCGGTCGGCATGGTGAACGAGGCGCGGGAGGAAGCGCGGCGCACCCGCGACGCGCTGGCGCCGTACGCCGCGCGCGGCGTTGCGGTCGTCGGGCTGGAGCCGTCCTGCCTGCTCACGCTGCGGGACGAGTTCCGGTCGGTCCTGCCCGGCGCGGAGACCGCGAAGCTCGCCGGCCAGGCGCTGCTCTTCGAGGAGTTCCTCGCCCGCGAAGCCGAGGCCGGCCGGCTGAAGCTCAAGCTCGCCGCACCCGCGCCGGCGAAGGCGCTGCTGCACGGTCACTGCCACCAGAAGGCGTTCGGCGCGATGCCCGCGGTCGAGCGCGCGCTGCGGCTCGTTCCCGGGCTCGAGGTCGAGACGATCGAGGCGAGCTGCTGCGGCATGGCGGGCGCGTTCGGCTACGAGGCGCGCCACTACGAGGTGTCGATGAAGATGGCGGAGGCGGCGCTGCTGCCGAAGGTGCGCGCGGCCGACGACGCGACCCTCGTCGTCGCCGACGGCACGAGCTGCCGGCACCAGATCGCCGACGGCGCGGGGCGCGAGGCGCTGCACGTCGCGCGGGTGCTCGCTCGCGCGCTCGGCTGAACCTCTAGAGTTTTCAAGGCAAAGGCGCAGAGATCCGCAAGGAGCGCCAAGGAAGCCTCGTTCAATCGGAAGGTCGCGCGCTCGGGTACAGTGGGACCTTCGCGTCCTTTGCTCCCTTTGCGTCTTTGCGTTGAGGCTCTTGGTCGTTCATGAACGCCGCCAGACCTACCCTGTTCGCTCGCCTCGCGGGCTTCCTCCGTTTCGTCTTCTGGGGGCTGCTCGTCCTGCTCGTTGCGTCCCAGTTCCTCGGCGCCGGCGGCCTCGAGGCGCGGCGGGCGGAGGCGCTCCAGAAGTTCCAGGCGGAGCGCGGCTCGCGGGTGATCGCGCTGATCCATCGCCAGGACCGCGTCAGCTTCCTCGGCATCCCGGTCGCGAGCTACATCTCGATCGACGATTCCGAGGCGATCCTGCGCGCGATCCGGCTCACGCCCGGCGAGCAGCCGATCGACTTCATCCTGCACAGCCCGGGCGGGCTGGTGCTCGCCTCGGAGCAGATCGCGAACGCGCTCGTCGGGCACAAGGGCCGGGTCACCGTGTTCGTGCCGCACTACGCCATGAGCGGCGGCACGATGATCGCGCTCGCCGCCGACGAGATCGTGATGGACGCGAACGCGGTGCTCGGGCCGGTGGATCCGCAGATCGGCGGGTACCCGGCGGCGTCGCTCATCAAGGTGGCGAAGGAGAAGCCGATCGAGCGCGTCTCCGACGAGACGCTGATCCTCGCCGACCTGTCGGCGAAGGCGCTGGCGCAGGTGCAGGCGTTCGTCACCGAGCTGCTGACCGGCAAGGAGCACTTCACCGCCGCGCAGGCCCAGGCGACCGCCAAAGCCCTCACCGAGGGCCGGTGGACGCACGACTACCCGATCGGCGTGAAGGCCGCGCGGGCGCTCGGGCTCAGGGTCTCGACCGACATGCCGCGTGCGGTGTACGACATCATGGAGCTGTATCCGCAGGCGCCGGGGAAGCGGCCGACCGTGCTGTATCTCGAGCCGCCGCGCGGCCTCCCGGACGCCGGCGGCGCCGACGCGCCCGCGGCCCCGTCGCAGCCGGCGCCGCCGGCGCGCGGCCCGGGGAAGTGATCGCGTCCGGCGCGCCGACGTGCCGACCGCGGCGGACTGGCCGACGCTCGCCGCGCTGGCGCTGATCGCGTTCGCCGGCTCGGTCGTCTACGGCGTCACCGGCTTCGGCTCGGCGCTGGTGACGATCCCGCTCGCGACGCACCTCGTGCCGCTGCCGTTCGCGCTCGCCATGTTCGCCGTCGTCGACCTCGCGAACGCGCTGCGCGTCGGCCTCGAGAGCCCGCGCCACGCGGTGCGGGCAGAGATCGCGCGCATGGCGCCGATGATCGTGGTGGGCGTGATCCTCGGGGTCACGGCGCTCGTCAACCTCCCGCGCCGGGCCGGGATGCTCGCGCTCGGGCTCTTCGTCGCGAGCTATGCGCTCTACAGCCTCACGCGGCGCGCGAGCTTCGGGATCGTGAGCCGGCGCTTCGCGTACCTAGCCGGCGCCGCGGGCGGCGTCACTGGCACGCTCTTCGGCGCCGGCGGGCCGCCGTACGCCATCTACCTCTCGCACCGGCCGCTGACGAAGGAGGAGTTCCGGGCGACGCTGAGCCTCACCTCGATCTGCAGCATCGGCCTGCGCGTGATCGCCTTCATCGCGACGGGGCTCTTGCTCGATCTACGGGCCTGGATCGCCGCAGCGGTCGCCATCCCCGCGGCGATGCTCGGCCTGGCGGCCGCGACGCGGCTCTTCCGGCGCATCTCGCGCACGACCCTCACCCGCCTCGTCGCGCTGCTCCTGCTCGCGACCGGCGGGTCGCTCGTCGTGCGGGCGCTGGGCGGCTAGAGTGGCGCCGAGCGGGGCTCTGGGACAACTCAGGAAGCCTTGCTTCTTCATGAGGTTACCGTTGACGACCCAAAGCTATTAAAGCTAAGCTTGGTTAGCTTAAATAACCAACCCGACAATAGAGCAAACTTGATTAGCGGCGGCGCGGATGCATCGGGGGCCGACAGGGCAGTACGAAACCATCGCCACCGTCGGCGGGGAGATCGCCCGCGCTTTCATCCCGGCGCCCCTGCCGCCAGCCCCGCCGCTCGCGCCGACGCCCGAACTCCGCGAATCGCTGGACGAGGCGCTCCTTGCGCTTGGCCGGCTGGACAGCGTCTCGACTTTGCTGCCCGGGACGGAGCTCTTCCTGTACAGCTACGTTCGGAAGGAAGCGGTGCTGTCCTCCCAGATCGAGGGAACGCAATCATCGCTTTCCGACCTGCTGCTCTTCGAGCTGGACGAGGCGCCGGGTGTCCCGGTCGAGGACGTGGTCGAGGTGTCCAACTGCGTTGCCGCGCTCGAGCATGGTCTGACGCGCATCCGCGGGGGCTTCCCGCTATCCAACCGCCTCTTGCGGGAAGCCCATCGTGTCCTGCTCGCGAAGGGCCGCGGGGCTGACAAGCAGCCCGGAGAGTTCCGACGCTCGCAGAACTGGATCGGCAGCTCGCGCCCCGGGAATGCCGTTTTCGTGCCGCCTCCCGCGGAACGGGTGGAGGAGTGCATGGGGGCGCTCGAGCAGTTCCTGCACAACCAGCCGGAACGCGTGCCGGCGCTCGTCAAGGCGGCGCTGGCGCACGTCCAGTTCGAAACCGTTCATCCGTTTCTCGACGGCAACGGCCGCGTCGGGCGGCTCCTCATTACGCTGCTGCTGTGCGCGGAAGGCGTCCTGCGCGAACCGCTTCTCTATCTCAGCCTCTATCTCAAGCAGCACCGGGAGCGCTATTACGAGCTGCTGAACACCGTGCGCCGGGACGGCGATTGGGAGGCGTGGCTCAGCTTCTTCGCCGACGCGGTCCGCGCGACCGCGGCTGCCGCCGTGGACACCGCGCGCGCGCTCGTCGAAATGTTCGCTTCGGATCGCGAGCGGATCCGCAGCCTCGGGCGGGGTGGCCTCTCCGCGCTTCAGGTGCATCACGAGCTGCAGCGGCGCCCGCTGTGCAACATCACTTCGCTCGTGTCCGCGACGGGTCTCTCGACGCCCACGATTGCAAAGGCGGTCGAAGCATTGATGCGGCTCGAAATCGTCCGCGAGGTCACCGGGCGGCGGCGGAACCGAGTGTTCGCGTATGGGCAGTACATCGACACGCTGAACCGGGGCACCGAGCGGCCCTCGGCGGCACGCGAGGGCGCGCGCCCCCGAGAATAGCCTCACGCGGGAACGTCCGGATCGATCTGGCGCTCGAGCCAGGCGATCTGATCCTTGAGGAGGAGCTTGCGGCGCTTCAGGCGCTGCAGCTGGAGCTGGTCGTGGACCAGCGCGTCGCCGAGCCGCTTGATGACGTCGTCAAGGTCGCGGTGCTCGATCTTGAGCTGCAGGATGCGCTGCTCGAGCATGGCGCGCTCGACGTCGTTCATCGCCGCCGTCCCCGTCCATTCGGAGAATTCTAACGCCCCGGCGCGGCGCGCCGCACGACGTTCCCCTCGCCCGCGTCAGCGGGCGAGGGGCTAGGGGTGAGGGCACGCGGGAGCGGGGTTGGGGTCGAGGGCTAGCGCTGCCGCCTGCTCCACGCGAAGAGGAGCACGCCCGCTGCGATCATCGGGAGCGACAGCCACTGCCCCATGCTCAAGCCGAGCGCGAGCAGCCCGAGGAACTCGTCCGGCTCGCGGAAGAACTCGACCGCGAACCGCGCGCAGCCGTAGCCGATCAGGAACAGCGCCGACACCGCGCCGGCCGGCCGCGGCTTGGCCGAGTAGAGCCACAGCAGCACGAACAGCGCCACGCCTTCGAGCGCGAACTGATAGAGCTGCGACGGGTGGCGCGGCAGCGGGCCGGCCGCCGGGTTCGGGAAGACCATCCCCCAGGACACGTCGGTGACCCGCCCCCACAGCTCGCCGTTGATGAAGTTGCCGAGACGGCCCGCGGCGAGCGCGAGCGGGCTCAGCGGCGCGAAGAAATCGGTGACCTCGAGCCAGCGCAGGCCGTGCTTGCGCGCGACCCACCAGATGGCGAGGAGCACGCCGAGGAATCCGCCGTGGAACGCCATGCCGCCCTGCCACACGGCGAAGATCTCGAGCGGGTGCTGAAGGTAGTAGCCGGGCTTGTAGAAGAGCACGTAGCCGAGCCGGCCGCCGACGATCACCCCGAGCACGCAGAAGAACAGCAGGTCATCGAGCGCGTGCACGGTCACCCGGCCCGACGCGCCGCGCGCGATCCGCAGCCGGCCGAGCCCGTACGCGAGCGCGAAGCCGACCAGATACATCAGCCCGTACCAGCGGATCGCGAGCGGGCCGAGCTGGACGGCGACCGGATCGAAATTCGGATGCGTGAGCACGCGCGAAGAATGCCCGATTGCGCCGGTGCGGTCGAGCGCTCGGGCGTGGCGGGTAGAATGCGCCGCCCATGTCCCGCGCCGACGCGCACGATCCGCTCGCGCCGTTCCGGTCCCGCGACTATCGGCGCTTCTCGGGCATGGCGCTGCTCGCCGCGCTGATCGAGCGCTCGCAGGGCGTGGCGATCGGCTGGGACGTCTACGAGCGCACCGGGTCGGCGCTCGCGCTCGGCGCGCTCGGCCTCGCGCAGTTCCTGCCGGTCCTCGCGCTGTTCCTGCCCGCGGGCGGCCTCGCGGACCGCTTCGACCGGCGCTGGGTCGTGGTGCTGAGCTTCGCGGCGTGGGGAGCGGCCAACCTGCTGCTCGCGGTCACGTCGCTCGCCGGGGCGCACGCCGCCTGGATCTACGTCGCCGCGGCCGGCCTCGGCTCGGCGCTCGTGATCAACCGGCCGGCGCGCGACGCGCTGCTCGCGCAGCTCGTGCCGCCCGCGCTCCTCGCGCGCGCGGTGACCTGGAACTCGGGCCTGTTCCAGTTCGCCTCGATCGCCGGCCCGGCGGCGGCGGGGACCCTGATCGCCGCGACCGGGACGGCGAGCTCCGTGTACCTCGCGAACGTCACCTTTGCCGTGCTTGCGGCGGCAATGGCGCTCGCCATCCGCAGGCAGCCAGTCCAGCTCGCCGCGCGCGCGCGGTCGCTGCGCGACCTGTTCGCGGGCGTCGAGCACGTGTGGCGCACCAAGCCCATCCTCGGCGTGATCACGCTCGATCTGTTCGCGGTGCTGTTCGGCGGCGCCACCGCGCTCTTCCCGATCTTCGCGAAGGACATCCTGCACGTCGGCCCCGGGGGTCTCGGCTGGCTCGCGGCGGCGCCGGCGAACGGGGCGCTCGCGATGGCGGTCGCGCAAGGCGCGGCGCCGCCGCTGCGCCGCGCCGGCGCGGTGTTCGTGTGGGCGGTCGCCGGCTATGGGCTGGCGATGATCGTGTTCGGGCTGTCGAGTGCGTTCTGGCTGTCGCTCGCCGCGCTCGTCGCGGCCGGCGCGCTCGACAACCTGAGCGTGGTGATCCGGGCGACGGTGGTGCAGCTCCATACGCCCGACGCGCTGCGCGGCCGGGTCTCGGCCGTCAATCGCGTGTTCATCAGCTCCTCGAACGAGGTGGGCGCGTTCGAGTCCGGCGTCGTCGCTGCGCTGATCGGCCCGGTGCCCACGGTCGTGCTGGGGGGTGCGGCGACGATCGCGTTCGTGCTCGGCGCGCTGCGCCTCTTCCCGGATCTGCGGCGGCTCGGCGGGCTCGGCGAGCGCTAGCCCGTCGACTCCTCCGCGACCGTCTTCCGCCGCCGGAGATAGGGGAGCAGGAGCGAGAGCACGAGGAGCAGCCAGAGCACGTTCCCGAGCGTCGACGAGAACAGGATCGAGAGATCGCCCTGCGAGATCCGCAGCGCGCGCACCAGATACTGCTCGAAGAGCGGCCCGATGATGATGCCGATCAGCAGCGCCGTGACGTGATAGCCGGTCTTGCGGGCGATGTAGCCGAGCACGCCGAAGGCGAGCGCGAGCCCCATGTCGAACAGATACTCGCGGTCGCCGAACGCGCCGACGATGGTGCAGGCGACGATGATCGGGACGAGATAGCTCGTGGAGACGAGCGTGACGCGCGCCATGTAACGGGCGAGCGGTAAGATGGTGAGCAACATGAACACGTAGGCGACGACCATCGCCACGAACACCCCGTAGGCGAGCTTCGGGTTGTCGATGAACAGCCGCGGGCCGAGCACCACGCCGTGGTACTGGAGCACGATCATCATCACCGCGGCGGTGCTGCCGCCCGGGACGCCGATCGCCATCAGCGGCACGAGGGTCCCCGAGGTCACCCCGTTGTTCGCCGACTCGGGCGCGAGCACGCCCGCCGGGTGACCGGTGCCGTACTTCTCGGGGGTCTTCGAGAACATGCGCGACTGCTGGTAGGCGACGAACGCGGCGATGCTCGCGCCGGCGCCGGGGATCACGCCGATGAAGAGCCCGACGAAGCCGGTCCAGACGATCTGCCACCAACCCTGGGCCGAGAGCCGCAGGCCCTCGAGGGTCGCCGCCCAGCTCGAGCGCGCGTCGCGGGATTTGCCGTTCGTCTGGGCGATCGTCTCCTGCTCGATCATCACAAGGGCTTCCGAGATCGCGAACAGGCCGATCAGCGCCGGCACCAGCGGCACCCCGTCGAGAAGCTCGATGAAGCCGAAGTTGGCGCGCGGGGTCGAGTAGATGTGGTCGGTGCCGATCGCGCCGAGGAGCAGCCCGAACATGCCGGCGATCAGCCCCTTCAGCGTGTCCTGCGCGGCGATGACGGCGATCAGCCCCAGGCCGAACAGCATGACGACCACCATCTCGACGCTGCGCATCACGTAGCCGATCTGCGCGAGCCACGGCAGCGCCGCGACCGTGGCGATCGAGGTGATGAGCCCGCCGAAGACCGACGACGTGAAGCACAGCACGAGCGCCTGCTGCCCTCGGCCCTGGCGGGCCATCTGGTAGCCGTCGAGCGTCGTCGCCGCGGCGCCGCCGGTGCCGGGGATGTTCACGAGAATCGCCGGGACTCCGCCGCCGAGATGCGTCGCGCAGTAGAGCGACACCATGAAGACGAGCGCCTTGTCGACCTCCATGGTGAGCGTGAGCGGCAGCAGGATGATCAGCGTGTTCTGCGCGCTGAAGCCGGGAATCGCACCGACCACCACGCCCGCGACCACCGCCGGGACGATGATCCACCAGTAGCCGAAGTTGGCCACGACCAGGTCGACGAGCAGCCCGAAATCCCAGCTCATGGGGCGGCGCGGGTCAGAACAGCCCGGAGAGCAGCCGCTCGATCGGGCCGCGCGGCATGCGCGTGTTGAGCAGCGCGACGAACAGCAGGTAGGCCGCCGCGGACACGGTCGCCGCGGTCACGAGGATCGCCCGCCAGCTGCCGGCCTGCAGCAGGAACATGAGCGCGGCGGTGAGCGCGAACAGCCCGAGCGTGAGGCCGAGCCACGGCACCAGCGCGATGAACAGCACGCAGAGCAGGACGATCCCGAAGCGCTGGCGGCCGTGGGGGGACGGCCCGACCAGCCCGGCGAACGAGAGCGTCGCCCTGCCGCGCGCGAGCTTCAGCGCGACGCGCGCGACGAAGAGCGCGATCAGGGCGAGGAGCGCGCCGCCGACGAGGACGCCGGTGGCCTTCGCCTCCCAGGCGAGATCCCAGACCGACGCGAAGAAGTAGATCGCGAACGCGACGCCGAGCGCCGGGATGACGAGGTCGGTCCCGACCTTCTCCGGCGCGTCGTCCGGGCCCCGCGACCTCGCCATCGCGCTGCCGCCCGGCCTAGCTCTTCTTCTTGGCCGTGAGCAGCTCGCGGTACCGGTTCCCGAGCTCGATCATCGCCTCCGTGTACTCGGTGCAGGCGGCCCGGTCGCCGTAGGCCGCCTGGCGCCAGTCGCCGGCGGTCTTCTCGTAGAGGTCCTTGAACGCCGGATCGGCGAAGACCTCCTTCGCCGTCTGGTTGAGCTTCTGGAAGCGGTCGGGGTACTTGGCCGCCGCCTCGCTGTGGATCGCCCAGGCGCGCGACGAGTACAGGCTGGGAATCTTGGTGCCGAACACCTTGTTGACCGGCGGCGCGTCGGCGCTCCGGTCGGCGAGCCGGTTGGTGTCGTTGAACACGCCGAGCACTCGCGCCTTTTCGCCGAGCCTGATCGGCTCGGCGATCGGCAGCGCGCCGCAGTCGACCTCGCCGTTCAGCACCGCGACCGAGGTCGGATTGCCACCGCCGTAGGGCACCAGGTTGAACTTCGCGCCGGTCGCGTCGCCGAGCGCGAGCACGCCGATCGAGGCCGGGTGCGGGAGCCGGCTGACCCCGACGGTCACGGTGCGCTTCTTCGCCTCGGCGACGAGGTCCTCGACGCGCCGGAACGGGCTCTGCGTGCGCACGTACACCACGCTGTCGTCGATGTCGATGCGGCAGAAGTAGAAATAGTCGCCGGGAAACTTGTACTTCGGCTGCTGCAGGACGTACATGAGGGTCTCCGGCCCCATGTTCCCGAACAGCAGGTTGTAGGCGTCCTTGTCGCGCCGGCTGGTGTACACCTCGTAGCCGACCTGGCCGGCGCCGCCGGGGAAGAAGTCGAACTCGAGCGCCGCGCCCAGCATCTTCCGCCACGTGTCGCTGAACGCGCGGGCGAGCCGGTCGGCGCCGCCGCCCGGCGCGGTGGGGATGACCACCTTGAGGTTGCGTTCGGGATAGGCCGCCCAGGCGCGCCCGAGCGGCGCTCCGGCGAGCGCCGTGGTCGCGACCGTCGCCAATCCGGCCTTCAGGGCGTCGCGGCGCGTGTACGTCTTCATGAGACCTCCTCCTTCGTCTTCCGCCGGCGCCGCCCGGGGCGCGGCGGATGGTTCGTATCGATTCTCGCCGGCGCGGACCGCGCTCAATCGCCGCGGTACGCCGGCTCGGGCTGGGTGAAGAACGAGTGCAGGATGTGGTACGCCGTCTTGTAGTTCTTCTGCTGGAAGCTCGCGTGCGCGATCCCGGCCATGACCGCGAACTGCTTGTCCGGGTTCGGCAGCCGCTTGAAGAACTCGACGAGGTCGTCGAAGCCGGCGATGCCGTCGTACTCGCCGCGCATGACGATCGTCGGCACCGGGATCTTCGCCGGATCGACGAGCGGCAGCTTGGAGCACATGTCGACGTAGGTGCCGGTGGGCACCGAGTCGTCGAGCGCGAGGATCGCGTCGGCGAACGCGCTGATCGTCGCGTCGTCGGCCGTGCCCGGGTGGTCGCGCGTGAAGATGCTCTGCACGAACGCGCGGTCGATCGGGCGCCGGTTCTTGGAAGCGTACTCGGGCAGCTTCTTGCGGCGTTGCTCCAGCGTCGGGCTGCCTTCGCCGGTCCACACGAAGGCGTCGAGCGCAAGCCGTGCCACGCGCTCCGGGTGGCGCTGCGCGAAGAGCGCCGCCTTCAGCGCACCCGAGGAGATCCCGTAGACGAGCAGCCGCTGCGCCCCGGTCGTCTGCAGGAGGTACTGCGTGCCGGCGGCGAGGTCGTCGGCGCCGTTCGCGATGTCGCAGTTGATCGGGCGGTGCTTGTCCGAGCGGCCGTAGCCCTCGTTGTCCATGCACCAGGTGTCGAAGCCGCGCGCGGCGAACCAGTCCATCACCGACGAATCCGGCCGGCCGGGCACTTGCAGGTCGAAGGTCGGCTGGGAGCCCATCGAGGAGCCGTGGACGAAGAGCACCGTGCCGCGCTTCGCCCCGCCGCCGGCGGGCGGCTTCTGCCAGAGGAACAGCCGCACGTCCCCCTTGCGGGTCCAGTGCTCGCGGCCGGTGGTGGCCGCCCGGCCGGCGACTGCGCCCTCGTTCATGCCCGCCTCCTCCGCGTACGAGGCGCGAAGTCTACGACGGAATCAGGCCGGCTCGCGAGCGGCGCGGGCGGTAGCGCGCGCGAGCCCGACGAAGGCTTGCACCGCCGGGGCGTCGTCCGCCGCGCGCCAGGCGACGCCGATCTCGACGCGGGCGGCGCGGTCGGTGAGCGGGCGATAAACGACCCCGGCGCGCCGGAGCTTGCGGAGCGCCGCGGGCACGAGCGCGATCCCCATTCCGGCCGCGACCAGGCTGATGATGGTCTGCATCTGGATCGCTTCCTGCGCGACGCGCGGCGCGAACCCGGCGCGCCGGCAGACGCCGACGATCGCGTCGTGGAGCGAGGTCCCCACCCGGCGCGGGAACAGGATGAACGGCTCGTGCCGGAGGGCGCCGACCGCGACGGGCCCCTTGCCGCCCCGGCCCGCCGGCAACGCGGCGACCAGCGTGTCGTGGAGGAGCGGGGCGTACTCGAGGCCCGGCGCCTCCACCGGCGGGAGCACCAGTCCGACGTCGAGCTCCCCTTGCGCGAGCGCCCCGAGCTGAACGTCGCTAGTGGCTTCCTGCAGGACGAGCTTGATGCCGGGGTGCCGCCGGCGGAACTCGGGGGCGAGCTGGGGGAGCAGGTTGTAGGCGGCGACGCTGATGAACCCGAGCGCGAGCGTCCCGACCGCGCCGGCCGCGAGCCGGCGGGCGCCCGCCTGGAGCGCGTCCGCGTCGCGGAGCAGCCGCCGCGCCTCCGGCAGCAGCGCGGCGCCGGCCGCGGTGAGACGGACCGAGCGGCGGGTGCGGCTGAAGAGCGGGGCGCCGAGCTCGTCCTCGAGGGCGCGGATCTGGCGCGAGAGCGGAGGCTGCGAGATGTGCAGCCGTTCGGCGGCGCGGCCGAAGCTCAGGTGCTCGGCGACGGCGACGAAGTAGCGGAGGTGGCGCAGCTCCATTGATGCTGTCGGAGTATCACAGGTGGATTTTAATGTATTGGACGGTATCAACGGGCCACGGCTAGAGTCCGTAGCGTGCAGCGCGCCCAGGCGATAGCGCCGAGCGCCGCGGCGGCCTACGCGGCACTCGCCCTGACCTCCCTGCTCTGGTCCGGAAACACGCTCACCGGCCGGGCGCTGCACGACGCCATCCCGCCGGCGGCGTTCTCGTTCTGGCGCTGGGCGCTGATCCTCGCGCTGCTCGCGCCGTTCGTCGCCGGCGAGCTCGTGCGCCACCGCGCGACGCTGCGGCGCGCGTGGCCGATGCTCGCGGCGCTCGGGCTGATGGGCACCGCGCTGTATCACGCGCTCGTCTTCTGGGCGCTCCACTACACCGCCGCGATCAACGCGCAGCTGCTCAACTCGACCATCCCGCTGTGGGTGCTGCTGATCGCCTGGCTCGCGCTCGGCGCCCGGCCGACCCGGCGCGAGTGGCTCGGCCTCGCGGTGTCCGCGACCGGCGTCGCCGCGATCCTGGCGCGCGGCGAATGGGACCGGCTCGCCCGGCTCGAGCTGAACGCCGGCGACCTGCTGATGCTGGCGGCGATGATCGTGTGGTCGGTCTACACGCTGTGCCTGCCGCGGCGGCCGCTCGAGCTGTCGGCGTTCGCGTACACGTTCGTCGCCGGCGCGTTCGGGCTCGCCGGGCTCGCGCCGCTCTATGCGTGGGAGCTCGCCGCCGGCGGCGGGACTTTCCCGCTCAGCGCCGAGGTCGTCGCCGGCATCCTGTACACGGCGGTGCTCGCCTCGATCGTCGCGACCGCGACCTTCAACTTCGGCGTCGACGGGGTGGGCGCGGCCCGCGCGTCGTTCTTCACCCATCTCGTGCCGGTGTTCGGTGCGGTGCTCGGCGTGCTGCTGCTCGGCGAGCCGGTGGGCTGGTACCACCTCGCCGGCTTCGCGCTCATCCTCGCCGGGATCGCGCTCGCCACCCGCGTGCCCTGGCGGCTGGGGAGCGCACGCGGCGCGGGCTAGACTTCAGTCGCAACCACCTCGGAGGAGCGAACCATGGTCAAGCCGAAAACAGCTCTGCCCCCGAACTGGCGCTCGCGCACCATCACCCAGGGCGTCGCGCGCTCGCCGAACCGCGCGATGCTGCGGGCGGTCGGCTTCGGCGACCGCGACTTCGAGAAGCCGATCGTCGGCGTGGCGAACGGCCACTCGAACATGAACCCGTGCAACGCCGGGATCCAGCCGCTCGTCGACCGGGCGATGAAGGCGCTCCGCGAGGCGGGCGCCATGCCGCAGGCGTTCGGCTTCCCGACGGTGACCGACGGCATCGGCATGGGCACCGAGGGAATGAAGTACTCGCTCGTCTCGCGCGAGGTGATCGCCGATGCGATCGAGACGGCGGTGAACGGCCAGCTCATGGACGGCGTGCTCTGCGTCGGCGGGTGCGACAAGAACATGCCCGGCGCCATGATGGCGATGGCGCGCATCAACGTGCCGGGGCTCTTCGTCTACGCCGGCACGATCAAGCCGGGCTTCTGGAAGGGCGAGAAGCTGACGATCGTCTCGCCGTTCGAGGCGGTCGGCGCGTTCACCGCCGGCCGGATGTCGCAGGAGGACTTCGAGGGCATCGAGAAGAACGCGTGCCCGTCGGTCGGCGCCTGCGGCGGCCAGTACACCGCGAACACGATGTCCTCGTCGTTCGAGGCGCTCGGCATGAGCCTGCTCGGCAGCTCGCAGCTCGCCTCGCCCGACCCCGAGAAGGCCGACTCGGCCGCCGACTCGGCGCGGGTCCTGGTGGACGCGATCAAGCGGCAGCTCCGCCCGCGCGACATCATCACCCGCAAGTCGATCGAGAACGCGGTCGCGCTCGTGATGGCGACCGGCGGCTCGACCAACGCGGTGCTCCACTATCTCGCGATCGCCGCCGCGGCTGGCGTGAAGTGGACGATCGACGACTTCGAGCGTGTGCGGCGCAAGGTGCCGGTCCTGTGCAACCTCAAGCCCTCGGGCCCCTACGTCGCGACCGACTTTCACGCCGCGGGCGGCGTGCCGCAGGTGCTGAAGATGCTGCTCGTCCAGGGCCTGGTGCGCGGCGACTGCCGCACGATCACCGGCCGGACGCTCGCCGAGGAGCTCGCGCAGGTCCCCGACGAGCCGCGCTCCGACCAGGACGTCATTCGGCCGTGGTCGAAGCCGCTGTACGCGCAAGGCCACCTCGCGATCCTCAAAGGCAACCTCGCCCCCGAGGGCTGCGTCGCCAAGATCACCGGCCTCAAGAAGACCTCGATCACCGGACCGGCGCGCGTGTTCGACTCCGAGCACGCGTGCATGACCGCGATCATGGCGCGCAAGATCAAGCCGGGTGACGTGATCGTGATCCGCTACGAAGGGCCGAAGGGCGGGCCCGGCATGCAGGAGATGCTGGCGCCGACCTCGGCGCTGATCGGCCAGGGCCTGGGCGAGTCGGTCGGCCTCATCACCGACGGCCGCTTCTCCGGCGGCACCTGGGGCATGGTGGTCGGGCACGTCGCGCCCGAGGCGTTCGTCGGCGGCCCGATCGCGCTGGTGAAGGAGGGCGACTCGATCACGATCGACGCGGCCAAGCGGCTGATCCGGGTCAACGTCTCCGCCGCGGAGCTCGCCAAGCGCCGCAAGAAGTGGAAGGCGCCCAAGCCGCGCTACACGCACGGCGTGATGGCGAAGTACACGCGACTCGTCTCGACGGCGAGCCGTGGGGCCATTACAGATGGTGCGTAAGCGCACGACGTTCCCCTCTCCCGCGCCGTGCGCGGCGTGGGAGAGGGGCTAGGGGTGAGGGCGCGTAACCACGCCCCGCGTCCGTCCGCTGCTCGAAGCGGGCCCCGCCTGAGGTAAGCTCCCGCCGCAGGCGCCGGCGAGGCCGGGGGAGGCGGCATGCGATCGGTCCTGGTCGCGAATCCGAAGGGCGGCAGCGGGAAGACCACGCTCGCGACCAATCTCGCGGGCTATCTCGCCTCCGCGCGCGAGGTCGTGTGTCTCTGGGACCTCGACCGCCAGCATTCGGCCATGGAATGGCTGCGGCTGCGGCCGAACCACCTGCCGCGGATCATCCGGCTCGACGAGCGCGACGCCGCGCCGCGCAAGTCCGAGTGGCTCGTGCTCGACTCGCCGGCGGGGCTGCACGGCAAGCGGCTGACCGAGCTCGTGAAGCAGGCGAACAAGGTGCTGGTGCCGATCCAGCCGTCGGTGTTCGACATCGCCGCGACGCGCGCCTTCCTCGCCGCTCTCGCCGAGGAGAAGGCGGTGCGCAAGCAGCGCGCCTTCGTCGGCGTCGTCGGCATGCGGGTCGATCCGCGCACCCGCGCGGCGACCCAGCTCATCACCTATCTCCGCGACCACGACACGCCGCTCGTCGGCTGGCTGCACGACACGCAGCTCTACGCCAACGCCGCGTTCCTCGGCTTCTCGATCTTCGACCTCGCCCCCTCGCAATACGAGCGCGAAGCGGCGTTCTGGCAGCCGATCGTCGACTGGGTGCGCGAGGAGTGACGTCGAACCGACGTAGCGGCGACGCTTGCCAGCGGGGCACGCGCGCCCTGGAACTGCAATAGGATCGACTGCGGAGGCGCGAAATGTCCAAGCACAGCGAGCAGTTCAGAGCACCCGGCTCGGCGGGCGAGACCGCGCGGCTCTGCAGCGAGGTCCTACGCTCGCTCGGCTGGCAGGTCATCGAGTCCGGGGGCGCCCTCGTGGCGAGCGAGGTCCAGAATCCCCTCGCGATGCATTCGCCCGCCCAGCTCGAGATTCGCTTCGCGCCCGATGCCGCCGGCGGAACGCGCGTCGTCGTCGCCGGCTCGATCTTCGGTTTCGGGCCTTTTCAGTCCCGGCATCTGCAGCAGGCCATGGCGCGTTTCCGCGCGCGCGCCGAGCAGTCCATCAGTCGCGCGCCGGCGCCCGCCGCGGTTCCGCCCGCAGCGTCCCCGCCCGCGGGCGGGATGGCGTCACGGGAGGTCGTCGTCAACGGCGCGCGGCTCGGCGACGAGGCGCTCCGCCAACTGGAGAGCCGCTTTCAGGCGACCGTGCCGGCAGGGACGTACTGGTACGACAAGGTTTCCGGGGCATGGGGCCAGCAGGGCGGGCCTGCGCTCGGCTTGACCCTTCCGGGCCTCGAGGTCGGCGGCCCGCTCCGCGCCGATGCGTCGAATGGGAACACCGGCGTGTTCATCAACGGGCGCGAGCTGCACTATTTGGACGTGCTCGGCCTGCAGCAGATCGCGGGGGGCGCCGTCAGTCCCGGGCGCTACTGGGTGGACGCGCAGGGAAACGGCGGCCATGAAGGCGGCCCGGCGCTTTTCAATCTCCGGCTCATGGCGCAGCAGGCCGCCGCGGCGCGCGGCGGGCTCTGGACCGTGCCCGGCACCGCGGGCGTCGGCGAGAGCTACGGCGGCGGCGCGTGGGCGTACGGGAACGCCAACACCGGCATCGGCGTCCTCAGCGACGGCGAGGGCGGGATGATGATCTTCAACCGCTAGCGCTTCGCGGCGGCGGCTGATGACACTGACCGGACTGCGCAGCGTCGAGCTCGGCGTCACCGACGTCGCCGCCGCGGCGCGCTTCTACACCGAGGTGTGGGGCCTCGCGCCGGTCGCGTCGCCCGGCGCCGCGGTTTACCTCCGTGGCAGCGGGGCGCCGCATTACCTGGTCGCGCTCCACCCGCGCGCAACACCCGAGCTGCTCGCGGTGACCTTCAGCGCGCACAGCCGCGCGGACATCGATGCGCTCCATGCCGCGTTGCGGCGCGCCGCGGTGGGCGCGGTCGGCGCGCCGGCGCCGATCGCGGAGCCCGGCGGCGGCTACGGCTTCGCGTTCATGGACCCCGAGGGTCGGATCTTCCGCGCCATCGCCGGCGCCGCTGAGCACCCCGACGCCGGCGACGCGCCCGCCCGGCCGCGCGAGCTCGCGCACGTGGTGCTGAACTCGGCCGACGTGGCGCGCGCGACCGCGTTCTTCGTCGACGTCCTGGGCTTCCGTCTCACCGATCAGACCCGAATGATGGATTTCATCACCTGCAACGATCATCACCACAACGTCGCGTTCGCGCACGCCGATGGCGCCACGCTGAACCACGTCGCCTTCGAGGTCCCCGACCTCGAGTCGGTGATGCGCGGCGCCGGGCGCCTGCGCGACCACGGCTACCGCATCGAGTGGGGCGTGGGCCGCCACGGTCCGGGCAACAACGTGTTCGCCTACTTCATCGGGCCGGAGGACTTCGTCGTCGAGTACACCGCGGAGGTCGCGCGGGTCGATGCGACCTACCGCGTCGGTCGGCCCGACGACTGGCGGTGGCCGCCGGGGCGGGTCGATCACTGGGGGGTGAGCGATCCGCCGTCCGAGCGGTTGAAGGCGGCGCAGCGGCGCATCCGCTTCGCCGGGTCGCTGGCGGTCGCCTGATGGGCGAGTTCGGGATCGGCCAGCCGGTCGCGCGGTTCGAGGATCCGCGGCTCCTGCGCGGCCAGGGGCGGTTCGTCAACGACGTCAACCTGGCGGGGCAGGCGTACGCCTACGTGCTGCGCTCGCCGCACGCTCACGCGCGCATCCGGTCGATCGACACCGCGGCCGCCGCGGCGGCACCGGGCGTGCTCGCCGTGTACACCGGCGACGACCTGGCGGCGGACGGGCTGGGCACGACCAGCATGGCGCTCAAGCGCCAGCGGCCCGACGGCTCGCCGATGTTCGCGCCGCCGCACCCCGGGCTCGCGCGCGGCCGCGTCCGCTTCGTCGGCGATCCGGTCGCGCTCGTCGTCGCCGAGTCGGTCGTCCAGGCGAAGGACGCCGCCGAGCTGGTCGCGGTCGACTACGAGCCGTTGCCGTCGGTCACCGCCACCGCGGAGGCCGCCCGCCCGGGCGCGCCCCCGGTCTGGGACGAGTGTCCGGACAACGTCTCGAACGTGTGGGAGATCGGCGACCGGACGGCGACCGACGCGGCGTTCGCCCGCGCCGCGCACGTCGTGCGCGGGCGCTACGTGATCAGCCGGGTGCACGCGCAGTTCATGGAGCCGCGCGGCGCGCTCGGCGCCTACGACCCGGGCGACGACCGTTTCACGCTCTACGCCGACGTGCAGTACCCGCACCGCGTGCGCAACCTCCTCGCCGCCGAGATCTTCCGGATCCCCGAGCATCGCGTGCGGGTGATCGCGAACGACGTCGGCGGCAGCTTCGGCGCCAAGGGCTGGCAGTCCCCGGAGCACCGGCTCGTGCTGTGGGCGGCGCGCAGGCTCGGCCGGCCGGTGAAGTGGACGTGCGAGCGGAGCGAGGCGCAGCTCGCCGACGAGCACGCGCGCGACCGGATCACCGAGGCCGAGCTCGCGCTGGATCGGGATGGCAAGTTCCTTGCGCTCCGCGCGCGCACGACGGCGAACATCGGCGCGTACATCAGCTCGGAGCGCAATCTCCTCGGCACGTTCGGCCACGTCGGCACGATGGCCGGGGTGTACGTGTTCGGGGCGGCGCACGCGCACGTGACGTGCGTGTTGACGCACACCGCGTCGGCGGCGCCTTATCGCGGCAACGGCCGGCCGGAGTCGACGTACGTGATCGAGCGGCTGGTCGACGACGCGGCCCGCGAGCTCGGCGTGGACCCCGTCGAGCTGCGGCGGCGCAACCTCATCCCCGCCGCCGCCCTGCCCTACAAGAACGCGTTCGGCTGGACCTACGACACCGGCGATTACGCGCGGAGCATGCAGCTCGCGCTGGAGGAGGCCGACCACGCGGGCTTCGCCGCGCGGCGCGAGGCGTCGCGGCGCGCCGGCCGGCTGCGGGGCATCGGCGTCGCGAACGCGATCGAGCGCGCGGCAGCACCCGGGCTCGAGTACGCGGAGATCCGCTTCGATCCGAGCGGCACCGCCACGGTCCTGCTGGGCGCGAAGAACCAGGGGCAGGGCCACGAGACGAGCTTCCGCCAGATCGTGCACACGCGGCTCGGGCTCGACCCGCGGGAGGTCCGCTACGTCGACGGCGACACCGACCGGGTCGCGTTCGGCGTCGGCACGTTCGGCTCGCGCTCGATGGCGATCGGCGGCGGGGCGCTGTGGGTCGCCGCGGACAAGCTGATCGTGAAGGGGAAGCGCATCGCCGCGCACCTGCTCGAGGCTGCCGAGGCCGACCTCGAGTTCGGCGACGGCCGGTTCGCCGTCGCCGGCACCGACCGGTCGGTGACCCTCAAGGAGGTCGCGAAGGCGGCGTTCAACCAGGAGCGGCTGCCGCGGGGCATGGAGCCGGGCTTCTACGAGAGCGGGACGTTCGCGCCGGAGGCGTTCACCTACCCGGCGAGCTGCCACGTGTGCGAGGTCGAGGTCGACCCGGAGACCGGCGAAGTGACGCTCGCCGGGTACGTCGTGGTGGACGACGTCGGCACCGTGATCAACCCTCTCACGCTCAAGGGGCAGGTCCACGGCGGGGTCGCGCAGGGCGTCGGGCAGGCGCTGATGGAGCGCGTCGTCTACGACCGGGAGTCGGGCCAGCTCCTGTCGGCGTCGTTCATGGACTACTGCATGCCGCGCGCCGACGATCTCTGCGCGATCGAAGTCGGGTCGAACCCGGCGCCGACGCCGCTGAACCCGCTCGGCGCGAAAGGCGCGGGCGAGGCCGGCACGGTCGGCGCGCTGCCGGTGGTGATCAACGCCGTGCTCGATGCGCTCGCGCCGCTCGGGGTCCGCAGCCTGGACATGCCGGCGACGCGCGAGCGGGTGTGGCGCGCGATCCGCGCTGGCTCGCGCGGGGGTTCAACGACCTAGCGCCGAATTTCCTGGCGCGATCGCCCGCCGTGGCGCTGGCGGTAGTGCTCGCGCATCGCGGCGTGGAGCGGCGCCAGGTCGAGCTGGTAGAAGCCGAGCCCGCCGCGGCGCAGCGCGAAGTCGTACCGGGCGCCGGTGCGCAGCTCCGCCCAGTACTCGGCGTACTGCGGCAGCTCGAGCGTCGGCAGCCCATCCTCCCGGGCAACGAACCGTCCGCCGCCGCGGTGCTCGTAGGCGTGCGTCTGCAGTCCGCGGGTATCGGTGAGCTGGTTGAGGCGCAGCAGTCCGGGATAGAGCGCGGCGCCGAACGCCGCCCCGGTCAGCAGCGCGAGCGCGACGCTGTCGCTCGCAGGCGTTCGCGCCCGCCGCAGCAGGCCGAAGAGGGCGAACGCCGTGGCGCCGCCCGCCGCGAAGCACAACCCGTGAAAGGGCCGCTCGGCGTAGGTTTCGAGGCCGAGAAACAGCCCGTCGAGCAGCGCATAGACGAGCAGCCCGAAGAAAGCGATCACCGCGCCGAGCGTCCACGGATTCTTTTCCAGCGCGAAACGCGCCGGCGACGCTGCATCCCAGTCGGGCGCGAAGTTCGGCACGTGCCGGGCGACGGCGGTCACCAACGCGCTCGCGCGGAGCTCGGCGAGCACCGCCTCGCGCTCCGCGCGGCGCCGCACGTCGCGCAGGTCCCAGGGGTTCGGGCGCCGGTACGTCTGCGGGTCCACCCAGAGGTAGGGGAGCAGCTGCCGCCGCTCGAGCCCGAGGTCGAGAACGAGCTGCACGAACTGTGGTCCGGGAGCGATCTGCCCCTGCACCAACGACGCGCGGTGCACCTGGGTCCAGCGCACGGTCCAGCTCGGCTGGAGGAACCGGAGCGCCCGCGGCAGCGGCGAGACGTACTCCAGGCCCTGTGCGCTCACCATGAGCCGCTCGTCTCGGCGGGCCCGCGAGACGTAGAGCATCGGCAAGGGCGAGAGCAGCAAGCCGGCGACGAGCATCGCGAGCTCGAGCGGTCGCTCGCGCAGGCCCTCCCACGCGCTTGCCAGCAGCTCGCCGGCGTGCGCCGGGTCCACGCTGCGGCCGAGAAGATAGAGCGCGAGCGGGCTGGCGACGAAGAGCGCCGCGAGCGCGAGCCCCATGGCCCAGGTGACCGCGCGCTCCGATCCCGGGGCGATCAGCGCCCGGTTCTGCAAGATCACGCTCGGCGCGGCGACGGCCGTCATGGCGCGCATTATGGTCGGCGGCGCGGGCGAAGCGGCCGCGCGCCGCCGGGCGCGGGTGACATCTTCCGCGCCGCCGGGCGGGGCCGAGCCGTTGGCGCGTGACAGAATCCCCTCGTGCGCCCGCGTCGCGTCTTCCTCACCGGCGCGACCGGCTACATCGGTTCGCGCCTCGCGGCGAGCTATGCGCCGTCGGTAGCGCCGGCGGACACGTTCGTCCACCTCGTCGGCGTCCCGCGTCCGAATCCGGCAAAGGCGGCGGCGTTCCGGCGCATCGACCTCGCCGCGGCGCTCGCGGCGGTCGACGCCGCGCACAGCGCCGGCGTGCGGCACTTCGTCTACGTCAGCGTCGCGCAGCCCGCACCAATGATGCGCGCGTACGTCGCGGCGCGTGCGGAGGCCGAAGCGCGGATCCGCGCGAGCGGCCTGAACGCGACGATCCTGCGGCCCTGGTATGTGCTCGGCCCCGGCCACTGGTGGCCGTACGCGCTCGTGCCCGGCTACTGGCTCGCCGAGCGGCTGCCGCCGACGCGCGAGCTCGCGCAGCGGCTCGGGCTCGTCAGCGTGCGGCAGATGGTGGCGGCGCTCGTCGCCGCCGTCGAGCAGCCCGCCGACGGCGTGCGCGTCGTCGCGGTGCCGGAGATCCGCGCCGTGCGCGAGCTCGCTGCCGCATAGCGGCCGGTGCGCGCGGCGGGCAATTCCCCACTCGGCGCGCGGTTGGCCCCGGGGTGAGGCACGGGAGATAATCGCCCGACCCCTCCCGGATTCGCCATGCCCAACCGCCTCGCGCACGAGACGAGCCCCTACCTGCAGCAGCACGCCGACAACCCGGTCGACTGGCATCCCTGGGGCGAGGAGGCCCTGCGCCTCGCGCGCGAGCAGGACAAGCCGATCCTGCTCTCGATCGGCTACTCGGCGTGCCACTGGTGCCACGTCATGGCCCACGAGTCGTTCGAGGATCCCGCGGTCGCGCAGGTGATGAACGAGCTCTTCGTGAACGTCAAGGTGGACCGCGAGGAGCGGCCCGACCTCGACCAGATCTATCAGGTTGCGCACCAGATGTTCAACCAGCGCGGCGGCGGCTGGCCGCTCACCGCGTTCCTCACGCCGGACCAGCTCCCGTTCTTCGTCGGCACCTACTTCCCGAAGACGCGGCGCTACGGGTCGCCGGCCTTTCCCGAGCTGCTCGAGCGGGTCGCGCGCTACTACCGCGAGCACAAGACCGACCTCGCGCAGCAGAACCGCGCGGTCGCCGACGCATTCGAGCGCATCCGGCCCGAGGCCGCCGCGCACGCCGGCGAGTTCTCGGGAGAAGTGATCGCGGAGGCGGTCGGCGGGCTGAAGGCGAGCTTCGACGGCGAGCACGGCGGCTTCGGCGGCGCGCCGAAGTTCCCGCACCCGACCGATCTCGAGCTGCTGCTGCGGCGGCATGCCGCCACCGGCGACGCGCACGCGCTCCACGTCGCGGTGCTCACGCTCGAGCGCATGGCCGAAGGCGGGATCTACGATCAGCTGGGCGGCGGCTTCAGCCGCTACGCCGTCGACGCCACGTGGACCATCCCGCACTTCGAGAAGATGCTCTACGACAACGGTCCGCTGCTCCGGCTCTACGCGGAGGCCTGGGCCGTGACCGGCAATCCCCTATTCGCGCGCACCGCGGCCGAGACCGCCGGCTGGATCATGCGCGAGATGCAGTCGCCCGAGGGCGGCTACTACTCGTCGCTCGACGCCGACTCCGAGCACGAGGAGGGCAAGTTCTACGTCTGGACCCCGGCCGAGGTCGCGCAGCTCCTCACGGCGGAAGAGCACGCGGTGGTCGCGCCGCACTACGGCCTCGACGCGCCGGCGAACTTCGAGGGCAGCCACTGGCATCTGCGCGTCGCGCAGCCGCTGCGCGCGGTCGCGGCGGCCCTGGGGCGCAGCGAGGTGGAGTGCGCCGGGCTGCTCGAGTCGGCGCGCGCCAAGCTCCTCGCGGCGCGCGCGAGCCGCGTGCGGCCGGGGCGCGACGACAAGGTGCTCGTCAGCTGGAACGCCCTCGCGATCCGCGGCATGGCGCGCGCGGCGATGGTGTTCGGCCGCGGCGAATGGCTCGCCTCGGCGCGGCGGGCGCTCGATTTCATCCGGCGCAGCATGTGGCGTGACGAGCGGCTGCTCGCGACCTACAAGGACGGTCGCGCGCACCTGAACGCCTACGTGGACGACTACGCGTTCCTGCTCGACGCGGTGCTGGAGATGCTCCAGGCCGACTGCCGCGGCCCGGATCTCGCCCTCGCTCGGTCGCTCGCCGAAGCGTTGCTCGGCCGCTTCGCCGACGCCAGCGAAGGCGGGTTCTTCTTCACCAGCCACGACCACGAGCAACTCATCCACCGCCCGAAGCCGGGGCACGACAACGCGACGCCTTCGGGCAACGGCGTCGCGGCGTTCGCGCTCGCCAGGCTGGGACACCTGACGGGCGAGACGCGCTACCTCGACGCCGCGCGCCGCGCCGTGGCGGCCTTTTATCCCGCGATGCAGCGCTACCCCGGGGGCTTCGGTGCGCTCGCGATCGCGCTCGAGGAGGCGATCGCGCCGCCGACGGTGGTCGTGCTGCGCGGCCCGAAGCCGCAGCTCGCGCCGTGGCTCGCGAAGCTCGCGCCCGAGCACCGTCCACAGCGCGTCCTGGTGGCGATCGACGCCGCCGAGGCGGGCCTTCCGGCCGCGCTCGACAAGCCGGCGGCGCCCGGCCGCGTCAACGCCTACGTGTGCCGCGGCGTTACGTGCTTGGCGCCGGTCGCCGAGCTGGATGCGCTCCGCGAGATCCTCGAAGCGGGCGAAATCAAGTAGCATTCGGCCGGGCCGTTCTTGCCCGTCCTGTTCTTAGGAGAGTCGATGAAGATCCCCGTTCTTGCCGCAGCCCTGGCGTGCATCGCCGGGCTCGCTGCAGCGCCTGCGCGCGCGCAGAGTGTCGACGAGCTGCTCAAGAAGCACGCCTGCCTGTCCTGCCACGCGCTGGACAAGAAGCTCGTCGGACCGTCGTACAAGGAGGTGGCCCAGAAGTACGCCGCCCAGAAGGACGCCCAGAAGGTGCTCGCCGAGAGGGTGAAGAAGGGCGGCGTGGGCGCCTGGGGTCAGGTGCCGATGCCGCCGAATGCGGCGGTGCCAGATGCGGACCTCAACGCGATGGTGAAGTGGATCCTCATGCAGAAGTAGCGCTGCTCGCGGCGTCGCCCGCCCGGTTCGACAGGCAACGCGCCGAGAAATTGACAACGCGCGAAGCCTGTAACGATAATCACTAGCTTTTCGCTTGACCCCCAAACCCAGTTCCGAGAGGACCACATGAACACGCGTTTCACTCCGATCGCCGTCGCCGTCACCGCTGCGCTCGGGCTCGTGGCCTGCGGCAAGGAAGAACCCCCCAAGCCCGCCGCGGCGCCGGCTGCACCCGCGGCCGTCACGGTCAACATCGGTCACGTCGCTCCGCTCACCGGCGGCATCGCGCACCTCGGCAAGGACAACGAGAACGGCGCGCGGCTCGCGATCGAAGAGGCGAGCGCGGCGGGCTTCACGATCGGCGGCAAGCCGGCGAAGTTCGTCCTGCTGACCGAGGACGATCAGGCCGATCCCAAGGTCGGCACCACGGTGGCGCAGAAGCTCGTCGACGCGAAGGTCGCCGGCGTGGTCGGCCATCTCAACTCCGGCACCTCGATCCCGGCTTCGACGATCTACAACCAGGCCAACGTCCCGGTGATCTCCGGCTCGGCCACCAACCCCAAGCTCACCGAGCAGGGGTTCAAGGTGCAGTTCCGCGTGGTCGGCCGCGACGACCAGCAGGGGCCGGCGATCGCGAGCTACCTCGCGGCGACGGCGAAGCCGAAGACGGTGGCGGTGATCGATGACGCGACTGCCTACGGCGCCGGCATCGCGGACGAAGTCGAGAAGACGCTCAAGGCGGCGGGCATCAACGTGCTCGCGCGCGAGAAGGGCACCGACAAGACCACCGACTGGAAAGCGGTCCTGACCAAGATCAAGGGCCGCAACCCGGATGCCATCTTCTACGGCGGGATGGACGCGACCGGAGGTCCGCTCCTCAAGCAGGGGCGTGAGCTCGGGATCAAGGCGGTGTTCTCGTTCGGCGACGGCGCGTGCACCGACAAGATGACCGAGCTCGCGGGCGCGGCGGCCGAAGGGATGCTGTGCTCGCAGGCGGGGATCCCGCCGCAGGCGGCGAGCAAGAAGTTCCTCGACGCCTACAAGGCGAAGTTCAACGTCGACCCGATCCTCTACGCGCCTTTCACCTACGACGCCGCCAACCTGCTCATCGCGGCGATGAAGAAGGCGGACTCGGCCGACCCGGCCAAGTACCTGCCTGAGCTGGCGAAGATCAGCTACAGCGGCGCGACCGGCAAGATCGAGTTCGACGACAAGGGCGACCGCAAGGACGCCGAGATGACGATCTTCGTCATGAAGGGCGGGAAGATCGAGCCCATCGCGATCGTCAAGGGCGGCAACACCATCCCCTTCAACGACTTCATCAAGATGGCCGCCGACGCGATGGCGGCGCCCGGCGATGCGGCGAAGGCGGCCGTCGACGCCGCCGCGAAGGCGATGAGCGACGCCAAGAAGTGACGCGGCGCTAGCCGCGATGGCCCGGCGTGCCCGGGGGCGCAGTACGCGGTCCACCGGACCGGGCTTCCGGCTTCGCGCTGGCGAGCTCGAGGACGAAGGCCGGCCACGCCGGCCTTTTTCTTGGCGCGCCGTGTTACCTTTCGCCCGTTCGCGGAGGGCGGGCGCCGGGAGGCGCCCGGCGAGGGCGTGGACGTCTTCATCCAGCAGATCATCAACGGGCTGACGCTCGGGGCGGTGTACGCCATCGTCGCGCTCGGCTACACGATGGTCTACGGGATCATCCAGCTCATCAACTTCGCCCACGGCGAGGTGGTGATGGTCGGCGCGCTCGTCGCGTTCAGCGTCATCACCGCGCTCGCGCCCTCGGGGCTCCCGCCGGCGGTCATCGTTCTGATCGCGGCCGGGTGCGCGGTGCCGGTATGCATGGCCCTCGGCTACGCGATGGAGCGGCTCGCCTATCGGCCGCTGCGCGGCGCGCCGCGGCTCGCGCCGCTCATCACCGCGATCGGCGTGTCGATCATCCTCCAGCACGTGGCGATGATGATCTGGAGCCGCAACCCGCTCGCCTTCCCGCAGATCATCCAGGCGAAGCTTTACTACATCGGCGGCGCGACGATCACCAACGTGCAGATCGCGATCCTCGCCGTCTGCCTCGGGATGATGGCCGCGCTCGCGGCGGTTGTGTACCGGACGAAGCTCGGCGCGGCGATGCGCGCCACCGCGCAGAACCCGCAGGTCGCCGGCCTCATGGGCATCGACGCGAACCGGATCATCGCGGTGACGTTCCTGATCGGCGCGGCGATGGCGGCGGTCGCCGGCGTGATGGTCGCCAACTACTACGGCATCGCCCACTACACCATGGGCGCGCCGCTCGGCCTGAAGGCGTTCTGTGCCGCGGTGCTCGGCGGCATCGGCAACATTCCGGGGGCGATGCTCGGCGGCATCCTGCTCGGCGTCGTCGAGGCGCTCGGCGCCGGCTACATCGGCGACTTCACCAACAACATTTTCGGCTCGAACTACCAGGACGTGTTCGCGTTCCTGGTGCTGATCCTCGTGCTCGTTCTCCGGCCCTCGGGGCTGCTCGGCGAGCGCGTGGGCGAGCGGGCGTGAGGAAGAAATTTGGAACCGCAGATAAACGCGGATGAACGCAGATCAGCGATCAACGCGGCCGCCGAGCGGATCATCGGGGGCGCGCAGCAGGTGAGCAACGCTCTGGGAAACGGATTTCTCGAGAAAGTGTACGAGAACGCGCTCGCCATTGAGTTGAAACGCCCGGGGTTGAAAACCAAACCGCAGCATCCGATATCGGTGCGCTACGCAGGGGAAACGGTAGGAGAGTACGTGGCAGATCTCCTCGTCGAGAATGCCGTGTTGGTCGAGGTGAAGGCCGTGCGGGCGCTTGACGAGGTCCACCGTGCACAGTGCCTCAATTACCTGGCTACCGGTCTGCCCGCATGTTTGTTGCTCAACTTCGGCAACCCGAAGCTCGAAATCAAGCGGCTCGTGCATGGCTTCTGATCGGCGTTTATCTGCGTTCATCTGCGGTTTCGAGGACGGCGGGTAAGGAGCGAGCAACGTGGTCGACGAGTGGCTTGCCCGGTGGAAGAAGCATCCGGCCGCGCTCGTGGTCGGCATGGCGCTGATTGCGATCGCGCTCGCCGCGCTCCCGTTCGTCCTCACGCAGCAGTTCGGCACCACCTGGGTGCGGATCGCGAACTTCGCGATCCTCTACATCTTCCTCGCGCTCGGCCTCAACATCGTCGTCGGCTTCGCCGGGCTCCTCGACCTCGGTTACATCGCCTTCTACGCGGTGGGCGCGTACGTCTACGCGCTGCTCGCCTCGCCGCAGTTCAACATCCACTGGCCGTTCTGGGCGATCCTGCCGCTCGGCGCCGCGGTGGCGGCGTTCTTCGGCATCCTGCTCGGCGCGCCGACGCTCAAGCTGCGCGGCGACTATCTGGCGATCGTCACGCTCGGCTTCGGCGAGATCATCCGCATCTTCCTCAACAACCTCGATCATCCGATCAACATCACCAACGGTCCGCGCGGCATCGCGCGGATCGACGCGGTCCGCATCGACGGCATCGACTTCGGCGTGAACGAGACGATCCTGGGCGTGCTGGTCACCGGACCGATCAAGTACTACTACCTGCTCCTCGCCATGGTGCTGGTCGTGATCTTCATCAACGTCCGGCTGCAGAACTCGCGCATCGGCCGCGCCTGGGAGGCGATCCGCGAGGACGAGGTCGCGGCGCGCGCGATGGGGATCAACACCCGCGACATGAAGCTGCTCGCGTTCGCGATGGGCGCCTCGTTCGGCGGCATCGCCGGCGGCATGTTCTCGGCGATCCAGTCCTTCGTCAGCCCGGAGAGCTTCGTGCTGGTCGAGTCGATCATGGTGCTCGCGATGGTGGTGCTCGGCGGGATGGGCAACATCTGGGGCGTCATTCTCGGCGCCGTGCTGCTCTCGTTCGTGCCGGAGATCCTGCGGTTCACCGTCCAGCCGCTGCAGGAGCGGCTGTTCGGCGGCATGCTCGTCGAGCCGGAGGTCGTCCGCATGCTGGTCTTCGGCTTCGCCCTGGTGCTGATCATGATCCTTCGCCCCGGCGGGCTCTGGCCCTCGGCGGTGCGCAAACGGGAGCTCGCGGTGCGCGGGGAGGGCGGCGCATGAGCCCCGCCGGGCCGCCCCAAGGGCGAATCCCGAGCGGCGGGAGCCGCGAGGGTAGTCCGACGAGCCTCGTCGTCGCCGACCGGGTCTCGAAGCGCTTCGGCGGCGTCCAGGCGCTGAGCGCGGTCAGCTTCGCGATCGCGCCGGGCGAGATCTACGGGCTGATCGGTCCCAACGGCGCCGGCAAGACGACGCTTTTCAACCTGCTCACCGGCATCTACGTCCCGGACGAGGGCGGGTTCAGCTTCGACGGCCGGAATCTCGCCGGGATGAAGCCGCACGAGGTCACGGCGAGCGGCATCGCCCGCACCTTCCAGAACATCCGTCTCTTCGCGAACCTCTCGGCGCTCGAGAACGTGATGATCGGCCGTCACGTGCGCACCCGCGCCGGCGTCGTCGGCGCGATCCTGCGCACCCGCGCCGCGACCGCGGAGGAGCGCGCGATCGAACGGCGCGGCGTCGAGCTCCTCGACTACGTCGGCATCGCCGCGCGCGCGAACGACCCGGCCGGAAGCCTGCCCTACGGCGACCAGCGCCGGCTCGAGATCGCCCGCGCGCTCGCGACCGACCCGAAGCTCCTCGCGCTCGACGAGCCGGCGGCCGGGATGAACGTGTCGGAGAGCCGCGCGCTGCGCGCGCTGCTCGAGTCGATCCGCCGCGACGGCGTGACGATCCTCCTGATCGAGCACGACGTGCGGCTCGTCATGGGCGTGTGCGACCGGGTGCTGGTGCTCGACCACGGCGAGCGGATCGCCGAGGGCCTGCCCGCCGAGGTCCAGCGCGACCCGAAGGTGATCGAGGCCTATCTCGGGACGGCCGCCGCCGCATGAGCCCCGCCGGGCCGCCCCAAGGGGCGAACCCCGAGCGCGCTTTCGGCGCGAGGGTAGTCCAATGAGCCGGCCGGGCCGCCCCGGGGTCGAATCCCGAGCGCGAAGCGCGAGGGTCGTCGAATGAGCCTGCTCGAGGTCAAGGGTCTCGAGGTCCGCTACGGCGGGATTCGGGCGGTGAAGGGCATCGACCTCGCGGTCCAGGAGGGCGAGCTCGTCTGCCTGATCGGCGCGAACGGCGCGGGCAAGTCCTCGACGCTCCGGGCGATCTCCGGGCTGCGGCCGACCGCCCCGGGCGTGGTGCGCTACGCCGGACGCGATCTGGCCGGCACCCGAGCGTTCGAGCGCGCGCGCGCTGGGCTCGTCATGGTGCCCGAAGGCCGCGGCGTGTTCCCACAGCTCAGTGTCGACGAGAACCTGGCCATGGACGCGTACGTGCACGCCGACGGCGAGGTGGCGGCCGACCGCGCGCGGGTCTTCGAGCTCTTCCCGCGGCTGCGGGAGCGGCGCGGCCAGACGGGCGGCACGCTCTCGGGCGGGGAGCAGCAGATGCTCGCGATCGGGCGCGCGCTCATGTCGCGCCCGAAGCTCCTGCTGCTCGACGAGCCGAGCATGGGCCTCGCGCCGATCGTCGTGCAGCTGATCTTCGAAGTGATCCAGGAGATCAATGCGCGCGGCGTCACCTGCCTGCTGGTGGAGCAGAACGCGCGCGTGGCGCTGGCGCTCGCGCGGCGCGCCTACGTGATGGAGAGCGGGCTGATCACCCTCGCCGGGCCCGCCGCCGAGCTGGCGAACGACCCCAAGGTCGTGGAAGCGTATCTGGGTGGGTGAGATCCCGCCTGCCGGGCGCGCCGTCGGGCGAGCGCCGTTCGGCCACGCGCGCCGGGAACCCGAGGCGCCTCCCCCCGGCCTATCATGCGTCCCTGGCGCGGGCATCGGCTGCGCGTCGCAGCTCCCGCGTCGGAGTCAGCTGTCACCCGTCGGGAGGGATCATGGTCGGAGTCGATCTGAAGTCGCTGGCGGTATCCGCGTCCGCCGTCGTGCTCGGGGCGTGCGCGACGACCGACATCAAGCCCAGCGCAGTGATGAATCTTCCGCCTTCGGAGCGATTCGCATCGTTCAGCCGCTTCGAGGTGAAGCCGATACAGCTTGCGCCCGCGTACTCGTCGGACGAGGCGAACCGCGAAGCGACGCGGCTCATCCAGAATCACCTGGACGTCCGGCTCAGCGTTGCCGTGAACGACTGGAACCAAGCAGGCAGGACCGCGGCGAACCCGCGCGTGCTATCGATCGAGCCGAGAATCGAGCGCATCAAGTTCCTCACGAGCGGCACGCGCGTCTGGACGGGGGCGCTGTCGGGCAGTTCCGCCGTCATCATGAAGGTCCGCTATGTCGACGCGGCGACCGGCAAGGTCGTCGCGGAGCCGGAGTTCTTCCAGCGGGCCGCGGCCATGGGCGGTGCCTGGAGCTTCGGCGCAACCGACCAGGACATGCTCAAGCGCATCGCCGAGCTGGTCAGCGACTACACGGTCAGGAACTACCCCAGAGCGGTAGGCGGACCCACCGGAGCGCCGCCCGAGGCGGTTCAGTAGCCCGTACCGGGCGCCGGAGCCGGGCAGGCGGGCTCCGGAAGACCCGTCCTCATCCCGCGGCGAGATCGGCCTGGGTGGTGAACGAGTCGGCGAAGAACTCGTCGATCGGCAGCTTGCGCTCGTGGGTGAAGTCGCGCCGCGCCGAGTCGACCATGATCGGCACGCCGCAGGCGTAGACCTGGTGGCCGGAGAGATCGGGAACATCCTCCATCACCGCGCGGTGCACGAAGCCGGTGCGGCCCGTCCATTGGTCCTCGGGCAACCCGTCCGAGATCACCGGGATGTACCTGAACTGCTGCGGATGCTCGGCCGCCCACGCGCGCGGCAGCGGGTCGAGGTACAGGTCCTTCGGCCGGCGTGCGCCCCAGTAGAGCGTCATCGGCCGCTCGACGCCCTTCTTGAACGCCGACTCGATGATCGCCTTGATCGGCGCGCAGCCGGTGCCGCTCGCGACGAACACGATCGGCTTCGGGCTCTCGTGCAGGAAGAACGAGCCGAGCGGGCCCTCGAAGCGCAGGATGTCGCGCTCCTTCATGGTCTTGAACACGTGGTCGGTGAAGGCCCCGCCCGCGACGTGGCGGACGTGCAGCTGCATGAACTCGTCGTCGTGCGGCGCGTTCGCCATCGAGAAGCTGCGCCGCGATCCGTCCTTGAGGAGGAACTCGATGTACTGGCCGGCGAGGAACTGCAGGCGCTCGTTCGCCGGCAGCTTGAGGTGCAGGATCATGACGTCGTCGGCGACGCGCTCCATGCGGTGCACCCGGCAAGGCAGCTTCTTGACGACGATGTCCTTGACCGCGCCGATCTCGCGGCTCTCGATGATCAGGTCGGTGAGCGGCTTCGCCTGGCAGAAGAGCGCATAGCCCGCCGCCCGCTCGTCGTCCGATAGGGCGTTCTTCTGGTACTTGCCGTGGTCGATCTCGCCGGCCAGAAGCTTCCCCTTGCACGACCCGCAGGCGCCGTTGCGGCAGCCGTAGGGCAGGTGGAAGCCCTCGCTCAGGGCGGCGGCGAGGATGGTGTCGCCCTCGGGCACCTGAAAGACGTGCCCGCTCGGCTGCACGGTGACTTGATGTGCCAAGGAAAGAACCAGTCGCCGCGAGGGTTAGAATTCGGCCGTGGAACGGTTGCTCATCGTCGGGGCCGGGGACGTCGCCCGGCGCGCTCTGCCCGCGCTCGTCGCGCGCTACGAGACCACGGCGCTCGCGCGCGGCGCTCCGCCCGCGGACCACGGCGCGCGCATCGTCGTCGCCGACCTCGACCGCCCCGAGACGCTCGCGGCGGCCACGGAGCGCGCGGAGGTGTGCCTGCATCTCGCGCCGCCGAACGACAGCGGCGTCCGCGACGAGCGCACGCGCAATCTGGTCGCGGCGCTCACGGGCGCGCGGATGTTACCACGCAGGATCGTCTACATCAGCACGAGCGGCGTCTACGGTGATTGCGGCGGGGCGAAGGTCGACGAATCGCGCCCGGCGCGGCCGCAGACCGACCGCGCCCGGCGGCGGATGGATGCCGAGCGCGTGCTGTCCGACTGGGGACGCGGCAACGGCGTGGAGATCGTGTGCCTCCGGGTCCCCGGCATCTACGCCGCGGACCGGCTGCCGCTCGAACGCCTGCAGCGGCGCACGCCGGTGCTGCGCGCCGAGGACGACGTGTATACGAACCACGTCCACGCCGATGACCTCGCGGCGATCTGCGTGCGGGCGCTGGAGCGCGACGCCCCGGCGGGGCTCTACAACGCCGCCGACGACAGCGAGATGAAGATGGGCGACTACTTCGATCTCGTCGCCGACCGGTGCGGGCTGCCGCGTCCGCCGCGCGTCGCGCGCGCGGAAGCCGAGGCGGCGATTCCGGCGGCGCTGCTCTCGTTCATGCGCGAGTCGCGGCGCCTGGAGAACCGGAAGCTGAAGGAGCTGCTGCGGGTTCGCCTGAAGTACCCGACCGTGCGCGAAGGCGTGCCGATCCGAGCGGCGCGCAGCGCACAACGTTCCCCGCTCCCCTTGGAAGGGTGAGGGGAAGGGAGGCGCGCCAATGACCCCGAACGAGGTGTTGCTCGTCATCTCCAACCTCCCCGACCGCGCTTCCGCCGAGACGCTCGCCAGGGCGCTGATCGAGCGCCGCGCGGCCGCGTGCGTCAACGTGATGTCCCCGTGCTTCTCGGCCTACCGCTGGAAGGGCGCGGTCGAGACTGCCGCGGAGCATCCGCTCTTCGCCAAGACGACCCGCGACCGGTACGAGTTCCTCGAGCGCGTGATCCGGGAGCTGCACCCGTACGAACTTCCCGAGATCATCGCGGTCCCACTCGCCGGCGGTCTGCCGGCCTACCTGCAGTGGGTCGAGACCGAGACCCGACCCTAGACCGGACCTCCATGCACCGCGTTCTCGGCTTCGCCCTGGCGCTCGCGCTCGCCGCCCCCGGCTGGGCCGCGGACGATCTGCTCGAGCCCGAGAAGGCGTTCCGGCTGTCGACCCGGGCGGTCGGCCCGACCGCGGTGGAGGTGCGGTTCCAGATCGCCGACGGCTACTACATGTACCGCGACAAGTTCCGGTTCGCGGTCGCCGGCGGCGATGCCCGGCTCGGGACCCCGGAGTTTCCGCAGGGCGAGATCAGGAAGGACGAGTTCTTCGGCACGGTCGAGACCTACCGCAAGCAGGTCGCGATCAGGATCCCGGTGACCGTCCCGAACAAGGGGCGGGACCCTTCCCTTCCTGCCCAGGCCGAGCGGCTCGCGCTCGAGGTCACCTCGCAGGGTTGCGCGGACGTCGGCGTGTGCTATCCGCCGATGACGCAGAAGACCGAGATTCGCCTCGCCGCGCTCTCGCTCGGCGGCGCGCCAGTTTCGACGCCGGCGGACGGCGCCGCATCCTTCGGCGGGCGCGAGGTGCCCTACGCCCCGGCGATCGTGAGCGACGAGACCCGCTTCGAGCAGGCGCTCGCCTCGGGCAACTTCCTGCTCATGCTGGCGATCTTCTTCGGCGCCGGGATCCTCCTTACCTTCACCCCGTGCGTGCTGCCGATGATCCCGATCCTCTCGGGGATCATCGTCGGCGAGGGACGCGCCGCGACCAAGGCGCATGCGTTCGCGGTCTCGGTCACCTACGTCCTCGGCATGGCGGCGACCTACACCGTGATCGGGATCCTCGCGGCGCTGAGCGGAACGCTGCTGTCCGCGGCCCTGCAGAACCCCTGGGTGCTCGGCGCCTTCGCCCTGATCTTCGTCGCGCTCGCGCTGTCGATGTTCGGGTTCTACGACATCCGGCTCCCGGCGCGCTTCCACGCCAAGGTGACCGCGGCGAGCGCGCGGCTCAAGGGCGGGGAACTCGGCGCCGTCGCGCTCATGGGGGTGCTCTCCGCCGCGATCGTGAGCCCATGCGTCGCCGCGCCGCTCGCCGGCGCGCTGCTCTACATCAGCCAGACGCGCGACGTCGTCCTCGGCGGCGCGGCGCTGTTCGCGCTCGCGCTCGGCATGGGCGTGCCGCTCGTCGCGGTCGGCACGACCGAAGGCGCGCTCCTGCCCAAAGCCGGGCACTGGATGGACGCCGTCAAGAAGTTCTTCGGCGTGCTGCTCCTCGGGGTCGCGATCTGGATCGTTTCGCCCGTGATCCCGGTCGTCGCCCAGATGCTCGCGTGGGCGGCGCTGCTGATCGTCGGCGCGATGTACCTCCACGCCCTTGACCCCCTGCCGCCGGACGCTTCCGGGACGCTCAGGTTCTGGAAGGGCGTCGGCGTGATCGCGGTGCTCGCCGGCGCCGCGCTCGTGATCGGCGCGCTCGCGGGGAGCCGCGATCCGCTGCAGCCGCTCGCCGGCTTGCGCGCGGAGGCGGAGCGCGCGCGCTCGCCGGAGCTCAAGTTCGAGCGCGTCGCCTCGCTCGCGGACCTCGACGCGCGGCTCAAGACGGCGAGCCGGCCGATCATGCTCGACTTCTACGCCGACTGGTGCGTGTCGTGCAAGGAGATGGAGGCGTTCACGTTCTCCGACCCGAAGGTGCAGGCCGCGCTCGCCGGCATGCTGCTGCTGCAGGCCGACGTGACCGCGAACTCGGCCGCCGACCGCGAGCTCCTCAAGCGCTTCCGGCTGTTCGGGCCGCCCGGAATCATCTTCTTCGACGCTTCGGGCCGCGAGATCCAGGGCCTGCGCGTCATCGGCTTCCAGGGCGCCGGCCGGTTCCTCGAGACCCTCGCCCTCGCGCAGAAGTTCTAGCGGCTACGCCGCCGCGAGCGCGGCGCCGCCGCAGGTCGCCCACGCGCCCGCCGCCTCGCCGCCGCGCTCCTCGGCGCGCCAGACGAGGTTGCCGAGCATCCTTCCGCCTTCACGGCCGAAGTTGCCCAGCGCGTCGAGCCAGTACCGCCCCAGCCACACTTCGCCGAGCCGCTGCAGCGCCAGGACGTCCAGGCGATGCAGCTCGCGTCCGTTCACGAAGACGCCGGTGTGGCCGTTCGATGCGTTCGCGCGGAGCGGTCCGCCCACCGCGAGCCCGGCGCGACGAAACCCCAGGGTCGGCCCGCCTTGCGCGCCCCAGGCGCCGGAGATCGGGTCGTACCAGTAGCTCCCGTCGCGCAGCGGCGCGCTCCCCGCGAGCGCCAGGGCGGCGACCTCGGCGTCGCTCAGGCGCGCGCCGTTGACGACGACGTCGGTGCGCTGTCCGGTCATCGGATGGACGGCGCGCCGCGGCCCGGATCGGGGAGGTCGGCGGTCGACCCGTTCCCGGGCGGTGCGCTCGCCGCCGCGGGGGTGACGCCCGTCTCGGGCGCGGCCGCGCCGAGCGCCCCGAACGAGAGGAGCCACGCGATCACGGCTCCCGCCGCGGCGAGGCGGGTCCAGGCGCCGGCGGCGGTGTCCCCGGGTTCGTCGGCGTCGGCGCGCCGACGGCGGCTGCCGGGCACGCAGCTCGTCGGCAGAATGAACTGCGCGGTGAGATGTTGCGCCGTCTCGTTGAAGTCGCTCATGAGGATCGCCCGTTGTCGTCTGAATCGGATGGGCCGCAGCGTAGGCGAGCGCGGCCCACGCGGACGGCGACTATTGCCGTGTGCGCGGTGAAGGATTCACCCCGAGGAATCGCTGAGCTTGCGCAGCACGTCCGACGCCTGGCGCAGCCGGCCCGACAAGTGCCGGCCGAGGTTGAGCAGCAGCTTGCTCGCGAGCGCCGGGTGCGCCGCGGCGAGCGCCTCGAGCGACGCGCGCGAGAGGCTGTAGACGACGCAGTCCGCCGCGGCGGTGGCGGTGGCGGGGCGTGGTGCGCCTTCGAGCAGCGTCGCCTCGCCCAGCATCGCGCCCGGGGCATAGGTCATCACCCCGCGGCTGCCGTCCGCGCCGCGGATCGCGATGGCGATCTTGCCGCGCGCGAGCAGGTACAGACGGTCGCTGGCGTCCCCTTCCCGGAACAGCACCTCGGTCGCGTTGAGCATCTCCCGGGCGAGCACGCCCCGCAGGACTTCCAGCTCTTCGGCGTCCAGGCCCGCTGCCACAGGGAGGCGCTCGAGCGGCAGCTCGCCCGCGGGGGCGCCGCGACCCCCGCCGCGCTTCGATTCGCTCATGTCGGCTCCTCCGCCTTTGCGTTCTGCTCCGCGCCGGCGAGGCGTCGGCGCGAGCCCAGCTTAGGAATCCCGCACCGCGGCGAGGGTCGATTATTGCCCGCCATCGAGTGCGGTATTCACGTCGCCCCGAGGGGCCTGTCCGGCGACGCATTGGTCGCGCGCGGCAGCGGGACGTACAATCCGGCCGCCACCGCCGACGAGGAGCCCGCGCCCTTGCCGCCCGCCGAAGCCGAGCAGCTGATCGCCGTTCTCGATTCGCCGAGCCTGCGCGAGCTCGCCGCCCGCGGCCGGGTCCAGAGCTTCCGCAAGGACGTGGTGATCATCCAGGAGGGCGACTACGGCGACACGCTGTACGTCATCCTTTCGGGTCGCGTGAAGGTGTTCGCGACCGGCGAGAACGACCGCGAGGTCGTCATCGACACGCACGGCGCCGGCGAGTGCGTCGGGGAGATGTCGCTCGACGGCGGCCCGCGCTCGGCCTCCGTCATCACGCTCGAGCCCACGGTGTGCTCGGTCGTCACCCGGGTCACGCTGCGCGACCACATCGCCCGGCATCCGGACTTCGCGTTCGATCTGATGGCGAAGGTCATCCGCCGGGCGCGCCGGGCGACGATGAACGTCAAGAATCTCGCCCTGCTCGACGTGTACGGCCGCGTCGCGCGGCTCCTGACCGACCTCGCCGTCGAGCGCGCCGGCCAGCGGGTGATCCCCGAGCGGCTCACCCACCAGGACATCGCCGACCGCGTGGGGTCGTCGCGCGAGATGATCAGCCGCCTGTTCAAGGACCTCACGACCGGCGGGTACGTCGAGGTCCAGGACCGCCTCATCACGCTCAAGAAGCCGCTGCCGCCGGCCTGGTAGGTCGGCGGCGCGGTGAATATTCACCGCCTGCCGGGCAATGCTGCCCGGTGCCGTTCGTTCGCCCCTCCTAAGCTCGGTCCCAGGGTCGATCGTGGGGATCGACCCCCCGGGACGAGGAGGGAACGATGCGCACGACGTTCAGACCGGTCGAGCAGCAGCGGGAAACGACGTTCGCGCGCCGCATGGCGACCGCGCTGATGTGCGCCGTCGCGGTCGGCGTGCTGCTGGGCGGCATCGCGATGCGCGACGACGGCGGGCTGGTCCAGGAAGCGGTCGCGGCGCCCGCGGCGGACGCCGGCGAGCGCGGCCACTTCCCTGCGCAGTTCCCGGCGCCCCGCGGCGCGCCGGAGCCGCACATCGAGGCGTTCTGATCGGAGCCGTCCAGGAGAGGGAACGCCCATGGAAACCCTGCTCGGGATCGTCGTCGCGGTCGGACTGGCCGCCTCGCTCGCCCTCATCGTCTGGGGCATGGTGCTCTGCCTGCGGCACGGGCTCGGCGACCATGCCCCCGGCTCCCGGCGCGCGACGCTCGGTGATGGCGGGTTGAGCGACCGCTCGGCGCGTGCGGCGGTAGGGGTGTGAGCGCCGAGACCGAAACGGCGGGCGGCAGCCGGACGGCCTAGGCAGTCCGTTGACTACCGCCGCCTGCGCGCGGCGCCTAGAGTGGTCGCAACCGGAGAACAACCATGCGATTCGGGAAAGAGCTTTCGATCCCGCAGCAATCCGCGCTGACGGCCGAAGGGCTCGAGTGGGCGCAAGCGCTCTTCGCTCGGGCTCGCCGGGTGGCCCTGCGGGCGCGCGTGCGCGCCGTGAGCGACCGCGTCGCGGTCCGGCTCGCGGCCTGCACGCTGTTTGCCGGCGCGCTGGCGGGCACAGTGGGGTGGGCCCTCGGCCTCTGGCCGGTTTGAGCGGCGGGCGGCCTGGTGAATAAGTCACGGGATGGTCGGGAATCCTGGCCGCCCGCGAGACGCAGCCACGCCTAAGCTGGTCGCAACAATTTCGCTGCTGGCGAGGAGGAGGGAAACATGGAACCGATCCTGGACTTCGTGGCGGAGATCGCCCTCTGGGGCTCGTTCGCCCTCATCCTCTGGGGCGGGATGCTGACGCTGCAGCAGATTTTCGGCTGGGAATTCGAGCGCGAGCGGCCGCGGGCGGCGGCCGATCGCGGCGAGCTTGCGGAGCCCGGGCGGCGCGCGAGCCTCGCGAACTGATTGCTCCTCTGCCCTCTCCCCGAGGGTTTAAGCCTCTCCCTGGTTGGAGGGGCTTTTTTTTCGCGATACTAGATTTGCCGTACCACGGCCGCAGGCCTGCGGCGAGCATTGCCCCCGGGGCTAGGCGGCCCGCACCCCCAGCATGATCTTCCCGATGTGTGCGCTCGACTCCATCAGCGCGTGGGCCGCGCGGGCCTCGGCGAGCGGGAAAGTCCTGTGGACGAAGCTCTTCAGCGCGCCCGACTCGAACAGCGGCCAGACGTGCTGGCGCAGCGCCGCCGCGATGGCCGCCTTCTGCTCCACGGTGCGCGGCCGCAGCGTCGAGCCGGTGAAGGTGAGCCGCTTCACCAGGATCGCGAGCGCGTCGAAGTCGGGGATCTTGCTTTCCTTGAGGAACGCGATCTGCACGAGGCGGCCCTCGAGCGCGAGCGAGCGGATGTTCTTCATCACGTAGTCGCCGCCGACCATGTCGAGGATGACGTCGACGCCGCGCTTGCCCGTCAGCTGCCACAGCTCCGCCGCCCAGTCCTGGGCGCGATAGTCGAGCGCGACGTCGGCGCCCATCTGCCGGCAGTACGCGACCTTCTCGGCGCTGCCGGCCGTCGCGTAGACGATCGCGCCGCCGAGGACCTTCGCAAGCTGGATCGCCGCGAGACCGATCCCGCCGGAGCCGCCGTGGATGAGGATCGATTCGCCGGGCTTCAGCCGGCCCCGCGTCATCACGTTGTCGTAGACGGTGAACCAGTTCTCCGGCAGCGACGCCGCTTCCTCGACCGAGCGGCCCTTCGGGATCGGCAGGCAATGCGCGGCGGGCGCGGCGCAGAGCTCGGCGTAGCCCCCGCCGGGCGTGAGCGCGCACACGAGCTCGCCCGTCCGCCACTGCGTCACGTCGGGTGCCGTCTCGACGATCCTGCCGGCGACTTCGAGCCCGAGGATCGGGGACGCGCCCGGCGGCGGCGGATAGTGGCCCGAGCGCTGCATGATGTCGGGCCGGTTCACGCCGGCGTAGTGCACCTCGATCAGCACCTCCCCGGCCTTGAGCGCGGGTTTCGGCCCCTCGGCGAGCTTCATCACGCTCGCCGGGCCGCCTTGGCCGTGGTCGATGTAACGCATGCGCGGTCGTCCGGTGGATTGCGCGGGCGCGCGCTCGAACGGGAGCGCTCGCTGCGGGCGTTCGGGGGTGGCGCCGATGATATCATCGCTCGTCGCCCGTCCCGCGACGCTCCATGCGGCAGCACATCCACGGCATCGACCACGTCGTCATCGTCGTGCGCGACCTCGACGCGGCCCGCGACACCTTCGCGCGGATGGGCTTCACCGTCACCCCGCGCGGCTTTCACACCGTTGGTTCGCAGAATCACTGCGTGATGCTCGGGCGCGACTACATCGAGCTGCTCGCGAGCCCGGAAGCGAACCCGCACCCGTCGCGGCAGTTCTACACCGACTTCGCGCGCGAGGGCGATGGGCTCGCCGCGATCGCGCTGCAATCGCGCAACGCGAAGGGCGCGTACACGGAGCTGCTGTGGGCGGGTTTCGGGCCGACCGATCCGCTCGACTTCTCGCGGCCGGTCGAGCTGCGGGGGAGCACCCGCGACGCGAAGTTCCGGATCACCCAGGTCGCGCCCGGCGCGACGCCGGGCGGGCGCGTGTTCGTGTGCGAGCATCTCACGCGCGAGCTCGTGTGGCGGCCCGAGCTACAGGGCCACGCGAACGGCGCGATCGAGCTCGCCGCCGTCGCGATCCTGTGCGAGGACGTGGCGCAGGCGGTGAAGCCGTACGAGCGGCTGCTCGACGCCAAGGCGAAGCCGATCGCCGAGGGGCTGCTGGTCGAGACCGGCGGCGCGTCGCTCGCGTTCGTCACCGCGGCGTCGCTCGCGAAGCGGCTGCCCGAGGTCCGGGTCAGCGCGCGGCCCGCACCCCTCATGGCGGCGCTCTTCGTTCGCGTCGCCGACCGGAGCGCGGCCGCGGCCGCGCTCGCCGCCGGGAGGTTTCGCCCGGCGCGGATGCCCGACGGCTCGCTCGCGCTGGGCGCGGACCTCGCGCACGGCGTCGCCGTGGTCTTCGGGTGAGCCCGCTCCGGCGTTAGTCCCGCCATGAGACGCAGCGATCGCCTCCTCGTCGCCGCGATCGTGCTGTCGCTCGCGATGCATCTCGCCGCGTTGTTCGGCACGCCCCGGTTCGACTTCGGGTGGATCGAGGATACGGAGCCGGCAGCACCTCTCGAGGCGACGATCGTCGCGCTCGAAGCGCCACCGCCCCGAGCCGCCCGCGCACCGCAGGCGCAACGTTCGAAACCGCGCCCCAAACCGCGGGCGCCGGTCGCCGCTCTGCCTGAACGGTTCGTTCCGAACTCGCTCATTGATGCGCCTTCCCCGGACGGCGACCCGGTCCCCGACGCGCCTGAGCTCGCCGCGAGCCCTGGGCACGAGCCCCCGGCCGAGGTTGCCGGCGAGCCCGCGCCGGAGCCGGTCGCGGAGGCGTCGCCGCCCGCGCCCGCCGAGTACCCGCTGCGCCGGGCGCGGCTCGTCTACGACCTCTACTACCTGACCAGCCTCGCGGCGAACAACCCGACGAAGGTCGGCCAGGTGACGCACCGCTGGTCGCAGGACGGCCGGACGTACGAGGTCGAGTCGATCGCGGAAGCCGTCGGGTTCCTGTCGCTCGTCTTCAACGGGAAGTTCGTGCAGCGCGCGACGGGCGAGATCCGGTCCGACGGCCTGCAGCCCGCGCAGTACACCCTCGACCGCGGCCGCGGCGACCGGGCGGAGGTCGCGCGCTTCGACTGGCCGGAGGGCAAGCTCGCGCTCGCCTGGAAGGGCGAGTCGCGCACCCTCGCGCTGCCGGCGGCCGCGCAGGATCCGCTCTCGGCGATGCACCAGCTCTACTTCCTGCGGCAGGTGCCGGCCGCGGGGACCCTCGCCATCGCGACGAGCCGCAAGCTCTATCGCTCGGCGTTCGCCCTCGTCGGCGGGGAGACGCTGGTCACGCCGCTCGGGGCGGTGCGCACGCTGCGCTTTCGGCGCGAGGAGCCGAACGGCGCCGCCACCGACCTGTGGGCCGACCTCGACCGGAGCCTCCTGCCGGCGCGCGTCCGCGCGATCGACAAGAAGGGCAACGTGGTCGATCAGGTCATTCGCGAGGCCGAGCTCGAGCCGGCCGAGCCGGGCGCGGGCCGATCGCTCAGCTCGCCTTGAGGAGTCGCGCGACGTCGCGCGCGAAGTAGGTGAGGATCCCGTCGGCGCCCGCGCGCTTGAACGCGAGCAGCACCTCTGGCACGCACTTCTCCTCCTCCAGCCAGCCCGCCTGGAACGCGGCCTTGAGCATCGAGTACTCGCCGCTCACCTGGTAGACGAACGTCGGCGCCTTGAACTCGTCCTTCACCCGCCGGACGATGTCGAGGTAGGGGAGCCCGGGCTTGACCATCACCATGTCGGCGCCCTCCTGCAGGTCGAGCCCGACTTCCCACAGCGCCTCGTCGGAGTTCGCCGGGTCCATCTGGTAGGAGAGCTTGTTGCTCTTGCCGAGCGCCGCGGCCGAGCCCACGGCGTCGCGAAACGGTCCATAGAAGGCCGACGCGTACTTCGCCGAGTACGCCATGATCCGCGTGTGGATGAGCCGGCGCGCGTCGAGCGCGGCGCGGATCGCGCCGACGCGCCCGTCCATCATGTCCGAGGGCGCCACGATGTCGACGCCGGCCTCGGCCTGGGTCAGGGCCTGCTTCTGGAGCACGGCGAGCGTCTCGTCGTTGAGGATGTAGCCGGTCTCGTCGATCACTCCGTCCTGGCCGTGGGTCGTGTAGGGATCGAGCGCGACGTCGGTCATCACCCCGAGTTCCGGGAAGCGGTCTTTCAGCGCGGCGATCGCCCGCGGGATCAGGCCCGCCGGGTTGGCCGCCTCGCGGCCGTCCGGCGTCTTGAGGGAGGGCTCCACGGCCGGGAACAGCGCGAGGGTCGGGATCCGCAGCGCCAGCGCCGCCTCGGCCGCGGAGAGCAGGCGATCCACGGTGTACCGGACCACGCCGGGCATCGAGGGCACCGGCTGCTCGGCGTTCTTGCCGTCGATGATGAAGACCGGCCAGATCAGGTCGTCGGGGGTGAGCACGTGCTCGCGCCGCATCCGGCGGGAGAAATCGTCGCGGCGCATGCGCCGCATCCGCACCGCCGGGTAGCTGCCGTGGACGTTCATGACTCCGCTCCCATATCCACTATTCTCGATGTAAATCAGTCAATTATCCCATCGCCGCCGGGGGCCCAGGCGGCCGGGAACCTTTTCCCGGCCGCATCACTCATAGCCTTTAGACGGTTTCGATCGTCTCCCGCTTCTCCTCCCTGAGCGGGTGCCTTAATCTCATTTAAGGCGTTTAGCCCCAGGCTTTCCCCTTTGGCCCGGGGCTTTTTTATGCGTGCCCGGCGGCGGGGCGGGTTCCCCGGCGCGCCCGCCGAGCCACCCCGCAAAGACCGCCTCCGCCTCCGCGACCCCGGTCCGCCGCAGGCTGGAGAAGAGCTGCGCGGTATAGGCGGGCCCGAGCCGCTGGAGCCGCTCGCGCACCCGCTGCAGGGCGGCGGTCGCCTCGGTCCGCGAGAGCTTGTCGGCTTTGGTGAGGAGGCAATGGATCGGGCGGCCCGTCGGCTGGAACCAGTCGAGCATCATCTCGTCGCGCTCGGTGAGCGGATGCCGCGCGTCCATCACGAGCGCGAGGCCGCACAAGCTCGGTCGCGTTTGCAGGTAGCTCGCGAGCGTCGCCTCCCAGTGACGACGCAGCGCCTGCGGCACCTCCGCGTAGCCGTAGCCGGGCAGGTCCGCGAGAATCCCGCCGCCGGCGAGGCGGAAGAGGTTGATGGTCTGCGTCCGCCCCGGCCGCTTGGCCACGAAGGCGAGCCGCGTGCGGTTGGCGAGCGCGTTGATCGCGCTCGACTTGCCGGCGTTCGACCGCCCCGCGAACGCGATCTCCGGCTCCCGGGGCGGCGGCAGGTCCTGCAGGCGATGCGCGGAGGCGATGTAGGTTGCGTTCTGAAACAAGGACATCCGAGCGGGGCGGGGTTCGCGGTTAGAATAGCAGCCTTTTTTGCGCCCACTAAGAACATCACTTTCCGCGAAAGGGGAGCCATGAGATTTCGCCCGGCGCTCATCGCCGCAGCGCTCGCCAGCAATGCCGTTCTCGCCGCCGAACCCCCGCCTAAGGGCGATCTGGCCAAGGGCCAGCAGGTCGCGACGCAGGGGATCGCCGACAAGGGCGTGCCGGCCTGCGCCAGCTGTCATGGCGCGGACGGGAACAGCATCGCTCCGGTGAATCCGAAGCTGGCCGGGCAGCTCCCGGAGTACATGACGAAGCAGCTCATGAACTTCCGGCCGGGCAAGGACAACAAGCCGGCCGAGCGCCCCAACAACGTCATGAGCGGCTTCGCCGCCGCCATGACGCCCGACCAGATGCGCGACGTGTCGGCGTACTACGCGAGCCAGAAGCTCGTGCCGGAAAAGGCGAAGGACAAGAGCACGCTCGAGCTCGGACGGAAGATCTTCCGCGCCGGCATCACCGACAAGAGCGTCCCCGCCTGCGCCGGCTGCCACGGGCCGACGGGGCGCGGCACCCCGGTCCAGTACCCGCTCCTCGCCGGCCAATACGCCGAGTACATCGAGACGCAGCTCAAGGCGTTTCGCAGCGGGGAGCGCGCGAACGATCCCAACCGGATGATGCGGGCGACCGCGGCGCGCCTCTCCGACCTGGAGATCAAGGCCGTCGCCGACTACATCGCCGGCTTGCGCTGAGCCCCGGGATCACACCGACGGCCGGGGACATCGACGCGAGGCTTGCGACGCCGCGACGGTTGGCCCGCCGCATGACGCGCGTCCGCGCTCCCGGTGCGCTGCGCTAGTGCCGTTCCAGCTTGTTCGACCTAGAAACCGGGGCGGCACCCCGCGAACCCGTCGGTTCATGCGCATCGGTCGGAAATAGTTGGAACGGCACGGGTGGCGCCGAGAACCTTCGACGTCGCGGTGATCGGCTCGGGCCCGGGCGGCTACCGCGCGGCGGTGCTCGGGAGCCTCCGCGGCCTCAGGGTCGCGATCGTGGAGCAGGCCGAGTGGGGCGGGACCTGCCTCAACCGCGGCTGCATCCCCAAGAAGGCGTGGTATTCGACCGCGCGGCTCGTCGCGGCCAAGGACGGCTACGCGGCGCGCGGCATCGTCGGCGCGCCGCCGCGCGCCGATCTCGCGCAGGCGTGGCGTCATCAGCGCGCGCTCGTCGAGACCGTGCGCGCGAGCTATCTCGACTATCTCAAGCGCCTCGGGATCGGCGTGCTCACCGGCCGCGCGCGCCTCGCGCCACGGCGCGGGATCGAGGTCGAGGGGGCCGGAACGATCGCCGCCGCGAACGTGGTCCTCGCGACCGGCTCGATGCCGTTCGTGCCGCCGACCCTCGCACTGCACCCGGGGCGCGTGCTCACCTCCGACGAGCTCTTCGACTCGCCGCCGCCGCCCGGGCGGCGGGTCGCGATCGTCGGGAGCGGCGTGATCGGCACCGAGCTCGCGTTCATCCTCGCGATGCTCGGGCGCGACGTCGCCTGGCTCACCCAGTCGGAGCCGCTCGCGCGCGTCGGCTTCAGCCGGCCGGCGCTGGACGCGCTCGCGAAGGCGCTCGCGAGCCACGGCCTGGCGCCACGGCGCTCCGGACGCCCGCGCTCGGCCCGCGTCGATGCGTCCGGCGTGACGCTCGCGCTCGCCGACGGGACCGAGGAGCGCGCCGACTGGGTGCTCGTCGCGAACGGCAGGCGCGCGAACGTCGCCGCGCTCGGGCTGGATGCCGCCGGCGTCGGGCTCGACGCCGCCGGATTCGTGGCCGTCGACGAGCGCATGCGGACATCCGCCGCGGGCGTGTACGCGATCGGCGACTGCGCGAATCCGCGGATGACCGCGAACCATGCGCTCGACGAGGCGACGGTCGCCGTTGCGGACATCGTCGCGCCGGGCAGCGCGCGGCGCGACCCGACCGCGGTGCCGGAGGTGGTGTATTCGGCGCTCGAGCTCGCGCGCGTCGGCATCGGGGAGGAAGCTGCGGAGCGCGCGGGACGCGAGCCCGCGATCGGCTTCGCCGCGCTCGACGCGAGCCCGGCGGCGCTCGCGCTCGACGCGCCGCGCGGTTTCGCGCGGCTGGTCGCGGACCACGATTCCGGGACGCTGCTCGGAGCCGAAGCGGTCGGTGCGGATGCCGGCGAGTGGATCCACCTCGCGGCCGCGTGGCTCGGCCGACGCGACGGGCTCGCCGCGCTCGCCCGGATCCGCTACAACCATCCGACGCTCGCCGAAGAGCTGCGGAACGCGACCGAGACGCTGGCCGCGCGCTGGGGGCTCGGCGCGACGGTGTTCACACCCGGCCGCGCCGACCCGGAATAACCGGAGAGCGCGCCATGTTATTCGCGGGAGAGGCAGTGGGGGAGATCGGAGGACGCAGCAGGGCAGGTGCGGTGGCCGCGCGGCTCGGACTCGCCTGCGGCGCGGCGGCGATAGCAGGCTGCACGTGGATCGCGCTCGCGAAAGTGCCGGTGACGAACGAGGGTGATGTCCTTGTCGACCGGAATGGCATGACGCTCTACACTTTCGACCGGGATCCGGAGTTCAAGAGCGTGTGCAACGCACAGTGCGCGGCGAGCTGGCCGCCGCTCATCGCCGCCGCCGGGGCGAGGCCGGCGGGCGATTACGCGCTCATCGCGCGCGACGACGGCCGCCGGCAGTGGACGTACGCGGGCAAGCCGCTCTATCTCCGGAGCGAGGACCGGAGTCCGGGCGATCGGACCGGCCACGGGGTCGACAACCTGTGGCGCGTCGCGCGACCGTGAGCGCTGGGCGAGCGGCATGAACCTCGAACGAATCGCCGAGCACATCCCGCGGTTGCGGCGCTATGCACGGGCGCTCGCCGGCGACCAGCACGCGGCCGACGACCTGGTGCAGGACACGCTGGAGCGCGCGATCAACAAGCGCCATCTGTGGCGGCCGGGCAGCGATCTCCGCGCGTGGCTGTTTGCAATCATGCACAACGTCTTCGTGAACCAGCTGCGGAGCCGGCAGGCGCATCCCGAGGACGCGCTCGACGACGACGCGCTCCCGACGGTCGCCCCGGCCGACGGCGCGCGGCTCGAGATCCGCGATCTCGAGAGCGCGCTCGCGATGCTGCCGCCGGAGCAGCGCGAGGTGGTGCTCCTCGTCGGGCTCGAACAGCTCACCTACGCGGAGGTGAGCCACGCGCTCGGGATCCCGATCGGCACGGTGATGTCGCGGCTGTTCCGCGGGCGCGAGCGGCTGCGGGTGTTGGTGACCGGTGCGCCGGCCGTTCCGGCGCTGAAGATCGTGAAATGAAGCTCTCGGAAAACGAGCTCCACGCGTATCTCGACGATCAGCTCGACGCCGAGGGGCGGCGCGCGGTCGAGGCGCATCTCGCGCAGTCGCCGGAGGACGCCGCGCGCGTCACCGCCTACCGCGAGCTGAACGCCGCGCTGCACACGGCCTTCGATCCGGTGCTCGACGAGCCGGTGCCGGATCGTCTGCGCCGCATCGACACGACCAGGCGCGTGGGGCGCTTCGCGGTCGCGGCCGGCTGGCTCGCCGTCGGGGCGATCGTCGGCTGGTTCGCGAATGCGGCGCTCACCGACCTGCCGCGCCCGTTCACCTCGTTCCCGCGCCAGGCGGCGATCGCGCACGCCGTGTACTCGCCCGAGGTGCGCTATCCGGTCGAGGTGCGCGCCGACCAGTACGACCATCTGGTCAACTGGCTCTCGAAGCGCGTCGGCGCGAGGCTTCGCGTGCCGGTGCTCGCCGCCGAGGGCTACGAGCTCGTCGGCGGACGGCTGCTGCCCGGCGAGAGCGGCGCGGTGGCGCAGTTCATGTACCAGGACGCGAAGGGCAAGCGCCTGACGCTCTACGTCTCGCGGCTCGGGGGCAAGCAGCGCGACACCGCGTTCCGGTTCAGCCAGGAAGACAAGGTGTCGGTCTTCTACTGGATCGACGGGGCGCTCGGCTACGCGCTCTCGGGCGAGCTGCCCAAAGCCGATCTGCTCAACATCGCCACGACGGTCTACAAGCAGATCAATCCCTGAGGTCGCCGCAAACCGGCCGGCCGACCCCCGCGGCGACGGCCCTGTGACGCATTGCACGCCGCGGCGCGGCGCCGACGTAAGGCATCCGGGGTCGTCAGCGACTCGTACACCGCTATCATCCTGTCGACCTCAGGAGGCACCATGCTGATCCGACGTCCCAGTGACATCCTGCCCTCGGAGATCACCCCCCGGGGGGTATACGCACGGCGGCGCGATTTTCTGAAGCTCGCCGCCGCCGGCTCGATCCTCGGCGCGACGGGCCTCGCCGGGTGCGACGCGCGCAGCCAGGCGACGACGCTCGGCCTGCAGAAGCTCGACAATGCGACGAAGAGCCCGCTCAGCACGGACGAGCCGCCGACCGCCTACCAGCACGTCACCACGTACAACAACTATTACGAGTTCGGTACCGAGAAGGAGGAGCCGGCGGTCTACGCGAAGGGCCTGAAAACGCGGCCGTGGACGGTCGTGGTCGAGGGCGAGGTCGCGAAGCCGCGCACCTTCGGGATCGAGGAGCTGCTCGCCTTCCCGCTCGAGGAGCGCATCTACCGCCTGCGGTGCGTGGAGGCGTGGTCGATGGTGATCCCGTGGATCGGGTTCGAGCTCAATCAGCTCGCGAAGCTCGTGCAACCGACCTCGAAGGCGAAGTTCGTCGAGTTCGTCACGGCCTACCAGCCGGAGACGATGCCCGGCGTCAGGCTGCCGGTGCTCGACTGGCCCTACGTCGAGGGGCTGCGCATCGACGAGGCCATGCACCCGCTCACGATCCTCGCCGTCGGCCTGTACGGCGAGGTGCTGCCGAACCAGAACGGCGCGCCGATCCGGCTCGTCGTGCCGTGGAAGTACGGGTTCAAGTCCGGCAAGTCGATCGTGCGGATCCGCTTCGTCGAGAAGCAGCCGAAGACCGCGTGGGAGAAGGCGAACCCGAACGAGTACGGCTTCTACTCGAACGTCAACCCCGACGTCGACCACCCGCGCTGGACCCAGAAGAAGGAGCGTCGCATCCCGGAGTTCTTCGCCCGGCGCGACACGGTGCTCTTCAACGGCTACGGCGCCCAGGTGGCGGGCCTGTACGCCGGGATGGACCTGAAGAAGTTCTACTGAGGCGGGCGCGGCATGTCGCTCTCGCCCCGGGCGGTGCGGGCGCTGAAGGCGGCGCTGTTCGCGGCTGCGCTCCTGCCCCTCGGCCGGCTCGCGGCCGGCGCGCTCTTCTACCCCGACTGGCTCGGCGCGAACCCGGCCGAGTTCATCACCCGCTCGACCGGCGACTGGACACTGCGATTCCTGCTCATCACGCTCGCGGTGACGCCGCTGCGCAAGCTCGCCGGTTGGCACTGGCTCGCCGGGTTCCGGCGCATGTTCGGCCTGTACGCGTTCTTCTACGCGCTCGTCCACTTGTCGAGCTACGTGGCGTTCGACCACGTCTTCGACGTGACGGCCATCCTGAAGGACATCGTCAAGCGGCCGTTCATCACCGTCGGGTTCACCGCGCTCGTGCTGCTCGTGCCGCTCGCGATCACCTCGACGAACCGGATGGTGCAGCGGCTGGGGGCGAGGCGCTGGCTCGCGCTGCACCGCCTCGTGTACGTCATCGCGCCGCTCGGCGTCCTGCACTTCTGGTGGATGGTGAAGCGCGACATTACCGAGCCGGCGCTCTACGCGCTCATCCTCGCCGTCCTGCTCGGCTACCGCCTGGCCGCGAAGCTGGAGGATCGCCGCCGGCGGGCGCGGCCGATGGCCCGCCCGGTCGCACAGCCGCGGGCGAACACTTGAGCTGCCCTCTCCCGCTGACGCGGGCGAGGGGAGAGGTTATGGCGAGCGCGGCCTGAGCCGTCCCGGCACGAGGTTCCGGAACGGTCGGACCAGGTCGCGGGTCTCGAGCAGCGAGTACGCCGCCGGAACCACGACCAGCGTGAGCAGGGTCGAGGTGATCATCCCGCCGATCACCGCCACCGCCAGCGGCTGATTCGTCTCGGACCCGGCTCCGAGGCCGAACGCGGCCGGGGCGAGCGCGAGGATGATCGTGAGCGAGGTCATCAGCACCGGCCGCATCCGGATCGGGCAGGCGTCGCGCAGCGCCTCGTCGATCGCCATCCCCTGGACGCGGCGCTGGTTCGTCAGATCGACGAGCAGGATCGAGTTCTTCGCCACCAGGCCGATCAGGAGCACCAGCCCGATCATCGAGTAGATGTTCAGCGTGAGGGGCTGCACCTCGAACCCCAGCGCGGCGGCGGTCGCGGCGATCGGGCCCGCCAGCCAGAGCGCGAAGATCCCGCCGACGATCGCGAGCGGCACCGCGAGCATGATGACCGCCGGCTGCAGGAACGAGTTGAACTGGCTCGCGAGCACCATGAAGAGCAGCAGCGCGCCGACGACGAACGCGAACAGCACGTAGCGCTCGGTCTTGCCGAGCTCTTCGGCTTCGCCGATGAACTTCACGTGGTAGCCGAACGGCAGCTTCTCGGCGGCCGCGCGCACCTTGTCGATCGCCGCGCCGAGCGGGACGTTCGGGACGTTGTAGAAAGTGGCCGCGTACTCGAGGTCGAAGTGGCTGATGACGGCGGGCCCCAGGTACTCCTTGAACGTCGCCACGCTGTCGAGCCGGATCAGCTGCCCCTGACGGTTGCGCAGGTAGATCTTGGACAGGTCCGACTGCTGCACGAACTCGCCGTCGCGCGCCTTGACCCGGATGTCGTAGCGCTGGCCGTCGCTCGGCTCGTCGTTGTACTTGGCGATGTCCACGCCGCCGGTCAGCATGTTGAGCGCGGCCGCGACGTCGGCGGCGCTCAGGCCGAACGCCTGGGCGCGGGTGCGGTCGGGCGCGAGCACGAGCTGCGGCAGCTCGAGCTGCAGGTCGGTGTCCATCCGGCCGATCGCGGGATCGGACTGCAGCGCCCGCTGGATCGCGGTCGCCTGGCGTCCCATCTCCTGCAGGTTGGGTCCGGTCACAACGAACTGCAGCGGCTCGGTCCGCTGGCCGCGGAACACGCCGAACGGGCGGGGGAACACCCGCGCCCCGGGGATCTGCGCGAGCTCGCGCCGGATCTGGGCGAGCACCTGCCGCTGGGTCCGCATGCCCTGCTGGCGGCGCTCGGCTTTCGGCAGCATGCGGATCACCAGGGTCGCCTGGTTCACCTGCTGCGCCGAGCCGAGCCCGATGATGCCCCACTCGGTCACCACCTCCGGGTAGTGCCCCACGATCTCCTCGACCTCGCGCAGCTTCTGCTCGGTGTAGTGGATCGACGAGCCGAGCGGGGTGCGCATGCCGATCAGGAACCGCCCTTCGTCCTGCTGCGGCGCGAGCTCCTTGGGGAGGTTCTCCAGGAAGTAGAAGCTCGTGCCGAAGAGCGCGAACGCGGCGACGAGGTACTTCCAGCGGTGGGCGAGCGCGTTCGCGAGCAGGCGCCGGTAGAGCCGCTCGAGACCCTCGAAGAATCCGTCGAGCGCGCGATGGATCCGACCGTGCTGGCTCTCGACCTTCAGGAACCGCGAGCACAGCATCGGCGTCAGCGTCAGCGACACGAACCAGGACACGAGCACGCCGAAGGTCACGACGACGGCGAACGACTTGAAAAACTGGCCGATGACCCCGCCGATGAAGATCACCGGGGCGAAGATCGCCACCAGCGACAGCGTCGCGGCGAGCACCGCGAAGGTGACCTCGCGGCTGCCGTTCATCGCCGCCGAGATCGGGTCCGGGTCGAGATGCTCGCGGTGGCGGAAGATGTTCTCCAGCACCACGATCGAGTCGTCGACCACCACGCCGATCAGCAGCAGCAGCGCGAGCATCGTGACCGAGTTGAACGTGTAGCCGAAGAAGTACATCACCGCCACCGCGCCCATCAGCGACACCGGGATCGCGATCGCGATGATGATGGTCGAGCGGACGCTCCGCAGGAAGAGCAGCACCACCAGCGCCGCGAGCACGGTGCCCTCGATCAGGTGCTGCTTCAGGGCTTCGATGATCTCGCCGATGAAGACCGCGTCGTTCTGGACGACGTTGATCTTCATTCCGGGCGGGAGGCTCGGAACGATGTCGTTCTCGAGCCGCTCCATGATGCGGCCGATGATCGCGACGGTGTTGGTGTTCGGGACCTTCACCGCGCCCAGGCCGATCGCCGTCTGGCCGTTGAAGCGCGCGAGCTGCCGGAAGTCCGAGAGGCCGTCTTCGATCTCGGCGACGTCGCGCAGGCGGATCGGCGCGCCCTCGCGGAAGCCGACGATCATCCTCTCGAGGTCGTCGAGCCGGTGGAACTCGAGGTCGAGCTTGACGAGCTGCTCGGTGCGCCCGCCGACCAGGAAGCCGCCGGCGAGCTGCAGATGCTCGCGGAGGAACGCCTCCTGGATGTCCTGGGCGGCGACGCCGAACGCCGCCATGCGCGCGGGCAAGAGGTTCACGCGGATCGTGCGGTCGCGGCGTCCGCCGACCCGGACCTCCCCGACGCCGTCGATCGTCTCGATCTTCTTCTTGATGACGTTGATCGCGTACTGGTTGAGCTGCTGCTGCGTCCGGTCGCCGGTCAGCGCCATCCAGAAGATCGGGTTGGTGTTGGTCTCGACCTTGGCGACGACCGGCGGGTCGGCGTCCTTCGGCAGCTGCCGCAGCACCTGGTTCACCTTCGCCTGGACCTCGTTGAAGGCGACGTCGATGCGCTTCTCGAGGTTGAAGGTGAGGTTGATCTGGGACACGCCCGGGCTCGAGGTCGACTGGATGTGCTCGATGCCGGGGACGCCGTTGACCGCGCCCTCGATCAAGGTGGTGATCGCCGAGTCGACGACGTCCGGGTTCGCGCCCTTGAGCGTCGTCTGGATCGAGATGATCGGAAACTCGACGTACGGCAGCTTGTCCATCCCGATGCGCTGGTAGGCGATGAACCCGAACAGCACCAGGACGGCGCTCAGCATCACCGCCAGCACGTGGCGCTGGATGGAAAGTTCCGGCAGCGTCACGACGCGCCTCCCTTCGCCGCCGCGCCGGGCGCCTTGCCGCCGCCGGGACGCCGCGCGGTGGGCGGACCCTTCTCGCCCTGCGGCTGGGAGACCGCGACGGCGGCGTTGTTCGTGAGGAAGCCGGCGCCGTCGACCGCGATCGTCTCGCCGGCGGCGAGGCCCGCGGTGACCTCGACCAGTCCGCCTTGCTTGACGCCGGTCTGCACGATGCGCTGGACCGCCTTTCCGTCCTGGACGAGGTAGACGACCTTGCCGGCCGGGCGCAGCACGACCGCGTGCTCCGGCACCATGATCGCCCCGGGCTTGCGTCCGATGACGACGTACGCGTTGACCGTGCCGCCGCCGCGGAGCCTCCCGTCCGAAGCGAACTTCACGATCACGTCGAGCGCGCGGCTCGTCGCGGTGATCGTCGGGCGGATCTCGTCGATTTTCGCTTCGACGACGAGCTCGGGGACGAGCGGCGAGGTGATCCGCACGGGCTGGCCGGCCTTCAGCCGCGACGCCGCGCTCTCGGGAAACGGGAGGCGGGCGTGCAGCCGCTGCGTGCCCACGATCTGGAACATCGGGTCGCCGACCTTGACGTAGTCGCCGACCGCGACGACCTGCACCTCCACCTCGCCGTCGATCGGCGCGACCACGCGGGTCTTGCGCATGGCGTTGCGGTTCGCGTCGAGCCGGGCGCGCGCCACGGCGAGGCTTTCCTTGAGCGCTTTGCCCTGGGCGAGCGACTCGTCGAGCGCGTTCTGGGAGATGAAGTTCTTGTCCACCAGCTTGTGCTGGTTGGCGATGATCCGCTCCTGGTTGGCGACCAGGGCCTCGAGGCGACCGACTTCCGCGGTGTCGGCGCGCGCCTGGATCTCGAGATCGACCGAGTCGATCTCGGCGAGGAGGTCGCCGCGCTTCACCTTCTTCCCGACGAAGGCGTGGACGCGCTCGACGCGACCCGCCACCTCGGCGCCGACCTTCGGGTCGAGGAAGTTCTCGAGCGTGCCGACCGACTCCTCGGTGAGCTCGAGCACCCGGGCCTCGGCGGTCGTGACCGTGATCAGCGTCGCCGGCGGGCCCGCCTGCTTCTTCGCGTCGCCTTTGCTGTCCCCGCAGCCGGCGAGCGCAACGGCGAGCACGGCGGCTGCGGCTGCGGCGGATCTCATGGTCGGGGCTCGGGTTCGGGGGAGGACGGGGACGCTAGCAGGGGGTCCGGCCGGGGTCAATGCGCTAGGGCAAGCGCCGCTCCGAAGCAAACAGCGACGGGACGCTCTCTCTTTCACGCACCAGGTGCGCCGCGCTGCCGTCCACCATGACCTCCGGCGCGCGGGGGCGGGTGTTGTAGTTCGAGCTCATCGCCATCCCGTAGGCGCCGGCGCTGAGCACCGCCAGCAGATCCCCCTCGGCCAGGGCGAGACTGCGCCCGTGGCCGAGGAAGTCCGCCGTCTCGCACACCGGCCCGACCACGTCGTACCGGCGCGGCGCGGCGTCGCGGGGCGCGACCGGCACGATGTCGTGCCAGGCGTCGTAGAGGGCCGGTCGGAGGAGGTCGTTCATCGCCGCGTCCACGACGGCGAAGCTCCGGTCGGGGCCCTCCTTGAGGTACTCGACGCGGGTGAGCAGGCAGCCGGCGTTGCCCACCAGCGCCCGCCCGGGCTCGATCAGGATCTTCTCGGGGCGCCCCGAGAGCCGGGCGAGCATCGCGCCGAGGTACTCGGCCGGCGGCGGCGGCTGCTCGTCGCGGTAGCGGATCCCGAGCCCGCCCCCGAGGTCGAGATGGTGCAATGCAATGCCCCGCTTCGCGAGCCCGTCGACCAGCTCGAGCACCCGCTCCAGCGCGGCCACGAACGGCGCGGTGTCGGTGAGCTGCGAGCCGATGTGGAAGGCGATGCCGACCACCTGGAGGCTGCGGGAGGAGGCGGCCTTCCGGTACAGCGACGTCGCCTCGTCGTAGGCGATTCCGAACTTGTTCTCCTTCAGCCCGGTCGAGATGTACGCGTGCGTCTTCGGGTCGACGTCGGGGTTCACGCGGAGCGAGACCGGCGCGCGCGCGCTCGCCTGCCCGGCGACGCGCTCGATGCGCGCGAGCTCGGCCGACGATTCGACGTTGAAGCACAGGATCCCGGCGGCGAGCGCGATCCGGATCTCGGCTTCGCTCTTGCCGACGCCGGAGAAGACGACCTTGCGCGGGTCGCCGCCCGCGGCGAGGACCCGTGCGAGCTCCCCGCCGGAGACGATGTCGAACCCTGCGCCGAGCCGCGCGAGGACGTCGAGGACGGCGAGGTTCGAGTTCGCCTTCAGGGCGTAGCAGACGAGATGCTCGCGGCCGGCGAGCGCCGACGCGAACGCGCGCAAGGCGCCCTCGAGCGCGGCGCGCGAGTAGACGTAGCACGGGGTGCCGAAGCGGCGCGCGATCTCGTCGAGCGGAACCGACTCGGCCCAGAGCCGGCCGTCGCGGAGCTGAAACGGCGACATGCCTCGGCTAGCGCCGTTCCGACTTCTTCGACCTAGAAACGCGGGGCACCCGCGAATCCTGCCGTCGGTTCATGCGTGTCGGTCGGAAACAGTTGGAACGGCACTAGCGACGCTTGGGCTTGGTGACCACGCTTTCGTCGGTCTCCGGCGGCGGGAGATAGAGCGATCCCCGGCTGCCGCAGGCGCAGAGCGTGGCGGCGAGGAGGACGAGAGCGGCGACGCGGCGCATGCAGCCCGCGATCATACACGGGGGAACCTGGGGGATTTGCAAGGGAGGCTACGCCCCCTTGTTCCATACCGGGGAGATACAAGGGGGATTCCCCCTTGTTCGTACGCGAGCTTGGCCACTGGTTCTAGCGCGGGCCGAGGGCCCAAGCTAGAACAACTGGCTCCGGACCTCTTCGGTCGAGCGCGTCGGCGCGTGTCCGGCGGTCGCGGTCGGCTGCTCCGCCGGCAGGAACTCGCGGTAGAAGTATTCGGCGACCGGGCTGTCGGGCGCCTGCATGCCGGTCTCGGGATCGATCCGCGCGTTGACCACGCCCGGCGGCACGCCGGGGAAGATCTCGGGCAGGCCTTTCAGCGCGGGAGCCATGTAGCCCATCCAGATCGGCAGCGCGGCGAGCGCGCCGGTCTCGTTCGTCCCGAGCTTCTTCGGCTGGTCGAAGCCGATCCAGGAGACGCCCACGAGCTCCTGGTGGTAGCCGGCGAACCAGGCGTCGACGTAGTCGTTGGTCGTGCCGGTCTTGCCGGCGAGATCCTTGCGGCCGAGCGCGGCGGCGCGCGCGGCGGTGCCGACGCGCACGACGTCCTGCATCATGTTGTCCATGATGAAGGCGTTGCGGGCGTCGATGACGCGCAGGCTCTCGTCGCCCGCCAACGCGGGCTGCGCCTCGGCGAGGAGGTTGCCGCGGTCGTCCACGATCCGCTCGATCAGATACGGATCGATCCGGTAGCCGCCGTTCGCGAACACCGAATACGCGCGCGCCATCTGCCACGGCGTGACCGATCCCGCCCCGAGCGCGAGCGTGAGGTACGGCGGATGCCGGTCGGCGTCGAAGCCGAAGCGGCGCAGGTAGTCCTGCGCGTACTGCGTGCCGATCGACTGCAGGATGCGGATCGACACCATGTTCTTCGACTTCACGAGCGCGGTGCGCAGCCGCATCGGCCCTTCGTACTTGCCGTCGTAGTTGCGCGGCTCCCACACGAGCCCGCCGGTCATCGACGCGTCGACCACCACCGGCGCGTCGTTGATCACCGTCGCCGGGGTGAAGCCCTTTTCGAGCGACGCGGAGTAGATGAAGGGCTTGAACGACGAGCCCGGCTGGCGCCAGGCCTGGGTGACGTGGTTGTACTTGTTGCGATGGAAGTCGAATCCGCCGACCAGCGCCCGCACCGCGCCGCTGCGCGGATCGAGCGCGACCATCGCCGCCTCGACCTCGGGCATCTGCAGGATCTGCCAGCCGCTCTTCGCGTCCTTCTGGATGCGGATCACCGCGCCGCGGCGGATGCGGCGGTTGGGCGGCGTCTTCGGCGAGAGCGCGGCGGCCGCGAACCGCAATCCGCCCTCCCCGATCGTCACGACCTCGCCGCCGCGCCGGTAGGCCTTGACCTGCTTGGGGGTCGCCTCGAGCACGATCGCCGCGAGCAGGTCGTCGCTGTCGGGAAACTCCTGCAGCACCTCCTCGAGCGGCTCCTCGGGGGCATCCTTGGGCAGGTCGACGAACCCCTCCGGGCCGCGATAGCCGTGGCGGCGGTCGTACTCGAGCACGCCCTTGCGGAGCGCCGCGTACGCCGCCGCCTGGTCCTCCTTGGTGAGCGTCGTGTAGACCCGGAAGCCGCGGGTGTAGACCTCGTCCGGGTAGCGCTCGTACAGGACCTGCCGCACCATCTCGGCCACGTACTCGGCGTGCACGCCGAAGTCGTCGAAGTCGCGGCGGACCCGGAGCTCCTGCTTCTGCGCCTCGACGGCCTCGCGCTCGGTGAGCGAGCCGAGCTCCCGCATGCGGCGCAGCACGTAGGCCTGGCGCCCTTTCGCCCGCTTCGGGTTGGCTACCGGGTTATAGCCCGACGGCGCCTTCGGCAGGCCCGCGAGCATCGCCGCCTCGGCCACCGTCAAGTCCTTGAGCGCCTTGCCGAAATAGATCTGGGAGGCGGCCGCGAAACCGTACGCCCGCTGCCCGAGGTAGATCTGGTTGATGTAGATCTCCAGGATCTGGTCCTTGGTCAACGTGGACTCGATCTTGTAGGCGAGGAGGACCTCGTAGAGCTTCCGGGTGAGGGTCTTCTCGGAGGAAAGGAAGAAGTTGCGGGCGACCTGCATGGTGATCGTGCTCGCCCCCTGGCGCTTGCCCCCCGCGAGCAGGTTGGAGTAGGCTGCCCGTATGACGCCGACATAGTCGACGCCCTGGTGCTGGTAGAAGCGCTCGTCCTCGGCGGCGAGGATGGCCGCCTTCAGGACCTCCGGCACCTCGTCGATGCGGACGACGGCGCGGCGCTCCTCGCCGAACTCGCCGATCAGGACCCCGTCGGCGGTGTAGATGCGCAGCGGGACCTTCGGGTGGTAGTCCGCCAGGGCGTCGATCGAGGGGACTCTAGGGTAGGCGACCAGGAGCACGAAGGCCCCGAGCATCGCCCCCAGGACCGCCAGCCCGGCGAGGACCGCTGCCGGGAAGGCGAACCAGCGTAACCACTTCAACGGCGGGATCTTTCTTGGGAGGCCGAGGATGCGGCGATTATAGGGGACCCCCCCGCCAAGACAACCGTGAAAAAATGACTGGGGCCGGGAAGGGATTGACTAGACTCCCCCTGGACTTGTTGCTAGGATCTAAACTAAACTCTCAAACCCGCTCCTAAGCGGCCGGAACCTAAGGGGAAATTTCTTCCGGAGGGGGATTTTCACTTTGCAGCTCGACATCTTCAAGCCGAAGGCGCCCCCGCTCTTCGGGATGGACATCAGTTCCTCCGCCATCAAGATGGTGGAGCTCGCCGACGCCGGCAAGGGCGCGCAGCGGATCGAGCGCTATGCGATCGAGCCGCTCGCCAAGGACTCGGTCATCGACGGCAACATCTCCAACCTGGAGTCGGTCGCCGAAACGGTCCGGCGCGCATGGAAGAAGCTCGGGACGCGCACCAAGAACGTCGCGCTCGCGCTGCCCACCGCCGCGGTCATCACGAAGAAGATCAGCTGCCCCGCCGGCCTGCGCGAGGAGGATCTCGAGCTGCAGGTCGAGAGCGAGGCGAACCAGTACATCCCGTTCGCGCTCGACGAGGTGAACCTCGACTTCCAGGTGCTCGGGCCGGCGCCTTCCGGCGAGGCCGAGGTCGAGGTGCTGATCGCCGCCTCGCGCAAGGAGAAGGTCGAGGACCGGGTCGCGGTGGCCGAGGCCGCGGGGCTCAAGGCGCTGGTCATGGACGTCGAGTCGTACGCGATGCAGACCGCCTTCGAGCTGATCCGCCGGCAGCTGCCGAACGACGGCCGCGACCAGAACGTCGCGGTGATCGACCTCGGCGCGAGCATCATGAACATCACCGTGCTCCGCAACGACCAGGCGGTGTACGCGCGCGAGCAGGCGTTCGGCGGCAACCAGCTCACCCAGGACATCGCGCGCCACTACGGGCTCTCGAGCGAGGAGGCGGAGAACGCGAAGCGCTCCGGGGGGCTGCCCGACAGCTACGACGCCGAGGTGCTGCGGCCGTTCATGGAGAACGCCGCGCTCGAGATCCAGCGCGCGATGCAGTTCTTCTTCACCTCGACCCAGTTCAACTCGATCGAGCACATCCTGCTCACCGGCGGCACCTCGACCCTGCAGGGGCTCGAGGACATGGTGAGCTCGCGGACCCGGGTGAACGCGATGGTGGCGAACCCGTTCGCCAACATGTCGATCTCGCCCCGGATCCAGCTGAAGCGGCTGATCTCCGACGCCCCGGCGCTCATGATCGCCTGCGGGCTCGCCATGCGGAGGTTCGACGAATGATCCGCGTCAACCTGCTCCCCCACCGCGAGGAGCGGCGCAAGGCCCAGCGGCGCCAGCTCGTCTTCCTCTCGGTCTGCGCGGCGGTGCTCGGCGGGGCGATCTGGCTCGCGGTGCACGGCGTGATCGCCGGCTACGTATCGGCGCAGAACGAGCGCAACGAGTTCCTGAAGCGCGAGAACGCGAAGCTCGACAAGGAGATCGCGGAGATCAAGAAGCTGCGCGACGAGATCCAGGCGCTGCTCGCCCGCAAGCAGATCATCGAGGCGCTGCAGACCGACCGCGCGCGGGCGGTGGAGCTCCTCGATCAGCTCGTCCGGCAGACCCCCGACGGCGTCTACATCAAGACCATGAAGCAGGACGGGCTCAAGGTCAACATCACCGGCTACGCGCAGTCGAACGCCCGGGTGTCGACGCTGATGCGCAACCTCCAGGCCTCGCCGATCGTCGAGGTCACGCAGGTCTCGCCGCAGCTCGTCGAGATCAAGGCCTCCGAGGTGAACAAGCGACGGCTCTCGGAGTTCAACATGAACTTCATCCTGAAGCGGCCGGTCGTCGAAGAGCCGGGCAAGGCCGGCGCCGCCGCGGCCAAGAAGGGGTGAGCCATGGCCGGCGTCCTCGACCAGTTCAAGAATCTCAACAGCCGCGATCCCGGCACCTGGCCGCCGCTGCCGAAGCTGATGCTGCTCGTCGGCATCCTCGTCGGCGTGCTCGTGATCGCCTACTTCCTCGATTGGCAGAGCCAGCTCGACGAGCTCGAGGCCGGACGTCAGCAGGAGACGCAGCTGAAGCAGGCCTACGTCGACAAGAAGCGCCAGGCGGTCAACCTCGACCTGTTGCGGGCGCAGCTCCGCGAGATCGAGACCTCGTTCGGTGCGCTGCTCAAGCAGCTGCCCAACAAGTCGCAGATGGAAGCGCTGCTCGTCGACATCAACCAGGCCGGCCTCGGCCGGGGACTGCAGTTCGAGCTGTTCCGGCCGGCGCAGAACGAGACCCAGCGGGACTTCTACGCGGAGCTGCCGATCACCGTCAAGCTCACCGGCAACTACCACGACATGGGCGCGTTCGCGAGCGACATCGGCCAGCTGCCCCGGATCGTGACGCTGAACGACATCGTGCTCAGCGTCGGCAAGGACGGCATGCTCACCATGGACACGACCGCCAAGACCTTCCGCTATCTCGACGACGCGGAGATCCAGGCGCAGCGCCGGGCGGCACAGGCCGCCAAGGCCGGGAAGAAATGAGGCGCGCGATCCTCGTTCTCGCGGCGCTCGCCCTCGCCGGCTGCGAAGGCGGCGAGCAGCAGGAGCTGCGCCAAGAGCTGACGAGCATGACCAAGGACCTGCGCGGCAAGGTCCCGCCGCTGCCGGTCGTGAAGCCGTACGAGCCGGTGCCGTACACCGCGCACGAGCTGCCGGACCCGTTCGGCCCGGCGAAGATCCTGCTCGCGACCCGGGGCGCGGGCCAGGGCGGCGGGGGCGGCCTCAAGCCCGACCTCAACCGGCCGAAGGAGCCGCTCGAGGCGTATCCGCTCGAGAGCCTCAAGATGGTGGGCTCGCTCGAGCTCGGCAAGCAGACGTTCGCCCTCGTCAAGGCGGACATCGGGCTCTACCGCGTCCGCGTCGGCAACTACATGGGCCAAAATTTCGGCGTGATCACGAAGATCTCGGAGAGCGAGATCACGCTGCGCGAGCTGATCCAGGACGCCGGTGGCGACTGGGCGGAGCGCGAGAGCAGCCTCCTCTTGCAGGAGGCGGGGAGAGCTGGGAAATGAGCAAGCGGATGACGACCTACCTCGCGGCTGCGGCGGCGTTTCTCGTCGCGGCAACTGCCGCCGCACAGTCGAACAGCATCGACGCCTTCAACGTCGCGGGGCAGGGCGGCCGCGTCATCGTCCGCTTGACGATGAAGGAGCCGCTCGGCGCGCCGCCGGCGAGCTTCACGATCGCGCAGCCGGCGCGGATCGCGTTCGACTTCCCGGCGACGACGAACGCGCTGGGCCGCACCAGCCAGGAGATCAACGAAGGCGAGCTGCGGAGCGTGAGCCTGGTCCAGGTCGGCGACCGCACGCGCATGGTGCTCAACCTGCGCAACATGGTCACCTACGAGACCCAGATCGACGGCCGCAACGTCAACATCGTGCTGTCCCCCGTCGCGGTGATCGGGGCCCGGCCGGCCGTGCGCACCGAACGGTTCGCCGAAGGCATCGCGGACGCGAAACACGCGCTGCGCGACATCGACTTCCGCCGCGGGCGGACGGGCGAAGGGCGGGTGATCGTCGAGCTTTCGGACACGACCACCGGCATCGACATCCGGCAGCAGGGGCAGCAGATCATCGTCGACTTCCTGAAGACGACGCTCCCCGAAAACCTGCGCCGGCGCCTGGACGTGCTCGACTTCGCGACCCCGGTCGCGACCATCAACACGTTCCAGCAGGGCGAGAACGTGCGCATGGTGATCGAGCCGAAGGGCCTGTGGGAGCACAACGCCTACCAGACCGACACCCAGTTCGTGGTCGAGGTGAAGCCCGTCCAGTACGACCCCAACAAGCTGATCCAGGGCACGCGCGGCGGGTACCGGGGCGAGAAGCTCAGCCTCAACTTCCAGAACGTCGAGGTCCGGAGCGTCCTCAACGTCATCGCCGACTTCACCGACCTCAACATCATCACCAGCGACACGGTGCAGGGGAACCTCACCCTGCGCCTCAAGGACGTTCCGTGGGACCAGGCGCTCGACATCATCATGCAGACGCGCGGCCTGGACATGCGCAAGAACGGCAACGTGCTCTGGATCGCCCCGCGCGACGAGCTCGCGACCAAGGAGAAGCTCGAGCTCGAGGCGCAGCAGCAGATCTCGGAGCTCGAGCCGCTGCGCACCGAGACCTTTCAGCTGAACTACACCAAGGCCGACATCCTGGCGGTGCTGCTGCGGGGCGGCACGCCGCCCGGGGCGGCAGGCGGCGGCGGCACCAGCCAGCCGCTCCTGTCGAAGCGCGGCAGCGTCGTGTTCGACCTGCGCACCAACACGCTCTTCGTGCAGGACATTCCGTCGCGGCTCGAGTCGATCCGCCGGGTCATCGCGACCACCGACATCCCGGTGCGCCAGGTGATGATCGAGGCGCGGATCGTGGAGGCGAACGACAAGTTCGGCCGCACCCTCGGCGTGCGGCTCGGCACCCACTGGTTCGACGGCTCGCGGCTGTTCGGCGGGCCGAACCGCTACGCGCTCGGCGGCGGCATCGCCGACGCCGGGTTCCACAACGTCGGCCAGACGATCACGACGCCCAACTTCATCACCGACTCGATGAGCGTCAACCTGCCCGCTACGCCGACGCCCACCGGCGCGCAGGTCGGCCAGTTCTCGATCGTGCTCTTCAACAACGCGGCGACGAAGTTCCTCAACCTCGAGCTCACCGCGCTCGAGAGCGACGGCAAGGGCAAGATCATCTCCAGCCCGCGCGTGGTCACCGCCAACCAGATCGAGGCCTTGATCGAGCAGGGCACGGAGCTGCCGTACCAGCAGGCGACCTCCAGCGGCGCGACCAGCATCGCGTTCCGCAAGGCGACCCTCAGCCTGCGCGTCAAGCCGCAGATCACGCCCGACGGCAACGTCATCATGGACGTCGACATCAACAAGGACGCGGTCGGCCAGCAGACCTCGGCCGGGTTCGCGATCGACACCAAGCACGTCCGGACGTCGGTGCTGGTCGAGAACGGCGGCACCGTGGTGATCGGGGGCATCTACACCCAGCAGGACACGAGCCAGGTGAACAAGATCCCGTTCTTCGGCGATCTCCCCTACATCGGGCCGCTCTTCCGCAACTACTACCGCACCGACGACAAGACCGAGCTGCTGGTCTTCCTCACGCCGCGGATCGTCGACGACCGGCTGAGCGTGCGGTAGCCGCGCGATCGCTGCGCAAGGGGGCCGGGCGATCGCCCGGCCCTTTTGTTTCTGTACGGCTCCCTTACCCCCAAGCCCCTCTCCCTCCGCCTGACGGCGTGGGCCCTCACCCCATGCCCCTCTCCCGAAGGGAGCGGGGAAGTTCGTGCGCTCCGCGCCGCTCGGATCGAGGGGAACGTGGTGTCGGCGTCGCGCTCACGCGCGACGCCGACCAGTACAATCGCCCCATGGATTCGAGCCGCAACGTCTTCCTCGTCGGGCTCATGGGCGCCGGCAAGACGACCGTCGGCCGCCAGCTCGCGCGGCGGCTCGGGAAGCAGTTCTACGACACCGACCACGAGATCGAGCGCCGCACCGGCGTCCGTGTGGCGCTGATCTTCGAGATCGAGGGCGAGCCGGGCTTCCGGGCGCGCGAGACGCAGATCGTGCACGCCCTGACAGCGCTCGAGGACGTCGTGCTCGCGACCGGCGGCGGCGCGGTGCTCGACCCCGTGAACCGCGCGCGGCTCCGCGAGCGCGGCTTCGTGATCTACCTGCACGCGCAGCCGCGCGATCTGCACCACCGCACGCGCCACGACAAGTCGCGGCCGCTGCTCGCGAACGCCGATCCCCTCGCGCGGCTCGCGGAGCTGCATCGCGTGCGCGACCCGCTCTACCGCGAGGTCGCCGATCTCGTCGTCGAGACCGGGCGTCAGAGCGTCGGGCACCTGGTCGAGAGCCTCCTCAAGCGCCTCCCCGAGGGATGCAAACTGTCCGCGTAGCCCTCGGCGAGCGCAGCTACCCGGTGTACATCGGGGCCGGGCTGCTGCGGCGCGCCGACCTCGTCGTGCCGGCGCTCCCGCAGCGGCGGGCCGCGATCGTCACCAACCGCACGGTCGCGGCGCTCCATCTCGAGCCGCTCGCGGGCGCGCTCGAGGCGGCGGGCGCCGCGTGCGTGCGGATCGTCGTGCCCGACGGCGAGGACTACAAGGACTGGGCGACGCTCAACACCGTTTTCGACGCCCTGCTCGAGCACCGGTGCGACCGGCAGACGGCGCTCGTCGCGCTCGGCGGCGGGGTGATCGGCGACCTCGCCGGGTTCGCCGCCGCGACCTACCAGCGCGGCGTGCCGTTCGTCCAGGTGCCGACCACGCTGCTCGCCCAGGTCGACTCCTCGGTCGGCGGCAAGACCGCGATCAACCATCCGCGCGGCAAGAACATGATCGGCGCGTTCCACCAGCCGCTCGCCGTCCTCGCCGACATGGACACCCTCGCCACGCTCCCCGATCGCGAGCTCCGCGCGGGGCTCGCCGAGGTCATCAAGCACGGCGCGATCCGCGACGCCGGGCTCTTCGGCTGGCTCGAGACCAATATCGAGCGCCTGCTCGCCCGCGACCCGGAGGCGCTCGCCCACGGCGTGCGGCGCTCGGTGGAGATCAAGGCCGAAGTCGTCGCCGCGGACGAGCGGGAGCTCGCGGGCGAGCGCGCGCTGCTCAACTTCGGCCACACGTTCGGCCACGCGATCGAGGCCGGCGTCGGCTACGGCCGCTGGCTGCACGGCGAGGCGGTCGGCGCGGGCATGGCGATGGCCGCCGATTTGTCGGCGCGCCTCGGCCTGCTCGACGGCGCCTCCGTCGAGCGGCTGCGGCGGCTGCTCGAGCGGGCGGGCCTGCCGGTCGCCGGCCCCCGGCTCGACGCCGACCGCTATGTCGAGCTCATGGCGCGCGACAAGAAGACGCGGGCCGGGCGGGCGTCGTTCATCCTCCTCGAGCGCCTTGGCGCGGCGGTGATTCGACGCGACGTCGCGCCGGAGGTCGTCCGGGCCACCCTCGACGCCTGCACCGCGGGCTGAAATCGTCTCTCGGCAAGGGGTTGCGAGCTGGTTTTGCCGCACTGCGGTAACCGCTTGAAGCACCTAGTGGTCCCCCGGTATATTCAAAGACTCCGCGAGCGAGTGCCCGGGCTCCCATGGGACCCCGCACGCGGGTACGACGAGACGAGGTGCGACCATGAGCCCGCCGGGCCGCCCCAAGGGCGAATCCCGAGCGCGGACGCACGAGGGTAGACCGATGAGCCATCCCGCCCTTCCGGCTGAACAGGGGCTGTACGACCCTGCGAACGAGCACGACGCCTGCGGCGTCGGCTTCATCGCGAACATCCAGGGCCGGAAGAGTCACGAGCTCATCCAGCAGGGCCTGCTGATCCTCAAGAACCTCACGCACCGGGGGGCGGTCGGCTACGACCCGAAGCTCTCCGACGGCGCCGGCATCCTGATCCAGATCCCGGACCGGTACTTCCGCGAGGAGATGGCGAAGCAGCGGGTGACCCTGCCGCCGGTCGGCCAGTACGGCGTCGGCATGGTGTTCCTGCCCCGGGAGCCGGCCTCGCGGCTCGCCTGCGAGTACGAGATCGAGCGTGCCATCAAGGACGAGGGCCAGCTGCTGCTCGGCTGGCGCGACGTCCCGGTCGACAACTCGGACCTCGCCGAGCCGGCGAAGCGCCTCGAGCCGGTCATCCGGCAGGTGTTCATCGGCCGTGGTCCGACGGTCACCGTGACCGACGCGCTCGAGCGCAAGCTCTACATCATCCGCAAGTCCTCGGGCCACGCGATCCAGGCGCTCAAGCTCGCCCACGGCAAGCAGTTCTACGTGCCGTCGATGTCGGCGCGGACGATCGTCTACAAGGGGATGCTGCTCGCCTACCAGGTCGGCCTGTACTACAAGGACCTGCAGGACCCGCGCGTGGTCTCGGCGCTCGCGCTCATCCACCAGCGGTTCTCGACCAACACGTTCCCGACCTGGGATCTCGCGCACCCGTTCCGGATGATCGCCCACAACGGCGAGATCAACACCCTGCGCGGGAACATCAACTGGATCCGCGCGCGCCAGGGCGCGATCTCGAGCCCGACGCTCGGCGACGACCTCGGCAAGATCTGGCCGCTGATCTACGACGGGCAGTCCGACTCGGCCTCGTTCGACAACGCGCTCGAGATGCTCGTGATGGGCGGCTACTCCGTCGCCCACGCCATGATGATGATGATCCCCGAGGCGTGGGAGCAGCACACGATGATGGACGCGAACCGGCGCGCGTTCTACGAGTACCACGCCGCCATGCAGGAGCCGTGGGACGGCCCGGCCTCGATCGCCTTCACCGACGGCCGCCAGATCGGCGCGACCCTCGACCGCAACGGGCTGCGCCCCTCGCGGTACATCGTCACCGAGGACGGCCTCGTCATCATGGGCTCGGAGTGCGGCTGTCTGCCGGTGCCCGAAGAGAAGATCGTCAAGAAGTGGCGCCTGCAGCCGGGCAAGATGTTCCTCGTCGACGTCGAGCGCGGCCGCATCATCGACGACAAGGAGCTGAAGGACACGCTCGCGGGGCAGCGACCGTACGCCGAGTGGATCGAGCGGATCCGCGTGAAGCTCGACGACCTGCCGCCGCCGGAGGAGCGGCGCGAGCCGTCGCGCGCGCGCCTCCTCGACCGCCAGCAGTCGTTCGCGTACACCCAGGAGGACCTGCAGATCGTCATGTCGCCGATGGCGGCGAACGGCGAGGAGCCGGTGGGGTCGATGGGCAACGACTCGCCGCTCGCGGTGCTGTCGAACAAGCACAAGACGCTGTACCACTACTTCAAGCAGCTGTTCGCGCAGGTCACGAACCCCGCGATCGACCCGATCCGGGAGGAGCTCGTGATGTCGGTGGTGAGCTTCATCGGGCCGAAGCCGAACCTCCTCGGCATCGACGAGACGAACCCGCCGCTCAGGCTCGAGGTGAGCCAGCCGGTGCTCGACTTCGACCAGATGGAGACCATCCGGCACATCGGCAAGTACACCGACGGCAAGTTCGAGAGCTGCGAGCTCGACATCACCTACCCGATCGCCTGGGGCAAGGAGGCGATCGAGGCGCGCCTCGCCTCGCTGTGCGCGCAGGCCGAGGACGCGGTGCGCTCCGGCTACACGATCCTCGTCATCTCCGACCGGCTGCTCGAGCGCGAGCGGGTCGCGATCCCGGCGCTGCTCGCGCTGTCGGCGATCCACCAGCACTTGACCGGCAAGGGGCTGCGCACCTCGACCGGCCTCGTGGTCGAGACCGGGTCGGCGCGCGAGGTCCATCACTTCGCCCTTCTCGGCGGCTACGGCGCCGAGGCCGTCCACCCCTACCTCGCGCTCGAGACCCTGCTCGACCTCAAGCGGCTGCTCCCGGAGACGGTCGACGGCAAGCAGGCGATCAAGAACTACACGAAGGCGATCGGCAAGGGGCTGAAGAAGGTGATGTCCAAGCTGGGCATCTCGACCTACATGTCCTACACCGGCTCGCAGTGCTTCGAGGCGGTCGGTTTGCAGAAGGCGTTCGTCGACAAGTACTTCACCGGCACGACCTCGAACATCGAGGGGATCGACGTGTTCGCGGTCGCCGACGAGGCGATTCGCATCCACAAGAGCGCGTTCGGCGACGACCCGGTGCTCACCGGCGCGCTCGACGCCGGAGGCGAGTACCACTTCCGCGTGCGCGGCGAGGACCACATGTGGACCCCGGACGCGATCGCGAAGCTGCAGCACTCCACGCGCGCGGCGAGCTACTCGACCTACAAGGAGTACGCGCAGATCATCAACGACCAATCGCAACGGCACATGACGCTGCGCGGGCTCTTCGAGTTCAAGTTCCCGCCGGCGCCGATTCCGATCGAGGAGGTCGAGCCGGCCGCCGAGATCGTCAAGCGCTTCTCGACCGGCGCGATGTCGCTCGGCTCGATCGGGACCGAGGCGCACACCACGCTCGCGATCGCGATGAACCGCATCGGCGGCAAGTCGAACACCGGCGAAGGCGGCGAGGACCGCATGCGCTACGCCCCGGTCAAGGCCGGCGAGACGCTGATGTCGCGGCTCGGCCAGAAGCGCGTCCAGGTCGACATCCCCCTCCAGGAGGGCGACTCCCTCAAGTCGAAGATCAAGCAGGTCGCCTCGGGACGGTTCGGCGTGACCGCCGAGTACCTGGCCTCCGCCGAGCAGCTCCAGATCAAGATCGCGCAGGGGGCGAAGCCCGGCGAGGGCGGCCAGCTCCCCGGGCGCAAGGTGTCCGAGTACATCGCGGAGCTCCGCTACTCGACGCCCGGTGTCGAGCTCATCAGCCCGCCGCCGCACCACGACATCTACTCGATCGAGGACATCGCGCAGCTGATCCACGACCTCAAGAACTCGAATCCCAGCGCCGCGATCAGCGTCAAGCTCGTGTCCGAGATCGGTGTCGGGACGATCGCCGCCGGCGTCTCGAAGGCCAAGTCGGACCACGTCACGATCGCCGGGCACGACGGCGGCACCGGCGCCTCGCCGTGGTCGTCGATCAAGCACGCCGGTACGCCCTGGGAGCTGGGGCTCGCCGAAACGCAGCAGACTCTCGTCCTCAACCGGCTCCGCGGGCGGATCGCGGTCCAGGTCGACGGCCAGATGAAGACCGGCCGCGACGTCGTGATCGGCGCGATCCTCGGCGCCGACGAGTTCGGCTTCGCGACCGCGCCGCTGGTGGTCGAGGGCTGCATCATGATGCGCAAGTGCCACCTCAACACCTGCCCGGTGGGCATCGCCACCCAGGATCCGGTGCTGCGCCGCAAGTTCGAGGGCCGGCCCGAGCACGTCGTGAACTACTTCTTCTTCGTCGCCGAGGAAGCGCGCGAGCTGATGGCGAAGCTCGGGGTGCGGAGCTTCAACGACCTCATCGGCCGCACCGAGCTCCTCGACATGCGCAAGGGCATCGAGCACTGGAAGGCGAAGGGGCTCGACTTCGCGAAGGTCTTCTACATGCCGAAGATGCCGCCTGAGGTCGCGGTCTACCACTGCGAGCGCCAGGACCACGGGCTCGCGAAGGCGCTCGACAACCGGCTGATCGAGCTCGCGCGGCCCGCGATCGAGCGCGGCGAGAAGGTCACGATCGAGATGCCGATCCGCAACATCAACCGGACCGTCGGCACGATGCTCTCCCACGAGATCGCCCGGCGCTACGGCCACGACGGCCTACCCGACGGGACCGTCCACGTGCGCCTGGCGGGCTCTGCCGGCCAGAGCTTCGGCGCCTTCCTTGCCAAGGGCGTGTGGCTCGATCTTCTCGGCGACACGAACGACTACTGCGGCAAGGGGCTGTCGGGCGGCCGGATCAGCGTCCAGCCGAGCCCGAAATTCCGCGGCGAGCCGACCGAGAACATCATCACCGGCAACGTGGTTCTCTACGGCGCGATCGCCGGCGAGGCGTATCTCCGCGGCGTCGCCGGCGAGCGCTTCGCGGTGCGCAACTCGGGGGCGCAGGCGGTGATCGAAGGGGTCGGCGACCACGGCTGCGAATACATGACCGGCGGCACCGTCGTGGTGCTCGGGGCGACGGGCCGCAACTTCGGCGCCGGGATGTCGGGCGGGACCGCCTACGTGCTCGACCTCGACGGCCAATTCGCCAAGCGCTGCAACCTCGCGATGGTCGATCTCGAGCCGCTGCTCTCCGAGTCCGAGCAGCAGCGCAAGGTGGCGCGCGATCTCTGGCACATGGACACCGCCGACGAGCTGATCGTGAAGCGGCTGATCGAGAACCACGCGAAGTACACGGAGAGCCGGCGCGCGAAGGAGGTGCTCGCCGACTGGGCGAAGCTCCGGGCGAAGTTCGTGAAGGTGTTCCCGAAGGAGTACCGGCGCGCGCTCACCGAGAACGCGGCCGCCGCGCGGAAGGCCGTCGCCTGAAGAGCCAAAAGCCAACGCAAAGGCGCAAAGGACCGCAAAGCACGCAGAGAAGACCTTTCGTTCAGGAGCTTTCTTTGCGTCCTTTGCGGATCGCCGCGTCTTTGCGTTCGAATTTCCATGGGTAAGGTCACCGGATTCCTCGAGTACGAGCGGCTCACCGAGACGCACGAGTCGCCCGAGGCGCGGACGAAGCACTACCGCGAGTTCATCGCCCACCTCACCGACGAGGAGGCGAAGGTCCAGGGCGCGCGCTGCATGGACTGCGGCGTGCCGTTCTGCATGAGCGGCTGCCCGGTCAACAACATCATCCCGGACTTCAACGACCTCGTTTACCGCCAGGACTGGCAGAGCGCGATCGAGACCCTGCACTCCACGAACAACTTCCCGGAGTTCACTGGCCGCGTCTGCCCGGCGCCCTGCGAGGAAGCGTGCGTGCTGCGCATCAACGAGGACCCCGTCGGCATCAAGTCGATCGAGCACGCGATCATCGACAAGGCGTGGGAGGAGGGCTGGGTCACGCCGCAGCCGCCGAAGCGCAAGACCGGGAAGAAGGTCGCGGTCGTCGGATCAGGCCCCGCCGGGCTCGCCTCCGCGCAGCAGCTCGCCCGGGCCGGTCACGACGTCGTCCTCCTCGAGAAGAACGACCGCATCGGCGGGCTGCTCCGCTACGGCATCCCGGACTTCAAGCTCGAGAAATGGATCATCGATCGGCGCCTGGAGCAGATGGCGGCCGAGGGCGTCGAATTCCGCACGCGCGTATTCGTCGGGCGCGAGCCTCCGGGCCCCGAGGTCCCCAACGACGCGAAGCGCTCGGTGAGCCCCGAGGAGCTCCTCGCCGAGTTCGACGCGGTGGTGCTGGCGGGCGGCGCGGAGCAGCCGCGCGACCTGCCGATCCCCGGACGCGATCTCGGCGGCATCCACTACGCGATGGAGTTCCTGCCGCTCCAGAACCGCCGCGTCGCGGGCGACGCCGGGACCCCGGACCTGTGGGCGACCGACAAGCACGTCGTCATCATCGGCGGCGGCGACACCGGGTCGGACTGCGTCGGCACCTCGAACCGGCACGGGGCGAAGTCGATCACCCAGTTCGAGCTGCTGCCGATGCCGCCGGACGTCGACCGCAACCCGGTGTGGCCGTACTGGCCGGTGCGGCTGCGCACCTCGAGCTCGCACGAGGAGGGCGTGGATCGCGACTGGGCGGTCACGACCAAGCGCTTCCGCGGCGAGAAGGGCGAGGTGAAGGCGCTCGTCGCCGCCCGCGTCAAATGGGAGAAGGATCCGGCGACCGGGCAGATGAAGATGACCGAGATCCCGGGCACCGAGTTCGAGCTCGCGGCCGATCTCGTGCTGCTCGCGATGGGGTTCGTGTCGCCGGTGCCGGGCGTGCTCGACGCGTTCGGCGTCGCGAAGGATCCGCGCGGCAACGCCAGGGCGACGACCGACGGGGCGGGCTGCTACCAGACCTCGGTGGCGAAGGTCTTCGCCGCCGGCGACCTGCGCCGCGGCCAGTCGCTCATCGTGTGGGCGATCCGCGAAGGGCGGCAGTGCGCCCGCGCGGTCGACGAGTTCCTGATGGGGTCCTCGGACCTGCCGCGCTGACGCTTCCTGCGGCACCGCGCAAGGCGTGGTGCTTCAGGCGGCTTGCCTGCGCGACCGCATCCAGCCGACGCCCAGGAGACCCGACGCGAGCAGCGCGAGCGTCGCGGGCTCCGGCGCCTGGTTCGGCCCGACCGCGTCGACGAGATAGATCATGTCGTCGTAGTCGTCGTCCCCGAGGACGCCGTTGCCGAGGGGCAGATCCTCCCACGCGAGCAGGAACGGATTGGTGAACGTGTACTGGACGCGGGAGGCCTCCTCGCCGGGGTCGAGGATGCCGTCGCGGTCCGCGTCGTTGTAGATCCACACGGTGCTGCCGGCGAGCTCGGGCAGCGCGAACGTCATGAGATGGTCGAGACCGGCGTCGGCGACGTTCAGCTCTGGCTCCGAGAAGAAGGTCTTCCCGTTCGAGCGCAGATACCAGCCCAGGCTCGTCCCCGAGGCGAGGCCGATCGCGTCGGCGGGAAGCGGATCCTCGAAGGTGCCGGAGCCGAGGAACCCGAACCCCGAGTAGGGCCCGATGACGTCGAGCTGGCCCGAGCCCGTGCCGAGCCCGGTGTAGACGCCGAGCGTGTTCGAGTTGCCCGCGGTGAGGCCGATCAGCGCGACCGTCCCGCTCAGGTTGGTCCAGACGGCGTCGACCGGGACGAACCGGTCGTCGACGTCGCTGTTCCGCGCATAGGTCGTGCCGAGCAGCTTGTTGATCGCGTCGTTGATGTCGGGGATCCCGTCGTTGTCGTCCCGCGCCGTCGGGATGCCGTTCGCCACGCCCGAATAGACGTCGTTCTGGACGTTGGCGGAGAACGGTCCGGCGAGCGCCGGCGCCGCGACGGCCGCGCCCGCGGCCAAGAGCGAGAGCTTCCGGATCCCCGCGAGCATCGCGAGCCTGTGTCCCATGACGCACTCCTTTTGCAAGAACCGCACGCAGAAACTGCAAAACCGGCCGTGCAGACCCCGGTACGGCGGCAATCAGCAGTTCCCGTGCCATCAAGGGGCGTCGACGCCTCAGCGGCGCTCGTTCCACGAGACGGGAGGGGCCGAAGAGAACATGCGGCGCGCCGCGCGCGCTCGGCGGGACGCGGCGGGCTGTTAGGAGTTCAGCGCCGCGCGCGCGGCGCTTCGAAGCGGGGCCGGTCCTCGGGGACCGGGTAGTACGCCGAGCCGACCCCGCCGGGGCCTGGACCGACGACGACGCCTCCGGGCGGCGCCCGATTCAGCCCGGCGCCGATGCCGTAGGGTCCGGGGCCGACGGCGATCCCACCGAGCGGCGGCCTGAAGTAAGGACCGATGACGCCGCCGCCTCCGACCGCGAACTTCGGGGTCGGACGATACATCCCGGGCACGCGCCGCGCCGGCACCGGCCGCACCGGCTGGACGATCGGAAAGGGATGGACGTACCCGGGGTCGAGCGCGGCAGCGTCGGGATCGTCGCAGTCGATCCGCCGCTGCGCGAAGCACTGCTCGCGCCACCGCCGGTAGGCTTCCGCCGCCGCCAGCTCGTCGGTCGCGGCGACCTGCCGGCCGCGGGCGACCTCCTGCTCGAGCCGCGCGACGCGCTCCTGGAGCGCCTGCTCGCGCTTGGTCGCGCCGTCGCGCGCGTAGTCGTACGCCTCGATCGTGCTCACCCGGCCCTGCGTCTCGTCGAGCTTCACGCTCTGCCGGTTCTCGGGGGGCGTATTGGCGTAGTTGACGACGCCTTTTTCGTCCACCCACTTGTAGATCTCGGCGTGGGCCGCCGGCGCGGCGAGGAGCAGCGCTGCGAGCGCGGCGGATCGGACGTTGTGCGTGGCCATGACCTGATTACGCGCGAGCCGGCTTCGCGGATGACGTCGGAATCGCCTGACCGTGACGTCGATCCGGACCCTCAGATGATACGCTTCCGGAGCTGGGTGGTCGCGACCTCCGCGACGATCACGACGCCGAGGATCGCGACGAGGATCATCGCGACGCGATCCCACTGGAACAGGTTCAGCGCCGTGTCGAGCGCCATGCCCACGCCGCCGGCGCCGACGAGCCCAAGGACCGCGGATTCCCGCACGTTGATGTCCCAGCGGAACAGCACGATCGCCCAGAACGCCGGCTTCACCTGCGGCCAGTAGCCCTTGAGCGCCACCGCGAGCCACGGCGCCCCGGCCGCCTGCAGCGCCTCGATCGTGCCCCTGTTCGACTCCTCCAGCGCCTCGGACAGCAGCTTCCCGGTGAAGCCGATGGAATGGAAGGCGATCGCGAGCGTCCCGGCGAGCGCGCCGGGACCGAACACCGCGACGAAGAACAGCGCCCAGATCAGGGTGTTCACCGAGCGCGCCGACACGAGGATGAGCTTCGCGAGGTAGTTGAGACCGGCGTGCGGCGTGACGTTGCGCGCCGCCATGAACGCCACCGGCACCGCCATGAGCACCGCGAGCACGGTGCCGAGCGTGGCGATGTGGATCGAATCGAGCAGCGGCTCCTGGATGCCCTCCGGATAGAAGCCCCACGCGATCGGCCACATCCGCCGCAGCATGTCGGCGATCTGCTCGGGCGCGTCGGCGATGAATTCCGGGATCACCTCCACCGTCTGGATCGAGGCGACGACCGCGGCGACCACCGCGAAGTAGACGCCGAACCGCGCGAGCCGCTCGGCGGGCGTGAACCGGCGCCATTCGCGCTCGACCGCGGCGAGGCCCGGCGCGCTCACACGTTGAAGATCCGCTTGATGCGCACCGTGAGCACCTCGCCCAGCATGATGAGGGCGATGATCGTCAGCACGATCGCGCAGACGAAGTCGTAGTCGAAGCGCTGGAACGCGGCGAACAGCGTCCCGCCGATCCCGCCGGCCCCGACGATCCCGACCATCGTCGAGTTGCGCAGGTTCGCGTCGGTCTCGTAGGCGATGAAGCCGACGAAGCGCGAGAACACCTGCGGGACGACCGCGAACGACACCACCGACATGAACGGCGCGCCGCTCGCGCGCACCGCCTCGACCTGCTTGAGCGAGATCTCCTCGATCGCCTCGGTGAAGAGCTTCCCGAGGAAGCCGACCGAGGCGACGGTGAGCGCGAGGATCCCGGCGAGCGCCCCGAACCCGACCGCCTTCACGAACAGGATCGCGACGATCACTGGGTGGAACGAGCGGCAGAACACCATGATCGCCCGCGCAGGCCAGGTGAGCCAGGCGGGCATGAGGTTGCGCGCGGCCGCGAGCGAGAGCGGCAGCGAGATCGCGAGACCGAGGATCGAGGCGAGCACCGCGATCTGGAGGCTCTCGGCCATGCCGCTCAGCAGCAGCTCCCAGCGGTGGAAGTCCGGCGGGAAGAGCCGCGCGACGAACTTGGCGCCGTGCCCGAGCCCGGCGATGAAGCGCGCCGGCGTGAACTCGAGGTGCGAGGCGGCGTAGACGAGGTAGACGCCGAACAGCACCCAGGCGGCACGCGCCCACCAGTTGGGGACGAACGCCCGGCGAAGGGCTCGAGCGGTCATCGCTTCTCCCCTCCTCTCACGAGGAGGGGTGGCCGAGCCCCCGCGAAGGCGGGGGCGAGGACGGGGTGGCGCGAAAGGCCCGAAAGACCACCCCGGCGCTTCGCGCCACCCCTCCTTGCCAAGGAGGGGAGAAAAGACGCGTTCTCGCTCATTCCAGCCAGTCCTCGCCGCCGTAGATCGTCTTCAGGATGCCGTCGTCGAGGCTCTCGGGCGGTCCGTCGTACACCACCGCGCCGCCGGTCATGCCGACGATGCGGTCGGCGAAGCGCCGCGCGAGCTCGACGTTGTGGATGTTGACGATCACCGGGAAGCCGTGCATCTCGGAGAGCGCCTGCATCAGCGCCATGATCTCGACCGAGGTCTTCGGGTCGAGCGAGGAGGTCGGCTCGTCGGCGAGCAGGAGCCGGGGCTGCTGCATCACCGCGCGCGCGATGCCGACGCGCTGGCGCTGCCCGCCGGACAGGCTGTCGGCGCGCGCGTGCGTGAACGCGCCGAGCCCCACGGTCTCGAGCAGCTCGAAGGCGCGGTCGACGTCGCGACCCGGGAACCGGCGCAGCCACGCCTTCAGCGGCGTGACGTAGCCGAGCCGCCCGCAGAGCACGTTCTCCATCACCGTCAGGCGCTCCACGAGGTTGTACTCCTGGAACACCATGCCGATGTGGCGGCGCGCCTCGCGCAGCTCGCGCTTCCCCAGCCGGACGAGGTCCCGACCCTCGAACAGGACCTCGCCCGCGGTCGGCTCGACGAGCCGGTTGATGCAGCGGATCAGCGTCGACTTGCCGGTACCCGACGGGCCGATGACCGCGGTGATGCCGCGCGGCGCGAAGTCGAGCGTGATCCCCCGCAGGACCGGGCGCCCGGGAACGTATTCCTTGACGAGGCTGCGGACGACGAGCGCGGCGGCCGCCGCAACGGCCGCGGCGGCGGGCGCCGCGGTCGCCGCGGCCGCGGCCGGCGCGGTCACTTCTTGGCCGCCGCCTTCTTCGCCGCGGCCTCGGCTTCCTTCTTCTGCAGCGTGTCGAACGCGGTCTTGTTGAACTTCTCGCCGCTGCCCTCCGCGACCTGCCGCACGATCGCCCAGTCCTTCTTGTAGGTGATCGGGAAGAAGCGGTCGGCGCCGCCGAACGCCTTCTGCATCTCGGCCGGGAAGCGGTAGTCGTAGAAGCACTTCAGCATCTTGTCGCGCAGGCCGGGCTCGAGGTCGTGCGCGTAGGCGAACGACGAGGTCGGGAAGGTCTGGCTGCGGTAGATGATGCGGAAATCCTCGGCTTTGACCTGGCCGCGCTCGACCATGCGCTTGAACACGTCGGAGGCCACCGGGCCGCCGTCGTAGTCGCCGGAGTGGACGCCCATCACCGTCTGGTCGTGCTTGCCGGAGTACAGGACCTTGTAGTCCTGGTCGGGCACGAGCCCCTCCTTGGGGAACAGCGCGCGCGGCGCGAGGTTGCCCGAGTTGGAGGAGGGCTGGACGTGCGCCACCTTCTTGCCCTTCATGTCCGCGAGCTTCTGGTACGGGCTGTCCTTCTTGACGAGGAACCACAGCTGGTAGCCCTGCCAATCCTTCGCGTCGCCCTTGACCGCGAACGGCACCGCGCCCGCGAGGTTCACGGCGAAGTTCGTCGGACCGGTCGAGAAGCCGCCGACGTGCAGACGGCCGGAGCGCATGGTCTCGATCTCGGAGGCGTTCGACTGCACCTGGTAGAAGACGACCCGCTTTCCGGTGCACTTGCCGAGGTAGTCGGTGAACGGCCGGAAGATGTTCTCGTACACCGCGGGGTCCTCGACCGGCGTGTAGGTGAAGACGAGGGTCGAGGGATTGCGGTACTTCCTGGAATCCTTCGGCGGGTCGGCGACGAGGTCGCCGTTCTCGTCGCAGTAGAGCTGGTCGAGCTCGCCCCGGTTCTTGCAGTCGTCCTGGGCGAGTGCGGCGAGCGGTAGGCAACAGGCCGCGGCGAGCGCGGCGAGCAGCGGGCGGCGCATGGGTCTCCTCCTTCTTCAGGGCGTCGAGGCGCGGAAGTCTAGCCCAAAGACCGTGCGCCGGATCGGCGGCGCGGCTTTTCACCTTTGTTCACGGATCGGCGCGCGGGGGCGCCCGGAAGTGCCCGAGGTGCGTGATAACATGAGGAAGTTTCAGGGAGTTTCCCGGGTTGTGAACGTCGTCATCCTGGCCGCCGGCCAGGGCAAGCGGATGCACTCCGACCTGCCCAAGGTGCTGCACCGCCTTGCTGGTCGTCCGCTCCTCGCCCACGTTCTCGACTGCGCCCGCGCGCTCGGCCCCGCGCGGATCGCCGTGGTGTACGGCTACGGCGGCGAGGCGGTCCGCGAGGCGATCGGCGACGACACGCTCGCGTGGGTGAAGCAGGAGCCGCAGCTCGGCACCGGCCACGCCATGCAGCAGGCGCTCCCCGTGCTCGCGGACAGCGCGCAGACGCTCGTCCTCTACGGCGACGTTCCGCTGACGCGAGCCGAGACGCTGCGGAGCCTGGTCGAGGCTGCCGGCAGCGGCGTGGCGATGCTGACCGTCGAGCTCGACGAGCCCGCGGGCTACGGGCGGATCGTCCGCGAGGGCGGCGCGGTAAAGCGCATCGTCGAGGAAAAGGACGCGACGCCCGCCGAGCGCGCGATCCGAGAAGTGAACACCGGGATCATGGCGCTGCCGACGAAGCGTCTCGCGGGCTGGCTCGCGAGCTTGCGCAACGACAACGCGCAGCGCGAGTACTACCTCACCGATCTCGTCGCCCTGGCGGTCGCGGAGGGGGTGACGGTGCGGGCGGTCCGGCCCGGCGCGGCCTGGGAAACGCTCGGCGTGAACAGCAAGGCCCAGCTCGCCGAGCTCGAGCGCGCGCACCAGCGGCTGGTCGCGGGCCGGCTGCTGGACGCCGGCGTCTCGCTCGCCGATCCGGCGCGCATCGACGTGCGCGGCCGGATCACGTGCGGCCGCGACGTGGCGATCGACGTCAACTGCGTGTTCGAGGGCGAGGTGTCGCTCGGCGACCGGGTGTCGGTCGGCGCGCACTGCCTGCTGCGGAACGTGCGCATCGACGCCGACACGCGCATCGAGCCGTTCTGCCACCTCGAGGAGGCCGACATCGGCCGCGCCTGCCGCATCGGGCCGTACGCGCGGCTGCGGCCGGGCGCGCGCCTCGCCGAGGACGTCCACGTCGGCAACTTCGTCGAGGTCAAGGCGAGCACGATCGGCGCGGGCTCGAAGGCGAACCACCTCACCTACATCGGCGACACCGAGGTCGGCCGCAACGTGAACGTCGGCGCCGGCACGATCACGTGCAACTACGACGGCGCGAACAAGCACCGGACGATCATCGAGGACGACGTCTTCATCGGCTCCGACACCCAGCTCGTCGCGCCGGTGCGCGTCGGGCGCGGCGCGACGCTCGGCGCCGGGACGACGCTCACCGAGGACGCGCCGCCCGGACAGCTCACCATCTCGCGCGCCCGGCAGTCGACCATCCCGGGGTGGAAGCGCCCCGAGAAGAAGAAGTAGCCATGTGCGGCATCGTAGGCGCGGTCGCGAAGCGGGATGTCGTCCCGGTCCTGCTCGAGGGGCTGAAGTGCCTCGAGTACCGCGGCTACGACTCGGCCGGGCTCGCGGTGCTGAACGGCGAGGCCGCCGCGACTGGGCTCAAGCGCCTGCGCACGACCGGCCGCGTGGCGGAGCTCGTCAAGCTCGCGACCGAGCAGCGGTTCGCGGCGGAGGTCGGCATCGCGCACACCCGCTGGGCGACCCACGGCGTGCCCTCGGAGCGCAACGCCCATCCGCACCAGAGCGCCGGCGTCGCCGTCGTCCACAACGGGATCATCGAGAACCACGAGGCGAAGCGGGCCGAGCTCAAGGGGCTCGGCTACCGGTTCGACTCGGACACCGACACCGAGGTCATCGCCCACCTCGTCCGCGAGAAGCTCAAGCGCGCGCCGGATCTCGTGTCGGCCACGCGCGCCGCGGTGGCCGAGCTCGAGGGCGCTTACGCGATCGCGGTCCTGTCGAGCGACGACGCCTCCCGCATCGCCGTCGCCCGCAAGGGCGCGCCGCTGCTCCTCGGCCTCGGCGAGGGGGAGAACTTCGCCGCGTCCGATGTCTCGGCGCTGCTCCAGGTGACGAAACGGGTGATCTACCTCGAGGAGGGCGACGTCGCCGAGGTGTCGCTCGACGGCTGCCGGGTCTTCGATGCGGCCGGGCAGGAAACCGAACGGCCGGTGCACGTGAGCGAGCTCAGCTCGAGCGCCGTCGAGCTGGGGCCGTACCGGCACTTCATGCAGAAGGAGATCTTCGAGCAGCCGGGCGCGGTCGCGAACACCCTCGAGATGGTGCTGAACGCGACCTCGATCTCGCCGCAGCTCTTCGGGGCCGAGGCCGAGCCGATGCTGCGCGACGCCGACTCGCTGCTCGTCATCGCCTGCGGGACGAGCTTCCATGCCGGCATGGTCGCCCGCTACTGGATCGAGTCGGTCGCGGGGCTCCCGTGCACGGTGGAGATCGCGAGCGAGTACCGCTACCGCGAATCGGTCCCGAACCCGCGCCAGCTCGTCGTGACCGTCTCGCAGTCGGGCGAGACCGCCGACACCATCGCCGCGCTCCAGCACGCCAAGGCGCTCGGCCACCGGCATTCGCTGACGATCTGCAACGTCCCGGAGAGCGCGCTCATCCGCCAGTCGGCGCTGCGCTTCCTGACGCGGGCCGGCCCCGAGATCGGCGTGGCGTCCACCAAGGCGTTCACCACCCAGCTCGCCGTGCTGGTGCTGCTGGCGATGGTGCTGGCGAAGCTGCGCGGCCGGCTTGCGGCCGAGCGCGAGCGCGAGCTGATCGCGTCGCTGCGGCACCTGCCCGCGGCGCTCCAGCAGGTCCTCGGCGTCGAGGCGGCGATCCAGGCGTGGGCCGAGAAGTTCGCCGCCAAGCAGCACGCGCTCTTCCTCGGGCGCGGGATCCACTACCCGATCGCCATGGAAGGCGCCCTGAAGCTCAAGGAGATCTCGTACATCCACGCCGAGGCCTATCCGGCCGGCGAGCTCAAGCACGGGCCGCTCGCGCTCGTCGACCGGGAGATGCCGGTCGTGGCGATCGCCCCGAACGACGCGCTGCTCGAGAAGCTGAAGTCGAACCTGCAGGAGGTGCGGGCGCGGGGCGGCGAGCTCTACGTCGTCGCCGACCAGGGCTCGCAGGTCGTAGAGGGCGACGGGCTGCACGTCGTGCGGCTCACCGGGCACGCGGGCCTGCTGTCGCCGATCCTGCACACCGTCCCGCTCCAGCTGCTCGCGTACCACGCCGCGCTGCTGCGCGGCACCGACGTCGACAAGCCGAGAAACCTGGCGAAGTCGGTGACGGTGGAGTGAGCTTCCCCTCCTGTCCAGGAGGGGAGTGAGAGCTACTTCCGCAGCTCGAGCGCCGCGAGCGCGCCCTCGAGCTCGGCGAGGATCCGCGCCAGCGCTTCGCTGTAGCCTTGCGCGAGCGCCTGCGGGGTGTTCGCCCGGAGCGGGACCCGCTGCCGGAACGTCCGATCGAGCACCACCGTCGGGCTGGAGCTTCCCCAGTGCACGAGGTAGAACTGGATCGCCATCACCGCTGCCGGCTGCCGCGGATCCTGCAGATCGCCGTACAGCGCCGCGATCGACCCGTCGAGCATGTACGGCGCGTCGGCCGGCACGCCGGGCTCCACGACCGCCTCGAACAGCCTGGCGCGCTTCAGCCAGTCGATCAGCGCGGCGGTGATCATCGCGTCGGGCCGCTCGGCGAACTCGTTGTAGAAGTCGGAGAGCACCCGCTGCCCCTCGACGCGGTAGAGGAATTCCTTGCGCTCATAGAGCGGGTCCGCGCGCAGCGGCCGGACCTTGATCGCGACCGGCTTCGTCGCCGGGGGCGGCGGCGACTCGCGGCTGGCGGCGATCAGGTAGGCGGAGCGCTCGACCGGCGGGCGCGACAGGCCGAGGGTGCAGGCCCCGAGCACCAGCGCCGCGGCGGCGACGAGAAGGGGCGTTCGACGCATCGTCACGGTCCGGGGAGGGTCACGCGCGGCGGCGGCTCGCTGAACACGCTGCCGGGGTAGCGCTTGGTGGTCTCGGTGAGATCGCGCAGGTTCTCGGTGACCCGCCGCAGGTTGTAGAGCGCGGTGGCGACGTCGGCGTCGGCCCCGGCGGTGAGCGCGTCCAGCCGGGCGAGGATGCGGTCGAGTCGCGCGATCGCGTCCAGCAGGTTCTTGTTCTCGGCCACCGCCTTGACGCTCGCAAATGCCTCCTCCGCGACGGTCGGCGCGGTGCTCCACGCCGGGTTCGACAGGACCTCGCGCAGGCGGCCGCCGGCCGCCGCGAGGTCGCGCAGCGCCTGCTCCACCTCGGGCGCGGCGACGACGGTCTTGACCTGCGCCGCGAGCGCCCGGACCTCCTTGAGCGTCTGCGACGCGTCGTTCGCGAGCGCCCCGACGGGGAGCTCGTTCAGCTTGTCGTTCGCCGTGCGCACGAGCACCTGGATGCTCGTCATCACGCCCTCGATGTCGGTGTCGGCGAGCTTGGCGAGGAAGTTCTGCATCCCGGCCACGATCCGGTTGTAGGTGCTCGGGGTCGACGGGATGTAGAAGTGCTCGGGCGTCCACGAGATCTCGATGAGCGGATTGGTCCGCGGGTCGACGTAGTCGATCTCGAGGTAGGCGGTGCCGGTGATCCCGACCGGCGCGAGCCGCGCGCGCAGGCCGGCGAGGATCATGTCCCGCAGCCGCTCCATCTCGCGCTCGCCCACGCCGCCGACGAGCTCCGGCTGGACCTCCGACTCGACCAGGACGTACTGCTTGCGCTCGGTGGGCGGCCGGTCCTGCTCGTAGACGGTCGAGGTGAACCCGATCCGCGTGACCCGGCCGAGCTGCACGCCGCGGAACTTCACCGCCGAGCCGACGTCGAGCCCCTGCACCGACTCGTCGAAGTAGGTCTCCATGGTCACCGTGCGCTTGAACAGCTGGCCGGCGCTCAGCGCGAGGACGATCGCCAGGAACACCGCGACCGCGGCGATGATGAACAAGCCGAGCCTGAAGTAGTTGGGCTGCTGGCTCATGCTGCCTCCGATCTGGCGTGCCGCCGGCCCCGCATCAGGCGGCGGCCTCGGCCTCCGCCTCGCGGTTGAAGAACCGGCGCACGGTCGGATTGTCGCTGTGATCGCGGAGCTCTGCCGGCTTGCCGAGCGCGATGATCCCCTTCGCCTTCTTGTCGAGCATGAGACAGCGGTCGGCGATCGCGAAGATGCTGGGGAGCTCGTGGGTGATCACGACAAACGTGATTCCGAGGCTCGCGCGCAGGCGCAGGATCAGCTGATCGAGCTCGACGGAGGTGATCGGGTCGAGCCCGCCGGAGGGCTCGTCGAGAAACACGATGTCGGGGTCGAGCGCCATCGCGCGCGCGATCGCCGCGCGCTTCATCATCCCGCCGCTGATCTCGGCCGGCACGAGCGCCTCGGCGCCCTGCAGCTGCACGAGCCGGAGCTTCATGCGGGCGATCAGGCTCATCGCCGCGTCGGGCAGATCGGTGTACTCCTCGAGCGGCAGGCGGATGTTCTCGGCGAGCGTCATGTTCCCGAACAGCGCCCCGAGCTGGTACATCACCCCGAACCGTTTGATGATCCGGATGCGGTCCTCGCCGGCCGCTTGGCCGATGTCCTCGCCGCCGATCAGCACCCGGCCGGCGAGCGGCGTGTACAGCCCGATCATGTTCTTCAGCAGCACGGTCTTGCCCGAGCCCGAGCCGCCCAGGATCGCGAAGATCTCGCCGCGCCGGACGTCGAAGGACACGTTCTCGTGCAGGACGAAGTCCCCGAAGCCGATGCGGAGGTTCTCGACCTGGATGATCGGCTCGGCGCGACCTGCTTCGGGCTTGTCGGCCATCCGCTCAGACATCCAGGTAGTAGTACAGCACCGCGAACAGCCCGTCCGCGGCGACGATCAGCACGATACCGCTCACGACCGCGCTCGTCGCGGACATGCCGACCGCGGAGGCGCCGGTCTCGGTCTGCAGCCCGCGGAGGCAACCGATGCCGGCGATCAGCACGCCGAACACCACCGCCTTGACGAGTCCGCCCAGGAAGTCGCCCACCGACGCGAAGCTGACCGCCTGGTTGTAGTAGGTCGAGAGCGGGATCTCGAAGGTGAGCATCACGACCGCGCCGCCCACCAGCCCGATCAGATCCGCGAACACGACGAGCGGCACGATCATCAGGGTGGCCGCCAGCACCCGCGTGACGACGAGGAACCGCACCGGGTCGAGCCCCATCGTGGTCAGCGCGTCGACCTCCTGGTTCACCTTCATCGTCCCGATCTCGGCGGCGAACGCCGCGCCCGAGCGCCCGGCGAGCAGGATCGCGGTCATCAGCGGCCCGAGCTCGCGCAGCAGCGACAGCGACAGCAGATTGGCCACGAACACCTCGGCGCCGAACTGCTTCAGCGCCACCGCCGACTGGAACGCGAGGATGACGCCCATCAGGAAGCCGATGAGCGCCACGATCGGCAGCGCGTTGACCCCCGCCTCCTCGGCGACGTACAGCGCGTCCTTCCAGCGGATCGCGCGCGGGTGGCGGACCGCGTGCGCGATCGCCGCCGCGGCCTCGCCGAGGAACGCGATCTGGCGATAGAGGTCGTCGCCGAACTGCACGCCGGCGCGTCCGATGCGCGCGAGCGGCGAGACTCGCGGCGAGGTCGGCGGCCGGGCTTCCGCCAAGGCCTTCGGGTCGAACTGCTCGAGCAGCTGCTGGAAACGGTCGGCGAGCGCGCGGATCTTGACTTCGGCGCCGGCGGGGCGCGCGGCGCGCAGCAGGTCGAGGAGAAGGGCGACGCCGGCGCCGTCGCAGTACTCGACGGCGCTGCAGTCGACGACGACGGGGGCCTTGGGATGGGACCGGAGCGCCGCGTGCGCCTGATCCCAGAGCGGTCCCACCGAGTAAGCGTCGAGCCGCCCCGAGAGCAGTATTGTCGCGGGGCCGCCATTGCCTGGCTGGAGAGCGAGTGCCGCCACGGTGCTGGCGTTGTTCTGGAGCGCGGCGATTATTGCATGCGCCGGCGACTTGCCCCCCTGTGAAGGGGGGCGCGAAGTGAAACGAGCGGGGGGTTTTGCGGCACGGCTCGAAACCCCCCTCTCGCTGGCGCTCGACACCCCCCTTTACAGGGGGGCGGAAAGACCGCTACTCCGGGATCGCGCCGAGGAAGAACATCGCTTCGACCAGCACGCCCGGCTTGCCGAGCGGGCCGAACCAGCGGCTCCAGAGATCGCCGATCGCGGGCGAACGGTAGAGCTGCGAGAGCGCCCGGTTCACCGCGAGCCGGAACGCCGCGTCGCCGCGCGGCAGGACGATCGCGTAGGGCTCGAACGACAGGTCCTCGCTCAGCATCGTGTACTGGGTCGGGTCCTTGACCTTCCCCGACAGGGCGACGATCAGGATCTTGTCGCTCGCGAAGCCCTGCACCTGGCCCGTCTCGAGCGCCTTCAGCCCCTCGTCGCGGCTCTTCACCGTCACCACGGTCCCGTTGACGAAGCGCTTCTTGAGCGCCTCGGTGAGCGCCTTCTCGTTCGTGGTCCCGGCGATCGCCGCGATCCGCTTTCCGGCGAGATCGGCCAGCGACTTCACGCCGGCATCGTTGCGGACGAGCACCCCGGTGCTGTCCACGAACACGAAGCTCGAGAAGTCCACCGTCTCCATGCGCGACAGCGTGGCGGTCGTCGCGCCGCACTCCATGTCGGCCTGCCGCTTCGCGACCAGCTCGAACCGGTTCTGCGACGTCGCCGGGGTCCAGTTCACCTGCAGCCCCTGGAGCTTGAGCTGCTGCTCGAGGCTCGCGACGACGCGCTTGCAGAGATCGACCGTGTAGCCCGCCGGGGCGTTCTTCGAATCTGCGAACGAGAACGGCACCGCGTCGGTGCGGTAGGCGATGGTGATCGTCTTCGTGTCGCGGATCTTCTTCAGCGCGCCCTCGAGCGCCTGGGCGTGGGCGAGCGCTGGGACGGCGAGCAGGGCGATTGCGGCGGCGATGCGGATCATCAGGGTCTCCGACGAAAGTGTTGGGAAACGTGCGGTGAGGCGTGAAATCATGCGCGGGACTGCCGCGGCACGAGCTGCGGCTCGGCGCGGGAAACGACCTCGACCTGGACCGGGCGCGTGGCGTCGAGATGGACGTCGCGCTGGGGGAAGGGCACCGCGATGCCGGCTTCGGCGAGCGCCTTCTCGCTCATGAAGCGAAGGTCGCTCGCGATCTGCCGGCCGTCGACGCCCTTCCCGTAGTCGATCCAGTACTCGAGCGCGAACGCGAGGCCGTCGGCGCCGAAGTCCTCGAAGAGCACGCGCGGCGGCGGCTGCTCGAGCACCTGCCCGTGCCGTGCGGCCTGTGCGAGCAGCGTCTCGGCCACCTTGCGCGTGTCCGAGCCGTAGGCGACGGCGACCTTCACCGACCGGCGCACCTCGGTCGAGCTGTGGGTCCAGTTGATGACGTTGCTCTCCACCAGCGCCGCGTTCGGGACCAGCGTCTCGATGCCGTCGGCGGTGCGGATCGTCGAGGAGCGGAAGCTGATGTTGGTCACCGTGCCGACGGTCTCGCCGATCTGCACCATGTCGCCGATCTTGAGCGGCCGCTCGATGAGCAGCATGATCCCGCTCATCAGGTTCTTGAGCAGGTTCTGGGCGCCGAAGCCGAACGCGATCGCGAGCGCGCCGCCGAGGAAGGCGAACACCGTGAGCGGGATCTTGACCAGGTCGAGCGCGAGCACGAACAGCACCGCCACCAGCATGAACTGGGCCCACCGCCGGGCGATGCGCGCGACGTTCGGGTCGGCCTTGAAGCGCCGGACGAGCTGCCGCTCGAGCCGCCGCACGAGCCAGGAGACCAGGACGTAGCCGAGCACGAGCACCGCGATCGCGCCGACGCTCTTGCCGATCGTGACGCTGCGCGTCGCGGCGATCTTGCGGCCGTCGACCTCGAACGTGTCCTCGGCGATGAACAGCTCGAAGTCCCAGACGGCGCGCGCGACCGTCTTCGCGGCCGACCAGGCGGCGTAGGCGAACGACCAGAATGGGCGCCCTTGCCCGCTGCTGTCGAACTCGTCCTTCCAGCGCTGGAGCGAGGCTTCCTGGCGGTCGATCGCGCGCAGCAGCCGCTCGTAGATCGCCACTCGCTCCCGGTAGGCGTGCGCGAGGTCGCGCGCCGCGGCGCGCTCGTCGACCAGCGCCGCGTCGGCGAGGCGAGCTTCCTGCTCGCGCAGCTGTCCCCGTGCGAGCCCGAGCTCGCGCTCGGCGAACTGCCGCCACGGCTGGAGGCGCTTGCGCATCGTCTCGACGCGCTCCAGGGCCTCGCGCTCCCTCGCCCCGTCCCGCCGGTCGCCGAAGTCGAACCGGGACAGCCAGATCGCGCGCTCGCCCACGACCGCCTCCCCGAGCCCGCGCGCGACGTCGGCGGCGAGGTTGGCGTTCTCGGCCCGGGCTCGCGCGAGCGTGACCGCCTGCTCGGCCCCGGCGCGCTGGCGCGTCGCCCGATCGAACGCCTCGCCCGGACGCGACGGCGCCTCCTGGGCGGCCATCAGCTCGGCCTGGGTCTTGCGGAGCGCTTCGCGCAGCGCGGCGACGCGAACCTGGGTCTCGGCGAGCTCGCGATCGAGCGCCGCCTTCTCCTTGTCGAGCCGCGCGAGGATGCGGTCGAGGTCCCCGCGCGTGAAGACCACCGATCGCGACGCTTCAAGCACCTGCCGCTCGGCGAAGACCGCCGCCTCGCGCCGCTCGGCGAGCTCCTCGCGCGCGCTCGCCGTTCGCATGTCGAGCGCGGCGAACCCCGCGCCGAGCGCCCGTACCCGCAGCGTGGCGAGGTCGCGCGCCCAGGCGCGGCGCGCGGCATCCGGGGCGTCGGGCGACTCCCTCGCCCGCTCCTCGGCGAGCCGTGCCTGCGCCTCGAGCTCCTTCAGCCGCAGGCGCCACGCCGCGAGCTGCTCGTCGAGGAGCGCGAGCTTCGCCTGGGCGGCCTTGAGCCGCTCCCCGGCCGCCTGCGCGCCCTCACGCAGCGCGTCCACCAACGAGAGCGGGTGCGGACCGGGGCCGGGGCCGGCGGAGTCCTTCATCTTGGCGACCAGCGCCGCTCGGCTGCGCTGCGCTAGCGCGAGCTCATCGTGCGCATCGAGCTGACGCGCGTAGCTGCCGACGAGCAGCCGGAGCAGCGTGCGGTACTCGATGAGCTCCTGCTCGGGCGTGCCGGGCGGCGCCTTCGCCGCGCTGTCCGTGGTAAAGCGGTCGAGCTCGGCCTGCGCGGCGGCGAGCTTCGCCTTGATCTCGGCCTCGCTCGCCGGCGTGGTCGCCGGAGCGGCCGGTTTCTGCTCCGCGCCCCCCGTCAGTGCGCGAAGCGGCTGCGCGGGCGCGGCGGCGCACAGCGCCAGCGAGAGCGCGAGAGCGTAGAGCGTGCGGACCAAGGGGAGCGGCGACGCGGGCGGCGGGCCGCTAAGATACCGCATTGCACCAGCACGCGTGTCGCAGGGCCGGAGACTTCCATGCTAAAGCTCGCCGTCGCTACCCTCTGTGCTTTGCTCGCCGCGGTCCCGGGCGCCACGGCGCAGACCTATCCGTCGAAGCCGATCCGCTTCGTCGCGCCGTTCCCGCCGGGCGGAAGCGCCGACACCATCGCGCGCCTGCTCGCGCAGGAGCTCGGCAAGAGCCTCGGCCAGCAGGTCCTCGTGGAGAACCGGCCGGGCGCAGGCGGCAACATCGGGGTCGACCTCGTCGCGAAGAGCCCGCCCGACGGCTACACCATCGGCATCGGTGCGGCCGGCGCGCTCGCGATCAACCAGAGCCTCATGGGCAAGCTTCCGTACGACCCCCTCAAGGACCTGGCGGCGGTTTCGAAGCTCGCCGACATCCCGATCGTGCTCGCCGCGGCGAACTCGACGCCGGCCGCCTCGGTCGGCGACCTCATCGCGGCGGCGAAAGCGAAGCCGGGCGTGCTCTCGTTCGCCTCCGCGGGGAACGGCACGGCGATGCACCTCTCGGGCGAGCTCTTCAAGCTGATGACCGGCGTCGACATGGCGCACATTCCCTACAAGGGCAGCGGCCCGGCGACCACCGATCTCGTCGCCGGCCAGGTGCCGGTCGGCTTCGTCGATCTCTCCTCGGCGCTGCCGCAGATCCGCGCCGGGCGCATCAAGGGCCTCGGCGTGGCGAGCGGCAAGCGGACGCTCACCGCGCCCGACATCCCGACCATCGCCGAGTCCGGCGTGCCGGGCTACGACGCGGTCGGGTGGTTCGGCGTGGTCGCGCCCGCGCGGACGCCGGGCGATGTGATCGCGCGGCTGAACGCCGAGATCGTGCGCATCATGGCGCTGCCCGAGGTGCGCGAGCGCGCGCTCGCCGTCGGCGCGGAGCCGTCGACGAGCACGCCCGAGGCGTTCGCCGCGTTCATCGCCGCCGAGATCCCGAAATGGGAGCGGGTCGTGAGGGCGTCCGGCGCGAGGGCGAACTGACCATGGCTCCGGTCATCGACGTCCACACGCACATGCTCAGCCAGCAATGGCTGAAGCAGCTGGAAGCACACGGCGGCCCGCGCTACACGCTGCAGGAGGTGCGCGGCGGCCTGCGCGCGATCCATCTCGACGGCGCGCCGTTCATGACGCCGATTCCGCCGATGTTCGACTGGGACCTGCGGGTGAAGAACATGGGCAAGGCCCGCGTCGACGTCGCGATCGTCTCGCTCACCTGCCCGAACGTCTTCTGGGGCGCTCCGGAGGTGAGCCTTCAGGCGGCGCGGCACATGAACGACGAGTTCGCCGCCGCGCAGGCCGCGCACCCGGACCGCATCCGCTGGTTCGCGTCGCTGCCGTGGCAGCACGCCGACCTGGCGCTCGCGGAGCTGAAGCGCGCCCGCGAGCGCGGCGCGGTCGGCGTGATGGTGCTCGCGAACATCGCCGGCAAGCCGCTCACCGACGAGTCGTTCGCGCCGGTGTGGCGGGCGATCGACGCGCAGGCGTTGCCCGTGCTGGTGCATCCGACCGCGCCGCCGGGCGTCGGCGAGATGGGCATGCAGGAGTTCCAGCTGACCGCGCCGATCGGCTTCACGTTCGACACTTCGCTCGCGATCGCGCGCTGCATCCTCGACGGCTTCCTCGACCGCTACGCCGAGCTGAAGCTCATCGCCGCGCACGGCGCGGGCGCGCTGCCCTATCTCATCGGCCGGCTCGACATCTGCTGGGACAACATCCCGGCGGCGCGCGCGAAGACCGCCGAGCGGCCTTCGAGCTACATGCGCCGCGTCTACGCCGACTCGGTGGTGTTCACGCAGGACGCGCTGGAGATGTGCATCCGCGTCTGCGGCACGGAGAACGTGCTGTACGGATCGGACTATCCGCACACCATCGGCGACATGGCGGGCTGCCTCGCGCGCGTGGACCGTCTGGCGGGCGGCGACGTCCGCGAGAAGGTGCGCGGGAGAAACGCCGAACGCATCTTCCGGCTCTGATCCGTGTCGAGCCGCTGACGGACCGTGTCAAATTTCTCGACGCGGACGTCGTCATAGACCGACACGGTTGCCATTCCCCTGGCAACTGCGGTGTAGACTGTCCCGACGAATCCCCGCACGTCAGCCGTGTCGTTGCTCCTCCCGAAGCGCTCATGAAGGACCCCGTCCGCAAGGCGGTCGAGCGTCTTCGCGGCCGCAAGACCGAAGGGCCGCCGAGTCGTCCCGCGTCCGAGGCTCCCAACAGCGAATCGCTGCCGGCGCTGTTCGCGGAGGCCGCGGGGAAAAGCGGTCTCACGGTCTTCGACGACAAGCCGCTGCGCTTTCGCAGCCTCACGCTCACGGCCGAAAGCGGCGAACCAGAGGAATTCGAGGACCCGAGCGCCATCCCGGGCGCCTTCAAGATCCGCGTGGCGAAGCGCGAAGGGTTTCAGCGCGCCGCGGGCACGCTGGTCGAGCGCCGCTATTCGAGCCGCGGCTACGACACGCCGGCGCAGAGGCAGGATCCCCATCTCTTCACCTTCGTCGCCTACGACGAAGGCAAGCTCGTCGGCACCGTCGGCATCCGCCTCGATTCGGAGCAGGGGCTCGGCGCGGATGATCTCTACCGGGACGAGATCGACGTGCTCCGCCAGAGCGGCTGCAAGCTCTGCGAGTTCACCCGCCTCGCGGTCGACGTCACCGCGGTCAGCAAGTCGGTGCTCGCCGGCCTGTTCCACACCGCGTACCTCTACGCTGGCGCCGTCCATGGCTGCACGTTCATGGTGATCGAGGTCAATCCCCGCCACGTGCCGTTCTACCGCCGCGCGCTCGGCTTCGAGCCGATCGGGCCCGAGCGCATCAACCAGAAGGTCAACGCGCCGGCGATCTTGCTCTGCGCGTCGTTCGAGGCGATCGCCGAGGGCCTCAAGCGCTATGGCGGGAAGCACAAGGAGTTCCCCAACGAGCGCTCGCTCTTTCCGTACGGCTTCTCGCCGCAGGAAGAGGCGGGCATCCTGCAGCGGCTGAAGGCGCTCGACGCCGAGCAGAGGTCGGTTTGAGCGGACCCGCTCGGTTGGGGCACGGCGCGACGCGTGGCGCAGGATTGGAGGCCGCCGGGACGGCGCGCTTGGATCAGCGGTCCTCGCGCGTGTGAAAGATTCGGAGGACGACCACGTCGGATCCCATCAGCTCGTAGCGGATCTCGTAGTCGCCGACGAGAACGCGGCGTACTTCTCGCGGAGCGAACTCCGGCAGGCGAACGCCGAGGCGCGGATGCGCGGGAATGCGCTTCACGCCGGCAACGAGCTGGCGCACTGCCCGCGCCGCCGCCGACGGATTGACCGGGGCCAGGAATTCGTGCAGACGGACCAGATCCGAGCGCGCTTTGCCGGTCCAGCGAAGCGCCACGACTAACGGCGGCGCGGCCGTTTGGCTTTGGTCAGCCCCTCCGCCCAGGCTTCGATCTCGGCGTGGTCGACCGTACGTTTGGCGTCGACATCCGCCAGCGCGTCGAGCGTCAACCGATGGCGCTTCTCCTCCAGCGCGACGTACGAGGCGACGGCCTCTTTGACGATCCAGCCCTTGGGGCGGTCGAGCCGCTCGGCGAGGTCGTCGAGCTTCTCCGCAAGATCCGTGGGCAGGTGGGCAGTGACGACACGGGTGTCCATCGTTCAATCAGAACCAATCAACTCGATTGCGGGATATTAGCCGCGTTTCGCGCGTGACCGCAACCCTCGGCGCCCCGCGGCGCAAACGAGGGCGGAGGGCCTCTAGAGCCGCTTCAGATAATCCCGCGTGAAGATCTTGTCCGGAAGGTCCCTCAGGACCATGCCCGAGTACAGGAGCACCGACTCCTCGCCCTTGCGCAGCGCATCCTCCAGCACGAGCCGCGTGGGCCGCATCCGGCCGGCGAGCTGCTGGAAGCCCTCGTAGCGCGCGGTCTTCAGCAGGCGGTTCGAGAGCGAATAGAACTCCGCCCTGTGCGGCTGGTGGCTTTTCTGCTTCACCCAGTACATGACGCGGTGGTAGGCGACGGTGCGGTCCACCGCGGTGAGCTCGAGCACGTAGTGGTCCTCGCCGGCGATTCTCTCGGTGCGCACCAGCTTCGGCGTGTAGTCGCCGGCGAAATTCGCGCGGGCGAGGTCGCCGTTCGCCACCTGGCCGGTGAGCCGCTGCGCGAGCGACAGCCGCACCGGCTGCGAGACGTTCGGCAGGAACACCCAGAGATCGCGCCCCTTCATCAGCATGATCTGGCCGCGATCGACCGCGGGCTCGAGCACCATGACCACCGTGTTCTCGTTGCCCTTGGAGAGCACGCGGTACTGGCGGGTGTCGACAACCTGACCGCCGTTCGAATTCGTGATCGCGATGTCGACCTGGAAGCCCTCCGCCGGGAAACGGCTCTGGTCGGCCTTGACAAGGATCTCGCGTGCTATAGAATCCTCTTTAGAAACAGCCTGTTGTGCGTTACTATTCACAAAGCACAGCAGACCGGTCAGCACGCCGAGCGCAACGCGCATTCGCATGGGTTTCTCGCAGGGAGAGGCAGGAGCGTGGGCCATATCGATCAGGACCACTCGAGAGCGCGCTCAAGTATAGTCAGCGCGACACCGGGAGGGCAGCGCCGCGATGAGTCTCGTGCGGGTGGAGCGCGTTTCCAAGGAATATCTCCTCGGCGAGCAGAAGGTCGACGCGCTCACCGACGTCAGCCTGAGCATCGAGGAGGGGGTGTTCCTCGCGATCGCCGGCCCGTCCGGGAGCGGCAAGTCGACGCTCCTCAATCTCATCGGCTGCATCGACACGCCCACCAGCGGCCGCATCCTGATCGACGGCCAGGACGTGAGCGGCAAGACCCCCGACCAGCTCGCCGACCTGCGCGCGCGCACGATCGGCTTCGTGTTCCAGACCTTCAACCTGCTGCCGGTCCTCTCGGCCGCGGAGAACGTCGAATACCCGCTGCTCCAGCTCCCGGAGCTCGGCAAGGAGGAGCGTCGCGAGCGCGTGGCCGCGTTCCTGAAGGTGGTGCAGCTCGCGCGGTACGCGCACCATCGGCCGAACCAGTTGAGCGGCGGGCAGCGGCAGCGCGTGGCGATCGCGCGCGCGCTCGCGACCAAGCCGAAGATCGTGCTCGCGGACGAGCCGACCGCGAACCTCGATCACAAGACCGGCGAAGGCATCCTCGCGCTGATGAAGGACATCAACCGCACCTTCAACACCACGTTCATCTTCTCCACGCACGACAAGAAGGTGATGGCGAAGGCCGACCGGCTGGTGCGCATCGAGGACGGCAGGATCCGCATGCTCGGGGTCCGGGCCGACGGCGGCGGCTGGCGGGTGGTGGATGAGCGGCGCCGCACTCGCGGCGCGGCGAGCGTCCCGCCGCGGCCGAGCTGATCCCGGCATGCGGAGCGCGCTGCTGCGCCGCTGCGCGGGGATCGTGCTCGTCTCGTCGGCGGCGCTCGTCGGCGGAGCGGCGCTCGCGCAGGGCGGCGCGCAGCCGCAGCGGCCTCCGCGATACATCGAGGGCACGGACGTATCGTTCACGGGCGATCGGACGATCGCCCAGGCCAAGCCCGCGCCGGCGGATGCGCCCGCCTCGCGCGACGAGCTCTTCGGCCTGAAGCCCGCACCGGGGGCGGCGCCCGCGCCAGGCGCCGCGCCGGCGCCCGCGCCGAAGCCTGTCACCGCCAGCGGCTTCTACGGCGCGACGGTCGCCTACACCATCTCGGGGCCGACGCACTGGTCGCGCGCGGTGAACCGCTTCCAGTTCTCGCTGCAGGGCGAGGGCTTGGGCATGCGGTGGAAGCTCGGCGGGCGCGCCGACGTCGACCCGGTCTACATGTCCGATTCCTTCTACCTGCCGGCGGTGCAGCGGGACCAGCGCGCCGATTTCTTCTGGCGCGAGACCTACGTCGACTTTTCCGCCGGCCCGCTCGACTTCCGGATCGGCGCGCAGAACATCGTCTGGGGCGACGTGGTGGGCTTCTTCCTGGCCGACGTCGTGTCGCCGCGCGACCTCCGCGAGTTCCTGCTGCCGAGCTTCGACGTGATCCGCGCCCCGCAATGGGCGGTGCGCGCGGAGTACTTCAAGGGCGACTCGCACCTCGAGCTGGTCTGGATTCCGGTCGCCACGTTCGACGACATCGGGAAGCCGGGCTCGGACTTCTACCCGCTGCGGCTGCCCTCGCCGACGAGTGCCGCGGTGGCGGCGCCGTTCCGGAACCCCGACGCGCCTCCACGGACCCTCGACAACTCTAACTACGGGATCCGCGCGAACACCGTCGTCGACGGCTGGGACCTCGCGGCGTTCTACTATCGGAGCTTCTCGAGATCGCCGACCTTCTACACGCTGCCCGGATCCGTCGTCCAGCCGCTGTACGACCGCATCTGGCAGGTCGGCGGCACGGCCAACAAGGATCTCGGCTCGGCGGTGGTGCGCTTCGAGGGCGTCTACACCGGCGGGCAGAACTACGCCTCGACCGACCCGCGGGCGCCGCTCGGTGTACTCCAGCGCGACACGTTCGACTGGGTGATCGGCACCGATCTAGTGCTGCCGCGCGACGTGCGGCTCAATCTGCAGGTGTTCCAGCGGATCTACGACGGCTCCGACAGCACGCTCGTCATCCAGGCGGGCGACATCGGCTTGAGCGCCCAGCTCGCCGCCAAGCTCACCGCGGAGTGGGAGCCGAAAATCCTCTGGATCCAGACCTTCGGCGGCGGCGGCGCGATGATCCGCCCGCGCCTCAACTGGTACCCGGTGAAGAACACGACGCTCGGCTTCGGCGTCGACATCTTCACCGGCCCGAACGACGGCTTCTTCGGCCGCTACAACAACCGCGACCGGGTGTACGGCGAGCTCAGGTACGACTTCTGACCGGAGCCTCGGGCTGGACCATCGAGGTCATTGACCGAGCCCCCTTTGCCCCGTAGACTCGAAGTCTACGGGGCAAGACCTTGCCCCGCAACCTGCCGGCATCCGGGGCAATGCCACAGCGCGACGACCTCGAGTTTCACCCGACCGCGTTCCGGGTCCAGTTCGACGACCTGGTCGCCACGGCGCGTACCCAGAGGGAAGTGTTCCTGCACTCTCCGGGGAGCATCGTGATCCGCGAGCGCGACGGCCGCGGCTATTGGTACTGGCGGTTCTACGCCCTCAGCGGCAAGGAACAGGAGCAGTCGCTCGGCCCCGTGGGGGACGAGCGCGCGTCCGCCGGGAAAGCGGAGCTCGAGGCCCGCATCGCGCTTGCCAACCAGCTCGCGAAGGATTCCAACTCGCTGCGGCGCCAGGGCTACTGCTCCGCCGACAACAGCGCGGCGGTAACGCTCGGCGCGCTCTACAACGCGGGGGTCTTTCACACCGGTGCGATGCTCGTCGGCGCACACGCTTACGGGGCGCTACTCAACACTCTGGGGGTCAAGCCGCGCCGGAACTATGCGACCGAGGACATCGACCTCGCGCGTTATGGCCGGATCGAGCTCGCCGCCATTCCCGACGGAGGGGTGCTCGAGGTGCTGCGCCGGACCGGTCTTCCCTTCGTCGAGGTACCAGAGCTCGACGTGCGACGTCCCTCGACGTCATTCGTTCGCCGAGGCACGAAGCTCAAGGTCGACCTGCTCGTACCCTCGCGAGACGCGTCGTACGGGAGCGTCCGGATACCGGAGCTGAAGGCGTACGCGACCGCGCTGCCGTTTCTGGGCTTTCTTCTGGCCGAGCAGCTGGACACAGTGATCCTCTCGCGTGACCGCGTCACCCCGCTCAAGGTGCCGCGGCCGGAGCGCTATTGCGTCCACAAGCTCGTCGTCTCGCAGCTTCGAGTCAAGACCTCCGCTGCCAAGGACGAGAAGGACCTCGAGCAGGCGACGGTCCTCGCCCAGGTCCTCGAGGAGCGGTTTCCCGGCGTGGTGGAGGAAGCCGCTGGCCTCCTGAGCCGCTCCGGGCACAAGCTCGCCGCCAAGGGTGCGCGAGTCGCGGCGGCGCGCACCGAGCGGGGCCTGGCGAAGGAGATCTTTCTCCGGATTGCTCAGGCAGCCCGCTGAAAGAGCGATCGACAACGCTCTTCAGCCTCAGGCGGCTGCGACGCGCGGGCCGGGAATCGGCGCCGTGTCGAGCGCCGCCAGCCGCGCCTCGAGCCGCTCCAGCTCGAGCCGCAGCAGCACCGCCGGCGCGAGGACGCGCGGGCACACGCGCTGCCCGGCGGCGACGACGAAGCCGAAGAGCTTCCGGTAGAAGGCGACGTGTCGTGGATTCACCTCGACGAACACGTCGGTCACCTCGCGCAGCTGTCGCCCGACGGCGTACGCGAGGCCGAAGAGCGCCGAGAGCACCGACCTCGAATCCGCGCCCCGGGTCAGCGCGAGCCGGGTGAGCTCGCAGACGTCGCCGCCGGCGTGCCGCACGGTGTCGATCGCCTCGCCGTAGCTCTCGTCCGCGGCGAGACCATGCGGGCCGTCGAGCCGCAACGTGAGCGTGCCGACGATCGCGTCGCCCGCCGCCGCCATCAGCGCGATTCCCGGGCGCCGCGCGTCATCGCGCGCGCTCAGCCGGTAGCCGCGCTCGGCGTAGCGCGCCTCGACGAGCGTCGCCACCGCGCGCAGCTCCTCGGAGGACCGAGCGATCGTGGCGGAAAGCTCCTTGCGCGTGTGCGGGCCCGCGCGCGTTCGCTGCGGTGCGTGCTCGCCTCTCCTGACGAGGGCCTCGAAGGCGATCCCGGGGTGATAGATCCAATACGGCTGCGAGAGCGACGAGCGCGCGCGATACATTGAAGCCCCTTTGCATGTTGTCGTTGTTGTAATTGTTCGCAGCCGGAAAATGCCAGAGCAGTGAGCGACTTGCAACTGTCGCCCGCTCACGACATGACGACGTCGTGAGGCGGCGACGTCAGACGTTCTGGCGCAGGGCCTCGACCACCGGCAGACGCGACACCCGCCACGCCGGCGGAATCGAAGCGAGCACGGTCGCGACCCAGCCGATCGCGAACGCCGACGCGATGACCGACGGCACGAGGCGAATCGTCGCGGTGTAGCCGAGGTTGGAGTTCGGCGGCGGCGGCATCGGGATGCCGACCAGCGAGATCGCCACCGCGAGGACGCTGCCGAGCAGCATCCCGAGCGCGGCGCCGAGAAATCCGAGGATCGCCCCCTCCGTCAGCACCAGCGCGAAGATCCTGCGGCCGCGGTCCCCGACCGCGCGCATGGTCCCGAATTCGCCGATGCGCTCGAACAGGCTCATGTTCACGCTGTTCACCACGCTCAGCAGCACCATGACGAGGATGATGAGCCGCAGCACGCCGAACTGGCGGTCGTAGAGCTGCACCGTCTTGTCGTAGAAGTCGTTGAGCTCGCTCCACGCCTTCACCTCCAGGCCGCGGCTCCCGGCGAGCCCCTGCGCCGCCTCGACCACGGTGGCGGTGTCGCGGGTCCGCCCGAGCGACAGCACGAGCAGGTTCACCCCGCGCGTGCCGAGCAGCTCCTGCGCCGCGGCGAGCGGAATCTTGATCGCGCGGGCGTCGTAGTCCTTCGAGAAACTCTGGAACACGCCGACCACCTCGAAGTCGAGGGTGTTCATCGCGCCCTCGGCGGTGTTCGCCACGACGGTCACCGGATCGCCCGGGGCGAGCCGCAGCGCGTTCGCCACGCCCTGCCCGACGAGGACTCCGAAGCGGTCCTCGTCGGCGAGGCGCCGCCCGGCGCTCACCAGGAGGTAGGTCCCGAGCTGCGCTTCCTTGCCGGCCTCGATGCCCTCGCCGACGATCGCGAGGTCGGTGCGGCCGTTGTTCAGCAGCCCCGAGAAGTGCACGCGGCCGAGGACGTCGACGACCTCGCTCCGCGCGCCGAGCTCGCGCCGCAGGTCATCCGGCGCGTCGATCAGGTAGCGGTCGGGGGACCGCGAGCCGTAGGAGAAGAAGCCCGCCTTGGCGAGCTGCACGTGCCCGGTCTGCGAGTGGACGATGACCTCGCCGAGCCGGAAGAACGTGTCGTGGATGAACCCGCCGCTGAGGATCAGGCCCACCACGCCGACGACGATCGCGGAGAGCGTGATCGCCGTCCGCACCTTGTGCCGGAAGACGTTGCGGATCGCGAGCTCGAGCATCGCTGCCTCAGCGGTTGAAGCGGAGCGCGTCGACGATGACGAACCGCGCCGCCTTCCACGCCGGATAGACGCTCGCCGCGAGCGTCGTCGCGAGGGCGATGCCGAGCGCCTCCAGCGCGAGCCGCGGCGTCACCATGATCTCGGCGACGTAGCCGCGGCCCATGCCGGGCGGCGGCGGCATCGGGATGCCGACCGCCGAGATCGCGTACGCGAGCACGGTCCCGATCGCGACGCCGAGCGCGCCGCCGAGCGCCCCGAGCAGCACGCCCTCGGTCAGGAACTGGCGCAGGATCTGCGTGCGCGTCACGCCGAGCGTCATGGCGGTGCCGATCTCGCCGACCCGCTCGAGCACGCTCATCATGAGCGTGTTCGAGATGCTGAGCACGATGATGATCGCGATGATGAGGTTCACGACCGCGGCCTGCTGCGAGAAGAGCGTCGCGGTCTTGTTGTAGAAGTCCGCGAGGTCGTACCAGGGCGTGAACTCGACGCCGCCGTCCGGGAATCGCGCCCGCAGGCTCGCCGCGGTCCCCGCCGTGCGCCGCGTGTCGTCGAGCAGCACCACGAGCAGGTGGTCCCCGTCCACGCGCAGCAGCTTCTTCGCCGTCGGGAGCGCGACCCGCAGCGCGGAGTCGTCGTAGGCCTTCGACACCGTCTGGAACAGCCCGACGACGGTCGCCTCGACCGCTTGCAGGCCGCCGCGCGGGCTGTTCGCGAGCAGCACGACCGCGTCCCCGACCTTGGCGCCGAGGTTCTCCGCGAGGCCCGTGCCCACGATCACCGCCGGCTTGGCGTCGTCGCCGAGGTCGCGGCCCTCGACGATGTTCACCGACAGGTTGAAGCGGTCCGAGCGGTGGATCGCCGCCTCCCGGTCGGGGGCCACCCCTTCGCCGATGAAGGAGAGCGTCGCGTCGCCACGGCTCACGAGCCCGTTGAACGACAGGCGCGGCGCCACCACGGCGACGTGCGGCTCGGCTTCGAGCGCCGCGCGGATCGGCGCGTCGGGCGGGATGAGGTAGGCGAAGGGGTCGGCCGTGCCGCCTTCCCGGTACTTGGCGCGCGTCACCTGCAGGTGGCCGAGGTGCGAGCGGATCGTGGTCTCGCGCATCCCCCACAGCACCCAGTCGATGAACCCGTTCGCGAGCAGCATCGCGACCACGCCGAACGCGACCGCCCCGACGGCGATGACCGAGCGGCGGCGGTGACGCGTGACGTTGCGGAACGCGAGCGACACGACCTGTCGCACCGCGGCGGCCCGGCCGGTGAGCGCGGCGCCGATCATCCGCGCGCGCTCCGGAGGTAGTACTCGAGCACGCGATCGAGATAAGCGCCGGGGGCCGGCAGGGCGACCGCGCCGTCGAGCAGCCGCCGCGTGTCGGTGTTCGCGAACGCCTGCGGCTCGGCGAGATAGTCGAGGAAGACCGGCAGCGTCGCCAGCGCGCGGCGCACGCGGCGCGGCGTCAGCATCCCGACCGCGGGCAGCACCGAGCGCAGGACCCACGTGGGGACCGTCACCGGTCCCGGCGTCGACCGCCCGGCGGCGGCGAACCTGGCGCGCACCTGCACCCGCAGCTCCCCGAGCGGCACCGCGAGGTCGGGCCCCGAGCAGAGATGCAGGATCCGGCCCGCCGTGGCCGCTTCCCGGCTCGACCAGGCGACCGCATTCGCGACGTAGTCGACCGGAACGACGTCGAGCGCGTTGGGGCCCAGCGGCGGAAACACGCCGAAGGTGCGCCGCCCCGAGAGGAACTCGACCAGGTGGTAGAAGACCTGGAACCGCATCACCCTGCCCGATCGCGAGTCTCCGACCACCATGCTCGGACGGTGCACGGTGATCGGGAACGACGGCTCGAGCTCGGTGCGCAGGTAGTCCTCGGCCTCGGCCTTCGCCTGCTCGTAGCTGTTGTGGAACGGCCGCGGCTCGGTGATCCAGCGCTCGGGCAGCGCGCCCGGCCAGCGCCCGCCGACGCCGACGGTGCTGAGCAGCTCGACCTTCTCGAGCCGGCCGCGGCTGCGCGCCGCGCGCGCGAGCGCGACCACGTTCTTCGCGGCCTCCACCGCCGAGCGCCGCGCCTCCTCGAGCGGCAGGTTCATCCTGACGATCGCCGCGCAGTGCACGACGTGCGTGCACTCCGCGGCGACGCGCGCAAACGTTCCCTCGTCGAGCCCGAAGCGCGGGAGCGTCGTGTCGCCCCGCAGCCCCTCGACCCGCGCGCGCGCGTCGGGCCCGAGCCCCCAGAAGCCCACGAGCTCGTCGAGCCGGCTCGCCGCCTCGGCGTCCGAGCGCGCCCGGATCAGCAGCGCGACGCGATTCGTCGGATCGCCGGCGAGGAGCCGCTCGGCGATGGCGCTGCCGACGACGCCGGTGCCGCCGGTCAGAAAGTAGGTGCTCATGCGACGGCCACCGCGGGCACGGACGGCTCGGCGCGCGCGCGCGCGGCCTCGCGCAACCGCGCGAGCTGGGTCGCGAACTTTTCCGCGATGAACACGCGGCGCAGCTTCAGGTTGGTCGTCAGCTCGCCGGTGGCGATCGAGAACGGCGTCGTCACGACGAGGAGCCCGGCAGGGCGCATCTCGCCCGGCACGCCGGAGAGCAAGCCGGCCGCGTCCTGCGCGATGCGCGTGCGCTGCTCCGCGCCGAGCTCGCCGCCCAGGCGCCCGGGATCGACGTTGAGGATCGCGCACAGCGCGACCTGGCTCGAGCCCACGAGCACCGCGTGCTCCACGTACGCGACGCGCTGGAGCGCCGCTTCGACGGTCGCCGGCACGACCCAGCGGCCGCCGGCCGTCTTGAACGCGTCGGACTTGCGGCCCGTCAGGCGGAGGTAGCCGTCGGCGGTGAGCTCGCCGAGGTCCCCCGTCGCCCAATAGCCTTCCGCGTCCGGCCGCGGCGACTCGGAGCCGAGATAGCCGCGAAACACCCCGGCGCCCCGGACCAGCACCTCCCCGTCGGCGCCGAGCTTCACCTCGTTTCCCCGCATCGGCTTCCCGACGGTGCCGAGGCGCCGCGCGCCCGGCCGGTTCATCGCGACCGGGACGATGTTCTCGCTGACGCCGTACGCCTCGAAGACGGGCAGACCGATCGCCTCGAACCACTCCAGGAGCCACAGCGGCATCGGCGCGGAGCCGCTGATCAGATAGCGCGCCTTTCCGCCGAACACGCCGCGCAGCCGGCGCAGCACGAGAACGTCTGCGAGCGGCTCGAGGGCTCGGTCACCTATGCTCGGCGCGGTGTCCGCCAGTCTCGCTTCCGCGACCCGTTTTCCGATAGCGAGCGCCCACTTTACAAGCTTCTGTGCGCGCGGAGACGAGGCTGCGAGGCGCTCCTCGATGCCCGCCTGAACCTTCTCGAAGAAGCGGGGAACGCCGATGAAGACCTGCGGGGCGACCGCGGGCAGGTGCTTCACGATGCCGCGCGGATCCTCGATCACGTAGCTCGCCGCCCCCCGCGCCATCGCGCACAGGTTGATCACGCGCTGAAACAGGTTCGCGAGGGGGAGCCAGCACGCGAGCCGGCCACCGGCGCCGATGTCGGGGAACGCCTCGAGGATCTCGCCGACCGCGAGCAGGACCTGCCGGTGCGTGTAGACGATCGCCTTCGGCGTGCCGGTGGTTCCGGAGGAGAACACCACCATCGCCGGGTCGTCCGGCGCGGGACCACGCGGCAGAGGGCCGCCGTCCGCGCCGAAGCGCTCGGCCAGGGTGGCGAACGACTCCGCCGGCGGCGCTGCGTCCGCGCCGTGCGCACGGAACGTCAGCGTGAGGCGTAACCCGGCGCGGACCGATGCCGGGATGCGATCGAGCGCCGCGGCGTCTTCGGCGACCAGCACCTCCGGAGCCGTCGCTTCGAGCGCGGCCGCGAGCGTCTCGGGGGGGTAGTTCGGATCCACGCCGATCACCGTCGCCCCGAGCCGCAGCGCCGCCTGCTGCGCCTGCTCCCATTCGATGCTCGTCCGGCCGAGAATCGCGACGCGCGCGCCGTGCCGCACACCCGAGCGATCGAGCGCGCGACCCAGCCGCTCGCTCTGGGCGGCGAACGCCGACCACGTCACCGCGCGCCACGCGCCCGGCGCCCTCGGGGTGAAGAAGGCCGGCTGGTCGGGCGTCTCCCGCGCGCGCGACTCGAGGAGCTCCGGAATCGTTTCGGCCTGCATGGCGAACGGCGGAAGCCTCAGGCGAGCGGCGGGTCGTAGGCGCCGCGCGGCCGGTTGATGCGCAGGTCGCCGTCGGCGAGGCCGAGCCAGCGCATCTGCCGGCTCGTGTTCCCTCCCAGCAGCACCTTGCGGCGGATCATGAAGTCCACGACCGGCGCCATGAGCCGCCAGTACGCGAGGCTCGCCTTGCCCGAGCGGATCAGCGCGGCGAACTCGGGCGCGTACGGGTTGTACCCGAAGTGCCGCAGGTCCGAGTACATCAGCAGCCAGTTGATCGGGTAGTTGCTGTGGATCGGGCTCGCGTGCGACTTCCGCTGCACCAGGCCGAGCTCGTAGACCGCCCGCATCACCTTGTCCTGGTCGTACTCCCAGGCGTGGAACGGCGCGAGGTAGCGCGGAAAGCGCGTGCCCGCCGGATAGCGCCGCGGATTCCAGAAGCGCGCGAGCTCCGCCTGGGTGAACTCCCCCGAATCGCGGAGTCCCGGCGGCGTCCAGTCGGTTTCGCCGATGAGCTTGCGCGAGAACTCGTACTCCATGCGCTCGGGCTCGGGCTGGCCGGGCGAGTAGCCGGCGAGCACGAGCGGAATGCCGCGCTCGGTCGCGACCGCGAGCGCGTCGCCCTCGAAGAGCGGGGCGTACACGTAGGAGACCGTGTACACCGCGCCGCGGCTCTCCTGGTTGCGCAGAAGGTAGCCGAAGAGCTTCCGGTAGAAGTCGTCCGACGGACGGTAGACGAGATGGTCCACCTGGAGCCTGGCGATCGCGGCGCGGATGTTCGACCAGGCGACCTCCGGGAGATTGACGTCGGTGGTGAACGCGAGCACGCGCAGGCCGTAGTCGACCGCGGCGCGGTGGAGCAGGTAGATGCTGTCCTTGCCGCCGCTCAGGCAGACGAGGGCATCGTACGGCCCCTTGCCGCGGCACTCGGCGAGCGCCGCTTCGAAGTTCCGCTCGTATTCCGGCCGGCGGCGCGCGGCCGCGTCGGGGCGCGCGGGATCGTAGCTTCGGCAGAATGCGCAAGTCCCCGCCGCATCGAGGTCGGCACCGGGTGCGCGCTCGGGAAGGAGACATCGACCGCAGCGACGCATGGCTTCTCGATGTTCGGTGCGCGTGAAGCGCAGGGCGGCGATGAAGGCCCGCTATGATATTCGAGGGCCGATGCCGCAGGGGGAGCGCGATTCGATGGACGCGATGAAGATCGATTGGGAAGCGCGGCGCGTCGAGCTGGATCCGCGCGCGCTTCGCGAGGCGGTGTCGGAGTTCCGGCGCGTCTGCGGCGACGCGAACGTCGCGGACTCCGGTCCCGAGCTCGAGCGCGTCGCCAAGGCGACCATCCCCGATCCGCAGCGCCCCTCGGCGATCGTTCGCCCGGGAAGCGCGGAAGAGGTCGCGAAGATCGTGCGGATCGCGAACCGGCTTCGCATCCCGCTCTGGCCGGTGAGCCAGGGCCGCAACTGGGGCTACGGCTCGAGCACGCCGGCGCTCGCGAACACCGCCGTCCTGCATCTCGGGAGGCTGAACCGCATCCTCGAGGTGAACGAGGAGCTCGCGTACGCCGTCATCGAGCCGGGCGTCACCTACCGGCAGCTGCGCGCGCATCTGGACGCGCATCATCCGCGGCTGTGGTGCGACTCGACCGACGGACCGCCCGAGGGCAGCGTCATCGGCAATGCGCTCGACCGCGGTCTCGGCGTCACCCACTACGCCGATCACTTCGGGACCCTGTGCGGGCTGGAGGTCGTGCTGCCGAGCGGCGAGACGGTGCGGACCGGCGGCGGACCGCCCGACTGCAAGACCTGGAACACGCACAAGTGGGGCGTGGGGCCCTATCTCGAGGGCCTCTTCAGCCAGTCGAACTTCGGCGTCGTGGTGAAAGCCGGGGTCTGGCTCTTTCCGAAGCCCGAGGCGTTCGCCTCGTTCACCTTCGACCTCGCCCGGCCGGAGGACCTGCCGCGGCTCGTCGACGCGATGCGCGAGCTCGCGCTCCGCGGGATCATCGGGTCGGCCTGCCACCTCATCAACGACATCGTGACGCTCGCGGTGCTCACGCAGTATCCGAGCGGGGCGCTGGACCGGTACTCGCGTCTTCCCGACGACGTTCTCGCCGATCTGCGGAAGCGATACGGCGTTCCAGTTTGGAGCCTGGGGGGCGGGATCCTCGGCACGCGCGCCCAGGTGCGGGAAATGAAACGGCAGCTGCGGCGGCGGCTCTCGTCCCTCGGCCGGATCGTGTTCATGGACGATCGGCTGGCGGGCTTCGCCGGCTGGCTCGGCGGCCTGGCGACGCGCTCGCCGCTCGGACGGCGCCTGGCGTCGGCCGCCGCCGGGCTCGCGGGGAAATCGGTGGAGCTCCTCCAGGCAGCCCCGCACGTGCACTCGGTGCTGAAGGGAATCCCCAGCGACTACTTCGTGCGCCACGCGTACTTCAAGTCGCGGCTGCCGAAGCCCGAGCTCGCGGACCCGGATCGCGACGACGTCGGGCTGATCTGGTTCGCGCCGATCGCGCCGATGACCGGCCGCCACGTGCAGGAGGTGATCGGGTTGTGCCGGCCGCTCTTCGAGCAGCACCGGTTCGATTTCTACGCCGCGCTGCTGATGCAGAACGCGCGGTCGATGATCGTGCTGATGTCGCTGTTTTTCCTGAAACGCGACCCGGAACAGGCCGCGCGGGCGGCGGCGCTCTACGATGCCCTCGGGGCCGCCGTCGCTGAGGCCGGATATCAGCAGTACCGCACCAGTGTCCCGGGGATGCGCAAGCTCGCGCTCGCCGACCCTGCGCCCGCGCGCTTGCTCGGCGCGCTGAAAACCGGTGCCGATCCGATGGGCGTCGTCGCGCCCGGGCGGTACGGCATCCGCTAAGGGCGAGTGTCGCCGCCAGGCGACGTCGAGACGCCTTACATGAGGAGGGGGCGCCCTGGCGGCTTCGAGGTCGGACGGGGGTCCCGGATGCCCACTATTTCACGTCAGGTACCGGTTTCGGCGCCGAGCCCCACCGGCAAGGGCCGGCCCCCAAGCAAAGCGTCGCGCGGCCTTACAAGTCGCTTGGCGCAGGCGGGTGTCGAGGCCGCAACTTTGGCCTAAGACATTGATATATAGATATTAATTAACTTTGGCACAGGCGTTGCTCCCAGTCCTGTTCGAGAGCTGATTCGGGCTTGAACAGGAGGTAAGACGTGACGAAGTTCAAACAAGGACTGTGCGCCGCGGGACTTCTCGGGGCGATGGCGCTGGCGATGCCCGCCGCGGCGGCGCCTTTCGGGGTCACCGCGCCGGGAGGCAACAGCTTCACCGCCGACGAGATGGTCATCTCGTCGGAGGGCTTGGCGATGATCACGCTGACGGATACCGCTCCGCCGCCCGGCCTGAGCGACTTCGACACGTTCGTCGAATTCGGCCTCGTCGCGGCCGTCGACTTCCAGCTCAACAACAGCAACCTCGGGGCGGGCGTCACCGGGTTGGGTGTCGACTATCAGGTCTTCGCGACCTACAACTTCGGCGGATTCATCGCGCTCGTCCCCCCCGATCTGTTCGCGATCATGACCTCGGGTGGCGGCACGATCTGGCTCGATACGAACCTCGCGCCCGGCCTCGATGTCGGCGCGTCGAACATCGGCGACCTCACCCTCGCGGCCGGCGCCGGGAGCTGCCTGATCTCGTCGTTCGGCCTGGGCAACCCGGCCTTCCCGGACGGCGCGTGCAGCTTCTTGTTCGATTTCGACCCGAACGGCGCGTTCTGGCACGAGGGCAACCCGGCCGGTCCGCTGCTTGGGGTGACGACGATGGCAGTCGACATCAACATCGACCAGCTCGCGTTCGGGAACAATCCGGGTGGCCAGACTGGCGCGATCACCAGCCTCGCGCAGATCGATGCCTGCTTGCTCGACGGGGAGAACGGCGGTTCGTGCGCGCTGACCGCAGACCACGACGGGTCTGCGCGGATCCCCGAGCCCGGCTCGCTTGCGCTCCTCGGCGCCGCGCTCCTCGGCCTGGGGTTCTTCCGCCGGCGCAAGAGCTGAGAAGTCAGCCTCATCCAAGAAGGCCCGCCTCGGCGGGCTTTCTTTTTGGCTCTTCGGTCCGCGAGATGACCAGCGTGCCCGGGCCGCGTCCCCGGGACCGCCTCGCAGAGGCCTTCTGGCGCGCCGGAAGGGCGGCTCAGCCGAGAGGCCGGGCGCAGAGGCCCCCGAAGGGCGAAGAACACCGAGAGGTCCCTCAGGTCGGTCTGGTGATGGCTGGGAAGCTGTGCCACCTCCGCGCGGACCCGCTAGCTATAGCGAAGCGGAACCGTCTCCTCGCGGCGCCTCGGGCTCTTGAAGGCCAGTATGTAGGGCGCGCCGAAGGTTTGTGGTAGAGGCGCCCGCAGCCCGTGGCGTCCGCAGCGCCGAGGAGGCATCGCCACGCCCCGCCCGGTGAAGATGAACGGCGCGTAGCGGCGTCCGCTGCGACCTCCCTTTGAGGGCCCAATCTGTGACCTCAAAACCTCCCAGTCCTCGGGGGCGAGTTCGAACATGAAGTCCTCGGGAAAGCGCTCGGCGTTGCGCCGGGCCGCCTGGAGAAGGCCTTTGGTCGGGACGCCGGAGCGGCTCGCGAGGTCGGCATCCAGCATTACCCGGCGGTTTCTCGGCGCTGCCGGTTTTCGGAGACTGCGGCTGATTTTCGGACGCTTACAGAAGGCCGGTTCGCAGGCCCCCGAGGGCGAAGAACACCGAGAGGTCCCTCAGGTCGGTCTGGTGATGGCTGGGAAGCTTCGCGACCTCGGCACGGAACCGCCCGCGAAGCTCTGCCGTCTCCGCGCGTCGCCGCGGGCTCTTGAACGCCAGCATGTAGGGCGCGCCGAAGGTCTGGTAGAGCCGCCCGCGGCCCTCCAGTGGCGCACACGCCGCCCTGAAGTCCCGCGGTGAGAACGCCGCCCGAAGGGAGTTCCAGTAGTCCAGGGTGAACAGCTCCGACTGTCGGTCCGCGTACTGGTGCGCGAAATAGTGGATCGAGCGCGTCGACCGGAGCCGCCCGAGATCGAGGAGGAACAGTCCGCCGCCCGGCTTGACCACCCGCGCCACCTCCTGCAGCGACGCGCCGAGGGCGCGCTCGTCCGGCAGGTGGTGGAAGGTCAGCGTCGAGACGACCGCATCGAAGCTGCGGTCGTCGAACTCGAGGCGGGTGATGTCGCCGTGCGTCAGCTCGACGTTCGTCAGCCCCTGCTGCGCGAGGATGGCCCGGCCGCGCTCGAGCATCGGCTCCGAGAGATCGACGCCGACGAAGTCGACCTCCGGGTTCAGGGCCGCGGCGACCTCGAGCTGCGTCGCCGGCCCGCAGCCGAGGTCGAGCACGCGGTCGCCGGGCCGGATCACCTCGGAGATGTGCGCCGCGTTGTAGAGGTACACGGGCGCGAGCACCCGGTCCTCGACCGCCGCCCGCGCGTACGCGTCGACGTTCTGCGGGTCGTCCATGACCAGGCTCGGCTCCGGCACGCGCGGCGCGCGCTCGAGCGTCGTGAGCTCGCGCAGCAGGACTCCAAGGACGGCTAGGCTCGGCATGGACGACCGGGCATCCGGAGAGCTGGGAGAGGCCGGGCGAGAGTAGCACCTCCGCCGGCACACTCAACAACAACGCGGCTGACGCTCCGGGACTCTGGCGAGCCCCGTCGGGTCAGCCGCGTTGTCGCGACGGTCGGCGAGCGCTAGCGCATCGGTCTCCAGCGCCGAGCGATCCCGAGCCAGGCGATGCCCAAGAGGATGAGCGCCAGCGTCGAGGGCACGGGGACCTGGGGAGGCTGCTGGTCGGTGACGAACACGCCGCCGAGGTTCTGGATCTGGGTCTGCCATTGGAGCGTTCCCGTCCACCAGGAGATGTCCCCGTAGGCGCTCGTGGCGAGCGTCCCACCGGAGAGCACGCCGACGATCAAACCGTTGACCAAGAGCGGACCGCCGCTGTCACCGGGGGCCGTGGTGCCTTCGTTCGCGAGCATCACCGCGCTACTGGGTTTGCCAGGAGCCAGCGTATTTGTCGTGCCCGTCGGATTGTCAAAATCGGTGTTGAAGATGTTTGCGGTGCCGCCAATATTGACCCCTCCGGGATTCTGAGCGGCGCCATAAAAATCGATGACGTTCTGGGCTGCCCATTTCAGGCCGTCGGCTGTCCCGCCGTGGCCAACGTCTCCCGTACCGTTCCATCCAAAACCGACGGTACTCGCGGTGACCCCGAGAGGATTTGCGGCGAGGAACTGCAGCGGCGTGATGGCTGCCGGCGCGGCAGCGGCGAGCGTGAGGATCGCCACGTCCGAGCCGTCCAACAGGACGTTCGTCGCGTCGAATTGGGTTATGGCTGAGACACCCACGCTGGCATCCGGCACGCCGTCGTTGTTGATGTGATGGAAGTTCACGGTCACGGCGCCCGGGGCGACCCCGAAGGTGCAGTGCTGTGCGGTGATCACGGTTGTAGGGCTGATGAGTGCGCCACTGCAGGCGCTACCGCCGAGGAAGATCTCCGTGACGGCAGGAAATCCCCCACCTAGCGCAATCGCAGTCGCCGCACCGGCGATGTGATTGATCACGATGGCCTGAGCCGGCTGCGGGACGCCGACCAGCGCAGCGAGAGCGATCGCCCCGCTCGAGGCCAGACCGACGAAGTTGAACCGTTTCATGAATTCCCCCTTGTTGCGCACTTGTTCGAACGACGGTGGGGCCCGAAGCACTTTCCGTGCCGAAAGTGAAAAATTGTGAATTTCAGAGACTTGCACTCGCGCACAAGCGCCCGCCGTAAGGCGCGCCGACAGCGCGCGGATTAGTCCGAAAGGCCTATAAAAGAAGAGCGCCGCAAGTTGCGGCGCTCTTCTTTGAAGTCTGCGAGAAAACTATCTGACCCGCCGCCTCCACCACAGCCCGAGCGCGCCGGCCGCGAGGAGCAGCAGCGTCCCCGGCTCGGGAACCTGCTTGTCGCCGGTGTCGCCCTTCACCGCGATGAGCTTCACGTGGTCGATCTTGGTGTCGGCGCTGATGGTGACGCAGTCCGTGGCGCCCGAGCAGGAGATCCCGAGATAGGTCCCGATCAGCCAGTACTGGGAGAACGTCGCCGCGTTGCCGATGCTCGTGAGCGAGTCCTCGGGCACGTTCGAGAGGTTGTGCACGAAGTTCCACCCGCACCCGGTGAGCGCGCTGTACGTCTGGCCCGCGATCCCGAGCCCCGAGCACGACGAACCGTCGCCCCCGGTGAAGGCGAGCACCGTCATGTCGGAGTCGTTCGACTTCCAGCCGATCTCGAGATGGGTGAGCTTCACCGGCTCGCTGAACGCGAGGAGCACGATGTCGAATCGATCTTCGTTGTCGATCGCATGCTCGCCCTGGGACGAGCTGTTCTCGGTGTCGTCGTTCCCGTCGCCCGGGCCGCCGGGGCGGTCCTTGTTCTTGACGCCCAAGCCGTTCCCGGAGAAGAGCTGGATGATGCCCTGCTCGAGCTGGGTGTTCGCGGCGCCGACCGTGTTGGCGAAGGCATAGGCGGTCACCGACGGCGCCCCCGCGGGCGTGCATGAATGGTTGTTGCCGTCGCTCGAGCCGTTGGTCGTGCAGTTCGACGTCTGGAAGTTCCAGATCGTGGTCGCCGCCATCGCGGGCGCGGCGAGGCCTGCGGCGAGGAGCCCGGCCAGTCCGAGAGCGAGTTTCGTTGCGCGCATGGTCTTCCGTGTCCTGCCTTTGGTTTGGGTCGTTGCCCCGTACCTAAGCAATCGCCATACCCATCCGAAAGTTGCCTTCTAAACAGCCCCTTAGCCGCCCATGGCGGTCGGGGAAAAGCGCGGATGTAAGCGGCCGCGACAGCGCCCTTCGCGGCCGGTCAAGGCGTCGAGAGCTCGCGCTGGAGCTTCTGCGCTTCGGCGAGCTCGTCGAACTTCGGCGCGCCCCGGAGCGCCTGGTCGAGCTCGTCCCGGGCCTCGTTCCGACGTCCGGCGCGCGCGAGCGCCGACGCCAGGTGGTACCGGATCTCCGGGCTGCTCGGGTCGCGGAGCCGCGCTTCGCGCAGATGCCGCAGCCCCCGGTCGAGCTCGCCTTGCTTGACGAGCGCCCATCCCAACGTGTCCTGGATCGCGGCGTTCTGGGGCGCGAGCCGATGCGCCCGTTCGGCATACTCGAGCGCCTTGCGGTCGCCCTGCGCGAGCAGGACGTTCGCAAGGTTGTTGAGCACATCCGGGCTCTCGCCCTGGCGCTTCAGCAGCTCTTCGTACCGCAGCCGCGCCGCCGGAAGATTCTTCGCGATCAGGTGCGCCTCGGCGAGCGCGCGCAGCGCGACGAGATCGTCCGGCCGCGCTTTGACCCACGACTCCAGGAATTCGGCGGCCTTCCCCGGGTTGCGCGTCCGGATGTGGGCGCGAACGACGCCCAAGGCGTTCTCGATCGTCTCTTCCTTGGCGAGCGCCGTCTGGTAGGCCGTGAGCGCTTCGGCCGCGGCCCCCTTGGCGAGCTCGATGTCCCCGAGCAGGCGGTAGCCGGCGGCGCGGCCCGGGTGGCGCTTGATCATCGCCCGCGCACGCTGCTCGGCCTTCGCGAGCTCGCCCCGCTGCAGGTCGACCTCGGCGAGCAACGCCTGCGCCGGCAGGTATTCCGGGTCGCCCGACAGCGCTTTCTCGAGGCTGTACACGGCGCCCTGGACGTTGCCCGCGGCGAGCTGGTACCGCGCGAGCTCCGTCTGCCGGGCGGGATCGAAGGCGGCGAGCCGCGTGGCCCGCGTGAGCGCGACCTCGGCCGCCTTCCGGTTGCCGAGGGCCAGGTAGGCGCGTGCGAGCGTGGTCTGCGCTTCGACGTCGTCGGGGAGCACGGACTCCAGCGCTTTCGCGACGTCGAGCGCCTTGTCCGGTGCTTTCGCCGCGACGTAGAGGTCGATGAGCTTCGCCGACGCGGCGACGTTCCGGCGGTTGAGCGCGCGGGCCTTCTCGAGCCAGCGGATCGCTTCCTCCGGGCGCCCCGCCCGCTCCTCGACGAGCGCGAGCTCGTACATGGCCTGGGTATCCCGCGGCCGGTCCTTCAGGACGCCTTGAACCCTGGACCGCGCGCGCTCCACGTTCCCGTCCCCGAGATCGAGCCTGGCGAGATTGATCTGCGGGGCGGTCAGGTCTTTGGTGATCTTCGCGGCGCTCTCGTAGGCCGAGCGCGCGCCCTTGCGGTCGCCCGCCGCCTGACGCGCGACGCCGAGGAGGTTCAGGGCGACCGCGCTCTTCGGCTGTCGCCGCGCGACCGCCTCGGCCGTCTCGACCGCCGCTCGGGCTTCCCCGCGCCGCAGGTAGGCGACGGTGAGCGCCATCCCCGCCTGCGACTGCCCGGGGTCCTTCTTGAAGGCGCGCTCCAGATGCTCCAGGCCGGCGTCGGTGCGGCCGCTGCCGATGAGGCTGAAGCCAAGGGTCGCCTCCACTTCGGGCGCGCCGCCGCTCGCCTTCAGCGCCTCCTCGAGGTAGCCGGAGGCGAGGCGATGCTGGCCCCGCGCCATGTGCGCCGCGGCGAGGAGCGTGAGGACCTGATAGTCCTTCGGGGCGGCCTTGCGCGCCGGCTCGAGCAGCGAGATCGCGTCGCGCGCATCCCCCTGACTGATCCGGATCGATGCGAGGAGCTTGCGCGCCCCCACGTGGCGCGGCTCGACCGCAAGGTAGTCGACGAGGTAGCTGCTCGCTTTTTCGAGCTGCCCGAGGCCGTGATGGGCGAGGCCGCCGAAGAGGAGGAGCTCGGGCGCCGAGCGGCGAAGGGTCTCGCGCGGCACCGGATCCAGGGCGCGCGTCAGCTCCGCCATGATGTCGCGCGTGGCGGCTTCGTCCCCCCGCTTGCTCGCATAGAGCGCCCGCACGTAGAGGGCCCGCGGTTGTCGCGGGTGGAGCACGCGCAGCTGCTCGACGTCGCGGCTCGCCTCGTCGAGCTGGCCGAGATCGATCAGGATCGCGGCGCGCGCGACGCGCGGCTCGAGCAATCGCTCGTCGAGCGCGAGCGCCTTGGAATAATTCTCCAGCGCCGACTTCATGTCGCCCCGCCCCTGCGCGAGGTGGCCGCGGAAATGCCACACGCGGGCGTCGTTCGGCGCCACCGCGGCCGCCTCGTCGGCGAGCTTCACGGTCTCGCTCGCGCGGCGCTGCTTCACCGCGACCTCGGCGAGCCCGAGCAGCGCGGGCACGTAGCTGCGGTCGACCCCCAGCGCCTCCTCGTAGGTGCGCTGGGCGGCCTTGACGTCGCCGAGACCGAGATGCGCGCGCGCCCGCAGCGTGAGGAGCGCGGCTTTCCTGGATGGAGGAAGACCGTCCGCCGGGACGCGATCGAGCAGCGCTTCGAACTTTCCTTGCGCGAAGAGCGCCTCGGCCAATGGGACCGCGATCTCCGACCGATCCACGCCGAGCTGGAGCGCCTTGGCGAGGGCCTCTTCGGCGGCGGCGGGCTCGCCCTCCGCGACGTACGCCTTGCCGAGCAGGACGTACGCCGCGAGCATCGTCGGGTCCTGCTGGAGCGCGTTCTTGAGCTGGACGACCGCGCCCGCGGTGTCGTGCCGCTCGAAGCGGCGGAGCGCGTCTTCGAAGTGCTGGGTCGCCCGCTGGTCCTGCTTGGCGGCCGACGCGACCGGAAACGCGACGAGCACCGCCGCAGCCGCCGCGGCTGCGAGGGCCCTTGCGTCAGCGAGAGTCCGCTTGCCGCTCATCGACCGCCCGCGAAAGAAGCACGGACGCATTGTGGCCGGGAAAACAAGCAGCCAGTCTGCCGGAAGCGCCGCGGCGGTGAGCGGAACGCTGGCAAACAATTGTGAAATCACTGGGCTTTTTGCCGCGCCGCGCCGAGGGAGCAGGTAGGCTTGGTATTCGAACGTCATGCGAGCGGATTAGAATGCATGGCCCTGACATCGGCTTGAGTTCTGTGCTAAAAACACCTCGTAAGCCACTGATTTTGCGGCTGAGGGAGATCAAGATGCAAACGCTTTCCACGCCCGGGGTCACGACGAGGGGCGGCTGGCTCGCAGCCGGTCTCATCGCGGCGCTCCTCGCCGGTTGTGCCACCTCCAGCTACCCGCCCGCGCCGCAAGTCGCGGCCACGCCCGAGTACACGTACGTCATCGGCCCGCTCGACACGGTGAACATCATCGTGTGGCGGAACCCGGAGATCTCCACGACGGTCCCGGTCCGCCCGGACGGGAAGATCACCACGCCGCTCGTGGAAGACCTGCCGGCGCTCGGGAAGGACGCGACGACCCTCGCGCGCGACATCGAAAAGGCGCTGTCGAAGTACATCCGGGATCCGGTGGTGACCGTCATCGTGACCAACTTCGTCGGTCCCTACGGTCAGACGATCCGGGTGATCGGCGAGGCGGCGCGCCCGCAGACGCTCGCCTACCGCCAGAACATGACCCTGCTCGACGTGATGATCGCGGTCGGCGGGCTCACCGATTTCGCCGACGGCAACGCGGCGACGATCTTCCGGACCGCCGACGGCGGGAAGTCGTACAGCGTGCGGCTGAAGGACCTCGTGAAGCGCGGCGACGTCAGCGCGAACGTGGACGTGAAGCCGGGCGACATCCTGATCATCCCGCAGAGCTGGTTCTAGCCGCGCCGCCGGCGCGCAGGGTGCGCGCCGGCGTCCGGGCCGAGGACTCATGAACGAGCTATTAGCCCAACTCACCGCGCATCTGCGCGGCATCTGGCGCCGCCGGTGGATCGGACTCGGCATCGCCTGGCTGGCGGCGCTCATCGGCGGCGCCGTCGTGATGCGGCTCCCGGATCGCTTCGAGGCGAGCGCGCGCGTCTGGGTCGACACGCAGTCGGTGCTGCGGCCGCTGCTCTCGGGGCTCGCCGTCCAGCCCGACCTCGACCAGCAGCTCGCGATCCTGAGCCGCACGCTCGTGAGCCGCCCGAACCTCGAGCGGCTGATCCGGATGACCGACATGGACTTGAGCATCCGGTCGGCCGCCGAGAAGGAGGAGGTGATCGAACGCCTGACGCGCACCGTGAAGATCTCGAGCGTCGGACGCGACAACCTCTACACCATCGGCTACCAGGATCCCAATCCGGACCAGGCGAAGCGGGTCGTGCAGTCGCTGCTGTCGATCTTCGTCGAGTCGAGCCTCGGCAGCAAGCGCAAGGACGCCGACACCGCGCGCCGCTTCATCGAGGAGCAGATCAAGCAGTACGAGAAGCGGCTCGAGGAGGCGGAGAACCGGGTGAAGGAGTTCCGACTCAAGAACCTCAACGTCGTCGGCGCCGACGGGCGCGACTACTTCGCCCGCATGAACGCCCTCGGCGAGCAGGTCAACGCCGCGCGCCTCGAGCTCCGCGCCGCGGAGCAGGCGCGCGACGCGCTGAAGCGCGAGATCGCCGGCGAGGAGCCGGTTTTCCTGCCGGAGGCCCCCACCGGTCCGCAAGGGAGCTCTCCGGTGCCCGAGCTCGATGCCCGGATCGACGCGCTGAAGAAGAACCTCGACGAGCTCCTCCGGCGGTACACCGAGCAGCACCCGGACGTGGTCGGCACGCGCCGCGTGCTCGAGTCGCTCGAGGAGCAGCGCAAGCAGGAGCTCGCGGCGCGCGCGAAGGCGCCCGGATCCACGCCGCGCATCCTCGCCGCGAATCCCGTCATCCAGCAGCTCAAGATCGCGCTCGCGGAATCGGAGGCGAACGTCGCGTCGCTCCGCGCCCGCGTCGGCGAGCTCGACGCCCGCTATCGCCAGCTGCAGACCTCGGCGCGGCTGCAGCCCGAGATCGAGGCCGAGCTCGCGCAGCTCAACCGCGACTACGAGGTCCAGAAGCGGCAGTACGAGAGCCTGGTCGCCCGCCGCGAGTCGGCGGCGCTCTCGGGCGACATGGATGCGACGACCGGGGTGGCCGACTTCCGCGTCATCGATCCGCCGATCGTCGGGCAGAAGCCGGCCGCGCCGAATCGCCTCGTCCTGCTCATCGTGGCGTTCGTGGTCGCGCTCGGCGCCGGCGTGTTCGCAAGCTTCGTGGTGAGCCAGATCTACCCGACGATCCACGATGCCCGATCGCTGCGCGAAGTGGCCGGGCGGCCGGTGCTCGGCGCGGTGACGCTCCTGATGAACACCGTCAGCAAGCGCGCTCGCTGGCGCCGCAACCTCGCGTTCGCCGGCGTGTTCGGGGCGCTCCTCGCGGTGTACGGCGGCGCCATCGTGTTTCTGACCGCGACGGGACGCTGGATCTAGGGACCCGCCATGAGCCTCATCGAGCAGGCAGCGAAGCGCCTCGAGCAGCTCCGGAACGCCGGGGTCGCACTCGGCGAGGACACGCCGGCCACGGCTCGCGGCCCCGGCCACGACGACCGCTCGCGGCCCGAGCTCGAAGCCCGCATCCGCGAGCTCGAGGCGAAGGAGCGCGCCCGGGGTGCGCCCAGGCCCGCGCCCGCGAGCGAGCCGCCGAGCGTGCCGCCCGCGCATCCGGTCGAGCGCTCGCGCCGGATCACGATCGACCTCGCGCGGCTGGCCGCGGCGGGGATGGTCACTCCGGACGCGCCCCGCTCCCAGATCGCCGACGAGTTCCGCATCGTCAAGCGGCCGCTCATCGGCAACGCCCAGCGCCGGGCCGGAGCGCTCGGCCCGCCCGCGAACCTGATCATGGTGACGAGCGCGCTGGCCGGAGAAGGGAAAACCTTCACCGCCGTGAACCTCGCGATGAGCATCGCGATGGAGCTCGACAACACCGTGCTCCTCGTCGACGCCGACGTCGCAAATCCGACTTTGCCCAGCGTCCTGCAGTTCTCGTCGCCGAAGGGCCTCCTGGACGTCCTCACCAATCGGGCGATCGGCCTGCCCGAGGCGCTGCTGCGCACCAACGTCCCCAAGCTGTCGGTCCTCCCGGCGGGGGCGCCGCAGCGCCGCGCCACCGAGCTCCTGGCGAGCGAGGCGATGGTGCGTCTGATCGCCGAGATCGCCAACCGCTACTCCGACCGCCTGGTGATCTTCGACGCTCCGCCGCTGCTCCCGACGACCGAGTCGCGCGTCCTCGCGACGCACGTCGGCCAGATCGTCGTGGTCGTCGAGGCCGACAAGACGACGCATAACGCGCTCCGGCAGGCGCTGGCGACGATCGAAGCGTGCCCGGTCGTCATGACGATGCTCAACAAGTCGGCGCGCTCCGAGGTGGGCTCGTACTACGGCTATCGCGGGTACGGGTACGCTGAATGACCAGACCGGGCGCGGCGCGTCCCTGCGGAGCGAGAGCATCGGCCAGGGGCGGGGCGGCGCCGCCGACCAGGTCCGATCCCGAGCTCACGTGCGCCCGATGGCTCGTCCCTGCAATCGCCAGCCTGTTCCTCGTCTGCGCCGGCAATGCCGGCGGGGCCGAATGGCGCGCCGAAGCTTCGATCGCGAGCCGCGTGAGCGTGACCGACAACGTTCGGCTCGCGCCCGACGGCCAGCGGGAATCGGATCTCATCCTGGACGTCACGCCGGGCATCCGGCTGCGCGGAGAAGGTGCGCGGCTGAGGTTCGATGCGGCGTACGCGCCCCAGGCGGTCGGCTACGCGCACTCCTCGGACCTCAACAACTTCTACAATCGCCTCAACGCCAGCGCGAGCCTCGAGGCCATCGAGAAGTTCTTCTTCGTCGACGCCCGCGCCAACGTGTCGCAGCAGTTCGTGTCGGCGTTCGCGCCGCGGCCCACCGATCTCACTTCATCGACGGCCAACCGGACCGAAGTGTGGGGGGCGACCGTGAGCCCCTATTTCCGCGGCCAGGTCCCGGGCGGCACGACGTACCTCCTCCGCAACGACAGCACCTGGACCGACGGGAGCGGCGACACGTTCCGCAGCAGCTACTCCAACACCGTCACCGGGCGGATCGAGAACACGGTGCGCCGGATCGGCTGGTCGCTCGAGTACAACAACAGGTACCTGAAATACCAGAATTCGAACGAGCTCACGAGTCAGCTCGGCCGCGCGCGCCTCATCGCCCGGGTCGACCCCCAGCTCGACCTGTTCGTGAGCGGCGGCTACGAGGAGAACAACTACGCGCTCACCCGGCAGTCGGGGTCGACCTACGGCGGCGGCGGCACCTGGCGCCCGACCGAGCGCACGAACATCGCCGGGAGCTACGAGCGCCGGTTCTTCGGCCCGTCCTACGAGGCGAGCTTCGACCATCGCACGCGGCTCACGGCATGGCGGCTGGGCGCCTCGCGAAACACCTCCAACTATCCGGAGCTAGCGTTCACCATCCCCCCGGGGAACACGGCGGCGCTACTGAACGCGATCTTCGCCGCCAAGATCCCGGACCCGGCGCAGCGCGAAGCCGCGGTCCAGCAGTTCATCAACCAGGCCGGTTTGCCGTCGTTCCTGCTCGGTCCGGTGTCCTTCTATACCGAGCAGATCTTCCTGCGGGAGGGCGTCGACGGCTCGTTCGCGATTCTCGGCGCCCGGAATACGATCACCTTCGCGGCCTACTGGGCGGACTACGAGCAGATCTCGGGGACGACCGGCACCCCGCTGCCGGATGCGTTCGGGTTCGCGAACAAGTTCTCGCAATACGGGGCGTCCGTGAACTGGGGTCTGCGCGTGACCCCGCTCTCCACGGCGAACCTCCTCGTCTCGCGGCTCTACACGGACACGGAGGCGCCGACGCCCGGCGAGAGCACGCAGAACAACGTTCACCTCACCTTCACCACGCGGCTCTCGCCGAAAACCGACGCCACGCTCGGGCTCCGCTATACGGTTTTCGACTCCACCGTGGTGAACGACTACAAAGAAGCCGCGGCCTTCGGTGCGTTGACCCACAGGTTCTGAATCCACCATGTACGAATCCTTCTACGGCCTGAACGGCAAGCCGTTCCAGCTCAACCCCGACCCCGAGTTCTTCTTCGCGAGCCGGGGCCATGCCCGCGCCTACGCCTACCTCCAGTACGGGCTGCACCAGAGCGAGGGCTTCATCGTCGTCACGGGCGAGGTCGGCGCCGGCAAGACGACGCTGGTCCGCAGCCTCCTCCAGCGTCTCGACACCGCGAAGGTCGTCGCTGCGCAGCTCGTCAGCACGCAGCTCGATGCCGAGGACCTGCTGAAGTCGGTCGCCACGGCGTTCGGCGTCCCCGCGAGAACGACCGACAAGGCCCAGCTCCTCGCCCACCTCGAGGCGTTCCTCACCGGCCTCGTCGTCGAGCACAAGCGCGCGCTGCTGATCGTCGACGAGGCGCAGAACCTCACCGCGCGGGCGGTGGAGGAGCTGCGCATGCTGTCCAACTTCCAGCTCGGCGACCGCGCGCTGTTGCAGAGTTTCATCGTCGGCCAGCCCGAGCTGCGGCACGTGCTGCAGAGCGGGGCGCTCCATCAGCTCCGCCAGCGCGTCATCGCGTCGTACCACCTCGGCCCAATGGAGCGCGAGGAGACGAAGGCTTACGTCGAGCACCGGCTCAGGCACGTCGGCTGGAAGGGCAACCCGGCGTTCGAGCCGGGCGCGTTCGAAGTGATCCACGCTGCCACCGGCGGGGTGCCGCGGCGCATCAACCTGCTCAGCAACCGGGCGCTGCTCGCCGGCTATCTCGGCGAGAAGCACGTCATCACCGCGGCGGACGTGCGGTCGGTCTCGAACGAGATGCGCGACGAGCTCGGGCCCGAGGTCGTCCAGTCGCCGATCGCGGCGGTCGCGCACGCGCCGCGGCCGTCCGTCGCCGGGCTTCCCGTCCCGGTGACGCAGTCGCACGGCCCGGACGCCCAGATCGCCCGGCTAGAGGACCGCATCACGCGCCTCGAGCGGCTGCTGCATTCCACCGTCAGTCTGTTGCACACGCTCATCGAACGCGACCAACGGGGCAGGTCCTCGCGGAACGGCTGATGGGAGCGATTGCGCCCGGGCTCGGCCCGATCGTCTGCGTCGTCGGCGCGCGCCCGAACTTCATGAAGATGGCGCCGCTCCTCGCCGCTTTCGGCCGCAACCCCGGCCTGCCGCGCGCGGTGCTGGTCCACACGGGACAGCACTACGACGCGGCGCTCAACGACCAGCTCTTCGTCGGTCTCGGGCTGCCGCAGCCGGACCTGAACCTCGAGGTCGGCTCGGCGAGCCATGCGGCGCAGACCGCGGAGATCATGCGGCGCTTCGAGCCGGTGCTCGACCGCTACGAGCCGTGCGCGGTGATCGTGGTCGGCGACGTGAACTCGACGCTCGCGTGCAGCCTCGTCGCCGTGAAGAGGAGCGTGCCGGTGGCGCACGTCGAGGCGGGCCTGCGCAGCTTCGACCGCTCGATGCCCGAGGAGATCAACCGCCTGCTCACCGACCAGATCGCCGAGCTGCTCTACACGACCGAGCGCTCGGCGGCGGTCAATCTCGCCCGCGAGGGGATTCCGCCCGAGCGCATCGCGTTCGTCGGCAACGTGATGATCGACTCGCTGCGCGCTCATCTGCCGCGCGCCGTGCCGCCGGCGGAGACGCTGCGCCGCGCAGGTGTCGTTCTCCCCTCCTCTCCGAGGAGGGGTGGCGCGGAGCGCCGGGGTGGTGCCTTCGGCCTCGTCACCCTTCACCGCCCAGCCAACGTCGACCATCCCGAAGCGCTGCTCGAGTCGCTCGAGCTTCTCCGCGCGGTGAGCGAGCGGCTGCCGCTCGTCTGCCCGCTGCATCCGCGCACCCGGCAGAGCATCGAGCGCTTCGGGCTCGAGTCGCTGCTCGCCACGCCGCGGCTCGCGATCCTCCCGCCGCAAGGCTATCTCGAGACGCTGGGCCTGATGGCGAACGCTGCGGTGGTGCTCACCGATTCCGGCGGCATCCAGGAGGAGACCACCGCGCTCGGCGTGCCGTGCCTCACGATGCGCGACACCACCGAGCGGCCGATCACCGTCGACGAGGGCACCAACACCGTGATCGGGCGCGATCGCGAGCTCGCGCTTCGCCTCGTCGGCGAGATCCTCGCCGGCGGCGGCAAGCGCGGACGGACGCCGGCCCTCTGGGACGGACGCGCCGCCGAGCGGATCGCCGAACACCTCGCCGGCTGGCTCGCGCGCCGGCACGCGCACGTCGGGGCACGCGCATGAACGTCCGGGTCGAGGCCCGCCGGGTCGTCGTCAACGCGCTGACGGTCGACGTCGAGGATTACTTTCAGGTGTGGGCGTTCTCGCGCTACATCCCGCGCTCCAAGTGGGACGACATCCCGGCGCGGGTCGAGCGCAACGTCGACCTCATCCTCCAGCTCCTCGACGAGGCCGGCGCCCGCGCCACGTTCTTCATCCTCGGCTGGATCGCCGAGCGGTTCCCGCAGCTCGTGCGGCGCATCGTGACCGCGGGCCACGAAGTCGCCAGCCACGGCTACGCCCACGCCAAGGCGACCGAGCTCGATCAGGGGCGGTTCTTCGCCGACATCCTGCTCGCGAAGGCGATCCTGGAGGACGTGGCGGACGTCGAAGTCAAGGGCTACCGGGCGCCGAGCTTCTCGATCGGCCGCGGCAACGAGCTGTGGGTCTACGAGTGCATCGTCGAGGCGGGCTACCGCTACAGCTCCAGCGTCTATCCGATCCGTCACGACCACTACGGCATCCCCGACGCGCCCCGCTTTCCGCACCGCTGGGCGGGCGACCTCGTCGAGGTGCCGATCACCACCGTTCGCCTCCTGAATCGCAACTGGCCCGCCGGCGGCGGCGGCTACTTCCGCTTGCTCCCCTATGCCGTGTCGCGCTGGCTCATCCGGCGGGTCAACGCGGTCGACGGGTGGCCAGCGATCTTCTACTTCCACCCCTGGGAGCTCGATCCGGGCCAGCCGCGCGTCGCGGGGCTCGATGCGAAGACCCGCTTCCGCCACTACGTGAACCTCCACCAGACCGAGCATCGGCTGCGGCGCCTGCTCGGTGACTTCCGCTGGGATCGCGTGGACCGCGTGTTCCTCAGCGAGTCTGCCCCCCTGTCAAAGGAAGTGCCGAGCGGAAGCGAGGCGGGGGCTTTGGACGGACGCAGGAAATCCTCCGGCCTGCGGCTCCACCCCTCGACGGGCGGGCGGTAGACGATGAACCTCGATCGCGTCGAGTTTGCTCGCCCGGCGGGCTCCTGCCCCCCTGTGAAGGGGGGTGCCTCGCGCAGCGAGGCGGCGGGTTCTTGCCCCCCTGTGAAGGGGGGTGCCGAGCGAAGCGAGGCGGGGGGTTTCGGAGACCTCACCCAAACCATCCAAGTTCGCCTCGCGACCCCTTCCGACCTGGATCGCTGGGAATCGTTCGTCGACCGCTGCCCCGAAGCGACGTTCTTCCACCGCGCCGGCTGGAAGGAGATCATCGAGACCGTCTTTCGCCACCGCGCCTTCTACCTGATCGCCGAGCGCCACGCGAGCATCGTCGGGGTGCTCCCGCTGGCGGAGACGAAGAGCCTGCTGTTCGGCCACGCGCTCGTCTCGCTCCCGTTCTGCGTGTACGGCGGCGTCGCGGCGACCGAGCCCGGCGCGGTGCCGGCGCTGCACGCCGCCGCGCGCGATCTCGCCGACCGGCTGGGCGTGGACCATCTCGAGCTCCGCAACCGTACCGCCCGGGAACCGGACTGGCCGCGTCAGGACCTCTACGTGACCTTCCGGAAGGAGGTCCTCGCCGACGTCGAAGCCAACATGCTCGCCATCCCGCGCAAGCAGCGCGCGATGGTGCGGAAGGGCATCAAGCACGGGCTGCGGAGCGAGATCGACGCATCCGTCGACCGGTTCTTCCGGCTCTACGCCGACAACATGCACCGGCACGGGACGCCGCCGCTCCCGAAGCGCTATTTCGAGGCGCTGCAGCGCGTCTTCGGGCGCGACGCGGAGGTGCTGACGGTCCTGGACGCGGACGGCGCGCCCATGTCGAGCGTGCTCACTTTCTATTTCCGGGACGAGGTGCTCCCCTACTACGCCGGCGACGAGGCCGACGCCCGCGACCTCGCGGCGAACGACTTCAAGTACTGGGAGTTGATCCGCCGCGCCTGCGAGCGCGGCTGCCGCGTCTTCGACTACGGCCGCAGCAAGCGCGGCACCGGCTCGTTCGACTTCAAGCGCAACTGGGGCTTCGAGCCGGCGCCGCTCCACTACGAGTACGCGCTGCGGCGCGGCGACCGGATCCCGGAGAACAATCCGCTCAACCCGAAGTACCGCGCCTTCATCGCGCTGTGGCGGCGGCTTCCCGTCCCGATCGCGAACCGCATCGGACCGTTCCTCGCTCGTGGATTGGGGTGAGCGGTGATTCGGCGGCTCGATGACCCCCTCTCCCCCAGCGGGGGAGAGGGTTGGGGTGAGGGGGCCGCTTCCTCCTCTCCCCCGGCGGGGGAGAGGGTCGGGGTGAGGGGGCTGAGGTTGACGGAGATGGTTGTCGCCACTCAATTCGGCAAGTTCCTGCTGGTCGGCGGGTTCAGCACCGCGCTCCAGTACCTGATCCTCTTCGCGCTGGTGCAGGCGGCCGGCGTGGACCCGGTCGTCGCCTCCAGCATCGGCTACGTGCTCTCGGCGCTCGCCAACTACGACCTCAACTATCGGCTGACCTTCCGCAGCCGCGTGCCTTACCTGGGCGGGATGCTCCGCTTCGCTCTCGTCCACGCGGTGGGCTTCCTGCTGAACGGCTCCCTCATGGCCGCCGGCACGAAGCTCTTCGGGCTCCACTACCTCGTCGCCCAGGTCATCGCGACCGTCGTCGTGCTGTTCTGGAACTTCTTCGCCAACCGGCGCTGGACGTTCTGACCGACCCATGCCCCCGCAGCTCGCCATCGTCGTCCCCTGCTACAACGAGCAAGAGGTGCTGCCCGAGACCTCGCGGCGCCTGATCGGGGTGCTCGAGCGGCTCGCAGCCGCCGGGCTCGTCAGCTTCGCGAGCCGGGTCTACTTCGTCGACGACGGCAGTCGCGACCGCACGTGGGGCCTCGTCGAGGAGCTCGCACGCGCCCACCCTCAGGTCTGCGGCATCAAGCTGTCGCGGAACCGCGGGCATCAGAACGCGCTGATGGCGGGGCTCCTCACCGCCGAGGGCGACGCGATCGTGAGCATCGACGCCGATCTCCAGGACGACGTGGAGGTCATCGGCGAGATGGTGCAGCGCTACCACGAGGGCTGCGACATCGTCTACGGCGTGCGGTCCGACCGCGCCGTGGACGGTCTCATGCGCATCCCGGCGAAGCTCCACTACCGGCTGCTCAGGCTGATGGGCGCTGAGGTCGTCCTCGACCACGCGGATTTCCGCCTGATGAGCCGCCGGGCGATCGAGGCCCTGCGCGAGTACCGCGAGGTCAACCTCTACGTCCGCGGCATCGTCCCGATGCTCGGGTTCAAGAGCGCGACCGTCGCCTACCGGCGCGCCGAGCGGTTCGCGGGCGAGTCGAAGTATTCCGTGCGCAAGCTCGCCGCGCTCGCGTTCCAGGGCGTCACCTCCTTCTCCGCGGCGCCGCTCCGGCTCATCACCGCGCTCGGCTTCCTGGTGTGCATCGGGAGCTTCGCCCTGGTCCTGTGGGCGCTGTGGATCAGGCTCTTCACCGACCAGGTGGTCCCCGGCTGGGCCTCGACCGTGGTCCCGATCTACTTCCTCGGCGGCGTGCAGCTCCTGTGCATCGGCGTGATCGGCGAGTACCTCGCGAAGATCTATCTCGAGGTCAAGGGCCGCCCGCGCTTCGTCGTCGACCGCGTCGTCGAGGGCGAGGCGCTGCATCAACAGGCCGCCGCGGCGGGACGCGGAGAAGGCGAGCGCTCAGGTCCGGCGCAGCCCCGCCGCGACCATCACGCGGCGTGACGAACGAGTCGTCGCCTGCCCGGAAGAGCTCCAAGGTGAGGCTGGAAACCCAATTCGAGCCCGAGGGCCTCGCGCGCGCCGGCGCCCGACCCCGCGCCGCGTGGATCGCTGCGGGGCTCGCGTGCGTCGCCATCCTTGCGCTGTACTGGCGCACCGGGGTGGACATGGCCGCGATCTGGTACCGCTCGGAGACGTTCGCGCACGGCTTCCTCGTCCTGCCGATCTCGCTCTGGCTCGTCGGGCGAAAGCGCGCGGAGCTGCGCGAGCTCGCCGCGCAACCGTGGCTTCCGGCGGTGGTCGGCGTAGCCGGCGCCGGTCTCCTGTGGCTCGCCTCCGATCTCGCGAGCGTCGCTGCCCCCGCGCAGTTCGCCCTCGTGCTCATGCTGCAGCTCGCGGTCGTGGCGGTGCTGGGGCTGGCGGTTGCGAGGGCGATCCTCTTTCCGCTCGCGTTTCTGCTGTTCGCAGTTCCGGCCGGCGAGTTTCTGGTGCCGAAGCTGATGGACGTCACCGCCGACGTCACGATCCTCGCGCTCCAGGGCACCGGCATCCCGGTCTACCGCGAGGGGAACCACTTCATGATCCCGACCGGCAGCTGGTCGGTCGTCGAAGCGTGCAGCGGGATCCGCTACCTGATCGCCTCGATGATGGCCGGGTCGCTCTTCGCGTACCTCACCTATCGGACGGCGTGGAAGCGCGCTGCTTTCTTCGCGGTGTCCATCGTGGTGCCGCTCGTCGCGAACTGGCTCCGCGCCTACCTGATCGTCATGATCGGCCACCTGAGCGGCAACCGCTACGCCGTCGGCGTCGACCATCTCATCTACGGCTGGGTGTTCTTCGGGATCGTGATCGCGATCATGTTCTGGATCGGATCGTACTGGCGCGAGGACGTCGCCGGGACCGAGACGCCCGGCGCGCGATCGTGGCTGCCCGGAGCCCAGGCGCCGCAGGCCGGCGGTCGATTCGCGATCGGCGCAATCGCCGCCGTGGTCGCCGCGGCCCTCTGGCTGCCCGTGGGCTATGCGATCGACGCGTCGGCGAACCCCGCGCCCCCCGGACCGCTCGCGGTCGCTCCCGAGAACGGCTGGCGCGCCGTCGAGGGCGAGCGAGCGCACTGGAAACCGCGCTTCGACGGACACCGCGTCGAGTACGAGCAGCTCTTCGCGAAGGACGGCCGCAAGGTCGGCCTCTACATCGCCTACTACAGCCACCAGACGCAGGGCCGCGAGCTCGTCAACTCCGAGAACGTTCTCGTCCGCACCGACGACCGGGTCTGGAAGCAAACCGCCTGGGGCGCCGGAGCGCTCCCCTGGGCGAGCGGGCGCATCGAGACGAAGCGGGCGGAGCTGCGCAGCCGCGACGAGCGGCTCGTCGTCGCGCAGTGGTACTGGATCGGCGGCTACTACACGGCGAGCGACACGGTTGCGAAGGCCCTCCTCGCGGTCCAGAAGCTCGTCGGCCAGGACGACGACTCGGCCGCGCTGGTCATCTTCACGGGGCAAGACGACGCGCGGCCGGCGCACGACGAGGCGCTCGAGCGCTTCGGGGCCGAGATGTCCGGCGCAGTCACCCGCGCGCTCGAGCACGCGAGCAGGCGTTGAGGCGCGGGATGGAACGGCCGCTGATCGCCCACGTCGTCCACCGCTTCTCGGTCGGCGGACTCGAGAACGGAGTCGTGAACCTCGCGAACCGCATGCCGGAGTCCGCGTGGCGGCACGCGATCATCGCCCTCACCGAGGTCGATCACGCGTTCCGCGCGCGCATCCGCCGGGACGACGTGTCCTTCGTTGCGCTCCACAAGCCGCCCGGCCACGCGCTCGGCCTGTACCCCACGCTTTACCGGTTGTTCCGCGAGCTGCAGCCTTCGATCGTTCATACCCGCAATCTCGCCGCGCTCGAGACCGTGATCCCGGCTTGGGCCGCGGGCGTGCCGGTGCGCGTCCACGGCGAGCACGGCCGCGACGTCACCGATCTCGACCTGCGGAGCCGCAAGTACCGGCTCGTGCGGCGCGTCTATCGGCCGTTCGTCCATCACTTCGTCGCGCTCTCGGGCGAGCTCGAGGCGTACTTGCGGAACCAGGTCCGCGTGCCCGCGGCGCGGATCACGCACATCTACAACGGCGTCGACACCGATCGCTTCCGCCCCGCGCCGGGAGGCAAGGCGCCGATCCCCGGCTGCCCGTTCTCGGGCGCGCAGCTCTTCATCGTCGGGACCGTGGGCCGGATGGAAACGGTGAAGGATCCGGTCAACCTTGCGCGCGCGTTCGTCGCCGCGCTCTCGCTCGCGCCGCGCGCGCGCGAGCGGCTGCGCCTCGTCATGGTCGGCGACGGCCCGCAGCGCGCCGAGGCCGAGCGCGTCGTGCGAGATGCGGGCGTGGGCGACCTCGCCTGGTTCGCGGGCGAGCGGTCCGACGTGCCCGAAATGCTGCGTGGGCTGGACTGCTTCGCGCTGCCCTCGCTCGCCGAAGGCATCTCGAACACGATCCTCGAGGCGATGGCCTCCGGACTCCCGGTCGTCGCGACCCGCGTCGGCGCCAACGCCGACCTCATGGTCGAAGGGCTGACCGGCGCGCTCGTCCCGCGCGCGGACAGCGCCTCCCTCGCCCGGGCGATCGTCGGCTACCTCGTGGATCCGGCGGCCGCGCGCCGTCACGGCAAGGCCGGGCGCCGGCACGTCGAGCAGCACTTCAGCCTCGAACGGATGGTCCGGTCCTACGAGGCGCTTTACCTCCGTCTCCTGCGCGTGCCCGCGCGGGGGCCGGCCGGGCGCCCGTCGGCGCCGCACGGGGCGGCCAAAGGCTGACACCGCGGGCTGCTGCGATGCGGGTTCTCCACGTCCTCGATCACTCGCTGCCGCTTCACAGCGGTTACGCATTTCGCACCGCCGCCATTCTGCGCGAGCAACGGGGGCTGGGCTGGGAGACGCTGCAGCTCACGACCCCGCGCCACCAGGGCACCGACCGGGCGGTCGACGAGGTGGACGGCTGGAGCTTCCACCGGACGGCGCTGCCGCGCGCGCCCGGTTCGAAGCTCCCGGGGGTGAGATACCTCTTCGAGATGGCCGCCACGCGGCGCCGGCTGGCGGAGCTCGCGGAAACCTACAGGCCCGACGTCATCCATGCGCATTCGCCGGTGCTGAACGCATTCCCTGCGCTCTGGGTCGGCCGGCGGCTGGGGATCCCGGTCGTGTACGAGGTGCGCGCGCTTTGGGAGGACGGGGCGGTCGACCACGGCACGACCCGCGAAGGAAGCGCCCGGTACCAACTGTCGCGTGCGCTCGAGACGGCGGCGCTCCGCCGCGTCGATCACGTGACCACGATCTGCGAGGGACTGAAGCGCGAGATCGCGATGCGCGGCGTCGGCGGCGAGCGCATTACCGTGATCCCGAACGCCGTCGATCCGGAGGCCTTCCGGTCCGGAGGGCAGGGGGATCCGCAACTCCGCACGGCCCTCGGGCTCGACGGCGCGACCGTGATCGGGTTCGCCGGGTCGTTCTACGGGTACGAGGGCCTGGATCTGCTGATCGAGGCGCTCGCGCCGCTCGCCGAGCGCCGGCCCGAGGTTCGGGCACTGCTCGTCGGAGGCGGCCCGCAGGAAGCGGCGCTGCGGCGGCTCGCGCGCGAACGCGGGCTGGATCGCCGGGTCGTGTTCGCGGGCCGTGTCCCGCACGCCGAAGTCCCGCGCTACTACGAGTTGATCGACGTGCTCGTCTATCCGCGGCGTCGGATCCGCCTCACCGAAGTCGTCACGCCGCTCAAACCGCTCGAAGCGATGGCCCACGGTCGAATGCTCGTCGCCTCCGACGTCGGCGGGCACCGGGAGCTCATCCGGGACGGCGAGACCGGCTTTCTGTTTCCGGCCGGCGATGCGCAAGCGCTCGCGCGGAGGATCGACGAGCTTCTCGCGCGCCGCGACGACTGGCCGCGCATCCACGAGCGCGCGCGCCGCTTCGTCGAGTCGGAGCGGACGTGGGCGCGGAGCGTCGCCCGTTACGCGGGAGTCTACGACTCGGTGCGCGTGCGCGCCGCGCTCCCCGCCCGGGCCTGAAGCCGGATCATCGAGGGACCGAACGAACCGTGTGCGGAATCTACGGCGTCCTGCAGCTCGACGGGCAATCGGTGCCGCCGGAGCCGATCGCGCGCATGGGGCAGCTCAGCAGCCATCGCGGCCCGGACGATGAGGGGATGCACCGCGACGGTCCGTGCGCGATCGGCATGCGGCGCCTGTCGATCATCGATCTCGCCGGCGGCCGCCAGCCGCTGTCCAATCATGAGGGCACCCTTTGGCTCGTCTGCAACGGCGAGATCTACAACTTCCGCGAGCTGCGCCGCGGCCTGGAGGCCAAAGGCCACCGCTTCAAGACCGGCTCCGACTGCGAGACGCTGATCCACCTCTACGCCGAGGAGGGCGACGGCTTCGTGGAGCGGCTGAACGGCATGTTCGCCTTCGCGCTCTGGGACTCGCGCCGACGGCGGCTCCTCATCGGCCGCGACCGGCTCGGGGTCAAGCCGATGTACATCCACGACGACGGCCGGCGGATCGTGTTCGCGAGCGAGGCGAAGGCGATCCTGGGCGTTCCGGGCATCGACGCGGCGCTCGATCCATCGGCCCTCCAGTCCTACCTGCAGCTCGGCTACGTGCCCGCGCCGCAGTCGATCTTCCGCGGCGTCGAGAAGCTGTCGCCGGCCTCGCTGCTGGTGGTCGAGAACGGCCGCAAGGTCTGCAAGCGCTACTGGCGGGTGCCCGCGAGCGTCGATCGGAGCCTCACCGAGGCGGACTGGATCGACCGCGTCCGCGGCCGCTTGGAGGAGGCGGTGCGGATGCAGATGGTGAGCGACGTCCCGATCGGCGCGTTTCTGTCCGGCGGGATCGACTCGAGCTGCGTCGTCGCGTTCATGGCGCGACACAGCGACCGTCCCGTCAAGACCTACTCCATCGGATTCCAGGGCGGCCCGGCGGAGAGCTTCTACAACGAGCTGCCGTTCGCCCGGAAGATCGCCGAACGCTTCGGCACCGATCACCACGAGATCCTGGTGCGGCCGGACGTCGTCGGCCTGCTCCCGCAGCTGCTATGGCACATGGACGAGCCGGTCGCCGACAGCGCGTTCGTGACCACCTACCTCGTGTCGGAGTTCGCGCACCGCGAGGTCACCGTGATCCTGTCCGGCGTCGGCGGCGACGAGCTCTTCGGCGGCTATCGGCGCTACCTCGGCGACCACTACCTGAAGTACTTCGACCGGCTGCCCGGCTGGGTGCGGCGGACGGCCGCTACCGTCGGCGAGAAGCTGCCGAGCGATCGGCACTCGCGCGTCCTCAACGCGCTGCGGCTCGCGCGCTCGTTCCTCGCCTCGGCCGACCTGCCGTTCGACGAGCGCTACCGCTCCTACGTCGAAGTCTTTCCGTCCGAGGCGGCGGCTCGGATCACCCGAGCGGATGGCGTCGAGCGCACGGACCTCCTCGCCGCCGCGATGCGCGCGGCGACGGGCGACGACGCGCTCAATCGCATGCTGGTCGTCGACGCGGAGACCCAGCTTCCCGACGACCTGCTGCTCCTCACCGACAAGATGAGCATGGCGGTCTCGCTCGAGTGCCGGGTGCCGCTCCTCGACCACGAGCTCGTGGAGATCGCCGCCGCGATGCCGCAGGAGGTCAAGATCCGGGGTGGGCGGCTGAAGCACGCGATGAAAGCCGCGCTGGAGGGGCTGCTCCCGCGCGACATCCTCGAGCGCGGCAAGCGCGGCTTCGGCACGCCCTTCGGCGCCTGGCTGAAGGCCGACCTCGCTCCCGTCGTTCGTCAGCTGTTCTCGAAGCGGTCGATCGACGCGCGCGGCTTGCTGCGCCACGAGGCCGTCGCGCAGCTCGTCGCCGACCACGAGGCGAACCGGATCGACGGCACCGATCGCCTCCTCGCGCTGCTCAACCTCGAGATCTGGGCGCGGATCTTCCTCGACCGGCGGTCTCCCGCCGACGTGACGGACGAGCTGAAAGCGCTCGCCGCGCCGGCGCGCGCGGAGGCGACGCCATGAACGCCCGGCCGCGGCTGATCTCCCCTCCTTGCACGAGGAGGGGTGGCCGAGGCCCCCGCGAAAGCGGGGGCGAGGACGGGGTGGTGCGAGGAGGGGAGGGCGCATGAAGGTCCTCTTCGTCTGCCACCGATTCCCCTTCCCCCCGAAACGCGGCGGGAAGATCCGGCCCTTCAACATCATCCGGCACCTCGCGGACGACCACGACGTGACGGTCTGCTCGCTCGTACGCTCTGAAGCGGAAGCGAGGGAAGGCGCAGGGCTTGCGGCTCACTGCGCGCGATACGAGATGGCACGTGTTCGCAACCCCGTGCAGGTGCTGCGTATGCTGGCGCGCCTGCCGACGCCCGCGCCCTCGTCGATGGGCTTCTTCTATTCGCCGTGGCTCGCGCGGCGCGTGCGAGAGCTCCTTGCCGCCGAACGCTTCGATTTGATCTTCGTCCACTGCTCGTCGGTCGCGCAGTACGTCGCGGACGCGCGCGACGTTCCAAAGATCCTCGACTTCGGCGACATGGACTCGCAGAAGTGGCTCGAGTACGCGCGCTACAAGCCGTTCCCCGCATCGCTCGGCTATCGGCTCGAGGCCCGCAAGCTCGAGCGCGAGGAGGCGCGCCTCGCGCGCCGCTTCGACCTGTGCACGGCGACGACCCGAGCCGAGTGGGAGACGCTGGAGGGATACGAGACCGGCGTCGCGACCGACTGGTTCCCGAACGGCGTCGACAGCGAGTACTTCGCGCCCTCCGCCGGAGCCTGCGATCCGGACACGATCTGCTTCGTCGGGCGCATGGACTATTACCCGAACCAGGAGTGCATGTTCGATTTCTGCGCGCGCACGCTGCCGCTGCTGCGCGCGCGGCGCCCGAACCTGAAGCTCTACATCGTCGGCGCCGACCCGTCGCCCGCGGTGCGCAAGCTCGGCGAGCTCCCCGGCGTCGCGGTGACCGGCTCGGTGCCGGACGTGCGGCCGTATCTCCACCGCTCGGCGCTCATGGTCGCGCCGCTCAACATCGCCCGCGGCACGCAGAACAAGATCCTCGAGGCGATGGCCGCCGGGGTGCCGGTCGTCACGAGCGAGATTGCGGCGGGCGGGGTGGACGCGCTCGAATGGGAGCACTTCCTGGTCGCGCGCTCGCCGGGCGATTGCGCGCAGGCGGTGCTGCATCTGCTCGAAGATCCGGCCGAACGCCGCCGGCTCGCCGCGGCCGGGCGCGCGCGGATGCAGTCGCATCACGCCTGGCCGAGCTCGATGAGACGGCTCGATACCATCGTCGAGCGCTGCCTCGAGATGCGTCGGGCGGAGGCCTCCGATCGTTCGGGCGGAGCACAAAGCCCGGCTGATGGGTCCCTAAGTAATCAACAAACCAGCGAGGTGATCGAGTGACTATGACGCGCGACGCAAGTCCCCCGAGCGCGACCACGGCCGCACCGGCCTGGCCGGTGATGGTGCTTGCGCACAATGAAGCCAAGAGGATAGTCGCGTGCCTCGATAGCATCTATGCAGCCGAGCCCGGTCGCCGGTTCGATATCTTCGTCATGGCCAATGGATGCACGGACGATACGGAGAAGATCGTCAACGAGTATGCCGAAACGCATGAAGGCGTGAAGCTCGTCTCGATAGCGATGGCCGATCGTTGCAATGCCTGGAATGTCTTTATCCACCTGACCGCGCCGGCGCATGTTCCGCGCAGGGACCTTTACTTTTTCATGGATGGCGATTGTCGTGCCTATCCCGGCTCATTCACTGAATTGGCCAAGGGCCTGGCGGACAATCCAGAGGCCAATGCGGCAGGCGCTCCACCGATGTGCGGACGCGATATGGGGAGAGACGCCAGAGCACTACTAAAGAACCGTCGCATCGTCGCTAACTTGTATGCTCTTAGCGGTCGGTTCGTACAAGATCTTCAAGCCAAGGGCGTCCGTTTGCCGCTTGGCCTGGATGCAGCCGACGATGGAGTGATAGGGGCTCTCGCCAAGTGGAATCTCGATCCGCGTAACGAATGGGAAGATGCCCGTATTGTTCCCTGCCCCAAGGCGGGGTTTCTATTCGATTCACTCTCTCCGACGAACTGGAAAGAGTGGAAACAGTATTGGCGAAGGCTTGTTCTGTATGGGCGTCGGCAATATGACAATCAGCTGTTGGGCGCGAGGCTGAAGCGTGAAGGGATTGGCGGGATGCCCGAACGCATCGCTGATCTTTACTCGGACGCGGACAAGCTCAGCCTACGTTGGCAGGGGATCTACACGATCACGAACTGGGTAGCGCTAAGACGTGTCCGCAAGCATGCCAAATCAGCGACGCGGCGAGCTGCTCCACCCTCGCCTCGAGCCTGAAGCGGTCGGGGTACAACCCTTGCCACAGCTCCGAGTTCCATCCCGAGTCAGCGAACCCGCGGACGACCGCCAACCCGGCGCCGGGCTCCGACTCGCGCCTACACGCTGAATCAGGCGCCAGGGATGGATGTCAGCATCTTCGGGCTAGGCTACGTCGGCGCGGTGTCGCTCGCCTGCCTCGCCCGCGACGGTCACCGGGTGACCGGAGTGGACGTGGACGAGACCAAGCTCGCGCAGATCGCCGCCGGCAAGACCCCCGTCGTCGAGGAGGGCATGATCGAGCTGATGGCGCAAGCTGCGGCGGGCGGTCGCGTCGCGGTGACCACCGATGTGCGGCAGGCGGTGCACGCGAGCGAGCTCTCCTTCATCTGCGTCGGCACACCCTCCGCGCCGAACGGAAGCCAGGACCAGTCGGCGCTGCTGCGCATCGCCCGCGAGCTGGGCGCTGCTCTGCGCGACAAGCCCGCAGCGCACATCTTCGTCTTCAGATCCACCGTCATCCCCGGGACGGTGGAAGACGTCCTGTCGCCGATCATCGAGGAGGCTTCGGGCAAGAAGTCGGGCACGGGCTTTCACGTCTGCTTCCAGCCCGAGTTCCTGCGCGAAGGCTCCTCGCTGCGCGACTACGATCGACCGCCGTTCACGATCGTGGGCGCGAGCGCGCCCACGCCGGTGGAGGCGCTGCGCCGCCTCTTCGGTCATCTGCCGTGCGACTTCCACGCGACCTCGGTCCGCGCCGCCGAAACGGTCAAGTACTGCTGCAACAACTTCCACGCGCTCAAGATCACATTCGCCAACGAGACCGCCCGCCTGTGCGAGGCGCTCGGCGTCGATCCGTTCGAGGTGATGGACCTCGTCTGCAAGGACACACAGCTCAACATTTCGCGCGCCTACCTGCGCCCCGGGATGGCGTTCGGGGGCTCGTGCCTGCCGAAGGACCTGCGCGCGACCTTGCATCTCGCGAAGACGCGCGACGTCGACCTGCCGATGCTCGGCGGTATCCTGTCGTCGAACCGTGTCCACCTCGAGCGGGCGATCGCGAAGGTGCTGGGCTCCGGAAAGCGGCGGATCGGCCTGATCGGGCTCGCGTTCAAGGCCGGTACCGACGACCTCCGCGAGAGCCCGATGGTGCTTCTGGCCGAACAGCTCATCGGCAAGGGGCTCGGCCTTCTCGTCTACGACCCCGGGGTCCATCTCTCGAGCCTCCTCGGCGCGAACCGGCGGTTCATGGAGCAGCACGTGCCGCACCTGGACGCGCTCATGCGGCCCGACCTCGAGACCGTCGTCGCCGGATCGGACCTGCTGGTGGTCGGCCTGAACGACCCGGCGACGGTCGCGGGGCTCAAGCGGCATGCGCGCGCGGATCAGATCGTGCTCGACCTCGTCAACATCCCCGACCGGTCCGGCCTGCCGGGCCGCTACGTCGGCTTGAGCTGGTAGCGCCAGATCCCATGTGCGGCATCGTAGGCATCTTCGACACCAGGGCTCGGCGCGACGTCCCGCGCTCGCTCGTCGAGCGAATGAACGAGACCGTGCACCATCGCGGGCCCGACGGCAGCGGCCTCCATCTCGAGCCCGGCATCGGCCTCGGCCACCGGCGCCTCTCGATCATCGACCTCGTGACCGGGCAGCAGCCGCTCTACAACGAGGACGGCACGGTCTGCGTCGTCTTCAACGGGGAGATCTACAACTTCCAGAGCCTCATCCC
>Ga0187892_10000260_pt1 | contig 140554 bp, 113 predicted proteins | sample MA1701073metaG_FD_139345 | JGI IMG/M metagenome (GOLD analysis project Ga0187892, IMG submission 139345) | Bio-ooze microbial communities from a basaltic lava cave in the Kipuka Kanohina Cave System on the Island of Hawaii, USA - MA170107-3 metaG ...
GAGGCACAACCCTCCACCGGGTGGCAGCTCCACCGCCCTTCCGCTGGTCGGGCCTATCTCGCGCCCGGGAGGTTACGCTTTGCCCTTGACACCAGGGGGCCTTCTCATGGAAGCCACGATGGATGTGCTCGCTGCATCGATCTGGATCCCGTGTGGGCGAATGGCTCACCGGCACTGAGTCTACGACAAATGCAGGGAGCAGACTCAGCGCGACTTTCCTGAGTGTCGCGACAGCCATTTCCCAGCGCCGTGCATCCGGCACCTCACAAGCTGATGATCGTCAGCATTCCAAAAGAGACAGCCCCAGGGGAGCGGCGGGTGGCGTTAGTGCCAGACCTCGTTCCGCGGCTCGTCCAATCTGGAATCGAAGTCTTGGTACAGTTAGGGGCCGGCAGCGCAGCAGGTTTTCCAGACGACGCCTACCGCGAGAAAGGAGCCCGCGTTGAAACGGAGGTGCTGAACCAGGCCGATGTGCTCCTGAAGGTTCAGCCGCCAGGCACCCAGGAACTGCGTGCCCTCAAGGAAGGTGCGTTGGTCGTAGGCTTCCTCCAGCCTTACAGTCGCACTCTCGAAATTCAACTGATGGCAGAGCGAGGCCTCACCTCGTTTGCCATGGAGTTCATCCCGCGAATCTCCCGAGCCCAGCCCATGGATGCACTCAGCGCCATGAGCACAGTGGCCGGATACAAAGCGGTGCTACTGGCGGCCAGTCACCTGCCGAAGCTTTTTCCCTTGTTGATGACGGCTGCAGGTACATTAACGCCCGCGCGTGTTTTTGTGGTTGGCGCTGGCGTAGCTGGCTTGCAGGCCATCGGCACGGCCAAGAGACTGGGCGCCGTAGTTGAGGCTTACGACACGCGACCCGTCGTGAAGGAGCAGGTGGAGAGCCTGGGAGCAAAGTTCGTGGAGTTGCCCCTCGAGACCACTGCCTCGGAGCGAAAAGATGGATACGCCGCAGCCCAGTCGGAGGCGTTTTACCGGAATCAACAGCAGCTGATGACCCGGTGCGTGGAGTCGGCCGACGTTGTGATTACCACAGCTCTGGTTCCAGGCCAGCGCGCGCCGGTGCTTATCACCGCGGACATGGTGCGGCGGATGCGTCCGGGATCGGTCGTCGTTGACCTGGCTTCCGAGCAGGGCGGCAATTGCGCCCTCACCGAGCCTGGACGGGAAATTACAATGCATGAAGTCCTGATCATCGGCGCGATGAACCTTCCGGCTACCGTGCCATTCCATGCCAGCCAGATGTATGCAAAGACGGTGACCAACTTTTTCACCCACCTGCTCAAGAATGGAAGCATTGAGCTGGATCTGAACGACGAGCTGACGCGCAGCCCGTTGGTCACCTATCAGGGCAGCATCGTCCATGACGCAGTTAAGACACTGCTGGCCGCAAGCAAGGGCTCCGCATAACGCGGCCCTCGGCCGGCTTCCCAATGCGCTCGATCGGCCCAAAAGCATTTGTTCGGTTCAGCGGCTAGTGCACATCTTCCATTGCTCTTTTTGCACTGGCCTTTTCTGATAGCCAATCGTTGATGCCCGGCCATTAGTGTTCAACGAAACGACTTTGACGGAGCCCTGGATGGCGCCTTCCCTATCTGCCAACTGCCTCTAGCCTGCTGCGGCGGAGTATCGCCATGACAACCGAGCTTGAAATCGGGTTGTATATCTTCATCCTCTCCGGTTTTCTTGGATACCACGTCATCACCCGCGTCCCTCCTCTGCTGCACACTCCCCTCATGTCTGCCACGAATGCCATGTCGGGCATTTCGCTGGTGGGATCGCTGGTGATTGCGGGCGCCGATTACGGTCCGCTGAGTGCGCTGCTCGGCTTTATCGCCGTTGTCTGTTCTTCCACCAACGTCGTTGGAGGATTCCTGATCACGGACCGAATGCTCAAGATGTTCAAGACGCGGCAGGATCATCAAGCGCTGGGCCGCCCGGCGAGGTGGCGCCGTGGCGGTATTCTGGCTGGAGCCGCGCTCTCCGCGTGCTGCTTGGCGCTTCTTCTGATGAAGCAGCCTGTCGCCTATCTGAATCCCGCTCACGCCCTGAGCTTCTTTTACATTGTTTCTGCGGTCCTCTTTATTCTGGGTCTAAAGGGTCTTAGTTCGCCCAAATACGCTCGAAAAGGGATGTTTCTGGCTGAATTTGGCATGGTCCTGGCGGTAGTCGGCACGCTCTTCCACGGCGAGATTGTCAACTACCGATGGATCGGTTTCGGCCTGCTGGCGGGGTCCCTGGTTGGCGGATCGATGGGGATGTGGATTCCCATGACGGCCGTCCCACAACGCACAGCCCTTTCACACTCGCTCGGCGCGCTGGCAGCAACATTAGTAGGAATCTCGGAATACGTTCGCCACGGCGCCACTGGAGGCCGGGTTCTGATGACGGCTATCGCTTTCGAAGTCGTCATTGGCGGCTTGACATTTACAGGCAGCCTGATGGCGGCCGGCAAACTCCAGGGATTGCTGCCAGGAGCGCCGATCACCTACCGCGGCCAAAACATCTCCAATAGTGCCCTGCTCATGAGTGTCGTGGCGTTGCTGGTTTACATGGTTGCCGTTCCCGCTGCCAGCCCTTTCTTCTTTGTCATGGTGGCGCTGGCGCTATTGTTTGGCTTTCTGCTCGTCGTCCCCATTGGCGCGGCCGACATGCCCGTCGTGATCTCCCTGCTGAACTCTTATGCCGGACTCGCCGACGCAGCCATGGGTTTTGTGCTGATGAACAAGATCCAGATCATCACAGGCTCGCTGGACGGGACCTCAGGCTTTCTGCTCTCGCTGCTCATGTGCCGGGCTATGAATCGATCCGCTGTGAACGTGCTCTTCGGCGCTTTCGGCAAGATCGAACCGGAGCCTGAAGGTCTGGCCATCGAGGGAAAAGGAACTGTCCGCAGCATTCAGCCCGAAGAAATCTCGGTGCTGTTCGACACGGCCCGGTGCGTCATCATCGTGCCGGGATATGGAATGGCCGTGGCGCAGGCGCAACATGGTGTGGGCGAGCTGGCCAATCTGCTGATGAAACGAGGCATTACCGTCAAATACGCCATTCATCCCGTGGCGGGTCGCATGCCGGGTCATATGAATGTGCTGCTGGCTGAAGCCAATGTGCCTTACGACCAGCTGTATGAAATGGAGCAAATCAATCCGTATTTTGCTGAAGCCGATGTGGCTCTGGTGGTGGGGGCGAACGACGTAACCAATCCGGCAGCGAAAAGGAATCGAAGCAGTCCGCTTTACGGCATGCCGATTCTAGAGGTCGAGCGGGCCAAGTCGATCATTGTCTTGAAGCGCAGCCTTCGTCCGGGCTTTGCTGGCGTGGACAACGACCTCTACTACAACACCAAATGCATGATGCTCTTCGGCGATGCCAAAGACAGCCTCAACAAGCTGTTTGCCGCTTTGAAGTCGTGAGGGCCGGCTCCAGAGGCCTGCTGGAGAGTTGTGGTGTGGCCGGCTGCACTTCGCCCTGGCATCAACCAGGTCTGAGTGCCGTCACGGGCAAGAACCTTGAGGTCGGCCGCTTCCGTCATCAAGCGGGATACTTTCCCGCGATGTAATTTTCGAGCTGATGAATGGTTTCGTCCTGGGCTGTGATGATCCATTTCACCAAGTCGCCAATGGAAACGACGCCGGCAAGCCGGTCCTTGTCGACCACCGGCAGGTGGCGGATGCGGCTGGCAGTCATGAGGCTCATGCAATGGTCGACGGTGTGTTGCGGAGCCACTGAGATTACCGGGCTCGTCATGATTTCTCGGACCTGGAGAAATCGGGAGGATTTCCCCTGAAGAATGACCTTGCGCGCGTAATCCCGTTCGGAAAAGATCCCTACGGGCTGATTGTCGGATATCACCAGCAGGGCACCGATCTCGTGTTCAGCCATGACGGCTAGCGCGTCGTACACAGAGGCCTCGGGAGACACGGACCAGACCTGGTTGCCTTTGGATCTCAAGATAGCATTCACGGTGTCGGCAAATTTCATGGCGATTCGACCCGGGACTTCGCCCTGGTTCCCCTGGGAAGCTGGTTTGTTTGGTTGTTGAGCTAGCCAAATCATAACGTCGCGGCGCCCTGGGCGCAAGCGGCGCTGGCAGAGGGCAGTCCTTGGCGTGCACGACTTCGCAGGGAGGCCAGGCGACGACCTTGTTGAAACTGCGCCAACACAGTCCGCTAGCCGCGCAGAAAGCACCGATTCCTTCAGACAGTCCTCGGCGGAACCACTGGGCTGAAAGCTGCCGATGGAAATTTTGCGAGGGCAACCTCGAAAATGGCTTTCAGGACAATGATTTGTTGAGAGGAGGTTCGTGAGTCCTATGGCATCGCAAAAGAGAGGAACCATTGTTCACTGGCAGAGCCTCTCGCCAATTCTTGCCAGTTTTCGTCTGGCACCAGAAGATGGCAGCAGTTTCCCCGATTATGCGCCGGGCCATTACATCGCTCTGCGGCGCGAGAACTGCAGGCTCACCCGTCGCCTCACAGACACAGACGGCAAAGTCAGCTATGCTCCCGACACCGACGAAACCGGCCAGCCTCGATACGGGGCAGTGACACACTCTTATTCCATTACCTCCTCTCCCTGCGAGACACGCCAGCACGGCTGCCTCGAATTCTACGTGGTCCTGGAAAAAGGCGAAGGCCAGTATCCCGGAAGATTTACGGAATCTCTCTTTCGTGATCAGCCCGGCGGAGACCCCCATTTGACTTACTTCGACCGCATCACAGGCGACTTCACGCTTCAAAAGAGGGCCGCCGGCTTCTCCAGCGTGTTGTTCGTCGGTACTGGCACGGGCCTGGCACCCTTCCGTTCGATGATCAAGCAACTTCATAGTGAGGCCGCGGAAGGAAAGAAGGACTCTGTGCGCTACACTCTGTTCCATGCCAACCGCACGCTCGATGAGCTGGCCTATCATGAGGAACTGGCTGCAATCGAAGCCTCCCGGTCGTTTGACTTCGTTTACCTTCCCTCAGTCAGCCGCCCGTCGCCGCTTGATTTGGGCAACGGAGCGCTGGGCAGGGGCCGAGCCAACAACTTGCTGCGCGCCCTCTTCGATATGCCGCTCAGGGAAGAGGAAGCTCGGTCCGCAGCCCCGGCAGGCAGCGGCGCCGCTCTGGCACAAGCCGCCTTGGAGCGCACCGTGAGGCCAATATTTCCCAACCACCATTCTGCGTCAGAACTGCGCGCACGTCTGGATCCTTCCAGTACCGTCGTTCTCACCTGCGGTAATCCCGACGTCATGGCCGACATCGCGGCCATCGCCAGCGCGAATGGTTTTCGATTTGAAAAGGAAGATTGGTAGCTTCGGCCGACAGCGCTGCCGCGGACCTAGTCTGGCTGAGCTCGCGGTACGGATCTGGCAGCGACTCACAGTACCGCGACCGTCCGGGTGCGGCTTTCCTATAACCTTTTCATAGTCGCGCTCTCTGCACCTTTCTGCTCTACTTCCTCTCTGCCTCTTTAAACTATAGTTTGACTCGGGTGGTTCACGCACTCCTCAAGGTTTAAGCATCCACCAGGATGGCGTCGCCCCACTTGAATGCCTCACGATGAAAGTCGCTGACCTCCAGGCTTATCTTCTTTCCTCCCCCCTCCCTGAGCCGCTGGCAGTGCAGACGGCTGGAGGAGAGATCCGCTGGCGCAAAAAGGACTGCCTGCTCGTAAGAATTCAGACAGACCAGGGCCAAACCGGTTTTGCCGCGGGCCCAGCTTCGGCGAATCTGGCCCAATTGATTAACCGAAACCTGAAACCTGCTGTGGTCAACCTGGACCCGACAAAGCTTGATTCTCTCAGGAAGAAGGTTTTCCAACGCCGCCCCCAGTTCCCTGGACTCTCTCAAGCCTTTGGCTTGGTGGAGGTGGCTTTGCTGGACCTGAGAGGAAAAATTGAAGGACGGTCTCTTTCGGAATTGCTGGGAGGGCAAGTCAGGAAGCAGATACCACTGATTGCCAGCGCGGGACTCTACCTGTCTCCCGAGCAGTGTGCTGAGGAAGCAGCCGCCATTGCGGCGGACGGGTTTTCCAGCTACAAATTTCGAGCCGGGCTCGGCCCTGCGGTAGATGCGCAGACCGTCCATGCAGTCAGGCGTGCACTCCCGCCTGCCTGCCGAATGATTGTCGACGCCCGGTGCTGGTGGCAGATGGGGACAACCTATCGATCAAGACGACTTCTCGACTGGACGGCCGAGATTGCGGACTGTCATCCTTTGTGGCTTGCCGAAGCCTTTCCTCTAGAGAGCGGGCTTGCGGAGCGGATAGGCAACTGCAAGTCTATCGTGTTCGCGTCTGGGGAGCTCGAGTCGAGCGCCGCGGACCTGCGAGCACACGCAGAACGGGCGTCATTTGAGGTAGCGCAGTTGAACGTGACGCTTCTCGGTGGACTGCAAGTTTGCCGGGAGCTGCTACGATGGTTCTCTGAAGCCGGCAAGCGCTGCATTCTCACCGGTGGCGCCACTCCGCTTGAGGTCCTCACCCTAGCCCATCTGGCCAGTTGCGCCAGCCTGGATGTGTGCCTGGGCGTTGACTGGCCCTGTCACTCGACCCAGAGACGGCCAGGCATGTTTCCTTTTCCTCTCGGTGATGAGTTGCTGAAGCAGCCCCCAATGAGGGACAATGGATCGGTAATTCTCACGAATGCGCCCGGGGTGGGCGGCGAGGTGAATGAAGGTGTGATCCAGCGCTATCCGTGGAAATCCGATCCAGGTCGGGGCAGACAGTGAGGTATCACCATGAAACATTTTCTCTGGAAGCAAAAGTGCTTTCATAAACCGAAGGCCAGCAGAACGGGTCTATTTTTCAAGAGTTCAAGGAGAGTCCTATGAAAAAAATTTCAAGCCGACTGATTCTTTCTGTAATCCTTGGTATGGGACTTGCCTTGCCCCAGGCCGTGAACGCCCAACAGGCTGAGGAGAAGAAACCAGAATTGGTTCAAGCAATAAAGAATATTACGGGGACGCGCGAGAGCCTGGCAATCACGTACCCGGAAGGCGTCACCCTCACCGTCAAGTTCCAGGGTACACAGCGTCTGCCGTTCGCAACGGGAGAAGCCAAAGTGGAGCGGAAACGGGGCACCACGGAGATTGAGATCGAACTGGACGAGGTAAAGCCAGCCTCCGCGTTCGGCGGCGATTACAATACCTACGCGCTGTGGACCGTCTCTCCGGAAGGCCATACGGTCAACGCCGGAGAATTCATCGTCCGAGGTAACCGCGCCAAGCTGAACGTGACCACAACGCTTGAAACCTTTGGTATGTTCATCACGGCTGAACCGCACTATCTGGTTCCCTACCCCAGCCGGTTTGTGGTGATGGAGAATACGCGCCCCACGCACAGGCTGGGCGGCGTTGTCAGCACCTCCCAGATCAAGTACCGCGAGGCTGAAGGGATCTATAACTTCGAGCGGGAAACGCTCGCCAAGACCGCCGAGGCAAAAACTGAGGTGAGAAGCGACATTGGCCAGGCACGAACCGCAGTGCAGCTCGCCGAGCGGGCCGGCGCTGAGAAGTTTGCCGCCGAAGAGTTGAGTCGTGCCAAAGATCTGCTTCTGAAAGCCGAGCAGGGCGTGGCAGTCGGAACAGGCACCAACACGCAGATGATCCAGGGCAAGGAGGTTGTCCGCCTGGCTTTCGAAGCCCAAAAACTCGCCGAAGAGCGCACCTTCCAGGCCGCGTTGGACGCTGAACGCAAGGCGAACGCAGACGAGGCCGCGCGGCTGGAAAGAAACATCCAACAAGCCCAGACTGAAGCCGACCGCGCGCGCCTGCTGGCTGAGCAGCGCAAGATGCAGTTTGAAATGGAAGAGCGCGCGCGCCAAGCCAGCGAGGTTGCCAAAGCCCAGGCCGAGCGCGAGGCGCTGGCCGCCTTGCTCGCCAAACGACAGGCTGAAGAGGCTGCGGCAAGGGCGGCTGCAGATGCTGATGCTGCGCGTCTGGCCAAAGCGCAGGCAGATGCCGCGGCGCTAGCAGCTCAGCAGCAAGCGGATGCTGCGCGCCGGCAAGCTGAGGAGGCTTCCAACAAGATGCAGGCTGCCCTGAGCAAGGTGGTCGAGACCCGGCGGACGGCGCGAGGTTTAATTCTGAATCTGCCGGACATTCTTTTTGAGTTCGGAAAGGCAAACCTCAAACCGGAAACTCGCGAGGTCCTGGCGAAGGTCTCGGGTATTTTGATGGTTGCCTCTGGCTACCATCTCAGCATTGAAGGACACACCGACAGCGTCGGTTCCGAGGAGTTCAACCAGAAGCTGTCTGAGTCCCGCGCCCAGAGCGTGTTCGACTATCTCTATCAGGCTGGCGTGGCGCAGGACATCATGGCTACGGTAGGGTTTGGCAAGACCCAGCCTCGCGAATCAAACGACACAGCGAGAGGCCGGCAGGCAAACCGGCGCGTCGAGATCGTCATCGAAGACAAGGAAGGTGACCTAAAGCTGTAGAAGGACAGCCTGTTTTATCGGGTGCGCTTCGAAAGCCTGGCGCACCCTCCCACGCGCCAGATCGAGAATCCCAAATCTGTTTCCGGAGCCTGATGCTACTCACACCTGCGGCAAGTCTTCGAACTTCGGTCATCATGGCCTTTTTTTTTCTGGCAGGCCTGCTGGGTCTCTCCGGCCAGGGAGAAGCCGAGATCGCCGGCGTTGTCGTAGACCAGGATGGGAAGCCAGTGGTTGGGGCCCTGGTAGGTGTGCTCGACCAAAGGGCCGCATCCATGAAGGACGCTCAAACGGATGCCGCCGGAAAATTCCGCATCACAGGCCTTAGTAACGACACGCTCTATCGCCTGGTCGTAACCAAGTATGGCTATGACCAGGCCACACTCTCCGATGTGAAGCCGGCACCCGGAGAAACGGAAGTCCGTCTGAAGCGTGACCCTTCTGTCTTGAGCCGCCCAGCTCCAGCGGTCGAAGCACAACCCGAACAAAAGAAAGATCCAGCAGAGGAAGAGGAACCCTTCACTCTTTCGATTGCCGTCCAGGAGATTCTCTTGAACGTTTCCGTTGAGGACCCTTCCGGGCGCCAGATTGCTGACCTTGAGAAGGGCGAATTCGAGGTTTTTCAAGACGGAGTCGCTCAGGAGATCAAGTACTTCGGGCACGAGAATGTGCCGGTCAGTGCGGTGCTGCTGATTGACACCAGCGGCAGCATGGAGGGATCTCCGCTGGTGGAAGCCAAGGTGGCGGCACTCGCATTCTTGAATGAGGCACGCCCGCAGGATGCTGTGAGCCTGGTTGCATTCAACGACAAAGTGGAGACGGTACGGCCCTTCACGCAGGACATGCTGAAGATCCGCACCGGCGTGCACTCCCTGACGCCGCGCGGAGGCACTGCGCTCTATGACGCCCTTTCCCGGGCCGTCGATCTGATGGAGACCGCTCCTCACCCGAGGCATGTGATTGTGCTGCTCAGTGATGGCAAAGATGAGGATAGCCTTGTGAAATTCGCTGCCATTGACAAGAAGGTCCAAGCCAGCGATGTGGTTTTGTTTTCAGTTGGAGAGTACGCTGAGCTGGACCGCAAGCTGTTCATGAGCGGCAAAAAGCACTACAAGCTTCCCGAACTTGATGTGAATCTCAATCCAGTCTGGGTGTTGCGCTATCTCGCAGACTTGTCTGGAGGCCGTGCTTATTTTCCGAGTCTGAGCGAGCCTCTGGAACCATTCTTCGCCCGGATCGCCCGGGAACTCCATCAGCAGTATGTGGTGACCTATCAGCCCACAGCAACTCAGGGCAAAGACGGCTTTCACACCATTGATCTCAAGGTGAACTCTTCGCGGTACTCCTTCTTGAAGGTCCGCACACGCAAAGGATATCTCGACAAGCCGTAAGAGCAGAGTCAGCCCTGCAACGCCGAACCCGATCTGTCATCGTTCAGTTCTCACTGTTCAACTCTCATTCCCGAGTGTCGCAGTCACACTGCGCCGGCGAGAAATGAAGAATGATCACTGAAATATGACAGAGGAGGTTGGGCTCCCGGCGATCACGAGGCAACGTTCAAAAGGAGAAATTCAGCAAATGGCCAGACTTCAGTTCCTGGGCGCAGCAGGCTGTGTGACTGGATCGCGTTTTGTTCTTGAGTCGCGTACCGACAGGGTGCTGATCGACTGCGGTTTGTTTCAGGGTTCCAAAGAACTACGGCTGCGCAACTGGGCGTCCTTGCCGGTGCCAACGTCTTCTCTCAATCACATGGTTCTCACTCACGCGCACCTGGATCACTCGGGATATCTCCCAAGACTCGTGAGAGAAGGATTTCGCGGCAGCGTTTTTGCCAGTCCTGCCACTGTGGATCTTTGTGGCGTGCTGTTGCCCGATTCCGGTCATATTCAGGAGGCCGACGCCCGCTTCGCCAATAAGAGAGGGTTTTCCAAGCATAAACCGGCGTTGCCGCTCTATACGGAAATCGAAGCCATCGAGTCGCTGCAGTTTCTGAAGCCGGTACGCTACGGCGAGCTGCGCAGGATTTCTGCTGAACTGGCGTTTTCGTTTGAACCTTCGGGCCACATCATCGGCTCCTGCTTTATCCGAATGCAAGTGGGCGCTGAAGACAAGCCTATAGAGGTACTCTTCTCTGGCGACCTCGGGCGTTACGGCCAGCCCATCACGCATGATCCGACTCCCGTGGATGCTGCGGACTATCTGCTGGTCGAGTCCACTTACGGGGACAGGTTGCATGCCGCAACAGATGCGAGGGAGGAACTGGCTGCAATAATCAGGCAAACTGCAGAACGAGGTGGCATGGTGCTGATCCCTTCGTTCGCCGTCGGGAGGACGCAGGAGCTGATGTACATCTTGCGAGAGCTGGAGGAGGCTGGCCGGATTCCAAGACTTCCAGTCTACGTCGACAGTCCCATGGCCATCGACGCCACGCGGATTCTGATGAAATATCCTGAAGAGCACGATGTGCAGATGGGCCGCGAGCAAGCTGCTGGGCGGGATCCGCTGAATTGCCGTGAGGTGAACCTGGTTCGTACCGCTGAGCTCTCGAAAGCACTCAACGCGATGCGCTATCCGATGATCGTTATTGCTTCCAGCGGCATGGCGACCGGCGGTCGGGTGCTGCACCATCTCGCCCATCGTCTGCCTGACAGCCGTAACACCATTCTCTTTGTTGGCTATCAGGCCGAAGGCACACGGGGGCGGTCGCTCGTGGATGGCGCCAAGCAAGTCAAGATTCACGGCCAGATGGTAGAGGTTCGCGCCGATATCAAAGTGCTCGGCCATTTTTCCGCCCACGCTGACTACTCCGAAATTCTCCGCTGGCTCGGCAACTTCCAACGAGCACCAAAGGCCGTCTTTCTTGTACACGGGGAAGCGGGGCCGCGGGCATCCTTGAAAGAAAAGATCGAGCGCCGGTTTGGGTGGAATGTGGTCCTGCCGGAGCATCTCGAGAGATTCGAACTGAAAGAGTGAGCGTGCGAAAGCCGAAGGTGCCCGGACCGAAGACGACAGCCCTTGCGGGACGCAGAACTTTCGGGCCCTGCCGCTCTCGACGAGATCCTCTTCACAAGGTTTTCGTCACGCCCCTCTGCGTTCATCTTTGCAATTTGCTCAGAAGGATTTTTGTGTTTGCTTTCCAGCAGCAGATCTTCCAAGTGGAAAAAGCATTGCCACCGGTTTTGAATTCTTCTTATAATCTGGCCTCTTGTCGGATCAAACATTCTCGCTTTCCGCAGTTGGTGAACTCTTATGAAAGTTACTATCGTTACTGTGTACTCGAATGCCAGCATCGTGGACGACATCGAAGAATTGATCTTCGACATCTCCGAGGCGCGACCTGAGGTCTACACCGAACTCAACGTGGGGCGCTTCACCGGTGGTCTCACCGCCGAATGGTTCCATCCAGAACTGGGCGAAGCAAACCTGGAGTACCGCGAGGACCTGTATCAGAAGATGCGAGCCATCTTGCCCGTTTCACATCTGGCAATCATCGAAGACGAAGAGAGCCAGGAAATCATGACCATCGGAGACCTGAGCTACTTCAAACAGGTTATCCAGCAGGCGAAATCCGTAGAGGAACTCGAAGAGGTCCAGGAACGGATCGATCAGACCGAGATCGGAAATCCTCTGCTTAAGCAAATTCTCAGCAAGTCCTACCAATCGCGGCTAACTTCCTTGAGCGCCAGCGCTTGATCGAACGGCTTGTCGCGCGTCCCGACAACACTGCCTTCATTGCTTCACCTGTTTTTTCGCATGAGCGTTGCTTTCCTCGGAGGACACTGAGTCACTGGATTTTCTTCTCGCATTATCCCATCCTTGCTCAGAAATGTTTCGAAAGCGGCATGTGACGGCAAGTCGTCTTTTTCCGCATCGTTCGCAGAGGAGCTTATGACCAACGCTCTGTTGCGTATGGCGTTTGCTATTGTTCTCTCTTGCCCCAGTCTGGTCGCCCACCAGCCGGCGGTGACGCCCAAGCCGGAACTGAAGTCCTACTTCGGCAAGACCCCTAAGATCGACGGAGTTCTCCAGCCTGACGAATGGGACGATGCCGAGCGGTTTTCGGGAGTGCGTGACTGGGTGCCACAGTTTTCTCCGGTCATCAGCGGCCAGGATTTGGCTCTGATCGGCTATGTCAAACACGATGGCGAGTGGCTGTACTTTGCCTTCGATATCACTGACGACCTTCTCTATGGAATTGATACCGATCGATGGCTGCCGAACGAGAACTCCAAAGCACACGAACTGACCCCTGAGGGATACCCCTGGTTTGGAGATGAACTGGAAATCCTCATCAACGCGGCGAACACCTGGACGGGTGAGGAGGGTGCCGAGGGCAATGGACACTCCTGGCAGATGGTCTGCAATCTCACCAAGTCAAGACTCGGAGGCGTGGGTATTGGTGGGTTGCTCGAAGGCGAACCACGAAAGAGTTCCGCCGCGTGGGCGACTTATCACCAGTGGATTGTCTCAGGCGCTCAGAGAGCGGCAGCGGTGCGCAAGCCACAGGGGAAAGGCTATGTCGTCGAGTGGGCAATTCGCTTCAATCCCTGCCTGCAAATGACGTCAGGAAACTTCTACGCCGCAGCCTTGGGGAAAGCGGCAATGGGTTTGAACGTTGCTCTCGGAGACCTGGATTTGAAGCAAACAGGCCAAGGAAACTTTGGCAACTTCCATCACGAGCAATGGTTCTCTGGTGCCAAAGATCTGCGAACGCAGAAGCGTCATTGGGGAACCTTGTGGATGATGGGGACGCAGCGAAAGCCTCGGCAGTAGCGTGAGAAGAGGTCTTGTGCCCCGTGCGCCCCATTCAAGAGCGGTGGTTTATGACGGTCGATCTTCCCCGCTAAGCCGCGCCAGCAGAGGCTTTGCGGGTTTTTGGCTCGCGCAGAATTGCCCTTGACAGCTTCTTTTGGCATTACTTATACTCTTCCGTCTTTGCGGTGCGGGCTGGTGGTTTTTTGCTTTTGGACTTGTTGGATTAGGCTTAGGCAGTAGCCCAAAACCGTTATCCTCTCCAGAGAGCACTCTCGAGCTTGGCCGTGAATTGGCAAGGAGGTATTCGCCGTGGCTTACTGTCCAGAATGTGAAGCCGATATCGAACTGGAAGATGTCGAGAAAGGTGAAATCGTCAATTGTCCGGACTGCGGCGCTGACCTGGAGGTGGTAGGAACTGATCCGGTCGAGCTGGAACTGGCTCCCGAAGAGGAAGAGGACTGGGGAGAGTAATCCAGCGAAGTGGCATCCCAGAAATTGGAACGTTTCATTTGAAATTCTGGCCACAGTTTCTCTGTGAATTCAGAGCGAAAGCAATCTCAGAGAGGCTGTGGTTTTTTGTTTTGGGTTGCAATCATGCGAATTGCCCTGCTGTGCTCCATTATCAGAAAGGAAGAGAAGCTCCTGATTGAAGAACTCCGCGGCCGGGGGTTAAACTTCCATGTTCTCGATGACCGTGAGCTGATCTTTCGTCTCAATGCGAAGCACATGGACTTTGACGTCGTCCTCGAGCGCTGCGTCAACCACTCGCGGGCGCTGTATGCGCTGAAAGTCCTGAATGATTGGGGCATTCCGACCGTGAACCGCTTCGAAGTTGCTGATGTTTGCGGAAACAAATTTCTCACCACGAACGCGCTCATTCGCAACGGCGTCCCCTCGCCTCAGACGATGCTCGCCTTCACTCCCGAGTCGGCGCTCCAGGCCATTGAAGAGCTGGGCTATCCCGTTGTTCTGAAGCCCGCCGTGGGTTCATGGGGGCGGCTGCTGTCAAAGATCAACGACCGCGAGGCCGCCGAAGCAGTTCTGGAGCACAAGGAAGTTCTGGGATCCTACCATCATTCCATTTTTTATATTCAGGAGTACATTCCCAAAGCCGGAAGAGACATTCGCAGCTTCGTCGTAGGGGATGAAACGATCTGCGCCATCTACCGCTATTCTTCGCACTGGATCACCAACACCGCTCGCGGAGGCAAAGCGGAGAATTGTCCCGTGACGGAGGAACTCAACCGACTTTCTCTGGGCGCAGCCAAGGCAGTGGGCGGAGGGATCGTCGCGATTGATCTCTTCGAATCAGATCGCGGAATGCTGGTGAACGAGGTGAACTACACGATGGAGTTTCGCAATTCCATTGACACCACCGGGGTCAACATTCCAGCGAAGGTGATCGACTACGTGGTGAAGACCGCAGGAGCGCGATGAGGTGGAATTCACAACAGTCCTGCCGCGTCTAGGGAGACTCATGATTTCTGTTTCCATTGTTGGCGCATCGGGTTACACCGGCGGAGAAACACTTCGCCTGCTGCTGGGGCATCCGAAGGTCAAGGTCAATCAGGTAACTTCAGAATCCAATGCCAGCAAATATGTGCATTTCGTTCACCCCAACCTGCGCAAACGAACCGACCTCAAGTTCGTCGCCAGCGTTGAGCTCCAGAAGGCTGACCTCGTGTTTCTCTGTCTGCCGCACGGCATGGCGATGAGCCGCATACAGGATTATCTGAAGCTGGGTGACCGTGTCATTGATCTTTCGTCGGATTTCAGACTACGGGACGCCGCCGACTATCCTGTCTGGTACGAGCACGAACACACCAATCCGGAGTTGCTCAGAAAGGCCGTCTATGGCGTTCCCGAGCTGCATCGTGAGAAGATCAGGGCCGCTGAACTCGTGACTGGAGCAGGCTGCCTGGCCACCACCGCCATTTTAGGACTGTATCCATTATTCAAGAGTGGCGTTGCTGATCCGCAGAACGTTTTTATAGAAGGCAAAGTGGGATCCTCTGCCGCTGGAAACAAGTCCAGTTTGGCCTCGCATCACCCGGAACGCAGCGGCGCAATGCGCTCCTTCCAACCGACCAGGCACAGGCATACAGCAGAGATTCAGCAGGAACTGACCTTCAACGGCGTCAAACCGCGCATCCATTTTTCAGCGACAGCGACAGACGCTGTGCGAGGCATCCTCTCCACCGCGCACGTGCTTCTAAGAGAGCGGCTTGAGGAGAAGGATGTTTGGAGGATCTATCGCAAGGAATACAGTTCCGAGCCGTTTATACGTATTGTTAAAGAGAAGACCGGCGTCTATCGGTATCCTGAACCCAAGATTCTGGCAGGCTCGAACTACTGCGATGTTGGCTTTGAGTTAGATCCCATCGAGAACCGGCTGGTAGTGCTCTCTGCACTGGACAATCTGATGAAGGGCGCCGCCGGCAACGGAGTGCAGGCTATGAACGTCATGTACGGCTGGGAAGAGACGACCGGGTTGGAATTTCCGGGCTTGCATCCTGTCTAACTTCCAACGTCGCTGACGTTCTGACACGCTAACCATGACAACCGTGCTTGTTCGCAGAATGCTGGTCTTAGCCATGCTCGCATTGCTGGCGAATCAGGCCACCAGGTTGGCTGCGAAAGACCAGAAGAAAGAACCTGAGCCCTACGCACTCTTGTTTGGCACCTGTTTCAACGAGCAAGGCTTTAGTTTGCCCGGGGCGCGTGTCATAGTGGAACTGGCCTCCGAGCCTGCAGTCAAAATGAAGAGGAAGAAGTGGGAGATGGTCTCCAGCCCGAGGGGCGAGTTTGCCATCCGGTTGCCGGCGGGACACCATTCGTTCAAGGTCACTGCGACCCGCGAAGGATTCAAGCCGGCAGGGACAATGGTTTCGTTTGAGGCGGATGAACGCCAGGACGTCGTGCTGAAACTGGAGAGCAGCTCGACGGAAAAGTAGCACCGCCTTGCCCGAGCATTTGTTCGGTCGCTGATGCCACAGGGAAATGGGAGCAGCGATTAAAGGGCTGGCAAAGCCGCTGCCTCATGGCAGACGGCCTCCCCTGTTCAGCTCGCCAAAGAGCCTCGTGCTGGAACTCAATAGCTGGCAGGTGACACGTACTTCTCTGAGGAAAATGATGAAAGCCACTCGTCTCGTAGCCAACGTGTTTGTGAGCTTGTTGCTTCTTGATGGTTCTGGTGGCTTCCGGGTCTACGCGGACAAGAAGAAGCCGCCGCCAGTTAAGTCGATTCGGGGTCATGTCGCCGATGGCAGGAAGAAATCGATTGTTGGAGCCAAGGTGTACGTGCGCAACGTTAACAAGAAGACGACGACGGTGCTGATTACTGACGAAGGCGGGTTGTACGCAGTCTATGGACTTGATCCCAAGGTGGATTACGAAGTCCATGCCGAGTTTGGCCGGTTTATTTCGGAGAAGAAATCGGTGAGCTCTTTCCTCAACCGGTTTGACAATGTCTTCAACTTCGAGCTTGGTCCGAAGGGCAGTGCTGCCTCCCTTGCTGTGCCGGCTTTGTCCGGAGAAAGCGTGACGTTACAGACCGTTGATCAAGTCAAGCTTGTGGGTGATTGGTATCGGCCCGCAGGCGACAAAACCACCAAAGTGCCCGCTGTCCTGTTACTGCATGGCTTCGGCCAGGACCGGGAACTCTGGCACGATTTCATTCGCAGCCATTTGCTTCCAGCCGGCTTTGGCGCTCTGAGCCTGGATCTGAGGGGCCATGGCGGGAGCACAACGCAAGGCACCGCGTCCATCAGCGCCGATCCTTCCTGGCGGGCCGATCCAAAGCAGTTTCCCGCCGACATCGAACCCGCGCTCCAGTGGTTGAAGAGTCGTGCGGACGTCGACGAAAATCGGATTGCGGTCATCGGCTGCGATCTGGGCGGCGATCTGGCTTTCATCGCCTCGGGAAAGTACGAAGAGGTTCGCGCGGCCGTTGTCATTTCTGGCGACGCCGAAAATTCCAAGCGCCTGGCATCAGCTGTTCGAGACTTCCAGCCCCACTCCATTTTGTATATCACCGCACAGGGCGACAGTCCGGCTGCAGAATCGGCGCGCCAGCTTGAGAAGCTGACCGGTTCTCCCGTGCGTGTTCAAGTCTTTGAGAACTCTCAAGCCCGCGGCGCCGTCATTCTGAAGGACATCCCCGAAGCGGCGCCGCTCGTCATGGACTGGTTGAAGAAGATGTAGCCCGGCTCACCCAGTCTTGAGAGGAAGCACGCCTCGAGCATGAAAGCCAGTCCGACTGTCTGGGAAGAACTCCACAGAGGAAGAAATTCAGTGATCGTCATCAAAGTCGGTGGCAGTCTCGGGATCAACTACGAGGCGGTTTGCGCTGATTTCGCTTCGATGGTGAAGTCTGGCCGGAAGGCGATTCTCGTCCATGGCGGATCGGCTGAAACCAGCCGGATCTCCGAGAAGCTCGACAAGCCCCCGCGCATGGTCACTTCGGTGTCGGGATTTGAGTCACGCTATACCGATCGCGAGACACTGGAAATTTTCGAGATGGTCTATTGCGGAAAAATCAACAAAGGGATCGTCGAAAAGCTGCAGCGCAGTGGCGTCCATGCGGTGGGGCTGTCGGGAATCGATGGCCGGATATGGGAAGGCGTTCGGAAGCCGGCCATTACCATTATTGAGAATGGCAAGAAAAAGGTGCTGCGCGACGACTTCACGGGAAAGGTCGAGAAGGTGAATCTCGGTCTGATCAATCTCCTGCTCGACCACGGCTTCACGCCGGTGCTGACCCCGCCTGCAATCAGTTATGAAGGCGAAGCCATCAACGTGGATGGCGACCGGGCAGCAGCTATCCTGGCGTCGGCGCTCAAGGTAGACAAGCTGATTATTCTCTCGAACATTCCCGGCCTGCTCCGCGATGTGAACGACGAAAGCAGCCTCATCACGGAGATTCACTGCAAGGAGATCCAAGCGTTCATGAGCTTTGCGCAGGGCCGTATGAAAAAAAAGGTCCTGGGAGCCATAGAGGCGATCCGCGACGGCGTCAAAGAGGTCGTCTTTGCTGACGCCCGCATCGAACGGCCCATTAGCGCGGCTTTAGAGGGCAAGGGCACAGTGATTCGCTAGCTGGCAACCTCTCTTGGGACGAAAAGGCGTGGCTGTGCTGTAACTACTCTGGCTTCAGTGTAAGTGAATCCTGGTTTCCGCCGATGCACCGGAAACGACGTCAGCGGCTTCGATTCGATAGAGTCCTGAGGAGTCATTGAGAGCTGAAGGCAGTACTACTTCAGCAGACGAACCTTCGACCAGGGTGCTACTGGCGTATGCTGGGATGAAAGCTCCGTCGGGAGCAAAAAAGTGGCAACGAACCAAGTGTTTTCCACCCGTCGAGAGTTTAACCTTCCAACGAATGCGATCCCCCAGGTTGCCTTCAGCCGGGCCACTGAGGGTCAAAGAGCTCGGTGACGGTGCTAAACCGAGCACGAGCGCGTCTCCGATTCGAATCGACGTCTTGATAGTATCGGTGTAGCCGAATTGCTGTCCGGTTCTGACGTCGCGAACGTGGCATTGGCTGGGCAGGCGGATCTCGATGGCCTGGCGTGCCGTCTTCGGGTCATTGGGATCGAAAGAGATACCCGGCTGGCTTTGGAGATCTTTAGCGTCGGCATCCTCCTTGACAATAGCCAGAATCTCACGATCACCAAGGCGATACCGCACAACCTGGGCCCGATCCAGCAGGCTTCCATTTGCTGAAAGAACGCGAAATTGGGGCCGAACTTCCAGGTAGCTCAACACAGCATCGATCAGGCCTCGATAATGACTTCCTCCAAAGCTCTTGCTTCGAGAATCAATGTAACGGTCCAGAAGCATGTTGAGGTAAATCGCCCAACCTTTGCCCACCCGCCGAACTACCAGAGCGTCCGTGTCGCCTACCTTGAGCAGCGCCTGTCCTTCAACCGCTTGAACATGGCTTTCTACAGCTTCAATCCCGGCCAGCAAATCGGGCTTCATCCCCCAGGAACGACCCACTGGAGTTACCGTGACCACGCCACCAATCCCCGGAGTCTTCCGCTCCTCAAGCACATCCCCGTCTGCGTTCCGTTGGATCGTGCTCGTTCCCGCTAGCGTGCGCTGATGGGACTGATCCGTCGCGATTCCAAAGAAGCTGTTCAAGAGCCCTTGTGGCTGCCAGGCACAGTGTTTGTCCATCACGCCCGCCATGGCATCGGCAATCACAATTCCACCTTCTTTGGCAAATTGTGAGATCTCGTCAGCTTCCTTGACAGACAGGGCCATCGAAAACGGCATGATGAACACTTTGTAGTTCCGAAGGCGGAGCTGTTGTTTTTCAATCTGATCGTAAGAAACGAATTCCGACTGGAGTCCAACATCCTTGATGACACGAACCCAGCCATCAAGGTTCGAGGGGAAGTCGCGCTTGGCATCGTAGTGCTGACTGACGCGGGGTAGTCCCCGCACGGGGTGATTGTGGGTGATTGTCGAGGCCTGGACCGATGACATTGAATGATGCAGCGCGATCCTGTCACCGAGTCGTTCAGATTCCATAAACAGTTTGCCGACACCTTGGAATCTCAGGGTTTTGAAGACTTCGCCCATATCCAGCGCCGATTGGGAGTAGGTAAAGTCGGGGTTGAGAAAGGAATACATCCAGAAGATGTTTGGGAAGAGAATGTTGTGCACGGCCGCTGTCCAGATCGAGGTCTGGAGACTTGGTCCGCGCCACCCGTAACCCGTCCAAAAGCCAATCATCGCTTCCGGCTTGGCAAAAGAGCGATGAATGTCTATCTGGCTGCCTCCCGCATACGCAATAAAATCGTCAACAACTTGGTCAAGCCGGTACCAGTCGCATCCGTTGAATGCTGAAATGCGCTGTGTTCCTGAAACTCCAATGTGTCCATCCGGATCGCCTGAAATCACTGCGTCGCGGACGGACTTGTAGGCATTGGCAAAGGTGATGTCCATGAAGGTCCGATGATCACTCCAAGGCGCGAAGTTTCCCGTCTCCATCGCTTGCTCCGTCGTGAACGGAACAACGTCGATCCACTTGGCAAAATTTGTTTTCCACTCGCCGTTCAAGGATTGAAGCGAGCCATACTCGTTCTTGAGCCACTCGCGGAAGGCACCCAGTGTGTATGGGCACCAACACAGGTTGAAGGGATCGGTGTAGGAGGTTAGAGATCCTTCGTCTCCAACAAGGTAATAGTCCAAGTTGAAACGAGCTTTGCTTCGAGCAACAGCGCCTACGATGCTCAAGAGCCTGTTCATATATGCGGAATCGTGAAAGCAGGGTGATCGAACGAGAAAGCGAGTATCGCGCGTCCGCCGATAAAGCTCCTTCTTGGTCAAATACTGGAGGCCATCGAAATCGCCAGTTTTCTCAAACTCCGCTACTGCGGCGTCCAGTGCTTGCGGTGTGGCGGGCCCCCGATCGTACCAGTACACACCAAAGGTGCCGCGAGGAATGTTCAGTTCGTTGTCAACAGCTCCCCCCAGGTAAACCCCAGGTCCGAAGCCAGGTTGCGAACCTGTCGAGTCTGCGACGTCTTCAAAAAATGCCGGCTCCCTCCAAAGGAAACCAAGGGAGTGTATTCTCGGATCCGGCGGTCCTTTTGAACTACCATGACCGGCTTGGCTCTGAGCTGGTCTACCACGCCTCCGTTCGGCTCCACCAGCTCAGCAGTCACGAATGCATAGCGGCCGATGAAATGCTCCAAAGGGCAAAGGAAATATCTCTCTCCTCGCGCCGGCAACACTTGAGAATGAACCAGCCGGTCTAGATCATCGGTGATCCGCACCTTCATAGCCAGGTCTGAGAGGTTTCCTGCGGCACGCAAGGCGACGCTCAATGTATCTCCCTGGCGATAGACGTCGGTGGCCGGTTTGATCAGGGTCAGGGTTGCCCTCTTGGGTGACTGGAACGTGGCGTTTCCCCACTCCAGAGTGGTCTGTTTGTCCTTATCCCGAACAATGACATCGAAAATCTCCTTGCCACCTGAGCTTGTTGTGAATACAGCTGCCGGAATGGAAACTGCAATCTCGCCGGTCGTCAGCCTTTCTGACTGAAGATAGGTTGTCAGCGCGTGCCCAAACTCGCTTCGGGAAGTCACAGCTATTTCGGCCTCAATCGGGCTAGAGACCAGAAGTGTCAGACCCAGCGCTGTTCCTGCATCGGGCCGAGCAACGAGTGATCTGAAAGAAACCGTACTTTCGCGCCCGGAGGCCCAGAGAACCGTTCGAGCGAGAAGGGAGTAGTAATATTCCCAAAAGTCCCAGTAGATACCGGTTTCGACTGGATCGACTTCTTTGGGAATGAACCCCTCTTCCTGATAGGCCAGCGCGACGACTCGCCCCTTCCCGTAGCGTTTGACGGCCAGCACCGGATACTCTCCGGCTCGGATCAACATCTCTCCAGCCGGTTGATACTTGTAGAGCGAGCCTCCGACTGTTGCGTCGGGGAGCAAGTCCAAAGCCTGTCCCGAAGTAATGAAATGCTCTTTCGCCACTTGCCAGGCTCCTCTAGTCAAAGCGGCCTTGTTGACCTCGGGGTATCCCCTGGAACTCACTAGATCGTCGAGGGAATTCACCAGAGGAGAAACCTCCCAGATCCGTGTGTCTCCCTCCTTTTCGTCCCCCCTGAATGGATTGCCCTTGACGTCGCCGACGAAGGGATGAATCAGGACAAGACCAGCCCCGTCGTTCACTCGCCTCAGGATGGCATCTCGAGTAGCTCGAGTCATTCGCGACCAGCCGTTGAGGCCCGGAATTACCATCACCTCGAATGGGGCAGGACCTGCCAGATCTTTCTCAACATAGCCATAAACGACCTGGAAGTCGTTCTTGTCGCCTCTTGGCTCGTGGCCGTAGTAGTCCCCAATACCCCAGCAGTTGATGTCCCACTCGCGATCAATCGAAACGGTCGTGGGGGCAAGGTCTAAGCGCTGCATCAGTTCAACCATGTCTCGACCGAATTTGATGGATGGGATGAAGAATGCCTTGATCGGGCCCCCAGGGAGTTTGCTGGCCCACCGGACATGAGGAGTGACGACTTCCCGAGAATAGGTAATGTCGTTTTTGTGAAAGTCGCTGCCTCCAACTCCGTCTTCTCGGCTTAGAACGCTGAAGACCCAGACAGAGGCCAGCAGTAGAGCGAGGATTGCGACTTTGCGCATCCGTGGTTCCTCCAGAGAGCCTTGGAAGCGTGAATGGAGAAACACTAACGTAAGTGCAAGAGTTGGTCAACTCTTGGCACAAAAGACCGTGAGAGGGATGAGCGGGAAAACCCGCTGGAGCTGGTATTACTCTGTTAAGTCTGGCGATTCTTTGGCTGGCGCACACATGGCGTAGTTTGCCCTGTGTGGGAACAAGTCCGCATACGCTGCAAGAATCACGATGTATGCGCCACCCAATGCTAGGTGCTCCGCTAGTCGTGCCGAAGAGCGATGATGGGATCCGTCCGAGAAGCCCGCTTTGCAGGAATGTAGCATGCGAGCAATGCCACCAGAGCCAGCAGCACCGATGTCAATAGGAACGTGACTGGATCTGTCGATCCGACTCCGTAGAGCAGACTTGCCAGAAAGCGAGTCAGAACCAGCGCTCCAAGGACTCCGGCGACGACTCCAAACAGGGCGAGGGTTAGACCTTGGCCTACCACCAGCTTGATAATGTGGTTCCGTTGTCCGCCGAGAGCCATGCGAATCCCTATTTCGCGCGTGCGCTCCTGGACAGAGTACGAGATAACTCCGTAAATCCCCATGGCAGCCAGAATCATGGCGACCGCAGCGAGAACCCCCAATAGCCGCATGTAGAAGCGCGAGGAGGAAGCGGACTCGGAAACCAGCTCGTCCATGCTGCGAATTCCATAAACAAGTTGATTCTGGTCAATCTCGCTGACGACATTGCGAACGGCTTCGATCAAAACGGGAGATGCGTTCTGCGTTTTGATTATCAAGTTCTTATGCAGTCGACTGTTTTTTCGACTGCCTGGATAGATCTCTGGCTGCTGCAGATAGGAAACATACATTTCGGGCTTGGGTTCAATCGATAGAGACTGTCGTCGGACGTTTCCCACAATCCCTACCACTTCGCGTGGCAGTTCTCCGTCACCCAGCTCCAACCGGATCCTTTCGCCGAGAGCACCACTATCTGGCCAGTACTGGCGCGCCATGATCTCATTGATCACGATCACCCAGGGAGTGGTGCCCAGGTCCTGTTTTGAAAAGTCGCGACCTCTCAAAATGGGAATCTGCATGGTCATGAAATAACCGGGGCTCACCGCGTTATAGCCCGCCAACAAACGCTCTCCAGCTGGAGGATTGGCTCTGCCCAATATGGCAAATGCATACAGAGGGTTCGCTTCCGAAAAGCTCATGGGCATCCAATCGATGATGGCTGCCGAACTGACACCCGGTAAGAGGCCGATCCTCTCCACAAGCTCGCTGTAGAACTGACCCAATTGAGGAGTAATCCGGCTCATATCTGTAGTCGTTCTGGGCGCCGGTTCAACATATTTGGCTCCGGACAGCTTGATGTTCATGGTGAGAAGATTCTGACTGCTAAATCCTGGCTCCACTTCCTGGAGATACAGGAATGTTTTCATCAAGAGCCCGGCGCCAACCACGAGCATCATGGCGACAGCGATCTCCATGACGACCAGGGATGTCAAGGTCCGATACCGCGACAGGGATGTCGAGTTCTTCCCTCCTTCTTTCAGAAGTTCAAAAAGATTGACCCGCGATGCGTGCAGGGCGGGAGCCAGTCCGAAAGCGACCCCAGTGAACAACGAGAGAAGGAGCGTAAAGACTACAACGCTCCAATTCAGATCCACGGTTTTCACATGCACAAACCATTCCGGAGCGATTGTCATCAGGAGTCTCATTCCCCAACTGACCAGTGACAGGCCACACAATCCTCCCAGCAGAGCCAGCAGCAGGCTCTCCGTGAGCATTTGCCGAATCAGACGATTTCGCTTCGCACCCAGGGAAAGTCGGATGGCGACTTCTTTCTGCCGACTGGAGGCGCGTGCCAGCAGCAGATTCGCGATATTGGTGCAGGCCACCAGAAGAACCAGCCCGACGGCCCCGAACAACGGATAGAGGATCTTGCGGTATCTCCCGACAAAGAGTTCCTGAAGCGGCAGCAGCCTTACTCCTCGGCCCTGGTTTGTGTCGGGATAACTCTGTCCGAGTTGCCAGGCAACGGTTTCCATCTCCGCCTGAGCACGTTCTATAGAGACACCCGGCTTGAGGCGTCCGACCGCGAACAGCCAATGCACATTGCGGTTGATCCAGTCAGGACTATCCAGGTCGATTGGATACCAGACGTCGATCTCATCGCCTCTGCGCGAGAACCGGAATCCCGGAGCGACCACGCCGACGACGGTGTGCCCGCGGCCTTCGAGCAGCAGCGTCTGACCCAAAACCTTAGGGTCCGCGCCATAACGTCGCTTCCAGAATGCATGACTGAGAACAACCGTGCCCTGAAGTCCCGCGGTTTTCGGAAACAGGCTTCCAACCGCTGGCCTTAACCCCAAAAACTCAAAGAAGCCGGGGGTGACGTACTGAGTGCCGACATACTCTGATCGACCGTCTTGGCTCAATGTACCTGTTATTGGACCGCCGGAAATCAACTGCATCTGTTCGAAGGAACGACTCTGAGTCCTGTAATCAACAAGGTTCGCAGTAGCCGTTCCCAGTTCGAACTGTCCCTTTGCAGGGAGGGTTTCAAGGATAGCCACCAGGCGTTCCGCTTCCTGGTACGGCAACGGCCCAAACATCACTCGGCTGATGACACTGAATATGACGCTGTTTGCGCTGATGCCAAGGGCCAGAGAAAGCACGGCAACCGCCGTGAATCCTGGGCTCTGGGTTAACCACCGACCTGCATAGCGGATGTCTTGAAGCAGTGATTCCAACATACAGGCGCTTCGAGAAAGCAGGTGCCGACTCTCTCCTTCGACAGGCTACTCATGCAAGCTGCGTTTCTGGCGGCGGTCACAGACCGCCGGCGGGAGTTTCTACATTTGCGTCCCGGTCGAACTTCGTTTGTCCCCCTTGCCAAGGGGGACGCCGCGCTTGCTGCGGCAGGGGGTCTGGACATCGGCTGAGACTTTTTGAGCCCGCGAGCCAGACCGCGGGAGGTGCGGCTTGTCTTGGATGTCACTATATGCCGGATGGCCGACTGTGACAACAAAAGCTCATATCAAAGGAACATCTGAACTACTTTTCGGCACAGAGGGCCGGCGTTCAAGCAAGACAAGTCCTCCCAGGAATTGGCCTCGGAAAGCGATTCTTCTTTTCCGTAACGCATGGGTTTCTCTGGCTCCGGCAGATCTCGTCCGCACGCTGGCCGCAGCAGGAACATATCCTCGCACGCCTGGCGATGGGAAGCGGAGCCAAATTTGTAGACGCCTGCATTGGACGCTGGGCATGTCGTTTCTCGCCCGCAGCCTTACGATGAGTCCCACTCATATCACGAACTTGCGAAAGTGAATTCCATTGAATTATCCTCCCGATTCGACTTGGCATTTTGAACGCTCGCGAACCGCGAGCGGGCACCCAATCCTATTTGCGCACGGAGGCAGCATGCTAGATCGTTCAAAAGTCGATGGGCTAAAGAGAAATCAGGTCAACAGGGGTCTTGGCATGAAATTCGTTAAACAGTGGGCTTTCCTCTTCGTGCTTTCCGTTGGCCTGACTTCAGGCAACGCCGCGCCGCGCATCGCGATTGCAGGCATCAGCCACGAGACGAACAGTTTCAACCTGACGAAGGCGACGCTCGCCGACTTCGAAGGGGACGATGCGCTGTCGGGCAATCGGAAGGAATGGCTGGAGACGAACTCGAAAACCAACCAGAATGCCGCTGGAATGATCGCTGGCGCCGAAAAATACGGCCTTGACCTCTATCCCATTCACTTCTTCAACGCGGTTCCCAGAGGGCCGATCGACGATCGGGGCTTCACTACGATGGTGGACCGTATCATTCAGGGTTTGAAGAGAGCCCCTGGGTATGACGGTGTACTGCTGGTTCTGCACGGCGCGATGGTGGTGGACGGTTTCCCGAGCGGGGATGCCGAGATCGTCCGCCGGGTCCGGCAAGCCATGGGACCAAAGTTTCCTATCGCCGTCGCGCATGATTTTCACGCCAACGTGGATCCGGCCATCATCGGCATCGCCAACATCGTAATCACCGGCAAAGAGTGCCCGCACCTGGATACCAAGGAGCGAGGCTTTCAGACGGCGGCTATTCTGGCGCGCATGATCAAAGGCGAGGTGAAGCCTGTCCAGGCGATGGTGAAACCGCCGATGATGTTGAACCTGATTCATCACGACACCTACCGGCTGCCGCTGAAGCCGATTGTCGACGCGAGCAAGGAAGCGGAGAAGAAGCCCGGCGTCCTGGCTGTGAGTATTCCGGGTGGATACCAGTATGGCGATGTGCCAGCCATGGGGCCAAGTGTGATCGTGATCACCGACAACGACCCCGCGCTTGCGCAGAGAGAGGCCGAGCGCCTTTCCGCAATGCTTTGGGCTCTTCGTGACAAGCTCCAGTTCGACTTGCCTGAGCCCGCGAAAGCCGTGTCAATGGCGATCGCGAGCAAGGTGTTTCCGGTGACCCTGCTGGATACGGGTGACAACGTTGGGGGTGGGGCAGCGGGTGACAGCACCTTCGTACTCGCGGAGTTGGTAAGACAAAAAGCCGAGGGCTGGGTAGTCGCGCTGTTTGATCCGGAAGCGGTTCAGAAGGCCCTGAGCGCGGGCGTCGGGAAACCCTTTGCGTTTCGCGTCGGCGGCAAGACGGACCGTATGCACGGCGAGCCGATCCTGATCCGAGGCACCGTAAAATCCTTAAACGACGGGAAGTTCATCGAGACCGAAGTACGCCATGGAGGCTACCGGTATTGGGAAATGGGACTCACCGCGGTGATTGAAGCCGAAGGCTCGACGCGCGATCTGCCCAACATCGTGATCTTGAATACGAAACGCACGATACCGCTCAGCATTCACCAGCTCGTCAGCGTGGGTGTCTATCCGGAGCGCCAGAAGATTCTGGTGGCCAAGGGAACGATTGCGCCACGGGCGGCCTACGAGCCGGTCTCAAAGCTCCTGATCGCGGTCGATTCCGGGGGAGCCTGCGCGATCAATCCGGCACGATTCACGTACAAACTGGCACCCATTTTGTACGGCATGGAAAAGCGCAAGCCGTAGCGGCGGTCTGGGCGGATCGCCCTCTTTCCCTTCGGCAAGCAACCGTTCGGGCCGAAAGCGTGGCGCGGAGGATGGCCCGGCAGAGAGCCGCTCGGTCGGGGGTCACTGGAGTTCTTAACAAAAGTTGTCCTTGTGAGCCGCCTTCATGCAGCACGAGGTCGCTGTCTCTTGGTTTTACTTTTTTACCCTCGACAGGATAGCTACTACCAGCGGGGCAGCTCCTATCAGCACGCCCACGACTACCGCGCAGGATCGTTCCTATCAACGGTACTCGGTCTGACCGGGGCCGGGGCCACCACCAGTATCAAAGCTACGATCGGAATTGGAACGACGGTCGCTATTGGCGTTACTACCGGGAGCGGAGTACTGCTAAGTCGGCCTTGATCGTTGCCAGCAGTACTGACGCCGGAGCCGCAGTCGAAAGCCAGGACGGCGACAAGTGCTGGCTAAAGGGGAGTCAAATAGAGCAGGTCTGATCTTCTGATAGAAAAGCTTCCGTGATGCCCATCACTTCGCTGACGGCTGAGGCTTCTTCTTTCCCTTGCCGGTGTCGGGCCGGTCATCAGCGATGAAGCCGTCGCGATTGGGCATCCTGACCTTTGGCAGGGTCGAGGCGTCCATCACGTCGTGTTCTCCGATGATTCCGTTCCAATACAAAATCAGTGCCGAAACGGCATACACATGGTCGTGGGTTAGCAGTCCCGGATTATCGAACGGCATCGCCCGGTTGATATAATCGAAGAGGGTGGTCGAATAGGGCCAATAGCTGCCGACAGTCTTCAATGGCTTTGGCGTTGTCAGCGTCCCTTTCCCGCCTACCAGCGGCACCTCCTCTTTTCCCTGGCCCTCTGCGCCATGACACGTAGCACAGCGGCGCTCGTACGCGGATTTTCCTTCAACTGCGGTTCCTTTTCCTGGGGGTAAGCCCTTGCCGTCTGGTGAGACAAAGTGATCACGTTGAGCGATATCACCTGCCGTTGCCGCTTTCCCCACTTTATACTTTGGCGATTGCGCCATCGCCAACCCGCCTGCAAGCATCAAGAGCAGCGATGGCTTATACACTCTGCACCTCCCCGTCAGCCCCAATCTTCCACGCCTTGATCCCGTTGTAGTGATAGTTGGAATTCAATCCCCGTGCTTCGGTCAACTCCTCGCGGGAAGGCTGCACATAACCGGATTCATCGATTGCCCTGCTCATGATCTGACCTTCGCTGCCATCCCATTCCCAAGGCATCCGGAAACGCGTGAAAGCCATCGCCAATCGTGGCTCTTGCAGTTCCGCCGCCTTCCATGTGATTCCTCCGTCCACACTGACTTCGACCTTCTCGATCCGGCCCCGCCCGGTCCATGCCAGCCCGCGGATCTCATAGAACCCAGGCCCAGCCAGTTTCCGCACGCCGCTCGGATGGGTGATGACACTCTTGGCATCCATCTCGAACGTGAATTGCCGCGCTTTTCCATCCTCCATCAGATCCGTGTACTTCGAAGTTTCATCCTTGGCCATATAGGGCTGATCGACCACTTTCAGTTGCCGCAGCCACTTGATGTTGGTGTTCCCTTCATAGCCCGGTACAATCAGCCGCACCGGATAACCCTGGCTCGGTCGGATCGCTTCACCGTTTTGGGCGTACGCCACCAGACCGTCCTTTAAGACCTTTTTCAGTGGCAGGCTCCGGAACAGCTTGCATGCGTCAGCCCCTTCGGCCAGCATCCACTTGGCACCCTTTTGCAGGCCCGCCTCCTCCAGGAGCAGCCGCACCGGCACTCCTGTCCACTCGCTGCAACTGGCCAGCCCGAAACCCTTTTGCACGTCACCCGCACCTGGTGCCTTCCATTCACGTCCGGAATTGCCTGAGCATTCCACAAAGTAGATGTGCGACTCCGACGGCAGCCGTTTCAGCTCATCGAACATGTAGACCATGGGCCGGTCTACCAAACCGTGAATCAGCAGCGTGTGCTGAGCAGGATCAATCTGCGGCACGCCCGCATGATGTCGTTCGAAGTGCAGCGACGCCGGCGTGATAATGCCCTCGCTATCGGCCAGAGGCGTCGTTGACGAACCGATCTCCGGCCTCTTCAGTTCTGGAACAAGTCGCTGCGCCGTATCGTATTTCGACCGCTCGCCATAGGCGCTCAGCTTGGCACCCACCTCGCTCGGCAGTTCTTTCTCAGCGCCCGGTTTTCCACCCGCACACCCCGCCGCCAACCCAGCTGTTGCCAAACTCGCAGCCGTAAGGAATTTCCTCCGATCCATTGCATCCAACTCTCGTTTTCGACTCGCCCGCATCTCGCCGCCTTTCATGTTGAAGTGGAACATCTGCCCGCTACTTCACCCGCCTAACCGCACCGCACAGTTTCAGCCTTTTGGCTTTCAGGTCGTTCTCGGCTGGCGGCTTGCTCCGGCTCCGGCCGGCAATTGTCACCCAAGACAACGAAGCCTTGCAAATTTCCCGAACCGCGCCGGGCGAATTGAGATGAGAGGAGAGAAGGACGTCAACATCTCAGACCCGTGATGATGGCCCTTATCGGTTGGCGAGATCATTATTGCTCATCCAGAACTCTTACCATGGTGGCGGCTTTGACCATGTTGTGGTCCGCGAAATTCCAAAGGACTTTCTTTGCTCGATTATCTCAAAGGCATGAGCGTCCTTGCCCTCCTGGCCTCGCAGGAAGTTGCCAATCACAAAGTTGCCGTTGTGCAGAGTCTGCAGGCTGGTGATCCAGGTGAGATTCAACTCCGGCACATCCTGCGTGGTGAGTTCCCAAACAATTTCGCCGACAGGATTCACCTCGATCACGCGCTTCTGGATCCAACACGCAACCAAAGAATTGCCATTGGGAAGGCACGCGACTGGGAGCAGCACTTAAATCTTAAATTTCCAGGCGACTAGCCGCTGGTCGGTGGTCACGAGCACATCGAACATCAAACTGCCGGACACCGATGCGAGGAGAACACCATTCTTGAACGAACCCCAACCGATTTCAGGAACCGTGCGAACCTCATAACCTTGAAGATGACGACGAAAACGACGGACGACACATTCATCAAGCAGAATCCACATACCCAAATACCGATTCCTTGGCTAATTCCAGAACGGCGACCGCATGTTCGCGACTCACCGTTGGAAAATCTTCCAAAAACTGATCAAGCATGTCGCCTTCTTCGAGGTAGTCAAGCAGGGTCTGCGGCGGCACGCGAGTCCCGGCGAAAACTACAACACCGCTCATGACCTCATTTGAACGTGTAACAAGTTGTTTCGGAATACTCACGCAATAGGATATCTCAAGTCTTAACGGGACGCTCTTGAAAGGCGTGTCTAATGAGTGATTGTCTAGTTCTGGATATCAACACTGTCATCCAACGCTGGTACACTGGGGTCACTGGGCGTCACTGGAGCCCTCAAATCTTGAATTTTCAGCGATCCTGGATGAACGTGCCCGCGCGAAGCTCGGAGAAAGCTTGTTGCAGTTCTTCGTTGGTATTCATGACGATGGGGCCGCGCCACGCGACGGGTTCCTGCAGCGGCCGGCCAGAGACCAGGAGGAATCGGATACCCGCTTCTCCGGCTTGCACCGTAATCTCGTCACCGCTGTCGAACAGCACCAACGAACGGTTCCCGATTTCATCGGGCAGAGAGCTACCGCTTGGCCCGATCACATCGGTTTGGACTGGCGTCGGGTCAGAAGCGTTGCGAAATCTGCCGGAACCTTCGAACACATAGGCAAAGGCGTGGTTGGCGACTTCGACGGGCAGCGTCCTGCGCTTGCCCGGAAGCACCGAGATGTCGAGATACCGCGGATCGGTAGCAATGCCTTCCACCGGTCCCCGCTTCCCCCAGAAACTTCCGCAGATAATGCGAGCGCTGGTTCCGTCGTCGTCGGTCACCGCGGGGATATCGCCTGAAACAATGTCCTGGTAGCGAGGAGCCGTCATCTTCAACGAAGCGGGCAAATTCGCCCAAAGCTGGAAGCCATGCATTCGTCCCTGTGGATCCCCTTGCGGCATTTCCTGATGCAGAATGCCGCGGCCGGCGGTCATCCACTGCACATCTCCCGCGCCCATCTGGCCGCGGTTTCCCAGGCTGTCGCCGTGGCTGACCGTTCCCGCCAGGACGTAGGTGATGGTCTCGATGCCGCGATGCGGATGCCACGGAAATCCCGCGAGATAATCGTCGGGATGCTCGTTGCGGAAGTCGTCGAGCAGGAGGAATGGATCGAAGTCGCTGGTATTGCCAAAACCAAACGCTCGACGCAATCGCACGCCGGCGCCTTCGATTGTGGGTTGAGATTGACTGACACGCTTTACCGGACGTATGGACATTTGTGTCTCCCTTCGATGGCAGGTCCTGGTGCCTCAGTCTTTAGATTCTGCAAGACCCGTGGCGTTGCCACAATTCACATATTAGCCCGAAATCATCGAAGCCCACATCACAGGAACACTTGAAGTACTCTTCGGCACATGTCTATCGCAGCTCCTCTGAGGCGAGGTTCAGCTCAAGCACTCAAAGCGAACAATGCGTGGAGATGGGACGAGTTTATTGATGGCAGCCAGCCGCGAGGCGCAATCCACCTAGCGCAGGCTTTCCAGCCGGCGCTACAACTTATCCTGCACAAGCATGGGCGGACTTGCTATCAGCCGTAGTCCGGGACAGAATTAGGGAATGCCAAACAGCAACAAGGCCTCGCTGATTGTCGAAGCCGAGCGCTCTCCGACGCGGCTTTGCAGTCCCCCAGTGTTCAGCCCCAGAAATGTAAAGGCTCTGTCCCGGCAGGACGAAGGACAGGCTTTGCTCTCAGAAACAGCAGGTATGGGCCACCCCGCGGCGGCGCCTGTTCAGGAAGCGTGCGCAGGAGCGCCCGCTCCACCCTGAGGCGCCCCTTGCATCACCAGCTAAGGCCTTTCACTTCGTTCCACCCTCATCTTCATTCCATACTTGGGCCTGAGAGTCACCAGTGGTTGCAATGCCACTGGATGCCCAGCGACCAACCGCATCCGCCACCTGCGAGCGATCGTTGCGAGTACCAACACGCCTTCCATCCACCCAAAAGCTTCACCGATGCACTGGCGAGAGCCTCCACCGAACGGAAAGTAGGAAAACTTGGGTCGTGCGGCCTTGGCTTCTGGCGTCCATCGTTCAGGGTCAAAGCGCGTCGGATTCGGGAAGAAGCGCTCGTCCCGATGCATCACAAATTGGCTGAGCAGAACCAATGCGCCCGCGGGAATACGACAGGAAGGAAGCTCGACGTCCTTCAGCGCCCGCCGACCGATGATCCAGGCCGGAGGATAAAGACGCATGGACTCGGCAAGCACTTTCTCCGTGTAAGCAAGACGTGGAAGGTCGTCAACTTCAGGGAGGCGTTCACCGAAGACCTGGCGGAGTTCATTCTGCAACCGGTTCTCAACCTCCGGGTGTTGAGAGAGCAGATACCAGGTCCAAGTCAGAGCATTGGCCGTCGTCTCGTGCCCGGCCAGAAACAGCGTCAGCAGTTCGTCTCGAAGCTGCAAATCGGTCATGCTGCCTCCATCGCCTTCGCTGTCCTGAGCCGAGAGCAACATGGAGAGCAGATCTCCGTGGTCCTGTCCGTCACGGCGGCGCTCTTCGATGATGCGATAGATGAGAGTGTCGAGACGGTGACGGGTCTTCTTGAATTTGCGGTTTGCCGGCAAAGGAAGTTTTTCCAGGTATTCAGCAAAAGGCAGCATCATTCTTCGCCAGAGCTGCATGACTGTCGTCAAGGCCTCGCCAATTTCTCGCGCCTCTCCCGACAGATCCGTGTCAAACAGAGTTTTGGCGACGATCGATAGCGTCAGGCGCATCATCTCCTGGTCAACTTCTAGAATAGCCCCATCGTTCCAGTGTTGTTGGAGTTCATCAGCATACCGTGTCATGACGACTCCATACGCCTGAACACGGTGGCGATGAAAGGCCGGTTGTGAGAGTCGGCGTTGCCGCCGATGAAAGGCCCCTTCACTCGTTAGCAGCCCTTCGCCGAGCAACCGCTTGGCCCGCTCCAGCCCTCGTCCCTTGATGAAGCTTTGGTCGTGGGTCACCAGGACATCCCGAATCAGATCGGGATGATTGAGGAAAAAGGCTGCTTGAGGCCCAAAGCGAAACTCGACGACATCGCCGTAGGTACGCGCCGCGAGCGTTAGGAAGTCAATTGGATTGTGGCGAAAACGAATGAATGTCAGGAGGGGCCAGAGAGACCTGGGGCCAGGAGGATTTGATCCGGATGTTGCTTGCGTCATTCAAGGATGCGACGGCTACTTGTCAAGAGAATCGCAACCGACAAAATCGTCGAGAACTGTGTTGCCTTTGTATCCGAGGTCTTCAAGGATCCCGACTCGGGAAGTGTAGTAGCCTTCAACAGTCTGGCGTTTTAGTTCCCGGAAGAACCGGACTTCCAGAAGAGAGCTCATCTCTGAGTTTTCAGACAGAGGGAGGAGGACCGCGACTCGTTCTTCGAGGGAGGCTTTGAGAAACGACTTCCCACACTGTCGCGCGCTCAGCGCATTGATCAAACGGAGCCCCTCTCGCCAAGTCGCCTTCTGTTCAGTTCCGAGGCTCTCGCCGACCACTCTGTCGATGTAGTCCGCAACCTTGGCAGCTTTGGCTCCACCGGAATGTGTGTCTGCAGGGATGATGGTTTCAGCCAGTTCCTCCACAAGGCGGTATTCGAGGGGCGTAAAAAATCGGCTGACTCTGGAAGCTCTGGCAGATCTCATCGATGAAGCCGCCGGTCTATTGCCTTGCTCCTGGCCGAGCTGTGGCGAGGGTGCAAGAGTGGCACCAAAGCTCATGCCGACCGCTTTCAAGAGCTGTCGACGACCCGTCGAGCCGGGAAGTTCTCGCCGCCTGTTTTTCGCCATGAGATTTCTCCCGAGACAAGGATGAAAGTCTTTGCACAGCGGGGCAGCAAAGCCCTGTACGTCAGGCTCGAAAGCCTGACCCACGAGCCAGCGCCTTCAGCCCCACCGAACGACGACGCAGGCCAATTGCGCCGAGGAGATCCTCTCGCCTTGCCACTGCCTAGAGATTGCCCTTTCTCAATTCGTCGGCCAGGTAATCACAAGAACGCCAGCAGAGAGCCATGATCGTCCAGGTAGGATTCTGACAGGAGGCGTTAACAAAAGAGCTCCCGTCAACTACAAAGACATTCTTCACATCATGAGACTGCTCGAACTGGTTCAGAACGGACGTCTTCGGATCACTGCCCATGCGGGCTGTGCCCATCTCGTGAATCGACCACCCTTCAGTGAGGACTTGGCGGTCGACATCGAGAATCTTGAACCCGGCCGCTTCAAACATCTCCTGAGCGGTCTCCGCCATGTCTTCGGCCATGCGCTTTTCGTTGTCTCCAAATTGATAGTGAAACCGGAGTGCCGGAATTCCCCACTTGTCCCTAACTACCGGGTCCAGGTCCATGTAGTTTTCATACCGCGCCAGAACTTCGCCAAACCCACCCATGCTGACATAGGAGCCGTAGTTCTTGCGCACTTCTTCTTTAAAACCTGCGCCGAAGCCGCGGGTGGAACCGGCGTGGGAGGGAAACATTCCAGCTCCGCTGCCGCCCTCGAACCCGTAACCCCGAATGAATTTGGAATGCCGCTCGGACAGATTGCGAAAGCGCGGCACATAGAAACCACCCGGACGCCCATCGTCCAAGGTAGCGGGTTTCCCTATGAGGTTGGTCATTTGGCCAGTGACGCCGGGACCCATGACATGCTCACAGAAGTTATGGCCGAGATGCCCGCTGGAATTTCCGAGTCCGTTTGGATAAAGCCTGGATCTCGAAAGCAACAGGATGCGAGTAGATTCCAGGGTCGAGGCGCCTAGAACGACGACCTTCCCATTTGCCGTGTAGTCTTGCTTGGTGACGGTATCAACAAAGTGAACCCCGCTGGCTCGACCCGTCTTTGGATCCACAGCAACTTCCCTCACGGTCGCATTGGTGCGAAGAGTGAGCCGTCCCGTGTCCATGGCCGGCAGGATGAGTCCCGTTGGAGAATCGAACGACGCGTGAATGTCACAGCCACCTTTTCTGTGGCATGCTCCTCGCCCGAAGCAACGGCTGCGGTATTTGTTATGCTTCAACCCATCGGTGGTGACACCCGCGCGATACTGGGTGAGCACCCGACCCATTTTTTGAATGCCCTCTCTGAGCTTCAGTTCGCCACAATTCAGTTTGAAGGCGCGCTGAAAGAGACTATCGGGAAGGTGGGGAAGATTCTCGCGGACGCCGGTGATGCCGAGGTATTGGTCGACTTTGTCGTAATAAGGAGCAATATCGGCGTAACTGATCGGCCAGTCCTCACCATAGCCATCCCGCTGCCTGGCTTTTAAGTCAAAGTCTGAAAGCCTCAGTGACAAGCGGCCCCAGATGTTGGTTTTCCCGCCGAGGCAGCGAGCTCTCACCCAGGCATAGTTCGTTCCGGCGTAGGGGTTTTCACGCTCGTCCACGAGAATGTTCTTAAGATAATCGCCTCCGTAGTTGCCGATGTAAGAGTGGAGCTTTTCGTACTCTTCGAATCCAGGCCCAAACGGAGGCCGGCGAATGGTGTACTCGTTGAAGGCCAGCGAGTGATGGGTCGGAGCCATTCGGCCTCGGCGCGGGTGTTCAAAGGGCCACTCCATCGAACGCAGTTCCTGGTCAATGTCGAGCTTCTTGCCGGCTTCCAGCAGCAGAACTCTCATCCCGTGGCCGGTGAGAACATGAGCCGCCATTCCGCCTGCAGCTCCCGATCCGACGACAATCGCGTCATAGATGGTATTGAGATCGACTGTCGATTCTCTCATTGTTAGTTCCCGAACTCTGCCTGCGTAGGAAATGGGTCACTCGGCTTGTCAGGTTCGAATCCAGCCCGCCCAGGGTTTAACTTGGGAACGATCTGGAGCTGACTATCTCGCTTTCTTCAAGAATGGCTCCGGCGCACACAGGCACGAAAGTGGTGCCAGGTTTCCTTCAAGGCCGCCTGAGTTGGGATTACGGTCGGGTAGTCAGCAGAGGGTTGGAATCAGTTTCACTTTGATCCCACGGCCTGTTTCAACTTTTCCTCAATACTCTTGTACTGGGATTCGTTTGGAGCGAGCTCGATTGCTTTTTGAACACTCTCCAAAGCCTGAGGGTACATCCCTTGGTTTGCGTACGACAATGCCAAACCGTAGAAGGCAGGCGCATACGTGGGGTCTGCTTTCACTGACCGGCTGAACGAAGCCAAGGCCTTCGAAAACTCTTTTTGGGCCAGATACCTCTTTCCTGCCTCGTGAGTGGCAATGCCGACAATCTCCTTTTCTAACCCTTGGAATTGTGGGTCATATCGGGCGGCCTTTTCGATGGCTTCCATGGCCTTGTCCATATCATTATCCATCCTGTAGCTGGTCGCTAGGTTTGCCCAAAAGCCTGCGTCTTGTGGAAAGCAGACAAGGACCTGTCGATAAACCTCTGCCGCCTCTTTATACTTCTTCTTCTTAACCGCTTCTTCCGCATCTTTCGCCCATTTGTCGAGGACAGTTTTTGTGACCAGTCTGGGTTCCACGGACACAGCCGTGTCACCGACCTGCACATCGCTCGACACTAGCGGCAGGAAGCCAGGTTTGCGGATCATCAGCTTGTGAGTTCCAGGCAAGGTCACTTCAAACTCAACTTCGCCAACATCGGAGGACAAGCCGAACAGCTCCTCGCCCGGTTGAGATCCCACGAGACGGGTTTCAGCCCCCGCTATAGCCTGCCCTTCATGGTCTGTAATTCTGATCTTCACCTTAGTTGCGAGAAGGCTGCCAGGACCCCCCAGTAAAAGCGCTAACAGCAACGACCCAAGGTACTTTTTCCATATCATGGATGGCTCCATTGCAGTCCAATCAATTCTCTCGGTTGAAAAGTTCGTAGCGACTCTGCCGGCGCAGCTTCAAGCCGCCTAACTCATTCAGCAGCCTCGTCCATTGCGAAGCCCTAGTTCTTGATTGCCTGATAGACCAGTGCACGCAGCTTGCCGTGGTCATCCAGGTCTCTGGCGGGCAGCAGCTGCGTAAAGTAGACCACGACCAGTTCTTTTTGGGGATCTACCCAGTAGGTGGAGTGATAGGCTCCCCCCCATCCGAACTCACCCACCGAGCCTGGCATTCCTCTAGCGCCCAAATCCTTCACCACTGAAAAACCAAGTCCGAAGCCAACGCCATCTTGCAGTTTCTTATCACCGAGATGATCTACGGTCATCAGCTCAACAGTCTTGCGGCTAAGGATCTGTTTTCCATTGAGCTCTCCTCCATTCAGCAACGCCTGTAGGAAGCGCGCGTAGTCTGTGGCTGTCGAAAGGAGGCCGGCGCCCCCTGAAAAGCTCTTTCGGGGACCCTTGACGTAGGCCCCCTGGCCCTCCATACCGCCCGGATCTGGTGCTCGCTCGAGCTTTCCGGAGTCGCTTGCCGAATAGACGACTGTCAAACGATCGGTCTTGGCAGCGGGCAAATAAAAGTGAGTATCTTGCATCCCCAAGGGTCCGAAGAGTTGGGTGCTGAGGAAACTGCTGAGATTTTCACCGCTCACGTGCTCGATCAGGGTCCCCAGAATGTCCGTGGCATACCCGTAGACCCATCGCTCGCCAGGCTGGGCGTCGAACGGCAGCGAGGGCATGCGGGAAACCGTTGCAGCGATGGGCTCATCCCGATCTGCGAAATACCATCCTTGGATGCTGGCAGCCTTCCAGCGGTCCTGAGCAACGCCCTGGCCATAACCGATCCCGGCAGTATGAGTGAGCAAGTCCCGTATCGTGATCGGCCGCTTTGCATCCACGACGTCGTACCCTCCTTCGTTCCTGGGCACGGCAACGGTGGTCTTTTGGAACTCGGGAAGGTGGTTGCCCACGGAATCAGTGATCAGGAGCTTGCCTTGCTCCTGGAGAACCATGACTCCGACGCTGACAAGCGCCTTGGTTTGAGAAGCGATGCGAAAGATCGCATCGTCTCGCATGGGTGAATTCGCCTCTCGATCTCGCTGTCCAAAGGCCTTCAAGTAAGCAATCTTGCCTCGCCTGGCTGCCAGGATTACCGACCCAGCGAGTTTGCCCTCCTGTACATATCCTTGAAAGGTCTCGGTCAAGCGCTGCAGCCGCTCCGATGAAAACCCAACTTCCTCCGGTTGAACCTTCGAGAGGTTCTGCCCAGATGTTGGGGCAGCAGCGAACATCAGAACTGCAAGCCAGAAAGCGAACAGACGTGTCCGGAGTAATGTCATGGTCACCTCAGCAGGCTGAGAAGTTAGTTCTGGTTTGATACAGCAACGCCGTACGGTCGGGTTTCTTATCTCACGGAAGCCGATTCGATGACAAGACTGAAGCGAAGCAATGCCGCTGGCGTTAGCTTTGGATGGACACAAATATCTCCAAGCTGCGACAAAACGATTCACCCTACTTGGTGCGAGGCATGTTGAGCAATCGCGATTTCGTCTTGACCTTGAGCTTCACTAAAGCCTGGCGCCGGCTTGAGCGTTTGCCGAGCTTTTGATTCAAAAAGCGTTCTTTTGCCATATGCCCTCCCTCACGAGCTGTCCTCCCAGCGTGTCAGGAACTCCGATTGTCGTGGCCCGTCCCAATGGAGTTTTTTTATCACGTAGCACTTGAGTTTACGATATATCTTGACTGTCAAAATACTGAATACTCGGTCGATCTGAATCCCCAAGTTGGGGTGTACAACTACACCGAAGGAGTCTTCATGGAGCCTCTCTTGGTTCACGTTCACCCGCGAGACAGCGTTGCTATTGTGGTCAACAGCGACGGGCTGCCAAGAGGCTCCCGTTTTCAGAACGGTCTCGAGCTTGGTGAACAAATCCCTCAGGCGCACAAAGTGGCGCTGGCTTCCCTGGAGCCAGGCCAGCCGGTCATTCGCTATGGAGAGACTATTGGCAGAGCAACCCCTGCCATCTCCGCGGGCTTCTGGGTTCGGCAGGAGTTTCTTGACTTGCCTCCTGCTCCTCCGTTGGACCAATTGCAGTTGGCGACTGCGACTCCGTCCCCCGCAGAGCCCCTCATTGGTTTCACGTTCGAGGGTTACAAGAACCCGGACGGCCGGGTTGGAACGAAGAACATTCTCGGCATCACGACTACCGTTCAGTGTGTGGCGCCCACCGTGGATTACGTTGTGCGTCGCATTGAAGCCGAGTTGCTTCCACGGTTTCGCAATGTTGACGGCGTGGTTGCGATTACGCATGGCTATGGTTGTGGCGTCGCCATTGATGCGCCAGATGCCGCCATTCCCATCCGAACTCTGCGCAACATCAGCACGCACCCAAATCTGGGAGGAGCGCCTTTGATTGTCAGCCTGGGGTGCGAAAAGCTTCAAGCGGAGAGGCTGCTTCCAGGCCAGGACTTCCGGTAGCTTGGAGCGCGACAACTCCCGGTTCTGGAGGACAAACCCTACGCCATTCGTCTGCAGAACGAGGAATTGCAAGGATTCGGCGATATTGTCAACGCGATCATGAATTTTGCTGAGAAACGCCTTGCAGAGCTGAATCGCCGGCAGCGCCAAACCACGCCGGCATCTGAGTTGGTTGTTGGTCTCCAGTGCGGCGGGAGTGATGCCTTTTCCGGGGTCACTTGCAATCCCGCGGTCGGATACGCCACCGCCCTGCTAGTCCGGGCTGGTGCCACTGTGCTGTTTTCAGAAGTGACGGAGGTTCGAGACGCAATACATCTACTGACACCCAGGGCTGCAAACCCGCAGGTCGCGCTGGACCTGATTCGGGAAATGAAATGGTACGACGAGTACCTGGCGAGGGGCTTTGCAGACCGGAGCGCCAACCCCACTCCTGGCAACAAGCGGGGAGGTCTTGCCAATGTCGTCGAAAAGGCGCTCGGATCGATCGCAAAATCAGGAAGCACAGCGATCATGGAGGCCGGACATGGCGGGTCAATTCCCGCGGCCTGATTTTTGCTGCCACTCCTGCCAGCGATTTTATCTGCGGCACACAGCAGCTGGCCTCGATGAACCTGCACATATTCACTACTGGCGAAGGCAGTCCCTACGGGCTGGCCTTGGTTCCCGTCATTAAGGTTTCATCGCGTACGGCGCTAGCCAAGAAATGGTCAGACCTCATCGACATTGACGCAGGGCGCATTGCCACAGGCCAAGCGTCGATCGAAGACGTTGGGTGGGAAATCTTCAGGTTCATCCTCGAAGTTGCCAGCGGTCGAAAGAAAACGTGGGCAGAACATTGGAAGCTGCACAATGCGCTTGTGCCATTCAATCCTGGGCCCATTACCTGACACTCTTCGATTTCATCCCCCTAGAGCGGCCCGGACAAGGTCGCTGACCTGCTTTCCATCCACTACTTGGCCGGCAAACCTCGACATGACAGCTTTCATGACCTTGCCCATGTCCCTGGAGCTGGTCGCTTGTACTTCAGCTATCACCTCCCTAACTGCTCTCTCTACTTCCTCTGCTGGCACGCTCGCTGGAAGATAGGACTCCAGAATTCGCAGTTCCGCCTCCTCGCGAGAAACTAAGTCCAATCTGCCTCCTTTTTGGAACTGTTCGATCGAGTCCTTTCGCTGCTTGACCAAGGTATGAAGAACCTGCAGGATTTCGGCTTCTGCCAAGGTTTTGACTTTTTCGATTTCTTTGTTCTTAATAGCCGTTTTCATCCCACGCAGCACATCGAGGCGCAGAGAGTCCTTCGCTCTCATGGCATCCTTGAGGTGTTCCTGAATCTTCTCTTGAATCGTCATGCCATCTCCTTAAGCACTCTGAAACTGACGCCGATCTGCCCCCGCTCCTTCAGGCTGAACCTGTGCCTCAAACGAGGATCATTATTCTATAAGAATTTTCGTGGGGCCAGACGATAAATGTCTTAAGAGTATTAAGAAAAAGGGAAACTTTCAGCTGCACATCTTCAACGATTTGACATTGATCGTAATATCTCCGCATCAATCGTAGATTTTACTCTCAACGTGTGCTACAAGTAATGTCCGAATTTTGGCACGGAACGAAAACTCTTTCTCTTCCAAGACTCGTTCTTTGGTCTCTGGCGAGCTTGGACGAGACCAACTCTTCCAAGCAGGCGGTCCGGTTCCCTGCCAGGATCGTTGCCGGAACTGGCATTTTCAGGTGACGGGTCGTCCATGATTCTTTATCCGCTCAGGATTCTTTTGGTCGAAGACAGCTCCGACCAAGTTTTGTTAACCGAGAGAGCCTTCAGGCGAGCCGGCTCCGAGACCCAGATGGTGTCGGTCAAAGATGGGGAAGCGTGTCTGGATCTGCTGTCCAGGGAGCGATTCTCAGCGGTCATCGTGGACTACCACCTGCCCCAGATGGATGGCACTGAGCTCATTCGCCGCATTCGGGAAAGTGGTCTGCAAGTCCCGGTGATCATGGTGACCGGCCAGGGAGACGAAGAAGTCGCCGTGAAGGCTATGAAGAGCGGGGCGAGCGATTATATCGTCAAGACCCAGGGATATTTCAAAAACTTGCCTATAGCGGTGGAGAGAGCGATAGAGACCAGTGAGCTCCAGGCAAGGCTAAAGGATTCAGAAGAGCGATATCGAAGGCTGACCGAGAATGCGAACGACCTGATCTTTACGCTAGACGAATCCGGAGCATTTAGTTTTCTGACCCGGCGGGTGCATCAGCTTCTGGATTACACAGTGGAGGAGCTGATCGGCAAGAATATCAAGGAAATTCTCACTCCCGAGAGCCGCGTCAGAGCAGACCGCTTGATCGCACACGATCTGGCTGAGCGGAGCACAAGCCTGGTCGAACTGGAATTTGTCACTCGCAACGGAGACACCAAGAGCTTCGAGCTTAGTTTTACGACGCTCCCCCAGAACGGCAGACGCACGAGATTCGAGGCCATCGGCCGGGATTTCACACAGCGGCTGCAACTCGAGCGCCAGATTCGCCAGAAGAACCGTGAACTGACGATGCTGCTTTCAGTTACGTCGGCGGTCACGCACTCTCTAAATATTGAAGAGGTCTCTGCGGCGGCGCTGCAGCAGGTCTGCGAGCTGACAGAATGGAGCTGCGGCGCCATTGTGACATTGAAGTCTTCCGATTCCTCCTTTCAGTTGAGCGGCTCCATCAATTTGTCCCCGCGGTTCACAGAAGCCTTGACGGGCGGCACCCTAGTGGCGGAAACAATGGATGCCCTCTCCCGCTTCAAGCGGGCCATGACCGATCTGGACATTCAGGCAGCGGTTACGGCCAATTCCTTTGCACAGTTCGCGGCTGTCTGCCGGGAGCAACAGATTCAGTCATACGTCCTGCTCCCCCTGTTTTTCAAGGAGAAATTATTGGGGTTTGTTTTTGGTGGGCGGTATCAACGGCGAGATTTTCATCGGCATGAGATTGACATTCTTAGCTCGGTCGGCACTCAGATCAGCGTCGCTGTAGCCAATACGCGCTTGTTCAACGCCATCAAAGAAGCGAAAACTGAATGGGAGACGACATTTGATGCCATGTCGGAACTGATCTGCATGCAGGATCTGGACGGGCGGATTATTCGCGTCAACAAGGCGCTGGCGCGCCGTCTGAACCTGCCACCCCGGGAAGTGGTGCACCAAAAAGCCGCAGAAATTTTCAAGGATCCCCTATCTCCCTGGTGCCAGCACCAAAAGCTGGGGATGTATGAACAGGACAAGATCATCTCGATGGAAGTTGAGGACAAAGTTCTCAATGGGCATTTTGAGATCGCTACGACTCCCGTCTACAGTTTGAATGGTGTTCTCTTCGGCTGGCTGTTCGTCGGTAAAGACATCACGGAACAGAGACTCCTGCAGAACCAGATCGTCCAAGTGGAGCGATTGAAGGCACTGGGCGAGATGGCCAGCGGAGTTGCTCACGACTTCAACAACGTGCTTGCCGGGATTTTGGGCAAGGCGCAGGTAATGCTAAATGCTCTGGATCGAGGGAATGCGCCCGACATGCAAAGCCTCAGGAGCAACCTCAAGGTCATCGAAAAGACCACGATTCAGGGTGCCCAGACGGTCAAGCGCATTCAGGATTTCACGCGCATCCGCACGGATCATAAGTTTCACTCTGTCAATGTGAACCAGGTCATTCAGGAAGCCATCAACATCATCAAGCCCCTCTGGCGGGACCAGTGCGAATTGAAAGGAGTCAAGATTGATGTGCAATTCGCCCCGGTCGACGTGCCCGAGATCAGCGGCATCGCTTCGGAATTGACGGAAGTCATCGTCAATATCGTCTCCAATGCCATCGACGCCATGCCAAACGGCGGTGTCATTCGTATTTCCAGCGCGCCCTATCAGGCCGAGGGTAGTCACTACGTCGAAATCAGGATTTCTGACACAGGCGTGGGCATGTCTAACGAGGTGAAACGCAAGATCTTTGATCCCTTCTTTTCCACCAAAGGCCCGAAAGGAACCGGGCTTGGAATGAGCGTCGCCTACGGCATAGTTTCCCGGCACCACGGTAACATTGCGATCGAAAGCGAACTCGGACAGGGAACAACCTGCCTCCTTTACTTCCCGGCTGCCAGGCAGGACGAGCGAACCATCCGGGCGAGGGCCGCAGTCATGGAAAGAGAAAAAATCCGGATTCTAGTAATTGATGATGAGGACGTGATCCGCGACTTTCTTGCAGAGATGTTTGCCACTGTCGGGTACCAGGCTGACGTTGCAGGCACGGGGTCAGAGGGTATCGCTCTGTTTGACTCTGGCCGCTACGATCTGGTGTTTTCTGACCTCGGGCTGCCGGAGATGTCGGGTTGGGATGTTGCAAAAGCGATCCGCGCACGGAATACACAGGTGCCCATCGTACTGCTGAGTGGCTGGGGCATACAGGTCGATGACGTCCGAATACAAGAATGCGGAGTGGACATGGTCCTCTCGAAGCCTTGCCAGATGGATGAGTTGCTTAACGCAGTCGAGGAGGCACTGAAGCGGCACAGACATATCCAGGCCTGATGCCGATTGAGTGCCCAGCGGAGAGCCAAACAGCAAAAAGCGCCGCCCTCGGTTAAAGAGCCTGGACTGTAAAGCCAGAATCGAGGTGGGCCCAGTGTGGTCACTGAACTCAATGCAGAGGAAAACATGGAGAAAATAGAACGAGAATCAGTGCTCATCGTCGACGATGAAGTGGACCTGCGAAATGCCATCGTCGCCTACCTGACGCAGGAGGGTTATGAAGTTCAGGCCGCCTCCAACGGGGAAGAGGCGCTGGAATTGGTGAAGACGGTGCCCTTCGACATTCTCATCACAGACATGAAACTGCCGGGCATCGACGGGACCGCGGTGCTGCAGGAAGCGCTCGCCCTCTACCCGGAATTGATCGGTATCATCATTACCGGATACGGAACTGTCGAAAACGCCGTGCAGGCGATGAAAAAGGGCGCCTACGACTACATCGGCAAGCCTTTCCAGCTTGTCGAGATGTCGCTCGTGGTCAAGCAGGCACTGGAGCGCCGAAGGCTCAAGGAGGAAAATGCCTACCTTAAGACGCAGTTGAAGGAGAAATACCGCTTTGAAAGCATCATCGGCAGCAGCAAGCCGATGCAGGAAGTCTTTCAGATGGTGGAGACCATCTCCGGCACCAACAGCACAGTGCTAATCACTGGAGAGACTGGAACAGGCAAGGAACTGGTCGCCAAGGCTATACACTTTAACAGCCAGCGGCGCGAACAAAAGATCGTCAGCATCAACTGCGGTGCTATTCCTGAGACTCTCTTGGAAAGTGAACTGTTTGGCCATGTTAAAGGAGCTTTCACCGGAGCACATCAGACTCGGATCGGGCGGTTCGAGCAGGCTCACAAAGGAACCATTTTCCTGGACGAGATCGGAAACATGACTCAGACACTCCAGGTGAAGCTGCTGCGCATCTTGCAGGAAAGAGAATTCGAGCGGGTTGGCGGTACGGAAACCGTCAAAGTGGACGTGCGCATCATCGCAGCGACCAGTGCTAATCTTAAGGACATGGTCGATCGCAACGAGTTTCGGAGTGACCTTTACTACAGACTGAACGTCATTCCCATTCACTTGCCTTCACTGAAAGACCGCCGGGAAGACATTCCCCTGCTGGCCAAGCATTTCATCAAGAAGTATTGCCAGAACTCGAACTTGGAGCTCAAGACGATTTCCCAAGAGGCGATGAAGATGCTTATGAACTACAGCTGGCCGGGCAACATTCGCCAGCTCGAAAATGCCATTGAGCGTGGTGTGGCGCTAGTGGGCTCGCGCAACCTCATTCTGCCTTCTGACTTGCCGCATGAAGTGCAGAAGACCAACGCAAACCTGTTCATCTCTGAAATCTATATCCCGGACGAAGGAGTCAACTTTAATACCGAAGTTTGTTTTCTGGAGCGGGAATTGATCTTGCAAAGCCTGAAGAAGTCCGGCGGTAACAAGAAGCAGGCGGCCAAGCTATTGAACCTCAAACGTACGACTCTGATTGAGAAGCTGAAACGGCTGGATTTGATGAACGAGGTGTGAGCGCCCGCGGGACAAGGTCCTTCCAGCAGCGGCGCTGACTCTCATCCTGGAGATGTATCTCATGGATTTCGATTTTGAGAAGGCCCGGTTCTCTCTTCATCAACTTAACAACAAGATCGCTCAGATTCTGGCGTATGCTGAGCTTTTGCAGCTGAGCCTCACAGGTGACAAGGAGAAAGAGAGAAATCGGCTCATCATCACTGGAGCTCTCGAGGCGCGGCAAATCACTGCGAGTCTCATGAACGATATGCGGAAGTCGGAAGGTCCCGCTGAAGGCTGACATGCTTTGCACTGGGGTTCATCCTTGCCGCCGGAAGGAAACCGAGCACCGAAAGGAATTAGCGAAGCTAGCGTCACCATTGGTTCCAGAGTCTTTTTCTATCCAGGTCTTCATTTGGAAGTCGGCACGCGAGCACTGAAGCCAGTCCTGGTGTGTTCTGGGCCATGAAAAAGCCGAAACTCAAATGGAATTTTGAGACGATTTTCGGACTCTTCATTTTTGGAATTCTGGGACTGTACTACGTTGTTCTGTTTTTCCTTTTCCTCCTAATCAAGTACCTCTAATGGAAATTGCTCCCCTCAGCGAGCTGGGAAGTTATGTCTTGAGGGATCTATTCTCAGAGGAGCGGGAAGCATGGTCCCGCAGCCTGAACTGGGACTACCGTGAGCCACAGGAAATCATCGGTGCAATGATCGACGCACGGGCATTGCCCGGCTTTGTCGCTCTCGCGGAGGGAATGCCTGTGGGGTACGCGTTCCATGTGGAGGAGCGCCGCACCGGATTGATTGGGGGCTGCTTTGTACGCAAGAGCCAGGAAGGTCAGGGGGTGGAGGAGCGGCTCCTGTCGCAGGTTGTCCGAACTCTGAAGTCGAGTCCGAAGGTTCGACGCATCGAGGCGCAGTTCGTGAGTTTTCGGCAGTGGGCGATCGACGAGTTTTTCGTTCGCAACAGGTTCATCCGCTATGATCGTTGCTTCATGCGGCGGAGTTGCGCGCCAGCTCCCGCACCCAAGTTTTCCGACTCGCTGGTATTGAGGTCGTGGAGCTTGCAGGATCTCGAGGAAGCAGTGGCTCTAACGGTGGATGTTTACCAGACAATTATCGACCTCCAGATCAGCTGCCACTACCAATCCGTCGAGAGTTGCCGTGAGTATCTCAACAGTTTGATATTCAGGCCCGGGTGCGGGACATTTCTTCCAGAGGCATCGTACGGCGCCAGAGACGTGGCTACAGATGAATTGGTTGGATATGTGTTGGCGTCGAGGATCTCAGCCAGTGGCGGGCATGTTCCTCAGATTGCAGTTTCAAAAAAGCATCAAGGTAAGGGAGCTGGATCGGGACTGCTGGCTCGTGTGGTCCGCTATTTGGGGCTTAATGGCTACCAGAATGTTTCTCTCACGGTCACCGAGAGGAACCACGCAGCGATGTCACTGTACCGCAGTTTTGGTTTCTCAGCTCATCTCCGTTTCCCCGCCTTCGTGTGGATGAGCCAAGCGTGATCGGCGCGGGGCTTCGCCTTAGGTTGTCGATGCGAGACTATTTGGGGCGGTAAGAGGAACTCTTCAACTTAAGCTTCAGCCGCATCATGGCTTTGGTGTGGAGTTGTGAGACTCTCGATTCGTTGACGCGAAGCACGGCACCAATTTCCTTCATTGTCAATTCCTCAAAATAGTAGAGGGAAACGACCAGGCGCTCCTTGCGGCTCAGTCCGTCCACTGCTTCAGCCAAGATCTGTTTCAGTTCTTCCTTTTCAAAGATGTGGGTCGGGCTCTTCTCGACATCATCCGGGTAGTAGTTGATGAGGCTCTCAGCGTCACTTTCGTCTTCTCCGTACTTGCGGGAAGCATCGTAGAAGCTGCCCACGCTCAGGCCCGTCAGCTGGTCTTCCAGCTTATAAAGCTCTTCGAGTTCAATCCCCATCTCTTTGCAGATCTCCTGATCGCTCACTTCGCGTCCGAGCTCCTGCTGCAGTTTCTGGGAGGCCTTCGACAGTTCCTTGCTCTTCTTGCGCAGTGAACGTGGAGCCCAGTCCAGTTCGCGCAGGCTGTCGATCATTGCTCCGCGGATCCTTAGTTCGGCATAGGTCTTGAACTTCACTCCCCGAGAGGGCTCAAACTTCTCGATCGCATCCATCAAGCCCAAAACACCAGCGTTGATCAAGTCATTGATCTCAATGTTCGGGGGCAGCTGAGTGGCGATGCGGTAGGCGTGGTACTTGATCAGAGAAATATGTTCCAGAATAAGGTCTTCCCTTTTCTGGGCAGCGTTGGCAGTGCGACTTGCAACAGCGCTTCGTTTCTGGGTTTGTAACATTGATTTTCTCCTCAAGACAACTTCTCGATCGGATGACTGGGCAAGATTTTTCTCATCGCCAAAGGAAAAGAGGCCGGTTAATTTCGTATCCGAAGCGCAGGCAGGAACAAGCACTGACTTCCGTGGTTTCTCAATGGGTGTCGTGGTCGGCATCTCTTTCTCCAGGTCTAACTTCATTTGAATCTGCTTGCTAGCCCACTCAACCAAGTGCTATCCCTCCTGCAAGAGAGGGGCCAGCCATTCCGGGCAGAGTTCAAATTCATCCTGGGAAGCCTGCAGGTCTGTATCTGATTGATTATTTAGGGTTAGACCTTAGGAGAGCTGGGGGAGGCGATCAAGGGGATGGGCGAGAGGAGACAGAAAACCGTCATAGTTCAGACACAATTTGTCCAAATTTTGACACCTAATCTCGATAGGACCGCCAAAATTCGGGGGTGGAAACCAACTTGGGGTTGAACGTCACTTCCTGGGTTTCAAACAAATACTTCGGCGCATTGCACAAGAACTTTAGCTGTTTTGCGCACTTGTTCGAGCGACTGAAAAAGTCAATCGATTGATGACAATCGGGAACAAAATTATATATAGAATAAAGTTAAACGTCACAAAAGATAGTGACGATGATGAGAGAGAATCAGGAAACTCAGGGAGTTTGGCTAAAGCGGCCCCACTTACGGTGCGTGCTCTGATGTCGGAAACACAAACCATTCACTCGCCCTTAACTTCAGTACCAATTCCTGCGAGAACGGAGGCACCAAGGCAGGAGCGCGTACTCATCGTGGATGACGAACCGATCATTCGTGACATTCTCGCAAAAGTTGTTGGTTCTCAGGGATATCAATACGATACAGCCACAAATGGGAAAGAGGCGATAGTTCGCCTGCAGGAGACCGAGTACGAATTGATACTCAGCGACATGCGCATGCCCGAGATGGACGGATTTCGTTTGCTCAAATATGTAATGGCAAATCATGGAAACACCGCAGTGATCATGATTACAGCTGTGAGTGACGCGCATTCGGCTGTGGATGCCATGACAGCTGGCGCTTACGACTATGTCACTAAGCCCTTTAATACCTTCGAACTTCGCAGCAAGATCACCAAAGCGATCGAACGTCGGAGACTGATCCTGGAGAACAGGGAGTACCAAAGCTTTCTGGAGTCTCGTGTTCGGCAGCAGACGGCTGACATCAAGGAGGCCCTCGATCGAATCGAAGTCGCCTATTCACACACTTTGGAGGCCCTGATTTCGGCCCTGGACGCCCGCGAACACGAGACTTTGCGGCACTCTAAGCGAGTGAGCGAGTATACCCTCCTGATTGCGCGAAACCTTGGTATTCCAAAGAGTGATCTCGTTGACATTGCCCGCGGTTCGTTGCTGCACGACATTGGAAAGATCGGGATTTCAGATAATATTTTGCTCAAGCCGGCAAAACTGACCGAGGAAGAGTGGGTCGAAATCCGGAAGCATCCAGAGATTGGCTATGCCATCATCAGCAAGATTGACTTTCTGTCGGGGGCGTCAGAGATGGTTCTACAGCACCATGAGCGGTTCGATGGCACTGGCTATCCTAGAAAGCTGAGAGGAGAGCAGATATTGCTAGGGGCGAGGATCTTTGCACTGGTGGACACCTTCGACGCAATGACTTCCGACCGGCCGTATCGAAGGGCTTTGACCTATCAGGACGCCTACGATGAGATTGTAAGATGCTCCGACCGGCAATTTGATCCTCGCATCGTGGAGTGTTTCCGAGCGATCCCCCAGCAGGTTTGGCTCGATATTAAGATGCAAGTCAAATAACTGGGATTTCGGTGCGGAAGGGGACAGGCCGTCCGGCAGCATCCACCGCAACGCAAACCACCTCGGCTTCTGTCACGCTGACGAGTCTCTTCTCTGCATTTCTGAATCCCTCCGCCTCAACCTCGACCTTCACCGTAACCGAGGTTTTCCCCAGCCGGACCACGTGGGTATAGAAACTGACCACGTCGCCCACCAGCACGGGCGCCACAAATTCAACAGCGTTCATAGCCTTTGTGACAAACCTGCGCTCCGATTGTTTGTACGCTTCGATCGCAGCGGCCTGGTCGATGTAACTCAGAATTACTCCGCCGAAGATCGTTCCATGGGCATTGGTGTCCTTCGGCATCATGATGACTCGAATGGCGGGGTTGTGTCGTTTGTCCATACCTATAGATGGGAACTGATCAGAAGAATGGGAATCCGGCATGAGCGCACAGTTTGTAAGCCCAGCAAAGAAACCTGAAAGAGCCAGGCTAACCGAGGATTTCTAGCGGGCGGGTGCGACTTCCAGCGCTCCCAGGTTGCAATCTTGCCACATAGTCTCTCAGGGCTTCTTGCGTGCTTGGAAAGGCCAGATCCTGCCACGGGATGGCTGTGGGTTGAAACAGCTTCACGTCGAGAGCTTCGTCTGCCGCTTTCAGACTGCCACCGGTGGCTTCTGCAAGATAAACGACGACTACGACAGGGCTCTGGCGGTAAGAGTAAAGACCCAGTAACGACACTAGCCGGACATGTAGGTTCACCTCCTCCCAAGCCTCACGGATAGCCGCTTCCTGCACGGTCTCGCCGCGATCCACGTACCCCCCAGGGAACACCCACTTCCCAAAACCAGGCTCAATTCCCCTCTTCAGAAGAACAATTCCGCCCGCGTCAGGGATCACGGTGCATGCCGCGACCTTCGGATCCAGAAAGAAGACAAACTGGCACCCCGTGCACACGAGTCGGGCGGGCTCAGATCTCTTGATGAGACGCGATTCGAGCGGCCCACCACATTTTGGGCAGAAGGAGTACTCCATAAAGATTCACGGAGAGGACGGGCTAATGAGTATCCAACGGCAGTATAACCGAGAACACGATCTGCATCAGAGTCGAAAGACCACGATTCGAGGTCCAGGCCTCAAGAGAGTGTGCGAGTGAACTATTCTGTTTGGTGTTTCCGAGTTTCTTCGTGAGGCTAGGGTCACTTGGTGCCAACAAGTCGAGCTCCGGTCAAGTTCAATGTCCCGCACCTTTGTGCTTGTCGCGCTGGAGCGAGACACCAAACAAGTTCCCATCGTGGCGGATGAGAGTGGTGGTTACACTTGGACTTTGAACTTGCCACTGTCAACCGTAATACCCCGGACCGACGCGCATGTTGTGGAGCCAGGCTCTTGGAAACACATTCGAAAGCAATAGCCCCATGGCGCCGTGAAATGCTCCCAGGACAAAAAGGTTGGGTGAGTAAGCATAGAGGACCGAGAACGCAAATCCACCGAGCAGAGTCGATACCATAAGAACGGGATTCGGCGTGTGAAAGGACATGAAGAGGAGAGCCGTGATGACGGAGCTCCACAATCGACTGTTGATGGCACCCATGACCCGCCGGTGGAAATATCCCTGAAGGCCATACTGCTGAAAAGTGCCCCACAGTGTGTAGCGTAAAGCTGGAACCACCGATTCACTTCGCAGAGGCAAATCCCAGATTCGGCCGCTTAGAACTCCTATCAAAATGAAAACCAGGAAAAAGGGCGCCGCAGCCCACGCAGTGTCGGTCATGGCCTGTCGCCAGTTATCCCAGCGAAATCCAAGAGCTCTGGGAGACTCGCGTCGGCAGGCATGTGAGGCAGCAAGAACAGCCAGGATCAGCCACACAGCTTGAGGATGTGCATATTGCCATCGCCAAATGAAGAGCTGAATCAGCGTCCAGACGGCAGCAATCTCAAGAAGGGCGAGGACGCGCATAGTCGAGGAAGCCATCGACGCTGCCCCACGGGCACCGTCAGGAAAGATTTCTGCCTTTTGATAACGGAGCAACAGCGCAACCTTCGCAACAGGAACCTCCTGAGGTTGCGGCTTTGAGAGTCCACAACGGCTGACGATGATTCGTAACGAGTCTCCAGGAACTCTCTAGCCCGGATTTGACCCGGACTAACCCTCGGCAGCTCGGGGCGGACACTGCGCTTTTTCGCAGGGAGTCAAGGCTCTCAACTGAAGAACGCCCGCCACACTGCGTCAACCAGGGAGTGAGTTATCGCGGGCGCCAGCAGGTTACGTGTCTGGTAGTAGGCGTTTCCGTAGAAAATTCCGGCGATTGAAGCCAGCAAGAAATAGCGCCAGTCCGGCCGGGGCCCGTTGTTAAGGTGCGCCGCCCCGAAGATAACAGACGCAACGATGAGCGTAGGGACAGGCCTCAACCATTTCCCGAGCAGGTTCTGGATGAGGCCGCGGAATAACAACTCCTCAGGGATCGCAATCAAGACGAAGATACCCACTGCAGAAAGCAAGAGTTCCCAGACCCGCCCAGAGCTCTCCGAAACGGCGATGAATCCTGTCATGAGTCCTATGGGGATCGCCAGCGGAGCGAACAACAGAAAATTGCGGGTGCCGATCCACACAGTTCGCCAGTCAAGACGATATTCGTACCCCACGTCCTTCAGCTGTCGCACACAAACAAACAGAAAGGCAGCTGCGCAGGTCGCGAGCAGACTGTTCATCGAGTAAGCCAGAGAGTGCCGCGGCCAGCCCCAGACATCCTTCATCCAACGAAAATCCAGTGGCAGCCAGAGAGCCAGGATAGCAGCGGCGTCCTGCCAACTGGGGTTGCCTTGCCCCGTCTGGGCAGTCAACAGTGAGGCAGGAAGGGCAAGATACAGACAAAATTTCGCGAACGCCAGCCAGTCAAAAGAAGCTGTGCCCGCCAAATAGATCAGGTAAGGCGCGAGCAACACGCCCAGCAGCGCCCAGATGCTGTGTCGGTTTTGGTCGACTCGGGACGTAAGCCAGCCCTGCACCGGCCGATGCCCGAGTAGAAAGAAGCAGGCAAGGTAACAGGTCAGACAGAAGGCAGCGGCGACGAACTCCGGTCCGAGCAGGCGACGCTGTTGTGCGAGCCAGATCATGAGTCCATTGACCACCAAAAGAAATCCGGAGAGCCAAGCCGTAAACCACTGGGTTTCTCCGGAAGCGCGTTGTTCCCGGGCTTCTGTGATGGCTTCTGTCCCCATTGCAGCTACCAATCCCTGCCTGTAGAGCAGCAGTCCAGTTGACTTCGATTCGCGAGAAGTGTCATCCCGATTGAGCGGGTGGTAGAGAGCGTTGTCCTTCTGTCCAATCTGATCCCCCTGAGCTCAGCGATTGGCGTCGCTGCTCCAGAATGCCACGCCCTCCTCAATCAGTTCGCCAGCGGGGAGACCGTCATCTAGCACTTCGGTCTCGAATGGAACAGCATTCAGCCGTCACCCGCAGACATACCGGGAATTTGCGGCTCATCTGGGTGGCCCTTACAGTTGAATGCAAGAGGCGGGAATCTGGCTTCAACAGATGTGGGGACGCACAGCCATCAGTCTCTAAGCGCGGCAGGCAGCCAGATATGCCCGCACGGCTGGGCAAGCTACCGAATCCAGCGTGATTGTGATGTAGCGCGCGCCACGCTGGCGCCATTCCCGGGCAGCGTTGGCGTTGGTGACCATTATTCCTAAAGCCTTCTTTGACGGCAGCACGACTGCTGAGATCTGCTCCAGTGCAGATTTGACCTTCGGATGATCCATCTGGCCGGGGAATCCCAAAGAGTGCGAGAGATCATTGGGTCCGATAAAGACAACGTCGACACCATCGGTCTCGACAATCTTGGGCAGGTGCTCAATAGCTTCAGCAGACTCAACCTGCAGAACGACCAGCGTTTCGGAGTTGGCTTTGACAACGTAGTCCGCTAGGTTGCCGATCTGGGCAAAATCGGAGGCACGCACGCCTGCAAGCCCCCTGTTCCCGCGCGGGAAGTACTTCACGGCTCGCACGGCACGCTCCGCTTCGTCTGCGGTGTTCACCCACGGCACATGCAATCCCTGTGCACCCGTGTCGAGATAGCGCAAGATAATGGGAGCGAGATTGGTCGTTACTCTGACGATAGGCGTCACGCCGCGAAGTTCGGCAGCACGCACCATGTTTTCGCACTCGCGTGGTTCCAGGGTCCCATGCTCACCGTCGAAAACCAGAAAATCCCAGCCCAGATATCCCTGCACTTCAATCAGGGTGGCGTCCGGATAACGCACGAAGCATCCAAAGACGTGCTCTCCAGCCTGCAACTTGGCTTTGGTTGTGTTCTTTTGCAAAGGGGCACCTTCCTGGAAAATCGTCTAATCAGGCAACAAATGGCGGCTAGTATGGCGGGGGCAAGGACACGTGTCAAATACGATCAGCGCAATGCGGCGAGGTCCTTGAGCATGACGGACACTGATGGTAGAAGTGAAGAGGCCCGTGACCACCAGCAGGAAGCTGAGCCGTGGTTGCTGCCTCGCGAACTAGAATTCACAGCTGGTCAGAGGTGCGATGCCGGGCTCACCAGCCTCTGCCGCAGAACCACGTCTTTGTCTTGGGGTATTTCTCCAGCCAGGAAATTCGCCAGCTTGAACTCTCGCTTTTCGTTAAGCACTGTGAGGCTCAGCATGGCACTGGGTTGCATGCTGGCCAGAGAATGATCCAGAACACGCGCCGCCTCGAGAAAGACCATGGGACCCAGCGCACGCAGGGAGTCCCCTCCATAGACTGAGGCCAGCTTGCGATGAAACGTTTCCGTAACCTCATCGCCGAACTCAGTCAGACGCTCTACCGCCCGCTGAGGCTGGTCTGGGGCCGCCTCCATAAATTCCGACACATCCTTCAATGCCTTTGCCACACCTTGGACAACCTCGGCCTCCACAAACAACAGCGTTCCCAGCAGATCATCACCCGCATCCCTGGCGAGGGCCATGTGTTGAAAACTACCAGCCTGGTCTGCGCCAAAAAACTTGGCCCTTCCCCGCTGGCGGTCAGACTCGCGCAAGCGCTCTGCTGCGGCCACCAGCGAGGCAGCCAGGCTTCCCGTGGCTTTCTGATTCATCACCATTTTGCGTCGCAGCTCTGGGTCGGGAAAATTCCAGTAAACATCGTTCCCTGCCTGGGCATCCAGGATCAGCTTGTCTCCGTCTGCCCGCGCCGAAGTGCAAGCCGGGATTGAGGCCCAGACAAGCAAGGCTGCCGCACTGGGATTCTGCTGGAGCCTATCTAGATCCTGAAAATAGTAGAACGGGATCAGTCGTTTCACAGCGGACTGTACTGACTTTGACACTTCCTGCGCCTGGACTCTTCTTTGCAGATCGCTCCTGGGATGCAGCCAGGCCGCGAGGGCTGCTGCCGGCACCGTGACTTCCATGTCAGCCAGCACATCTCCGAACTCATTGATTCCGTTGCTGACCGCATTTTCAACGGTACGATCCAGATGCAAATACCAAGTCTCCAGACTCGGTGTGCCCGGCGCTTCAAACAGCCCGGGAAGGTATTTCAGGATGAATGGCTGAGTCAGATGTTTTAGTTCCGCCAACCGCATGTTTTCTTTGGCTTGAAGGAAGCGATAAGAAACATTCGCCGTATCGTGCGAGTGGATGCGAACGCGGGTCTGTGCGGCGACACCCATACTCAGCGCCAGATTGAACTGGCTCCGCAACTGGTTCTTGATCTGGACGACGTTTTCAGAATGCAGCTCGTAGAGAAGAACCCGACCACCATCATCAGTGGCCCTGACTTTAGCCAGGCTGCTCGCCAGAGATTCCTTGGCGAAGTCGAACTTCGGGAAGCTGACCTGAATTTCACTTCTCCGGTTGATCTCGTGAGTCAAGACCGCTTGTCTGAGACTCACACCTTGTGTTTGAGAGACGAGCAGCCGATCGAGGTCGCTTCGGGCGATGACCCCTTCGAACAGGCTGAGAGCCTGGGGCTTCGCGAGATTGAAGGTCACATCGAGCAGCGCAGTCCGGCTAGTGGCTTTCTGATAACTGAAGGCCAGATTGAAGTCATATTTTCTAGCTAGCGCACTTCGGGCCCGCTGGTAGATCTCCTCCCGAAGCCGCACAGCTTGATGGATCGCACCGCGAATCTTGTCCAGATTGCGAAAACTCAACTCCTCATCGAGAAACAGTGAGAGTCGATTTACCAGAAAGGAATCGAGACGGTTGAAATCAAGCTCGCTTTCTACTCTCCGCAACAAATCCAGGTTGAGCCGGTCTTCGAGAAACTTCTGAAGGCGTCTGATGAGGTCTCCCTCAAGGGCCGCCAGCGTTGCGCGAGCCGCTTCACTCACGCGGTCGACCTCGTTTGTCAAAGCAAGAATTCCCTGGTCAGCAAGCGCCATCAACCACAAGCCGATGGGTGTTCCATCCAGCCCGGCGCTCGCCAGCAACTTCAACAGAGCGTCTTGACGCTGCTGGTTGTCTCCGGCTGCCAGCGATCTCAGGCCTTCGCGCAAAGCTCGAATCGCTCTGTCATTCAGCGTGCCCAGAAGCGACCAGAGTTTGGATGAGACCGCTGCCGGCAGGGACTCCCACTGCTTCAACACATTAGTCAGCGCGCTGCGAGCCGTTTCGAAGGATGCCGCCGGATCAATTCCGGTCGCTTCCCGCAGCAGCTCCAGCCCCTTTTCGTTAGCAAGCCCGGCAACTAGGTCGGAGAGCTTCGAGGTTGGGTCCGTCCACTTCTCGATCGCCTGCAGGTCTTTGATGGCCTGCAGCCCATGGACACCGAATACCGCTTTGACAAGATCGTCGACGGAATCTGGACTGAGCGTGTCGATCGCCTGTACGGAAGCCGCCAGGTTGAGTCCAAACGTGAAGCCATTCTTCGCCATTTTGAAGAGGCGAAGACGAATCTCCTGGCTTGCAGGATCGTCAGATTCTCGTCCGACCAGCAGGAAATAACGGCCGCTAGCCGTCAATCCGAGCGTCGCTTTTAATCCCGTCTCAATCTTGAGTCCCAGATCCCCGGATAGACCTGTTCCGCCGGCAGTCCCAGGAATCTTCACCTGCTGCACATAGCTTAAGTCATAACCCAATTGGGCAGAAAGACTGAGCGCCAACGACCCATCCACTTCAGCCAAAATCCAGGTTCCTGGCTTGAGGTCCTCGGCCTGACGAACGTGGCGAGGCAGACGCCAGCTGGTGACCGTGTCTTCCATAACCTTTCTGGCTTTCTTGCTTTGAGCGAACCGGTGCAACACGGCGTACAGCTGTTGATGCCTGGCCTCCGCGCCGAACTTGAAGCTGCCGAAAACGCCCAGAGGATGCGATGCCTCTACTGAACCAGAGACGGCATAACCAGCCCTTAAGAGCAAGAACCGTGTCCCAGCATCATCTTCCAGCGAAAGATCGAGCTCCGGCACTTCCTCGAGTTCGAGTGCCTGAAGCGCTTGCGCAGGATTGTCGTAAATCCCGGCGCCAGCGCAAGCTGTTCCGCCAAAACTGAACCCCACTGCCGTTCCTCCCGTCTGTGCCACATCGGCCTTGAACTTGACGTTGCCATTCAGCAGCAACCGACCCAGTTCAATCTTCCCAGTGGGACGAGTAGGAAACTCGCCATCTTCAATGAAGGCGCGGACGATATCGTGATCGGTCGACAAGTCCACATCGACATCATTCGAACTGTCGGATCCAAGAATGTTGGGATCGAGTTTGAACCTCTTCGAAAAAGCGGGAGCTGAAGCTTCCATGGCTGATCTCCTTATCTCCTGCAATTGGGCGGCACCGCTCTCTCTCCTTACTTTCTTCTGGCAGCAAGATAATCGGCTTCAAATTTGATCACGACCTTCTGCAGTTCGTGAGGACCATCGAAGTGGCAGTTCGGCAAGTGACCCTGGCCAGGGTGATAGATGGCAAACCTGCCGGGCCGCATCTCTATCTTGGTGTACTGGGCAGGAACGGTGTATAGCATGACGTCTTTAGCTTCATCATAGGGCACGGCCAGCTTCAGATTGTCTACCGGAGCGAAGCCCGTGATCTCCTGGCCGGCAACCAGGTAATGAATGTCGATGTACTTTCGATGCGATTCAAACTGAGCTGTTTCGGGCGCGCGAGAAGGCAGCTTCTGTACCAGCGCGTAAACCTGCTCGCCTTCAATGGGATGCTTGCCCAATGGCATCTCTGCCAGAGTCTTCTTCTCCAGGAACTCAAAAGCTGGTTCAAGACCCTTCAGCTCGGACATGGATCTCCAGTCCTTCAGTGCACCCTGCATGGCATGCTCCTTTTCCCAAATTGGTGGCCGAGCGTAAAGCCGCATGGCGTCTCCCCATCGGGAAACGGCCGCGCCCGCCGCACACATCGCAATAAATGACCTTCGGCACATCTTCCCGTCAGGCAATTCTTTCATCGTAGTCATCCTTTCTGGAACGAATGAGACAGAACCGGGCACCGGACGAAGTACCCTGCCCTGGCCTCAATCGAAGTCTCAGGACTCACAGAGCCACTGCCGTTCCTGGGAACGCGTCTGTCTAAAGAGGCTGCGAACGGCACGGCGATCGAGACCCCTGCAGACGCCCCAGTCGCTAGAAGTTCCCTCGCAACGTCCTCCATTTGTGTCGAAAACGGCGGCTGCAGCTCCGCGGCCATATAGCACAGCGCCGCCCCCTTGGCTTTTTCGTGACGCTTGCGGCTGTGGAACCCTAGGGACGACTGGCTGTTTTTCGTTAGTACCGAATTGGAAGGACGCATAGAAATCAGGATTGACGTTCTAGTGACAACAGCCCTGCAGGGCTGACGGCAAATTCGTGGAGAAGTCGCCTTCAAGCCTACCGCAAAACCCTTATTCCTGATATCCCCTTTCACGGGATATTCGAAATCCAATGAGCCCCCACATGCCGCTTGACCTCATCAGCGAGGATGCCTGACAATGCCCACTCGTCTTTACAGCGCGTGACACATAATCTATGCCGACTGGAACTGATTTCCGCTTTCTTCCCGAGCAGGCTCTCATGGACAGAAGCGACGCGATTCTACGGGGTGAAAGCGCCTCACAGGAAGAAACTTACCGCTTGGCTCGAGCTCTCAAGAACCGATGGAAGCGTTTCGGGAAGGCACGCCGGTTGCTGTGGCTGGCGCGATCGGCGGCGAGCCAAATCACAGATCGACAAACGGAGAGTCGCTTCCTGCGGAAGCTCTGCCACCAGCACGCATTGTGCACGTACAAGGATAGCGATCTTCCGGCATACAAGCGTTTTGACCGTGCGATTGCGATACTGAAAGAGGAGGACCTCAGAGACGAAGCAGATCCAAATGCGGTCATCACCCAAGAGACTCTCGGCATTGCGGGCGCTGTTTTCAAAGCACAGTGGGAGGCGTTTGGGCAGCGATCACACCTGCTCAAGTCGCTCGCTCTTTATTCCCGGGGGTGGCAGCAAGGAACCCAGGACGACGGATACACAGGAATCAACGCAGCGTACCTGCTTGATCTGATCGCGTATCAGGAAGAGAGCGAAGCAAAGCGATCAGGATTTGTCTCGAGTGAAGCCGAACGCCGGCGGAAGCAATCTCAAGAGATCCGGAAGAAGCTCGTAGAAACCTTACCGGGGCTCGCCCAGGAATTGAGCCACACTCTGCAAACCAGTCCATCTCCCGATCCTGATCGGCATGAAGACAACATGGATCGCCTTTATTGGGTTCTCGTTACACTCGGGGAGGCATACTTGGGACTGGGGCTCGATGACACCGAACGATTCAACCGGGCGAAGGAGTACCTCTCTCAAGCCTCTCACCTCGAGCGCTATGACTGGATGGCGGAGTCCACTGCACGCCAGCTCACATCGCTAACGCGCTGCCTGCGGCCTCATGACGACGCCGGTGCCATCGAGAGCTCGCCAGAATGGAAGGTTCTTGAATGTTTGGTGGGGAGTAACGCCCCTGGCGTGCGCAACGCTTTCATCGGCAAGGTTGGGCTTGCATTGTCTGGAGGCGGGTTTCGGGCTTCTCTTTTTCACATTGGGGTGCTGGCCCGCCTGGCTGAGCTCGACATGCTCAGACATGTTGAGTATCTCTCGTGTGTCTCGGGCGGTTCCATCATCGGAGCGTATTTCTACTTGGAGTTACGGAAGCTCTGCAGTGAGAAAACGGACGAGGAAATCAGGCGCGAAGACTATGTCGAGATCGTAAAGCGGATCGAACGAGAGTTTTTGGCCGGCGTCCAGGAGAATCTTCGCGTGCAGGCCTTGACGGATTTTCGGACAAACCTTCGGCACGACATCATGTCAGGAGCGCTTTCAACTGAGCGCGTCGCTGAGCTCTATGAAGAGCTTCTGTACGCCCGTGTCGAGGATGCCAAACTGGATGCAGCCACACGCGATGGAGAGCCCGGCGTGAAACGGACGCGTTACATCTCTTCCCTGGCCATTTCGCCCCTGGTCCAGACTCCTGAAGGCGAGAGAAGGTTGAACGAGAAATTTCGACCGAAGGATGACAATTGGCGGAGGGAACACAAGGCACCCATCCTGATCCTCAATGCAACGACCTTGAACACAGGCCACAATTGGCAATTTACGGCAACATGGATGGGCGAACCTCCGGCCACCGCAAACAACGAGATCGACGCCAACCAACGTCTCCGGCGCATGTATTACTCGGAAGCGCCTCACCAGCACGGAGTCGACTACCGTCGGTTCCGCCTGGGCAGAGCTGTCGGCGCGTCAGCTTGTGTGCCGACACTATTTATCCCGGTTGAACTGCCTAGTTTGTATGATGGGATGCAGACGCGGCTGGTTGACGGTGGCGTTCATGATAACCAGGGCATTTCGTCACTCCTGGATCAGGGATGCACCGTCCTGCTGGTGAGTGACGCCAGTGGGCAATTGGCAGATCAACACGATCCCAGCATGCGAGTGCTGAGCACGGCGCTGAGAGCTGACGAAATCGTCCAGGAGCGCGTGCGTGTGGCACAGTATCAAGACTTGGAGTCTCGAGTGCGCTCCGGCTTGCTTCGAGCATTAATGTTTATCCACCTCAAGAAAGATCTCGAGATGGACCCAAAGAACTGGCTCGATTGCTTGGACCCCTACGATGCCTCGGATGAGGCGAAGCCGGCTGGCGAGCGCGGCGTGCTCACAACGTATGGCATTCACCGGGACGTGCAACGAAGGATCGCTGCAATCCGAACGGATCTCGATGCGTTTCACGACACCGAGGCTTGGGTGCTCATGACCAGCGGGTATCAAATGACCACCCATCATTTCCCAAAAGGACTACAGGGGGCTGCGCAGGAGGTGAGCAAGCGGACAGACTGGAGTTTTCTACGTGTCCTCTCAAAGATGCGGCAGCCCGATGAGAAGCTCTTGAAGCTGCTCGATCACTCAAGTCAAAGGTTGTTCAAGGTCTGGCACATGGTTCCGGCATTGCGGAAGATTAAGGCCGTGGCCCTCGCAGCGATCGCGGCCGCGGTTCTGACGGCCTTGGGTGTCGCTCTGTTCTGGATCCCGCCTGTCAGTTTAGTGACAAGTCGCTCGCTCGCCGGGTGGCTGGCCACAACTATCGCAGTACTGATCGGGGCCAAATTGCTTGGCGACCGGGCTATGCGCTACTTGAACCTGAGGGGAACAGCAAGACAGGTTGCCATACGGGCCGTTGTCGCGATTCTAGCCGCTAAACTAGCGAAGTGGCACCTGCGGCGTTTCAATAAGATCTATCTCAATGCGGGCCGGTGGAATGAATGAAAATCGGTATTCCGGATCAATCCTACGGCCTTAGTGAAGGTTCAGAGGCTCCTTAACTGTTGCGGTTGACAGCCATTGTCTTAGACTGAGGGCTTGCAGGAGGGCAATCATGCCCACCAATTGTATAAACACAAAAGTGTAGTTCGAGGATTACAGCATGAAAACGACGCGCTTTCTACTCGCCGGGTTTGCCGTTCTCGTGGTTGTGGCTTTCATCGGTGTTGGCTGCCGAAAACCAGTTGACTCGCTAGTCGATGATGGCGGTGGACGCAAGCCGGAGGATTTTCCTGAAATTGCGTTCGATGTCTTCAAGCCGATGGACGGCGGTATCGAGTTATCGACCGACGAGATCAAGGGGCGCAACACGTGGAATCTCTGGTGCGGCGGTAACGAACAGTTCTGGGACCGCATGGCCCGCGAGGGCTACGGACTCTTTGACTTGCTCAAAACCTTGGACTCGCGGAAACGCAGCACGCGTTTCAAGGAATTGGGCCTCATCAACCAGCCCGGGTTCAAGCAGGCTTCAAAGCCCAATAAGTATGGATTGTGGATAGACGAATCGGTCGAACCGGAACCGGGAAACGTCGACCCGAAAGTCTATGGTTACCCCTCAGGAGTGATGGGGTTCCGTTTGTTCGAGAATCCGGATTTCAATGGCGAAGCAGTCAGGAAATGGGACGAGAACAGGTACTACAATGACCCCGACTACGCCGTGCAGCCAAGCCTGGTGCGACCCTACCGAGTCGGTGTTGCCTGCGGCTCTTGCCACATTGCGTTTCATCCCTCCCATCCGACGGCAGATCCCGAGAATCCCAAGTGGGAGAACCTGGCATCAGCGATCGGCAACCAATACATTCGCGAGGGTGCGGTGTTCGGCAACAACGTGAAGCCGGGAGGGTTTTTCTGGGAAATGTTTAGAGTACAGCCTCCAGGCACTTCAGACACGTCGCGCATTGCAACCGACAACATCAACAATCCGAATGCCATCAATCCGATCTTCGATCTTGGCAGCCGCCTCGCAATTGCGGCTGAGGAACAGCTGGCGGGCGGATCGCTGCTGCTGCCAGCCGCCACGACCCTGTCAAAAGTGCCCCACGTGTTGAAGGACGGGGCCGACTCTGTCGGCGTAGCTGGCGCGACTCTGCGCGTCTACATCAACATAGGGATGTATTCACAGCATTGGCTCCAACAGCACAACGCGCTTATCGGCCTCAGAAAACAAAAGCCCTTTCAGATCGCGACCGCGCAAAAGAACTCGGTCTATTGGCTCGCCACACAACAAAAGTTTGCCAACGTCGGGAAGTTTTTTTCGCGGTTGAAGCCCTACCGCCTCGAGGACGCTCCAGATGGCAAAGGCTATATTGCCCAAAACGAGAAGGTGATGAAGCGAGGCAAAATCGTCTTCGCCGAGAACTGTGCGAAGTGCCACTCAAGCAAGCGTCCGCCTGCGGGTACTGCTGACGAGGCAGAATGGTTCCGCAGAGAAATTGTGAAAGCCGATTTTCGCGACAGCAACTTCTTCTCGGATGAAAAGCGCTACCCAGTCACTTTGCTCAAGACTAACGCTGCCCGAGCTTGCGCTACCAACGCCAAACGGGGTCACGTTTGGGCGGAGTTCTCATCCGAAACCTACAAAGATCTACCCTCCGTTGGTGAGATCGAAGTATGGAATCCGTATGCCGACCAGGATGAGAAATTTACGGTGCCCGGCGGCGGCACGGGTTACTACCGCACTCCATCGCTGATCGGCCTCTGGTCTTCGGCGCCATTCCTTCACAATAACGCACTCGGCAAGTTCACCGGCGACCCGTCGGTGGCCGGACGGATGGAAACATTCAACGACGCTGTCGAAAAGCTGCTTTGGCCGGAAAAGCGGCTTGGAAAAGATTCGATCTGGCGCACGACCCAGGAATGCACGCTGCAGGTACACAGAGCGGTCATTCCGGAGCCGCTGCGCACGCTGCTCAAGCCCCACATGGATCCAGACGGCTATTTCCGTCTCGGCCCAGTGCCTCAAGGCACGCCGGTGAATTTGCTCGCCAACCTCGATCCGGATACCGACCCCAAGGAACTCGTCGCACTTTGCCTGAGAATCAAAAAGGTCATGCTCCAGATCAAACTGCAGTCACTTGACTCCGCTAAGGCAAAGGAATTGATGAAGACCGAGGTGGCCCCGTTGCTCTTCAAAATCAGCAAATGCCCCGATCTCGAGGAGGATCGCGGCCATTACTTCGGGACCGATGCGGCCGATAGTGACAAGCGCGCTCTAATCGAATACTTGAAAACTCTCTAAGCCCTCTACGAACACCACAGGAGCAACCCATGGCTGTTACCTTTTCAGATCTGTTAAAAATGTCGCAAGCCCAGCTCGATGAACTGTTCGCTAAGAGCCTGCCCGGCGAAATTCCAGACGGCGAAGCAAAAGGCACAGCAATCGTCGCTCCTGGGACAACTTATACGGAAGACATTGCCGAGTTCATCAGCCATTTCGCCTGGCAAGGCAAAGTCTTCGATTCCACGAAAGGCGTGTTGCGGAACAAGATCCTGTTTCTTGGCATCAGTGCCATCATCGCGAAAGTCTACAAGGGCCCCAGTTGGCTTGACCAAAAGGAATGCATCATTTTGGACTACTCCGACACCTCACTATTGGCACATTGGATTCGCGATGAAATCCGAGAGATCGCCCCTCGAATGTACCTTGGAAAGGTTTACTGGGGAAAGAAGCGGCTGATCGATTTTGCCCTGGAGTTCCCTAAATAGGCGCAGTTCCACATAGACCAACCATTCCTCGACGTGACTCCGCAATCACATTTCATGGTGGTCGCGCCCCTCGATGCCGATCGAGTAGGCGATTTGAGAAAGCTCTTGGCTTCCATGAATCGTCACCCCGGAGTGGCCGATCCGCAGAACGCGTTGATCCCGTTTGGCCAGCTCGACCGTCTACACTTCGCACGACTCGTGATCTTCGACGATCAAACTCTCAGCGACATTTCGGCATACGGTATGCCGGCTCAGGACTTCCCCAGGTCTCTGGCGTTTCTTGGGGACTGTGACGGACCGGCAGATGAATTTCTAGCGAACCTCGTTCAACGTGCAGATCGTGGACTGCGACAGATCTTCTCCCACTGTCAAGGATTCTCAACCAGCTGCGACCTCCTGCGCTGGATGAGAGAACGCGAACACCCGCCGGCCACTTCGTACGTGAACTGGGTGGGGCGCACGGTGCGGCAAATCCGCGAGGAGAACACCTTGTGGACCGGGCTTCAGACATACCTGGACCGTAACTCGGCCGTGTTGACCGGCAAGCCGCCAACGCAAATCCGAAAGGCCCTGAAAGAATTTGTGAACGCAGAGCAACAGGCCGGGCGCCTCACCCTGACGCCTCTGGAATCCACTCCCCTGTTGTGGCGTTTGGCGAACCTGGTCCATTGCATCACTGTGCCGCTGCTCCTGCTATTTCTTGCGCCGCTCTTGTTGCTCTATCTTCCCGTTTTCATCTTCCAGCTCCGCCGGCGTGAACGCCGCGACCCGGAAATCGCCCCACGGATGGATGCCAACGAGGCGCAGAAACTAGCCGTTCTGGAGGATCACGATGTCAGCAACCAGTTCAGCGCCATTGGCATCCTCAAACCGGGTCTGTTTCGGCGCTGGATCCTGACCTTTTTCCTCTGGGTCGTGAACTACACAACACGTCATATTTTCAATCGTGGCCGCCTGGCACGTGTTGCGACAATTCACTTTGCCCGATGGGTCTTTTTAGATAAGAAGAAGCGGTTATTCTTCGCCAGCAACTACGATGGAAGCCTGGAAAGTTACATGGACGACTTCATCAACAAAGTCGCATGGGGGTTGAATCTTGTCTTCAGCAATGGTGTGGGCTATCCCCGCACGAACTGGTTGATCTCAGGCGGAGCTAAAGACGAGCAGAAGTTCAAGTACTACATTCGCCGACACGAACTGCCCACGGAGGTCTGGTACAACGCGCATCCAGGCCTGACTGCATTCGATCTCGAGAGGAACACCCGAATTCGTCAAGGTATCGAGCAGCCCGCCATGACCGAGGTGAGCATTCGAGAATGGTTGAAGCTGTTTTGATCGCCGCGACATCCCCTATGCCTGCAACCCCAATCGACTACAGTGATGTTCAAGCCCTTGTGCGTTATGGCTACGGTGGCCTGACCGAAGCCTGCTTCCTGTTGCTCAAGATCGAAAATCCCTCGGCAGCCCGCTCTTGGCTGGCCACTGTGGATGTAAGTTGTGCTGTTGAGATGAAACCGCCACCGGCGACAGCACTTCAGGTGGCCTTTTCCAGTCAAGGGCTGCAGGCGCTGGGTCTTCCAGCAGCCATCATCCAGGGATTCTCTGCAGAATTCGTTTCCGGTATGGCCAGCGAAGCCAGCCGGTCGCGCCGGTTGGGTGATGTGGGAGCGAACGCGCCGGGCGGATGGAACTGGGGTGGTCCGGCCAATACGCCGGACGTGCTTCTCGCGCTGTACGCCAAAGAGCACTGTCTCGAAGACTACAAACAACTGTTAACTGGAACACTGCGAGATGCTGGATTCCGACTGTTGGACTGCCTCAAAACAGCCAACCTGGACGGCTTCGAGCCCTTTGGCTTCAGAGACGGCATCAGCCAGCCCCAGATTGATTGGGGCCAAAACCGAACGATGAATGGCAAAGACCAATTGGAGTACGGAAATCTTCTCTCACTGGGTGAATTCCTGCTGGGGTATCCAAACGAGTACGGGAAGTACACCGACCGGCCCTTGTTGCATCCGCAACAGGATCTCGCCGGAAAACTACTCCCTGCAGAAGACCAGCCTCACAAGAAGGACCTTGGGCGCAATGGTACGTACCTTGTTTTCCGCCAGTTGCAGCAAGACGTGCGCGGCTTCTGGCAGTTTCTCGACCAGCAGGCAAACTCGAATCCTGACGAGCGGCGAAACCTAGCAGAGTTTATGGTGGGCAGGACAATGTCAGGTACGCCCCTGGTGCCAACATCCAGTCTTGCAATTCCCGGTGTCGGACACAATCCGGAGGATGTCCGATTGAACCGGTTTACCTACGAATCGGACCCCGAAGGTGTTCGCTGTCCGTTTGGCGCCCACGTTCGCCGATCCAATCCCCGCAACGCTGATTTGCCTCATGGCACCCATGGATTCATTTTCCACCTGGTCCGTGTCCTCGGGTTTGGCCGGAAAAGCATGCGCAATGATCTGATGGCTTCCGCCCGCTTTCACCGCGTTCTTCGCCGCGGGCGAGAGTATGGCACAACATTGCTGCCGGAAGAGGCGGTCGAGCGAGGGGGGACCGTAGAGGAGGAACGCGGACTGCACTTCATTTGCCTGAATGCCAACATCGCGCGGCAATTCGAGTTCATCCAAAATGCCTGGATCATGGGAACCAAGTTTGACGGCCTCACAGAGGAAAGCGATCCGCTGCTGGGAAACCGCGACCCGATTCCGGGCTGCTCCATGACGGACGCCTTTTCGATCCCTCAGCAAAACGGTCTCCGGCGGCGTATCACTGGCATCCCCCAATTCGTAACCGTGCGCGGCGGCGCTTACTTCTTCCTGCCCAGCCTGCGAGCTCTGCGGTACTTGTCCAGTCTGGGCAACTGACTTTGAATGCCTGACTCTGCCCCCATTCTCGGCTAACCGAATGCCTCATCTCCCGTCGGCTCACGATGAGGCGTAGCGTTCATCGACTGCCGCAAACGGGAGAGCTCCTGGTACATCCTGCGCCTAGCCCGGTTCTGATTGCCCAAGGGACGATGTTCGGGCACGCAATGCCACGGATTGAAGGAAAGGTTGTGTGCGAAAGCCAGTTGCGCGGGCGAATCGAACGTCTGTCGTGGCAGCCGCAGAGTGGCGACCGGCACAGGAGGCGACAGCGCTTCCGGCCAGCGCACCGAGGCATTCTCGACAGGCATGCGCTGAGGGTCGGTCTGCACCTGCACCAGAAAGTCGAACTCCACCTCCTGACATGACAGCGTGGCAGCCATGGCTTCGCGCAGGTAGTTGTCTGAAGGCCGCAGCGGCAGGCGCGGGACCCGGCTGCGCATCTTGAGCCTCGGCCTCACGGAGTACTGCATGGCCTGCTCCTCTCCGAGCAGATATGGCACGCAGCTCCAGTAGGGGGTTTCCAAAGGACTGCTTTGAGTTCGGCTCCAGAGCCCTTGCATGACGCCGTCGAGCAGATGGGAGTCGAACGGGTTAATGAAATAGAAGAGTGGCGTGCCCTTGCCGATGGCAGCCTGCAGCTTGGTGTTCTCCTGAACGTTGGGTGTGGTGAAGGTAGGTGTGCTGATGCCGGTGAAATCCTGGGTGAACTCTTCGTCTTCCAGAAGTTTTGGACCAGAAACACCCATCAGCTTGATGCCTATACTGAGAACGCCAACGTCCTCGATGTCCGGTGGGACGGATGGCCCGGGACCCGCAAATCGAACCCATGCGCGGAATACGCGCGGCTCCTTGAAGACTCCACATCGCCACTTTGCCGGCAGGTCATCCCTTACGACGAACTCGCCCCGAACCACGCCGTGAGTCTTGCTGTTGCCTGCACGCTCGACCTTGCCCGGCGCATAGTGAGAACGCATGTAGGCGCTCATGTCGGTGATGATGGCTTCCAGAAATTGTGCTTCGTCCGGCGAGAGCGTTTCTTCCGCCAACCGCAAGCCCTCATCTTTCAATCGAAGACTGATCAAAGCCTGGGCTATTACCGTCAGGGGCTCTCGCAGAAGTCTGTCAAAGCTCGGACGAAAGAAGGGATCGAATCTGCGTTCGACCTTTAGCAGAGCGAACAGCGCTTCGTGTATTGATTGCGCCCATCCCATGCTTTTCCCGCCTCCTATGGCGCCTCGCGAGACGATTTGCCAATGCCCGTACGCAAGAAAAGGATAAACAGAACGACAAAGGCTCCGTCTACAGCAGCCGGCAGAAGCGCGATGGGCCGGGCAATCCCTTGGGTCCAGCGCCACGAGAGTGCCACAACGTCGAACAGCTTCGCAAAAATGCCGAGCCAGACGATGCCACGGTTTTTTGTGACGTCGCGGGAAACAATCCAGTAACCGACCCCAATCAGCCAAACCGCGAACCCAAAATCTCCCCAGAAGCGCAAGGCACTCTGCGTCGCTTCCCCAAAATAGGCCAGCCGATAGCTCCAGTTGGAAAGCAGAAAGATCGGCCCACCCATGGCGAAGTTAAAACCGGCAGCGGCCAGAAACATCAACGACCATCGTCTTGGACTCATTTCTTCGTCACTTCTGCAAGGATTCGCGCGCGCTAAATTCTCACGAAGGAAAGCAAGCGCTTCAGCTCTGCGAAGACTCCTTCGCTCTGCTTTTGTGATGTGAATCTTCGGTTCAAACCAAGACTCCTCACTCGAAGGCGTTGCTTCTGAACTCGGTCAGTAAAATGCAGTGGGATATCAGATCAATGAGAACACGAAACAAGGCGAGGAGAAAACTAACGCGATTCTCGTTAAGAGGAAAGTGGAATCCCGTTACGGAAGACTTTTTATGTTGTGCTGTCCCGAGCTTGGCCGGCTGTCCCTGACGCGGTTCGTAACAAGCCCTGCCGGTAAAGCCTGCTAACAATTGAAGAGCCGTTCCTCGAGGCAGCCCGCTTTTCGCAATCCTGCGAAGACAAACCTGACACTGCGATTGACAGCCGTTCGACCTTAAACCATACTGCGAGCCACGAATTGCTCAGATAGGGAACCCCATTTGTCGCACGGGGAAGCGCTCTACGAACACAGCGCCAAATCCACTGTCGCGAGCGTTGTTATCCAGGGGAGGTGCGAATGCCGCTCCAGTATGGAATTCTGCGAGGCCGGGTGGATCTTTTCAAGCGAGAAGACAATCTCAGTACCCCACACCTGCAAATCCGGGTTGTGGATAGCCACAACCAAGCGTGGCGTGTGCCGGTGAACGTTTTGTCCGGTGACAGTTCGCGCGTCGTCTTTCACCGAGTGGACCCGCTCCAAAGCCATCCTGTTCTGGCGGGACTGCCGCAGGTCGCCACCGGTTTTACTTTGCTATCTCAGCCGCTTCGGTCGTCTTCGACGGCGCTGGATTACTTCCGTGCTCCTCTGTTTGACTGGCCGACCGGAGTCGCCATTCCCCCCAGCGGTCCCGGCGCCGAAGACGACCTGCAAGACATGCTGGTTACCTATCTCAAACAGCTTCGCGATCAGGGCGGCGAACTCTATGCCTTCGGCGCCAAGTTTCCGGAGCCGGGCCAGCCCCCGGCTCCCCGCCCCATCGATAACGAGTTCCACACGGTGCAAGGAGTCCACGATATCCACATGAACCAGGGCAACCCAAGCCCAGGTTCCTTTGCCAAGGACAATGGAGTCTTTCAGGATGGAGGGTTAATTCTGAAGTTCCCGGCGCGTCATGTGGGCCTGTTCCTTCGGTTCCAAACTCAATGGCTGCCAACCGACAATGCCACGGGCCATCGCTTGCCGAATGCCGAGCCTATTCCCCCGGGAGGGGCGGCCCCTCCGCCGAGCGGGCCTGGTGGCGATGGCGTCGTGTCGAATCCCCGCGTTTACATTGAGCGCGCGCTCGTCAATCCAGCTGGGGACGATCCGGCCAAAGAGGTTGTGGTGCTGGGGAACACGACTACTGTCACTGTGGACTTGACGGGATGGAGACTTGTGGACAAGAACAACAAGGTCGAGATCCTCCACGGCGTTTTGCTCCCTGGTGGAGAATCCCGAGTAGTGGTTCTTTCCGGAAATGGCGCCCAACTCAGCAACAAGGGTGGGACCATCGTGCTGAAGGATCGTGCCGGAAACCAGATTCATGCCGTGAGCTATTCGCAAAGCGACGCTCAGTCAGAAGACCGCTACCTCCGGTTTAATACCTGAGCTTCCACGCAGACTCCTGTCGGACCTGTTGTTCTCACGATGAACTCGCAACCCGGGGTCGGGTCCCTTACGCCTGGCCCCAATTCCCAGTCAGATTCACGAGCCACTTGTCTTTGGCAGTGAGATCGCAAATTTAGTTCCAACTCCCAACTGCGTTGTGACTTCGATCTCGCCTCCGAGGACTTCAATGTACTTCTTGCAGAGGGCCAATCCCAATCCCGAGCCTTCGGAGCGTGTTGTGAAGAAGGGACTGAAGATCTTACCCAGAACGCCGGGTTCGATGCCTGGGCCGGTGTCTTGAAACGAGACAACTGCCACCGTGTCGCTGCCTTCGAGCACAATCCGCAACTCTCCAGAAGACTTCATCGCCTGCGCGGCATTCAAAATGATGTTGATCAAGACCCGCTCGATGATTGCCACGTCAGTTTCCACGCCAGCCGGCTGGCGATAGTCCTTCACAATCTGGATGCCGTGCAAACGAGGATCATGCACGAGCGTTGACAACGTATTATCGAGCACTTCACTGAGCTGAACCTGGCTCCAGTGAGGAGACGCTGGCTTGGCATACTCCAGAAGGTCCCGGACCGCCGTGTTGAGCCGGTCCACGCGCTCCAGAATCTCATCCATCACGGTGCGCTGAAGGTCGCTGGCCATCTTGCTGTCGCGCAAGACTTCGATGGCTCCGCGGATTCCTGCCAGGGGGTTGCGAATCTCATGGGCGACCCCCGCTGCTAGCTGGCCAATCTCTGCCAGCTTCTCAGCCTTCAGCAGCTGCTCCAGAACTTGTTCCTTTGCTGCATTCGCCTTAAGAAGATCTGCCGTCCTCTCCTGGACTCTGAGCTCCAGTTCGTCGTGCGCCTTTCGCAAGGCTTCTGCCGCACTGTGCCGCTCCGTAACATCGCGGATGACACTCGTGATGAGCAATCCCTCCTCTGTTTCCAACGGGCTGAGACTGATTTCAACCGGGAACTCGCTGCCGTCCTTGCGCCGCGCCCGAAGCTCGTAACCAGCGCCCATCGGGCGAGTCACTGGATCCACAAAGTAACGAGCTCGATGTGCAAGATGACCCTCTTGGAATCGTTCTGGAAGCAGTATCTCAACCAGCTGTCCCAAGAGCTCCTCGCGGCGATAGCCAAACAACCGCTCGGCCTGCTGATTGACTAGAACCATCCTGCCTTCGATATTGACAATGACAATCCCGTCAGGAGCCGACTCCAGAAGGCCGCGGAATTTTGCCTCTGCGGTCTTTGCCGTGGCACGAGCTATCTGTTTTTCACGCAGCGAGCTTCTTGCGGCAGGAGGTTTGCGAAGGTTAATGGGTGGATCCTCCAGACCTTTCTTCGGATGAGATCGGAACAGCTGCTCTGCCTACTCCAGATTGTGCTTTTTCACTTTGTATCGCAGCGTATCACGGCTGATCTTGAGGAGTTTGGAGGCCAGGGTCTTATTGCCGTCGGCGTGTTGAAGCGCCTGTTGAATGAGTTCTCTCTCAATATCATCCAGGGCAGCGCCTTCAGGAGGCAACTGAACGTGAGGATTCTCGCTGGAGCGCGGCGCTGGGCCAGCTGCTGACGGGTCAGCAATCCGGATCGGCAGTTGATCGACATCAATCATGTCTTGATCCACCAGAATCATGGCTCGTTCAATCGCGTTCTTCAATTCTCGAACATTTCCGGGCCACGAGTAGTTCGTCAGCAACTTCAGCCCCTCGGGAGTAATGCCTTTAACGTTCCTGCGGAACTGGATCTTGTAGTGTTGAAAGAAATGATCAACCAGGAGTGGAATGTCCTCTTTGCGCTCGCGCAATGGGGGGATTTGGATTGGAATCACCGACAGACGGTAGAAGAGGTCTTCTCGAAACTTGCCTTCCCGAACCGACTGCTCCAAGTTACGGTTGGTAGAAGCCACCACCTGGACGTTGACAGAAATGTCTTTGACGCCGCCGACGCGCCGAAACGTCTGGTCTTCAAGCACGCGCAGGAACTTCGGCTGCATGTTGATGTGCATCTCACTGATCTCATCCAGGAAAACTGTTCCTCCATCCGCCATCTCGAAGATGCCCTTCTTCATCGTCTTGGCATCGGTAAACGCGCCCTTTTCGTATCCAAATAGCTCCGTTTCGATCAGAGTCTCTGGAATGGCAGCGCAGTTCAGAGCAATGAATGGATTGTCGCGGCGCAGGCTCTCATAGTGGAGAGCCCGGCTCACCAAATCCTTGCCTGTGCCACTCTCTCCCTGCACCAGTAGTGTTGATGGACCTGCCTGGGCCAGGCGCTTGATCAGCTCCAAGACCTCCCGGATCGCCTTCGACTTGCCGACGATGTTCTCCAGACCAAATCGTGTCTTATTGCTTTTCGACACCAGGGCAACCTGAGTCTTGAGGCGATTGGTTTCCAGTGCATTGCGAATGACGTTTTCGAGCTTTTCAAGGTTAATCGGCTTTTCAATGAAATCGTAGGCGCCCAGCTTCAACGCTTGAACGGCAAGGTCCACTACGCCGAATGCCGTAATCATAATGACCGGCAGCCCAGGATGCGACTCTCTGGTCCTCTTCAGAAAATCAATTCCGCTTCCGTCAGGCAACTTAATGTCGAGAATGACGAGGTCCGGAAGTTCCTGCTGGAGGCTGGCTTGAGCATCGCGCAAGTTTTCGGCCTCAGCGACCTGGTATTTCCAGGATTCCAGTTTCTGCTTCATCGACCACCGGATCAGTTTTTCGTCATCGACAATCAGTATGTGTTCTCGCGGCATAGTTCTCCAGTGGCTCCCTCAAATGATCCGGCGCCCTACTGCACCCCGCTGCAAGTGGCGGCTAACTCGATCGACTGCCAGTATAACCCTTTGGACTTGCCAGGAGAGCAACATCACTGCCTTTTCCAGCGGGCTCGCAACACGGAGTGCAGACGCTCGCTAACGTCGGCAGGGAGCTCCAGAGGGGCCTGGTCCCGATAAAACTGGATCGTCTTTTTCGTGGTGTCGAGGACGATCTGACAACGCTCACAGTCCTTCAGATGAGCTTCCAGCCGTTCACACAGGTCCCTGTCCAGGTCGCCATCGATGTAAAGGTTCAATTCTTCCAGGATCTTTTTGCAGTCCATGGTCGCATCCAGTGAAGCACGGTCCTCGCTAATGATGAGGTTCGCCTGAAAACACGGGCGCACCCTTTTTCCTGAAGTGTCGGCTGAGCGATTCTCGCAATTCCAGCCGCGCACGGATCAACCGGGACTTGGCTGCTGGCACCGAGATGCCGAGGCTGTCGGCTATGGCTTCCACCGGCAGGTGCTCGACGTCCTTCAGAAGAAACACACTCCGATAAATCAGCGGCAGCGAGGAAATCGCCTTCTCTAAAATGACCCGAGTTTCCTTCTGCGAGTAGAGCGTCTCCGGATCCTCCCACACCACGATCTCCTGGGGTCGGAAACTGTTGTCTTCCTCACGGCGCTCATCGAGTGAAATCGCCGCCCTCTTGCGTCGTTGATTGACCCGTTGCAGGGCCGCATTGACGGCGATCTGCACGATCCACGTGTAGAAACTTGACTCCCTCCGGAAGCGTTGCAGGCTTTCAAATGCCTTCAGAAAGGTCTCCTGCAGGACATCTTCGGCGTCTTCGGAATTCTCCACGATCCGGTATGCAACCCGATAGATGCGTCGCGCGTGGAGCTTGACCAGTGTCTCGAAGCTTTCCACGTCACCAGCCTGCGCCAGACGCACCAACTGGTGTTCGCGCTGCGAACGATTAGACGGATCCATTGGCGAAAAGATTCAGGAATACTTGCGGTCCAGGCACCGCCATTCTATCTAACCCATGCGAAGAGGGTCAATTTTGGAGAGGCTGGATATCAGGGTTGCGCCACAGGCCTCATTTGTTAGCCGGGACGCTCGCGAATAGAGGCCAATGAGTGCATTTCGCTGTGTCTCCACCAGGATCCTTGAGGTTTTCACTTGCTTCGGTATTTTTGAATCTTCTTCATAGTTTCGAAATCTAATGCAGTGTGAGCAGGCAAAGACGAAATTAAGCACTTGGAGGAATCATGCCAGCGACATCATTACCTTTTCTCTATGAAACCGAAGTGGAATGGACAGAGCAGCGGAAGGGCAATCTGAGGGCTCCAGGGCTGGCTACTCTTCAGGTTGCCACGCCGCCAGAATTTAAAGGGCACGAAGGCATGTGGACCCCGGAGCACTACTTTGTTGCCTCCGTTAATTCTTGCTTTATGGCAACCTTTCTCGCCATCGCAGAGGCTTCCAATCTGGAAGTGGTCAGCTTGGGTTCCAGGGCTATTGGCAAACTCGACAGGGTGGAGAGCATCGGTTATCAGATGAAAGAAGTCGTTCTCAAGCCGAAGCTCGTTGTCCGGTATGCCAGGGACCTGGAACGGGCAGGTAGAATCCTGGAGAAGGCCGAAAAGAAGTGTCTTATTACGAACTCGATCAAGAGCACGGTCAAGCTGGAGCTTGAATCAGTCAGTGCGGCCGAAGCGTGAGACCGATTAAGGTGCCAACCACCGCGAAAGGAGCTCCAGGCGGATAGGTCCGCCAAATGGGATTCACTCTGACGGTGCGGATCGCCTGAAGCGAATCCTTTTGGATAGTCGGCACGGCAGCAGTTCTTCGCACCCCTGCTGGGTCAATTCCCGCGAGATTGGGGAAACTCCCCACCTCAGCCCCCCAGGCCGTTTGGTGGAGAAGATCGTCCCGAATGAATTCACTCTTGGTTTAGAACAGTTTGATGGGAATGACTTTCATGGACTCCGTGGTTCTTGGATTGCACTCGTTGTGGGTAGGCCTGGACGTTTTCCAGACGTTTCAGTGCCTGCGCCACATTCCGGTATAACAATTCCCGAGTCAGAAAGGAGCCAAGCCATGAGTGAGATAAAGACAGTACTTTGCCCGATAGATTTCTCGCCGCTGTCGGAGTTAGAGCTCAACTTGGCCACTCAGATTTGCGAACGCTTTGGTGCCAGGATGATCATCCAGCACAATATCGACTTTGTTCCGCCGGTCTATCTGGCCAACGCGTGGATGTATTCCGAAACACATATGTACCCCGAAGAGGAGAAGGAAGCCGAGGCGTCGCGTTTGCTCGGAGCCAGGATCGAGAAACTCCCCAAATCCATAAAGCGCGAGGGAAAGATTACTTTCGGGAGGCTGGATGAGTGCATCCTGCACTTGGCGAGCAAGCTTCCGGCAGATCTCATCGTGATGGGAACGCATGGTCCCAGCAGCGCCAAGCATGCGTCGTGCACCGATCGCGTTCTTGTCGAGTCTCCCTGCCCCGTCCTCACCACCAGAGAAGTCGGCACGGCAGCGGTCTTCCCGGACTTAGGCGACAGCTCGTCGTTCCAAACGGTTGTGCTGCCGATGGATTTCTCAGCACACTCTCTGCATGCGTTGGAGTATGCCTTGAGCTTAATGGACAAGCTGCCCTTAACGCTGCACGTGTTGAACGTTGAGGCTCCATTGGCCCTGCCTGACCTTCGGGCCATAGCCCATTCAGTGGGATTCCAAGAGCAGAAGCGTCAAAGAATCACCGCTTCGCTCGAGCGTTTGAAAGCACTGGTTCCGGCAAAGTATCTGAGCTGGGTGAGATTCGAAGTACGGATGGGTTCAATCGTCGATGAGATTGTTGCGTATGCCGAGAACACTCGCGCAACGCTCATTGTCATGGGTGTTCATGCCAAGAATGTGCTGGACCGGCTGATCTTTGGTGCGAACTCGCAAGGGGTTCTTCATCAGAGTCCTTGCCCGGTTTGGCTTGTTCCTCAGAAGAAGGGTCATTCAAAGTCGTGGGTGACAGTGGCTGCAACCCAGTCGGCGGGGGACTGAGTACTTTCACCCGCAGCAAACGCATCCAAATCCTGGAGGCCCGGCAGCTTCGTTGACAAAGGCGCGAGTATCCACTTCCGCCTTTTTCTGAGTCGAAGTCACCAAATACCCTCAGCAGACCATTACGCAAAAATCGTTCGGGTCGCAGGGGTTCGTCCTCATGTCGGCGGGGATTCCACCAGGCAGGGTTCCTTCGATCTGCCATTGAGATGGATTATCACCGTGGGATATCCCCCACGGTTCCTTCCCGGAACGAGTGTCGAAACCACGCAACCCACCTTAGGTCCAGTCCGCTTCCCTCAGCATGAGGTCACCACTTTCTTGTTTCGGGCAGAAGGTTCTCTCATTGCGCGTGATCTAACCCATCTTTGGGTGATTTCGACGGAGACACCCCATCCGCTCCGTCGGCCTGCCTTTAATGATCCGATGATTCAGCAACTTGCAAGCATGGCAAATGGCAGTTGGGCTGCTTTTGCAGTGAGTGGGGAATGAATATCGTCTGTCTATATGGGGAGGGGGCAGATCATGGATACTTCAAAAAGAGAAGAGATCATCCAGCAGCTCAAGCTTGAAAAGAGTATTTTGGAAGATGGAGGCTACGGCCGTTCCGTTCGGAAACCGTGGCAGCCTTCCACCTACTTCCGAGACTCTATCACCTGTCTGAATCACGGCGAGGAGCAGAAGGTTCATCCCTGCTCCGAATGCTTCCTGAGCCAATATGTTCACCCAGCCTACCGCGCGGTCGAACTGCCGTGCCACTTCATCCACTTGAGCCCTGATGGTGACACCATTGACTCGTTACTCCGGTCAGGAGACATCGACAAGCTGGAAAAGCTGTTGTGTGCCTGGCTCGACTCCAAAGTTCGAAACCTGGAGGCTGCTGACGACGGCGAGAGTTCCGGGCAAGGTTAGCGACCATCGCTTTCGCGATGGACGTCATGTTCGGCGGAGGAATCATGAAGAGTTTTCTTAAGACAGTCTGGCTCATCCCAATTCTGACGTTGCTGCTTGTTCTCTGGCCTGAGGAGAACAGCGGTGCAAGCAAGAACTACTGTGGATCAACAAAAGGCGCGATAGTTTGCCAGTCGGCCCGGACAAACTCTGTTCAAGGCGACACTGGAGTTCCCACTGCCCAGCAAGTAATGGCTTGCAGTGAAAAATGCGGCGCGTCATCTGGCAAGAATCTCAGCCCCTGCTGCGGCAAGGAATTCGGAAAACATACCTGCAAGAAGTGCAGTGAACGATGTGCGAAGTCGTGCTGCGGAAAGCAATGCGGATCGGGTTGCCGCGGGAAGTAATCTGTCTGGCATCCGGGAACGCTGAAATCCTTGGAGGGACCTCCGCTGGGATTCACCACCTCACACCAACAATGGCTGCGGCGCATTGAACCTGACCGCTCGCAGCGTTTTCGGCATACCTGCCAGATTCTGTTTCTGCTTTTGAACCTCTGGATCGGATACGAGTTCTATTCTTTTGTCCGATACTACGAGACGCAGGGGCAAACGCCCTTCGTTGCGCGGCCCGCAGGCGTGGAAGGCTGGCTTCCGATAGCCGCGCTGATGAATTTGAAATACTTCCTTCTGACAGGCCTGCTGCCAAAGATCCACTCGGCTACGCTGTTTCTGCTGGTCGCCTTCCTGACAGTTTCCTGGATATGGACCAAATCGTTCTGCAGCTGGCTGTGCCCCGTTGGGACTGTTTCCGAAGGGCTCTGGAAACTCGGAAGGACAATCTGGAAAAAGAGTCCGCGCGTACCGCACTGGTGTGATATCCCGCTTCGTGGCCTCAAGTATCTGCTTCTGGGACTGTTTCTCTACGCTGTTGGCAGTATGTCTGCGGCGGCCATCGCAGCATTTCTCGAAAGTCCTTATGGCTTGGTGGCAGACGTGAAAATGCTGAACTTCTTTCGCTATCTGAGCGGCACGGCAGCCGTTGTGATCGCCGCTCTGGCTCTGCTCTCCATCGTGATTCAGAACTTCTGGTGCCGCTACCTCTGTCCTTACGGTGCTCTGATGGGTTTGATCGCGCTTTCGGGTCTTGCCAAGATCACGCGCGAGCCGGAGGCCTGTATCGACTGTGGCAAATGTGCGAAGGCTTGTCCGGCCTGGCTTCCTGTGGACAAACGTCTCACCGTCCTTTCGGCGGAGTGCACGAGTTGCCTGGAATGCGTTGCGGTCTGTCCCGCCCAGGGGGCGCTACAGATGTCAGTCGGCAGCAAGACACCCGTTCCGGCCTGGGCGATCAGCCTCGGGATTGCGGCTGTCTTTCTGGGAATTGTCGGCTACGCCAAGATGTCGGGTTATTGGGATACCGAAATCCCAGAGTCGGTATACTTTCACTTGATTCCTCGAGCTCACGAACTTGGGCACCCATAGCCGAACGCGCACATCGGAACAGGCAGAGCTCGCCATTGCCTGCCCCTGTGGCCGCGAAAAACAGTCCTCGCGGAGCCTGCATGGGTTGTCCTGCCCGATCCGAATGTGCCGCTCGCCACGTATTAGGTGTCAAATGTCAGAGCATCGTAGAGTCCCAGAAATGTCACAGCATCGTAGAGGGAAGCAAGTAAATGCCTCCGGGCGGATCCCTTACATATAGCTCTTCAGCGCCCTCATATAATTGGCGCGCTCAAAGGCAGACGGGTGTGGACAGGATTTCTGGCTCATGCTTCCTTTCATCTGTTCGACAGAGGTGTACTCTCTCTGCTCCATCCACTGAACCACTTCTTTCTCAATCTGCGTAATCCGGAGGAGGCCGTTCTTCAAAAGGGTTGAACACAGCATGGTGACGTCCGCACCCGCCATCAGCATCTTGATGACATCTTCGGAGTCGTGAATACCGCTGGTAGCAGCCAGGCTCACTTGAAGCCGCCCGTAGAGAATCGCAATCCAACGCAAAGGCAGACGCATTGCCTGCGGTGTGCTCAAGAGGACATTGGGAACAACTTCCAGTTGCTCGAGGTCGATGTCCGGCTGGTAGAATCGGTTGAACAGAACCAGGCCATTCGCTCCAGCCGTGCACAGCCGCTTTGCCATGTGGGCCATGTTGCTGAAGAAGGGACCGAGCTTGATAGCCACTGGAATATTGACGGTACGCTTCACATCCTCCAGCACGTTGACATACATCTGCTCGACTTCAATGCCTGGGAGGTCGAGATTGGTAGGGACGTAGTAAATGTTCAGCTCCAGCGCATCAACTCCCGTCTGTTCAATCTCCTTCGCAAATCTCACCCAGCCGCCGGTGGACACGCCATTCAGGCTGCCGATCACGGGAATTGCTACGGCTCGCTTGACTCTGTAAAGATGTTCCAGGTAGCGATCGGGAGATAGCTCGTAGTCTTGGGATTCCGGAAAGTAATTCAAGGCTTCCGCGTAGCTGTAGGATCCATAGGTCAAGTAGTGGTCAAGCTCCTGAGACTCGTGAAGAATTTCCTCTTCAAACAAGGAATACATCACGATGGCCGATGCCCCCGCGTCCTCAAGTGCTTTGACCTTGCCAAGGCTGCTGGAGAGCGGACCACAGGCTGAGGGAACTAGTGGCGTTCTGAGATTGAGTCCCAAGTAATTCGTTGTCAAGTCCATGGACTTCACCTTTTCCTTCGTACAGTTCCGGCCCGTAGTCGCTCGAACGATGGACTAAGCTGGCGATTCCACCGGAAGGTACTGGATGGCGGCCAGCTGTTCATAAAAATGCCAGCGTGCCTCTGCGTCGTGTTGTGCCTGCATCAACAGGCGCTTCGCTTCTTCGGGATCGGTTTTGGTCAGCATCCTATAGCGGTTTTCAAGATAGGCGTACTCTTCGAATTTGATTTTCGGCTTCTTGGAATCCAGTTGCAGCGGATTCTTTCCTTCTTTGGCCATGTCGGGGTTGTAGCGATACATGGGCCAATGCCCCGACTGAACTGCCGCCTTCTGATTGTCCATCGCCGTCCGCATGTTGATGCCGTGCGCGATGCAATGACTGTAGGCAATGATCAGCGACGGCCCCTCGTAGGCTTCCGCTTCTGCAAAGGCTTTCACAGTCTGCAGATCGCTGGCTCCCATGGCAATCTGAGCAACGTAAACATTGCCATAGATCATCGCGTGCAAGCCCAGATCCTTTTTGGGTGCGGGTTTCCCGCCTGCAGCAAACTTGGCTACGGCTCCTCGGGGCGTTGATTTCGACATCTGGCCGCCTGTGTTGGAATAAACCTCGGTGTCCAGCACGAGCACGTTCACATTTCTTCCCGAAGCCAGCACGTGGTCCAATCCGCCGTACCCAATGTCATAGGCCCATCCGTCGCCGCCCACAACCCAAACTGACTTCTTCACCAGACAGTCGGCCAGACTCAGCAGATTTCCCGCCTCCGCAGTATCCAGACTCGTTAGAAGCGCTTTCAGCTCCTCAACCCGAAGTCGTTGCTCATAGATGTCTGCCTCGTCCTTTTGCGGCGCTTCGACAAGTTCCTGGGCGAGCTGGGGACCAACGGCGTGAGCAAGTCTCGCGACCAGTTCACGAGCCTGCTCTGCCTGTTTGTCGAGAGTCAGCCGGAAACCCAAGCCAAACTCAGCGTTGTCCTCGAACAACGAATTTGCCCACGCGGGTCCCTTACCGTCTCTGTTCTGGCTCCAGGGAGTCGTGGGCAGATTGCCTCCGTAAATCGAAGAACAACCTGTCGCATTGGCAACGAGCAGACGATCGCCAAAGAGTTGGGTAAGCAGCTTGAGATACGGTGTTTCTCCACAGCCGGCACAAGCGCCGGAATACTCGAAGAGTGGTTGCAGAACCTGAGAGCCTTTGATCGTGGCTGCTTTAACCTGGCGACGATCGTACTCAGGAATGTCCAGGAAGAAGGCGTAGTTGTCGCATTCAGGCTCCCGCAGTGGCGGCTGAGGCATCATGTTGAGGGCCTTGACGCGCGTCTCTGTCTTGCTTTTGGCCGGGCAAACATGCACACAAATGCCACATCCCGTGCAGTCTTCCGGGGCCGTCTGAATCGTCAGCTTCATGCCCTCGAATTCCTGCCCCGTGAAATCCATGGACTTGAACGTCGACGGAGCGTCAGCCAGCGTTCGGGGTTCGTAGACCTTGATGCGAATCGCCGCGTGCGGGCATACCATGGCGCATTTGGCACACTGAATGCAGAGTTCCGGCTGCCACGCGGGAATCTCCAGGGCAATGTTGCGCTTCTCCCATTGGGCAGTGCCGGTAGGAAAGGTCCCATCGCAAGGAAGAGCACTAACCGGCAGAAAGTCGCCGTTCCCACCGATGATCTTGGCAGTCACCTGTTGCACAAACTCGGGAGCTGCTGCGGGAACGGTCAGCGGCCGTTGAATCTGACTTGTGATCATTTCAGGGACAGTCACCTCAAACAGATTCGCGAGGGTCTGGTCAATGGCCTGAAAGTTCTTCTGCACGATCACCTCGCCCTTCATGCCATAGGTCTTGCGAATTGAATCCTTGATCTTGGCGATGGCTTCATCGCGCTGGAGAATACCGGCAATAGCGAAGAAACAGGTTTGCATGACCGTGTTGATCCGGCCACCCATTCCAGTAGCTTGGGCCACCTTGACCGCATCGATCACAAAAAAACGAAGTCTCTTCTCAATAATCTGTCCCTGGACTTGGCGCGGCAGCTCAGCCCACACAGTGTCGGGACCACAAGGACTATTCAGCAGGAAGGTGGCGCCGGTCACGGCCGCGGCTAGCATGTCGTAACGTTCCAGGAAGCCAAACTGGTGGCACGCCACGAAGTTCGCCGAGTTGATGAGGTAAGTGGAACGAATGGGATCGGGTCCGAAGCGCAAGTGAGAAATAGTGACAGAACCCGCCTTTTTGGAATCATAGACAAAATAGCCCTGTGCGTAGTTGTCAGTCTCTTCACCGATGATCTTGATCGAATTCTTGTTGGCACTAACCGTCCCGTCGGAGCCCAGCCCATAAAAGAGCCCGCGAAACACTGTCTCCGGCTCAGTGGAGAAGCTCGGGTCGTAATCGAGATGCGTGTGCGTTACGTCATCCACAATCCCAATAGTGAAATGGTTGCGTGGGTTTGCTTTCCCAAGTTCTTCAAAGACGCTGAAGATCATCGCCGGCGTAAATTCTTTCGAGGAGAGCCCATAGCGACCTCCCACGATCCTGGGCATTCCGGCTAGAGGCAAGGTTTCCTGGTCCTGCGATTCGTGAAAGGCCGTGACTACGTCTTGATACAGAGGTTCTCCGATGGTGCCAGGCTCCTTGGTTCGATCGAGCGCGGCGATGGCTCGAACCGTTCGAGGAATTGCCTGGATGAAGTGACTGACTGAGAAGGGCCTGAACAGGTGGACTTTGACAACGCCCACTTTTTCCCCTTTCGGCCGGAGACTCATTACGGTTTCCTCAACCGCCTCGGCACCAGACCCCATGATCACAATGATCCGGTCGGCGTCAGGAGCCCCCACGTAATCGAAGAGGTGGTACTGCCGCCCCACCTGTGAGGCAAAGCGGTCCATGGACTCCTGGACGATGCCAGGACAGGCGTTGTAGTACGGATTGCAAGCCTCGCGTGCTTGAAAGAACACGTCAGGGTTCTGAGCCGACCCTCGCAACACTGGATGATCCGGAGAAAGGGCTCTGGCGCGGTGAGCATGCACCCACTCATCCTGGATCATGGCGCGAATGTCGTCCTCACTCAGCTCTTCTATCTTCATTACCTCGTGAGACGTCCGAAAGCCATCGAAGAAATGCAGGAATGGAATGCGCGATTGAAGCGTCGCAGCCTGGCTGATCAAGGCAAAGTCCATGACTTCCTGAACCGAGTTTGAAGCAAGCAAAGCGAATCCTGTCGCACGCGCCGCCATCACGTCGCTGTGGTCACCAAAAATTGACAACGCATGAGTCGCCACGGTGCGAGCGGTAACGTGGAACACCGTCGGAGTCAGCTCTCCTGCAATCTTGTACATGTTTGGGATCATCAGCAGCAGTCCCTGGGAAGCCGTGAACGTCGTCGTCAGCGCGCCAGTCTGCAAGGCCCCGTGGACAGCTCCAGCGGCGCCTCCTTCACTTTGCATTTCCTGAACGAGGGGCACAGTTCCCCAGATATTCCTCTGCCGGGCTGCAGACCAGGCATCAGCCCATTCCCCCATGGGCGACGAGGGAGTGATGGGATAGATGGCAATGACCTCGTTTGTTCGATGGGCAACGTAAGCTGCAGCCTCATTCCCATCGATGGTTACCTGACGTCGTTCCATAACAAAGCCTCCCAAAGCTGATTGAGGATCTGAACGATGAGACCACGCGCGGAAGGTCCGTCGCCCTGCTCCTTAGAGTGAAATGCACCTGCTTCGCCAAACCAAACCGCTTGAAAACACTGAGGTTCAGCTATGCAAGCAGCTGCACGATGGGGAATATGACCCGAATCGGGTGAAGAAAACTTCGGACTGCTGCCTCGTGAGTGTCCCAACTCGCGGAGCTCTCTCGGGCTGAGCCAGTCTATTGCACCAGAAGCGAAGCCCGCGACAATCCAAATCCACGTGGCCACAACTGAAACTGGCTCCACTGCGGGGTGACATCACCGTCTGGAAGACGAAATCCGGGGGGATTCAGGATTCCGGTGACCATAGTGGGAAGGCTAGTCAGGTAGTAACATGTCCAACCTTCGCAACACGAGCCATGGCGCAAAGCACATGCCCCGGCCTGAGATTCGAGAGGCCTGCTCTCATCTCGCCGATTGGGTGTTTTCCCGTCGTTTCTTGGGTGAATTCCCCCAGCTCGCGCGGCGGCCTTGAATAGCCTGATCAGCAATGCTCGGATTCAACTTCAAGACTGGCTTACGATTCGCCATTTCCTGACGGCTTGGTGTTCTTTGGTGTGTACCGTGCAAAAGGGTGTGGTGTTTTGCAACACGTGCACCGGAACCAGAAAAATCTGTGGAATGGAATGAGCGAATCGAGATTCAAAACGATTCTTCCAGACGTTAAGTTCTGGAAAGCGATGGTTCCATGCCAGGCGGCATGTCCCGTCCGGACTGACGCGGGGCGATACGTTCAGCTGATTGCTGAGGGCAGTTACGAGCAGGCCTACTTGGTGGCGCGCTCGCCCAATCCGCTGGCCTCAATCTGCGGACGCGTCTGCGCGGCGCCGTGCGAAGACGCCTGCCGGCGCGGCAAGATTGACGCCCCTATCAGCATCCGCGCCCTAAAACGCTTTGTCTGCGAACGCTTCGGCTCAGAATCCATGCAGCCAGGCACACAAGACCAGTTGGTGCAACTCTCCACTCCCTTCCAAGGGAAGGATGCAAGGGGGGTACATGTTGCGGCCCTCGGCAACCAGCAACGTGGCCACCTGCCCATCCTTCAGTCCACTCGCAAAGAGGAAGGAAAGCACGCCAAAGTCGCCGTCATTGGCGCGGGCCCGGCAGGTCTAGCCTGCGCGCACGACCTCGCTGTGATGGGCTATCGTGTCACGCTCTTTGAAGCCACTGAACGGCTGGGCGGCATGATGTTTCACGGTATTCCGGAGTTTCGCCTGTCGCGCGCCATCATTGAGAAAGAGATCGACAAAATCGTAGAGCGCGGTGTGGAGATCAAAGCGCAAGCCCCGCTGACTCCAGAGTTTGGCCTCCGCGACCTGAAAGCGCAGGGCTTCAAAGCTGTCTTCATCGCGCTGGGCACACAGAAAGGCCGCGAGCTCAACATCGAAGGGTCTCAGCTCGATGGGGTCATCAAGGCCATCGATTACCTGCTCAACATCAACAACGGCTACCGAGTGCAGTTGGGCCGCAAGGTGCTCGTGGTGGGTGGCGGGTTGGTAGCCTTCGACGCGGCGCGGATGGCCCTGCGTGCGGGACTGGAAGCGCCTGGGGAGTCTCTGGACAGCGGTGCCATGAAAGCGGCTCTGGACGCAGCACGCCAGGCCGTCCGAGGCGGCGCCACCGAAGTCCGCATGGTGAGTCTGGAATCGTTTGCCGAGATGCCCGTGATGAAGTCGGCCCAGGGCAAGGAGGAGTATGAAGAAACTCTCAAAGAGGGAGTTCAGTTTTATCCCCAGAGAGGTCCACGGCGCATCGTGGGTGAGAATGGCAAGGTGAAGGCCGTCGAGTTCATCGGTGTCAAGCGCACCTATGATGAGAATGGCCGGTTCAAGCCCGAGTACGACGCCAGCGTCACCGAGACCATGGACGCAGACACTGTCATCCTGGCAATTGGACAACACGCGGACTTGTCGTTCCTGAAACCGGAAGACGGCGTGCAGCTGACCCCAGCCGGCACGATCAAGGTCGATCCAAAGACTCTCAGTACCAGCGCTGCAGGCATCTACGCCGGAGGCGATGTTGCCTTTGGCCCGCGCAACCTCATTGAGGCGGTAGCCAACGGCAAACGGGCTGCACTTTCAATGGATGACTACCTGCGCCGTCTTTCCGGCCGGCTGATCTTCCATCTTTCGATCGAGAAGATCCCCACGCGCAGCTATCAACGGTTCGAGGATTACGAGAAGTGCGGGCGCCAGTCGCCACCTACAGTCGAACTCAACCGGCGCACCGGCATTTCTGAAGTTGAAACCGGCTACGGTGAGGACGAAGCGCGAAGGCAGGCAGAGCGTTGTCTCTACTGCCACATTCAGACGATCTACGATCCGGACAAGTGCGTGCTCTGCAACCGTTGCGTGGACGTGTGTCCAGAGTATTGCCTCAAGCTGGTGCCGCTCGACCAGCTGGATCTCGACCCGGCGCACAAAGAGAAGCTGCTGGAGGACGCCTCTCCCGGCCAGACGCTCTCCGCCATGATCAAGGACGACGAGAAGTGCATCCGCTGTGGCCTGTGCGCCATCCGTTGTCCAACTGATGCCATGACGATGGAGGTCTTTCATTATGAGGAAAGAGAAGATGTCGCCTGAGAACCCGGAGATGAAGACTACCGGCGGACGTTCGCAAAATGCAGAGACGGCTCAAGCGCGCCGCTCGTTTCTGGGGAGGCTGGGACTCGGTGCGACGCTGGCTGGGTTGGCGGGCCAGGCTTTCGCCTTTGTGCGCTCGTTAATCCCGAACGTCCGCTACGAAGCGGCTCAGCGCTACAAGGTCGGCCTGCCCAGCCAGTTTGGCGAAGGTTCGAAGTATCTGGATGACAAGCGGGTGTTCATCTTCCGTGAGCGAAACACTTTCTATGCCATTTCTGCTTCCTGCACCCACCTGGGCTGCACCGTGAAGATGCAGCGGCTCAATCAACCCAGGAAGGTGAAAGTCGGAACACGAGAGTTCGAAGAACACCACGAGTTTCACTGCCCATGCCACGGATCGAAGTATTACGGAGATGGCACGAACTACTCCGGGCCGGCGCCGAAACCGCTGGCCTACTTGAAGCTGGAGCTGGCGCCAGAAGACGGGCAGCTGATCGTGGATGCGACAACGCCCGTAGAGCAGGAATTTCGACTGACGGTGTAATCCCCTGCCTCGCCGGAGCAGTGAAGGAATGACCGGAGCCTGCGGTTGCGAGAAATTCCCCCTTGGAGCAGGTGAGCTCTGAAACATTGTAGCAGCCGCTCTAATGAGCGGCCCGTCGGTTCTGAGAACGGACGTCACACAAGTGCGATGCAGCTGTGGGTGCAAGAGTAAGAAAACGGGACCCGCCAATCTTTCACGGCTTCAGGGGAACCAAAGAGGAATGACACATGCCGAGTAAGCAAACCACCTGGCAGAAGATCAAATGGAGCTGGCAACCCGAGAGCGAGCGCGAAGCCGGCGACTCCGTTGTCCGCAATTTTCTCCTGCATTGGTTCCCGGCCAAGGTCGCCAAAGAGAGCCTGTCCTGGGGCTATTCGTTCTGGCTGGGCACGGTCTCTGCAGTGCTCTTTCTGATCCTGGTACTCACTGGAGTGCCGCTCATGTTCCTCTATGTTCCTTCGGTGGAACGCGCCTATCTCTCTGTGAAGGACATCGAGTTCGTTGTCTCTTTCGGCTGGTTCCTGCGCGGGCTGCACCGTATTTCAGCTCACTTGATGGTGGCTGTGGTTTTCCTGCACCTGGTGCGCGTCTTCCTGACAGGTGCTTACAAGAACGGCACAGCAGCGCAACAGAATCGGCCGCTGAACTGGGTGGTGGGCCTGGTGCTCTTGCTGATGACGCTGTTTCTGTCTTTCACTGGCTACCTGTTGCCTTGGGATCAACTGGCCTATTGGGCGATTACCGTGGGCACCAACATTGCCAGCGCCGCCCCGGTCGTTGGCGAACCCATTCGGTTTCTGCTGCTGGGCGGTTCGACCATCGAGCAAAACGCCTTGTTGCGGTTTTACGTGCTGCATTGCTTCTTCCTTCCGCTAGGGGTTCTGCTGCTGTTTTCGTACCACATGTGGCGCGTGCGCAAGGACGGAGGGCTGGCCTGCGTGGATCGTCTCTCGCTCGAGCAGAAGAAGGCCCAGGTGGCACCCAGTAAAAGCAAAACCTACTCGCTGCTGGGTATCACCAGCGGATCGTCGGTGCACGTGGAAACTACCCTGGTCGACGACGACCGGCACACGGTGAATGCCTCACCACATCTGACACGGCGTCTCATGACCGTTACCCTGGCCACGCTGGCGCTGGCGTCAGTTCTGACCGTGGTATTTCGTGCGCCGCTCGAAGAGCCTGCCAACCCCAATGTGACACCGAACCCAGCCAAGGCGCCCTGGTATTTCCTCTGGCTGCAGGAACTCGTGACGGACACAACTTTCAGGATTGGCAGCTTCACGGTGAACGGAGCGCTGATTGGCGGCATTCTGCTGCCAGGACTGCTGGTAGCCGCGCTACTGGTCTGGCCTTACCTGGACCGTTCTTCGATTCAGGCTACCGGTGTGTGGTTTCCGCCTGAGCGGAGAAAACAAAACCTGGTGTTTCTGTTGATTGCGCTGGCTGTCTTAGTTCTGACCATCGTCGGGACCTTCCTGCGGGGCCCTTACTGGGATTTCTTCTGGCCGTGGCAGGGCTGGCCGGAGATGCCAAGAAAGTTCTAAAGGCGACAGGGGAAAGGGGAAAGGGTTAAACACGTGCCAACTAGAAAGACCGAGGCGATTCAAGAAGTCAGGAGGGCCGAGGATGGAAGCCGATCTCTTCGCCCCCTGCCGCGTTTCGCCTTTGCCCTTTCGCCTTTTTTAGGAGACTGACTGTGTATCGCAAAGACCTCATCTGGCTTTATTCGTTTGGCGTCCTAATGCTCCTGTTGACGGGATATCTGGTTTGGGGCGACGTGCGGCCGGAGTGGAAGGATTACCAGGAAAAGTTTCGCGATCTAGTTACTGAGAAATTTGGTCAACAAAAAGCCGCGCAAGCGCCCCGCGGGCTGCAGCAGGTGTGGCTGAAGGACCTGGACCGCGTGGACCGCTGCACCACCTGCCACCAGGGCATCGAGTGGAAGGGGCTGGAATCGGCAGCCCATCCCTTCAAGTCCCACCCCAAAGAAATCCTTCAGAAACACCCTATTGAGAAGTTCGGCTGCACACCTTGTCACGGCGGGCAGGGATATGCCACCGACCAGCGGTCAGCTCACGGAATGGTCCAGCATTGGGAAGAGCCCCTGCTAGGCAAGGAACTCAGTGAGGTCTACACCGTGCGGGACAAGAAGGCGTTGATGCAGATGAACTGCAACCAGTGTCATCGATATGAGCGTGAGACAAAAGGCGCTGAAGCCATCAACCGCGCCAAGCAACTGGTGCAGGAAAAGAACTGCCGCGCCTGCCACGCTATCAACAACCGTGGCGGCGTGATCGGCCCGGATCTCACCAACGTTGGCAGCAAGTCGCCCGAGCAGTACGACTACACGCGCATCTCGGGCGTCAAGTCGGCTTTCGCCTGGCATGTGGCCCACTTCCAGAACCCCAAGGCACTGGCGCCGGAAACCATCATGCCGAACTTTAGCTTCTCCAGCGCCGAGGCCCAGGCACTGTCACTGCTGGTGCTGAGCTGGAAGCAGGAAGAGCTGCCGGTCTCCTACATTCCGGGCTCCAAGCCGGAAGACAAGCCGACACCCGAAGAGGTCGCGAAGGAAAAGCAAATGCTGGAAGGCGAAGGCGCATTCTTCGTGAACCATCGCTGCTTTATCTGTCATTCGGTGAGCACACTCGGCATCGAGTCGCCGGCCAAGATCGGGCCAGACCTCTCGGATGCAGTCGCCGACGTGCAGAGCCGGTTTGGAAAAACGCTGGAGGACTTCCTGGCGAATCCCACCGGCACGATGAGCGTTGTCCTGTCGACACAGATTCAGCTGACGGACGCAGAAAAGAAAGAGGCTGTTGAGAAGCTGAAGATCGCCTATCAGAAGAAGCGGGAAAGCAAGGGGAAGTAACGAAGACCATCCACAAATAAGCCTGGAGACTCAGGCTTCAGCTGCCTTCAGCACAAGCAGCCTGAAGACCGGGGCTCCGAACTCCAGAGGAGGATCCTATGAGGATTCATAGTAGCAAACTAACCTGGGCTGGCAGCGCCCTCTTGGGTCTGCTGATTCTGTTCCTAGCGATCAGCTGCGGACAGAAACCGCAAGTTCAGCGCGGCGGAGTAGCGGAAGCAGCTATCGCCACCTACGTGGCGCCGGGCGACCTGGACGAGTACTACCTATTTTACTCAGGCGGGCATTCCGGCAACATCTATGTGGCCGGCATCCCCTCGATGCGCCATATTTCCACGGTCCCGGTATTTACGCCCTACCCGGCCACGGGCTACGGATTTGACAAGGAAAGCAAGGAGATGCTGGGAGGGTTTACCTGGGGAGATGCTCATCATCCCTCCATCAGCGAAACCAAGGGCGATTACGACGGCCGCTGGCTTTTTGTCAGTGATAACGCTAACAACCGGATGGCTCGGATCGATCTCCGGGACTTCAAGACCCGCCAGATCTTCGGTCCCATTCCGAATGTTTCCGGCAACCACTGCTCGTCTTTCGTCACGCCCAACACGGAGTATGTTCTCGCGGGCTCCCGCTTCTCGATTCCCCTGCCCCGAGGCACCTATGCGCCCTTGGAACAGTATCCGACCACATACAAGGGTGTCGTGGCAGGCATTGCCATCGATCAGAAAAGCGGCGAAATGAGCTTGGGCTGGCAAATCCTCATGCCGCCGTTCAACTATGACCTGGGTGACGCGGGCAAAGGGGTCAGTGAAGGATGGGCTTTCTGGACCTGCTACAACTCCGAACGCGCCACGGGAAAACTGGAAGTCACTTCGTCTCAGAAGGACCGCGATTACGTTGTTGCCGTGAACTGGCGCGAAGCAGAGAAAGCCATTACGGAAGGCAAGTTCAAGATGATTGGTGGCGTCAAGGTTATCGATCCCAAGGATAGGCCGGGTGTGGTTTACTTGCTGCCCTGCAGCAAGAGCCCGCATGGCGTGGATGTTAGTCCGGACGGCAAGTACATCATCGGCAGTGGAAAACTCCAATCCATTACCACGGCGTTCAACATGGAGAAGATTCAGACCGCCATCCAAAACAAGGACTTCACGGGTGACGAGGATGGCATTCCAGTGCTGAACTACGAGAAGATCAAGGACGCCGAAGTCAACGTAGGCTTGGGCCCGCTGCACACCCAGTTTGATGACCAGGGCTTTGCCTACACCAGCTTGTTTGTCGAAAGCGCTGTGGCCAAGTGGAAGCTGGGCAGTTGGGAAGTCGTAGACAAGATCCCGATCACTTACAATATCGGCCACCTGGCTGCCGCCGAAGGCGATACGGCCCATCCCACTGGAAAGTATCTAGTAGCCCTCAACAAGCTGTCTCACGGACGTCACCTGGGTGTTGGGCCCTCGCAGCCGGAGTCGACGCAACTGATCAACATTGCCGGTGAGAAGATGAAGCTGCTCTACGACGCCTTCACGGAACCGGAGCCCCACTACTCGCAGATCATCAAAGCCGACAAGCTCAAACCCATCGAGGTTTATCCCAAGGAAGAGAACAAGAATCCCAATGCTATCTGGGACGTCAAAGACTCAAAAGTAACTCGTAACGGCAACAATGTCGCCATCAAGATGGTAGCCGTGCGCAGCAGCTTTGAACCCAGCAAGATCGAGGTCAATCAGGGGGACAAAGTCAGCATTTACGTCACGAACATCGAGCAGACGACTGACGAACTGCACGGCGTCGGCATCAGCGAGTACAACATCAATGTGGTCGTCGATCCAGGCGAGACCAAAACCATTGAGTTCGTGGCCAGCAAGCCCGGCGTCTTCCCGTTCTACTGCACGAACTTCTGCTCGGCCTTGCACCAGGAAATGCAGGGTTATCTGCTGGTGAAACCCAGGTAGCAGGGGTTTTTCTGCCAATACCGCAGAAGGGGCAGACGGTTTGTCTGCCCCTCGCTGTGGCCACGGACATCGCTTGCGCCCTAAGGAGGCTGCTATGCCAGACCATGAATCCTTTTTTGATCGGACGCTGACCCTGAAGAGTCGGGTGGCGTTGCTTTTGGCGGCCTTGATCCTGTTGCCTGTCTACTTCTTGCCGCTGTGGAACATGACTTTTCGCTCCAACCAGTACACCGACGGCCTGGTCATGCACATCTATGCTTTCGAACTGCAAGGTGGCAAAACGCCCAACCGCGATGATCTGCGGGAGATCAATTCACTGAACCACTACATTGGCATGCGTCCCCTGCTGGAGAGCGACTTTAGCGAATTCACCTGGCTGCCCTTTGCCATCGGCGCCCTGATGTTGCTGTGTCTGAGGGCCCTGGTGATTGGCAAGATGGCCAACGTGATCGATGTCTTTGTGCTCTTTTCTTACTTCGGACTGTTCTCGCTGTGGAGTTTCTATCACCGGCTTTATACCTACGGGCACAACCTCGACCCCACCGCAGCGATCAAGGTGCAGCCGTTTACGCCGCCGCTCTTTGGCGCCAAGCAAATTGCCAACTTCTCTGTGACCAGTTATCCCGACATCGCCTCGTTTTCGCTGTTCGCCTTTTCGCTGCTTTTGGCAGCAGCCATCTTGCTGTCAGCGAGGCGAGCCGCAAACGAATAGTCGGAAGTTTCGGCCTCTCTTATGGCAACACCGGCAACATTTAGGCCAAGCAGTCTGCCCAGACGGGAAGCCAGGACGATTTGTCTGGCGATGCTGCTGGCTCTTTCAGGCGGAATGCGGGGTGCCGGCGCTTTGAACGCGGAAGTACTGGCAGTGGGACCAGGGGCGCATCATCTCACCCTCCAGTCCGCAATCGCTGCCGCTCAGCCAGGGGATACCGTTCGCGTTTCCGCTGGGGCCTATGAAGGCCCGGTCATTCTGGCACGAACTGTCCATCTTGAGGGGGTTGGCAAACCTGTGTTGCGCGGACCGGGCCGAGGCAGCGTGCTGACGGTGCTGGCTGATCGGTGCATCATCAGTGGGTTTGTCATCGAGCACAGCGGCAGTGACCTGTCGGGCGAAGACTCTGGCATCCTGCTGAAGTCGAATGACAACTTGGTCTCAGACAACGAGCTTCGCGACGTGCTTTACGGAATTTACCTCTATCAGGCGAAAGGAAATACGCTGCGTGGCAATCTGATTCAGGGCCGCCGGGAGTTGGAAACCGGCGAACGCGGCGCAGGACTGCACCTGTGGGACTCGCCTGAGAATCTCATCGAAGGCAACATCATTGAGCATGCGCGGGACGGCCTGTATATCCAGAGCAGTCCGGGTAACATCATCCGACGCAATCGGGTTTCTCATTTGCGCTATGGCCTGCACTTCATGTTGTCCGATGACAACCACTTTGAGGAGAATCTCTTTTCCTACAATGTAGCGGGCGCGGCCATTATGTACTCGAAAGGCATTCAGTTCCGTCGCAATGCTTTCGTCCACAACCGAGGGTTCAGCTCTTTTGGCATCCTCTTCCAAGACTGCGACGCCTGCATTTCGGAGGATAACCTCGTGGCCGACAATGCTACCGGCCTATTCGCCGAAGCATTGCGCAACAGCGTGTTTCGCAACAACGTAATCGCCGAGAACGACGTTGCCCTGCAGATCTACAGCAGCTCCAGTAACCTCAGCTTTTCAGGCAACCGCTTTGTCGAGAACCTGAGCCCGCTGCAGCTCATTGGCAAACGGAGCAATGCCCGATGGGAAATCGATGGGAAGGGAAATTTTTGGAGTGACTACGACGGCTACGACCTCGACGGCGACAACGTGGGAGATCTGCCGCACCGCATCCAGAACGTATTCGAGTACCTCGAGGGCAATTATCCACGGCTGCGGATTTACCTCAGCAGCCCGGCGGCCCAGGCTCTGGCCGCGGCCGAGAAGGCCTTCCCCATCATGCAGCCATCTTCGGAAGCCGATCCCCGGCCGGTTATGAGGGCAGGCGCCGTGCCCGCAGGCGTGGCGCCGCTCGCACCAAAACCCTCGTCGCATGCGGGACTGGCACTGGCGTCAGTGGTGATGCTGGCCGCAGGCATTCTGATGCTGTTTCTAGGGCAGAAGAGGCTCCGTTGCATGGCGGCGCCTTCTCCGTAAGACATGTGGGGCAATCATGATTGAAGTGCGTCATCTGACCAAACAGTATGAGAACCATGTGGCCGTGAACGACGTGTCGTTCACGGTGAAGGCTGGCGAAACCTTCGCCTTGCTCGGTCCCAATGGCAGCGGCAAAACAACCTTGCTGAAGTGCCTGGTGGGACTGGCGGCGCCAACGCAAGGTGAGATCTGCGTCAACCAGTTCGACATCCGGAAGGCAGGCCGCGCCGCCCGCCAGAGTGTCAGTTACCTGCCGCAACGTGTGGCCTTCCCAGAAAGCCTCACGGCGCGCGAGGTCCTGTCGTTTTACTCGCGTTTGCGGCGAGTCGAGTCGGGCCGAGTGGAAGAACTGCTGGCCACACCGCAATTCCACTTCAACGGCTTCTCCAATAGGCCCGTGGGCCAGTACTCGGGTGGCATGGTGCAGCGCCTGGGTCTGGCCGTGGCCTGCCTGCCCGATGCGCCGGTGATGATTCTGGACGAACCGACAGTCAGTCTCGATCCGGAAGGCACTGTCCTCTTCCGTGAGTTCCTCGCCAGCTTGAAACGCGCGGGCAAGACGCTGCTGTTCTCCTCGCATGTGCTGGCTGACGTAGAGCAACTGGCGGACCGCGTTGGCATCATGGTGGGCGGCCGGTTAGTGGCATTGGAGTCGATCTCAGCTTTGCGTGAAGGACTGATGCAGGCAAGCCGCATGCGGCTCGATCTGGCCTCCTCAGAACCACAATACGTCGAAGCCGCTTTCCGGGCAGGCGCCCGACAGGTTGAACGCGAGGAGAACGCTCTCCTAATTACCTCACTGCCTGAAGACCGATTGGAGATTCTTCGTGCGATCGAGACGGCGGGTGGCAAGGTAGTGTGTTTCTCCAGTCAGGAGCCGTCGCTGGAGGACGTCTACCTGCAATACATCGGCAGGCAGAGAACGAGCCATGGGCATTGAGCTCAACCACAGGTTTATGGCTGCCGGAACGTACCGGCTGGGTTTCTCCCTTCGGGCAAGGACAGTGAGCATTTGTCAAGTCTCCACACAAGCGCCGAATGAAAAGTTCCTTGCTCGTGCCCTACTGGTGGTTTGTTTCCTGCTCCTCATCGGCTGTGGAAGGGCTGAGCTCCGCCCTGTTGAGCTGCTGCCAGAAGACATGTGTGCTTTCTGCAAAATGGCCATTTCCGAAAAACGCTTTGCTTCCGAGTTGATCACACAGGACGGCGAGGCGCTCAAGTTTGACGATATCGGCTGCATGCTCCGTTTCAGGAAGGAGAGAAGCAATCCGGAACTGGTGGCAGCCACCTTTGTGATCGACTTTGAAACTCACGAGTGGCTCCGCTTCGAAGAGGCCTATTTTGTGAAGTCGAAGGAATTCAGGACGCCCATGGACGGGAATTGGGCCGCGTTTAGGGCCAAAGCGAGCGCCGAAGCCGCTGCCACTCGCTACCAAGGAGTTCAGCAGGGGCGGGAGGCACTCTTGCAGTAGGGTGCGCCGCGCTTTCCGACGTATCGGCAGTCGGTAGTGTTTTTTGAAGCAGAAGCAACTTGCGCCGCGTCTGTGTTGGGAGTTTTCACGCCGGGGTGCTGCGCCACGGCCGAAGAAAATGTGGGAGCCGCTCTTCGAGCGGCGATTGAGGACAAGAGCCTCGGACATCGCCGCTGAGGACAGCGGCTCCCACGTTCCGCTTCGAAGAGCAGGCTCGAGCCTGAACTTCAAGCCCATTTTCAAGGAAGCCCTATGAACTATCACGCCATTCTGACCATCGCCCGCCAGGAATTGGTGGTCAACATCCGCAATAAGTGGATTCTTACCTTTGCGGTCGCCTTCGCTGTCTTGATTCTGGCGATTTCCTATTTTGGGCTGGTTACGGCCGGAACTGTGGGCTTTCAAGGCTTCACCCGCACTTCGGCGAGTCTTCTCAGCCTGGTGCTCTACGTGGTTCCACTGATTGCCCTAACGATGGGCACACTCAGTTTCACCAGCGAACGCAGCGTCAGCGAGCTGTTGTTCGCTCAGCCTGTCACCCGCACCGAGATCCTGCTCGGCAAACTGGCGGGCTTGTTTGCTTCAATGGTCACGTCGACGCTGATCGGCTTTGGAGCCGGAGGCCTGGTGATTGCGGCCAGGGCGGGCAGTGAAGGCGCGGGACGTTATCCCGCATTTGTGGGGTTGTCGCTTCTGCTGGCTCTTGCGTTCCTCAGCCTGTCAGCTCTGGTGGCTTTTCTCTTTCAGCGTAAAGCACGAGCTTTTGGAGTCACTCTAATCCTCTGGTTCTTCTTCGTGGTGTTCTATGACCTGCTGGTGATTGGGGGCACTTTGTTGTTCAAGGAACGGACGGCGAATACCCTCATCTTTGCCTCACTCTTCGGCAATCCCGTAGACATGGTTCGTGTGTCCAGCCTCATCGTTCTGGACGGAAAGGAAATCTTTGGCGCCGCCGGCGGGGCCCTGGTGCGCTTTCTTGGAGGGGACGCCGCCAGCCTGCTATTGCTGCTGGGCGGCTTGCTGCTCTGGATTGTCCTGCCGTTTCTGACCTCCTGTCACTTGCTGAAACGGCAGGACATTTGAACTACCGATTGTGGATTGCCCATTGCCTGTGCAGAGCGGCAGCACTGGATAGGGCTTTCCTTTATCCCTGGTGCCGCGCATGAGAAGGTGGCTTGCCTCAGCTGTCGTTGCAACCGTCACGTTGGCGATTGGCGGCGGTGTCTTCGCCTATCGGTTGGCTGAGGGCGAGCGCCAGGAGCGGGTGCACTACGAGCGCCAGGAAACGTTGCTGGTAGTCTCCAACCTTTCTCACGCATCTCTGCGATTGTTCAAGGCCGGGAAATCGGTCGCCAACGAGGAGCCGATCTCTCCCTTCGATGGAAAACAGATCTGGCTTCAAGCTGGCGACTATTTTGTCGAGGCGCAGGACCGTAGCCAGCGGTTCTTCTACCCGGTCACGGTGCTCGGGTACCGCAGCGGGCCAGATTCGGAGGGAACGCTCGCCCTCACCATTCGACCCATGCCACCGGAATCACCGCCTGTTTCTTCTCAGGCTTTCGGTTTCGCGTTCATTCCCAGCGGTTCGTTTCTAATAGGCGACCGCCGGAACCCTCGCCAACCACATCATGCTTGGCTCCAAGGATTCTTCATGAGCCGGTTTGAAGTGAGTAACGCTGAGTACCGGGCATTCCTGCACGACCCGGACGGCTACGCCAACGATGCCAACTGGACAGATGCAGGAAGACGATGGAGGACATCGAACGTCTCTCAGGCCTCCGCGTTGCTCAAGCCGGGTGACGCTGAATACCGTCGTTTTGGGCAAGACGAGCAGCCAGTGACCGGCGTCAACTGGCACGAGGCCAGCACGTATTGCCGCTGGCTGACACGAAGGAACGGGAATGGTCACTGGCTGTTCTCACTGCCAACGGAGGGCGAGTGGGAAAAGGCCGGCCGTGGACCTGACAGCTTCGATTACGGCCTGAGCAGCCTGGTGAGCGACGAGGAGGTCAAACTCTACAACTGGACAAAGAACCCTTCAGCCGAGGTGACCGTCATTGGCCTCGAGGAAACGCGCTCCCGGTTTGCTCCGAATCGCTATGGGCTATATCACATGTCGGGGAACGTGGCCGAGTGGACCACCACCTTGGACCGGTCATTCAATCGAGACTCCCCCTATAGGGACGATGATGGACGCAACCGCGAGGATGCAGCCGGGAGGCGTATCGTGCGCGGCGGTTCCTGGTACAGTGCCAGCACTGCCATTCTATATCTCCCCTACCGCGAGACCTTCCAGCCAGAGGTCAGCGCACCGTATCTGGGCTTTCGAATCGTCGCCAAGCCCTTGCCGTAATGTTCTTAAGAAGCGTTATAGCACTTCGCCTCAAGCCTTGGCGGCTGACGTAGGAACCGATCGTGATCTGTGTCGGAGGTTGTACTTCATACGATCCTGCTTAGGAGTCTCTCATGTATCTCGCTTCGCCCAGTCCTCGATGGGTCTTCCTTATCGTGCTTCTGCTGGGGTCCTCCATCTCTGCCAGAGGTCAATCCTTCACACTGTTGTCACTGGATGACGGCCCCATTCAATATCTGTTGCCGCCCAAGAACGACCCAATTGCGCGGCTGCAGCAGCGCCTCGACCGCGGAGAACTTCAGCTCGAGTATGCTTCTCCCGGCGGTTACCTGCTCTCCGTCCTGAAACAACTGCGGGTTCCGTTGTCTTCTCAGACACTCGTCTTTTCCAAGACCAGCTTTCAGCAGCACCGCATTTCTCCCGAAACGCCGCGTGCTCTCTACTTCAACGACAACGTCTACGTGGGGTGGGTGCGGGGCGGCGACGTGATTGAGGTTTCGGCCGTTGATCCGGAGCGAGGTGCCATGTTCTATTCCTTAGATCAGAGAAAGGACCTCAAACCGACGTTTGTCCGGCGCGAGGAATGCCTTCAGTGCCACGCCTCTCCGAAAACGCTTGGCGTTCCAGGACATTTGGTCCGCTCGGTTTTTCCCGATCCGGAGGGAGTGCCGCTGCTGCAGGCGGGTTCCTTCCTGACAGACCATTCCAGTCCGCTGAAGGAACGTTGGGGAGGATGGTATGTTACCGGTACACACGGAGCGCAGCGCCACATGGGCAACGTCTGGGTTCGCGACAAGAATCAACCCGACCGCCTTGACACCACTGCAGGTGCGAACATCACCAGCCTGAAACACTCCCTGAACCTGAACTCTTTTGCCAAACCGGACAGCGATATCGTGGCGCTGATGGTGCTGGAGCACCAGACTCGCCTTCACAATCTTCTCACTCGCACTGCGTGGGAAACCCGCATTGCGCTGACCCAGCAGGAATCCATGAATCTCGCGCTGGGCGAACCTCTCGACCGTTGGTCCGATTCCACGCGGCGGAGGATCGACAGCCAGGTGGACAATCTCCTGCGATACATGCTGTTCGCCGATGAGGCCAGGTTGACTGAACCGGTATCAGGCACTTCCGGGTTTCAGAACGAGTTCGCTCAAGCTGGCCCCAGGGATCACCGCGGAAGATCCCTGCGCGATCTGGATTTGAAGCAACGGCTGTTCCGCTACCCTTGCAGTTTTCTGATCTATTCCGAAGCGTTCGATGCTTTGCCATCAGCAGCCAAGGAACGTCTATACCAGCGCCTGTGGGAGGTGCTCACTGAGCAGAATGCGAGCAAGGACTTTGCAGCTCTGTCGAAGACAGACAGGGAATCCATTCTGGAGATCCTGTTAGAGACCAAGTCGGGGTTGCCAGAGTATTGGCAAAAGCGGAAGGCGGATTGAAGACCCTTGCCGTCGCCGAACGACAGGTCGCGAAAGGTCGAGCCTTGGAGCTGGAACTTCCAGACCAGCGTGACGCTGTTGGAAAGTGCTTCGAGCGGGCAGTCACTGAGTCAGCAGATCCGGGGCAGCTGGTCGCCGCTTAACATGTCAACAATGCGATGAGTGCCGATCTTGCTCGTCATCGTCACCATGCAGGCGGGATTTTCATTCACACTGCCAATGACACAGGCTCCCGCACCTAGCGGGTGCGAACGCAGAATGGCGAGGGCAAGCTCAGCCGCCGAGGCCGGAACAAAAGTGACAAACCGTCCTTCGTTGGCCACATACAGCGGATCGTAACCCAGAATCTCGCAGGCTCCTTGGACATCTTCCCGAACCGGGATCGCGTTTTCATGAACGTGAACATGCAATCCCGAGGCCTCGGCAATTTCGACCAATGCACTTGCCAGCCCGCCACGCGTGAGGTCACGCAGGCAGTGGACCTCGACCCCTGCGTCCAGCAGTGCCATCACCAGATCGCTGACGGCCGCTGAATCGCTTTCGATTGTACTTTCGAAAGCGAGTCCTTCGCGCACGGCCATGATCGCCATCCCATGCCGTCCCACATCGCCATTCAGGAGGACTGCGTCGCCCGGCTGGACACTGGCCGGGGCGATCGAAAGACCGTGCTTGATCAAGCCGACACCCGACGTGTTAATAAACAGGCCGTCACCCTTTCCTTTGTCCACCACTTTTGTGTCGCCGGTAACGAGCTCGACATGGGCCCTTTCGGCAGCCCGTTGCATCGATTGAACGACGCGCCACAGGGTCTCCATAGGCAGTCCTTCTTCAAGAATGAACCCTGCGCTGAGATACAGCGGGCTAGCGCCGCACATGGCCAGATCATTGACTGTTCCGTTGACCGCCAGCGTCCCAATGTCCCCGCCCGGGAAGAAGAGCGGGCGAACCACATAGGAATCCGTCGTGAAGGCGAGCTTCGCTCCACCCAGATTGATGATTGCACCATCGTGCCGCGCCTCAAGCTTCGGATTCTGGAAGGCAAGCAGAAACATCTTCTGGATAAGCTGGTGCATCAGCTTTCCGCCGCTGCCATGCGCGAGGAGAATGTTCGGGTAGTCTGAGATGGGGATCGGACAATTGATTCCGAGCTGTTTCTGTTCCACGAGTCAGATCCTCCCAGGCTGAATCGTCTCAGCCTGGCGCAATCTGCGATAGCGATAATAGGCTGCGCACGCGCCTTCGGACGACACCATCGTAGCCCCAAGCGGATGCTCAGGGCTGCAGTGCATGGCAAAAGCGGGGCACTCACAAGGCTTCTTCACGCCTTGCAGGATCTCACCGCTAATACACTCTGCCGGCTCCTCGGTGACTGTCTTCGCCATGCCGAAACGCTTCTCCGCGTCAAACTCCGTGTACCGATCACTCAGCCCTAACCCGCTTTGAGGGATCTCGCCAACGCCCCGCCATCTGCGAGGAATGATCCGAAACACCTCCACCATGAGTTGCTGAGCCAATCTGTTGCCCTCTCGGCGCACAGAGCGACCGTACTGGTTCTCTACTTCCGCTCGTCCTTCCTCCAACTGGCGCACGCACATGTACACGCCTTGCAAGATGTCCACTGGTTCAAAGCCGGTGACCACGATGGGAACTCGATACTTCCGAGTGAGAGGCTCATACTCGGTGTATCCCATCACTGTGCAGACATGTCCGGCCGCCAAAAATCCCTGCACCTGGCAACGGGGTGAAGCGAGAATCGTTTCCATGGCCGGCGGAACAAGCACGTGAGAAACCAGCATCGAGAAGTTGGCAACCCTTTGACGCCTGGCTTGATGAACTGCCATAGCGTTGGCTGGGGCTGTGGTCTCAAATCCCACGGCAAAGAAGACCACCTGTTTGGTTGGATGGTCCCGGGCGACCGCAAGGGCATCCAGCGGAGAATAGACGATGCGAATGTCACCACCACCGGCCTTCACAGCAAGCAGGTCTTTTTCTGTCCCTGGCACGCGCAACATGTCGCCAAAAGAGCAGAAGATCACGCCGGGCAATGCGGCAATCTCGATGGCCTTGTCGACCAATTCCACGGGCGTGACACAAACCGGGCAACCGGGACCGTGAATCAGCGTGATCTCTCCCGGCAACAGCTCGTCCACTCCAAACTTGACAATCGCGTGCGTCTGGCCGCCGCAAACTTCCATGATGTTCCACGGCCGTGTCGTGATGTGTGCAATCGCGTGAGCATACTGCTCGGCAGTCTTCGCGTCGCGATACTCATCAATGAATCTCATGCGGACCCACTCTCCAGTTCTCCGAGTTCCTCCATCTGCCGCAGGTATTCGAACACTCGCTGTGCCTCCTGCTCGTCAAGCTTGCTAATCGCAAAGCCCACGTGAACGATGACATACTCGCCGATCGTGGCTTCCGGAACGTAGGCGAGATTGACTTCCTTGACAATGCCGCCAAAACTGACCTTGCCCGCCCGGAGGAGCGGTTCATCGCAGGTGATGCTGACAATTTTTCCTGGTACCGCCAGACACATCTGTCCCTCCTCTTCACCGTGTGCGTGCCGCCGCCATAACCTGTCCCAGGGCGATGCTGCCGTCATTGGGAGGAAAGTGCTGGTGCCAGTAGGGTCGGAAGCTCTCGGCCTGAAGCCGGCGAACGGCTCTTTCCGTGAGGTATTTGTTTTGAAAGCAACCCCCTGTAAGGACGATCCGCTCTTCGCCCACCCGCACGGCCAGAGCAACGATGATGTCAGCCAGCGTGTTATGAAACCTCGCGGAAGCCTGCCCCACTGGAACGCGCTGTTTCAGGTCGCTAAGAATCCCATGCAGCAACGGCTCCCATTCAATCATGCCTTCCTGGCTGATTCGGAAGGGATAAACCTCGTCCGTCTCAGCACCATCCAGCGCAGACTCCAGTTCCATCGCCGCCTGCCCTTCGAACCCGGTCGTCTGGCGAAGCCCAAGCAGGGCCGCGACCGCATCAAAGAGCCGCCCCACACTGGAAGTGGCTGGGGCATTCACATTTTTCCGGAGCATGGTTCGCACTAGCTCAAGCTCCTGCGGGGAGAAAGCTTGCACCGGCGCAAGCTCTGGCATTGCCGAGATCCCCTCGCCAAAAACCTCATAAAGCAGGCCCAACGCCGCGCGACGCGGTTCTCTGGCCGCTTTGTCTCCTCCAGGGAGACGGAAGGGGCGGAAATGGGCGGTTCTTTGAAAGGAGGTTCCCGTCACTCGCAGGAATTCGCCGCCCCAAATGGTGCCGTCAGAACCGTAGCCCGTTCCATCCCACGCAACACCCAGCACAGGACTGTCCAGTTCATTCTCTGCCATGCACGCCAGGACGTGAGCGTAGTGGTGCTGGACGCGAACCAGCGGAGCGCCCGACGTTTCCGCAAACCGGGTTGAGAGGTAGTCCGGATGCAAGTCACAGGCGACGACCTTCGGCTTGAATTCGTAGACTCGACTGAGACTGTCCACAGCTTGGCGGAGCCCTTCAAACGCTTGCATGGTCTCCAGATCGCCAATATGCTGGCTGACAATGACCTTCTTGCCGACTGAAATCGCCGCCGCATTTTTCAAATCGGCCCCAACCGCCAGAATCGGAGGCATTGATTCTTTCAAGTGCAATGGCAGCGGCGCATAGCCGCGAGCCCGGCGTAACATTAACGGGCGGTTCACCACAATACGCACGACCGAGTCATCGATAAACCTGGCAATCGGGCGATTGTGAACAAGAAACAGATCGGCAATCTCCCCCAGTCGGGCGAGGGCCTCGCACTCGTCTGTAACAATGGGTTCGTCGGAGCGATTGCCGCTCGTGGCTACGACGGGAAATCCCAGTTCAGCCAGCAACAAGTGATGCAAGGGTGTGCTCGGAACCATGACGCCGAAGCAGGAGTTCCGCGGCGCTATTGAAGCAGCCGGCCAGGCCCCAGGAAAACTGTGCGGCGCCTTCCGCCGCAGCAAAACGATCGGAGCCTCCGGGGAGGAGAGGAGCCGTTCTTCCATGGGGGAGACTTCGCAGTGTCTCCGAACCCAATCCAGTGTGGGAGCCATCAGCGCGAACGGCTTCTCCTCCCGAACTTTGCGCCAGCGGAGACGAAGCACGGCCTCCTGGCTGCGCGCATCAACCACGAGGTGGAAGCCACCCACCCCCTTCACTGCAAGGATGGCGGCGCTGCGAATGGCATCGGCGGCCCCTAACAAGGCTTCATCATGTGACGCCAGAGCCCTGCCCGCGCGGTCCCAGAGTTCCAGGTGTGGGCCACATTCGGGACAGGCGTTGGGCTGGGCATGGAAACGCCGGTCGAGTCGATCCTCGTACTCGGCCTGGCACTGGTCGCACATTTTGAAGCTTCGCATCGTGGTGTTGATGCGATCGTACGGTAACCCTTCGATGATGCTGAAACGCGGGCCGCAGTGGGTGCAGTTGGTGAAGGGATAACGAGAGCGGCGGTTTGACGGATCAAAGATCTCGCGCCAGCACTCGGCGCAAGTAGCGATATCGGGGAGAAGCAGGGCGGTCTTGGCGCCTGATGCATCACTGGGGCGCACTTCAAACCCAGTGTGCCCAACCGGATCAAGAATTGAGGATTCCAGGCTTTGAATGAATGAGAGGGGCGGTTTTTCGCTTCGGAGGCGCAAGAGGAACTGCTGCAGTTCCTGCATGGCTCCCTCCACTTCGAGCGAGACGCCCTGGGGAGAGTTTCTCACCCATCCCGCCAGCCCCAGGCCGCTCGCAAGCCGGCAGATGAAGGGGCGAAAGCCCACTCCTTGCACAGCCCCCTGGATCGTCACGCACAGCCGTCCGACCTGCTGCTCTTCACTAGCCGTCTTGGGGACCCGGATGACCTGATGCTCCATTTACACTTCCACCTCGACACTATCCAGTACGATCTGCTGGGCCTGTGGATCGGAAAGATCTGTCAGGACTTCGATCTCGAGTCTAGCCCCTTCAGCTATTGTTCCTCGAGTGGCTTGGGCAAAGTGCTCACGAAAATGCTCCGGGGAGATATGGGAGAGCGCGCCCAGCTTGACGGTCACACTCACGACCTGCTGTGCTTGGGCCGTGGCCTCGACCTTGCGTAGCAGATCCGCCATCAGAGACATCTCATGCATAACCGTTCAACCTCCACAGGAAGTGGCGCGAAGACTTTTTCGAAGATCTCGAAGCACCCGTGTGACCACTTGCTGCGCTGCCCTCTTGACTTCGGGAGAAAGCCCAACACCCGCTGTGAAGGTCTTCCCTTCGACCCCATAGACAATAAAGTGTGGCGGCAGCTGGTTGAAAGTTCGTGCGAGTTCAACCGCCTCAGCGACACTGAAGGCATGGGTAGAGTAATGGAAAAACTTGCCCGAGAGAGTCTGGGCGCCGGCATCCAGACGGTGAATGGTTCCGGGTTTCGCGCCCGAATGAACGGCGTCAACAAGGATGACTGCCTCCGCCCCCTTCCACGCCTCCATCAATGCCGTGCCTTCGCCACTGGCCTCCAGGACCATGACGCGATCATCGCTCTCTGGCCTTAAACGCTGCGCCACTACCAGTCCCACGGCGTCGTCGCGCCGATAGGCATTACCCACGCCGATCACCAGCATGCGGGAAGGTTTGACTGACATCGCCCCATCCTCCCGTCACAGATCGATCACGGCCTTTACCACTCTTCCGCCAGTCTCAAAACGGAGCCTAAAGCCCAGTTTCTCACAAACCCGCTGCATGCCTCGATTGTCAGGAAGGATGTCAGCCGTGATACGAGCTACATTCTCCTCGCGTCCAACCTGCAGCAGTCTCTGCAGCAGCTCGGTGCCTAACCCGTGGCGTTGGAACTCGTCGCTGACGATGATGGCAAACTCGGCTTCACTGGTTCCATACAATTTGATCAAGCGCCCGACAGCGGCAATCTCGCGGAGACCTTTTCCCGCGTCCGTGCGCTCGACCACCAGCGCCATTTCGCGGTCGTAGTCGATAAAGCACATGCGCGTTAACCGTTCATGGGCAACACGCTGGCTCAGGTTGATAGGGTGGAAGTAGCGGAAATAGACACTCTGCTCCGAGAGCTTCTCGTGGAACTTTACCATCAGCGGCTCGTCTTCCGGGCGGATGGGGCGGATCGTGACCGGGGTGCCATCTTTCAGGTTCAAGCGTGCCACGTAGTGGGTGGGATACGGACGAATCGCGAGTCTGGGCAGTTGGTCCTCGCGGACCTCTGGTCCGTGCAGCACCACTCGAGCGTCGAGGGCGAGCAGGCGTTCGGCAGAAGCCAGCAGCGGGTTGATGTCGATCTCAGCAATCCAGCGTTGTTCCACCACGAGCTGGCTGAAGCGGACCAGAAGCTGCTCGAGTGCGGCCAGGTCGACCGGTTGCCGTCCGCGGACGCCTTTCAGGGCGGTAAAGATACGGGTCTGTTCCATCATCCGCCGGGCCAGCGTGCTGTTCAGCGGGGGCAGGCCCAGTGCCCGGTCCTTGAACACCTCCACCAGTTGCCCACCCATGCCAAACAGCAGCACCGGGCCAAACTGCGGGTCAATGCTGCTGCCGATGATGATTTCGTAGCCGTTCAGTTTGATCATCGGCTGGACTGTCACGCCGCGAAAATGCTCGACGCCCACCCGGTCGCGGATGGAAGACTCAATCGCTCGATAAGCAGTGCCAACAGCCCCGGCATCGGGCAAATTCAAGTGCACGCCACCCACGTCGGTCTTATGTGTAATGGTCTCAGAATAGACTTTGACGACCACGGGGAATCCCATTTCACTGGCCAGCCTGACGGCGCCGGCTTCGCTGGCGGCGACGTGCGTCTCAACGGTCGGGATGCCATAGGCGATGAGGAGTTGCTTCGATTCAACCTCGGTAAGAAGGGTCCGGCCAGACTGGCGCACGGTTTCAATAATCTTTTCGGCCAGCGCACGGTCAGGAGCTTCTTCGTCAGAAAGTGCCGCAAGGACCGGAGTTTCGTAGATGCCGCGCAGGTTATAACTGTACCGCCACATGTAATGAAACGCGCGAGCCGCGGTGTCGGGATAGGTGAAGGTCGGGACACCGGCGCTGTTGAGGATCGCAGAGCCAGCGGCAACGCTGGCTCCGCCCGTCCAGCTGGCCAGGATCGGCTTACCCTTGCGCTGTGCCAGCGGCTTCAGCTGTTCGGCTGTCTGGGTCGGATCGGTCATGGCCTGCGGCGCCAGGATGACCAACAGGCCGTCGCCGTTCGAATCCCTGGCGGCAATCTCGGCTGCTTTCGCATAGCGCACCGCATCGGCGTCCCCCAGGACATCGATCGGGTTGCTGTGGCTCCAATGGGCCGGCAGCAGCAGGTTAAGCGCATCGACGGTCTCTCCAGAGAGTCGCGTGAGCTCGCCACCAGCGGTCATCAGCGCATCGGTGGCAAGCACGCCGGGACCGCCCGCGTTCGTCAGGATCGTGAGCCGCGGACCTTTGGGGCGAGGCTGCTTGGCCAGAACCTCGGTCATGGAGAAAAGGTCTGCGATGGTGTTGACCCGCAGGACGCCGGCACGACGAAAGGCGGCGTCAAGAACTTCATCACTGCCGGTCAGCGCGCCGGTGTGGGAAGCCGCCGCTTTGGCTGCGGCCTCCGACCGTCCGGCCTTAATGACGATAATCGGCTTTTGAAGCGCGACTTCACGGGCTGCAGCCAGAAAGGACCGCGCATCACCGATCGATTCCATGTATAGGACGATGCTCTGCGTCTGGGGATCATCTCCAAGGTAGTCGATAAGATCGCCCCAGCCGACATCCAGCATCGAGCCGATCGACAAGAAGGCACTGAAGCCCACGTTCTCCTGCAAGCTCCAGTCGAGGATGGCTGTGCAGAGGGCGCCGCTCTGGCTGATAAAGCCCACACTGCCTTGGCGAACAATCGCCCCGGCGAAGGTCGCATTCAGACCCGTGCGCGGGCTCATGACTCCGAGGCAATTCGGTCCGATCACGCGCATCTTCCCGCGCGGCAGTTCCTTCAGCACCTGAAGCTCCAGTTCGGCGCCGGCCGGGCCGGACTCCTTGAAACCGGCCGAAATCACGATGGCTCCCTCCAGTCCGGCATCGACACATTCGCCGATGACGCCCGGCACGGTTGCCGCGGGCGTGACAATGACGGCCAGGTCCACCCGTCCGGGCACTGCCGCAATGTTCGGATAGGCCTTGATGTCGAGCACGGTGGGACGCTTTGGGTTAACAGGGAAAACAGTTCCGCCGAAGGGGTTGCTGATCAGGTTCGAAAAAACGGTTCGCCCCACACTGCCCGGAGTCTCTGTTGCCCCAATCACTGCAACCGTTTCCGGCGCGAAGAACACGTCGAGCGGCTGATGCCTGCGGCGCAGGATGTCGTGGGCACGCTCCGGACTGGGCGTGGTGGGGGTTGGCATCACGGGCTTCCCTTCACGACTGGAAATGGGCCTGCCATCGCTACTCCCGCTCGATATGGAGTTTCAGAAAGTGTGTGGCGCACGAGATACAGGGATCGTAGTTGCGGATTGCCTGCTCGCACTGCCACGTGAGTGTCTCGTGCGGGAGGTCCAGGTGTTTCGGGACAAACTGCCATAGATCGCTCTCAATGGTTTTCTGATTTTGTGACGTCGGCGGAATGATTCTGGCATCGAGGATCATGCCCTGGTCATCCAACTGATACCGATGGTAGAGAATACCGCGCGGCGCTTCAGTGCAGCCATACCCGGTGGCTGCCCGCGGCTCCATTTCTACCGCTGGTTTGTCCGGCATCTCGTATTCATCAATAAGCCGTAGCGCCTCGTCGCAGGCATAGAGGATCTCCACACTGCGCACGATGATGCTTTGAAACGGATTGCGGCATACAGGCCCAAGTCCAGCGGCGCGCGCCGCTTCCTCGACCAGCGGGGGCAACTTGTCAAAGTTCAGGCTGTAACGGGCCATCGGGCCCACAAAATAGGCGCCCCGCTCTTTGAGCACGGAGTGCAGCGCATTCGAATGCGGCACATGCTCTTCTGCAAAATGATCATCATAGTCGTGCGCGGAAATATCCAAGCCCTTGTTCGAAACGAGCCGCCCTTCGTTGAAAGGGTACTCATCGGCATGATGCAGAGCCACGAACTCATAGTCTTGCTCAAACTCAGGAAACGGCAGCGTGGCCGTCCAGCGAACGGTTTCCAGCGCTGCGTCCCGCGCCCATTTGAGTCGCTCTGCGAGAGGAGCCAGTTCCTGCTTTGCTGGCACTCTGTAGAATCCGCCAACACGAACATTAATGGGATGAATCTCCCTGCCGCCCAGGAGCGTGACAATCTCGTTCCCGATCTTTTTCAACTGGAGACCGCGTTGGACGACTTCCGGGTGATCCTTCGCCATGTGGATGGCACTTTCGTAACCCAGAAAGTCAGGCGCATGCAGCATGTAAACGTGCAGCGTGTGGCTCTCTATCCATTCGCCGCAGTAAATCAGCCGGCGAAGTGCGCGAAGCGGGCCGCCCACCCGGACACCGAAGGCATCTTCCATGGCATGAAGGGCACTCATCTGGTAGGCGATGGGACAGATGCCACAGATGCGAGCCGTGATGTCGGGCGCTTCATCAAAGGACCGTCCGCGCAGGAACGCTTCGAAGAAACGCGGCGGCTCAAAGATTTTCAGCTTGACATCCACCACCCTGCTGTCTTTGATCTTGACGTGCAGCGCGCCTTCGCCTTCCACGCGGGCCAGATAATCCACTTTGATCGTCTTAGTTTTCATGCGCCTCGCTTTCCTTGCGAAACGCTTCAGCGCAAGCGTTGAATCCGCGGAAGGCTCGCATGATCTCCTGCCCTGGCACTCCGAGTTGGCTCCACTGCTGGCTCAGCGATTCCGTGTTCGGAGTCTCCTTGGGTCCGAAGCAGGCGTAGCATCCGCGGTGATAGGAGGGGCAGATAGCGCCGCAGCCGGCGTGGGTGACAGGGCCAAGACACGGCGTGCCGTGGGCCACCATGACACAGACGATTCCCCGCTGCTTGCACTCGATGCAAACGCTATGCGGCGGCGTGTTCGGCTTTCGGCCATGCAGGAAGGCACTGATAACTTCAACAAGCTGCTGTTTGTTGATAGGGCAACCGCGCAGCTCAAAATCGACGAAAACATGATCCGCAATCGGCGTTGATTTGTTTAGCGCCTCAATGTACTCCGGTCTGGCGTACACAATGGAAATGAACTCTTTGACGTCCTTGAAGTTCCGCAAGGCCTGAATGCCCCCCGAAGTCGCACACGCACCAATCGTGACGAGGTACTTGGAGACGCGTCGGACTTGATGGATCCGCTCGGCATCATGCGGGGTCGTGATCGACCCTTCAACCAGCGAAAGGTCATAAGGTCCTTTCACTACCGCTCTCGAGGCCTCCGGGAAGTTGGCAATCTCAATCTCTCCAGCCACAGTCAGAAGTTCGTCTTCACAGTCGAGCAGACTCAACTGGCAGCCATCGCAAGAGGCAAATTTCCACACGGCCAGTTTTGGCTTGCGTTTTCGTCGCATGTCAAATCTCCCACCTCGCTATCCAGTCCTTGAAACGGCTATACCTGAGCACGGGACCGTCCTTGCAGACAAAGGCCGGCCCGAACTGGCAGTGCCCGCAAAAACCGATGGCGCATTTCATGTTGCGCTCCAGAGAAAGAAACACGTGGTCTGCTCCTACGCCCCGGCTCTCGAGTTCCAGCGCTGCGAAGCGCATCATCACTTCGGGGCCACAGACCATCGCCACCGCGTTGGGCGGGTCAAATGGCGCTTTGGCGATGAGCGTGGTGACCACACCCACATTGCCACGCCATCCGCCTTCGGCCCGATCAACGGTTACATACACCTCCAAATCAAAGCGCGAACGCCATGTTTCCAGTTCGCGCTGAAAGAGAATATCTGAAGGACTGCGCGTGCCGTATAGCAAGACAACCTTGCCGTACTTCTCCCGTTGCGCAAGGACGTTGTACAACGCGGGGCGCAGCGGGGCCAATCCAATGCCTCCGGCGACAATCACGACGTCGCTTCCCTCAGCTTCCCCTACGGGCCAGTGACTGCCAAAGGGTCCACGCACGCCCAGCACGTCCCCGCGTTTCAGTCGGCGCATCGCCCGAGTTACAGTTCCGACCACACGGGTCGTGTGCACCAGAGTCTTCGACTGGGCTGAGTCGCCACTGATGGAAATCGGTATCTCGCCCACACCAAAAACATAGAGCATGTTGAACTGCCCCGCGGCAAATGAGGGTGCGGCTTTGCGAGGAGACATCGAAGAGACGGCTTCAGAGTTCGCTGGTTTCTCATCGCTCCCGCTTTTCTCCTCCAGCGCTTCCAGTTCAAGCGTAAATGTGTCGGAAGTTTCATTTCTGACCCGATGAATCCGATAAAGATCTGGGACCATGGGATTCTAGTCTGGGAACTTGCTGAAACACTCAGTGCGCGGCGCTCTATGAGCGTCGCCCTTCTGTGAGTCACAGAAATGCGACGGTCGCAGACCGCCGCTACAACACTTGCCCTGCGAGCCATCGCGTCTTTCAGCAAGCGAGTAGAAGTGCTCAGCTCTACTAGGAGCGAGAGCCGTATACGTCCAAGAGCTGGAGGCTGGTCGACTCCAGCCGCTGCACGATAATGTGCGCAAACCGCTTCAGCAGTTGATAGCCGAGATCGTGGTCTTGCTCGCATTTGTTGCGCAGGCATTTCCCATCCAGCGCGATGGCTCGGGTCAGTTCGACGGCCCGGGCATCAAAATGCCAGTAGTAAGGTGGAATGAGCCACGACCATCCCAGAATTTCTCCTTCTCCGATGGTTTGAATCGTGACGGGACCGCGTCCGGGAGTGAAGACTTCCAGCGCGACCTTCCCGTGCCGTACGAGATAGAACTCGTTAGCCTCTTCTCCTGCATGAAGGAGTGCCTTTCCAGCATCGAAGCGGACATTCGATGAGCAACCAACAATCAGCTCAAGATAATGCCTCTCCAAACCCTTGAAAAAGGGGTGTTCTGCCAAGATCGGTTCAAGTGTCTCCACGAGTAGTCTCCTTCCTGGCGGGCTCATTCTCCCGAATGGCTCTTACTTCCTCCGTGATGTCGATGGCTACCGGGCACCAGGTAATGCAGCGTCCACAGCCAACACAACCCGAAGTGCCAAACTGGTCGATCCAGGTCGCCAATTTGTGGGTCATCCACTGCCGATAGCGGGCCTTCGCGGACGGGCGGACGCTGCCACCATGAATGTAGGAGAAATCCATGGTGAAGCAGGAATCCCATTTTTGCCAGCGTTCGGCGTGTTCACCCGTCAAGTCCGTGACGTCCTCCACCGTTGTGCAGAAACAGGTCGGACAGACCATTGTGCAGTTAGCACATGTCAAACAGCGCGCCGCAACCTGGTCCCAGCGTGGATGCTCAAAGTTGCGATAGAGGAGATCTTTGATGCCGGTCGTATCCATGCTCCGGCCCATTTGCGCAGCGGCTTTGGCCACAACTCGGTCGGCTGTTTCGGTCTCCTCTTCATGGGCATTCTTGTGCGGTACCTCACGAAGAATCTCCGCACCGAGCTCTGTACCCACTTCTACGACGAAGTAATGCTGGCTTTCCTCCAGAACTTCGGTCAGAGCGAGATCGAACCCGGACCTGACCTTCGGTCCCGTGTTCATGGAAACACAAAAGCACGTTCCGCCAGCTTGTCCACAGTTGACGGCAACGATAAAGGCATTCTCGCGTCGTGATTTGTAGGTCGGATCAACGTGCTGGCCATTCATAAAGACTTTATCTTGAACCGCGATGGCGTGCAGTTCGCAGGAGCGGACACCGATGAACGCAAACTTGGGCGGCGTCTCACGCTCCTCGACAATCTGAAAGCCACTGCCGCTGCGTTTCGCCTCCCATAGCCGCCTCACCGGCGGGTGCAGGAACTTCTTCCACGAGTGAGGACCCACGACATAGCCAAAGAGGGCTTCGTCAGTGCGCTTCCTAAGACGATAGTGCCCACCGTCCTGTTCGTCCGTCCACCCGACCGGCAGTTGTGTGACCGAGGTCAACTCGTCATAAACAATAGCGCCGTCGCGAACGGTAGGCCCCACCACGCGATAGCCCTTCTTTCCCAGAGCATCGAACAGCGTCCCAAAATGCCGGAGCTCAACAACAACTCGGGCTTGAACTCTCAGAAACTCATCTGACATGTGTCTGGCCCCTCCGGCCGCCCTTACAGAATGTCACCTCTGCAGATGCCAACTTCAGCTTGAGGACTGCGGAAAACGGTGTCCCTGTGCCCCCCGAATGACTTTGGGGTGCTGAATCAATCGCTCGTCTTTGCAACTAGCTCGCGCACGGCTTTGACCAGAGTCTCTTCAACGCTCGTCGCCCACCGGGTGGGAAAATCGTAATAATACATCGAGTAGTCGGCTTCGTAGCCGCCCTCAAGCAGGATCCTGTTCGAAGCAACATACGCGAAGACGTCATTCGCATAGGCAGCTACCCACAGCTTATCTGCGCCCAGTTCCCTTTTCAGCCGCAGCGCATAGTCCACCACCACTTCTCCGCTCAGTGCGACCAGCGTCAAGTCACTGCCGAATCTCCACACCTGAACCGGTGCCTCGTAACCGGCAATCAGCTTTTCGCCGCGATCCAGCTTCTCCAGATACCTTCGAGCGTGCCGCTGAATAAAGGTGTCTTTGTCTTTGAGCCGCTTCTCAAACTCCTCACGGGAAGGCGCTGGCGCCTGTTCCAGCACCACCCGCTCAAAGGCGGCGCGAAGCGGTCCCCGCACGGGAGTCAGCCCCCGACTGAACGCAGCAGCCACGGCGCCAGCCATCTCCAGCCCATGCTCCGGAACGAACAAGGGCTTGCGGCGCGGCTGCGGGTCCGCATCGCCGGCACACCCCGTCACAAATAGAGCTGCCGCCCCTGGGTAAGCCTGCTCAAGGTATTTCTGCGCAAAACCGGGCCAGTCTCCACCCAAGAAATTGTATTCGCCTCCAAGAGTTGTTCCGTGGCAGGCATAACCGAAGACGATGCCTCGCACCTGGCCGTCCGGCCCTTCTACGCGCAGAACCGGAACGTCGTGGTCAACGAGTCCGTCCGGATTGGCTCCAAAATTCATACCCTTCGGTGTGTAGATGCGACGGTTGACGGCAAAGGCAGCCTTTCCGTGTCCGAAGAACAGGCGCGCTGGTTCGAGTCTGCTCAGGGCATCAGAGGCAACGCCAAATACCTGGTCTGCCATTTTTTCAGTATGCCGCTTGATAACTTCCAGCTCCTGCGGTGTCAATGTGAGCTGATCGTCCAGACTCCCATGCACGAGCGGTCCGTTGTGCGTATGACTGGCCACAATCATGAAGCGGCTGCGGTCTACGCCGAGTTGGGCTTTCAGTCGGTCGGCAATCGACTCCGTGAACGCCCGCGTGACACCGACCAACTCCACGGTTGCGAGAACGCTTCTAGCCCCACTGGCATCCTCAATTGCCAGCGCCCGAGTGAAGATGGGCTCCGCCACACCTTCGGATGGCTTGAGGCGATTGGCATAACCCGCGAGGCGAATGGGTTCAGCGGGTGTAATGTCGCGCTTCGCAGTGCCGACCCGGAAGTCTTGAGCGAGAATCATCGCGCTGCTTGCCCAGCAGCAAAGCGACCCAGCCATGGCAATCTTCAGAAAAACTCGCATCACAGTGCACTCCTCCGTCTCCCGAGAACGGGATTATTTGAAATAGTTGAAAGTTTTAATCTCGTTCACAGCCTTTTCGTCGAGAGCCAACAACACAGACACGAGCAGATCGACGGCCCGGTCGAAATCCTTGCGGCTGAGAATGCCGATGTGCGAGTGCAGATAGCGGGTAGGCACGGTGAGGTTGATTGAAGGCCGGCCTCCCTTGTACCGCTGCATCTCCGCTCCATCTTCGCCGTATCCAGTGAGGACTTCGTACTGAAGCGGAATTCCCTGGCGTCGGGCCACTTCGGCAACAAAGTCTTTGAGCCGGCGACTCGGAATCATGCTGCTGTCCAATAAGAAAATTCCTGGCCCTTTGCCTAGAGCCTCTTGGGCTTCCTTTGGACTGTTTCCGGGATAGTCGGCCGCCACGCCCACTTCCAACGAAATGCCCAGATCAGGTTCCACCAACGCCGTGCTGGTTTGCGCGCCACGCAGTCCCACTTCCTCCTGCGTCGTGGCGACCGCCACAATCATGTTGGGATGCTTCTGCCCTTGGAGGCGTTTCAGTGCCTCGACCATGAGCGCCAAACCCACACGATCGTCCCACGCCTTGGCCATGTAGAAATCTCCATTGGCCATGATCTGAAACGGACTTTCCGGAGCCACCGGGTCCCCGGGCTGGATGCCGAAAATCACTTCGGCTTCCTCACGGCTGCGGGCGCCAACGTCCAGGAACACATCTTGCTGCGGCACAGCCCGGTGCTTCTCCTCGGCGCTCATGACGTGCGTGGTTTTGGCGCCAGACACCGCGATGACCGGACCCTTGCGAGTCATAATCACCCAGCGTTGCGCCAATAGCACCGGGTCTCTCCAGCCTCCCACCGGGTTCATATAGACGAAGCCTTCGGGATGAATCGTTTTGACGATGAATCCAACCTCGTCCATGTGAGCCGCCAGCATGATGCGGGGCGAATCGGCGCTGCCCTTCTTGGTGCCCATGATGGAACCCAGGCCATCCACTCTGATCTCCGACACAAGAGGCCGAAGATGCTTGACCACGATTCTGCCGACAGGCTCTTCGTTCCCGCTGGGGCCGTGCGCTTCGGTGAGTTCCTTCATGAGCGAGGCGGTCGCATCGAGTTGCTGAGCCTGCGCCGGCGGGCTTTTGGCCACCGAGCCGAAGAAGATCAGCAGAAGCAAAGTTGTCAGTGCAGGTTGGGTCATCAATGCAGCTCCTCTCTGATGAGCACTCCATCCGACTAAAGATTGCCGGCGGGACGTTTGGCTGCGAGCCTAACCCTGAATGCTCTCCAAGCTCTTCTCCGCTGGAACCGGCGCCCAGGGAGCATCCAAACCCAAGTCGGCGAGAATCACCTGAGCGCTGTTGTACCCGGCGAGTCCTGTGATATTGCCGCTGGGATGACAACTGCCGCCGCACAAATACAACCCTGGCAGATGCGCCCGGTAATGTCCCGCGCCTGGAAAGGGACGGTGATACCCGACCTGGCCGTGGGACAAAGCGCCCACCAGCAAATCGCCGTCACGCATGTTGGGCAGAGTACGCTCCGTATCCAGCGGGCTGCGCACAAACCAGTCGAGGACGGTCTCTTTCAAGTTTGGCGCATACTCGCTCCACTGCTCTAACATCGCCTGGCCATGAGCTTCTTTGTCCCGGTCCCAACAGGAAGGATCGCCGTGGAGGCGATAGGGCAGCTTCTCCCACATGAACGCCGTGTGTCCTCCCGGCGGCGCTTGAGAAGGATCGAACCAAGTCGGGCAGCTTCCCCACATGACCGTTGGAGGAATTGTTCCGGCTTCATGATGCTTCACAATTTCGTGAAACTGCTCAAAATGCTCCAACCCCAGAATCACCATGAATGCGTTTTTAAGGTGCGGATTTCGCTCTTCGGCTCTGTAACTGGGACGCGCACTCAGATTCAGATTCAGAGCGAAAAGTGGGGCCAGTAGATTGTACCGAAATGCTTGAGCCTTGCTTTTCCATTCTTGAGGAACCCACCTGTCGTCGAGCAGTTCCAGAAAGGTCTGCTGGGGATTGAGTCCTGAAACCACAAATTGCCGCGCGCGAAAAACGTCTCCCCACTGGGTTTCCACCCCGCTGACCTTTCCGTTTTCAACCAGGATTTTTCGCGGACGAACCTGCAGCTTCACCTCGCCGCCGCTTTCCCGCACGGCTGCAACCAGCGCCCGTGCCAAGGCCGCAGAGCCGCCGCGACACATTTGTGCCTTGCCGCTGCCGGCAAGCAGCGCAGGAACATGATGGCCGAAGCCCTTGCACCTGAGGTCGACCTCTCTTAGTCCATTGAGGAACAGGAGGCCGGCTTGGATGACGGGATGTTCAAACTCCTGGACCACAAACTCGAGCGGTGAAAGCGCGCTGACCTCCAAAAGCAGTCTTCCCTCGGCACTCTTCTCCAGCAGCGCCCGGCGCCGCTCTCCAGGGACGGGCGGCGATTGGCTTTCGGGAATCAGTATTGTCTCCACAATCGGCACGAATCGCTCGCGCCATTGGCGCAGGCGGGCCGCATCCTTGGCGCTGAAGCGCGCAAAGGAATCGGCCGTCTTCTCGAAGTTCTTCCACCATTCCAGCAGCTCCCCGTTCTTCAAAACCAGAGCGACATTAAACTCTGGCTCCAAATAAATCGCTCCCCGGCGCTGGAGCTCCAGGTCACGATACCAGGGCATGAGGGTCAGACCGCGGTGAAAGAAGGAATGGGTATTGTGGAGAAACCCGGGATGGCGCGGATCCTCCAGGGTTGCCAGCCCGCCTCCCGCCACGTCGCGGGGTTCCAGACACAACACCTTGAGCCCTGCTTTGCCCAGGTAGGCCTGCAACACCAGACTGTTGTGCCCGGAGCCTAGAATGATGCCGTCGTAGATTTCGGAGACCTGGCTGTTCATGAGAATTTGCTAGAAATCCTGCCCGCTGAGCAAACGTCGCGCGTTTTCCGCAAAAACCGCTTTGATGTGCGGTTCACTCAAACCAGCTTCCTGCACCTTCAACAAGGCCGACTCAAAGTAGAACAGCGGGTAATGAGACCCGAAGAGGACACGTTTCCCCGAAACGCTTTCGATTAGTCGAGCTACTCCTCCCACACCCTCCACCATGGAAATTTCGAAATGAACATTGCCGGCGGAGGCTAGCGCTGCCAGTGGGTCAAGGCTCAGCTGCGGATAGCAGTTCAGCAGCATCAGCCGGACCTTGGGTTCACTATTGACCAAACCGGCCAGTGGCGCGAGGTCTACCGGCGGGACGCGCATGAGCGGATGCTGCGTGCGCTCGTCTTCCATGCACAGTGCGAGCTGAACAATAAGGCCACGCGCTGAAGCCAGTTTCAGCAATTCAGCAAAAACCGGATCCATCAGGGTATATGCATGATAGTTCGGGTGCAGCCGAATGCCGCGCATCCGGTGCTCCTCGTGGCAGCGACGCAGATCCTCCCGCCAGTCAGGCAGCTTGGGGTTGACCGATCCAAACGGCAGGAGAAAGCCATCACCGTATCTGCGGCAATCGAGGGCGAGCCGGCTGTTCGCCCCGGCGATGTCCTTGTGAAAGATGCCATCAAAACTGCCGGCCCAAGCTTGTGACACTTTGTGCTTCCGCAGCCGGGCGGCTAGTTCAGCCGGCTCGTCCCCGATCAACCGCCGAAACGGCCACCGGGAAAGAGTCACGTTCGTGTCCGTAATCACAAGCGATGCCCCTTTGCGGTGAGCATTGGAGTCAACAATCGACGCAGATTGTCTCCCAGGACTAGCTTTCTGGCGGCCTCGGGAATCTGAGCTCCTATCACCTTGGCTAACTGTGAGGCAAAACTCCGTCCCCCGGCGTCACTACTGAAGACTACCCGTTCCGCGCCAAGCTCTCGCACCGCCATTTCCACGAAGCCGTTGCTGGGGTCAGACCCGGCAAGTTCGATGCAGACATTCCTAGTCGCACGGACCACGCGGATTCCCTGCTCCCAGTCTCCTCCGCAGTGGCCGCAGACGATTGTCGCGTCGGGATGCCGCCGGGCTAGTTCGACCACATCGTACGGGGTAGATTCTCCCGGGAGGTTGCCACTCACTTTGAGCCACGTATGCTGGAGAATAGGCGCCTTCATGGCTGCAGCGCGCTGAACGATGGGATCGAGCTCCGGCCCATTACAGCGCCGGGCTACCCAGAGCTTCACACCGACCATGGGTCCATCACGGACACAGCGATCAAACTCCTCGATGCTGAACTCAGCATGGTTTGGGTTCAGATACACGAACCCCAGAGTACGGTCGGGCCACCGACGGAGAGCGGCCAGGACCTGATCGTTTTCAAAGCGGAGCCGTTCCGGCGCGGGGTTCTCGTGCAGCGGGAATCCCATGGAGAGCACCAGCCGCTCAATACCGAGACGGTCAGCGAACTTCAATAGCGCCGCCGTTCGCTCTTCGGCGCTATCTCCCGGCATGTGCGACAGATGAGAGTGAAGGTCCCAAATGTGGGCTGGTGCGTTCGAAGTTGTGGGAAACATGGAGGGACTTTGAACGAACGCCAGGGCCAGGCTTCCGCAAGAGTGTTCAATAAAGGCTCGCCTGTTCATCCTCTAGGGCTTTGCTCGGTAGATCTGTTATTAGAATCCCGTTAAAACAACGAACCCCTCTAGCGCATCCATTCCTGCAGAAGTTTTTCATCTCCCTCTTCAAAACTGCGATAGCGAAACTCGCCATCGAGAGGCGCTAGGTTCTCCATCCAGTCGGTAGGATCCGTCCAAAGGACACTTCGCGGAGCAATGACTCTCCGCAAATCGCTGAGATCCCACTTCAGGCAAAAACCAGGAATGATGGCTGCGTGCAAGTTCTTATGCAGAGGGCGCTCCAGTGCGGCACGCAGGCTGGGCGGGGTGCGGTCGATCCAGAGCCGATTCAAGCGGTCGTCTACGGCTGCCGCGAGGAGCAACCACACTCCGCTGACGTTGCGCGCAACCCCGCGGATGGATGCCGCGTTCACATCCGATCGGGCCGCGAGCCAATCCACACCTCTAAGAATGTCGAACGCTCGCATCGCCGGAAGGTTCCTGCCGATCAGCCACGCCCGTGTATTTGCCAGCCAGTCACCCGCAAAGGGCCGGGAATCGATCTTTCGGGGAAGGCCGCGCGGCGTGAGAGCCAGAACCACAGCTCCCTTTGCAGCCAGTTGGGATGCCAGTTTCGAGGGCGCGGCTTGAGTTTCAACCAGGATCACACCGGGCTTGCGGCCGGAAGTGCGGGGAATCAGCAGCGTGGCATGAATCTCGATTCCCGGCTCCGTTTCCAGGAGGCCGGTCTGGCTGTCCCAGTCAGGACCAGACGTTTCACTGATGACGCGGAAGCGCGGCGGCCGATCGGCTGCGCCTGTCAGATGCCGCAGTGTCGCGCGCAGTTCTTCAAGCGTGCCGTCTCGCTTGCGAGACTGGAATCTCTCCTCGATGACTTGCCAGATGTCGCGACTGCCCTCTTCAGAGACCTGGCCCGAGGCCGTGGCGAGCAGCAAGTGGCCAGGCAGCATTTCCACTCCTTCTTCTCGGGCGTCGCCTTTGCCCTCCTTGAGCCAGCGGATCATCCACGCGTAAATGGCCTCTCGCACGACAGGCGGAGTGCCATGCTCTCCAGGGCCTACAACCCATTGCACCTTTTCCTCCGCGCCGTGAAGGCGATACCAGCGCTGAGCCTCTTCAAAAACCTGGCGGGCGCCTTCGGGCGTAAAGAAATCTCCAAGAGTCGAAGCAATCAGCCAGGGCTTTGGGGCAAATAGTTCGACGTAGTCGGTCTGGTCGAGGCCGGCAGAAAGAAAATTCGGCAAACTCTGCTCTGAGTCGCCGACGGCGCCCGAGAACAGGACGCGAAACGAATTCATGTAGCAGGCCGGAGCAGCGACCTTGATGCGCGAGTCCAGCGCCGCAATATAGGTCGTCACGGTGCCGCCGCCCGAACAACCCGTGCAGCCAATCTTCTCAGCTTCCACCTCCGGACGGCTGATCAGATAACCCAGCGCCCGCTTCGCGTCCCAGATGCGGTAACGCGCAAAGCTCTCTCCGGCCAGCAGGCTTTGTCCCCCTGCGAGGAAATGTTGTTCTGTGGACCAAGCACCCAGCGATTCGCCAAGCCGGCGATCATAGGCTTGCAATCGCTCGCCCTGCCCGATCGGATCGTAGGCCAGGGCCACAAAGCCTTTGAGCGCAAGGTTGACGGCAATGCGCTGCATTGCGGGTTTGCCCTCATCCCAGTGGCCAAGCGGGAGCAGTACGCCGGGATACTTGCCTGGTGCGCTGGGCCGGTAAAGGTTTGCTGTCACCAGAACGCCAGGCAGGCTTTCAAAAACAACTTTCTCGATGACGTACCGTTGCCGTTCAATACGGCCGGTAGTGCGGGCATTCAAAGGACCGTCGTACTCCGGCAGCCCTCCAATCAGCTCAAGGATCTTCGCCCGGACCTCGGCTTTGCGGCGCTCTGCATCCTGCAGGTTCTGCACAGCGCTGATGCGTGCGGCGCGAGCATCCAAGTGCTTCTGGGCGATCGCATCCATCCAGCGGAGAAGCCGTGCTTCCGCGTCCATCTCTTCTGCAGACAGCGGAGAACAAGAAAACAGCAAAGCCGCGATGATGAGAGTGAGTTGCATTCCCGTAGTTTCCTTTGAGCGGCAGTTCTGCGTAGGGATGTGCTTCAATGAGATGGGACCCCAGCCCTGCGAAAGAGCCCGCGGACATGGTTCAGGTTCTCTTCCATCTCGACGAGTCCGATGGATTGGATCATCTGGCGAATCGTCATCCGAGGATCATTCGACCAGAAGATGCCGCAGTCTTCGTCTTCGTAGTAGCGAAACCCGACCCTGCCGCCGTACCTTTTTTCGAGCGCCTCGCCTTTCTGGAGCTTGGAGCTCCACGGCAGAATGGCGTAGCTGAGGTCCAGCTCCTGCACCAGGACTTGGCCGGGAGGTTTTATCTGGGATGTGATCCTGCCGGTGGGCTCGAAGACTGACGCGTTGTTCCGCCACGTGCTGGAAACAACGTAATAGCGGTGTTGCTGGGCACGGAAGGCAGGAAGCGCGGTCTGCGGTGTCTGGCTCGGCCAAACCACCAGCTCCGCGCCCTTTCGCGCCAACTCCTTCCAGCCAAAGTCAAAATAGATGTCGAAACAAATCTGTATTCCCAACTTGCCGAAGTCGCACTCGAAGACTGGCGATTCTTTCCCAGGCGTGATGCCACCTTCGAGGGAGTTTGTGCCGTCGCTGACAGCCGGGTGCACCTTTCGGTAGATGCCCGCAACCTCTCCCTGCCGGTTCAGCAGGACACCAACGTTGGAAACCAGCTTCTTCTCAGAATCTTCCAGCAGGTACATCGAGACGACGATGTAACATTTGTGCTCTCGAGCCTTGCGCGAGAAAGTCGCCTGCACCGGTCCCTCCCAGGCGAAGGAGTGTGCCACGGCGTCCTCTCCGGCTTCTCCAGTGACAGAGACCTCTGGCAGAACAGCCAAGTCCAAACTGCGACCGTATTTTCTCTGGGACTCTTGTGCCATCCGGTCGACAATCCCGGCCAGCTGTTCCAGCCGCGGCTGCAGCCCTGGATACTCACCCCAGAAAGCCTGCATCGCCGAGCCGACGATTACCTTCCGCGGCGGCAGCTTCGACGTGCTGGGCGACCGGACTTCGTTGCCAGCCACAGGCCAAGTCAAAAGAGCCAAGCAGGCCATCGCTGCCAAAGCTGTTTTCGCGACACTGCGCATAGTCAGTTCCCCAACGGAAGATTCAGACGCACGTGGGAGCCGCCTCCGGACAGCGATACTGGAAGACGGTCGCCGGATTGCCACCAAGCCTTGACTGACCCCAGTTATTCGAAACATTGAATCTTGTCCATCAAAGTCTCCGGCCAATTGCTCTGGCCTATCAGCCTCGGCAACGGGACAAGTCATTGCACTGCCGATTCTACCTGAGATCAGCTCCGAAAGCTTCAGTGCGCCAGTCTGGAGTCACCGGTGCCGCTGACCTGCCAGCCAATTGAGAAACTGCTTGATCAGGCCGCGAGTCAACGTCTCACCTGCGCGGCCAGAGGTCTCGAGCACGGACAGGCTCACTCCAAGGCCTTGACAATTCCCCCTGCTTTCAGCATTGTTGTTCTCAAAGTCATTCTGTCAGCCTGGTTGACTCACTTGGCCGCTCCCACTTCAGGGTCGTAACCTCGTTTTTTGGTTCTGCAGTTCAAACCGGGATCACCGCGGAGCCGGATCTGTTGGGGTTATGGAATGGAGGAATCTGTATGACGCGTGCTATCAGATTAGCAACCGAGACACTTGCAGTAGCCGTGTTCCTCGTGGGTTCTCTATTTGCGCAAAGCGCCGGGTCAATCACGGGAACTGTCAAAGACACCACGGGCGGGGTTTTGGCTGGAGCCGGAGTCACAGCCGCCAACCCGTCCCAAGGGGTCAGCCAGACCGTCCAAACCAATGAGGAGGGAGTCTTCGTCTTTCCACAGTTACCTTCAGGAACCTACACTGTCACTGCGGAATTAGCGGGCTTCAAGAAAACCGCGAAGAGCGATGTCATCCTCCCCACCGCGTCCAAGGTCAACGCCGGAGACTTTGTGCTCCCGGTCGGCGAAATCACCGAAACGCTCACGGTGGAAGCCGAAGCGGGCCGGTTGCAAATCCAGTCCGAGTCTGGCGAGCGCTCTGACCTGGTCACGGGCACGCAGCTCCGGAATATTGGCCTCAATGGCCGCAATATCATCGACCTGGCGAAGACGATTCCCGGCGTCATTTCCGGCGGTGCCGCGTCCGGTAGCGGAGCTTCGACAGTCACAAACATTACGGGCAGCTTTACCATCAACGGTACGCGCAACACCCAGCACGAGTACACCGTCGATGGCGTGACGAACTACAACTTGGGCAACAACACTGGAGCGCTGGTATCGGTGAACCCCGACGCGCTCGAAGAGGTGAAGATCCTCACGTCAAACTACCAAGCGGAATACGGCAGATCTGGCGGGGGGTTCATTGCGCTCACCACGCGCTCTGGCACGAACGAGTACCATGGAGCGGGACGCTATTTCCGTCGCCACGACAGCTTGAACGCCAATAATTTCTTCAACAATGCCAGAAATATTCCTCGCCCGCTGTACCGGTACAACTTTTATGGTTGGGATTTCGGAGGACCTGTGCCCGGGGTGGCCAAGGACAAGCTCTTCTTCTTCATTAACCAGGAGTACTACGATCAACTCGTGCCCCAATTGGCGTCGGTAAACATTCGTGTTCCGACGGAAGCCGAGCGCAACGGGGACTTTTCGCGGTCGGTTACGGGCAATGGACAGGCGATTATTATCCGAGATCCGGGCACTGGACAGCCGTTCCCGAACAACATCATTCCTGCGAACCGCCTCTACGGTCCTGGCCAAGCGATTCTCAAACTCTTCCCAACGCCAAACACAACCGCAGGCGGCAATGCGTACAACTACACCTCGCAGGTGCCGAGTTCCTATCCGCGAAGGGAGAATGTCATTCGTATGGACTGGCAGATCACTTCTTCAACCCGGCTCAGCGGGCGCTGGGTGTACAACTACGACGATCAACAATTTGCCTACGGCACGACCACGGCTTCCTGGAACTGGCCTCTGACGATCACTGATCGAAAGAACGGCCCAGGCAATGTTGTGTCGTTCACTCTGAGCCATAACTTCAGCCCGACGCTAATCAATGAGTTCGTTTTTGGCGCCGGCCGGGGTGGCGTGACTATTGCTCCAAAGGACGACAAGGCCACACGCGCGGTGACGGGCATTAACACACCGCTGCTTTATCCCAATGCCAACACGCCCAATCTGATTCCTAGCCTCATCCTGGGTGGTATTCCGAATGTTCCCACCGTCGCCACGACCTCGGTGTTCGGGACGTTCGACCAGCGCTTCGTCATTAACAACTTCATCGACAACCTGACCAAGGTCAAGGGAAAGCACATCTTCAAGTTCGGCTTTTACTACCAGCGCGCCTCGAATCAGAGCAACTCTCAAAACCGTGTTCAGAGCGACATCGATTTTTCCAACAACGCCAGCAACCCGCTCAACACCGGCTACCCTTTCTCAAACGCCGTCCTGGGGGTTTACAACTCTTACACTCAGGCCAACACCAAGGTGATCCAAAGCTACTTCTACCAGGACCTCTCATGGTACGTTCAGGACACTTGGAAATTGACGCCGCGCCTGACACTCGACTTGGGTATGCGGTTCTCCTACTATGAGCCGTATCACAACATTCTGGGTCCGGAAAGCTTCTTCAATCCCGGCCTGTTCGATCGGGCCAAGGCCACTCGCATTTATCGGCCCGTTTGTGTCGGCGCCTCGACTTGCTCCGCGGGACAGGCAGCCTATCGGGCATTCGACCCGGCCACGACTGGAACGCCCACTCTCGCGAATACTCAACTCGGCTTTCTGGTCGGAAAGTTGGCGCCAAACTCTGGGGATTTCACCAACGGCATGGGCCAGACGACGAATGGCTATCCGACGGGTGGCCTGGACAGAAAAGGAATCCTGCCGCAACCACGGCTGGGCTTCGCTTGGGATGTCACAGGCCGGGGGAAGACTGTGGTGCGCGGTGGTTTCGGTGCCGCCCATGATCGGTACCGCAGCGATGTCAACGGAAGTGGGGCCGCCAATCCGCCATTCGTTTTGAATCCGACCCTCAACTTCGGCTACCTGCAAGACATTACGAGCAGTGGTGGTGGCGCTCTGTCGCCGTCGGCAGTTTTTGGCGTGGACCAAGGCGCCGACTGGCCGGTGGTTTATAGCTACAGCATCGGCATGCAGCGCGACCTCTTTAAGGACCTGGTGGTCGATGTGTCCTATGTGGGCTCACAGTCGCGCCACAACCCTCGCCGGAGGAACCTCAACTCGCTTTTCTATGGCACGACCTTCAATCCATTGGCACAGGACCCGACGCGGTTTGCGAACGGCGTGATACCGGCTGCTGAACCGGGCTTGTCGGCGGCACACCAGGCTGCCGGGCTGGGCTTCAGCGGTCAGTTCGCCCTGCCGGTGGACTTCCTGAGGCCATATCCTGGATATAGCGACATCACCTATAACTCTATGGACGGCAATTCAACCTATGACTCGTTGCAGGTGTCGCTGCGGCGGCGCTTTTCGAAGGCTGTGACCTTGGGCGTTGCCTACACGCTGTCGAAGGTGATGACGACCATCTCGGATGAGACTACGTTTACGCACGTCAGCGATCCAAGGGGCTACGACTACGCCTTGGCGAACTTCGACCGCACACACTACTTCGTAGCCAACTATGTCTGGAATCTGCCGGCGGTCAGCCGCCGGTTCAGCAGCAACTGGCTATCACGCGCCGTCCTTGATAACTGGACAGTCTCAGGCATTTCATCCATCGCGACCGGAAACCCGGCCGAACTCGCTCTCAGTATTGCCGGCCAGGACGCGGGCAACCGCCTCCTGGGAGCGTACTCCAACGGCAATCTGTCAGGCCAGCAGCCGCGGCTCCGCGTGACCGGCGAAGGCCAAGCCGCGCCAAACCAGATCAACACTTCAGCCTTTTCAGTTCCCGGAATCAACGACAGGGGACCATACTCGCGAAACTACCTGCGCAACCCAGGCTTCAACAGCCACGACTTGTCGATCTTTAAGAACTTCCCCTTCGGAAGGGATGGCAAGAGCTACTTGCAGTTGCGCATGGAGATGTTCAACTTTCTGAATCACACGCAGTTTTCCGGAGTGAACCGGACCACCAACATCACCAACGGTGCGGGTGCCACAGGCGCGAACATCTTCAACAGCTACACCAACCTCTCGATCACCAATAACACACGTCCGTCCGGCAATACCAATGTCCTGGGAACCTATTTCGGCGAGTACAGCGCAGCACGGGACCCGCGCTTTGTCCAGCTCGCAGTGAAAGTGTATTTCTGATGCCTTGCCTGACAGCCAGGTTGCCACTCATTGAGTCAGCCGCTGTACCTCGCCGTCATTGTTTGTCACCGCCAGTGAGAATTCCAAGCGCCAGCGCACAAGGCAGAGCCGAACGGCTCTCCAACTGAGTCTATAAGCCCCAGAACCTTCGCTGGTCCTAAGCGTTGTGTTAGGATGTCACAATGATGCCGTTGTGTTCTAAGCCTTTGAAGGTTCTTCCATGGGCACTGGTCGGGACCCTCCTGACCGCGTTTGTTGTGGGACCTTTGTGGCAAGCACAGGACGTGTCGTCTGGACAGCTCTTTTGTGTCTTCATTCCAGTCTGTCTGGTCGAATTGCCCCTCCTCGTGGTTCGTTCCTGGGCTCTTGAACGCCAGGATCCTTTGAAGATAACTGACAGCGGTTCACCTCCTCGTTCCACCCGCGCGCCTCCGCACAACAGACCTCAATCCTAGGCAACAATCAGCAGCACCTCCCTTGAATTCCCAGGTCGGAGCTCGGGCGCGAAACACTTGGGTCGGTCGTTCTGGTTGAAACAGGCCCTCACAGCAGCCCGCTCTTGTCATCCCCAGGCTCATTTTCACGGTTGGCAGAGCCGCCCCCACAGCATAGGGAATTCTCTTCACGAGAAACACTCTCGTCCTAGCGGACTCGGACGAGCAGTCGCAGCGAACGACTAATGCTGTGGGTAGCTATGTCTGGGGCCCGCTTCGGGTGAGGCCACCTCGCGTTCTTCAAACTTGATGACCACCAGAGGAGAAAATCATGAATAGACGATTCCTGCAATTGCCGACGCGAACACACCAGAGAAGGATGCTTGGTATCCGTCGCTCTAGCATTCTCAGAATTGCCGATCGACTTAAAGAGAGTTCGATCGAGTTTGACCTTGGCTCTTACCAGCAACTGCTAAAGCGAATCGGGTCGCGCGAGGTCGACCTGAGAGATGTTGAGGACCAGAAGATTCGGATGGTCTCTCAAGGCCTGGCTGCCCGTGCCAAGGACGGAGGCCAGCTCGATGAGCTTTTGGCGGATGCCTTTGCATTAGTCAGAGAGGCCTCGCGACGTGTTCTAAAGATTCGACCCTTCGACGTCCAGGTGATTGCAGGCATTGCCATGCACGAAGGCAAACTGGCGGAGATGCAAACGGGCGAAGGTAAGACGCTAGCGGCGGTGTTCCCAGCCTATCTGAACGGACTGTTGGGGAGGGGAGTTCACATCCTGACCTTCAATGACTATCTGGCTCGCCGGGACGCCGAGTGGATGGGTCCAGTCTACGAATTTCTGGGGTTGTCAGTCGCTTGCATTCAAGAAGGCATGGGCAGAAACGAGCGCCAACAAGCCTATGGCGCCGATGTGACCTATCTGACCGCCAAAGAGGCTGGATTCGACTACCTGCGAGACGCGCTGTGTCTCAAGACAGGGGACTTGGTTCATCGCGCGTTCCAGTTCGCAATTGTGGACGAGGCTGATTCGATTTTGATCGATGAGGCGCGCATCCCGCTGGTGATTGCAGGAACCTCATCCGTGCCGAAAACCGATCCATATTACCTGGCCGCAGTCGCACGGGGCCTCACACTCAACATCGACTTCGAGACAGATGAATCCGGGCGAACCGTGGCGCTCACAGAAGTCGGGATCGACCACGCTCAGGACGTTTTAGGTTGTTCAGACCTGTATGCTTCAGAAAACCTGATGCTACTCACCCAGCTTCATCTGGCTCTTCATGCTGCAACGCTTCTTCGTAAAGACGTCGACTATATCGTGCGAGATGGGAGAGTGGAGCTCGTTGATGAGTTGACCGGACGTGTGGTTGACGATCGACACTGGCCCGATGGCCTGCAGACAGCCTTGGAGGCCAAGGAAGACTTGCGGTTGCAGCCGCAAGGCAAGATATTGGGCTCGATTACGCTCCAGCACTTTCTGCAGTCTTATTTCAAACTCGCCGGCATGACGGCGACGGCTCAGCCAGCAGCTGAGGAGTTGAAAACCTTCTACGGGTTGAAGGTTGTTGTCATCCCCCCGAATCGGCCTTGCGTTCGCATCGATCATGCCGATGTTGTGTTCACTCACAGGGAAGCCAAGCACGCGGCTCTCGTCACCGAGATTACTCGCGTACACTCCTCTGGACGTCCAATTCTCGTGGGGACGAGCAGCGTTGAAGAATCCGAGAAGCTCGCCGCTCATCTCGTGGCGTCAGGCATTCCGTGCCAAGTACTGAATGCCAGAACGGATGAATTGGAAGCCAGAATCATTGCGCAGGCCGGCTCGCCCGCAACTGTCACCATATCGACCAACATGGCTGGTCGCGGCACCGACATTCACCTGGGAGGCAATGAGGAGCAGCAATATGAGAAGGTCAAAGCCTTAGGCGGGCTTTATGTCATTGGAACAAGCAGGCATGAGAGCCTTCGGATCGATCATCAACTCCGAGGTCGAGCCGGCCGTCAGGGTGATCCGGGGAGCTCGCGATTCTTCGTCAGCCTAGCAGACGAGTTGATGGTGCGTTATGGAATCGCAGAACTCATACCCGCCAAGCTGCTTCCACAAAAGCAAGATCAGCCTATCGATCATCCGGTGATCCGAAGTGAGATTGCGCGCGCTCAACGCATTATTGAGGGCCAGCATTTCGAGATTCGCAGAACTCTTTGGAAGTATTCGTCGCTCGTCGAAGAACAGCGGCGCATTATCCAGACTCGACGCCGAGAAACCCTTGAGAAAGGAAGTCCTAGCCTTCTAAGTGAGCAAGCTGGGGAGCGTTATTCAAAGCTGTGTTCCGTCGTCGGCGAGGCTGCTTTGCGACAAGTGGAAAGAGTGATCACGCTCATGCATATTGACCAATACTGGGCAGATCACTTGGCTGAGATTGCTCATATCCGAGAGGGTATCCACCTAGTTCGACTCAACGGACAAGACCCCCTGGAAGAGTTTCATCGCAGAACCAATGATGCCTTCTTTGAAATGTTAAAGCAGATCGATAAAGCAATCGTCGAGACATTTCACTCCGTCGAAGTTACGGAACAGGGCATCGATCTGGAGAAAGCAGGGCTGAGAGGTCCTTCTGCTACCTGGACCTACTTTATCAATGACGATCCGTTCGAGATGAGCATGCGGACGCTGCTCCGGAGTATCGGATTCGCGAGCGTGGCAGCGAGCTGCCTCCCCTGCATGTTGATGCTCGCAGGATGGGCCATCTACAGGAAATGCTTCTGCAAGACCAAGGCCCACAAGAGGAGCAACGGTGCAACTTGACGTGGCAACTAACTTCGAACGAAGCCACGGGTATGGCTTCTGCGCCACACTGACAATTTTGTGGCACACCAAACCCGGCGCCTCAGGCTGTTGCCACTGCTGATTGGTCGTGCTATTGTCTGCCAGTTTTCGTTGCCATCCGGTTATCATTATCTTTGAAGCTTCCGGCTGTCCGCTCGTGGGTCCGATTGCCAAGCAAATCACTTCGGTTTGAGCAAACTCGCAAAATACCTTCCGTTGCATTCTCGCCGAAAGACCATTGAAATCGACAGCAAGTACCCTCAAGACAGACACTGATGGATTTTAGTGAATGACAAGAAGCTCCGGAGGTCCTCATGAGTTCAACGGGAGTCAAGTTGGTCCGACTGGCGAGAAAGCATCTGGGCGAAAAATATGTTTTGGGAGCCTTGGCGCCCAAGAACAACTCGCAGTGGAAGGGTCCGTGGGACTGCGCCGAGTTCGTCTCCTGGCTGGTTTTTCAGAGTACCGGGCGGCTCTACGGATGTAACAACGATGACGGCAATCCGTCGGCCGCTGACGCGTTTACCGGATTCTGGGCTCGAGATGCGAGATCATTGGGCAAGATCATCTCGATCGAACAGGCGGCCCGAACCCCTGGAGCTGCGGTCTTGCGCATACCAAAGCCAGGCGCCATAGGGCATATCGCTGTCTCCGACGGCAAGGGCGGAACGGTGGAGGCGCATTCCTCGGCGCGCGGAGTAATCACACACACTCTGTCCGATCGCCGATGGGACATGAGCATTTTGGTGCCGTTCATTGAGTATCAGGAGGGTGATGACTCCCCGGTGACTCCACCCCGAAAAACCGTCTTTCGCTTCACTGAACCCTTGATGCGCGGGCCGAAGGTAAAGGAGATCCAGCAGCGCCTCAAAAGCGCTGGCTTCCATCCGGGAAACTCGGATGGAGTGTTCGGCGCTCTGACCCACGCGGCCGTGCTGGCTTTCCAGATTTCCCGCCGTCTGGTTCCGGATGGCGAGGTGGGACCGCAAACTGCCAGGGCGCTCGGCATCCGGCTTGACGCATCCGTCCCAAGACTTTCTCGTCGGCCGCGACGAAGCAGAGGGTAGGGCCTTGCTTTCGTTTTCAGTGCACTTTGTGTGGTCCGGCTCAGGCTTGGGGCGATGAGCTCCGATATCTCATTGGCGGCGTCGAGCACCTCCGTCTCACTTCCTTGTGACTTCTGTTTTGATGTGCTACTCTTTGCTCGTTTCGGTCTCTCAATTCTTCAAGGTTTTCGACGCTTTTGATCCCCGGGCAAGCAAAACGTAGTCTTCTTCCCCAAGTTGGAGAATATTTTTCGGCAATCATGAGTGAGCTCGGCGCCATCGAGTTCCTTTCGTCCCCGGCGGCAGCAGTTCCTCTCACTGCGGTGTTCTGATCCGCAACAGAAGTTCTTCCTGCCACGATGTGCCGCCCCCCGTTTGTTGTCTGCGCTTCAGCGTGGTTCCCAGCCCCCCTGATGGGAGGCAGGAGTCTCCCGTTCAGACCCGCAGCGCTCGAAGGAGGTGAAGTTTTTCCACTGACCACGAGATACGGTGATCTCAGAAACGAAGCCGCACCGTCCACGAATTGCAATCGCCGCAATCGCAATCCTCTGCTCCTTTCTTGAACGAGAGAGTCTCTCTATGAAAAAAGCCCGCGTAGTGCTCATCGATTTGGTGCCCGCCAACGAGTGGGGCAGTACTCTGCAACAGATGCTGGAGACCTCGGCCCACCGAGAAGTCTTGCTTCGCCATGAGTCCTTTGCCGCAAATGACTCCCTGCAGGATGGGCTGACGGAGCTTGTGAAAAGCTTTCAGCCGGAAGTGATTTTTCTTCTCGTGCCGGAGCACGAGTTGGCCAGGAAGTTGCTTATCAGCTCCAAAGGTATCTGCTCGGAAATTCCGGTCCTCGTAATCCTCCAACCAGGCGCCCCCGACGAAATGTTTCGATTGCTGGAGATGGGAGCCTCTGACTTCATCGTTCCACCGCTGAAAGCCATCGATGTCCTGCCCCGACTCTGGCGATTGCTGGAGCGCTCTCAGACGAGCCCGACGCTGGCAAACACCTTGAAGGAGAAGTTGGGACTGAAGCAGCTCATTGGTGAAAGCCCCGCTTTTCTCGCGGAAACAAGAAAGATTCCTCTGGTGGCACGGAGTGATTCCTGCGTCCTGATCTCTGGGGAAACAGGGACGGGCAAGGAACTCCTCGCTCGGGCCATTCATTACTTGAGTGCCCGCAGCGGCCGGTCGTTCATTCCGGTTAATTGTGGCGCCATCCCGCTCGACCTTGTTGAGAATGAGCTGTTTGGTCATGAACCCGGTGCCTTCACGGGCGCTTCTGGCGCTCACGTCGGACTGATTCAGAGCGCAGACGGGGGGACGTTGTTTCTAGACGAAATCGACTGTCTTCCTCTCCTGGCGCAGGTGAAGCTTCTGAGGTTCCTTCAGGAAAAGGAATACCGCCCGCTGGGCAGCACCAAAACCGGCAAGGCGGATGTTCGCGTGATTGCCGCGGCGAATGTCGACTTTGAGCTCGCAGTCAAAGCTGGCAAGCTTCGCCCAGATCTTTACTATCGCCTGAACGTCATCCCGATCCACCTGCCGCCCCTGCGCGAGCGGCGGGAGGACATTCCGCTGCTGGCCCGGCATTTTCTCGCCAAACATTCCGTTCAGTTCGCGCGACCGGAAATCCGGTTCACCAGCGACGCGATTGAGAAACTGGTCCTCCATTCCTGGCCGGGAAATGTCCGAGAACTCGATCACGTCGTGGAACGGGCAGTGGTGCTCTGCCAGCAGGCCGTCATTGGTGGCGATGACATCAACTTGACCGGCCTGGAATGCCAGGATCGCAAGCAATCTTTCCAACAGGCCAAGAGTCGAGTCGTTGCCGAATTCGAAAAAGATTACCTCAAGGGATTGCTTGTAGCTTACCAGGGAAACATCACGCGTGCGGCTGCCGCAGCCCAGAAGAACCGCCGTGCTTTCTGGCAACTGGTGCGCAAGCACCATCTGGATGCCAAAAGCTTCAAGCCGCTCCCTTCCTGAATGAGCGGCTCTCCACCCAGCAGGCACCTTGGAGTCGGCCTGGCTAGGACGCTATTGTCCAGGTGAGTTTTCGCTGAGATTCCAAGAGGTTCCTTCCAACATCACTCTCACACCAGGACAAAAAAGTCCCGTTTCGCTTTTGCAGTCCTTCGGCGATTGAACAGTTTGCGTTCTGGCAAGCTGTTTGCCTGAAGGATGATGTCAAAGTAAGAGGTGTGAGGGTCCGCCCCGCTGTCGTTCTCTGTTGCCATCAGATAGGCCGCGAGCACTTTCCTCAGGCAGCACTGCTTGAGGCGGCATGAGTAGTTCCCATGTGTGCCAACGAGAAGGCCCAGATACTCCGAGAGATCCTCGCTCACCTCAACGACAACCCCGATGCCGAGGACACCCTCGAGGGCATCGGCGAGTGGTGGCTCTTGGAGCAGCAAATCAAGCGGTGGAGCGCCAGCATCAAAGATGCCGTTGCCGAACTGGTGGCGGATGGATGGATTCTGGAGCGCAGGGGGGCCGATGCACGAAGCCGTTACCAGGTGAATCGGCAGCGCTCGCAAGAGATCAAGGCACTGCTCAAGCAGAATAATTCAGACTGCGACGCGAGTAATCGCTGAGCGCAGCAGGCCGGTTGGCTGAAAGCGTACGAAAGGAGAGCTCATGCCAGGCACCTATACCTATCCGGGCGTCTACATAGAGGAGATCCCCAGTGGTGTGCGCACCATCACCGGAGTCAGCACCTCCGATACGGCGTTTGTTGACTTCTTTGCGCGGGGGCCAGTCAATCAAGCGGTGCGCATTACCAGCTTCGGCGATTTTGAACGGGTCTTCGGAGGGCTCGACGGCCGCAGCGAAGCCAGCTACGCCATCCAGCAGTTCTTTCTCAACGGGGGCTCGGTCGCTTGGGTAGTTCGAGTGGCGCCTGGCGCCGTGGCGGCTACGCTCATGTTGCAAGGCGGTTCCCCGTTGGTGAACACCCTCAGCGTCGCCGCGGCCAGCCCCGGACTTTGGGGCAACAATCTTCAAGTGGGCGTGGACCACAACACCCGCACGACCGGTCTATTCAACCTCGTGGTGCGTGAGGTGGTGACCGTTGGCGGCCGCCGACAGGTTGTGAACAGCGAGACCTACCGAAACCTGAGTATGAGCACCGGCAGCTCGCGCAACGCGGTGAGTGTGGTGAACGAAGCCTCCTCGCTGGTCCAGCTCACTGGCCAGGGAGCAACGGCCTTGCCAACCCCCACCGCAACAGATGTCGTTGCGAGCACGAGCGAAACCGACTTCCTTGCGCTCGGTGGTTCCGCCAGCGACGGCGACACGCCTGGAAGCACTGCCTGGCTGACGTCCGGTCCCACTGCCTTAATTGGCAGTGAGGCTGCCAGAACCGGAATGCACGCGTTAGATGGGATCGTGCCTTTCATCTTCAATATCCTCTGCCTGCCGGCTGCGGCCGGTCTCAGCGCCACAGGCCTGACCAGTGTTGTCACGGCTGCGGAAGCCTATTGCGAATCCAAGCGCGCCTTCCTGCTTCTCGATATTCCAGCATCCATCGACACGCTGGCAGAAATGATCAGTTGGATGACATCCAACGACGGACTCCGGCACCGCAATGCAGCCGTTTACTTTCCGCGCTTGGAGATCCCTGACTTGCGCAACGAGAGCCGACTCCGCGATGTAGGCCCCAGCGGGACCCTGGCCGGCGTCTTTGCCCGCACCGATGCCACGCGAGGCGTCTGGAAAGCACCCGCGGGAACCGACGCAGACTTGCGAGGCGCAGCGCCCATCCTGAAACTCAACGATCTCGATAATGGCGCGATCAATCCACTGGGGATCAATGCCCTGCGCAATTTCCCCATCTTCGGCAACATCAGCTGGGGAGGGCGCACGCTGGACGGGGCCGACCAGCAGGCCAGCGAGTGGAAATACATTCCCGTCCGACGCACGGCGTTGTACATCGAAGAGAGTTTGTACCAAGGTCTAAAATGGGTGGTCTTCGAACCCAACGACGAACCCTTGTGGGCCCAGATCCGCCTCAACGCAGGCGCTTTTATGCAAAACCTCTTCCGTCAGGGCGCGTTCCAGGGCGCGACTCCGCGAGATGCTTACTTTGTTAAATGCGACAAGGAAACAACCACGCAGAACGACATCAATCTTGGCATCGTCAACATCGTGGTTGGCTTCGCGCCGCTCAAGCCGGCGGAGTTCGTGGTCATCAAACTCCAGCAGATGGCAGGACAGGTGGCGGTTTGATCCGATCGCTTGCCCTTCGATTGCAGTTTTGCTTCACGGCCGCAGGGCCGGAGTTGAATCAGGCAGGGGCCGCAGTGTAATGTAGGAAAGAGTGGGGTGCGTCGCGCTTTCCGACGCACCCTCGGCAAACATTTGTATCTCGAGATCGATTGCGGTGCGTTCAAGCATCGAACGCAGCGTGGCTAAAATCAAGCAGTTGCGTGTCATTTTCTTAGGAGGAATACCACGATGGCACAGTTCAGCGTCAATGCCCAACGGTTCGATCCTTACAAGAATTTCAAATTCCGCGTCAAGTGGGACGGACGCTACGTTGCCGGGGTGAGCAAGGTCGGCGCGCTGAAGCGCACAGTCACGCCTGTGGAACATCGGGAAGGCGGAGATCCCAGCACTGTGCGCAAATCCCCCGGCCAGATCAAGTATGAACCCGTCACTCTGGAACGCGGTGTCACACACGACACTGAGTTTGAAAAGTGGGCCAACAAAGTGTGGAACTTTGGCTCGGGGCTTGGTGCGGAAGTGTCTCTCAAGGATTTCCGCAAGGACATCATCATCGAGTTTTACAACGAAGCTGGGCAGCTAGCTCTCGCCTACAAAGTGTTCCGGTGCTGGGTTTCGGAGTATCAGGCTCTGCCCGATCTGGACGCCAGCGGAAGTGCCATCGCCATTCAAACCCTCAAGCTCGAGAATGAAGGTTGGGAGCGCGACTACGAAGTGAGTGAACCTGGCGAGCCCTCCTTTACAGAACCCGCCGCTTAGTCGTTTAACCGTGCGGCATGCGTTGAGGTAATCCAATGCGTCGCCTGCTTGCACAAGACCTGCTCCGGCTTTGGGAAACCGGCCTGAGCGAGCATCCGTTGGACCGTGCCCTGACCATTCTGGCTGCTGCGCTTCCGGAAATGCCGTGGGACGACTTGGCAGATCTGCCGATTGGCCAGCGGAATAAGCTCCTGATGGCCGTGCGTGAACAGATCTTCGGGCCGAGCCTGCCCGGAGTGGTTCAATGCCCGGCTTGCTCTGCGAGTCTGGAGTTCGTGCTCGATGCTTCAACCTTGCAGCAAACGACGCCGGTTGAGCCTGCCAGAACGATTGAGCACTGCTGTGAAAACGGTCCGGTATTGCGGTTTCGTCTGCCCAACAGCCGAGACCTGGCCGCCATACTTGGCAGCACGGACAGGTCCGCCGCACGGCTACTCTTGGTCCGCCGCTGCTTAACCTCAGCCGGCCAGACAGATGAAGATGGAGCAGACCACATGGAGCACCTGACAGACAGCGGAATCTCGACGGTCGCCGCTCAGATGGCCGAGCGCGATCCTCAGGCCGAATCGCAACTGGAGCTCCTCTGCCCCGCTTGCGGGCATAGTTGGCAGGTGGCGTTTGACATCGCTTCGTTCCTCTGGGCGGAACTGTCGGCTCAAGCCAAACGCCTTCTGGGCGAAGTCGATGCGTTGGCGCACGCCTACGGCTGGCCGGAAGCCGACATTCTGTCGCTTAGCGCCGCTCGGCGGCAGGCGTATTTGGAAATGGCAACCTGATGAGTGATTTTCTGACCAGACTGGTGGATCAAACCTTGAATCTGGCGCCCGTTGTGCAGCCACTGATCCCTCCGGCTTTCAGCCCAGCAGCGGCTCCCATCGTTGACACATCCTCGGAAATCGTGGCGGAACCAGCGCCCTCCGAGGCTTTGCCCACCGGCGACATCAGCTTGCCCGTTTTATTCGAAGCTGCCACACTTCCTCCCAACACCGGGCCTACTTCACCGAGACTTGTAGCCCCAATCGAGGAAGGCGGCCCGAAAGGACCAGAGCACCGACGCGTCTCTGTCTCACGGACAGGGTCTCTCCCTCCTGACCCACAGGAACTGTCCGCCCCCCTAGGCGCACCTACCTCAGATGAGCCCGCCAAGAGGCCGGCCAGCAATACTTCTGAAAAGCATCAGCTTGTCTCGCGGCCCCAGAAGATTCATCGCCAGAAGGTTGACTCGGTCGCAAGCCTGCCAATTAGCCCTGTTCCGCCTGCCAACCCCGCGGAGCTTCCAGTTGCCTCTGATTCAAAGCGAGACCCTCTAGCAGCCGGAGTCCCTGCCGCCCAGGCACCTCAACGGGTTCGCAGGGTTGTGGAACCCACGCACAGAACACCTGAAACCAGACTCGAAACGGCTGAGAACCCGGTAGACGTCCTTTTGCCCAAGCCAGTGAAGCCGCTGCCGGCACCGCCTCTGACAGAGCCTACTGAACTGGAAACCCCTGCCTTCGCCTCTCCGCACAAGGTTCGTGTGCGGGAACAACCGCCGAGCATCAGGCCAGTGACTCCAACCCTTCCCATCACCGGACCGAGAACCGAGCTGAAATCGTCTGCGCCAGCAATCCGGATTTCAATCGGACGGATCGAAGTGCGGGCCGTAACCGTCCCCGCTCCTGCGCCTGCCCGGAGCACTTCGGCTCCGGCGGCACGTTTATCTCTCGACGAGTATCTTCGCTCTCAAGCGGGAGGCCGGCTGTGAGCAACTTTCTGGCTATTGCCACAGTGACGGCAACTCTTCGTCAGATGCTCAACAGCGCTGTTCAGGCAGACGTGAGCGGCGCGGAAGCAACTGCTGTGCGGCCTGACAGCTCCGGGGCAGGTCTCCCGGCCAGAGGCGTCAACATTTTTCTTTATCAGCTTTCACCCAATGCGGCGTGGACGAACGGTGACCTGCCGACTCGCAGCTCGAATGGCCAACTGATGCAGCGCCCGCAGGCGGCCTTTGACCTGCACTACCTGCTCTCGTTCTACGGCGATGAGGCTGATTTGGAACCGCAACGCCTCCTTGGCAGCGTCGTGCGCACTCTCCACGCCCGTCCCTTGCTGACGCGCCAGGCAATCCGCAATGTGATCAACGCGGCGATCAGCGCCGACCCGAACCACTATCTGGCACGCTCAAATCTGGGAGAGCAGATGGATCTGGTCAAGTTCACGCCCTTGTCGCTCTCGCTTGAAGAGCTTTCCAAACTCTGGTCGGTGTTTTTCCAGACCAGCTATGCGCTTTCGGTGGCTTACCAGGGGACTGTTGTGCTCATAGAAAGCGATGCGGCAGCAGAGGCAACACTGCCCGTGCGCGAGCCAAGACTCCACGTCACACCGTTCCGGCGTCTCGCCATCGACGCCGTCGAGCCGCAGATTGTGGAATTCAGCCTTGCAGCTGCCGTTCGCTTGAAGGGAGAAGACTTGCGAAGCGACGATACGGAGGTGCTGTTTGGAGATCTTGCGGGTACCCTGGATCCGTCCTCTACAAGCAAAGAACTTGTGGTGATCCTGCCAAGCGGCATCCGCGCCGGCGTGAACTCGGTTCGTGTGGTTCAGCGGCTGCCTCTGGGTGCCCCTCATACCAGCTTTGAATCTAATGCGGCCTTCTTCGGCTTGAGGCCCAGGATCGACAGCATCGCCTTCGAAGCCGGCTCACCCGCAGACGCGCGCTTCGTCGCCACTGTCTCTCCCGTGGTTGGGGCACGCCAGGAAGTCGTGCTGATGCTGAATCAGTTCGCGGCAAGCCTAAGCCTGCCGGCTGCAAGCCCGCCGGCTGCAAGCCCGCCGGCTGAGCTTCTTGCTTTCCAGCTGCCTGCGCGGCCCCGGACACAGGATACCGATCCGCTCGTTTTCAACGCAGGCTCGGTTCCTCCCGCGGTTTATCTGGCAAGGGTTCGTGTGGACGGCGTTGAAAGCACGCTGACCCTGGACAGCACAAATCGATATGTTGGCCCGACGGTGACGGTGTCATGACCACAGCGGCAACCCGCGATTGGTATAGCGCAAATCAGGCCTGTCTTATGGCAGCTCTGGAAGTCGTGCGCCGCACGTTGCAGGAGCATCGGGGCCAGACGCCGGAGGCAGCGGAATACACTCGAACCGCACGAAAAGCATTGGAATCCGCAGCCGCCCTGCTGCCGGCGTCGTCAGCGCTGGACAGGCTCTGCTCGACGTTTGGCCTCTCCGCCTTTGAACGCGACGTGTTGCTGCTCTGCGCCGGCATGGAACTGACCTCCGATTTCGCGACACTCTGCGCGGCTGCTCAGGGCGAAGCTTCCCGTCCCTACCCAACCTTTAGCCTCGCGCTGGCTGCACTGGCTGAGGCGCACTGGAGCGCGCTGGCGCCTTCAGCTCCGTTGCGGCACTGGCGATTGATTGAGCTCGGCGCCGGCAGCAGCCTTTCGCTCAGTTCGCTGCGGATCGATGAGCGCGTGCTGCACTACCTTGCGGGCGTGCCGCATCTGGATGAGCGGCTGGCCGGCCTGGTTGAGCCACTGGCGTTCGCCGGTGAGCTGGTGCCTTCGCACCGTGCCCTGGCAGAACGCATTGTGGCAACATGGTCCCGCTCCCCTGGCAGGTCTGGTTTGCCCGTGATTCAGTTGTGCGGTTCGGACGTCGCTGGCAAGCGCGCCATCGCGGCCTCCGCCTGTGCCCAGTTGGGACTTCGGCTGAGTTTGCTATCTGCCGAGTTCGTGCCCGCCAGCGCGGCTGAATTAGGCGCGCTGGTAAGGCTATGGGAGCGCGAAGCGGCCTTGAGTGCCAGCGCCCTGCTGCTTGACTTCGACGAGAGCGAGCCGATTGAACCGATGCGCGGATCAGGCGGGCTTCGCTTTCTGGAGCGAGCGGGCGGCCCGATGTTCATCGCAAGCCGCGAGCGGCGCCGATTTGCGCAACGCCCAGCAGTTTCATTGGACGTTCACAAGCCTACCCATGACGAGCAGGCAGCCGTCTGGCGCACAGCTTTGGCAGCTCTGCAAGAGGGCCTGAATGGAGACGTAGACGTGCTGGCCTCGCAGTTCAACCTGAGCGTCCCCGCCATTCAAGCCGCCAGCGCCAGCGCGATGTCCAGCCTCGAAAGCAGAAACGTGCCCGTTAAGGATTCCGACCGTTCTTCTAGCACTCGACTTTCTCGAGAAGTCTGGGAGGCCTGCAGGGTCCAGGGGCGTTCCCGCCTGGACGATCTGGCACAGCGAGTGGAGCCGGCCGCAGAATGGGACGATCTTGTCTTACCAGAACCGCAGCGCCAGGTTCTCCATGACATTGCCGTCCATTGCCGGCAGCGTGCCCGGGTGTACGGGCAGTGGGGATTTGCCGCCAAGAGCCCGAGGGGCCTGGGGATCAGTGCCTTGTTCTCAGGCGCCAGCGGCACGGGCAAGACGCTGGCGGCCGAGGTGCTGGCGCGCGAGCTGCAACTGGATCTGTATCGCATCGACCTCAGCCAGGTAGTGAGCAAGTACATCGGTGAAACAGAAAAAAATCTGAGGCGCGTGTTTGATGCCGCCGAGGAAGGCGGCGCGATCCTGCTGTTTGACGAAGCCGATGCACTTTTTGGCAAACGCAGTGAAGTCAAAGACAGCCACGACCGCTACGCCAATATCGAAATCAGCTATCTGCTCCAGCGCATGGAAACCTACCGCGGCCTGGCGATTCTCACTACCAACTTGAAAGGGGCTCTGGATTCAGCCTTTTTAAGGAGAATCCGTTTCATCGTCCAGTTTCCATTTCCCGACGGTGCAGGCCGGGCAGAGATCTGGCGGCGCATCTTTCCGTCCAGTACTCCGACCGATGGTCTACAAGTGAGCAAGCTGTCACGATTGAATGTAGCCGGTGGAAACATTCGCAATATAGCGCTTCACGCTGCCTTTCTGGCTGCAGATTCCGGCGAGCCGGTGCGGATGACCCACCTGCTGCGCGCCGCACGCAGCGAGTATGCCAAGCTGGAGAAACCCTTGATGGAGGCTGAAACGGCAGGATGGCTATGAGCAGCGAGGACTTCGCACTTTTGCTTTCTAAAAACTGTGAGTGATTCGAAATCCAAAATCGGAGAGGCGCAATCGGTGGACCTGCAGATCGAAGCCCTCGTCCTTCACGGCTTTGCTTTTGTCAATCGCCGCTCCATCGGCGAGGCAATCGAGCGCGAGCTGACAAGGCTCTTCAGCCAACATGGACTCCCGTCGTCTCTCTTCCAGGCTGGGGTTCTTGAACAACTGGATGGGGGATCGTTTCAAGTAGGGCCGGGCACCAAAGAACAAGTGATTGGCATACAGGTGGCTCAGGCAGTGTATGGCGTGGTCAGGCAGCAGTCATCGGCTCCAGCAAGCCTAGCTGACTCTCTGCAACCGCATGTCGACAGTGCATCGCCGAAGAGCCGTTGACAGCCCGCTCACGCCAGTCGAGTCGCCGAAAGTATTGAGGCCGGCACAACGCAGCATCAGACGTACCGGTTGACAGGTCATCAAGAGCCATTTCATGTCGACGCAGATGGAAACCACGAAAACCCCGGCAGCACGCGCGCTCAAACCGGCTGGCATGCATCTGCTCCAACGCAAGTGTGCCTGTGGTGGATCGTCAGGTCTGAGGGGCGAGTGTGCGGAGTGCAGCCGCAAGCGGCTGCTCGGAGCAGGCAGTATCGCGCTGCAAACGAAACTGGCGATCTCTGAGCCGGGCGATCGATACGAGCGAGAGGCAGATCAAGTAGCTGAACAGGTCATGCACGCTTCAGAACCACAGATCCTTCGAAA